>Ga0228700_1000018_pt1 | contig 203407 bp, 204 predicted proteins | sample McNCre317_Aug_MG_FD_178019 | JGI IMG/M metagenome (GOLD analysis project Ga0228700, IMG submission 178019) | Freshwater microbial communities from McNutts Creek, Athens, Georgia, United States - 3-17_Aug_MG | ecosystem: Environmental > Aquatic > Freshwater > Creek | place: USA: Georgia...
TTCGAGCACAGCGAACGTCAGCAGATCGGGGTGAACGGCTACAGCCTGCTGGGCAACCGCCTGCCCGCCCCTGTGGACGGTACCCGCAACCTGACCTGGCAGAACTGGGCCGTGCCCGGCGTCTTTGGCGCCGACACCGGCACCATCCGCTTCAAACAGAATCTGGCCAATGGCTGGTTGTGGACCACCAGCTATGGCGCACAGCGCCTGAAGACCGATGACCGGCTGGCCTATGCGTTTGGCTGCAGCGCAGAAAACAACTACGACCGCTACTGCAGCAACGGCACTTTCGACCTGTACGACTGGCGCAGCAACAACGAGCACCGCAAAGTGGATGCACTGCAAACCGAACTGAGTGGCCAAACCACCCTCGCTGGCCTTCAACACGATGTGGCGGTGAGCGCCATGCGTTACCGCATGCTGCTGGACACCCAAGCCTCCGCTTACAACCTGGTGGGCACGGGCTCTGTCTTCACGCCCTTCACCAGCAGCGCAGACCCCAGCGCCATCTATGCCGGCACCAACCGCAGCGAGTACTACACCGAACTGGGGCTGAAGGACAAAGTGAGCCTGGATGCGCACAACAGCCTGTGGCTGGGCCTGCGCCACACCCGCATCGACCGTGGCAGCGTGAACACCGACGGCAGCGAACCCACCCACCTGCAAGCCAGTTTCACCACCCCATGGCTGGCGCTCAGCCACGCGCTGGACAACAGCACACTGGTCTACGGCAGCTATGGCGAGGGGGTGGAAGTCAATGCCGCGCCCAACCAGGCCAAATACAGCAACGCAGGCCAGCCTTTGCCCGCGCTGCGCAGCAAGCAAATGGAAGTCGGCCTGAAAACCCAGACCGGCCCGGTCAAATGGCAAATGGCCTGGTTTGACATCACGCGCCCGCAATCGGGCGACCAGGGCAATTGCGATGCCACCACAAACTCCTGTCTGCGTCGCATTGACGGCGAAACCCACAACAGCGGGCTGGAGCTGGGTGGCTCGTACAGCCAGGGCGCCTGGCTGCTGCACGGCAGCGGCACCTGGATCCAGTCGCAGCGCCAAAACGCCAGCATCGATCCCAGCGTGAACGGCCAGCGCGCACTCAACGTGCCCAAGGCCGTGCTGCGCGCGCTGGCCCAGTACCGCTGGGCCGACGTGCCCGGCCTGCGCACCAGCCTGCGCCTGAGCCACGAGGGCACGCGTGGTGTGCTGGAAGACGGCAGCATCCAGCTGCCCGCCTGGACCACGCTGGACCTGGCCGCACACTACGACACCCGCATAAACGGCGTCCGCACCGAATGGACGTTTGCCATCGACAACCTGATGGACAAGCACTACTGGCGCGAGTCGCCCAAAGAGTTCGGCCATTACTACCTGTACCCGGGCGCACCACGCACGGGCCGCATCACGGTCAGGACCAGCTTCTAAGCGGTTTTTTGAAGCTATAATTCGAGGCTATTCCCCGATAGCTCAGTCGGTAGAGCGCCGGACTGTTAATCCGTAGGTCCCTGGTTCGAGCCCAGGTCGGGGAGCCAAATTTCAAAGAATGGACTTGGGTTCGCCCAAGTCCATTTTTTGTATCCCGTTTCAAGGCCCTCGCACGGTGGTGCAAAGCCTCACACGCCGGGCAGGCTTTGCAGTACCGATGGCCGCCATGCAATGCCGATATGTCCAACAAGCTCGACACGCTGCTGCCCCCGCTTTACCAGAATCTCTTGCTGGCCATCGTGGCTGGCCTGGCCTATTACCTGGCTTTTTTGCTCAACAGATCCCTGGGCTCGGCCATCCTCTACGACAACTGGATCGCCTTGGTGTTCATTCCCGCAGGCATCAAGCATTTGTTCATCCTGATCGCCCGCGGCTGGGGGGTCTTGGGCTGTTTTGTGGGCCTGCTGGTGCCATCTCTGCAATTCTGGAGCGACACCCCGATCTACCAGATCGTTCTCTACAGCGGCCTGAGTTCTTTGGCCAGCTGGCTGGGCCTCATCCTGGGCATGCGCTGGCTGGGCATCCAGCGCGACTTGCAGAACCTGCGGTTCATGCATTTGCCAGTGTTGGACCTGGTGACCACAGCTGTGCATGGTTTGGTGGTCAGCCTCTATTTCATCGCGGTGGGCATGGCGTCCGACCATTTGCTGGCCACCACACTGGCTTTCATGTTCGGTGACTACACTGGCAGTTTTCTGTTGCTGACCTGCTTGTGGCTGGCTCTGGCATGGATGCGGCGCAAAGACCCCATGGATAATGTAAAAAATTGATAAAACCCATTGCCATTCGCTGATTTCAATTTACATTATCCAGTCATCTGACAACTAAAACCGTTTACCTAGAGAAGTTGACATGAATTCTCCGCTGCTGACCGCTTATTTCCGTTTTCTGCAGGTTGCACGCAGCCTGACCGACGCCCAGGACACGGCCCTGAGTGCCAACCACCGTGCCCTTCTTGAAGCTGTGGTGTTGGCCTGGCACGAAGGCCAACCCCTTTCGGTTCGGCAAGCCATCTCGCTCGAAAGCCTGGGTTCGCCGGCCACGCTGCACAAACGCCTGGCCACACTGCGCAGCTCGGGTTTGCTCGAAGAAATTTCGGTTGAAGGCGATCGCCGCACCAAACTTTTGGGCCCGACGCCCAAGGCCTTGGGCTACTTTGCCGAATTGGGCAATGCCATGGCCCAACCCCTGGTTCAAGCCTGACATTCTGTTGAACCCAGCAAAAAGCCCTCCATTGAGGGCTTTTTTGTGGCTGCAGCCTGGGACCGCTGCTGCAGGCTGGCGGCTTGACCGGCTCAGCTGGCGTAGTGCACCTGGCGGCTGCCGCTGTCGCCCAGCAAGCCAGGCAGGGTACGCCAGGCTTCAGAAATGTCGCGCACCAGGCTGGCAACCTCGCTCAGTGTTTCCACATCGTTGTTGGCGTTGGCGTGCAACATGCGGCGCGTCATGTAGCTGTAGAGCTCATTGAGGTTGTTGGCCAATTCACCCCCTCGCTCGAAATCCAGTGCGCCCTGCAGGCCGACCACAATGCGGCAAGCTCGCGACAAGGCACTGGATTTTCCCAGGATGTTGCGGTTTTCAATGTGGCCACGGGCTGTGGCCAGGCTTTCCAGCAGGCCGTCAAACAGCATCTGGATCAGTTGAACATTGTCCGCAGTGGCCACACCTGTGACCAATTGGACGGAACCGTAGCTCTGGGCTGCTCGTGTGTAGGCTCGCATGGACTCAAACTCCTCAACTGCTTGGATACTGAGGGAATCGGTCCTCCTGCGGGAAACTTGAGGGGATGGTGTCTAAAAAAGCGACGAACGCTCGCCCTCAGGCGTTCGGACCTGCCAGTTGGCCTGCAAAAGCACCTGACTGACCTGGCATCAGGCTGGCGGAGAGGGCCTCCAGCTGAGGAATTTGCACTTTGGAGAAAAGAAGCTGGCCCGCCTCGTCCAGCGCTTGGCACACCGCTGGCAGGGCCTCCGGTGGCGCCAGCACAGAATCCATGCCGCATTTGTAGAGGGTGTTCACCTGGGCCATGGGCATCCAGGCGTCCACAGCACCGCTGGCAGTCTGCACAGCGCGCGGGTTTTTGGGTTCAGCCGACACACCGCGCTGGGCGTCGCGCACCCCCTCGTCAAACAAAGCCTGAATGTGTTTGTGCAGCACCACTTCATAGCGGCTGCGCAGTTCCTCAAGTGCCGCATACGTCAATTGGGCAGGCGGACGGCCCGTGAGCGCATCCCACAAGGCCTTGCCTTGAAGACCACCCCAGGGGTCTGTTGAAACAGCCGACGTGGCCTGGGCCTGGGCTGCAGCCTGGACCGACACCTGACCAATGCGTTTGGTTTCCACCTCCAGGGAATTGACCCGATCGAGCAAATACACCATCAAGATGATGACCACCAGCAAACCGATGGCCAGGAAGGCGTTGATCAGGTTGTCCATGCTTAACCCTTGTCGGGCTGGATGGCCTGCTCAGCGGCGGGGTCGGAGGCGCTGTCTTGTTGCATTTGCGCCAGGGCTTCTTCGGCCGCGCGGGCCTGGGCTTGCAGCTCTTCGCGCAGGAAAGTCAGCGCCTGAAAAGGCTCTTGCAGGCCCAACTCGTAACGGCACAGCTGGTTGACGATGTTTTGCACCGTGTCAATGGCTTGCTGTGCGCTGATGTGGGTTTGCTGGTATTTGGCGCCCAAGGCATAGATGTCGCGCACAAATTCATCGGGCAAGTAGACAAAGATTTCCGTCTCGCCCGTTTTGATCTTCTGGAAACGCGAGGCCTCGGGCTGGGTGGGCATGGGTTCTTGCTTGGCCAATGCCTGGGCGGCCCGCTCCTGCCACACCGCCGTCTGTTCGGCACCCGCTACAAAGGTCTTGTCCACATGGGCTCGGCACAGCAAGCCCATGCGCATCTTCATGCTGTTGGCCTCGCGGCTGTCGGAGGTCAGGGAGATGACTTTTTCATAGGCCGCCTTGGCCTTCTTCATCTCGTCTTCGGGGCTGTTTCGATTGAAAAAGAGCATGGATGTACGCGCCTCTTGGGGTCAGGCAACCTGCAGTTGCGAGCGGAGTTTCTTCACCACCGTCGAAAGGATCTGGCTGACGCGGGATTCACTGACTCCCAGAACTTCGCCGATTTCCTTGAGGTTGAGCTCTTCCACATAGTACAGCGACATGACCATCTGCTCGCGTTCGGGCAAATCGCCAATGGCCTGCACCACGGCCTGCATGAATTCGGCCTCCTCCACCATCACATCGGGGCGCTGCGCGTGGTCGGCAGGCATGCGCATGACCTCGTCGTTGACGACCTCCATCGAGAAGGTCTCAAAGCGTTTGGCCTGACCGCGTTCCTTCTGGAACTCGTCAATGTCCTTGCCCATGTACTCGGCCAGCTCGGCCTGGGTGGGCGAGCGGCCCAGTTCAGCGCCCAGGGCGTGCACGGCTTCGTTTTCGGTTTTGTTGAAAGCCACCGCAGAGCGCGGCAAGAAGGACTGGCGGCGCACCTCGTCCAAAATGGCGCCGCGCACACGGCTCAGGGCGTAGTGTTCAAACTCGTGGCCTTTGGTCGGGTCAAAAGAGCGCGCCGCTTCGATCAGGCCGACCATGCCGACTTGCACCAGCTCATCGAGCTCCATGAAGGGCGGGATGCGCGCCTTCAGGTGCACCGCCACCCGCTTGACCATGGGCATGTGCGCCATGATGAGCGACTCATGGCGGTTGTCCACCTGTTCGTAAAGCGAAACATTGCTGGCCATGGCGCGCCCTTGCCTCAGTGACCCGCATGGAGCAGGCGCTCCATGAAAAATTCGATGCGGCCCGACGCCTGCGGCACCGGGGGCAACTGGTCCACCTGCTCGGCCAGCAGCCGGAAGTCGCGCGAGGCGGCAGCACCGGGTGCAAATTGCAACACCGGCTGGTATTTGCGCATGGCCTGCAAGACCATCTCGTCAGAGGCGATGGCGTGGGCGTAACGGATGGTTTTGCCCAGAAAACGGGTGCAGACATCGTTCATGCGGCGGTACAGCTGCTTGCCCTGCTGGGCATCGCCGACCATATTGGGCACCAGGTAAATTTCATCGAGCCCCTGCTCGGTGCTCATCACCTTGATCAGGCCATAGGCGTCGGCAATCGAAGAGGGCTGGTCACAGACCACCACATAGCGGCGCTGGCAGGCAGCCATGAACTCCAGCACCGCGGGCGAAATGCCCGCTGCCACATCGACCAGCAAAAAATCCACCGGTTCAGTCAGCGTGTCAAAGGCACGCACGATGCTGGCGATCTGCACCGAATCGAGCGCCGCGATGTCGCGCAGCCCCGAAGCACCGGGCACCAGGCGCACGCCATGCGCGGCCGTGACAATCACTTCTTCCAGATTTTTTTCGCCACGCAGCACATGGCCCAGGTTGAACGGCGCATGCACGCCCATGGCGATCTGTGCATTGGCCATGCCCAGGTCGGCATCGAGCAGCATGACCTTGTGCCCACGCTGGGCCAGGGCCACCGCCAGATTGACCGAGACGGTGGTCTTGCCAACCCCGCCCTTGCCACTGGCAATGCCGATCACTTGAGGACGCGAAAAATTATTCATGGACCACTGCTGCTTTGGCCGTTGCGCGGGTTTTGGTGGCCGTTGCGCGGCGTCGGGGTTTCTTGACAGGTGCTTCTTGTTCTGACGGCTGCACCGACATCCCTTGTGGGCGCAGGCCTTCCATCGCCAGGTCCACAATGGCCTGACCGTCAAAGGCTTGCGGCGCCACGCGGACCTGATGGCTGGCGCCCACGGCGCTGACATCGAGTGCACGATCGCACAAGGCCTTGAGCACATGCCAAGGGTGAGCGGCTTCGTCCAGCTTGCTCAGCATGACGGAAGCCCACTTGACTTCGGCGGTGTCAAAAATCTTGCGCACATTGGTGACTGTAGCATCCAGCGGCAGCACGGCATGCAGATGCACCGTGGGCTGGATGGACTGCAGCGCCTGGGCTTGCGCCATGAAGTCAGTGCCAGGGGTGTCCACCCAGATGACCGACAGGTGCGACAGCTCTTGCAGCAGCATGTCCAGCGTGGCCACATCGGCGGCACGGTAGCAGGCCACGCCCGACTGTGCGGCCAAGACTTGCAACTGGCTCCAGGCACCGGCTTTGGCATCGGCCATGCTGATGATGGCCATGTCTTCGGCCCGCACCTTGGCGCTGGCGGCCATGGCCATGCGGGCCACCATCAGGGTTTTACCCGAGCCGGAGGGCCCCACCAGGGCATGCACGCCCTTTTGTGGCCAGGTGCTCTTGCGGCGCTTGAGGGCGCCAGTCAGTGTTTTGTGGATCAGCGGCCAGGCTTCGCTGACGGTGTCGCAACCATTGGCCGAGTCGGCCATGAGGGTGCGCAGGCTGGCGGGCACCCCCAGCTCCTGCATGTGGGCGAACCACTGGGTCAATTCGTGGCTCAGGCCCTGGCCCGACTGCCACATGCTGACCTGGCGGTTGAGGTTGAATTCCTGGCGCAAGGCAGCGATTTCCTGGCGCAGCAGTTCGACCGTGTCGCGGCTGCGCAGCAACTCGGTGGCTTCTTGCTGGGCGGCCAGAACGGCCTGGGGCACCGGCTGTGGCTCAGATGCCAGCGCAATGGAGGCGGGGATGGGGGCGGCCTGCGCCAGTTCGGTGGCCGGCACCGCGGCCGATGTCGGCACCGCAGCGGGGCTCGCCGTCTGAACCTGGGTAGGGGCCTGGGCCTGGGCCTGGGCCAGACGCACGGCGGCAGGTTGCCAGTCGCTGTCCTGGGAGGTTTCCACAGGCGGGGGATTTTCCACGCTGACTTTGAACACGTCCGAAAACGCCTGGAAACGGGCCTGCTCACGGCTAGGGCTGGGGCTGGGCGCTGGCGCCGTCTGGGGCGCAGCAGCTTCGCTGGCCACAGGGGTGGCGGCGGTGTCGATGGCCACGATCAGCTCGGTCTGGCTGTCCACCCGCTGGCTGGAGATCACCAGCACGTCCGGGCCGTAGAGCTGGATGGCCTTTTCGTTGGCGGCGCGGCTGTCACGCGCAATGATGCGTTTGAGTTCCATGGTTCATCAACCTTTGGGATCGGGGGTGGCATTGCGGGGGTTGGCCTGCACGGTGGAGATCACCTTGACGGCCTGGTCGTCCGGGATTTCGCTGTAGGACATCACGGTGAGTTCGTTGATGCGGTAGCGCACCGAACGCGACATCCAGGGGCGAATGCCCGGTGAGACCACGAGCACGGCCGGCAGGCCCTGCTCTTCCATGTCGCGGGCGCTCTCGCGCAGCGACGCAAACAGGTTTTCGGCCAGGCCGGGTTCGAGCACCATGCCGTTGTTGCCGCCGTTTTGCTGCAGCACGTTGTGCAGCAGCTGTTCGAGTTGCGGGTCCAGCGTCATCACCGACAGGGTGTCGCGGTTTTCCAGCAGGCTTTGCACGATCATGCGGCCCAGTTTGGGACGGATCAGGCCCGTCAGCTGTTCCGGATCCTGGGTGCGCGCGCTGGCTTCGGTCAGGGCTTCCACCACGGTGCGCATGTCGCGGATCGGCACGCCCTCTTGCAGCAGGTGCTGCAGCGTGCGGGTGACCACGCCCAGTGACAATTTGCCCGGCACCAACTCCTCGACCAGCTTGGGCGACTTGGCGGCCAGCTTGTCCAGCAGTTTCTGGGTTTCGTCGTGGCTGAGCAGTTCGCTGGCGCTGTCGCGCAGCACCTTGTTCAGATGGGTGGCGATGGCCGTGCTCGGGTCCACCACGGTATAGCCCAGGGCGCGGGCCTGGTCGCGCTGCAGGGGCTCGATCCAGACGGCTTCCAGGCCAAAGGCCGGTTCTTTGGTCGGCTGCCCCTCCAGGCGGCCATAGACCTTGCCGGGGTTGATGGCCAGCTCACGGCCCACGCGCACTTCGCCTTTGCCACGCACCACGCCATTGAGCATGATTTGGTAGGCATCGGGTTCCAGATTGAGCGCGTCGCGGATGCGCACCGGCTGCACCAAAAAGCCCAGCTCGGCCGACAGTTTCTTGCGCACGCCCTTGACGCGCGTCATCAGCTGGCCGCCCGACTCGGGGTTGACCAGCGGGATCACACCGTAGCCGATTTCCAGGCCAATCAGGTCCACCTGCTCCACATCGTCCCAGTCCAGCTCTTTCGGGGCTTCGGGGGCGGCAGCCGCAGCGGCGGCGGCATCGGCGGGGCCCTGCTCCAGTGCGACTTGCTTGCGCAAAGCCATGAAGCCCAGACCGGCCGTGGCTGCGGCCAGCAGCAAAAACACCAGGTGGGGCATGCCCGGCACCATGCCGATCACGGCCAGAATACCGGCCGCGATGAACAGCGCCGGCGGGTTGGACAGCTGGCTGCCGGCCTGCTCGGTCATGGACTCGGCCGTGGTCACGCGCGTCACGATGATGGCGGTGGCCAGCGACAGGAACAGCGCCGGGATCTGGGCCACCAGGCCGTCACCAATGGTCAGCAGCACATAAGTACGGCCCGCTTCGGCAAAAGGCATGCTGTGCTGGCCAATGCCGATGGCCAGGCCACCGACCAGGTTGATCGCCAGGATCAGGATACCGGCCATGGCGTCACCGCTGACGAATTTGGAGGCACCGTCCATGGAGCCGAAAAAGTCCGACTCCTGCGACAGCTCTTCACGGCGCTTCTTGGCCGTGGCCTGGTCGATCACGCCCGCGTTCAGGTCGGCGTCGATCGACATTTGCTTGCCAGGCATGGCGTCCAATGTGAAACGCGCATTCACTTCCGAAACGCGACCGGCACCCTTGGTCACCACCACAAAGTTGATGATGGTCAGGATCACAAAGATGATGAAACCGACCACAAAGTTGCCGGAAATCACAAACTCGCCGAAAGCCGAGATCACCTTGCCCGCGGCGTCGTGGCCTTCATGGCCCCGCACCAACACCACCCGGGTGGACGCCACGTTCAGCGCCAGGCGCAGCATGGTGGCAAACAGCAGCACCGAAGGAAAGGACGAAAACTCCAGCGGCTTGCGGGTGTTGATGGCGATCATGATCACCACCAGGCCCACCAGGATGTTGAATGTGAACAACACATCCAGCAGCAGGGGCGGCAAAGGAACGACCAGCATGGCCATGATGACCAGCACCAGGGCAGGGATGCCCAGGCCGGAAAAGTCATAACGACCCAGGCTTTGTCGGATCGTTGACAGGCTCATCGCGCTCATGCTTTTTTGAAACTTTGTTTTAAATCAAGGAGTTACAGACCATAGGCCCGTTTGCAGACAAGATCATGCAAGCCTCGTGCCATCTTCCTTGACAAGGTGCCGCGTGCGGCAAGGCTCCGGCGGGCCGGGCTGGTGCGCAAATTGCTCACTTCAGTTCACATGGGGCCAAGCGGCAAATCCTTGCCGCGGCCCCCTCGATACAGGAAGACGTTTCATGAATCTGGGGATCAGTCTGGACACCAGCAACGCCAACCCGAGCAGCACCGACCTGGGCAGTGCCAGCGCCACCTCAAGTGGCTCTGCAGGCCAGGCCGGCGAGGTGTTTGGTCAACTCATGGCCAAAGCCCTTCAACAGCAAGGGAAGGGGCAAAGACACGGCCATGAACTGACCGAAGAAGCGCCCGCCACGAACGCGCAAGAAACAGCCCAGGCGGCTGCACTCGCCAGCGAAACCGACCCAGCCACCGATGCCTCGGGCGAAGGCGAGTCCGGGGGCGCCTTGGCCACAGGGCTGGCCAGTGGTCACAGCGACGACGCCCTGGCACAGTTCAATGCCCTGTGGATGCCGGGCATGTCTCAAACCTTCACCCTGCCTGCCAGCGCGGGGGTCAAAAGCGTGAACGTGGGCCCCAGCATCCAGGTCATCACCGCCAGCAACCCTGCCCCCGACGCCAACAGCCTGACCGCCTTTGCCCACCAGCAAGGTCTGGACGCCCAAGCCATTGCCTGGCTGATGAACCCGCGCGCACAGGCAACGGCCACCGCTGCCGCTGCCACAACAGTGCCCGGCAGCACCGCCAGCGGCCTGCCCACAGCTGGGGCCAGCCCCGGCATGGCGCCCGCCACCCTGCCCGGCTTGACGCCCGCAGCCACATCCGCCACTTCAGCGGCCAGCGAAGCTGCAGGCACGGCCTTGACCTCTGGCATGACGCCTGCCACAAGCGCTGAATGGGGCACCACAGTCTCCGCTGCCGCAACGACCCCGGCCACAACGGCCCCGGCCACTGCGATGGCCAGTACCCTGCCCGCCACTGGCCCGGCCGGCCCTGCCCAAACGGCCACCGGTCTGCCCGACCCCCTCCATCCGGCCAGCGATGCCAAAGCCGCCGCCCTGGCAGCGGCGGTGCCGGTGGTTCAGGCCATTTTGTCCGGCCCGGCTTCGCGCGCTGCCGTACCGAACTCACCCAGCCCGCACCAGCCCACCGCCCCCGAGTTGAGCGAACTGAGCGCCATGACCATGGCCCAGCTGCGCTGGGGCGGCGTCAAACCCCGAGGCATTGGCCAAGCCGACAACAGCACGCCGGCCCCCGCCACCAGCACCGCCACGCCCACCCTCTGGGCGCAAAGTGATCTGGACCTGAGCGGCCTGGGTCTGGAACTGGGCTTGCTCACACCCAACAGTGACACCCCCACCCAGAACGCCAGCAACACGGGCAGCCCCGCCCCAACCGATGCTTCGGCCATCGCCGGCGCGGCCTTGGGCGGCGTCAGCCGCAGCGACAGCCTGGCCAGCCAGGCCCGCAATGCGACCGCCAGCGCCAATGCGATGGGCAGCACGGTCACCAGCGACCAGATGCAGCAACTGTCTGAAAAGATGGCCGATGCCGTGGGCGAGCGCATCCTGCGCGAGATCGAACGCGGCCAATGGAACCTGCGACTCATGCTCAAACCCGCCCACCTGGGCCACATCGAAGTCGAGATGCGCCTGCGCGCCGGGCAGCTGGACGCCTCTTTTGTGGCACCCCAGGCGGCCACACGCGAATTGCTGCAGGACGGCCTGGACAAATTGCGCCAACAACTGGATCAGGCGGGCATGGATGTTGCTAACCTCCATGTGAAAGATGGTCAAACCCGTCAAAATGGCGGAGATTCGACACCTGGGCAGCGCCAATTTGGCAATACAGCCAAAAACACGGAAACCCCGCAAGCGCCCGCACCAAGTGTCCAATCCCCTCCACGCCCAAGCCGTCCTGACGGCTGGGATGTCACGGTTTGACCCCCTATGAATAAGGACCCCACACCATGTCTGATGCAGAAGTCGAAGTTGAAGGCGAAGGCAAAAAGAAATCACCGCTGATCAAGATCATCATCTTCGCGGTGGTCGGTCTGGTGCTGGTGGTCGGCATCGTGATCGGCACCATGTTCGTCACCGGTTTCTTTGACCGCAAGGAAATCCACGAGATGGAGCAACGCCTGGCCGAGCTCGAAGCCAAGAACAAAGAAGGCCAGGAAGAAGGCCAGGACGGCAAGGAAGGCCCGCAAAAAGTGGCCAAGGAGTCGCCCGAACTCAAGCGCTTCGAGAACAGCTACATGGAGCTGGAAAAACCCCTGGTCTCCAACCTGACCGGCACCCGCAAGGTCATTCAGGTCAATGTCTCGATCATGACCCACTACGACGAGCGCGTCTTCAAGAACGTCAAAAAGCACGAAGCCGCCCTGCGTTCGGCCGCACTGGACGCGATGCGCCAAGGTACCGAAGCCGACCTGAACGGTCCCGAATTCCGCAAGAACCTGGCCGCCAAGATCCGCGACGAGATGAATGCGGTGCTGACCAAGTATGAAGACTTTGGCGGCATCGAAGAGGTGTTCTTCACCAGCTTCGTGGTTCAGTGACCCCCTGCTTTGAGCTGACGCGCCATGTTCGATAACAGCCCCCTGCTGAGTGCCGACGAACTCGCCGCCCTGTCCGCCGCGGTGGACGACGGCAGCCTGGAAGTCGATTCCGGCTACAACACGGACGCCAACGTGCGCAAGCACGACCTGGCGGCCGAAGACAGCAGCCTGGGCATCAATGTGGTGTCCCTGGACATGATCAACGAGCGCTTCATCCGCTTGTTCCGTCTGGGCATGCTCGAAGTGCTGCGCACCAGCCCCCGCATCAACCCCACCCGCGCCCAGATCGCGCGTTTTGGCGACTACATCAAAGAGCTGCGCGCGCCACTGTCGGTCAACATCATCCGCATGAGCCCGCTGCGCGGTTACGCCATGGCGGTGATCGAACCCACCGTGGTGTTCAGCTCGCTCGACAGCTTTTTTGGCGGTTTTGGCCGAGGTGTGGGCCAGTTGCCCCCAGGGCGCCTGTTCACGCCCACCGAAACCCGCATCATCAAGATCATCCTGCAGGTTTTCTTCCGCTCCTTCAAGGAGGCCTGGGCCCCCATCACCCCGGTCGAATTCGAGCACGTCAGCTCCGAGATCAACCCGCAATTCGCCCAGATCGCCGACGAAAACGACCTGGTGGTCGTCTCGCGCTTTGAGGCCGAGGCTTCACAAGGCGCTGGCTTTGTCGACATGGTCATCCCCTACGTGGCGCTCAAGCCCGTGCGCGACCTGCTGCGCAGCCGCGTGCAGACCGGCGACGGCGATGAAGAGTCCGACAAACTGTGGCGCCACGAGCTGGCCGAAGCCACCCGCGATGCCGAGCTGGAACTGCTGGTGCTGCTGGGCAAACTCCAACTTTCCTTGCATGAACTGCAAACCATGCAGCCCGGCGACGTGCTGCACTTCAAGAAACCCGATCACGCCCGCGCACTGATCCGGGACATTCCCGTTTTTGACGTCGAAATCGGCGCCCTGGGCAGCCAGGTGGCCGTGAAGATCATTGACAGCGTGGGCCCCTCGCCCACCGTGCCCGCGTAAAGCCCGGAGCCCCCCATGACTGAAGAACTGAGCCCCAACGACCTGAACACGCCTGGCGAGGAAAAGGGACAAATCCACCCGGACGTCCTGCAAAACATCCCCGTCACGCTCTCCATTGAGGTCGGCCGCGCCGTCATCAAAATCCGTGACCTCCTGCGACTGACCCAGGGCAGCGTGGTCGAGCTTGACCGCATTGCCGGTGAGCCGCTGGACCTGCTGGTCAACAACACCGTGGTCGCGCAAGGCGAGATCGTGCTGGTCAATGACCGCTACGGCATCCGCCTGACCCGCGTGGTGCCCGCCTCCGAGCGCCTGGAAAACCTGTAACGCCCCAGCGCCTTGACCCCCCATGAACAACGGTTTTTTCGACTGGTTGCAGTACCTGCTGAGCTTTGCGCTGGTGATCGGCCTGCTGTTTGGCAGCCTGTGGGCCTTGCGCAAGCTGCAGTCGGGCGCACGCCTGGGCGCCAAGGGTGAAGCCCGGCTGAAAATCGTTGAAACCCTTTCCGTCGGTCCGCGCCAGAAAATTGCGCTGGTGCAGCTGGACGGCCAGGACGTCCTGCTGGGCATCACCACCCAGGCCATCACCGCCCTGCACACCGCCGCCCCCAGCGTCCCCGCACGCAACGGCCTGCGCATGGACACCCTGGCCTGACCTTGCCATGAAATACCCCCGTCTCCTGAGTCTGGCCCTGCTGTGCCTGTTGCCCGCCCTGGCGATGGCCGCGCCTGACCTGCCTGGCGTGACCGCCAGCCAAACCGCCCGTGGCACCCAGTACAGCATGAACCTGCAGCTGCTGGCCTTGATGACCACGCTGACGCTGCTGCCCTCGCTGCTGCTGATGATGACGGCGTTTGTGCGCATCGTGATCGTGCTGTCCATCCTGCGCCAGGCCCTGGGCACCGGCCAGACCCCGCCCAATATGGTCATCGTGGGCCTGTCGCTGTTCCTGACCCTGTTTGTCATGTCGCCGGTGCTTGACACCGTATTTCAGACCGCCGTAGCGCCATTCATGAACCAGGGCATGTCGTTTGACAAAGCCCTGAGCCTGGCCGAAAAACCGATCCGCGCCTTCATGCTCAACCAGACGCGTGAAGACGACATCGCCATGTTCATGGAAATCGCCCGCAACAAAGCCGTGGGCAGCGCCAAGGACGTGCCTTTCACCACCCTGGTGCCGGCCTTCCTGACCTCCGAGCTCAAGAGCGCCTTCACCATCGGTTTTCTGATCTACATCCCCTTCATCGTGATCGACCTCGTGGTCTCCAGCGTGCTCATGTCCATGGGCATGATGATGCTCTCGCCCATGATGATCTCGATGCCTTTCAAGCTGATGCTTTTTGTGCTGGTGGACGGCTGGAGCCTGATCATGGGCTCGCTGGCGGCCAGCTTTGCCATGCCCTAGGAGTTTTGAACAATGGATACCGCTTTGGTGATTGATCTGGGCCGCCATGCCTTGTGGACGGCCATCCTGGTGTGTGCACCCTTGCTGTTGATCGCATTGGTGGTCGGTGTGGCCATCGGTGTGATTCAGGCCGCCACCTCGGTCAACGAGGCCACCCTGAGCTTCATCCCCAAGCTGCTGGCACTGGCCTTGGCCTTGCTGCTGTTTGGCAGCTGGCAGCTGGTCACGCTGGTGGACTTCACCCGCGCCATCTTCCAGCGCATCCCCACCCTGTTCAGTTGACCGGCCCCGCCGCCGCCGCACCATGCTGAACCTGCTCGCCGCCGACGTCATTGAAAGGTTTTACACCTTCATGTGGCCGATGCTGCGCATCTCGGCCCTGATGCTGACGGCCCCCATCCTGGCGCAAAACGCCATCAACATCCGCTTTCGCATCCTGATCGCGCTGGCATTGACCTGGCTGGTCTACCCCCTTCACCGCTGGCCCGCCATGGACCCCACCAGCGCCCAGGGCCTGTTGCAAGTCTTCAACCAGGTCGCCATTGGCGCCCTCATGGGCCTGGTGCTGCAAGTGGCCGTGGCGGCTGTGGTGGTCGGCGGTCAAAGCATTTCATCGGCCATGGGCCTGTCCATGGCCAGCATGATCGACCCCAATCTGGGCAACGTGCCCGTGATCTCGCAATTTCTGCTGATCCTGGCCAGCCTGGTTTTTGTGGGCTTTGGTGGCCATGCCATCTTGCTGGGCCTGATTTCCGAGTCCTTTCACACCTTGCCCATTGGGGCCAACCTCATCAGCCAGGCGGTCATGGGCAAGCTCATCCAGTGGAGCTCCATGATGTTCCTGGGGGCCTTGCTGATCGCCCTGCCGGTCATGGTGTTCCTGCTCTTTGTCAACGTGGGCCTGGGCATCGTCACGCGCGCCGCCCCCAGCCTCAACATCTTTGCCGTGGGTTTTCCGGCCATGACACTGGCAGGCTTTCTGGTGCTGATCATCTCGATGGACGCCATCGGCGGGCGCATTGACTGGCTGTGGATGCGTGCCTTTGGGGTGCTGCGCGACTTGACGGGGGTGGCCAATGTCTGATGACATGGATCGCACCGAACAACCGACCGCGCGGCGCCTGTCCAAGGCCCGCGAGGAAGGACAGTTGCCACGTTCGTCCGAGCTGCCCGCTGCGGCCGTCGTCATCGGCTCTCTCATGATCTTGTCCATGCTGGGCAGCTGGATGGTCCACAGCCTCAGTGCCTTGTTTGCCCATGGCTTTGTGTTTGACCGAAAAACCCTGGACCGTCCGCAATTGTTGCCCACCGTCTTTGGCAGCCAACTGGGCGAAGGCCTGCTGTTGATCGTGCCTGTGCTGGTGTTCACCGTGATCGCCGCCATTTTGGCCACAGGCCTGACCGGAGGGTTCAACTTTTCCCTGAAAGCCGCAGCCCCCAATTTCGGCAAACTCAACCCGGCCTCGGGCCTCAAACGCATTTTGGGCACCCAAGCCCTGGTCGAGCTGGGCAAGGCTTTGCTCAAGTTCACGCTGGTGGCCACCGCGCTGTGGCTGTCGGTCATGCACAACATGGACGCCCTGATGCAGTTGGGCCGCATGAACCTGGAGCCGGCATTGCATGCGGCCGGTCGCATGATCGCTGAATCGGCCCTGTGGGTGGCGGCCAGCCTGGTCGCGATTGCAATGATCGATGTGCCCTACCAAAAGTACGCTTTCATGAAGCGCATGCGCATGACCAAGCAGGAGATCAAGGACGAATTCAAGGAGATGGAAGGCAGCCCCGAGGTCAAAGCCCAGATCCGCCGGCGCCAGCGCGAGATGGCCAATGCCCGCATGATGCAGCGCATCAAGGACGCCGACGTCATCATCACCAACCCCGAACACTTTGCCGTGGCGCTCGAATACGACCCCACTGGCGACGGCGCGCCGGTGCTGGTGGCCAAAGGCACCGACCACATGGCCGCGCGCATCCGCGAAGAAGCCAACACGCACGGCATCCACATCTTCCAGGCCCCGCCGCTGGCGCGTGCCCTGTATTTCACGACCGAGGTGGAGCAGCAGGTGCCCGAAGACCTGTACCATGCCGTGGCCCAGGTGATCGCCTATGTGTTCAGCCTGGAGGCACGCATGCCCGGCCAGCCGGTGCACCAGAAACCCAAAGTCCAGTTGCCCGCCTCGATGCTGTTTGATGCCAACGGCAAGCGGGCCGATACCGCCAGAGCAACGGCATGAACATCCCCATCGACACCCACAACGACGGTCTGAGCGACCTCTTTTTCCGCGCCGCCGACCGCATGCGCGTGGAAGGCTGCGTCAACGCCGTGGCCAACGAAGGCATGAGCCTGGCGCTGTCGTGCGTACACGAAGCCCTGCTGGACCACTATGTGCAGCAACTGCTGGCCCGCCTGCGCAGCCATGCCCCCGAACACGACATCGAGGTGTACTTTCCGGCCAACACCGAATCGCTGATCTCACGCTTCAATGAGGTGCTCTCCAGCCAGTCGGTGCGCGAGGCCACGCGCCAGACCCTTGAAAAACCCCGCGCCCAGATCTGGCTGGTGCACGATGCACAGACCCTGCCCGAGCACGAGCTGCAACTGCTGGCGCGCCTGATCCAGAACTTCCCGGGCGCCAACATCCGGGCCATCCTGATGGTGGTCGGTCAAGCCCCCACGCAGCAGGGCCTTTCGGCCTTTGGGCGCAAACTCCTGCGCTGGGACATCGAGACCCCCACCGACGAGCAGGCCCAGGCCACCCTCGAAGTCGCTCGCCTGCAAGGCCAGGACCAGGCCATGGCTGTGCTGCTGCGCCGCATGGGCAAACGCCGCCCACCGAGCTGGCTGGACGAAGAAGCGCAGGCCGTGCCCGCGCCTGCTCCTGCTCCTGCTGGTGCAGTCCAGCGCGCTGCAGCAAGCAACGCCGAAGCTGCGGCCACAACGCAGCCCCCCTCTGCATCGCCATGGCGCCAGAAGCTGGCCCAGCTTTCGCCCCAGGCACTGTGGCGGCGCGTGCAGGCCCAGGCGGCCCAACCGCTCACGCCCGACCCCTCCGAGGCTGCGACGCCACCTTCCCTGGCTGAGCGCCTGGCCCGGCTGCGCCAGCGCAGCCCGCTGCTGATCGCCGGTGGTGGGGCGCTGGCCTTGTCGGTACTGCTGATGATGTGGATGCAACCCGCCGCTTTCGGCCTCAAGGGCAAGGGCCGCACAGCAGCCGAAGCGATTGCCGAGGCCGAAGCCAGCGCCAAACAAGCCCAGGCCATGGGCGCGCAGACCACGGTGGTCTCGGCCAGCACCGGCCCCCAGGCCGTGCCCGCCATTGAATTGCCCGACGCGGCCGTGCAAGGCCAGGACTGGCTGCGCAACCAGACCCCGCACCATTTCCTGATCCAGCACGGCGCCCTGCCCACCTTCGAAAAAGCGCAGCAGTGGCTCAAGCCCTACGCCAACCTGCGCAACGCCCAGATCGTGGCGGCCTACCGCCCCGGTGAAAAGCAGGCCTATTTCGCCATCGTCTCCGGCCCCTACGACAGCTCTGGCCCGGCCTATGAGCGCATTGGCCGCAAAGACCTTCCGCCCAACAGCTGGGTGCGCACGGTGCAATCCCTGCAGCAACAACTCGAACCCAGCGCCAAGGAGACCCGCTGATGGCCAAACAGACTGTGATCCGCAGCAAAAAACAGCATGAGGTCGCCTTGCCCGAAGGTGGCCATGTGGCCACCAGCACGCCAGCCCATGCAGGCAGCGAGGCCCCTGTGACCGGCGAAATGCCCGCGCTGCCGCCCTCCATCGTCTTGCGCCACGACGGCGGCAGCCCCGAGCCAGTGACCGTGCCTGTGGCCAAGGCCAAGACACCGGCCCGCAAAACGGCGACCCCTGCGGCCAAACGCAGCGCCCCGCGCAAACGCAGCCAACCGCCCGCCCAGGCCCAAGACACCCCCCCACCCAGCCCTCGCCTGCCCGCCCGCGTGCCGGCCGACAGCCTGTGGGAGGCCGACAGCAGTGTGATGCAACGCCTGCAGGCCCTGACCCAACGCAACGCCCAACTGTCTGAACAAATGCAGCGTTTGCGCAACCCTTCCTTGCCGAAAGGTCATTAACCATGAGCGAGAACACTGCCAGCACCGAAGCGGCTGCCACCGAGCAGAGCGCCGCCGACCCCCAGTTCGTGAGCGATCCCACGCTGGCCGCCGCATCGGCCGCTGCCGACGCCCAAGCGATCGCCAGCGCCGAGCCCCCTGCCCCGCCTGCCGCGAACCCAGGGGCGCACCAGGATGCACCCCCGCCCAACCCGGCGGCGGCGGTCCACCCGGGCATCTCGGTGGATGAGCGCGCCTACGAGCAGTACCAGGCGCTGGCCAAGGCGGTGCTCGACTCGGCCGACATCGCCAGCCGCTCGGCCGAAACCGCATTGCACGTCAGCCGCGACATGAAGCTGGCCACCGCTCAGTTCAGGGACATGAGCGACGCGGGCTACAAAAAAGCCCGCCTGCTGCTGGCCATAGGCGGCGGCGTGATGATCGTCTGCCTGCTGTTCTTCCTGGTGATGGGCGTGCGCCTGGTCAGCCGCATCAACAAGCTCGACGTGATGATGGAAGCCGTGGGCAAGCGCGTGATCGACCTGAACTCGGGCATGGAATCGCTCGAAGGCCTGAACAAAAGCGTGCAGGACCTGGCCGCCAAACAGGTCGAACTGACCAAGGCGCAAGCCCAGATCGAGGGCACCATCGACGCCCAGCTCAAGCAGTCCGAAAGCCTGGTCTCCAAGGTGCCGACCGAAACCGCCAAACAGGTGGCAGCCACCAGCGACGCGCTCAAGAAAGAGGTGCAAGGCCTGAGCGGTCGCCTGCAAAGCCAGGCCTCGGCCGTGCAAAACCTGGGCAACGAGGTCAAGCAGCTCAAAGGCTCCGTGGGCAATGTGGAGGGACTCAAGCGCGATGTGGAAGCCCTGGTCACGCTGCAAAAGGAGCGCTACCTCGAAGCCCTGCAAAAGAACAATGCCAGTGCCGCCAAGGACCGCGCATTGCAGTACCCGCGTGTGCAGCCCAAAGGCAGCGACAAGGGCAGCGATTCAGGTGCCCCTGCGGCATCGCCCAATGCGGGTGGCTTGCCGCTTGTGACGCCCGTGGCCAAGCCCTGAGGTTTATTTGACGCAGAGCATCACGTAGCTGACCACAAACACGCCGTCTGGAGGAATCTTGCGCCAATACCCCCACTCCGCCACCTCGAACACGGGCTTGCCCGTGAGCTTGTGGCCGGAAAAGCTGACCATCTGGCCAATGCGGTGCATTTTTTCCCTGCAGTCGTATTCGTTGAGGTACCGGCGCGAGAGCACCCCTTCGGGGTCGGGGGCCTTGAGGTCCTGCATCTCCCAGAGGCGGTACACATCGCCTTCGTGCTCGATGGCGTTCTTGTTCACGTAAAACGTCATGGTTTGCGTTTCCACCAACCGCGTCCAGCTCATGGCCCAGGCCGTGCCTGCACTCAGGCCAGCCAGCAGCAGGCCTGCCAGCCAGCGGCGTGGATTGCGCGATGTCCGAAAAAGCGCCAGTCGTTTCATCAGTGTCCTAAAAATAAGTGCCTGCCAGGGTCAGCACCTGCCCGCCCGTGCCCAGCTTGAAGCGCGAAATACCGGGCAAGGCGCGGGTGTTGACGCCCCCCAGATCCAGCTGTTCAATGCCTTGCCCTTGCAGCGACAGCGTGGCCTGCCACAAGAGCAGATTATGGATGTTCAGGCGGCGCCCTTCCTCGTCGGCCCAGCCGATGTGGTAGCTGGCACTGCGGCCATGCCGCAAAAACAACATGGCGCCCAGCGTCTGGCGGCCCCGGCTGGCCGAAGCCACCACAAAAGCCTCGCCGCGCTGCGCGTGGCTGTCGATGTAGGCTTGCACAAACGCCGTGGGCAAAGCGTGAAAGCCCCGGCTCTCGCGCTGCAGGTTTTCGCGCTCCAGCAGCCACTGCACGTCCTTGCCGCTGGCCCGCACATGCACCTGCAAACCTTGCAGTCCCTCGGCACGCACCAGGCGGTTGCGCCATTTGCCGTCCAGGGCGGCGCGCAAATCGGCCGGGCTGCGCCGCAAATCGACCACGACGGTCGAGTACCCGGTCATCACCCGGTGCAGGCCCCCCAGGGCCTGGGGCGGCGCATCGCCTGCGGCCACCTCGGGCGAAAACACCGTGGCGCGCCAGGGGCGTGTCGGAATGCCTTTTTTCAGCAGGCGCAGTGCCTGCCGCTGTTCGTCGGGCGAGGTGCCCTCGGCCCACACCGGGCCGCGGCTGCACGACGCCAGGCCAATATAGAAGGCCAGGCGGCGGCACTGGAACTGCGCCAACCCCAGCAAACGACCGTCCTGCATGATCTGGGCGCGGTGGACCTCCACCCCCAGGGCCTTGAGCGCATCGCCATAGGCCCACGCCTGTTGCAGGCTGCCACGCTGGCGGGCATGCAAGTCCTGCCATGGGGCAGCATCTTCGGGGTTCCAGATCAGGTTCATGCGCCGATATTAGTTAAAAATGACAATCTTCATTCAAGTTTGAGGATTCAATGACGAATTCAAAGACAATTGGCACAGTGTCCAAAAACGCTGAAAACGAGCCCAAACTCGTCATGGGCCACGACATCGGTGGCGCCCGGCTGACCCCTGTGGGGGTGTTTTGGCTCTTGGTTTATCTCGGACTGCCCGTGCTGGTGCTGGGCAATTTGCTGGACCTGCTGGTCCAGTGGGGCCTGGGCTGGTGCGTGGGCTTGTGGTGCATCGCTTCTCGGTAAGGAACCGTCATGTTTTTCTTTGTAGGTCTGGCAGTTGTGTTTGGCGCGGTGTTCGGGGGGTACATCCTCGCCGGAGGCAAAATGGCGCCCATCATCAAGGCGGCTCCTTTCGAGTTCATCATCATTGCGGGCGCCGCCATTGGCGCTTCGCTGGTCAACAACAGTTTTCCCGTCTTCAAGGCGGCCATGGCTGGCATTGGCAAGTGCATCTCCGGCCCCAAATGGCATCAGGCCGACTACCTGGGTGTGATGGTGCTGATCGGCAAGCTGCAAAACGTCATGAAGAAGGAAGGCGTGGTGGCCCTGGAAGCCCACGTCGAAAACCCCGATTCCAGCCCGATTTTTGGCGAATTCCCCAAGCTGCTCAAAGACCATTCCATCGTTCAGATGATCTGTGACCCGCTGCGCCTGATGGTGATCTCGCAGGGCAACCTCGACCCCGACGCCGTCGAAGACGCCATGAAAACCGCCATCAAGGTCCACCACCACGAAGAACTGCTGGCCCCGGCCGCCCTGACCTCGATTGCCGGTGGCCTGCCTGCCCTGGGCATTGTGGCTTGCGTGCTGGGTGTGGTGAAGACCATGGGCGCCATTGACCAGCCCCCTACCGTGCTGGGCGCGCTGATCGGTTCGGCCCTGGTGGGCACGATGATGGGCGTGTTCCTGGCCTACGGCATGTTCGAACCCTTTGCCAACCGCCTGACACAGGTCATCAACGAAGACGGCCAGATCCTGGAAGTCATCAAGCAGATGATCGTCTCCAACCTCAAGGGCCACGCCCAGCCGGTGATCATCGAATCGGCGCGCGCCTGCATCCCGCACCACAACCAACCCAGCTTCTCGGAAGTGTTTGACAGTCTGCGAGGCGGTTGATGGCCGAAGAAGAACAGAAAACCGCCGAAGCGGCCGCACCCGCGCCTGCCGCGCCCGCCCCCGAGGCGGCGCCCGACAGCGAGGCGCTGCGGCCCATCATCCGCAAGATCATTGTCGAAGATGGTCACGGCGGCGCGCACGGTGGCGCCTGGAAGATCGCCCTGGCCGACATGATGACGGCCATGATGGCCTTCTTTCTGCTCATGTGGCTGCTGGGTGCCAGCAACGAAGACAAGCGCAAGAGCGTGGCCGACTATTTCCGCCCCGCCTCGCACAGCCAGATCGCGTTTGGTGAGTTGGCCGGCTCCAACGGGCTGTTTGGCGGCACCTCCATCATTGACCCGGACGGTTTCCCCTTTTCGGCCAAACAGACCGCCATGCTCGAACGCCTGACACCACAGTCACAAGGCGGCCCAGCCGAAGACAACGGCTCGTCCAAGGAAGAAAACAACGCCGAAGGCCCCAACCAGGACGCCCCGTCCGGCAAGTCGGGCAAAGGCGACAAAGACGGCCAGGGCCAGGGCAAAGATGGCCAGGGTGGCGGAGGCAAGCAAGGCCAGGATCAGGAAAACTTCGACAAGATTGAAAAAGACCTGAAACAAAAGCTCAGCGAGAACAAGCAACTGCAGCGCCTGCAGGAGCAGGTCAGCTTCACCCGCGAGAAAGATGGTTTGCGCATCGACGTGATCGACAAGGCCGACTTTGCGATGTTCAACCTGGGCACCTCGGACATGACTGGGCGTGCGGCCAAGCTGATCCAGGAAGTGGCCAACTCGGTCAAAGGCATGCCCAACAAAGTGGCCGTGCGCGGCCACACCGACAGCCTGGGCTTTGGTGCCGACAGCGTGCGCAACAACTGGACGCTGTCCACCGAGCGCGCCGACTCGACCCGCCAGATCATGCAGGGCGCGGGCCTGAACAGCAACCGCTTCTCGCGCATCGAAGGCGTGGCCGACACCGCGCCCTTCGTCCCCAACAACCCGGCAGACCCACGCAACCGCCGCGTGAGCATCACGATCCTGAACCAGTAAGCCACGGCTTTCAGGATTCGATCGGGCAAAAAAATACCGCGGCATGCCGCGGTATTTTTTTGGGAATGCATGTTGCCGTCAGAACGGCGGCTTGTGCACCTGGGCACAGGTGCCCTTGATCAGCACCACATTGCGCCCGTCGTTGAGGGTCAGCGACTGGCTGAACGCGCCCGTGCTGCGGTCGATCACGAATTCCTCGCGGCTGATCATGACGCCGAATTTCTGGAACATGGCCGGGCGACTGACCACCAGCTTGTTGCCTTGCACGCTCAGGTTGCCAGCGCGGTTTTCAGAGATGGCGATGCGCCCCTGGTACCAGCCCGAGGTTTTGCCAAAATCCACCTGCGCCATCGACATGCGGGGCGGCTCGGCACCGGTGATGCCCAGCGTCAGTTGGCCGTCCAGGTCCAGATTCAACTCGCAAATCAGGTCCATCACGCCTTTGTTGTTGCGGGTCTCGCGCAGGCTCGCCGGGATCTGCTGGTCCGGCGCCATGGCCATCATCACGCCCCAGAGCGCGCCCACCAGCACCGCTCCGGCGCCTGCACCGCTCACAAATGTTTTCATCTCCATGGTGTGCCCATCCTTTGGCACATGATAACGGCGTCAGGGGCGCGCTGCAGCCACTCAGGTGCCGGCACGCAGCTCGTATTTGTTGATCTTCTCGATCAAGGTGGTGCGCTGCAACTGCAACAGCTTGGCCGTGCGCGAGACATTGCCTTGGGTGCGCGAGAGCGCCTGCTCGATCAGGCTGCGCTCAATGTCCACCAGGTGCTGCTTGAGCGAGATGCCGTCGGGCGGCAAAACCTGGATGCCTTGGGCCAGAAAGATGGCCTCTTCCACGGCATTGATTTCGTCGTTCGATGCCGAGGTGGCCAGCGGGTGCGCCACAGCCACCGGCGGCGCAAGCGCCTCGTCGGCCGGGGCCATCGACATGGCCAGGGCCACCGGGTCAAAGGCTTCTGCGCCCAGGTCCATGCCTGCAGGTAAGGCAAGCGCGGGGGCAGCGGGCAGCATTGGTGGGGCCACAGGCAGTGACGGCGCTGCGGCCACCGCCCAGGGCGCCTCTTGCTCGCGGCCCAGGCGCTCGGTCTGCAGGGGCACGAGGCCAGTGGGCAGCATGCACGAGGGCACCGTGTGGCAGCCAATGCGCTGGCCAGGAAACAGGGTCGAAAAGCGGTCCACCAGATTGGAGAGTTCACGCACATTGCCCGGCCAGGCGTACTCGCCCAGCATCTCCAGCATGTCCGGGGCAAAGCTCACCGGGCGGCTGCCGGGCATGGCGTGCTTGGTCGCGTAAAAGCCCAACAGCTCGACCATGTCCTGGTGGCGTTCGCGCAGCGGTGTGGTGCGGATGGGCAGCACATTGAGGCGGTAGTACAGGTCTTCGCGGAAACGGCCTTCCTTGACCTCGTGCTCCAGGTTTTTATGGGTGGCGGCGACCACGCGCACATCCACCGGCACCTCACGCGAGGCGCCCACGGGCAAGATGCAGCGCTCTTGCAACACCCGCAAGAGCTTGACCTGCATGTCCATGGGCAAATCGCCGATTTCATCGAGGAACAAGGTGCCGCCGTGGGCCAGCTCGATGCGGCCGATGCGGTCCACCACCGCGCCCGTGAAGGCACCCTTGCGGTGACCGAACAATTCGCTCTCGATCAGCTCGCGCGGGATGGCCCCGCAATTGATCGGGACAAACCGCCCTTCGGCACGCGGACCCGTGGCATGCAGGGCCTGGGCCACCAACTCCTTGCCCGTACCACTTTCACCCGTCACCAGAGCGGTGGACGAGGACGCGGCAATGGTCTTGATCAGCTGGCGCAAAGTCTGGGTGGCCGGACTTTGGCCGATGATCGGGATCGTGATGGCGGCGCTCATGGTGATGAAAACGAATGGCATTCAAGCCGACGGTACATGTCTACCAAGTCGTGCATACGAAGGAACGCCCTTTTGTATTTGTTGGTTTCGATTTTTTACATATTTATACCTTTGTAGAACCAACAAATCAACAATTTTTTCAATTGTGACTGTTCTTCGTTGGTTTTCGCACAAGACGCCTGGTTTGGCACGGTCCGCGCCCCCGTTTCTGCCCAAACGGCCCCGCCTGCCTGCAAAATGCTCAAGTCTTCAGCTTCCATGCCGATCCCCTCTACAAGTTGTATTGGTCTGAGGTCCACACAGGGCCGTGCTTTCGGAGAAAACGCCATGTCTTTGCGCCATTTGCCCATTTTTTCAGCAATTCTGTCGGCCTTGCTGACCGCTTGCGTGTCGGTGCCGCTGGACCTGGGCAACCCCAAAGCGGCCGAAGCGAACATGATCGCGCCTTTGGTCGAAAAGCGTGAAACGCTGGTGGCCACAGGCTACGCCGTCATCAGCGTGCAAAACCACAAAAACTCGGCCCAGCAGCGCCTGCTGGCGATCCGAGCCTCCAAACTCGATGCCTACCGCGCCCTGACCGAACAGGTCTATGGCCAACAGCTGGACACCAGCACCACGGTGGCCGACATGACCGTCATGAGCGACACCTTTCGCGCCAAAGTCGAAGGCGTGATCTACGGCGCCGTGGTGGTCAGCATCACCCCCGTGGGCGACGACACCTACGAAACCACCCTGTCGCTGGACCAGCAAGTGGTGCGCGACCTGCGCGCCCTGTACCTGAGCCAGCTGGTGGCCCGCCGCCGCTGAGGCCTTGCATGCATTTGGCACGGCGCCCTCGGCAACGCCCCACGTTGCGCCTCCTGCGGCTGACCCTGTTCGGGCTGTCGCTGCTGGCCAGCGGCTTGGCCTTGGCCCAGAGCCAGACCCCCACGCCCTACGACAAGCAACTGCAGGCCATCCGTCAGGCCTTGCTTGAAGCGACCCTGGAGACCACACCAACACAGGTGATCTCTTCGTCATGGATCGACAACATGGGCGTGCTGCGGGAAACCCATGAATTCAACTCCAAGGCCGAAGTGCGCGGCGTGCGCTGGCTTGCACCCGCTGAAGAGAACAGCACGCCCGCCAAAGTTTCGGTGGACGTGCTGCCCTGGGGCTGGCGCCACGACAGCGCTGCCGGCCAAAACTGCAAGCCTGCGCCCCGCGTCTGGCGTTTGCCACTGCGTGTGAACACCGAATTGGCAACAGGCGTCAGCGGGACGCAGCGGGCGGCCAGCCAGGCCTTGCTCAAACGCGTCAACCAGCATCTGCTCGCTGCGCTGCAGCGCAGCACGCGCTGGACGGCCACGCCGGTGGCCGCCCCCTCTGCCGCATCGGGCAACACCTACCTGAACGCCCTGGCCAAACCCGCCACAGCAGCGAGCAGCACCGGCTGGCAACTCCTGGCGCAACTCGAAGCCCTGGCCCCCAGCACCAACGCACCGGTCACCTGGCTGGAAAACACCACGGGCCTGTCGCTGTCGTCTGCGCCCTTGCAATGGACGGTGCACCTGACATTGCGCAACACCGCCCAGACCAGTGGCCAGGCCAGCCAATGGCAGCAGGACCTGCCGATCCGTGTCGACGCCGACAGAATGGCCGAACACCCCACTCAGTGGTTGTCGGGCATTGACAGCGCCTTGGCGCCTCAACTGGCCGCCTGGGTCGAAGGCATCGACAAACAACTGCAGTGCGAGCCCACACCCTTTGCCGTGCACCACACCGGTCAAAACCTGCTGCTGCAGGCGGGTCAGGGCAGTGGCTTGCGCCTGGGCGACCGGGTGCTGCTCATGCAGCCGGGCTGGGTGCCGAGCCGCTTGCTGGACGCACGAGCCACCGACCACATGGCCTTGGCCGAGGTGGTGCGCGTGGCCCCCCAACACACCGACCTGCGGCAGTTGGCCGGCCCCCCACTGCCGCCTGGCAGTGACTGGGTGGCGCTGCCCCTTTGAAGACCCGAGAGCGCCATGAACACACGCCCGTTTCCCCTGCTTTCCCACCTGGTTTTTGGCCTGGGCCTGTTGTTGGGCCTCTCGCTGAACAACGCCGCGCAGGCGGACTCTGGCTCGGCCGCGGCGGCCCTGAAAGTGCTCACCAGCCCCAGCACCGAAGAGGCCCCCAGCCCCAGCGCCAATGCGGCCCCCACAGGGCGCGAGCGCCTGACGGTGCAACGCTCCGAAACGGTGGACATGCTGGTGCGTCGCCTCAACCCCGGCTCGCCCTTCAAGGACGAGGTGTTTCGACACGCCCTGGTGGACCTCAACCCCTCTGCCCTGCCCAACGCCGCCAACAACCTGCTCAAGCGGGGCAGCACGCTGATGCTGCCCAATGTCGAAGACCTGCGCCGCACCCTGCTCAGGCATTACCCTGGCACCGCCGTGCTGCTGCAGCCGCCACTGGAAGGCCAGGCCGAACACGACAGCCCAAGCCCCACCGGCCCCAACAAGCGCCGCTGGGTGCGCTTTCCTTAAGCGCCATGATCACCGCGGCCGAAACCGCACACCTGAGCCAGCGCCCCACCGCCAGCATTTTTCTGGAGGGCAAATTGCCTGTGGTGGCCGCCAACGTGGCGCGCGACCTGGGCCTGCGCAACGACCAGGTGGTGCAGGCGCGGGCGCAAGCCCATGGCAGCGGCTGGGCGCTGCAACTGCCCGGTTACATGCTGCAGTTGCCCGGCGACTTGCCTCCGAGCCTGCGGGCGACAGGCGGGCAGCCGCTGCAGCTCAGGGTGGTGGTGCAAGCCGACGGCAGCGTTTTGTTGCAGCCCCTGCCCAACACATCCAGCACGCACCCCCCCGCTGCAGCCCCGTTGCTGCCCGATCGCAGCCTGCAACTGCTGGCGCGCCCGCCCGACGCCAATGCGCTGCGCCAGCTGCTCACCCCCACCACACTCGACCAGCTGCTGCAAACCGTGCGCCAGTTCGCTCCCGAATTGGCCAGCAGCCTGCAGGTCTGGATGCAGCAGCGCCCGGCCATGGCCCAGCTGACCCCGGCGCGCCTGCAACAACTGCTGATGCAAGGTGGCTGGATGACCGAGGCCTTGCTGGCCCAGGGCCGGGGCGCCGGCCTGATCGACCTCAAAAGCCAGCTGCGCGGCCTGCTGCGCGCACTGGGCAGCAGCCACAGCGAGGTGCGGGGTTTGCTGGAAGACGCGCTAGACGACATCGAGTCACGCCAGCTGCTGGCCAGCGAAAGTGCCCAGGGCGGCAAAGAAATCGCCATCTCGATGGTGCTGCCTTTTGTGGACGCCTACCCGGTCGAAGTCAAACTGAGCTGGCAGCGGCCCCAGGCCGATCAGCCGAGCCGCTTCATGATCCAGCTGCACACCGATTCACCCAGCCTGGGCGATGTGTGGCTGCAAAGCCAGGTCACCAACCTGCGCCGGGTGGACCTGGTCATGTGGGCCGACCGCGCCGATGTGGCCCAGAAAGCCCAAGCCCGCTCGGCCAGCCTGGCCGACGAACTCGACAGCGCCGGCTTGCAGATGGGCCAGTTGCAGATCATCCACGGGCGCCGCCCCGACAGCACCGAGGCCCCCTGGCATGCGCCCCACAGCGGCTCGGTGGTGGATGTGGCCACATGAGCCCGCGCTGGAAAGAGGCCGTCGCGCTCGAATACGGGCGGCGCCTGACCCCCATCGTCAGTGCCCGTGGCGAGCAGGAACTGGCCGAACGCATCGTGGAAGAAGCGCGCCGCCACGGCGTGCATGTGGCGCAAGACCCGGCCCTGCTGGCGCGTCTGGCGGCGGTCGATGTGGATCAGGAAATTCCCCCGGAGCTGTACGCCGCCGTGGCGGTGATTTTGTCCTGGGTGTATTGGTTGCGCGGTATGGAACCGGGCGATGAAAAGAAGACCAACGTCAAAGCCTGAGCGATCAGGCCCCGGCCATGCGCCAGCTCAAGCCAGGTGATGGCTCCAGGCCGCGTAACGGCGCGAGACGTGGCCAGAGCGGTCGTACAGGTCGGTGGCGGGCGCCGATTCGCCCTGCAATGCCTGCAAGGCACCGCGCACCGCGTCCAGCTGGCGCTGCAACAGCTGAATGTTGCGCAAATGGTTTTCGCGGCTCTGGGTCAGGCTCTCCTGCAAGTCCTGCCAGGCCTGCGGCGCTGGCTGCATCTGCTGGCACCACTGGGCCAATTGCGAGAGCTGATCGAGCGTTTCGGATTTCTGGGATTGCAAACCTTCAAAGGCCGTCATGTCGCGCTGGCGCAAAGCTTCGAACTCCTGCTCCAGAAAGTCCGCCAGCCGCTGCGCACGCGCAGGCGCCTCCTGCAAGGCTTGTTGCAACACCTCGTCAGAAGGCAGGGCAGCCTGCGTCATGGCGAACGTCAGCCCTTGATCATGCGCTCAAGCGCGACAAAGCTCTCGGCAATGCGGCGCACGTCAAGCGGGTATTGGCCTTGCTGGATGGCACGCTTGATCGACTCCACCTTGGCCTGGTCGAACGTGGGTTCGGCCTGGGCCTGACGTGCCACATCGCTGAGTTGGACCTCGTCGTCTTTGGGCGCCACGGGCGCAGGTGCATCGCCGGCCAAACCCACTGCCGGACCTTGACGGCGATCTGCGCGCGCAGCCTGACGGACATTGCTGTCCATCTGCGCCATTCGGCTGAAATGAGAAATCGGATCGGTCATGTCAGTACTCTTTTCTGGTCTCTGTCAGGGGAGCTGAGACCACGCTCAAAGGGGGATTCGGCATGAGTTTCTGCAACTTGAGCGCCAATTTTCATTTATTTTGCGTTGAAATGGAATTTCAGGGGCCTTCCACCACCCCCGGGCCCCGCACCACCCCGCTGAGCATGCGGTCTGACTCGGGGCTTTTGAGCTTGATGTGCTCGCCCAGCCGACCGTCCTGCATGGCCTCGACCCGGGCCGAGACCATGAACCCGCTGCTTTTGCCTACGGTCAATTGAACCAATTGGCCACGTTTGACGAGCACCAAAGGCCTCAAATCAGAGATTCGCAAAGGTGTGCCAGCCGGAATGTCGCGCAGCAACTCGGCGTGCTGCACCTGGGCCACATGCTCCACAAAGCCACTGCCGCCAGGCGGCAACACCTGCATTTGTTCACGCACATCGGCCGGCGCCACGGTCATGCCGCGCACCAGATTCTGGGTGGCCACCACCACCATGCGGCGGGTTTCGGTGGTCTGGGAGGGCCCCGCGGCCACTGGCGAGGCCAGTTTGAGCGGGGACTGCACGCGCACATACAGCTGCCAGACCGGCTCAGGGCAACGCACCCGCACGTTGTCGTTGCCGGCAAAAGGCATGTCCATGAGCAAAGGGCGGGCGCAGCCTTGCACCCGGACGCGGGCATCCAAGGGCAAGACCTGCACCTGATCGGGCGCCCCACCCCGCTGGCTGGCCACCCATTGCTGCACCGATTGGGTCAGCGCCTGGTCGGGGGTGGGCGAGGCGGCAGCCGCCGCCGGGGCGGCCCAGCTCTGGGCCATCAGGCCTGGCAGCGCACAAATCAGAAGCATGCAGCCCAGCCGGGTGGCCATGCGGGCCAGGTACTGACGCAAGGGTCGGCACAGGGTTTGCTTGAAGGTGGTCATGGTGTGGAAGATTTGACAGTCAAAGACGCTGCACCTTGAGATGCAAAAAAGATACCAGCACGAATGACACTGCCACCCGCATGAACCTCTCGTCCACCCCTCTGGGCGTCGCCAACCCCAGTCTCCCGGCCCTGCCGGGCAGCCTGGCGGCGAGCGCCTCTGCCAAGCCCAGCGGCTTCGCGGGGGTGTGGGCGCGCACCATGCCGGGGGGGCTGGCCCAGCCAGAGGGCCGAGAAAGCACCACCCGTTCGGTCGAGGTGCAGCCAGGCGACACCCTGATCGGGCTGGTCAAGGCCCATTACCGACAGCAAGGTTTGCCCATTGGCGAGGCCCAAGCCTACCGTCTGGCCCACCAGGTGGCGGCAGACAACGGCATTGCCAACCCCGATTTGATCTTGCCGGGCCAACAGGTGGACTTTGCCCGCCTGCAGCTGCCCGCCCTGGCCCGCGCCCCGGTGGGCGTCAATCCATTTGGCCCGCCCAACAGCGCCGCCCAGGCTTTGGCCAATCGCCCCTGGGCCACCCCCACACCGGTGCCGGCCCAGCTGAGTGCCGAATCGGCGTCTTTTGCCCAAAGCGCGGCCGACACCGACAACCCGGTGCTTGAAAGCACCCTCGCGCGCGCTGTGGACAAAGGCTACGTGCCTGCGGCAGAGCTGCCCGCCGTGCGCGAACGCGTGCTGGCCCTGGCCGACCGCTACCGCTTTGCGCCAGACGACTTTGCCCGGCTGACCCTGATGGAAAGCGGCGGCATGAACCCGCAGGCCAGCAATGGCCACTGCCACGGCATCATCCAGTTCTGCGATGGCCCTGCACGTGGCGCCGCAGCGGTGGGCATGCGCAACAACCCGCGCGCCATCCTGGGCATGGGCCTGCTGCAGCAGCTCGACCTGGTGGACCGCTACTTTGCCCACAACGGTCTGGGCCAAGGCAACCCTGCGGCAAAACTTGGCCTGGACGACCTGTACCTGACCGTGCTGACCCCGGCCGCGCGCAGTGAATCACGGCGCAGCGTGCCGCTCGACATCGCCGGGCCGCAGGCCAGCTACCTGCATGTGGACCGTGACCGGCAAAAGCCCATCACGCGCGACTCCATCGTGCAGGGGCTCTACGCCTACACCAACCAGCTGCTGCAAAGCGCCAACGCGGCGCGCAAGTCCAACCAGCAGTACGCGCAAAACGCCAGCAGCACGGCCCCATAAGCCACGCGGCTGCGGCAACAAGCCAGCGGCAAGACCTTGCCGACCATGCGCCAAAACTTGCCGCACACCCCACGCCACAGCCGAAAAACCAGCTGGCACAGGTTTTGCTGATATCGACTGCCAAACCAACAACTTGAGCGAATCCGTCAAAAAAACGGCAACTCAAACCGAGGACAACATGAACCTGCTGGACCAGACATTCGGTATCCATGACAAAGCCCTGCAAGTCAGGGGCCGCCGCATGGAAGTCCTGGCACAGAACATTGCCAACGCCGACACGCCCTACTTCAAGGCGCGCGACATCGACTTCAAGGCGATGCTGGGCAGCATTCAGAGCCAGGACCTGCAGATTCAGGCCACCCGTGAGAACCATTACAGCGCTGGCGAAAGCCCCGCCGACCCGGGCTTGCTGTTTCGCGTGCCATTCAACACCGCCTTTGACGGCAACACGGTGGAACTGAGCGTCGAACAGGCGCAGTACGGCAAAGCCGCAGCGGACTTTCAGGCCACGCTGCAGTTTCTTGAGAGCGACATCAGTGGCCTGCGCAAGGCCTTGAGGGGCGACTGACCATGAGCATCACCAACATTTTCGGCATTGCCGGCTCGGCGCTGAACGCGCAGATCACCCGCATGAACGCCACCGCCTCCAACCTGGCCAACGCCGGCACCGTCACGGGCACCGAAGAAGAGGCCTTTCGCGGCAAGCGTGCAGTCTTCAAGGCCCTGGTCAACGAAGAGCTGACCAATGCCGGCTCGCCCTATGTGGGCGGCGTGAAGATCGACCGCATGGTCGATGACACCAACGCCCCTCGCCGTGTGTCCGACCCCAAAAACCCCATGGCCGACAAAGACGGCTATGTCTACCAATCCAACGTGAGCGAAGTGACGGAGATGGTGGAAATGATGGCCGCCGCACGCTCCTACCAGAACAACGTCGAAGTGATCAACACGGCACGTCAGCTGATGATGCGCACGCTCGACCTGGCCAAGTCCTGACTCCCAAGGTGAACTGAAACCATGAGCCTCTCCACCGATCTGAGCAGCACCAACACGGCCGTGAATGCGGCCCAAAGCTCGGCCTTGAAGTCGTCGAGCCTGCTGAAAAACGTCACCCGCTACGAAGACCTGGCGACCACCGCCGCCAGCAAGAACAGCAGCGAAATGGGCAAGTCCGATTTTCTGACCCTGTTCACAGCCCAGCTCAAGAACCAGGACCCGCTGGACCCCGTCAAGAACGAGGCCTTTGTGGCCCAGCTGGCGCAGTTCTCGCAGCTCGAAGCGCTGACCAATATGCAAACGTCCATGGACACGCTGAGCACCACCATGACCTCGGAGCGCCTGCAAGGCAGCGCATCGCTGATCGGTCGCCGCATTTCCGTGCCCAACGTACCCAGCCAGCTGGGCGCCAGCGGCGGCATTGACGCCACCCTCGACCTGGCCAATGGCGCCAGCGGCATCAAGCTCACCGTGCTGGACAGCAAAGGCAGCACCGTTCAGGAGCTCATCAGCGGCGCCCAGAGCCCGGGCACAGTCCGCCTGAACTGGGACGGCACCGACAGCGCCGGCAACCGCGCCCCGGCAGGCACCTACACCATGACCGCCACCGCCGTGGTCAACGGCAAGAACACCACCGTTCCAGTCAACACCATGACCACCGTGCTGGCCGTGGACAACGCCAGCGATGGCTCCGTCAGCCTGCAGGTTCAAGGCGGTCAAAGCGTGCTGCTCAAGAACGTTTCGCGCATCAGCCAGTAAGTCAAGCATTCCCAGGAGAAAACCCCATGTCGTTTTACACCGCTCTTACCGGCCTGAACTCGGCCACCTCGCAGTTGGCCGTGACCGCCAACAACATCGCCAACGTGGGCACTTCCGGGTTCAAGCGTTCGCGCGCTGACTTCGGTGACATTTTCTCGACCTCGCCTCTGCAGAAATCGTCGTCCAACATCGGCCAGGGCGTGTCGCTCAAGCAGGTGAGCCAGGAATTCACCCAGGGCAACATCACCACGTCCGGCAACTCCCTGGACCTGGCCATCACCGGTGACGGTTTCTTCCCGCTCAAGTCCCCCGATGGCCTGCAGGACATCTACACCCGCAACGGCTCGTTCACCCTGAATGACCAGAACAACGTGGTCAACTCCACCGGTCAACGCCTGATGGCCGCGTCGGTGGACTCGTCCGGCAAAGCCGACCTGAACAACCTGTCCGCCCTGGCCATTCCGCCCAAGACCTCGGGCCAGGCCAAGGAAACCACCAAGATCCAGCTGGGCCTGAACCTGCCGGCCGAATCGGGCGTGATCACCACCGATTTCGACCGCAACAACCCCGCCACCTACAACAAGAGCACGGCCATGACGGTGTACGACGCGGGCGGCAACGGCTACCTGGCCACCGTCTATTACGCCAAAACCCAGAACGCCAGCCCGGGCAGCCCGCAGTCCAAGTGGCAAACCTACTTCTATGTGGGCGACACCCAGGTCAAACCCTCCTTGCAGCAGGCCACCAACTCCACCGGGGCTGACCTGTACGTCAACAAATACGGCGACATCAAGCCCAAGACCGACCCGGCAGTCACACCCCCCAGTGGCACCGTGGCCATGTACACGCTCGACCAGCTCAGCGATGTGCAGAAATCCAGCCCCGCACCGGCCGTGGCCGATGCGTTGACCGCATCCGTGTACGACGGCCCGACCAGCATGTACGTCACCAGCGGCACCGCCCCTGCCGGCTACGAAAAAGGCAAAACACTCAGTTTCAACCTCTCGGTCGACGGTTCGCCCGACACCGTCATCGACTACACCCTGCTGGATGCGGACAAAGACCCGGCGGTTCTGGCAAGACACCTGCAGATCGCCATCAACAACGTGATGGGTTCTTTGCCTGACACCACCGTCACCAACGGCAGCGTCACCACCACCACCGTCAATGCCCGCTACGGCATCACCGTGGGCTTCAACCCCGACTCGGGACGCTTCACTTTCAATTCGGGCACCACGGGTGATGCATCGAACATCACCGTCTCCGACCCGTCCAGCGCGACCACCCCGCCTCCGGCAGATCAATTCACCCTGGCCACCAACCTGTTGGGGCTGCCTGCCACCGGACTGAGCACCCCCAGCTCCACCGAGGCAGCCACCCGAGGCAAACCGAGCTACCCGGCCGTGCAGACAGGCGCCACCATCACCATCAATACCGCTGGCAACGTGTCGGTGGTCGAAGGCAACAACGACTTCACCGTCTCGGTCGATGGCATCACCGCCAAAATCAGCATCGACACCGGCACCTACTCGATGGACACGCTGGCCGCCAAGCTCAAAGACAAGATCAACACCATTGAAGATCCCGTCAGTGGGCGCATGGTCAGCGGTGTGGACGTCAAATGGGACGCCAAGACCAAACAGCTGACCTTCACCACCGGCACCACCGGTGACAGTGCCTCCATCCAGGTCACCGGTTCAAACGACTGGGGCCTGGCCAACACCGAAATGCGTTTTGGCCAAACTACCCAATGGATCAAGCTGGCCCAATACACCGACAACGGTGCCCTGCAATACACCCGCAACGGCAAGCAGACCGAAGACATCTCCGACCTGAACACCAAAACCGACTGGTGGCCGGTGTACCTGGACCGCGGCGAGCTGACCTTTGACCTGACCGGCAAACCCGTCTCCCCCATCAAGCCCATGGGCTTTGAAACGGCCTTCCTGCAAGGCGGCAAGGGCGCGCTGACCATGGCCATCGACTTCACGCAGTCGACCCAGTACTCCAGCGCGTTTGCCGTGCTGTCCCAATCGCAAGACGGCGCCCCCGAGGGTGAGCTGATGGGTCTGAACATCGGTACCGACGGTCTGGTCAACGCCACCTACTCCAACGGTTCGCAGGTTTCGCTGGGCAAGATCGTGCTGGCCAATTTCTCCAGCCCGACCGGCCTGCGCCAGGTGGGTGACGCCAGTTACCTGGCCTCGGCCACATCGGGCAAAGCGAAAGTGGGCGAAGCCGGTTCGGCCGGCTTCGGCTCGATCCGTGCCGGTGCCACCGAGCGCGCCAACGTGGACCTGACGCAGGAACTGGTGGACCTGATCACCGCCCAGCGTAACTTCCAGGCCAACGCCAAAGCCATTGAAACCAGCTCGACGATGACGCAAGCCATTGTCAACCTGCGCACCTGATCGCGCTGCCACACCACAAGGACACTGAGCCATGGACCGTCTGGTTTTCACCTCGAACGCCACCATCAAGGAAATGGCCAACGCCCGCCAGGTGCTGGTCAACGAGTTGGCCAACGTGTCCACCGTGGGCTTCAAAAGCAGCTTCGATGTGGCCTTGCAATCCATCAAGGCCGAGGGCGCGGGCGGTTTCGACACCCGTATCCAGGCCCAGGCCGTCACACGCGATCTGATCCGGCTCACGCCCGGTGCCGTCATGGCCACAGGGCGCAACCTGGACGTGGCCCTGGCCGACCAGTCTGTCATGACTGTGCAGGCGGCCAATGGCGAACGCGCTTTCACCCGCCGTGGTGACATGCGCATCAACGCGCAGGGCCAGCTGGAAACCGGTGCCGGTCACCTGGTCATGGGCCAGGGCGGCCCCATCAACATGCCCCCCGGCATGCTGGTGTCGATCAATTCGGACGGCAACATCTACGTTCAGGACCCGGCACAAGGCACCAATGCCCCCGCCGTCCAGGTCGATCAGATTGCCTTGCGCGATGCCTCCGCAGTCAAGCTCTCGCGCCGCAGCGATGGTTTGTTCCAGGTGGCCGACCAAGCCCCTGGCAGCGACTTCACGACCGGCCCCAACGTGCCCGGACTGATCCCGCAGGCCCTGGAGGGCAGCAACGTCAGCGCCCTGGAGGCCATGACCCGGCTGATGGACCACTCACGCAGTTTTGAAACCCAGATCCGCATCATCAAGGAAACCAAGGAACTTGATGAGCAAAGTTCTTCGATGCTGAAGAACGCCTGAAGAAGGAAAGCACCATGGACGCCTCAATGTGGATTGCCAAGACCGGCCTGGATGCGCAGCAAACGCGCATGTCGGTCATCTCCAACAACCTGGCCAACGTCAACACCACCGGCTTCAAGCGCGACCGTGCCAGCTTCGAGGACATGCTCTACCAGAAGCTGCGCCAGCCTGGCGCACAAAACACGGTAGACGCCCAAGCCCCCACGGGCCTGATGCTGGGCACCGGTGTACGCATCGTCGCCACCGAAAAAACCCATGTGCAGGGCAGCCTGGTGAGCACCAAGAACGCTTTGGATGTGGCCATCCAGGGCGAAGGTTTCTTTCAGATTGCACAGCCCGATGGCTCCATGGCCTACACCCGCGACGGCAGCTTCAAGCTCTCGTCCACTGGACAGCTGGTGACCTCCAACGGTGCCCTGCTGCAGCCGCCCATCGTCATTCCGCCCAACGTGGCCAGCATCTCGATTGGCCAGGACGGCACGGTGTCGGTGGAAAACGCCACAGGCGGTTCGCAAAACATCGGCCAGATCCAGGTGGCCCGTTTCGTCAATCCGGCAGGCCTGCAGTCCATGGGCCAGAACCTGCTCAAGGAAACCCCGGCCAGCGGCACGGTGCAGCTGGGCGCACCTGGCCAGACCGGTGCAGGCCACCTGATGCAGGGCGCACTCGAAGCGTCCAACGTCAACGTGGTCGAAGAGATGGTCAACATGATCGAAACCCAGCGTGCCTACGAAATCAACTCCAAAGCCATCTCGGCGGTGGACGGCATGCTGCGCTTCCTCAACAACAACATGTGATGCACGCCATGACCAAGACACTTCTGCGCGGCGTGGCCGCTCTGGGCCTGGGCACCCTGCTGGCCGCCTGCAACAACATGCCCGCCAAGCTCAGCCACACCCCCGAGTTCGCGCCCGTCTACCCGTCGGCAGAACTGCAGCGCTCGACCCAGGCCACCGGCGCCATCTACAACGGCCGTGGCAGCGACATGTGGTTTGGCAAAGGCCGCTCCTACGCGACCGGCGACCTGATCAATGTGCTGCTCAACGAGTCCACTCAGGCCAACCGCCAGCAAACCGGTGACATCTCGCGCAAGCAGACCAACGACGTTCTGCCAGGTGCCAGCCTGGCCAACCGTTGGGGCATGAGCAGCTTTGCCAACGCACTCAACAGTTCCACCATCACCAGCAAGGGCACGGGCACGGCCGACCAGACCGCCAGCCTGACCGGCTCGATCACCGTCACCGTGGTCGAGGTGCTGGCCAACGGCAACCTGATGGTGCGTGGCGAAAAACAGCTGGCCCTGACCGAAGGTGCAGAAACCATCCAGGTCAGCGGCATCCTGCGTCCTGAAGACATCTCGCCCAATGGCACCGTCCAGTCGCGCCGCCTGGCCAATGCCCAGATTGCCTACCGCGGCACCGGCGACATGGCCAGCGCCTCTCGTCCCGGCTGGGGCAACCAGTTGCTGATGAAGCTCTGGCCCTTCTGAGGACACACATGAAAAAGCTCCTGTTCATCGTACTGCTGTCGCTGGGCCTGAACGTCTGGGCCGACCGCATCAAGGACCTGGCCAGCGTGGCCGCCGGTCGCAGCAACCAGCTCATTGGCTACGGCCTGGTGGTGGGCCTGCAAGGCACCGGCGACGGCACCGATGTGGCCTTCACCGCCAAGAGTGTGCGCGCCATGCTCAGCCGCCTGGGCGTGGGCCTGGACGGCGCCCTGTCGGACTTTGAACAAGGCTCGGCCCTGACCCGCATCGACGTGAAAAACATCGCCGCCGTCATGGTGACGGCCGAACTGCCAGGCTTTTCCAAGCCGGGCCAGAAAATCGATGTCAATGTCTCGTCCATCGGCAAGGCCAGCAGCCTGCGCGGCGGCACCTTGCTGCTGACCAGTCTGCGCGGCGTGGACGGTGATGTCTATGGTGTGGCCCAGGGTGCCCTGACGGCGACCGGAGTGGACGCTGGCGCAGCCGGCACCAAGGTCAGCATTGGCGTCCCCACCGCAGCGCGCATCCCGGCGGGCGCCACCGTCGAAAAAATCGTCGAGAACCCTTACGAGTTGGCCGAGTCCGTGGTCATGAACGTGCGCGAAGCCGACTTCACCACCACCCATTCGATCGTGGATGCGATCAACCGCCAGTTTGGCGTCGGCGTGGCCCGCGCCATCGACCCCATGTCCCTGGCCATCAAAGCCCCCGAAGACGCGAGCCAGCGTGTGGCCTTCCTGAGCATGGTGGAAAACCTGCAGGTCATGCCCGGCGAACCCCCGGCCCGCGTGGTCATCAATTCGCGTACGGGCACGGTGGTCATCAGCCGCAATGTGCGCGTCACGGCCGCGGCCGTGGCCCACGGCACCATCTCGGTGGCGGTGGCCGTGACCAACGAGGTCTCGCAACCCGCCCCCATGAGCCAGGGCCAGACCACCCCGGTGCAAAACGCCGAAGTCTCTGTCTCCGAAGCCAAGAACCCGATGTTCCTCTTCCAGCCTGGAGTGGATCTGCGCCAGATTGTGGATGCGGTCAACCAGGTCGGGGCCACGCCTTCGGCGCTGATCGCCATCCTGGAAGCCCTCAAGAGTTCGGGCAGCCTGCGCGCTGAACTGATCGTGATCTGAGGCCCACGCCATGAACGAACTGACGTCCCCCACCTCGCCACGCACCTACCTGGACTTTCAGGGTTTGGCTGGCCTGCGCGGCGAAGCCGCCCGCAGCCCGGACAAGGCCGTGCGCCAGACGGCCGAGCAGTTCGAAGCCCATTTCGTGCAGCAAATGATGAAGGCCATGCGCGACAGTGTCGAAAAAAGCGAGCTGGTGGACAGTGGCAGTGCCGACATGTACCAGGACCTGATGGACAAGGAAGTGTCCATGCAGCTGGTGCGCCGTGGCGGCATGGGTCTGGCCGACATGCTGGAAAAGCAAATGCTGCAGCAGCAAGCCATGGCCAACACCGCATTGAATCCCGATGCGCTCAAGCTGCAGCCCAATGCCCCCATGCTGCCCCTGCAACCCAAAGCCGCAGGCTTGCCCGTGCCCAATGCAACAGCACCCGCCGCCCTGCCCCTGGAGCGCACCGGCGCTTTTGAACTGCAACGCCGCAGCGGAGGTCAGCCATGAGTGACCTGCTCACCATAGGCAGTTCCGGTGTGACTGCCTACCAGCATGCGCTGGTGACGGTTTCCAACAACATTGCCAACGTCAGCACCGACGGTTACGCGCGCCAGGACGTCTCGATCAGCGCCAACGCCCCCACCCCTTTGGGCGGCAGCTACATTGGCTCGGGCTCCAGTTTTGACAGGGTGCGTCGCCAGTACGACGCGTTCATCGAATCCAACCTGCGCAGCAGCAACAGCGACCTCAAGAGCCAGGAACCTTTGCTGTCGTATGTGAACCGATTGATCGACGTGATGGGCGACCAGAACATCGGCATGACTTCGGCCATGAACCAGTTCTTCGAATCAGCCCGCAGCCTGGCCAGCGATGCGGCCTCGCAAGTATCCCGCAGCAACTTCTTGCGCGATTCCGATGGTCTGGCAGCCCGCTTTCAGCAACTTTCGTCCCAATTTGAATTGCTGGACAACGAAACCCACCAATCCATCCAAGCCGATGTGGGACAGGTCAACTCGATCACCAAACAATTGGCCGAGATCAACCGCCAGCTGACCAAAGAGTCAAGCGCCTCGCGCCAGCCGTCAGAACTGCTGGACCAGCGCGACCTGCTGCTGCGCAACCTCTCGGGCCTGGTGGCCGTGAAAACACAATTTGCAGAAAATGGCAGTGTGCTGGTCAGCATGGGCGACACCCTCAACCAAGGCATTCTGGTGAGGGACAGCACCTCACGCGATCTGAGCGTGCAGCCTTCCGCAGCGGATCCCACCAAGCTGCAGTTCACCATTGACGCCTATGGCACGCCCGAAAGCCTGCCGGTCATGACCGGCGGCAAGATTGGTGGCACCATGACCTTCCGCGACCAGGTGCTCTCGCCTGCGGTGGACTCCATCGACAACCTGGCCAAATCGATGGTCACGCAGATCAACAGCATTCACCGTGATGGCATTGATGCTGAGGGGGCCATTGGTGCCGACCTGTTTGGGTTCGCGGCCGGACAAGAGGGCAAAGCCGGTGGTGTGCGTGTAATCATCCAGGACTCCACGCGTGTTGCCGCGGCCAGCCAGTTCCGCATCATCGACAACCCACTCAACCCCGGCACCGCTCTGGCGCGCATTGCCTACGACACGCCGCAATACGCAGGCCCCACCAGTCTGGCCACCCCGCTGGACACGGCGCAGGCACCGCAAATTGCCACCCTGAACCGTGACGTGCCTGCCAACCAGGGCTACAGCAACCTGGGCCTGGTGCGCGCGGGCACACAAAACCTGGTGATGACGCTGAGCAACCCCAGCGCCACCCAAAGCCTGCAGGTCTTCACACGCGATGGCCGACAGTTGCTAGGCACCGATCTGTCGGCCAACAACATCGGACAAAGCATTGTGCAAGCGGCCAACGGCATGGAAGCCGGGGCCGTCTACAACACCGACCTGCTCAACGCCCAGCCCACGGCCAGCGCCGACCCGCGCTACCTGGACATGGATTTGTTCATGGGCGCCAAAGCCGACGTGGGCACCGAAATGCGGTTTGACCCGGTCACCAACAAACCCATCGACCCACTGGCCATCCCTGCCAAACTCACAGGCCGTGCGGTCGTTGGCACCGACTGGCAATCAGCGATTGCCAAAGCGGGCGCTTTCACCCTCAATGGTGTGGCGCTCAAAACGCCGAGTGCACTCCAGAGTGCCGACCCCAGCGTGAACAACCCTCCGACCGACCTGGCCGAGTGGATCAACAACCAGGGCATCTCCGGTATCACTGCCACCATGGAAAATGGCGCACTGCAGATCACCCGCACCAACACGCAGCAAGACATCCGTCTGGGCCTGGGCGCCAATGGCACAGGCGCCGACCTGGCCACTCTGGGCTTTGACACCTCGGTGTATGTGGGTGGTGCGGCCAAGGACGACCTGTTGGTCTTTGTGACCGACACCGCCCCCCTGCCCGCCAACGCCGCCCCCAACAGCGCCCTGAGCACCGCCACGGTGACGGCGCAGTTCCAGGCGGTGCAAGGTGACCTCAAGCAAATGCTGCGTGCGCAGTCTTTGCAAGTCACTTTCACTTCGGACAACCAGTACGAGATCCGCGACAAGCTGTCGGACACGGTGCTGGCCACACGGCAATTGGGCAATGAAGCGGCGCCCACCATCCAATTCCGAGGCCTGACTCTGTCGTTCAGCACCCACCCCAAGAGTGGTGACCAATTCACCATTGATGGCAACAAGGATGGCATTGGCAACAACGATGCCATGCTCAAACTTGTTGATCTGGAAAAAGGCAAGGTCATGCCAGGCAATCAGACCATGACCGAGGCCTACATCGAGCAAGTCAACAAGGTGGGCAGCGTTGCCAAACAGGCGGCCATTTCCAAACAGGCCATGACGGTGGTGAACCAGCAAGCCCAGCAGGCGCGTGACGGGGTTTCGGGTGTCAGCCTGGACCAGGAGGCATCGGAGCTGGTGCGCTTTCAGCAGGCCTACCAGGCCAACGCCAAAACCATGCAGGTGGCCAGCCAGCTGTTTGACGCCATCCTGCAGTTGCGCTGAAGGAGTCCTTGAATGAAGATTTCCACCTCTTTCCTGTTTGACCGCGCCACAGAGCGCATGAGCTCATTGCAGAATAAGCTGGCAACCACCCAATCGCAGTTGTCTGCGTCCAAGCAGGTGCTCTCACCCAGCGATTCACCTGAACAGGCTGCGGCCATTACACGCCTGCAAGGTCAAATCGACCGCCAGGACAGCCACAGCAAACTGCTCAAAACATCGCTGAACCGCTACAAAGCCGAAGAAACGGCTTTGCGCTCGGCGAACGATTTGCTCATCCGACTCAAGGAGCTGGGCGTTCAGGCCGCCAACGACGCGCTCGGTCCCAGCGAACGCAAATCGGTTGGCGTTGAAATGCAGGCCATTCGCGACCAATTGGTTAGCCTTGGAAACACGCAGGACGACAGCGGAAATTACCTTTTTTCGGGAACGCGAGTGAGTACTGCAGCCTTTGGCAAAGACAGTCAAGGACACATCGTTTACCAGGGCGACCAAACACCCACACAAATTCCTGCCGGTGTGGAGCGCACAGTTCAGTACAGTCGGTCTGGCACCGACGTGTTCAGCCGCGTGGTTCGATCGGACAAAAGCAGTGTGGGCTTTTTTGACGCCCTCGATCAAATGATCAGTTCCGTCAACAGCAGCAACACTTCGGGCATTCAGCAAGGTTTGGCCGACCTGTCGCAAATGCACGACTCGCTGACCTTGTCACAGGCCGAATCCGGCTCGGACCAGAACGTGGTGCAGCAGCAGCTTGATGGCCTGGACGAAACCACGTTGCGCCTCAAAAGCTCTTTGTCCGATGTTCAGGATCTGGACTACACCGCTGCGGTAACCCGCATGAACAAGGAAATGATGGCTTTGCAAGCGGCGATGAGCAGCTTCTCCAAGATTTCCAGCCTGAGTCTGTTCCAGTACATCAACTGAGCCCTATTTAGACGGGCATTCAACTTCTGCAAACAGCCACCGAGTCTTTAATCACCCTCTGCGCACACCATGGCCACGACAACCTCCACCACCTCGTCCACCAGCACGTCGTCCGCCTCGGTATCGTCAACCAACTTTTTGACAACGCTGGGGGCTGGTTCGGGCATTGACACCAAGTCCTTGGCAACCAATCTGGCACAAGCCGAGATCAACCCCCGCAAGGATGTCATCAACACCAAGATCACCAAGACGGAAGCCAGGATTTCCGGCTATGGGGCCCTCAAGTACGCACTGTCAGACCTCAAAACAGCGTTTGAAAAACTCAAAAACGCCAGCGATTTCAGTGCCATCAAACCCTCGATCAGCCAAACCAGCGCCTTTGGCGTGACCACCGACGCCACGGCTGCGCCTGGCGACTACAGCGTCAACATCACGCAAGTGGCCCAGGCCACACGCTGGGCATCGGCCGCCATTCCATCCACCACGACCAACCTCAACGGTGGGCAGTCCTTCAGCCTGACCTTCAGTTCTGCCCCCAGCAACCCGATCACTGTGTCTGCCGACACACCGGCCGGGGTCATCGCCGCAGTCAATGCGCAAACCGAAACCACAGGCATCAGTGCCCAACTGATCAAATCGGGGACCGGCACCACGATTGTCTTCACGGGCAAAGAAGGCGCCAGCAACGACTTCTCGGTCAGCAGCACCGCTTCAGCGCTGACGCTGCAAAGCACAGCCCTGCAAATCGCGCAAGACGCACAGCTGAGCATCAACGGCATCGACATCACCAACGACTCCAACACACTCAGCGATGTTCTGCCTGGCGTTACCCTGAACCTGTACGCTGCCACAACGGGCAGCGCCAAACTCGGTCTGAACCAGGAAACCAGCACCATCAAGGACAACATCAAGGCCCTGGTGACCAGCTACAACACCTTCAGCGACAGCCTGGGGGTATTGGGCGACAGCAAAAGCACAGTAGAGCAATACGGCGGGGCCCTCGCCGGTGACAGCCTGTTGGGCCGCATCAAGTCACAGGTTCGCAGCCTGGTGACGGGCGACTACGCCCTGCACCCCGACGCCAGCACCACCAGCAACCCCAATGTCAGCGCCGCCTGGCAGGCGGGCCTGAGTTTTGACCGCAACGGCAAGCTCACTTTGGACGAAACCAAGCTGGATTCGGCTCTCAAGAACCATCCGACCGAGGTCATGACCCTGTTTTCTGCAGGCAAAAACAACCTCAGCGTCTACAGCACCGAAGACGCCGGCCTGGCCGGCACGGCGGTGCGCAGCATTGACGCCATGATTCGCTCCACCGGTTTGATCACGGAACAAACGAACAATGCCACCAAGCAGGTCACGGCCTACAAAGATGAGCTCACCAAGCTCGATGACCGCATGCAGGCGCTGCTCAACCGCTACCTGCAGCAGTTCAGTGCCATGGACTCCATTGTGGGCAACAGCAACAGCCTGAAGACCAGCCTCAAGAGCAGTTTTGACGGCATGGCGGCGGTCTACTCCAACAAATAAGCCCTCTGGCCTTTTTGCCGCTCAAATTTTGCAATGTGAAAATATTGCAAAACCCCTCAAGTTATCCAGGCTGCAGTCGATCCCACTGACGAAGCAGTTTTTTGGACACCGGCATCCGCCCGTGTCCTTGATGCACATGTGCAAAAAACCGGCTTCCAGGAAAGGACTCGACCATGAGCACCGAAATAACTTCTGCCAGCCCTTTGCCCTCGCTGCCAAACACCCGCGCTGCCAGCCCCGTGCAGGCCAGTGTGGCTGCGCCCAAAGAAACCATTGTGGGTTCAGGCAAACCGACCAGCGGGCCAGCCACCCCCAAGACAGACCCGCAGGAAATGCAGCGCCACCTCGAAGAGGCTTTGGCCCAGTTGAACGAGCAGATGAAACAAAACGGACGCGATCTGAATTTCTCGCGCGATCCGTCTGCGGACCGGACCATCATCACCGTCCGGAGCAGCCAGACGGGGGAAGTCATTCGCCAGATTCCGGATGCAACGCTGCTGCGCGTGGCCCACAACATCGAGCAAGTCAAAGGCATGCTGCTCAATGAGCGCATCTAATGTGAAGAAAAAACTTCATTGCGCTAAAGATTTTCCAGAGACCTCCGATTCATCAACCATGCAGGACACAAATCGGGTCTTGCAAACGGAAATCGTTCTGTAACACCCATTTGTCACCAGGAGCTTTGCCATGACAGTGATCAACACCAACGTCAAGTCGCTTGTTGCCCAGCAGGCATTGACCACCAACAACCGCAGCCTGTCCAAGGCCATGGAGCAGCTGTCCACTGGCAAGCGCATCAACAGCGCCGCCGATGACGCCGCCGGCCTGTCCATTGGCGACAAGATGACAGCGCAGATCCGCGGCCTGAACCAGGCCGTGCGCAATGCCAACGACGGCATCTCCATGATCCAGACAGCTGAAGGCGCACTCAATGAAGTGACCAACATGCTGCAGCGCATGCGTGAACTGGCCGTTCAGTCCAACAACGGGACCAACAGCTCCGCCGACCGCACTGCACTGAATGCAGAGTACAGCCAACTGAAAGCTGAAATTCAGCGCGTGTCCGACAAGACGACCTGGAACGGCATGGCCATTGCCGGCAGCGACGCCACCACCTATGCCTACCAGGTAGGGGCAGACTCTGGCGCCACTGTCACCATGACTTTCGTCAACATCGGCTCCACAGGTGGAACTGTCATGTCGGCCGCAGGCGTTGGTGTCGATACCGTCACCGCTGCTGCCAGTGCCATCACTCAGCTGGATGCTGCGATTTCCACTGTTGACAGCTACCGCTCCTCCTTGGGCGCCATGGTCAACCGTCTGAACTACACCGTCGACAACCTGACCAATGTGTCCACCAACACATCGGCATCGCGCAGCCGCATCATGGATGCCGACTATGCGGCTACCACCACCGAATTGGCGCGGACACAGATCATCCAGCAAGCGGCAACAGCCATGTTGGCGCAGGCCAACCAGGCGCCATCGTCAGTGCTATCGCTGCTGAAGTAAGCCAGGTGCTGCCTGCTTGAGTGCAGGCAGCACTTATTCGATCAGCTCTTTTCGATTTGACTGACACGCAGGAAACAGCCATGACCGTCATCAACACCAACGTCAAGTCGCTCATTGCCCAACAGGCACTGGCGACCAACAACCGCAGCCTGTCCAAGGCCATGGAGCAGCTGTCCACCGGCAAGCGCATCAACAGCGCCGCCGATGACGCTGCTGGCTTGACCATCAGCAACAAAATGACTGCGCAGATCCGCGGCTTGAACCAGGCGGTGCGCAACGCCAACGATGGCATCTCCATGATCCAGACGGCAGACGGCGCGCTGAATGAAGTGAGCAACATGCTGCAACGGATGCGCGAGTTGGCGGTGCAGTCCACCAACGGGACCAACAGCTCTGCTGATCGCACGGCACTGAACACCGAATACAGCCAGCTGAAAGCCGAAATCCAGCGTGTTTCCGACAAGACGACCTGGAACGGCATGGCCATCACCGGCAGCGATGCCACCACCTATGCCTACCAGGTGGGGGCAGACTCTGGCGCCACAGTCACCATGACTTTCGTCAACATCGGCTCCACGGGTGGGACTGTCATGTCAGCCGCAGGCGTTGGTGTGGACAGTGTGACAGCTGCCACCAGTGCCATCACCCAGCTAGATGCTGCCATTTCAGTGGTTGACAGCTATCGCTCAACCCTGGGTGCAGTGGTCAACCGGCTCAATTACGCAGCCGACAATTTGGCAAATATTTCAACCAACACCGCAGCATCGCGCAGTCGCATTCAGGATGCTGACTATGCGAGTACCACAACCGAGTTGGCACGAACTCAAATCATTCAGCAGGCGGCAACGGCCATGCTGGCCCAAGCCAACCAGGCGCCATCGTCAGTGCTTGCACTGCTGAGGTAATGTGCTCGAAAGGTCATGGACTGCAAACACAGTTCATGACCTGAATGGCATCGCACACAGGCAAGACCAGGGGGCTTTGGAGGACGAAAAATGACTTCGGCGAACAACAACATCAAGGCACTGATCGCCAACCAAAACCTCCCACGGATTGATCGTTCTGCAGAGGCCACGGTCACGCGTTTGTCCAAGGCCACGCCGTCAGAGGCCCTTCCCCCTGCTGCTACAGCACCTGCAAGCCTGGTTTTTCCCGAAGCGCTTAGTCCTGGCATAGTGACCCAGTCGAGTTTTCCGGAAAGACAAAGCATGACTGACCTGCTGATCCGCATTCGCGATCTGGCTGCTCAGGCACTCAAAGACATTCGAAGCGAACACGTTTCGCATGGGTCGGGCAACACGCGCATGGCCAAACTGGACACCGCGATTTCTGCCATTGACCAATACTGCGAAGAGTTGGTCACACGAATGGAACGGCTGGACACCGCCAGCAAGCCAGAAGCTTTGCAAGCTTATCCCACTGCGGGCACAGCCATTCAAGACGCGCATTACGCCCAAACCACTTCGGCACTCGCCCGGGCAGAGATCGAACAGCACGCAGGCAAAGCCCTGCTGGCCCAAGCCAATCAGCGCCCTGCCTTTGTCATGGCCTTGTTGCACTGAGCAGCACCCTCTGCTACCTCGCACGACCGAGCCCATGGCTCGGTTTTTGCTTTTAGGACCTCAGCGCCGGCACAGTGGCAACACCTTGCCGGTTTGACTGTCCGTAAACACAAGCGAGGTTGTCATGAATTCAGACGTCATCAAGGTCTTCATCGGGTACGACGCCGTCGAAAGCGTTGCCTGGCACACCATGGCGGAATCCATTTACCGCCACAGCAGTCGGCCGGTGGCCATCGTGCCCATCAATCTGGCCAACCTCAAGGGCGTCTACACCCGACCGCGCGACCCCCGACAATCCAACGAATTCTCGTTGTCCCGCTTTCTGGTGCCCCATTTGTGTAACTACGAAGGCACAGGCATCTTCTTTGACTGCGACATGATGTTGCGCACCGACATTGCCGAGATCTTCTCGGCCATGGAGCAGCAACCGGGCAAGGCCGTCTACGTCGTCAAACACACCTACGAACCGCGTGAGGGCATCAAATACCTCAACACCGTTCAATACAAATACCCACGCAAAAACTGGTCTTCGGTTGTCCTGTGGGACTGCGCTCACCCGGCCAACAGGGCTGTGAGCGCCGAATTCGTCAACAAGGCAGAGCCATTGGCACTGCACCGCTTCACCTGGCTCAAGGACGAAGAAATTGGCGAACTGGATGTGCGCTGGAATTGGCTGGTGGGCGAATACGACGATGCCCCCGGGGATGTGAAGAACGTCCACTGGACGATTGGCGGCCCTTACTTCCATGAATATCAGGACGCCGACTTTGCGCAAGAGTGGTTTGACGAGCGTGACCGCATGCAGTATTGCCTGCAGCGTCAGCCGTTTAAGGCCAGCGCATGAAGAACCATTGACCAATATAAATATTTTAATTAAAAATTGATTTTAAAATATGAAAACCAACCACATCCTTTCCTCGGAATCTGAGATGGATTGCGAAACACCCATTAAATTAAATTTAGGATGTGGTGACAAAATTTTACCAGGATACATCAACATTGATGTCGTAGAAAGTCGCGCCGGCAAGCGCCCTGATATATTATGCGATTTGCACGACCTGAGTATTTTTCCAAATAATTATGCAGATGAAATATTATCCGTCCATGTTGTCGAGCATTTCTGGCAATGGGAGGTAAATGACATTTTGAACGAATGGGCACGAGTACTCAAACCCGGCGGAAAAATGATTATAGAATGTCCCAATCTCATAAGTGCAGCTCAGGAATTTCTGAAAAATCCAGATGTTTCAGCCTTGGGTGGTCAAGAAGGGCAAAGAAGCATGTGGGTTTTTTACGGAGATCCATCATGGAAAGACCCGTACATGATTCATCGCTGGGGATACACTCCAGCAACGCTTGCATACACTTTGAAATCTTGCGGCCTAACAGATATTCAACAAGAGCCAGCTCAATTCAAATTGAGAGAACCTCGCGATATGCGAATCACAGGGAAAAAGCCTTTACATTCTATGAATAAAAGTATATGAAACGCATTGAATGGTTATGTGCAGTTCCCAACTGCACTCTTGAACTGCTCCAAAAAAGTTCAATGGCCTCATTGAGAATAAGGACAGCAATTGCGGTGCAAGCGGCCATGCAGCGTGGATATGAAACAATATTGTCTGATGGGCATAAAATAAATGATTCATCCATTGTTTTTGTCACAAAGATTGATTGCCACAGCGATAGTTTACGGTCAAAGCGCTGGGAAGAATATATAAAAAAATCAAAAAATAGCGGCGTCACGATAGTCATTGACTACACCGATCACCACTTGATCCATGACACACCGGTTGCAGATTTTTACCGGAAAATACTTCCATTGGCAAATCATGTCATCTGTAGTTCACAGGCCTTGGCAGATCACATAAAAGATCTCACGCCTGGCAAAAAATGGATCATTGAAGACCCTATTGAAATTGACATAATCAAACCAAAGAATGAACCCACTCACCAACTCACTGGACTATGGTTTGGCCATGCTTCAAACATAAAATATTTGATTGAATATCTTTTAGCCGAATACCGATCAGAGCATAATTACCGACTCATTTTGATGAGTAACTCTTACCCGCTGCATCAAGACTACACAAATCAATTGTCCTCAAAAAATCTCCAGCCACTCGAAATTCATGTGTTACCCTGGAGTATTTCAAACATGGTAGAAATTTCCAAGATTTCAGATTTTTGCCTGCTGCCCACTGGAAAAAATGACCTCCGAAAAAATGGGGCAAGCTCAAACAGATTAATTACGGCCTTGGCATTGGGCCTCCCTGTCGCTGCCGATACACTCCTCTCTTACGCACCGTTCCGAGAATATTATGCAGAACTCAGAAGCAATGAGTTTGAAAATTTACTAGAATCACCTAATGCATACGCAGATAGAGTGCTATCTGCACAGAAGATAATTCAAGAAAAATTCAGCACAAGCGCTCTAAGTGAACGTTGGATGGAATTAATAAATTCTGAATTTATTAAGGATGTTTTGCAAAAATCAGCCCAGTGACGGCCTGATCTGAGACAGTCAAGCGATGAAGCAAATGAGCTTTGCCACCACCGGATTCGAGTTGGTCACCAAGCACACGGCAAACGTGAATTTCTTGACGAGATGGACCTGGTGATCCCGTGGACTGAACTGCTGGCGTTGATTGCGCCACATGCGCCTGCGGGCAAGACGGGCCGTCCACCGTTTCCCACCCAGATGATGTTGCGCATACATTTGTTGCAGCAGTTCTTTGGGCATTCCGATCCGGCCATGGAAGAGGCTTTGCACGACATTCCGCCTTACCAGGAGTTTGCGCACCTGGATGCAGGGGTCATGTGAATGCCTGACGCGAGCACCATCTTGCGCTTTCACTGCCTGCTCGAAGAACACGGCCTGGCCAGCAGATTCTGGCCACAGTGAACGCCAAGCTCATTGAGTGTGGCCTGATGCTAAAGACCGGCACTGTGCTGGATGCCACGCTGATTGCGGCGTCCAGCTCGACTAAGAACGACAAGGGTAAACGCGATCCTGAAATGCACCAAACCAAGAAGGGCAACAAGAATTTAAATGGAAAAAATTTCAACCAACTACCAGCTTGCAATTAAAGAGCTGGGAATGAAAAATTGGGCGAAATCCATTCATCATATTGAAAATTCATTTTTAAAAAATGAACCTTTGGGTGAGCAATCATTGCTCTATCTACTGGCATTACAGAACCAGCACGGCCAAGGTGAGGCCCAAAACATCTCACTTCTGGAAGAAGCCATCCAACGGTATCCGACAGTGGATAAATGGCATGCGGCTCTCGCTGAACATTACATGGCTGCAGGCAACTACGAGAAAGCGGTCAGCCAAATAGAGCAGGCCTTGGCCTTGAACCCTGCCAATGCAACGGCCATGGTCAATCGTGCCTGTTGGAAGTCGGGACGGGCGGGAGATGGTCTGGAGTCAAAACGGTTATTTGAAGAATGGGGCCAGCGCTTCATGGATCCGCTGACTGATGCAGCGGCTCCCCTTTCTGTCCGAAATATGGCAGCAAACAAGCGCTTGAAGGTGGGTTACGTATCGGGCGACCTTAAAAACCACTCAGTCCGCTATTTCATTGAGGCCTATTTCCGCCATCACGACCGACAGCAATTCGAAATACACGCGTTCATGACCTTGCCTGGTGATGAGGTTACAGAATGGCTAAAACCGTTAGTTGACTGCTGGCACGATGTTGCCGAACTCTGTGATTCTGACTTGTTGACGCGCATTAGAGCGACTGAAATCGATGTTCTCGTAGACCTTTCCGGGCACACCCATGGGGAGCGCTTGGCAGTCTTTGCCCAACGCGCGGCACCGGTTCAAGTGACTTGGTTTGGTTTCATGCAAACGTTGGGCATGCGCGCCATGGACTGGCGACTGACCGACCATGCCGCCACACCGTTGGCAACAGATGATTTTTATACCGAGCGTCTGTATCGGCTCAATTGCATGGTGACATACACACCACCACTCAACGCAGATGAACTCTACGACAGCCCATATAAGACCAACGGTTACGTGACTATGGTTTGCTTGAACCACAGCCGCAAGATCAGTGATGAGGCACTGCAAGTCTGGGCCAGGATTTTGAATGAAAACCCGCAAGCGGGATTAATTCTTATCAGCAGTGAAAAAGCATCCGAGACGTCTCTGCTGGAGTTCGAAGCACGCATTAAGCGGCAAGGCCTGCCTTTAGAGCGCGTCACAGTGACTGGTCGCTTGACCATGGCCGCCTTCATGCGCATGGCCATGGTTGCTGACTTTGCACTCGACAGCTTTCCAGTATCCGGCGGGACAACCACCTTACATGCCTTGTGGATGGGGTTGCCCACCTTGACGCTCGACAAGACTGAGAGCGGAGCCATCCAGGGAGCCACTGCCGCAATCCAGCGTGGGTGCGGACTGGCAGACGCAGTTGCACAAGACATTGATGACTATGTGTCCAAGGCTGGAGACTGGATTCGTGAACCACAAAAAATAGATGCCCTCCGCGCGCACTGCCGATCCGGTATCAAGACAAGTGACTTGATGGCATATGAGGTGCGAACTCGTGAATTAGAGGCTGCCTACAGGTTAATGTGGAAAGAATATCGTGTATTGAGTGCCTGAAGCCCTCTCTAATTTCTGAGCCAGTCAGAAGTAGAGGCTGAGGCATTGTTTCACACGGCACCCAACCGGTGGGACGTTGTTGGCAAAGATCTGGCGTTCATTGACCCTGGTTTTCTTCAAATAGATTCTCTGTTGGTAAGAATTTTCTACTCCCAGCCAGCTCAGGTTTCCAAGGGAGCGTCAACTACTTTTGCGCAGATCTGACCCAGTTCAATGATGTGCCCCCGCAGACGGCTTGCCTGCATATGAAAAGATTTTTCGGGCCAGTCGTGCTCGATTCGCTGAGGAACCTCAATACAAGCCTGCCGTCCGATGCGCACTCGCTCGGCCACCTCGACCCGCTGGCCGACCACCGCATGGGCATCCACCTTAACCCAAGCTCCCAAGCTGGCATTGTCCCCAATCCAGACGCTTCGACCAATCTGGTTAAACGCACCGACGCAAGAGCCCACGCCTACGCAGGCATTCATGCCAATTTGGACTTTAGGTCCAATCACTGCAAGGGCCTGTATCCAGACGTTTTCCTGGCACTGAACAGAGGGACTGAGCACCGCACGGGGATGGATAAGTGGTGGCATTTTGAAGCCGCGCTTCTTAAGTTCGCCAACCAGCTCGAGTCGCTGGAAGTTGAGGAAGTCTGGTCCCCAGGCCACGAAGGCTGTCGAATTTTCGGGACTGAATTTGTCTAATTCACGCAGGTCGTAACCATATTGCTCGTCAAGCGTGATCTCCACGCAATGCAGGACCGTGTCTGGTAGCACAAGCGCCCAGTCATCCGCCGCCATCTCGAGCCATGGCGATTGGCCCACCAGCACCTTAAATCGCATGGTGTCCCTCCATCGTGTCCAGATACCAACGCTCAATGGCACTGTTGCTGTACTCGAAGGCGCCAGTGGTGATCGACCTGTCAGGCGACAAGTTTTGCTGCACCTTTTCCATGATGGCGATGTCTTCAGCCAGTACCTTTTCAGCGCCCCTAAGATGTGCCATGAGCACAGCAGCAGATGTGGGGTATTTGCGCTTTTTGCGTCCAGTGACGTAATAGACCCAAAGGTCAGTTCGCCTGGCACTCACAGGCACATGATGTTCAATTATGAAAGAGTAGCCTGCTGAACCAGAGGCAATGTGCAAGTTTGGGTACATCAACCAATTAAGGTACCAGTCGTCATTGCCGTACCGTTGCACATAGTCATGCCATTGGTACCGCGGCATTTTGACCATGGGCTCGTTGGGGCCGCCGCCACTGAAACTGCGCAGCCAGCGAAGATGCTCTGACGTGGTGTTGGCGCCGGTGCGGTGGTAGCTGTAAGCTTTGCTGAGTTCTGCTTCATCGATACGGGCCTCGAACTTCACTTGCTTGTACACCGTCCGGCTGTGTACAAATTGCGGGTGGAGGCTATCGCGCAAATTTTCATAGGCGAGTTTCCAGTTGAACTGGCACTCGAAGCGCGTCACCAGCACTTCGTCATCGAAGATCTCGCTGGCCTGCCGTAGCGATTGCACCGCATCGGCGTCAAACTGTTCATAAAAATTCAACGGCTCTGCTTGGGTATTGATAAAAACAAGCTGCCCGAATTCGAAAACCTTGAAGGTACGCAGGCCCAGTTGAGATCGCTCTGTCGATGAGAATTTATAGCAAGTGTCTTGCGCAGGGATGTTGAGCACCTCCCCCTGGGCGCCATAGCGCCAGGCATGGTAGGGGCAAACAAGTGCACGCACGCCTTGCGGCTCAGTCTGTATGGGGCTTTGGCGGTGGGCACAGACGTTCTCGAACGCAATAATTTTCCCACCGATGTTCTGTACCACAACGTCAAGCAAGCCGATGCGTCTGCGCACAAAGGCATTCGGCGTGGACAACAACATGCGCGGAGCGGCAAATTGCCATAAACGAGAGAACAGCTGTTGCTGCTCCCGCGAGAACCAGTCTTCGCAGCGGTAAGCAGCGATCGGCATTGCAGACCTCATGATTGAGCCTTGCGTTCAAAGGTATAACCTGGGCCGATCATGCAGGCCTCGCTGCGGGCGCGTGCCTCCCAAAACGTTCCTGAGTCCAGCACACCGTGCCAAGGACCGGACTGCTCAAGCAGCACATGTCGACCGAGTTCGGTGTACTCCTGTAGAACCACATCCGCACCCAACACGGCGTGCGAGCCCAAACGCGCATGACGACCGATGCGAGTACCTGGGCCGATCCATCCGTGCGCCGCGATGCGCACATCCGCATCAAGCCGGACACCAGCGCCGATGAGTGTGTTGCTGGCTATTTGGCACGACGGGCCGATCACGGCCCCTGGCCCTATCCAGACGTTATCTGCCAGCTTCCCCCTAGGCCCCACTATCGAGCTGCTGTGCACCAGCGTCTGCATTCGAAAGCCGAGCAAGCGAGCACGCCCGTACAACTCCAAGCGTGCATGGTTGAGCGCGTTAGCATCCACAGCAACGAAAAGTTCGTGTCGCTGCGGACTCCATTGCGCAAGCAACAGCTCGGCTTGCGCGGCGATGTCAGCCACTCGATCAAAGCGGTGACTCAGCACTTTTGTAGGATCCAGCCCGTAGGCGAAAAGGTCGTCGATCAGCGCTTCATAAACGCTGCCGCAGCCGATCAGGCACAGTACGCGTGGGTCGGCGTTCAGCATGGCTTGACTGCCTCCATCCAGCGAAGATAGGCCTGACCAAAGCCGACCAGCCGATGCTCGTACTGACCATGGTGCACTGCGGGCGAATGCGCGTGCAACGCCGCTTGTAGGCTCTCAAGATAGTGCACATCCTCCATCAAAACTTCCACCTCGCCCTTTAGGTGGCCGCGCAAGATGGCCGGCAAGGCCGGCATCCTTACGCGGGAACGAGCAGCGCAAAGTGTGAAGATGACGCGGGTTTCGCTTGCCGAGACAGGTTCAAACTGCTGGATCAGAAACACCAGACCATCGACAGAGATGAAATTGACGTTTGGAAATAAGAAGTGGTTGTGATATGTCCCCTCAGGTCCATAGCGATCCACTTGCGCATGCCATGGCCATGGCTCAATTTTTATTGGCGAGGTGCTCGCCCAACTTTGGTCTATGAGCAAGTCTGAAGGTGTCGGGTATTGGCTTGGCTCAGATTCCCGCGCTTTGTCCTCGCTGACTGAACGCATCAAAGGAAGGAATGTGCGGGGGTGCACGTACGGCACATGCTGGTGATCCAGTACATTCTCAAAATTCAGCTTCCAGTTGTAGCGCACCGGGATCTCGGTGTGGACAGCCACATCAGAGAAGTGGCTCGAAATGGCCTCAAGGCGCTCAATCAATGATGGTGCGAACTGCTCTGTAATCGAAATTGGATTTTCGCCGAGGTTCACAAACACCAGCTCTCCCAACGTCTCCACAGCGTATTCACGAAGGCACAAAGCATCGCGCTCCTCCTGAGAGAAGGCGTAAAGGCTTTGCTCCTTTGGAATGGACTTGACCTTTCCCATGCTGTCAAAAACCCACCCGTGATAAGGACAGACCATACGCGCTTGCCCGAAAGCGGCTGTCTGCAGAGGCATGAGACGATGCGGACAGGAATTCTCGAAAGCACGGATGCGCCCGCCGCTGTTCTGTATCAACACCAGCCGCCCCCCGATGCGGCGTGTTGCAAAGGCATTCTCGGCGGCAATCGCAGTTCTCAAACAGGCAAAGATCCACAGTCGACCAAAAAGGCGGGCCTGCTCCTGTTCGAAAATTTCAGGTTGGATGTAGTGACCGACCTCTAAAGCGGGCTTCATGCGGAAGATGGCCTGAAATCAAAAGGACGGGCGGGGTTGCCCATGACGGTCGTGTTTTCAGGTACGTCGCGGATCACGACACTGCCTGCACCTATGCGAGCACCTCGTCCGATTTTCACGCCAGGGAGAATGCTTGCGTGGGGAAAGATGGTGACGTGCGAGCCAATATGTACACCGCCGCCCACAAATACAAAGCTGCCGATAGTCGTGAAGTCTCCGACACACACGTCATGGCCGAGCACACTGAACGAATGCATCAGAACAAAACGGCCTAAATGGCTATCGGCACCGATCACGGTGTTGCGCTCAAAGATACCACCGCCAGCAATCGTGACGCCTTGGGCCTGGTGCAGGTCGGGGGTCAGGTTCATGAAATCTGCCGACTGTGCGTCCAAGTGACGCGAAAACCGCTCGCGCTGTACAGGGTCGCCAAGCGCACAAACGATGATCTGGCCAGGCTGGTAGATGTGCGTCATAGGACTCCCCACCAACGGGTAGCCCAGTGCGCGCGACAGTGTGGACGGTTCGCGATCATCCAACATGCCCTTGATTGTCCATTCGACACCAAATGCGGCATCCGATTCAGCAAGCGAGGCAACCGTTCGACCAAAGCCTCCGGCATTAATGATGAAAACCTCTTTCATGGTGCCGCTTCAAGTGAAAGGAACGCCGCCATCAATACTGAAATCAGTGCCAGTAATTTTGCGGCTTGCATCTGCCAGGAAAAAGACGGCAGCGTACGCCACGTCCTGCGGCTCGCCAAGGCCGAGGGGGTAGCTGGGTGCAACATCCTGCTGTATATGTTCCTTGAACCCATCGAAGAGCGGGGTCAGAACTATGCCGGGGCAAAGCGCATTGACGCGCATACCGTGCTTCGCCACTTCCAACGCCAGTGGTCTCATGGTCCCTAACAAAGCCGCTTTGCTCCCAGAGTACGGGCCTACGCCGACTTTTCCGGTTTTAGCCGCTATAGAAGACATGAACAGGATAGCGCCATGAGCACGGATTTTCTTGCGCTGCAACAGCCGTTGAGTTAGCACCATGGGTGCCATGTAGTTGATTCGGAAAACGTTCTCGAGCATCTGGGGCTGCACCATCCGCATGGGCGCAACCCCATCAATTCCAGCACAGTGCACGACTCCATCAAGTTCGGGTAATTGGTCTACCAAGGCAAAGAGGTGATCAAAATCATTTAGGTCACCAGCAATCACGCCATGGCCTTCGCCTTGTAGAGACTTGAGTACCTGACCCAGGCGTTGCTCATTGCGCCCATGCAGTACCACGCGGGCACCCACCTCGGCGCAGGCCTCTGCGATCGATTGACCGATCCCACTAGAGGCTCCTGTTACCAAGACCGTTTTTCCGTCTAGCCGGAACAGATCCAAAGCTTCCATAAGCAGCTATTCTCTATTCAACGGACTGGCACCGACAGGCCACCATCAATAACCAAGCATGCGCGCGTAACCCACCGTGCGGCATCTGAAAGCAGATACACCACGCTTGCTGCAACGTCGTCAGGTTGTATCTCACCCAAGTGTGAGAGTTTTTGCAGTTCATCCACAGAGGTTGTAGAAACCAGTCGCTCGAGCATTGGTGTATCCACGTAGCCGGGGGACACACTGTTGGCCCGTATCTTGTGCTTGGCTGTTTCCAGCGCAAGCGAGCGAACTGCCGCATTGAGTGCAGCCTTGCTGGCTGCATAGACGGCAGTACCCGCCGGCGCGATGTGGTCGGCCACAGCGGTGATGAACACCAGCGATGCATTTGGCCTTATCTTCTTCATCCTGAGCATAGCCTGAGTGAGCAGTACGGGGGCTTTGAAATTCACCTGCATCAGTTCGTCTACATGTGATTCGGTGGTCATGCGAAAAGGCACGACCTTGGCTACACCGGCAGCATGCACCACGCCATCAACCGCCGTCAGTTGTTCGACCCACGGCTCAATTGCCGGGTTGTCCAACAAGTCCAAAGGGCTGATGCTGTGCCCCTCTCCAGGCAATTGGGTCAAAGTTTCCTGCAGACGCGACTCATTCCTGGCGGTCAGAATGAGTCGTCCGCCCATCGCAGAGATCATTTGGGCGCAGGAGCGGCCAATGCCAGAACTGGCCCCGGTGACCAATATGGTTTTCCCCTCAAGGCTAAACGGGCTGGTGCCAGTCATGCTTCAAGCATCTCCGGAAAACACGCATTCTGGACATCCAATATGCACGTCCCCCAAGACAAGCCAATACCAAACCCCCCTAGCAGCAGTCGTTGCTGTTTATCACGCAGGGCTTCGGTGAGCCGGGCTGTTATGGTCACCGGTATCGATGCACCGCTGGTGTTGCCCAAGTCCTTGAGGGTACTAGGCACGCGCTGCTCAGGCAGGCGCAGCTTCTTGCGTATGGTCTCGTTGATCATTCGGTTTGCCTGATGAAAAACAAAGAATTCGATGTCGTCCATCTGCATACCGGCATAGGCTACAGTCCGCTCCACCGCCGGGGGGACACGTTGGGTGGAAAAGCTCAGCACCGCAGGGCCGTCCAAGATCAGGTCAGACGGCCGGTGCAACTGGCCATGCTCGTCGCGGTGCGGGATGCTGTGGTGGGGCGCGTACGGCTCCCGGTGCCCGCCCACAGGCAGCATGATGGCCTTGTAGCCACTGCCGTCAGAGTTCAGATCGAAATACATAGGCGGAGCACCCTCGCAAAACTCCAACGCAGTGGCAGTGCCGGCGTCAGAAAACAGCGGGTCCCGCACGGTCGCGCACTTGTCCCCCACCAGCATCAAGGCTTTCTTGATGGCGCCACTGGCGATCATGCTGCCCAACAGGTGCAACCCGAACGGGTATGCCGAGCAACCCAGGTTCACGTCGTAAGCGATTGTGGCGTGGTCAAGCCCCAAGCGGTCCTGCAGGATGATGGCAGTCGACGGAATCAGGTAGTCCGGAGATTGGGTCAAAACAATCAGCGCGTCGACCTCGCTGCGGGACCAGCGTAACTCGTCTAGCAAACGTTCGGCCGCCACCACGGCCAAGTCCGAAAAGCATTGCCACTCGGAGGAAATGCGGCGGTGCTCGATACCGATGTTGCGCACCAGTCGCTCACGCTCGGCGCGCTGGCTAGGTGGGCAGTCTTCCACGTTGGACAAAACACGTCTCGGAATACAACTGGCCATGCCAGCAAAGCGGACATTCCTGAGCGTCGACAAGCCCATGTCAACGCTCCAGCAGTTTGAACAGATCCTGCAGTGTGACGCATCGTTTGAGGTCGTCACCAATGATTGTTTTGCTGTATTCGATGTCAAACATCACAATGACGCCCAAAGCAGCCAAAGAATCCCATTCCGGCAACTCTGTCAATACTGTTTCGGGGGTAACGTCAACGGGATCCTGAAAATCGACTGCTTCAAGAAATTTTTCAATGAAATTCTGAATATTGTTCATATCTTTGCTTTAAGTTTTTTTGATGATATCAGCTGGAAATACAGTCAACCGATGTGCCAAAGTCTTGAGCAGCAGAGCTCCCGCGACGAAGAGCAAACACGGCGCTGACTACTTGCATCATTTGTTCCGATGCCATGGTCGGAAAGAACGGTAGCCCGAGCAGAGTTTTAGCCAACCAGTCTGCAGCAGGCGTAGGCGTCAGTTCAACACGATTGGCCAATCCGGGGAGGTGCTGTATCAACGGCAGATACCACCGTCTGGTTTGAATACCTGAATTCACACAGATTTCCTCCAGTGCCGAACGCATATCTTCTGTGGCCAGCTGAACAGGAAAAACACAAGGTGCCACAATTCCGGTGTCTTGCTGAAATTGAAGTACAGAGCCCACCAATGGCGACAAGGCCTCGCGGTACTTGTGCCACAACGCCATGCGCTGGGTGCACTGCTCTTGCCACTTTTGCAAGTGGGCAAGACCCACAGCAGCATGGTATTCAGACAGCTTGGCGTTGCCGGAGTGAACAGGTGCATCAGAACCTATACCGAAATTGGTCATGCAGCGCAAACGCTCTGCAACGTTGGAGTCAGACGTCACAATCAGCCCCCCCTCGCCACAGCTCAGGGGCTTGGTGGCATGCAAACTAAAGACGGTTGTCATTCCGGCACAGGTTTCCTGGGCACCAAAAGCAGCCGCCGCATCCATGACAACAGGAATACCCGTGCTTTGCTGCCACGCACTCCAGGCGCGAAGGTCCTGCGGCATGCCAAACGACGCAACTGGGATAACAGCTGCAATGCCTCTTAACGCCTCTCCTGCGGGCATTTGGGCAGGGGTCAAAAGCCAAGAGCAGGGGTCAATGTCCATGACCACAGGCTGATGCCCACAACGCTGAATGGCTGTAGCCGTGGCGGGAAATGTCAATGCAGGCAGTGCAACCTTGCTGTGTGGTGGCAAATCAAGGGCCTGCAAGGCCAGCTCCAAGCCCAAAGTAGCGTTAGCTGTCAAAACACCATGAACTTCAATTGAACTGCGGTCAGACTGCTGCATTAACAATTGGTTCAACAACTCTGCATGCAGAGGGCCAAAGTTTGTATAGAGCCCGGAAGCATCAATTCTCCGAAGAAAAGGCAATAACTCTTGTGCACTGGGCAAAACAGGACGTAGCAGCGGAACGCCAGCTGAAGCGTTCAACACGGAATCTTTACATCCTTTACGCATAGGATCAGTATGCCCCAATTCGGTCGGCAGAAAACAGGACTGCGGACCGATGGTGGTTGCACCAGCAATACACCCCATCATCGATGTGATCCTGCTTGACTCTCAGCATGCGAAACCACTTAGCGGTTTGCGCCTGCGGCAGAGGGCTTGCTCACAGCAGTCCCGTCTGCATTCCAGCGATTCAAATGGTGTTTGGACAGCAATTCGTGCCTGAATTCAGTTGCGGTGATCAATTCGTCCAGAAGCCCCAATAAAGTCGTGAGCAGCTCTTTGCTCGCTGAAACGCCATATTTAGCAGAGTAATAGACAGATTTATAGGCCTTATAAATTCCTTTTATATCCATATCAGGGCCATCCGTCTTTATTTTCTGATCTGTCGCGGCTACAGCAGCCTGCCCCATCATTTCCACCAGCGTTTTCAACTGCCAATTGTCCGGTGATGTCAATTCACGGTTGATTTCATCGATTTGACGGACAACGGAGTTCTTTGGCGTCTTTTTGATTTTCTGGATGAGCTCAATGCCTTTGTCCAGCTTGCGCTCAAGGGCATCGACCTCTTCCTTCAATCTGCGCAGTTCGCCGGCATAGCGCGCGATGTACTCAAAATCCGGCGCCCAGGGCTGACCAGGATCGGGAACACACGGGCCCAACTGCGTTTTGGCAATCTCTTCGCAGACGCTGGCGAAGGGTATCTGGGTAGCACCGTTGATGCGTGCGCCGCCTTCGGTTGCATTGACGATCAAACGATCCGGTAACTGCTGGATCCGTTGTTCAAACCAGCTCTTGTAGTACAGCAATTGCCGCTCGGTGCGCACCGGCTGTCCGTCGTGGCCTTCAATCTCGAAACCTTTGGCGTGCCGGGCATCCAGAATTTCTCGGCTGTACTGACTGACATAACCATCTGCATGGTCCTTGCCCCCCGTCCAGGCCAGGTCCATGCCGATCATCACAATGGGATTGCCCCCCATCTGGCAGGCCAGATTGAATGCGCTTGTTCCGACTGACCCTCCCGTCTGCAAATGGGATGCATGGGCCCCCAAGGACGTGATCAGGCGATGCACATCATGGTGGCAACTTGTCATCAGGTACTTTTTATTGCTGGACCATGCCACATCTGGACAGCAGCCAATGTCAATCACAAAGGTCGTGTTGTCGTCGAGCTCATTGTGTTTCCAGTAGGGGCGTTTTTTCGGGTCAATCGACACCACAAACTGAGGCACGATGCCATGGGACTTGAGGATCGGCAACGCGGGATCCACCGCGACAATCACAAACTGATCTTTGTACTGGGCAAGCAAAGGCATTTGCTTGTTCAGCGAAGGGCCCGTTGCAACCACAAGGATAGGTTTGTTTTTGTGCAGGTCGCGATAAGCACCCAGTTCATTGATGGGGTTGGCAAACACGGCATTGACCAGCGCATTGGCCAAAAACAGATGCGCAGAGTGAATCTGCGTCATTCGCCCCACCGCCTTCTGGTTCAGGTACTCCGTAAAGCTTTTGTAGAACCGCTGCAAATGCTCAATGCCCTCCGGCGGAACGTGCAAGCCCATGACGGGCTTCCACGCTACATAAGCCTCAACATCAATCAGGGTGCTGACCAGCCGGGCCTGCGTTTCAGGCACATCGGCCGTCACGATGCGCAGTCGCTCATCTTCGAGCACAGCCGCAGTTGAGTGGCTGTCTTGACTGCGGCAAAAAACAGCCTCTTTGTCCCAAAGCATATTGACCACACGCGAACAAGGACTCACCGCCTTCAGCACTGCAGCCAAGTGATCGATGCGCAAGCAGCCATGCAGTAACCAGATGGTCCTTTTTTGCGTCTTGTCCACCTGCGAGAGCAGCTGGGTCAGTTCGGCGTCGGATGGATCAGCCATATCGACAAGTTGACCATTGGCTGTTAACAGGCTGTGCAGTTCGCCAGCTTTGAGGATCCTGCCTTGGCCCCGGGCAGTCGGTGCTCCGGTGGCTGTATTAACGATCTGCATGCTGAATCCTCGTGTGTAGAAGTGAACTGAAGGCAAGCGTTAGCCGCCTGCTACGCCTGCATGCAAAAGACGTACCACGGCCTTCTTTGCTGACTTGGCTAAAAAAACACTGGCAACTGTCAATTAATTGGCTGGCACGCTGCTTGCTTTTCAGATCTCACATCGCAGAAGCGGCAATTTTCCGCCATCTGCTCCACGACCGATTTGGAATCAGGAGATCCATATGTCAGCTGCAGTACAACACCACCAGCCTGCCATGCCCGCCATGGTGCCCTCGCATCTGGAACTGGTTCCAGGCGAAGTGCACCGCCTTTCGCCCGCTCAGATTCGCGAAGCCGTCGCGTCACTCGTGCAGCAAGGAAAAGTGTCTGTCGCGGTGGCCATTTGCGAAGCTGCCTTGGCACTGCACCCACAAAGCGAAGACCTGCTGGTGATCAGCAGCCTGGTTGCAGAGATGGAACAGGACTGGGTCAAGGCAGAAACACTGCTTGTTCAGCTGGCAGAGCTGCAAAGCCCCGACACCACAGCGCAAACCTGGCTGCATCTGGCCCGTGTGCTGCGCTGCCAGAACAAATACGACGACAGCTGGCTGGTGCTGGACTTTGCCTGCTCACGCTACCCCGAGGACAACACGCTCAAGCAAGAGCTGCAGTCACTGTCGGAGCTTTTTTCCATTCAACCGGTTAAGGCGTAAGGCCATTCAAGAAACACCGAGTGGCAAGAATTTGCCCAGGCTTTAAGGAGTCACCGAAATGACCGTCATCAACACCAACATCAAGTCCCTGATCACACAGACTGCACTGAACCGCAACAGCCGTGATCTGGGTACGGCCATGAAGCAGTTGTCCACCGGCAAGCGCATCAACAGCGCTGCCGACGATGCCGCAGGCTTGGCCATTACCAACAAGATGACGGCACAGATTCGGGGCCTGGATCAGGCTGTGCGCAATGCCATGGACGGCATTTCGATGATGCAAACGGCCGAAGGCGCCACCATCGAGATCACCAACATGCTTCAGCGCATGCGTGAATTGGCTGTTCAAGGTGCCAACGGCACCAACTCTTCAGTCAACACGGGTTCGCTGCAAAAAGAATTCAGTGAATTGCAAAAAGAGATTACGCGCATTGCCGACAACACCGAGTGGAACGGCATGAAGGTCCTTGGCGCCGATGGCAAGACCTACACCATGCAGATTGGCGCCAACGACGGGCAAGTCCTCAGCGTGGATTTCAAGGACTTGACCTCTGCGGTATCAGACATTTCAGCTGCCGTAGACGCTTCACTGGTCGTCACAGGCAGCTCCACCCTGACCAAAATGGACAGCGCCATCGCCGCCATTGATGATTTCCGCTCCGACCTGGGTGCCAAGATCAATCGCCTGGAGCACACGGTCGACAACCTGACCAATATCTCCAACAACACCTCAGAGTCGCGCAGCCGGATTCTGGACACCGACTATGCCAAGGCCAGCTCGGAATTGTCACGAACGCAGATCATCCAGCAAGCCGCCACAGCCGTGCTGGCCCAGGCCAACACCGACCAGCAATCGGTGCTCAAGCTGCTGCAGGGCTGATCCGCCCAGCACAAAACAAAGGGGCCCATGGCCCCTTTTTTCATGGGCATTCGGGCTTAAGGAAAAACTTGAGCCCCCACAAGCGTAAAAAGTGCAAATGGGCGCAAAGAATGCAAAGGGCCCTAAAGTTTTTCCAATTCCTGTTTTGATGATTTAGCCTTGGTCGCAAGCGGCAAAAAATTGCCGCTCCAGCTCATCTGCGACGGAGGTTCATCATGCAAATTGGAACGAATACGATTGCCCAGACAGCGGTCCGGGCAATTCACTCTGCCAACGCTGCTGTAGCCACAGCTTCGGAACGCATCAGCACTGGCCTGCGCATCAACCGGGCATCTGACGATCCCGTTGGCATGATGCTGAGCAACAAGCTCAAAACCCAGATCAGCTCGATGGCCAAGGCGATGGACAACGTCAATCAGGGGGTTGGCATGACACAGATCGTTGACAGTTCATTGAGCCAGATGGCAGACGTGTTGGCCAGCATGCGTGTTGTGGCCGTGTCCGCAGAAAGCAGCACCGCCAGCACCAGCGACCGCACTGGCTACCAAAATGCACTGGACGCCCTCGTCACTGAAATCAACAGCATTGCCGCCAATACGGTCTGGAACAGTGATTCACTCATGACAGCGTCCAGCCACACGGTGACGATCCAGGCAGGCGCCGCTTCTGCCGACACCATTACGCTCAGCTTCGTTCAGACCACAGCAAGCACGCTGTTCAGTGGTTATCTGAGTGGCACAAGCATTGATATTTCATCCACCACAGATGCAAGCAATGCCGTCGGCTACATAGACAGCGCCATTGAGACCATCAATGCATACCAAAGCTATATGGGTGCAATGGACAATGTGATGACGGCACAAAACAATGTGCTCACGGGTGCTTCAATGGCTTACAGCACCGCCTACGGCAACGTCATGAATGCCGACATGGCTCAGGAGACCGCCAACCTGGCCTCAGCGCAGGTCCAGCGCGATGGTGCCACGGCCATGCTGGCCCAGGCCAACGGCATGAACAAGGAAATAGTGGCCTTTTTACTCAAATCAGTCACCAACTGATGGACTTCACGCCGTTCGGATCAACCGCCAGCCCCGGTCCATCTTGCGGAATGTGAATTTCCAGCCCGGCTTGCGTGTCTTGATCAGGTAGTAAGACAGTGAGCGCAGGCTGGCCGCCTCGCGCCACTCCTCACAAAACACACTCTGCCCCACCTCCAGTGTCCCTAAGGTGGAGATGTAGTCGGGTGACTGAACGGGTTCAATGCGTTGGCGGTCGATCAGCATGGCAATTGGAAAGTGACGAGACAGGAATCGGCACTGGGCAGATAAACTTGAGTCTTTTATCGCCTGACTCGGCATGCAATCTGCATCACCCCACAATCCGAATTGCTGGCAATGCCGACATTTCGCCATCACGCACATACCATCTACGCCCTACGCCTGCCGCTTGATGGGCTTTCAGTCTGCCTTGCTGCCTTGCATCGAGGTCTTGCGCTCGGATGGACGGGTTTGCCAAGGGTTTTCACGCAAGCCTGACGTCATGTCAGATTTACGGCAGTGATTTATAGACCATAAAGCATTCTTTAATTTTTTAAAAAATACTCAAGGGATTCAAAAAAAGCAGGCACGAGGCTTGCATCAAGGGTTTCGACGCATAACGAGGCCCCTAAAGTGACGCCGCAACCCATCTCTGCCCCTCTGGCCCTCTGGCTGGACCCTGACACCCCTCTGACCGAGGGTTATTCCATGTTGCTGGAAGAAGCTGGCTGGGCCGTGCTCACCGTCAGCACCAGCGAAGGCATTGCCCACCACGCGGCGCACGCCCAGGCGGTCATTGTTCGCCTTGGCGAAGACACCGCACGTTTGCATGCGGTGGAAAAGGTGTTGCGCGAAGTGGGTATTGCGCTGCCCATCATCTGCCGCGTGGACCGCAATGCCCTGGAGCTGGGCGTGCAAGCCAGTCAGGAAGGCGCCAGCGCCGTGGTGGCCGCGCAAGAAAGCCGCAATGAAGCCTGGGTGCGTGTACGCGAGCGCCTGCAAAGCCCTGCCCCCGCCTCTGCCCCCTCGCGCGCGCTGCGCCAGGTGGTGTTTGTGGACCCCACCAGCCAGCACCTGCTGGCCCTGGCCCAAAAAGTGGCCCAGGCCGATGTGACCGCCTTGCTGGTCGGCCCCACCGGCGCCGGCAAAGAGGTGCTGGCCCGCGTGCTGCACGATGCGTCTGCCCGCGCACATGGCCCCTTTGTGGCGCTGAACTGCGCGGCCATTCCTGAAAACCTGATCGAAGACATGCTGTTCGGTCACGAGAAAGGCGCTTTCACGGGCGCGCACCGCGACCACAAGGGCGTGTTTGAGCAAGCCCAGGGCGGCACGCTGTTTCTGGACGAGATTGGCGAGATGCCCATGCACCTGCAAAGCAAGCTGCTGCGCGTGCTGCAGGACAAACAGCTCACCCGCCTGGGCGGACAGACCAGCATTCCGCTCAATGTGCGTTTTGTGGCTGCCACCAACAAAGACCTGCGCAAAGCGATTGCCGAGCGCGAGTTCCGCGAAGACCTGTACTACCGCATCGCCACTTTCCGACTGACGCTGCAGCCGCTGCGCGAGCGCCCGGGCGACATCCTGCCCCTGGCCATGCAGTGCCTGATGCAGCACAGCACTTCGGGCAAGCCGTGGTTCATCCATCCGCAGGCCCAGGAACAGCTGATGCAGTACCCGTGGCCCGGCAATGTGCGCGAGCTTGAAAACGTGATGCGTCGCGCCGTGGTGCTGTGCCCCGACCAGGTGCTCAGCCCTGCCCACCTGATGTTTGACGAAGCCCTGCCAGGCATGGCCGACAGCGCCTACAGCGCTCACCCCACGCTGGCCGCTGTGCCAGAGATGCCCAAAGCCTTTGTCACCCTGCCTTTGCAGGCCATGCCCAGCGCGCCTGCGCAAACCCTGCCGCCCGCCATGCCCGCCGATACAGCGCCGCTGTTCGCGCCTGCCGCCCCGGCCCTGTCGGCACCAGACGTCGCTGCCATCGAAGCCAGCACCCCCGCTGCCTTGCCAGCCGACCTGCACAGCGCCAACCGCCTCAATGAGCACCAGGTCATCATGGCCACTCTGGCCTCTACGCCCAGCAAAACCGAGGCCGCCAAGCGCCTGGGTATCAGCCCACGCACGCTTCGCTACAAGCTGGCGCAATTGCGTGAAATGGGCCTGGGCCTGGCCACCGTGAACTGAGGAGACTGCGATGATCGAGAACACCATTTCGCGCGCCAATATCCAGTCCATGCTGGAAACCCTGCGCAGCTACCAGGCACAGGCCGCACAAAACCCCACCGATGTGCCCAACGCCACAGGTGCTGCAGCAGCACCCAAGGCCAGCTTTGGCAATCTGATCAGCGGCGCACTGGACCAGGTCAATGCACTGGACAATGAAGCCAGCCGCCTGCAAACCGCCTACGAACGCGGCGAAGACCTGCCCCTGACCGATGTGGTGCTGGGGATGCAAAAGTCTTCCATCGCCTTTGAAGCCACCTTGCAAATCCGCAACAAGGTGCTCAAGGCGTATGAAGAAGTCCTGAACATGCCCGTCTGAGCCTGATCCCCCGCGCTGAAAGAACACCATGAGCACAGCCACCGCCACCATGTCCACAGGCGTCGCACTCGCGGGCTCGGGCAATGCACCGGCCACCGTCCCCGCCGCAGGCACCGCACTGGCCCCCACGGGCCAGGGCGCTGCCGCCCCTGGCAACGCGCCAGCCGCAGGCACAGCCGTCGCCCCCTGGACGCCCAAAGCCCTGAGCGACAACGTCAAGGTCATTCTCAACCAGCCCTCGGTGCGCAAAGTGCTGCCGCTGATCGTCATGCTCGTCGCCTTGGTGGTGTTCGGTCTGGTCTATGCCTGGATGCAGGCCACGCCTTACCGCCCCGTCATGCCCGGCCTGCAAGAGGCCGACCAGATGGCTGCGTTTGAATCGCTCAAAGCCGCTGACTTCAAGCCCAAGATCGACCCCGGCACCGGCCAGCTGACCGTGCCCACCAACCGCTACCACGAAGCGCGCATTTTGCTGGCCTCGCAGGGCTTGCCAAAAACCGGTGCCACCGGCCTGGATGCGCTCAAGGACCAGACTTCGATGACCACCAGCCAGTTCATGGAGCAGGTCAAGGTCAATGCCGCCATGGAGCAAGAGCTGGCGCGCAGCATCATGCAAATTGCCAGTGTTCAAGGCGCACGCGTGCACCTGGCCACGCCCAAACAAAGCGTGTTCGTGCGTGACCGCACACCGCCCAAGGCGTCGGTGGTCATCTCTCCGCACCCCGGCCGTGTGGTCTCGCCCGCACAGGTGCAGGCCATCGTTCACCTGATTTCGTCCAGCGTGCCTTACCTGGCACCCGACCACGTCACGGTGGTGGACAACGTCGGCAAGCTGCTGACCGAATCGGCCAGCGAACTCAAACTGGGCCTGACGGCTGCGCAGGAACAGCACAAGCAACAGCTTGAAGAGGTCTATCGCAACCGGATCATGCAGATCCTCTCGCCCATGGTCGGTGAGGTCAATGTGCGCTCGCAGGTGAACCTGTCGCTCGACTTCACCCAGATCGAGAGCACCACCGAAGACTTTGACAACCGCGACAAAGGCCCACGCACCCGCTCCGAGGTGATGTCCGAAGACCGCAGCTCCACACGCGAAGCCGCAGGCATTCCGGGCGCACTGTCCAACACACCGCCAGCCAACCCGACGTCCAGCACCAGCACGGCCAGCGGCGCTGCACAAGAAAAGACGGGCGACACCAATGGCCGCACCAGCAGCCGATCAACCCGCAACTACGAGATCGACCGTACCGTGCGCCATGTGCGCAACGCCACCGGTGGCGTAATGAAAGTCAGCGTGGCCGTGGTCGTCAACGAGCGCCCTGCCCCATTGCCTGCCAAAGACGCCGCCCCCAACCCCAATGCGCCCACCAGCGTGCCCTACACTCAGCAAGAGCTGGAGCGCATGCTGCAACTGGTGCAGGGCGTGGTCGGCTACGACCAGCAGCGCGGCGACCTGGTGTCGGTGGTGCCTGCCAAGTTCGAGCCACCGGCTGCCCTGGAAACCATTCCCTGGTACATGGAAGATGCGATCCAGACTGGCTTCAAGAGTGCTCTGCTGGCCATCAGCTTCATCTTGTTCATGCTGATCGTGGTCAAACCCGTGATGCGCCACCTGATGCCTGAACAGGCGCCTGAAGTGGCCGAAGAACAACGTGCCCTGGGCGACGGCGAACTGTCCGATGCCGACATGAAGATGATCCAGATTGGCGAAGGCGAGAGCCTGGAAGAGATCAAGGCCAAACTCAAGCCCAAGAAGTCGAGCATCTCCATCGACATGCTGGACACGGCCAACACCTACGACGACAAGGTGGCCCTGATCCGCATGCTGGTGGCCGAAGACTCTGCCCGCGTGGCCAACGTGCTCAAGAACATGATGAAGGTCGCCTGACGACCCCAAGGAACCACCATGGCCACCCAAAAAGAAGCCCCCAAAGACACCAAAGGTGCTGCGCCAGCCGATCCGCTGGCCCTCAGCGATGTGCTGATGACCGATGAGTTGCGCCAGGAACTCGACGAACTGACCAACACCCAGCGCGCTGCTGTGCTCATGCTGCTGCTGGGCGAACAGCAAGCCTCCGAAATCATCCGTTTCATGAACCCGCGCGAGGTGCAGGCCCTGGGCGGTGCCATGGTGTCGGTGGCCGAACTGTCGCAAGAGGCGGTCAACGTGGTGATCGACGACTTTGTGTCCATGCTCAAGAAGCAGACCAGCCTGGGACTGGGCACCGGCGACTATGTCGAAAAAGTGCTCAAGCGTGCCCTGGGCGACGACAAGGCCGCTTCGGTGCTCAGCCGCATCATGCCGGGCCAGGGCAGCAAGGGGCTGGAAATCCTCAAGTGGATGGATGCCCGCTCGATCGCCGACATGATCAAGAACGAACACCCGCAGGTGGTGGCCATCATCTTGTCGGTGCTCGAATACGACGTGGCCGCCGACGTGCTCAATTTCCTGCCCGGCGAGAGCCGCCCCGAGATCATCCAGCGCATTGCCAAGCTCGAAACCGTGCAGCCCTCGGCCATGGAAGAGCTGGAATCGATCATGAAAAAGCAGTTCGCTAGCAACTCGTCAGCCAAGTCTTCAAGCTTTGGCGGCGTGAAGGCGGCGGCCAAGATCATGAACTTCGTCAAGGTCGAACTCGAGGGTTCGATCATGAAGGGCCTGACCGAAATCGACGAAGACCTGACACTGCGCATTCAGGACAATATGTTCACCTTCGAGAACCTGGCCGGCGTGGACAACCGCGGCATCCAGACGCTCATGCGCGCGGTCGAACCGGACCTGCTGATGATCGCGCTCAAGGGCGCCCCCGATTTCGTCAAGGACAAGTTCTTCGACAACATGTCCTCGCGTGCGCGGGTCATGTTCATCGACGACATGGAGGCCAAGGGCCCACTGCGCCTGACCGAAGTCGAAGACGCGCAGAAGAAAGTCATGCGCCTGGCACGCAAGCTGTCGGATGCGGGCGAGCTGGTGCTGGCGGGCAGCGGAGACGACTTTGTCTGACACGCCCACTCTGCAGGCCCCGCCACCGGTGTGGAGTCCGGATCCGCTGCTCGGTGCGCGTCGCGCACAGGTGCCGCAGTTTCTGCGCACGCAGTGGGACGAAGCCACCGCGCGCGGTTTTGGCCCCTGGCGCGTGGCTGCGGCGGCAGACCCCGGTGCGGGTCAGACTCTGTCGGCATTCTCCAACGCAGACCCTACAGCGCAAGTCGAGCAGACCCGCGCCGAAGCCCCCCAGGCCGATGTGGCCGACAACCCGGTGCCCGACGCTCCCTTGGCGCTGTCCCACGAGACCGAGGCCCCAGCCACCGCCTGGTCAGACGCTGCGATGGCGGCTGTGCGTCAGGAAGCCTGGCAGCAAGGCATGGAAGAAGGCCTGCGGCAAGCCCGGGAAGAACAGGAAGCCGCCCGCCACAAAGAAAGCGAAGTGCTGCGCCACCTGGGCATCGAGTTGCGAAGCCTGCAACAAGATCCACAACGCTTTTTTGAACCGCTCAAGCGCCTGGCGCTGCACATCGCAGAGCAATGGGTGCGTGGCGAACTGCAAGTTTCCGGGCAGGCGATTGACCAGCTGGTGCAACAGTGCCTGGCACAACTCGATCCTGCAGGCGAACCAGTGCATGTGGACCTGAATCCAGCCGATCTGAAGCGTCTGCAGGCCCTGGGTGAACAAGCCAGAACCAATTTGCTGTTGCAAGCCGACCCGCAGCTGCGCGAAGGCAGTGTGCGCGTGCGTCTGAACGAAAGTGTGGTGCAAGACCTGATCGAGCACCGCATTGAAGCCATGGCGCGTCAGCTCTTGCAAGAACCCGAAGCCTGGCTGCAGCACAGCGCCCTGCTCCACCCAGACAAAGCGCAGCCGATGCCATCGCCCACGAGCAAACGCAACTGGACGCACAACACACAGGACGTGCATGACGCCGAAGTGCGCGACATCGGCCCCGAAGAAGGAGCGCCGACATGATCGATTTTGGCGAAGAAGTCAGCCAATTGATCGGCACGCTGGACGTGCCTGCGCCGCAGCGCTCGGGCACCTTGGTGCGTCTGGTGGGAATGCGTCTGGAAACGCGCGGCCTGCTGGCCCCGTTGGGCGCCTGTTGCGAAGTCATTGGCCAGTTCGGCCACAAGGTTGAAGCCGAGGTGGTTGGCTTCAACGACGACATCCTTTACCTGCTGCCCTTCACCGAACCGCAGGGCATTGCCCCCGGCGCGCAGGTGCGCGTGGTGCACAACACCTCGCAGGTCAGCCTGGGCTCGCAACTTCTGGGTCGCATTCTGGACGGGCGTGGCCAGCCGCTGGACGGCAAACCCGCCCCCGACTGCACCGATGTGCTGGCTTTGCAGGGCCGCCCGCTCAACCCCATGGAGCGTGGCCCGATTCACCAGGTGCTGGACGTGGGCGTCAAAGCCATCAACGGCATGCTGACCATCGGGCGCGGCCAGCGCCTGGGTCTGGTGGCGGGCTCGGGGGTGGGCAAGAGCGTGCTGCTGGGCATGATGACCCGCTTCACCGAAGCCGATGTGGTCGTGATCGGCCTGATCGGCGAACGGGGCCGCGAAGTGCAAGCCTTCATCGAAGAATCGCTGGGCCCCGAAGGCCTGGCCAAGTCGGTGCTGATCGCCGCGCCGGCCAACGAGTCCCCGGTGCTGCGCCTCAAGGCCACCCACATGACGCATGTGGTGGCCGAATACTTCAGGGACCAGGGCAAGAATGTGCTGATGCTGGTCGACAGCCTCACGCGGGTGGCGCATGCCCAGCGCGAGATTGGCCTGGCCGTGGGCGAGCCGCCCACCGCCAAGGGCTACCCGCCCTCGGTGTTTGCGCTGCTGCCCAATCTGATTGAACGCGCCGGTGTGGGCCGCCACGGCGTGGGTTCGATCACCGCCATCTACACCGTGCTGGCCGAGGGCGACGATGCCAACGACCCGATCGTGGACATTGCGCGCGCCTCGCTGGACGGTCAGGTGATGCTCTCGCGCAAACTGGCCGATGCGGCGCACTACCCCGCCATTGACCTCAATGGCTCGATTTCGCGGGTGATGCAAAAACTGCTTTCGCACGAGGACCTGCAGCTGGCCAACCGAGCCCGGCGCCTGTGGTCGGTGTACCAACAAAACCAGGACCTGATCCAGGTGGGTGCCTACGAAGCGGGCTCCAACCCCACGCTGGACGAAGCCATTCGACTGCGCCAGCCACTGGAGCAGTTTTTGCGGCAGGACATGCACACCGCCGAAGACGAAACCACCACCCGCGAAAACCTGCGCGCCCTGCTGGGCGCCTGAACCGGAGACGCACCATGCAACAAATCCGCCAATGCTGGACCGTGCTGGCCAACAAGGCCGAAGACCAGTGCGAGCGCATTCAGCAAGAGTTGGTGAACATCCAGCAGCGCCTGGATGGCCTGCAGGCCAACGAGCGGCGCCTGCGCCAGCTGTACGCCGAATACCAGGAACGCTTGACGCGTCCAGGCACCCTGAGCCAGGGCATGCAGGACGCGATTGGCCAGCGCCAGTTCATGCAGCAGATCACCGACCTGATCGACAAGGTGCTGCGCGACCAGGGCATCACCCAGCAAGCCCTGCAGCAAACCCGCGCCCGCCTGGTCGAGGCCCAGCGCGAAAAGCACAAGATGGAAGCCTTGGTGGAAAACGATCTCAAGCAGGTACAAGCTGCCGAGAAAAAGCGCGACCTGAAACTGATGGATGAATTGGCGCTGCGACAATTCAACGTCCGCCAGTTGCATGGCCACGCCTGACCCATGAAAGGTGCCTGCGCATGAAACGCATGATTTTTGAACTTGTCCTGATCATTGGCCTGGCCGTGGCCGGCTGGATGGCCTGGACACAAGGCAAGGCCTCGGGCAGCGCCACTGGACAGCTCAAGGAGTTGACCGAACAAAAAGGCGAACTGCAAGACAAGTTGGGCGCCGCAGAAAAACAGCTGGCCGAACAGGCCGAGCAGATCAAGGCCATGGGCCCCAGGGCCCAGCAGTTCGATGCAGCGCAAGGTGCACTGTCGGGCGGACAAGTGCTTGAAGACCTGGAGAAGCTCTATGCCGGCAACAAAAAAGGGCTGAGCAACGAGCAGCAACTGGGCCTGGGCGTGGTGCGCCTGCTGAGCAAAGGCCCGCAAGACCAGGGCGCCTTGCAGGCCCTGAACAAAACCCTCGAGCAGATTGACTGGAGCCGCAACCAGAAAATCATCTGCGCCACCCAAAACGCCCTGGCTGCCGCTGGCAAAGATGTGAAGGTGCTGGCCGAATGCAGCAAGAAGGTCTCGCTGGCCGAAGCGCTCAGCCCAGCCACCGCAGCCTCTCAGCCTGCTGCTGCCGCGTCAGAAGCCGCAGCGGCCAACAAGCCCGCACCCACCAAAGACAAAAAAGACAGCAAAAAGCCTTGAGCTGAAGTGCCATTGCTTGCAGGGCAAGCTCTCACGTCCTTATTCAGGCACCACCGCCCCCCTCGCCAACGCTTCGCGGGCCTGCTGCCACACCTCACGCGGCGGCAAAGGCTTGAGTTTGTGGTTGCTCCACACCTGGCGCCACAAGCGCCCTCCACGCTCACCGTGGTAGAGGCCCAGCATGTGCCGCGCAATCGCGTACCAGGGGCAACCGTCTTCAAGGTGCGCCCGCTCCATGTAGGCCACCATGGCTTCTTCCACCGCATCGCGCGTGGGCACCTCGTGCGCATCGCCAAAAAATTCCGCGTCCCAAGTCGTCAGTAACCAGGGGTTGTAGTACGCCTCGCGGCCAATCATGGCGCCGTCCAGCTGCTGCAGGTGTTCGGCAATTTGTACGTTGGTCTTGATGCCGCCGTTCACTGCAATCGTCAGAGCCGGAAAGTCCTGCTTGAGCCGGTAAGCCAGCTCATAGCGCAGCGGCGGGATCTCACGGTTCTCTTTGGGTGACAAACCGTCAAGCCAGGCATTGCGGGCGTGCACGATGAAAACGTTGCAACCGGCCTCGCTCACCGTGCCGACAAAGTCGCGCACAAAGTCGTAGCTCTCGATGCGGTCAATGCCAATGCGGTGTTTGACGGTGACCGGCACATCCACCACATCGCGCATGGCCCGCACGCCATCGGCCACGGTGCGCGGTTCGTTCATCAGGCAGGCACCAAACGCGCCGCGCTGCACCCGATCCGACGGACAGCCGCAATTGAGGTTGATTTCGTCGTAGCCGTATTGCGCCCCCAACCGGGCCGCTGCAGCCAGCTCAGCGGCGTCGCTGCCACCCAGCTGCAGTGCCACCGGATGCTCCTCTGCATTGAAACGCAAATGCCGCTGCACATGCCCATGTGTGAGCGCCCCGGTGGTCACCATCTCGGTGTACATGCGGGTGTGGCGCGTGAGCAGGCGGTGAAAAAAACGGCAATGGCGATCGGTCCAGTCGAGCATGGGGGCGACGGACAGGCGCCAGGGGTTGAAACCCGGAGAAATATCGGACATGTGGAGGATTATCTCTGCCCCAAAAACAAACCCCGCCAGAGGCGGGGTTCGTGCAAGCGGACCGAAACCGCTCAACCCATGTGCAGACCGCCGTTGCAGGCGAAGTCGGCACCTGTGGTGAAGCCACCGTCTTCACCGGCCAGCCAGGCGACGATGGAGCCGATTTCTTCAGGGGTGCCCAGGCGCTTGACCGGGATGCCGGAGACGATCTTCTCCAGCACGTCCGGACGGATGGCACGGACCATGTCGGTGCCGATGTAGCCGGGGCTGACGGTGTTCACGGTCACACCCTTGTTGGCCAGCTCTTGCGCCAGGGCCATGGTGAAGCCGTGCATGCCGGCCTTGGCCGCCGAGTAGTTGGTCTGGCCAGCCTGACCCTTTTCACCGTTGACCGAGCTGATCTGGACGATGCGGCCAAAGCCACGCTCAACCATGTCGGGCACCACTTGCTTGGTCACGTTGAACATGGAGTTCAGGTTGGTGTCGATCACGGCGTCCCAGTCGTCACGGGTCATCTTCAGGAACATGCGGTCCTTGGTGATGCCGGCATTGTTGACCAGCACGTCGATCGGGCCGTGTTCGGCCTTGGCTTTTTCGAAGGCGGCCACGGTGGAATCCCAATCGGCCACGTTGCCAACCGAGGCGTAGAAGGTGTAGCCCAGGGCTTTTTGCTCGGCCAGCCACTTGTCGAAATCGCGTGTCGGGCCACAACCAGCGATGACCTTGAAACCGGCCTTGGCCAGGCGCTGGCAAATGGCGGTACCGATGCCGCCCATGCCACCGGTAACGTAAGCAACTTTTTGACTCATGTTTGTCTCCTTGTTATGAGTGTTGAAGAATAAAAATAATCGGACGCGAATCAGACACGCTCAAGTGCCAGCGACACGCCCATGCCACCGCCGATGCACAGCGCAGCCAGGCCTTTGTTGGCTTGGCGACGCTGCATCTCGTGCAGCAAGGTCACCAGAATGCGGCAGCCCGAGGCACCAATGGGGTGACCGATGGCAATCGCGCCACCGTTGACGTTGACCTTGAGCGGGTCGATGTCCAGCGCCTTGTTGACGGCGCAGGCTTGCGCAGCAAAGGCTTCGTTCAATTCAAACAGGTCCACATCCTGGGCTTTCCAACCCGCGCGGGCCAAGGCCTTCTGCGAAGCGGGCACCGGGCCCATGCCCATGGTGGCCGGGTCCAGGCCCGAGGTGCCAAAAGCGGCAATGCGCGCCAGGGGCTTGAGGCCCAGGGCTGCGGCTTTTTTGGCGCTCATGACGACCACGGCGGCAGCACCGTCGTTGATGCCCGAGGCATTGCCAGCGGTCACCGAACCTGCTTTGTCAAAAGCGGGGCGCAGACCTGCCAAGGCTTCGGCATTGGTCTTCTTGTTGATGAATTCGTCGCTGTTGAAGACCAGCGGATCACCTTTGCGCTGGGGGATCAGCACGTCAACGATTTCGTCCTTGAACTTGCCTTCGTCTTGCGCGTTGGAAGCCTTGCGCTGGCTGGCCAGGGCGAGTTCGTCCTGCATTTCGCGGGTGATACCATGCGCCTTGGCCACGTTCTCGGCCGTGATGCCCATGTGGTACTGGTTGTAGACGTCCCACAGGCCGTCCACGATCATGGTGTCGACCATGTTCCAGTTGCCCATGCGCTGGCCGTCGCGGCTGCCCATCAGCACATGCGGCGAAGCACTCATGTTTTCCTGGCCACCGGCCACCACGATCTCGCTGTCGCCCCAGGCCACAGCCTGAGCGGCCAGCATGACCGACTTGAGGCCCGAGCCGCACACGGCGTTGATGGTCAACGCCGGGGTTTCCTTGGCCACACCGGCCTTCATCATGGCCTGGCGGGCGGGGTTCTGACCGGCACCTGCGGCCAGCACCTGGCCCATGATGACTTCACCGATCTGGTCGGACTGCAGACCTGCGCGGGCAATAGCCGCGCGGATGGCGATGCTGCCCAGCTCAGGCGCAGCCACTTTGGCCAAGGAGCCTCCAAATTTACCAACGGCGGTGCGGGCCGCCGACACGATCACGATATCTTCCATTTGAGTCTCCTTCTTTCAAAAAATCAGGCTTTCGCCTTCACATAACGTCCCGGTGCCGGCTCCATGGCTTTGTACTTGGCACCTTTGCCATACGTCTTGGGCGCAGCAATCTGTTTGCCTGCGTGCGTTTTGAGCCAGTTGGACCAGTCGGTCCACCAGCTGCCTGGCAGCTCTTTGGCGCCGGCGATCCAGTCATTGACGTCTTTGGGAAACTTGCCTTCGGCGCCCAGCCAGTGGCTGCGTTTTTTGGCTGCGGGCGGGTTGATCACGCCCGCAATGTGGCCCGAGGCCCCCATGACAAAACGTTTTTTGCCCGGAAACACCTGGGTGCTGGCGTAAGCGCCACCAATGGGCACGATGTGGTCCTCGCGCGAGCCATACAGGTACATCGGCATGTCGACCTTGTTCAGGTCCACCTTTTCACCACAGACCGTGGCCTTGCCAGGACGGATCAGGTTGTTCTCGAGGTAGGTGTTGCGCAGGTACCAGGCATAGAAGGGGCCAGGCAGGTTGGTCGAGTCGCTGTTCCAGTAGAGCAGGTCAAAGGGCGGCGGGGTTTCGCCCTTGAGGTAGTTGCCCACCACGTAGTTCCACACCAGGTCATTGGGGCGCAGAAAGCTGAAGGTGGACGCCAGGTCATTGCCCTTCATCATGCCGCCCTGGCCCATTTGCATTTCGCGGAACTTGACGAAGTTCTCGTCAATGAACACGTCCAGGATGCCGGTGTCGGTGAAGTCGATCAGCGTGGTCAGCAAGGTGGTGCTGGCCACCGGTTTTTCGCCACGGGCGGCCAGCACAGCCAGCGCAGTGGACAGGATGGTGCCGCCCACGCAGAAGCCCAGCGCGTTGATCTTGGGCGCGCCGGTGATGTCCTGCACCGTGTGGATGGCCGTGATGGCGGCCTGTTCAATGAAGTCGTCCCAGCGGGCTTTTTCCATGGACGCATCGGGGTTGCGCCAGCTCACCACAAAGCAGCGGTGGCCCTGGGCCACGGCGTAACGGATAAAGGAGTTCTCAGGCTGCAAGTCCAGGATGTAGAACTTGTTGATGCAAGGCGGCACCAGAAGGAAAGGCCGTTCGTACACCTTGGCGGTCAGCGGCTTGTATTCGATCAGCTGGAAAAAGTCGTTCTCGAAAACCACGGCACCTTCGGTGGTGGCCACGTTCTTGCCCACCTCGAACAGGCTCTCGTCGGTCATCGACACATGGCCTTGCTCCATGTCGTGCATGAGGTTTTTCATGCCCTTGGCAATGCTCTCGCCCTTGGTTTCAAGGGCTTTCTTCTGGGCGTCGGCATTGAAAGCCAAAAAGTTGCTGGGCGCTGCTGCGGCCACCCACTGCTCCACGGCGAAACGGATGCGGCTGCGCGTCTTGGCATCGGCGTCCACTGCATCGGCCAGGCCCATCATGGTGCGGGCATTGAGCAGGTAGGTGGCGGCATTGAAGGCGGCCACCGGGTTGCCGTTCCATGCATCTCCCGAGAAACGGCGGTCCTTGATCTGCAGGCTGTTGTGCAGGCTTTGGTTCCACAACTCGCTGGCGTCTTTGAAGTATTGCGACTGCAGGCTCTGCAGTTTGCCTGCGTCGAATTTGAGGCCAGGCGCCCCGCCCAGGTCTTTGGGCACGCCCCCCAGATCAATCGTCTGAAAGTGTTGCATGGCCTGCGCAAAACTTTTGCCCAGGTTTTGCTGGAAGGCTTCACCCATTTGGGACCAGTATTGGGGGTTGGCGGCGTCCATCGTTCTCGTCTCCTAGGCTTGCATCTGTCGAATTCACAGATTCAACAGTGTCGCCGCTTTCTTTGTCACCAAAATTACAAATGAGTCAGGATATACCCGGCCATTGCATCTGGCTGTTATGTGGATTCGCGCCAGATGCAGGCCGCCATGCGGCCGCTGCTGCCCAACAGCGCTGCGTCGCGACGGTGCGAAAAAAACTGCGTTGGGTTGGACACGGTGCACCAAGGCGCAGAGCCATCGTTGCCCAGCAGGCCACGCAAACCCAGACTCTGCAAACGCAGGCGGGCCAGTTGCTGCAAATCTGCCAGCCAGCGATCCGCTCGCCCCGGCTTGAAAGCCGCACGCACCTCGGGGGCGGCGCCAAAGGCCTCCAGCACCTCTGGCCCGACCTCAAATGCCTGGGGACCAATACAAGGCCCCAGCCAAACCCGGGTTTGCTCAGGCTCAGCACCGCGTTTGCACAACGCAGCCCACAAGGACTCCAGCACCCCCACGCTGCCCTGCCCCGCCAAACCCCGCCAGCCTGCATGGGCAGCAGCCACCCAGCGGCCCTGCGCATCCCACAACACCACCGGCAGACAGTCGGCCACCATGATGGTGCAGGCCACACCGGGTTCAAAAGTGAAGCAAGCATCGGCCACGGCGCCATCGGGTGTATCGGCGTGGAGTTCCAGCGCATGGGTGCCATGCACCTGCTGCAAAAACACAGGCCGCACGCCCAGAGCGGCCGCCAGTGCCTGCCGGTTGGACTGCACATGGGCCGGGGCATCACCCACATGGTCACCCAGGTTGAGGCTGTCCCAGGGAGGCGATGAAACACCACCTGTTCGGGTGCCCATCCAGGCGCCCGCGCGGACAGGCAGTGAAGAAGATGCGTCAAAAAAAGAAGGCAAAACCATTGACGACAGCATAGCCATAAAACACGGTTTTTCTGGGCACACGAGCCGACTCTGGCCACATCGGGAACTGTTGTCTAATCCACGCATGCAGCCCACCGCCTCAACGCCGCCGCTGCCTTGGCTGGAGCCGGGCGAGCCCTTTCCTGCGCCCGCGCAGGCCTGGGGCAGCAGCAGCGCAGCGCCAGGCCTGCTGGCGGCGAGCGGGACGCTCGACGCCGACCAACTCGAGTGCGCCTACCGCCAGGGCATCTTCCCGTGGTACAGCGAGGGCCAGCCCGTGCTGTGGTGGAGCCCCGACCCGCGCATGGTACTGGACCCACAGGCCTTTCGCCTGCACCGCTCGCTGCTCAAGACACTGCGCCGGGAATGCGCGCGGCCAGACACCGAGCTGGTATTTGACCGTGACTTTGCCCAGGTGATCCGTCACTGCGGCCAGCACATCCGCCCTGGCCAGAACGGCTCCTGGATCGTGCCCGACATCGTGCAGGCCTACACCGAGCTGCACCATCGGGGCCTGGCCCACAGCGCCGAACTGTGGCAAGGTGGCCAACTGGTGGCTGGCCTGTACTTTGTGGCGCTGGGTCATGCCGTGTTTGGCGAATCCATGTTCACCACGGTGCGCGACGGCTCCAAGCTGGCGTTGTGTCTGCTGGTCAGCGTGGCTCGCCAGCAGGGCATCCGCATGATCGACTGCCAGCAAAACACACGCCATCTGGCTTCGCTGGGCGCCACAGAAATGCCACGCGAACGTTTTTTGTCGCACATGCACAGCGCCCAGCAGCAAGCTGCCGTGAACTGGCCCAGCCAGCCCCTATACTGGGACGCATTGCTCCAGGATCCGCAGTGACACTGCTTAAGGACTTCCCCCTCCAGGCCATCCAGTTTTATGCGACGGCGCCCTACCCTTGCAGCTATTTGCCGCAGCGGCAGGCGCGCTCGCAAGTGGCCACGCCCAGCCACCTGATCCACAACGAAACCTATTCGGATTTGGTCGCCAAAGGCTTCCGGCGCAGCGGCATGTTCACTTACCGGCCTTATTGCGATGGCTGCCAGGCCTGCATACCGCTGCGCGTGAAGGTGACCGACTTTCGCCCCAAGCGCAGCCAACGCCGAGTCGCTCGACAGCACAGCGGCTTGCTGGCGCGGGTCATGAACCTGCACTTTGACCAGGCGCATTACGACCTGTACTTGCGCTACCAGCACAGCCGCCATGCCGGTGGCGGCATGGACCACGACAGTGCCGACCAGTACACCCAGTTTTTGTTGCAAAGCCGCGTCAACTCGCGCCTGGTCGAGTTCCGTGACCCCGACAACCACCAACTCAAGATGGTCAGCATCGTGGACGTGCTCAACGACGGCATCTCGGCCGTCTACACCTTCTACGAACCCGACGACCTGCGCGCCAGCTACGGCACCTGGGGTGTGCTCTGGCAAATCGAACAGGCCCAGACTCTGGATCTGCCCCATGTGTACCTGGGCTATTGGATCGAGCAAAGCCCCAAGATGAACTACAAAGCCCAGTTCCAGCCTTGCGAAATTCTGGTTCAAGGGGCCTGGCAGGCCGTTTGAACCGAATTCTGATTTCACGACATAAAATCAACTTTTCTTTACGCAGTTCCATGAGAAAAGCCGACCACGCCATTGCCGCCACCCCGACCATTCAGGTGATTGAACGCATGTTCACCCTGATCGACGTGCTGGCCAGCCGGGAAGACGCCATCTCGCTCAAGGAAATCAGCGAGAAAACAGGGTTGCATCCCTCCACCGCTCACCGCATCCTCAACGACCTGACGGTAGGCCGCTTCGTGGACCGCCCTGAGGCCGGCAGTTACCGCCTGGGCATGCGCCTGCTGGAGCTGGGCAACCTGGTCAAAGGCCGACTGAGCGTGCGCGATGCCGCGCTGACGCCCATGCGCGAGCTGCACAAGTTGATCCAGCAGCCGGTGAACCTGAGCATGCGCCAGGGCGACGAGATCGTGTACATCGAGCGTGCCTACAGCGAGCGATCGGGCATGCAGGTGGTGCGTGCCATTGGCGCCCGCGCCCCGCTGCACCTCACCTCGGTGGGCAAACTGTTTTTGGCGGTGGATGACCCGACCCGCGTGCGTGCCTACTCGACGCGCACCGGCCTGTCTGGCCACACGCGCAACAGCATCACCCAACTGCCGGTGCTCGAACGCGAATTGGGCCGTGTGCGCCAGTACGGCATTGCGCGCGACAACGAAGAGCTGGAGATGGGGGTGCGCTGCATCGCTGCGGGCATCCACGACGACCAGGGCAAGCTGGTGGCAGGCTTGTCGATTTCGGCACCGGCCGACCGCCTGGACGAAGAATGGCTGCCCAAGCTGCAAGCCACGGCCGATCAGATTTCAGCCTCGCTGGGCTACAAGGCTGCGCAGGGCTAACACGCAGCCCTCCAATAACAAAGCCGCCCTGCAAGGCGGCTTTTTGTTGGGACCACGCTGCCAACGCAGCCCAGTTCAACCTTGACGGGCCAGCACCACATGCCCTGCCGTGGTGGAACGGCCAGAGTGTTCGATCCAGCGGCGCACGCGCTCTGCATCCGCAATGCGGCTGAGCTTGCCGGCCGAGTCCAGGAACACCATGATCAGCTTGCGACCAGAGATCTGTGCTTGCATCACCAAGCACTGACCAGCTTCAGAAATGTAGCCCGTCTTTTGCAAGCCAATGTCCCACTGCGGGCTTTTGACCAAGCGGTTGGTGTTGTTGTATTGCAGGGTGCGGCGACCCACTTCGATTTCACGGCCTGGCGAGGTGGAGAGTTCGCGCAATACCGGTTCTTTGTAGGCGGCCGCCACCAGAGTGGCCAGATCGTGTGCGCTGGACTGGTTGCGGCTGGACAGCCCCGTAGGCTCCACGTAGCGGGTGTCGCGCATGCCCAGTTGCTGGGCACGGGCGTTCATGCGGCCCACAAACGCATCCAGGCCACCCGGGAAAGTGCGGCCCAACGCGTGGGCGGCGCGGTTTTCGCTGGACATCAGGGCCAGGTGCAGCATGTCGCCACGCGACAGAGTGGAGCCCACGGCCAAGCGCGAGCTACTGCCTTTTTCGGTGTCCACGTCGTCCTGGGTGATGGTAATCATCTCGGACATGGACAGGTGTGCATCGGAAATCACCAAGCCTGTCATCAGCTTGGTCAGCGAGGCGATGGGCAGAACCGCCTGGTCATTCTTGCGCAGCAACACTTCGTTGGTGTCCTGGTCAATCACCAGGGCCACGCTGGAGCGCAGATCCAATGGGTCGTTGGCACCATGCAAACCGGCCATCTGGCCAAAGGAAGGACGTGCCGCGACCGCCACAGCTGCCGTCTTGGCAGCCCGGCCCACACGGGGGGCTTGGCTGGGGTGGCCTTTCTTTTTGGCTACTGCGACAGCACGCTTGTGTGACACATCGCCCGCCCAGGCTTGGGGTGCAATGGCCAAACCGACACAGGCACCGACAAGGCCACCGATCACCAGCCGGGAAAAGACGTTCATACGATTGGCAAAACTGTTGGCAGGCATTCGGAAGTGGTCAATTTCAAAAAACTTGCATCAGTGTACATGCTTTGAAAAAGTTACGCAAGATCAAACACTTGCGCAACTTCATTCAAGCGCCATGCCAAGTCCATTTTTGGACGGGGATTAACCCTGCGCGGCCACCCGATCGGCCTTGCTGTGCAGCTTGTTCAGGGCGCTCAGGTAAGCCTTGGCCGAAGCCACGATGATGTCCGGGTCCGCCCCCACGCCGTTGACCACGCGCCCGCTGTTTTGCAGGCGCACTGTCACTTCGCCCTGGCTTTCAGTCGAACCACTGATGGCGTTCACAGAATACAGCACCATTTCAGCGCCGCTCTTGACGTGCGCCTCAATGGCTTTGAGCGAAGCGTCCACCGGGCCATTGCCCGAGGCCTCGCCCTTGACTTCCTTGCCATCCACGGTGAACACGATGCTGGCCTGTGGCTGCTCACCGGTTTCGCTGTGCTGAGCCAAAGACACAAAGCCGTATTGCTCTTTGTCGTTGGCAGCGGCTTCGTCGCTCACCAGGGCCAGAATGTCTTCGTCAAAAATCTCGCTCTTGCGGTCGGCCAGCTCCTTGAAACGGGCAAAGGCCTGGATGATCTCGGCCTCGCTTTCGAGTTCGACGCCCAGCTCCTGCAAGCGCTGCTTGAAGGCGTTGCGGCCCGAGAGCTTGCCCAGCACGATCTTGTTGGCGCTCCAGCCCACGTCTTCGGCACGCATGATCTCGTAGGTATCACGCGCCTTGAGCACGCCGTCCTGGTGGATGCCCGAGGCGTGCGCAAAGGCGTTGGCCCCCACCACGGCCTTGTTGGGCTGCACCACAAAACCCGTGGTCTGGCTGACCATGCGACTGGCGGCCACGATGTGCTGCGTGTCGATGGCCACATCCAGACCAAAGTAGTCGCGGCGCGTCTTGATGGCCATGACCACTTCCTCGAGCGAGCAGTTGCCAGCGCGCTCGCCCAGACCGTTGATCGTGCATTCGATCTGACGGGCACCGCCGATCTTCACACCCGCGAGCGAGTTGGCCACCGCCATGCCCAGGTCGTTGTGGCAATGCACCGACCAGACGGCTTGGTCCGAATTGGGCACTTTTTCACGCAGGGTCTTGATGAAGTTGCCATACAGCTCGGGAATGGCGTAACCCACCGTGTCGGGGATGTTGATGGTGCGTGCGCCCTCTTTGATCACAGCTTCAACCACGCGCGCCAGGAAGTCGATCTCGCTGCGGTAGCCGTCTTCGGCACTGAACTCGATGTCGGCACATTGGTTGCGTGCAAAACGCACCGCCTGGATGGACTGCTCCAGCACCTGCTCGGGCGTCATGCGCAGCTTTTTCTCCATGTGCAGCGGAGAGGTGGCGATGAAGGTGTGGATGCGGCCACTGTTGGCGCCTTTGAGCGCTTCGGCAGCACGAGCGATGTCGCGGTCGTTGGCGCGCGAGAGCGAGCAGACGGTGGAATCCTTGATGGCATTGGCAATGCTTTGCACCGCTTCGAAGTCGCCATTGGAGCTGGCGGCAAAACCGGCTTCGATCACGTCCACGCGCAGACGCTCCAGTTGACGGGCGATGCGCAGTTTCTCATCGCGGGTCATGGACGCGCCGGGCGACTGTTCGCCATCGCGCAAGGTGGTGTCAAAAATGATGAGTTTGTCAGCAGCCATGTTTACTCCAGGATTTTCAACCGCAGCTTGTGAAACACATCAAAGCAAAAGGCCCGCTGCGGGTGCATACGGGCCTTTTGGAAAATGTGCGCGTGCGCTACAGGTCCCGCCCGTGGGGCGTGAGTAGTAGGGCCAGTGCAATGCGGTTCATGCGAACTACTGTAGCACAGAAAAACAGCCCACCAGCGCGCACCATCATTGGTGCAAACCCCGCTCATCAGGCTCGTCGGTGGAGGTGCTGATCATGCTGGTGGGCTCACCTCTGAATTTGCGCAGGGCATAAAGCACATAACCACTTAGCCCATAGATCACGAACAGGCCAAACAGCACAGCCGGAGGATGGATGTTGATCACGGCAATCGCCAGCGCGATCAGCACCACCACGGCAAAGGGCACGCTTTTTTTGAAATGCACATCCTTGCCGCTGTAGAACGGCACATTCGTGACCATGGTCAGGCCCGCATACAAGGCGAGCGCAAACATGGGCCAGGCCTGGCTGGGGCCAGCGACGTCGGCCTCGGTCATGATCCAGATGTAGCCGGTGACCAGCGCCGCCGCCGCCGGAGACGGCAGGCCCTGAAAGAAACGCTTGTCCACCACGGCAGTGTTGACATTGAAGCGCGCCAGGCGCAGCGCAGCGCAGGCGCAGTACACAAAGGCCGCGATCCAGCCCCAGCGGCCCAGGCCCTTGAGTGCCCACTCGTAAGCGATCAGTGCAGGTGCTGCACCAAACGAAACCATGTCGGCCAGCGAGTCCATTTGCTCGCCAAAAGCGCTCTGGGTGTTGGTCATGCGGGCCACACGGCCATCCAGGCTGTCAAGCACCATCGCGCAGAACACGCCCACGGCCGCCATGTCAAAACGCTCGTTCATGGCCATCACGATGGCATAGAAGCCACCGAACAATGCCGCCAGCGTGAACAGATTGGGCAGGATGTAGATGCCCTTGCGGGGCTTGCGAGGCACCGAGCCTTGCTCATGGTCTTGTTCGAAATCGTTGTCCATCGGTTTCCCTAGGTGAGGGCCGCACAGGGCGGCATCGGATGAGTGTATGCCAAGCCGCCCGAAGAAGAAAAAAAGGCCACCGAAGTGGCCTTTTTGCGGGCGATACCGGAATATCAGTTGCGGGTCTGGTCTACCAGCTTGTTCTTGGCGATCCAGGGCATCATGGCGCGCAGCTTGCCGCCCACCACTTCGATGCTGTGGTCGGCGGTGTTGCGGCGACGGGCCGTCATGCTCGGGTAGTTCAGGCGGCCTTCCTGGATGAACATCTTGGCGTAGTCACCGTTCTGGATGCGCTTCAAAGCGTTGCGCATGGCCTTGCGGGACTCGTCATTGATCACTTCGGGGCCAGTCACGTACTCGCCGAACTCGGCGTTGTTGGAGATCGAGTAGTTCATGTTGGCAATGCCGCCTTCGTAGATCAGGTCCACGATGAGTTTCAGCTCGTGCAGGCACTCGAAGTAGGCCATCTCAGGGGCGTAACCGGCTTCCACCAGGGTCTCGTAGCCCATCTTGATCAGCTCGACAGCGCCGCCGCACAGCACGGCCTGCTCGCCGAACAGGTCGGTCTCGGTCTCTTCCTTGAAGTTGGTCTCGATGATGCCGGCCTTGCCGCCACCGTTGGCCATGGCGTAGCTCAGGGCCAGGTCACGGGCCTTGCCGGACTTGTCCTGGTGCACAGCGACCAGGTGGGGCACACCGCCACCCTGGCTGTAGGTGGAACGCACGGTGTGGCCGGGCGCCTTGGGGGCGACCATCCACACGTCCAGATCGGCGCGGGGCACGACCTGGTTGTAGTGCACGTTGAAACCGTGGGCGAAAGCCAGCGAAGCGCCTTGCTTGATGTTGGGGGCCACGTTGTTGGTGTAGACCTCGGCGATCTGCTCGTCGGGCAACAGGATCATGACCACGTCGGCGGCCTTGACGGCGTCGTTGACTTCCAGAACGTTCAGACCGGCTTTGCCGACCTTGTCCCAGGAAGCGCCACCCTTGCGCAGACCGACCACGACTTTCACGCCGCTGTCGTTCAGGTTCTGGGCGTGGGCGTGGCCCTGGCTGCCGTAGCCGATGATGGCGACGGTCTTGCCCTTGATCAGGCTCAGGTCACAGTCTTTGTCGTAAAAAACTTTCACAGGTTTCTCCTTCGGATAAATTCAGTCAGGGTTCAGGTTTTGCTTAGACGCGCAGGACGCGCTCGCCGCGCCCGATCCCGCACGCGCCAGTGCGCACGGTCTCCAGAATGGCGCTGCGGTCGATCGCCTCCAAAAAGGCGTCGTTCTTGGACGAGTCACCGGTGAGCTCGATGGTGTAGCTCTTGTCGGTGACGTCGATCACACGGCCACGGAAGATGTCGGCCATGCGTTTCATTTCTTCGCGCTCCTTGCCCACGGCACGCACTTTCACCAGCATCAGCTCGCGCTCGGTGTAGGCGCCCTCGGTCAGGTCCACCACCTTGACCACTTCAATCAGGCGGTTGAGGTGCTTGGTGATCTGCTCGATCACGTCATCTGACCCGGTGGTCTGGATGGTCATGCGCGACAGGCTCGGGTCTTCGGTGGGGGCCACCGTCAGGGACTCGATGTTGTAGCCACGGGCCGAAAACAGGCCCACCACCCGGGACAGGGCCCCGGCTTCATTCTCGATCAGAACAGCAATGATGTGTTTCATGTCAGCGTCCTCTTTTGGCCACCCTCCCCCGTGCACGGTAATGCACGGGCTCGGTGGACCATAGATTCAACAGTGGGGAAAAGATTAAAGGTCTTCGGAACCTAGCAACATCTCGGTGATGCCTTTGCCAGCCTGCACCATCGGGAACACGTTCTCTGTGGGGTCGGTCTGGAAGTCGATGAAGACGGTGCGGTCCTTGAGCTTGCGGGCCTCGATCAGCGCGCCCTCGACGTCTTGTGGACGCTCGATGCGCATGCCAACGTGCCCATAAGCCTCAGCCAGTTTCACAAAGTCAGGCAGCGCGTCCATGTAGCTGTGGCTGTAGCGGCCGGAGTATTCGATCTCCTGCCACTGGCGCACCATGCCCAGGTAACGGTTGTTGAGCGAGAGAATCTTGATCGGGGTGTTGTACTGCAGGCAGGTGGAGAGTTCCTGAATGCACATCTGCACCGAACCTTCGCCCGTGATGCAATACACCTCGCTCTCGGGCTTGGCCAGCTTGATGCCCATGGCATAAGGAATGCCCACGCCCATGGTGCCCAGGCCACCGGAATTGATCCAGCGGCGTGGCTGGTCGAATTTGTAGTACTGGGCCGCGAACATCTGGTGCTGACCCACGTCCGACGTGATGTAGGCATCGGCGTCCTTGGTCATGTTCCACAGGGTTTCAACCACCATCTGCGGTTTGATGACCGTGGTGTTAGCGCGGTCGTACTTCATGCAGTCGCGCGAACGCCAGCCTTCGATCGTGTCCCACCAGCCCTTGAGCGCAGCGGCATCGGGCTTGAGACCGGATTCGCGGATCATGCCCATGAGTTCGGTCAGCACGTCCTTGACATCGCCCACGATGGGCACGTCCACCTTGACGCGCTTGGAGATGCTCGACGGGTCGATGTCGATGTGGATGATCTTGCGCTCGACCGAAGCAAAGTGCTTGGGGTTGCCAATCACGCGGTCGTCAAAGCGGGCGCCCACGGCCAGCAGCACGTCGCAGTTCTGCATGGCATTGTTGGCCTCGAGCGTGCCGTGCATGCCCAGCATGCCCAGGAAACGGCGGTCGGTGGCCGGGAAGGCGCCCAGACCCATCAGGGTGTTGGTGACCGGGTAGTTCAGCATGTCCACCAGGGCGCGCAATTCGCCGCTGGCTTCGCTCAGCAGCACACCACCACCGGTATAGATGTAGGGGCGTTTGGCCGACATCAGGAGCTGCAGGGCCTTGCGGATCTGACCGCCGTGGCCCTTGCGCACCGGGTTGTAGGAGCGCATTTCGACCGATTCGGGGTAGCCGGTGTAGAGGGCCTTGTTGAAGGACACGTCTTTGGGCACGTCCACCACCACCGGGCCGGGACGGCCGCTGCGGGCGATGTGGAAGGCCTTTTTCATCACATCGGCCATGTCGCGCGCATCCTTGACCAGGAAGTTGTGCTTGACGATGGGACGGGTGATGCCCACGGTGTCGCATTCCTGGAAGGCGTCCAGACCGATGGCGGCCGTCGGCACCTGCCCGGAGATGATCACCATCGGGATGCTGTCCATGTAGGCCGTGGCAATGCCGGTCACGGCATTGGTCAGACCGGGTCCGGAGGTGACCAGGGCCACGCCGACATCGCCCGTGGCGCGGGCGTAGCCGTCGGCAGCATGCACAGCGGCCTGCTCGTGGCGCACCAGCACATGCTCGATGGTGTCTTGTTTGTAGAAGGCGTCGTAAATGTGCAGGACAGCGCCACCGGGGTAGCCCCAGATGTACTTGACGTTTTCAGCCTGCAGGGTTTTGACGAGGATTTCAGCACCGCGCAGTTCTTCTCCCTGGACAGCGGCTGCAGATGCCATTTCGGCTTTGGAAATTTCCATGATGCTCAACCTTTGTGAATTTCTCTGACGAAAAACCTTGGGTGCCCCTTGGCGTCGACCCTTGTGAGGTGGCTTCGGGACTTGAGACCACCACCATGGACGCCAAATTCGTGACGGCATCGGATGGTGATCCGTTTGCTCTTTTTCAATTGCAAGTCGATGATTATCGCATTAATGTCCGCTGCGCCTGCGCCTGCACCCCCGAAACGGGTTCAATGCCATAATCGGCGCGCATTTTCGACACCCGCACGGACACATTTTGGCCACCGAAAAAGAGCTTTCGGACTTCCTCAAACAAGCCGAAAAAAAGGCATTCAAGCGCACGTATTACAACGTGCGTGATGAGGACGCCGCGCTCGACATCCTGCAAGACAGCATGATCAAGCTGGCCACGCATTACGGTGACAAGCCTGCGGCCGAACTGCCTCTGCTCTTTCAGCGCATCCTGTCCAACACCACCCTGGACTGGTTTCGCCGCCAAAAGACCCGAAACAGCCACTTCACCAACCTGTCTGACTTTGCCGGTGCTGAGGGCTCGGACGATTTCGACTTGCTGGAAGTCAATTCTGGCGAGAGCGAGCACCAGCTCAGCGAAAGCGCCGAACAATGGACCGGGCGCCTGCAAACCCTGCAACAGATTGAATCGGCGGTGATGACTTTGCCCGCACGTCAACGAGAAGCCTTCCTGCTGCGTTATTGGGAAGAGCTGGATGTGGCCGAAACCGCCGCTGTCATGGGCTGCACCGAAGGCAGCGTCAAAACACATTGTTCGCGCGCCATCCAGGCCCTGCACCGAATCCTGGCCGCTCAGGGGATGAATCCATGAAAAACACAGAACTTATGACTTCAGCCGATCCCATGGACCGCATGGGCCAGCACCTGGCGCTGCTGCTCACGCAGGCCAGCGCCGAGCTGCCGCACGACATGACCGAGCGTCTGCGCGTGGCACGCCAGCAAGCTCTGACCGCGCGCAAGCCAGAACTGGCGTTGCAAGCACAGGTGGTGGCGCGGGGCAGCAGCCTGACCCTGAGCGGACCGCCCAGCGAAGGTCTGGGCCTGTGGCGCGTGCTGGGTTCGCTTGTCCCCCTGCTGGCCCTGGTGGCCGGCCTGGTGGCAGTGCAGTGGTTTGACCGCCAGCAAACCGTCTCCGAACTGGCCGAAATCGACACGGCTCTGCTGGTGGACGACCTCCCCCCTGCGGCGTATTCCGATCCCGGTTTCATCCGCTTCTTGCGCCAGGGTGACGGCGAAGCCCACACCAACGACTGACCCCCAAGACCGACCACTGGACTGCCCGATGCACCTGCCCTGCCGTCTGACGGGACTGTTTTTGCTCAGCGCCCTGCTGAGCGTTGCTCCTGGCATGGCGCAGACCCCAGTGTCGGCGCCCGCACAGGTCTCTGCCAACAGCGGCTGGAGCCAGTTGGGCACCCAAGAGCGCCAAGCCCTGGCGCCTTTGGCCGCACACTGGGGCGACATCAGCGAAGGGCAACGCAGCAAATGGCGCACGATTGCCAAAAACTTTGACCAGCTGTCTGCCACCGACCAACAACTCATGCAAACCCGCATGAAAGAATGGGCGGCCCTCAGTCCGACGCAGCGCAACCAGGCCCGACTGAACTTCAACACCGTGCAAAGCGTGTCCAAGGACCAGAAAAAGACCCGCTGGGACGAATACCAGGCGCTGAGCGAAGAAGAAAAGCGCAAGCTCCTGAAAAAAGCCCCGGCCCCCGCCAAAACCATGGCACCCAGCGCCAAACCCACAGCCCCTGCGCGCCTGGTGCAGCCAGCCGTGCGCACCGTGCCGGCTGACGCCCTGCCTGCACGCTCACCCATTGACCCCAAAACCTTGCTGCCTGTGGCGCCCACGCCTGTCACCGCGCCAGTAGACAGCCCCAGCCCGGCGTCCGAGCCGGCTGCGGCCAAAGAAGTCTCCGCCTCATGAGCAACCCTACCCCCAACGGCGCTGCCCCCCTGCAAGCGCCCGCCCTGGCACGCCGCATGGCCTGCTGGCTTTATGAAGGCATGCTGCTGTTTGGCGTGGTCTTCATTGCGGCTTATCTGTTTGGCGCCCTGAGCCAAACCCGCCACGCGCTGGACAACCGTCCTGGCCTGCAGGCATTTTTGTTCCTGGTGTTGGGCATTTACTTCACCTGGTTCTGGCACCGTGGCCAGACCCTGGCCATGAAAACCTGGCACATCAAGGTGGTGGACGCCCAAGGCTTGCCGCTCAGCCAGGTACATGCCCTGCGCCGTTACCTGGCCAGCTGGCTGTGGTTTGCGCCCCCGCTGGTGCTGACCTGGCCGCTGCACCTGCCGGCCCTGGAGGTTGCAGTCCTGATGCTTGGCTGGGTCGCCATCTGGGCCGTACTCAGCCGCTTTCACCCCCAACGCCAGTTCTGGCACGACGCGCTGGCAGGCACGCGTCTGATCTCTAGCCGCTGAAGACAGGCATGAATCCACCCGCATTTTCCGTTTGCGTGTACTGCGGCTCCAAGCCCGGCAACGATCCGCGCTTTGCCGCGCTGGCCACCGAGGTCGGCCGATGGATCGGCCAGCACGGCGGACAGTTGGTGTATGGCGGCGGGCGCAACGGCCTGATGGGCATCGTGGCCGACAGCACACGCGCCGCCGGGGGCCGGGTAGTGGGCATCATTCCCAAGGCCCTGGTGGAGCGCGAATGGGCGCACACCGGCTGTGACGAGCTGCACGTGGTGGACACCATGCACGAGCGCAAACGCATGATGATGGAGCGTGCCGACACCTTTGTGGCCATGCCCGGCGGTATCGGTACCTTTGAAGAGTTGTTCGAAGTCTGGGCCTGGCGCCAGCTGGGTTACCACGACAAACCCATCGGCATTCTCGGCAGTCGGGGCTACTATGAGCGCATGATGGACTTCATGGCCCAGGTGGTCGAAGACGGCTTCATGGGCGAGTGGCAAATGGACCTGGTGCGCACGGGCGAAGAGGCCGCCCCGCTTTTGCGTGCGTTGGTGCAGGCCGCAGGCTTCAATCCACCAGCCCACCCCGAGTGGTTGTAGCGATCTGCGACCGAGATCAGCCATCCCGGGCTTGATCGCGGCCAGTGGCCGTTCCTGCAAAAAACCCGGCACAGTGGCCGGGCTGTAGACAACGCCAAAGGCGGTCAGATCGCGCTGTCGTCGAGTTCGCCAGTGCGGATGCGCACCACACGGTCCACCGAAGTGACAAAAATCTTGCCGTCACCGATCTTGCCGGTGCGCGCGGCCTTGACAATGGCGTCCACGCAGCGGTCCGCATCTTCATCCCTGACCACCACTTCGACCTTGACCTTGGGCAGGAAGTCCACCACGTACTCGGCGCCGCGGTACAGCTCGGTGTGGCCTTTTTGGCGGCCAAAGCCTTTGACTTCGGTGACCGTGAGGCCGGTGACGCCGCACTCGGCCAGGCCTTCGCGGACTTCTTCGAGTTTGAACGGTTTGATGACGGCGGTGATCTGTTTCATGGGTTAACGGTCCTCAGGGGAATCAGGCGCGAAAGCGGTTGGTCATAGGATAACGCCAATCCTTGCCGAAACTGCGGTGGGTCACGCGAATGCCCACCGGCGACTGGCGGCGTTTGTATTCGTTGAGCTTGATCAGGCGGGTGACCTTTTCGACATCGGCAGGCTCAAAGCCATCGGCCACCAGTGCGGCCATGCCTTCGTCGTTTTCCATGTAACGCTCAATGATGGCGTCCAGCACCTCGTAGGCGGGCAGACTGTCCTGGTCTTTCTGGTCGGGACGCAGTTCGGCGCTGGGTGGACGGGTAATGATGCGATCAGGGATCGGGTTGCAGCCCGTGCCGTACGGGTCGTTCTGGTTACGCCAACGTGCCAATGCAAACACCCGGGTCTTGAGCACGTCCTTGATGACCGCAAAGCCGCCCGCCATGTCGCCGTACAGTGTGCAGTAGCCCGTGGCCATTTCGCTCTTGTTGCCGGTGGTCAGCACAATGGCACCGGTCTTGTTGGACAAGGCCATCAGCAGCGTCCCACGGATGCGGGCCTGGATATTCTCTTCGGTGGTGTCCTCGGCAAGCCCCGCAAACTGGCCTGCCAGCGCGGTGCGGAAGCCGTCAAACAGGGGGGCAATCGCGATTTCGTCGTAGCGCACACCCATGCGCCTGGCCATGTCGCGGCTGTCGATCCAGCTGATGTCGGCCGTGTAGGGCGAAGGCATCATCACCGCATGCACTTTGTCAGCGCCGATCGCGTCCACCGCAATCGCCAGCACCAGCGCGGAGTCGATGCCGCCCGACAAACCCAGGATGGCACCCTTGAAACCGTTTTTGCCCAGGTAGTCGCGCACGCCCAGCACCAACGCGTCCCAGAGTTCGGCCTCGGGTGTGGGCAAGGGTTGGAGCATGGCCTGCGGCGCGGTCAGCACGCAACGCCCGGCGCTGAGTGTCACCTGCATGTCCAGCGCGGCTTCGCGAAAACCTTCGGCGCGGGCCACCACGGTGCCCGCAGCGTCCAGCGCAAACGAGCGGCCTTCAAAAATCACCTCGTCCTGCCCGCCCGTCAGGTGGGCGTAGACCAGCGGCAGGCCCGTGCCTTGCACGCGCTCACGCATGCGCTGCTCGCGCTCGGCGCTCTTGCCTGCGTGGAAAGGCGAGGCATTGAGCACCGCCAGCACCTGGGCACCGGCGGCCTGCGCCAGCCGGGCCGGCTCTTCAAACCAGGCGTCCTCGCAAATGAGCAGACCCACGCGCACGCCCGCCACCTCGAACACGCCCACGCCCTGGCCTGGCGTGAAATAACGGCGCTCATCAAACACTTGGTAGTTGGGCAGCTCGCGCTTGTCGTAGTGCGCCACGATGGCGCCTTCGCACAGCACCGAGGCCCGGTTGTGGCGGCGCGTGACAGCCACACTGCGGGTGCGCATGCCGCCCCCTTCGGGATGCCCCACCACCACATGCAGGTCTTTCAGCCCGGCCAACTCGCGGGCGATGGTTTTCAGGGCATCATCGCAGGCGTCGATGAAGGCGGGACGCAAAAACAGGTCTTCGGCCGCGTAGCCACAGATCGACAACTCGGGCGTGAGCACGAGACGGGCGCCCCGGGCATAGGCCTGACGGGAAAATTCGATGATCTGACGGGCATTGCCCGCCATGTCACCCACGACAAAATTGAGTTGGGCGACGCTGATGTGGAGAGTCATACAGGTGCAAGACGGTGTGAACGGCGATTATGTCACCCGCGTCCTGGCAAGCATGCAGGACGTCACGCCCAGCGCCTGGGACGGTCTGCTGGCCTTGCAAGACCAGCCCACCCCTTTCATGCGGCACGCCTATCTGCAGGCCTTGGATGCCAGCGGTTCGGCCACGGCGCAAACAGGCTGGACGCTGCGCTTGATCACACTCTGGCAAGGCGACACCCTGGCCGGCGCCTGCCCGGTCTGGCTCAAAACCCACTCGCGTGGTGAATACGTGTTTGACTGGGCCTGGGCCGAGGCCTACGAGCGCCACGGCCTGCCTTATTACCCCAAGGCCGTTGTGGCTTCGCCCTTCACGCCGGTACCGGGCTCGCGGCTTTTGGCGCGCAGCCAGGCCGACCGCGCCGCACTGCTGCAAGCGCTGATCGGCTGGTGCGAAGCCGAAGCCCTGCCCTCGCTGCACATTTTGTTTGGCGACGAAGCCGACCAAGCCGCGGCCCGGCAAGCCGGACTGCCATTGCGCCAACAAGTGCAGTTCCATTGGCAAAACCCCGGCTGGCGTGACTTTGACGACTTTCTGGCCAGCCTGAGCCAGGACAAACGCAAGAAGATCCGCCAGGAACGCCGCAAGGTGCTCGATGCAGGGGTCAGGTTTCGCCAGGTGCTGGGGCAGCACGCCAGCGATGAAGACTGGGCCTTTGTGCAGCGCTGTTACCAACAAACCTATTGGGAACACGGCAACCCACCCTATTTGCAACCAGGCTTTTTTGAGGCCATGCGCCGGGACCTGCCGCAGCACTGGCTGCTGTGCATTGGCGAGCGAGGGGGTGAACCGATGGCGATGAGTCTGATCGGCCTGCAGCACGGTGCCGACGGTTCAGCACAAGTGGCCTACGGCCGCTACTGGGGCGCCACGCAAAGGGTGGACTGCCTGCATTTCGAGGCTTGCTATTACCAACCCATTGAATGGTGCATCCATCAAGGTGTGCGGCGCTTTGAAGGCGGTGCCCAGGGCGAGCACAAAATGGCGCGCGCCCTGCTGCCTGTGGGCACGGCCAGCGCCCACTGGATCGCCCACCCCGGCTTTGCCGAAGCCATTGGCCGCTTTTTGGCACGCGAACGCGAGGGCGTGGCCGGCTACATGGACGTGCTGGCACAGCACAGCCCGCTGCGTCAGGCGGGCGATCCAGCCGCCTGAGCCGATCAGGCTTTCTTGGCGCCGATTTTGGATTCGGTGCCCGCCACCAGGCGGTTGATGTTTTCACGGTGGCGCCAGACCAGCAGCAAACCCATGGCCACCAGAGACAGCACCTCGGTGCCATCGGCCTGCCAGGCCACGCCATCGCCAAACAAATAGTACGCCGGGGCAAACACCGCCGCCACCATGGAAGCAAGCGACACATAGCGGCTGAAAAACAGCACGATGGCGAAGGTCAGCAGACAGGCCAGTGCCAGAAGACCGTTCATGCCCACCAGCACGCCGATGGCCGTGGCCACCCCCTTGCCCCCGGCAAACCCAAAGAACACCGGGAACAGGTGCCCCAAAAACGCCGCCAGCCCCGCCAGTGCGGCGGTGCCTGCACCCAGGCCATGGGCCGGGCCAAAGGCCAGCACCAAGCCCACCGGCAGGCCGCCTTTCACGGCGTCAAACAGCAGCGTCAGGATGGCCGCTTTTTTGCTGCCCGAACGCAGCACATTGGTGGCACCAGGGTTTTTGCTGCCGTAGCTGCGCGGGTCGGCCAGGCCCATGAAGCGGCTGACGATGACGGCAAAACTGAGTGAACCGAGCAGGTAGCTGCCCAACACCACCGCCAGGGGCAAAAGAAATTCCATGGGTATCACTTTCGTAGGACTGCGGTGGATTGTAGAGAGCCCAGGCGCAAGGCCATCAAAGTGCGCACGCCCTTAAACTCCAGCCCATGACCCACCACCTCGTCACCTGCACCCATGCGCGCCACGCGCAAGCCATCGTGGACATCTTCAACGATGCCATCGTCACCTCTACCGCCCTGTACGACTACCAGCCGCGCCCGCTGGCCAGCATGGCGCCCTGGTTTGCCAACAAGGACAAAGGCGGTTTTCCGGTCATCGGCATCGAGGACGAGGCCGGCACGCTGCTGGCCTTTGGCAGCTATGGCACCTTTCGGGCTTACCCAGCATTCAAGTACACGGTCGAGCACTCGGTGTATGTGCACAAGGACCACCGCGGCCAGGGCCTGGGCATGGTCATGATGCGCGCCCTGATCGATGCCGCCCGGGCGCAGGGCATGCACGCCATGGTGGGCGCCATCGACGCGGCCAACGCAGGCAGCATTTCCCTGCATGAGCGCCTGGGCTTCAAGCCGGTGGGCACGCTGCCGCAAGTGGGCTTCAAGTTTGGCCGCTGGCTGGACCTGGCCTTCTACCAACTGCTGCTGGACACACCCGCCAACCCGGTGGACGGCTGAACTCAGGCTTCAGCCAGGGCGCACTGCACGGGCTTGGCATCCAGGAGCTGCACGCAGACCTGAGGATCAATGCCCACCAGATAGCCCCGCCGCCCGCCATTGATACAAATGCGCGGCAAAGCAAGGATGCTCTGCTCGATATAGACCGGCATGGGCCGACGTGTGCCAAAGGGCGAGGTGCCCCCCACCAGATAGCCGCTGTGGCGGTTGGCGACGTCGGGGGGACAAGGCTCGATGGATTTGAGCCCCACCTGGCGCGCCAGATTCTTGGTGGACACCTTGCGGTTGCCGTGCATCAACACCACCAGCGGTTTGGCGTCCTGGTCCTGCATGATCAGCGTCTTGACCACCGTGAACGGGTCAAAACCCAGCACGGCCGCGCTGTGCTGGGCGCCACCGTGCTCCAGGTATTCATAAGGGTGTTCGGTAAAGGCCACCCCGTGCTGACGCAGCAGCGCCGTCGCCGGGGTTTCGCTCACCCGCTCCTTCTTGGCCATCGGCAATCAGAGCGCCGGGTCGCGCAATTCCCAGCGGATGGCGTCGATCTGGGCCAGCAGCTCGGGGCTGAGCGTCGTATCCCAGGCTTTCAGGTCTTCGTCCAGCTGCGCCACCGAGGTCACGCCGATGATGGTGCTGGCCACACTCCAGCGGTGGTAGCAAAACGCCAGCGCCATCTGTGCAGGCGTCAGGCCGTTGTCTCGCGCCAGCTGGTTGTAGCGGCGGGCGGCCACCAGGGCTTCTTCGCGGCCCCAGCGCTGCTTGCGCACCGACTCGTAGTTGGAGATACGGGCATCGGGCGTCTTGTCGCCCACAAAACCGCTTTGGTCGTACTTGCCGGTCAGGGCACCAAAGGCCAGTGGCGAATACGCCAGCATCGAGACGTTCAGGCGGTAGCAAGTTTCGTCCAGGCCGTTGTCGTAGGTGCGGCTGGTCAGGGCGTAGGGGTTTTGCACGGTCATGGCACGCGGCAGGCCGTGCTGCTCGGCCAGTCGCACGAACTCGTGCACGCCATAAGGCGTTTCATTGGACAAGCCGATGTAGCGCACCTTGCCGGCCTTGACCAACTGGGCCATGGCTTCAAGCTGTTCGTGGATCGACGTCACCGATTTGTCTTTGGCGGGGTCGAAATAGCTCATGCCAAAGACCGGCACATGGCGCTCGGGCCAATGGATTTGGTAGAGGTCGATCACATCGGTTTTCAGGCGCTTGAGGCTGCCGTCGCAGGCGTTCAGAATGTCCTGCGCCGTCATGCCACTGCCCTCGCGGATCCAGGGCATGCCACGGGAGGGTCCAGCCACCTTGGTGGCCAGCACCAGTTTTTGACGTGCGCCGGGGTTTTTCTCAAACCAGTGGCCAATGATGGTTTCGGTGGCGCCGCAGGTTTCGGCTTTGGCAGGCACCGAATACATCTCGGCCGTGTCGATGAAATTGATGCCCGAGTCGAGCGATCGGCTCAGAATGGCGTGGGCATCGGCTTCGCGCACCTGCTCGCCAAAAGTCATGGTGCCCAGGCAAATGGGGGTGACTTGCAGGTCGCTGGTGCCGAGTTGAACCTTGTTCATGCGTCTCTCTCTTGATGGAAATGCTCAGATGGGCGTCGATTGTGTCATGCCCGCAAGTCAGCGCCGCACTGCCGCCCTCGCCTCCTCCTGCAGGCGCAGCACGCGCCGCTGTACCTTGCCGGTGGTGGTCATGGGCAACTGGTCGATGAACTCGATTTCCTTGGGGTATTCGTAGGGCGCCAGCAGGCCGCGCACATGCGCCTGCAGGGCTTCGCGCACGCCGTCTTCGTAGACCTGGGCGTTGGCCGTGGCCTGACGGGCCGCCAGCGCATCGGGCGACAAGACCACATAAGCCTTGACCAGCGCGCCGCGCTCGGCGTCGGGCTTGGGCACCACGGCCGCGTTTTGCACCGCCGCATGCTTGACCAGGCAATTTTCGATCTCGCCCGGGCCGATGCGGTAACCCGCCGCCTTGAACATGTCGTCGGTACGCCCCTGGTACCAGAGGTAGCCATCTTTGTCGCAGACGGCCACATCGCCGGTGCGGCACCAGTCACCGGTGTATTTGTTGCGCGTGGCCTCGTCGTTGTTCCAGTAGCCCAGAAAAAACACCGGATCGAGGTGGCCGTGCACGTCAAAACGGTTGACCGCCACCTCACCGGGCGTGCCTGGCGGGCACAGCTGGCCCGCCTCGTCGATCACCGCCACACGGTGACCGGGGTAGCCCTTGCCCATGCTGCCGGGTTTGGGCGGCCAAAAACGGGTGCAGTTGCCCACCACGTAATTGATCTCGGTCTGGCCAAACATCTCGTTGACCGTGACGCCCAACTGGTCGCGGCACCAGGCAAACACCGCGTCGCCCACCGCCTCGCCCGCACTCATGATGGCCTGCAGCGGCAGGCGGTAGCGTTTGCGGGGCTCGGGAACGGCCTTCATCATGGCCTTGAGCGCGGTCGGGAAGAGAAAGGTATGCGTCACGGCATGCGCGTCCAGAATCTCGAAGGCGGCTTCTGGCGAAAAACGGCCATTGAAGGCCACGATGGGGCGTCCAAAGTACAGGCTGGGCAAGAGCGCGTCCATCAAGCCGCCTGTCCAGGCCCAGTCGGCCGGCGACCAGAACACCGCATCGGACTGGCTGCCGGCCTGGGCCGGGTCAAAGCCAAACCAGTTCTGGCTGCAAACAAAGCCCGTCAGGTTGCCAATCAGTGCCCGCTGCGGAATCAGTGCTCCCTTGGGGTTGCCGGTCGTGCCGCTGGTGTAGATCAGCACGGCGGGATCATCGGCGCGTGTTTTGATGACCTTGAAGTCGGCAGGCATGCGGCGGATCGCGGCCTCCCAATCCAGCTCACCGTCTGACGCAGCCTGGCCCACGCCGATCACGGTGCGCAAGCCCGGGCAGTCCTGGCGCGCCTCTTTGAGCGCCGCCCAGGCCGATTCGTCGGCAATCGCCACGCGGGCCTGGCTGTCCTGGATGCGAAACGACAGCGCGTCCGGCCCGAACAGCATGGACAAGGGCATGGCCACCGCCCCCATCTGCAGCACCGCCATGTAGGCCACGGCGGTCTCAAAGCGCTGGGGCAACACAATCGCCACGCGGTCCCCGGGCTGTACGCCCTGGGCATGGAGCACGTGGCTCAGGCGGTTGGCCGCGTCTTGCAGTTGCGCAAAGGTCCAGCTGCGCCCCAGGCCCTGCCCCGCCACATGCTCGCGGATGGCGATTTGATCGGCAGTTTGTGGCTGGGCGGCCCAGCGGCCACAGCAAGCCTGCGCCATGTTGAAGTGGACCGGGACTTTCCAGCCAAAGCCCTGGTGCAAAGCGGCGTAGTGGTCAGCCACGGGGGCTGCAGCCGGGTCCTGCCTGCGACGGCTTGCCATGCTCAAGCCTCCTGACGCGCCGCCTCAAAGGAGGCCTGGCCCCCCTCGGGGAGCAGTGAATACATGAAATGATGAGCGTGGGGGTTCATGTTCTTCCTTATGATCAGGGCAGTATGTACCAAGTCCTCAGAGAACCCACCAGCACCTTCGTGTCACTGCGCGGCTGCCGCTACCACCTGTTGCGTTGGAGTTCGCCCTCCGCCCAGCAGCCTCCGCTGGTGCTGGCCCATGGCTGGATGGACGTGGGCGCGTCCTGGCAGTTCATGGTGGACGCCTTGAGCGACGCCTTTGTGCAGGAGCGTCCGATCATCGCCTTTGACTGGCGTGGCTATGGCTTGACCGAATCACCCACCACCGACAGCTACTGGTTTCCAGACTATCTGGGGGATCTGGACGCCTTGCTGGACATCGTCAGCCCCGGTCAGCCCATTGATTTGGTGGGCCACAGCATGGGCGGCAATGTGGTGATGATGTACGCCGGCGTACGCCCCGAACGCATACGCAAGCTGGTCAATCTGGAAGGCTTTGGCATGGCGACCACCCGGCCCGCGCAAGCCCCCGGGCGCCTGGGCCAGTGGCTGGACGAATTGCGCCAGCACCGCGAAGGCGCCATCGACCTCAAGGCCTACCCCGACGCCGCCGCCGTGGCCAGCCGCCTGATGAAAACCAACCCGCGCCTGCCGCAGGGCAAGGCCGAATGGCTGGCGCGCCACTGGGCAAAGCCGGATACAGATGGGCAGTGGCGCATCCTGGGGGATGCTGCCCACAAAATCATCAACCCCTACCTCTACAAGGTGGACGATGCGCAGGAAATCTTCAAGCGCATCAGCGCCCCGGTGCTGGCGGTAGAAGCATCGGACGATTCACTGGGTCTGTGGTGGAAAGGCAAGTACACCCTTGAGGAATACCACCAGCGCCTGCAGGCCGTGCCCAGCCACCGCATCGCCCGCATCGAAGACGCGGGCCACATGCTGCACCACGACCAGCCACAGGCGCTGGCGCAGTTGTTGCAAAATTTCCTCAACACACACGATTAAAGGCGCACAGCCACCTTGCCAAACTGTTGACCCGAAGCCAAGCGGTCCAGCGCTGCATGCGCCTGGTCCATGGCAAACACCTGGTCCATCACCGGGCGCAAGTTGTGCTGGGCACAAAAGCCCACCAGGTCACGCAATTCGGCCAGGTTGCCCAGGGTTGAACCATGAATCTGCAACTGGCGGATGAACACCCGGCGCAGGTCGGCGCCAGGCTGGTCACCGCTGGTGGCGCCACAGGTCACGATGCGACCGCCGCGCACGGCCGATCTGAGTGCGCTGTCCCACACGGCGGCCCCCACGTTCTCGAAGACCACATCCACGCCCCTTTTATGGGTCAGGCGCATGACTTCTTTGACCACGTCGTGGGTGGCGCTGCAAATGGCCGCATCGGCACCGAGCGCCAGCGCACGTTCACATTTGGCCGCATCGCGCGAGGTGACGATGACCTGTGCACCCATCGCCTTGGCCAATTGCAGTCCGGCCAGTGACACGCCTCCGCCAATGCCGAAGATCAGCACCGTTTCCCAGGGCTGCAGGCGCGCCTGTGTCATCAGCATGCGCCAGGCGGTGAGGTGGTTCACCCCCAGTGCAGCGGCTTCTTCAAACGACCAGCCCTGCGGCATGGGCACGGCGTTGCGTGCAGGCACGCTGGTGTATTGGGCCAGGGTGCCGTCGCGGTGTTCGCCCAGCAGTTTCATGTGGGTGCACAAGACCTCTTGGCCGCGCACGCAGAATTCGCAGTGACCGCAGGTCACACCAGGGTAGAGCAAGACCTGGTCGCCCACGCGCAGGCCGTGGCCTTCGTCCACCGCCTCGACCACGCCCGCGCCGTCAATGCCCATGACCTGCGGCAGCGTGTGGGTGATGCCCGCGCCGCTGTCACGCATGTAGAGGTCCACCCGATTGAGCGTGGCGGCGTGCAGGCGCACCAGCACCTCGCCGGGCTGGCGCTCGGGCATGGGCCGCTCGCCGATGGTCACCACGTCGTTGCCGCCATGGCCTGTCAGGTACACCGCTTTCATCTGTTCCTTCTTCTTGTGAATGAGGCGCTCATCGGGCACCTCTGCCCGAAGCCTGCGAGGGGCGGCGTGGGCTGCCGCCTCATGCTGGGGTACCAGAAATCGGCGCCACCCCACACCGCCCCTCGCAGGCTTCAGTGGCCGTTTTTACTCGCCTGGCCCCAGTAATGGTAGGTCAACACCTTGGGGCCGCCGATGTAGCCCTGTTCCACATTCGCCTGCAGTCCGGCATCCCGCAGCAACATGGGCACATCGCGCGTCAGGTGGCAGCCACCGGCCAAAGGCTTCCACAGCGGCTCGATGCGTTGCTGCCAACGGGCCGTGGCCGGGTCGGGCGAGCGCCCGTGTTCACAAAAGAGGAATTGACCGCCCGGTTTGAGTACACGCCGCACCTCGTGCAAGGCGGCTGCCGGATCGGGGATGCTGCACAGCGTGTAGGTGCAGACCACGGTGTCAAAGCTGTCGTCGGGCAAGGGCAGGCGCTCGGCCGACAGGCCCACCAGCGCCACTTCCAGGCCTGCCCGTTGGCTGCGCCGCTGGGCCAGCCGGTGCATTTGCAGGGCCGGGTCCACGCCCACCAGCTGGGTGATTTGGCTGCGCTGGTAAAAAGGCAGGTTGCGCCCGGTGCCCATGCCGATTTCGAGCACGCGACCACGGGCCTGCGGCACCAGCGCGCGCCTGCGCGACTGCACCATGGGCAGGCCGCAGGCGATGTCGATCAGCCAGGGCAGGATGTGTTGGTCATACCAGTTGCTCATGCGGCCATTGTGAGGCACGCGGCGCAGCGCCTGCTGCCGCCCGGCTCAGGCGCTCAGCAGCGCACGCCCCCGCACATGGATCACCTGGGCGATGGCGTTGACCAGGCCTTCACGCACCTGGGGATCGCAGGTGGCCAGCAGTTGCGGTGCAGTGGACGGGTCGGCCAGGAAGGCCCGCACAGGCGGCAACAAGGCCAGCGTGGCTTCAAAGCCAATTTGCCGCACCAGGTAGCTGCTGACCGGCGAGTGGCGGGTATCGTGTGCAGACTCGGCCGTGCGGCCAACGTCCAGCAACTCCATGACGATGGGCTCGATCTCACCCTTCATCTGCGGCAGGGGCTTCATCTCGGGCAGGAATTGCTCCATGCTCGGGCTGCTTTCTTCATTTTTGCTGGCAATTTCGCCCATGAGGGTGGCCATGGCCACATTCTGGCCAATACGCAGTGACAGGGCTTCGAGCAAAGCGATCGTCACCAGCTTGATGCGCAGGTACATGCGCGCCACTTCCAGGTTGCGCTGGGTCAGCGCCAGGCGACGCTGGTGCTCAGCCAACGAAGGCTCGTCGCCAAATTGGCGAAACACCACTTCGGGTTTGAGAAAGCCCAGAAAGCCTTCCATCTTTTGCAGGGACATGCGGTAGCCCTGCACCGTGTAGGAGTTGACACTGACCAGCTCGTGGTTGGTCTCCGGAATCAGGTCCCAGGTGTTGTTGAGGAAGTCGCCCGCGTGCTCGCTGGAGAAATTGTCAATGTCCCGGTTGGAGACGCGCACCCCCATGACCACCGTGTCGTGGCAGGTGGCCAGGTCCATGCCCAGATGGGCCGATTCATTGACCTGCAGCAGGCGCTGCAGCAGCACGTCAGAACAGAACTGGCCATCGGCCGAGGGGCCACGGAAGGGGATGGTCGCCTCAATGCAGACGGCAATCTGCACCAGCACCGCCTTGGGCAGCAAAGGCTGCAGGCATTTGATCGCCACCACCGCACTGAGGAATTCGTTTTGTCCCGCAAAGGGCGAAAGCTTGTGGCCCGGTGCAAAGCCAAACAGCGTCAGCAAAATCTGGAACAGTTCGTCCTGGGGGTCCACCAGCGGGTCGATCACCAGGGTCTGGTCGACCTCTTTGATGTAGGGCGCCACATAGCGACACAAATTGACGTTGATGCCCAAGTCAATCTGCACATACACCACGTCATGGAACAGCGCGGCCAGCATCTCCACGGGTCCGCCACCCTGGCCCACGTCAAAAATGTGTTCGGGGGTGTGAAACGAGCGCCACGGCCCGGTCATGGAGCGGATGATCAGATCTGCCGTCTCTGCCAGCAGGGGCGACTGACCGTCCCCTCCCAGCAGCGCCACAGATTGCCGCAGTTGATTCAGGCACTTGGCTTGGTAATCGACTTTTTCCATGAATGGAAGACCCAAAAATAAAAAATCTACGCTAATTATCGCTTATGACATATTTTCGGGCAAAAAACCAAATTTGTGAATAATTTGATCTTGCAAAGCCACACACCAAGGGCGCAACGCACCTGCAGGTGGACCGAGCCAACCCGCCCAGCGGGGTCAGCCTGCCCACTGAACTGTTCAGCCCCGCTTGGCCACCAGTGTCAGGATATCGTAGCTGGCCACCACATCGCCATCCTGGTTGGTGACTTCCACATCCCAGGCGACCACGCCCTGGCCCACGCCGTTGGCGTCTTTCTTGTTGCGGTCGATCTTGCGCTTGGCCGTCAGGCGGGCGCGGATGGTATCGCCTATGCCCACGGGCTTCACAAAGCGCAGCGTGTCCAGGCCGTAATTGGCCAGCACAGGGCCGGGTGCGGGCGACACGAACAGGCCGGCGGCCGCCGACAGCACGAAGTAGCCGTGCGCGATGCGCTTGCCAAAGGGCGAATCCTTGGCCGCGATCTCGTCGAAGTGCATGTAGAAATAGTCGCCCGACAGGCCGCCAAAGGCCACGATGTCGGCCTCGCCCACGGTGCGGCGGTGCGTCAGCAGGCTCTCGCCGATCTGCAGGTCTTCAAAGTGGCGGCGGAAGGGGTGGACCTCGGTCTCGATCAGCCTGGCGCCGCGCATGTACTCGCCGGTGACGGCGGCGATCATGGTCGGCGAGCCCTGCAATGCGGTGCGCTGCATCAGGTGCTTGACGGCGCGGATGCCGCCCAACTCTTCGCCACCCCCAGCGCGGCCCGGGCCGCCATGCTTGAGCGGGGGCAGCGGCGAGCCGTGGCCGGTGGACTCCACCGCCGATTCACGGTCGAGGATGTGCAGGCGCCCATGCAGCGCAGCCGCCACCGGGATCACACGCGCCGCCACTTGGGGGTCTTTGGTGACGAGAGAGGCCACCAGGCTGCCCTGGCCGCGCGCGGCCAGCTGCATCGCCTCGTCAATGCCGTCATACGGCATGAGGGTGCTGACGGGGCCGAAGGCCTCGACGTCGTGCACGCTGTCGGTCTGCAGGGGTTTGCCGCACAGCAGCAGCGTGGGCTGGAAGAAGGCGCCGTTGGCCACGCCCTCGCCCACCGGATGGAAGTCCGCACCACCGCCAAACACCAGTTCGGCGCTCTGGCGCAGCAGGGCCACGCGCTCGGCCACGTCGGCCTGCTGGGCGTGCGAGGCCAGTGCGCCCATCTTCACGCCTTCAACGCTGGGGTCGCCCACCACCACCTTGGCCAGACGGGCCTTGAGTTTTTCGGCCACGGCATCCAGGTGCTGGCGCGGCACGATGGCGCGGCGGATCGCGGTGCACTTCTGACCGGCCTTGACGGCCATCTCGCGCGCCACCTCCTTGACGAACAGGTCAAACTCTTCGTCGTCGGGCGTCACCTCGGGCGCCAGGATGGCGCAGTTGAGCGAGTCGGCTTCGGCATTGAAGGGAATGCTGTGCTTGACCACGTTCGGGTGCACGCGCAGCTTGGCCGCGGTGTCGGCCGAGCCGGTGAAGGTCACCACGTCCTGGCCATTCAGGCGGTCCAGAAGATCGCCTGTAGAGCCGATCACCAGTTGCAGCGCGCCGGCCGGCAGGATGCCCGATTGCTCGACCAGGCGCACCATGGCCTCGGTCAGGTAGCTGGTGGCGGTGGCGGGCTTGCCGATGCAGGGCATGCCGGCCAGGAAGCTGGGGGCGAATTTTTCAAGCAAACCCCAGATGGGGAAGTTGAAGGCGTTGATGTGCACCGCGATGCCGCCACGCGGCACCAGGATGTGCGTGCCCGCAAAGCCGCCCTTCTTGCCCAGCGGAAACGCCGGGCCTTCGTGGATCAGGTTGCCGCTGGGCAGCTCGTTGCTGCCCATGCCCGAATAGGCGAACAGCGTGCCCGCACCGCCTTCGATGTCCACCCAGCTGTCGGCGCGCGTGGCGCCGGTATGGGCCGAGATCGCGTAAAGCTGTTCCTTGTGCTCGCCCAGGTACTTGGCCAGGGCTTTGAGGCGCTGGGCGCGTTCCTGAAAATCGAGCTTGAGCAGATTGGGCAGGCCCACGGTGCGGGCAAAGTGCACCGCTTCCCCAAAGTCGATGGCTTCAAGATGGGTCTGGGCGATGGTGGCGCCGTTGAGGGCGCTGCGCAGCGGCTGGGCGGCTTGCTGGCCGATCCACTGACCACCGATGAAACTTTGCAGGACTTGGGACATGGAGAGCTTTCGGGAAAATGGGCCCGGCCAACAAAATTAACCAACCGAGCGGTCGGGAAATTCTAGCGACAAAGCGCATGGACCTCCAAAAGCCAAAACTGGGGTTTACCCGTGCCACCGTTTTCCCTGTCTGCTTATCACCGCGCCATCCTGTTGGACACTCCCGTTTGCACCGTTGTACTGAACGTCTGTCGGTCACCTGAAACCCACGTGAAAACCCAGCCATGACCCACTTTTACGAACCCCAGCACGGCCACGGCCTGCGCCATGACCCCTTCAACGCCATCGTCGGTCCCCGGCCGATTGGCTGGATTTCCAGCCACAGCGCCAGCGGCGTGCTCAATCTGGCGCCCTACAGCTTTTTCAATGCCTTCAACTACGTGCCGCCCATCATCGGCTTTGCCAGCATTGGCCGCAAGGACACGCTGGCCAACATCGAAGCCACTGGCGAGTTCGTCTGGAACCTGGTCACGCGCCCGCAAGCCGAGGCCATGAACCAGACCTGCGCTGCTGTCGGGCCCGAGGTGGACGAATTTGCCCTGGCCGGCCTACAGGCCGAAGCCTCGCGCTGCGTGGCCGTGCCGCGCGTGCAAGGCAGTCCGGTGAGCTTTGAATGCCGGCGCAGCCAGATCGTGCAGCTGCACAGCGCGGCGGGCAAGCCCATCGACACCTGGCTGGTGCTGGGCGAAGTGGTGGGCATCCACATCGATGAGCGGCTGCTGTTGGACGGCGTGTTTGACACCGCCGCGGCCGAGGTGGTGCTGCGCGGCGGCGGCCCTGCCGATTACTTCACGCTGGGGCCAGCGCAGCGTTTCAGGATGTTCCGGCCTGAAGGCGGCGCTCAGCAGTTGCCCCGGTGAATCAGTCCGGTCGCACCATCTTGCAGGTGTGCGGCAGGCGGGCCTGCTCGGGCCCCAGCGTCTGGATGACCTTGAAGCCGTAGCCTGAGCCTTCCACATCGAAAGGCACGCCCGGCTCGCCCTGGCGCTGCATCAGGCCCACCACCAGCGGCTGCTGGAACTGGTGATCGTCAGCGCGCATGTACCCGCCCTGCCCGGCCATGCTGACCCGGGCTTTTTCCAGCTGACGGGCCACGGCCAGCGGCTCGGAGCTACCCGCCTTGTCAATGGCCTGCGCCAGCGCTTCGACCATGAGCTGCATGCGCAGGTGCACGTAATCCTCTTGTGGTTTGGCAAACCGCTCGCGAAACGCCTTGTAAAACGCCGCACTCTCTTTGCCAGGCACATTGGGCAGCCAGTCGGCCACCGCGACCACGCGGCCCACGCCGGCCTCGCCAATCGCGGCCGGTGCGCCCAAAGCGTTACCGTAGAAGGTGTAGAACTTGCCCTCGTAGCCCGCCTCGCGTGCGGCCTTGACCAAAAGCGTCAGGTCATTGCCCCAGTTGCCGGTGATGACCGCCTGCGCGCCGCTGGCTTTGATCTTGCTGGCGTAGGGCAAGAAGTCTTTCACACGGCCCACCGGGTGCAGTTCATCGCCGACGATCTGCACGTCCGGGCGCTTGTCTTCGATCTGGCGGCGCGCCTCGCGCAACACCGCCTGGCCAAAGCTGTAGTCCTGCCCGATCAGGTAGGCCGATTTGATCTTTTTGTCGGCCTGCAGCACCTGCATCAGTGCCGTCATGCGCATGTCGGCATGGGCGTCAAAGCGGAAATGCCAGAAGCTGCACTTCTCGTTGGTGAGCGAAGGCTCGACCGCCGAGTAGTTCAGGAACAGCACGCGCCGGCCCGGCTCGCGCTCGTTGTGCTTGTTGATCGCATCGATCAGCACCAGCGCCTGCGCCGAAGAGTTGCCCTGCAAGATGAACTGCGCGCCATCGTCCACGGCAGCGCGCAGCGCCGACAGGGCTTCCTCGTTCTGTCCCTTGCTGTCGTAGCGCAGCAGCGCCAGCGGACGCTGGCCCTGCGGGGTCTTGACCCCACCCCGGGCATTGACGCGTTCGATGGCCCAGACGATGTTGCGCACCACCGCCTCGCCGGTGTTGGCAAAGGGCCCGGACAGGCTTTCGATCAAGGCCAGTTTGACGGGGGTAGGCGCTTGAGCCTGGGCGGCGGCCATCATCCACCCTGCGGCCAATACCAGTACAGCACGGCGGGAAAAAATGCCTGGCAAATTCATAACTGAATACAGTCTTCAAAAAAACATCGCCATGCCTGCGCCAGCAGACATGGCGAACCACAAGAACAGGACAAAGACTCAGAAAGTCAGCGTTTTCACACCGCTGGCGGTGCCCAGCAGGCAGACCTGGGCTTTCTGGTGGGCAAACACGCCCACGGTGACCACGCCGGGCCACTGGCTGACTTCGGTTTCAAAAGCCAGCGGGTCGGTGATCTTCAGGCCGCGCACATCGACGATGTGCTGGCCGTTGTCGGTCACCAGCGGCTGGCCGTCTTTGAGGCGCACGGCAGCCGTGGCGCCCATGGCCGCAAACTGGCGCATCACCCGCGCCGTGGCCATCGGGATCACCTCGACGGGCAACGGAAAAGCGCCCAGCACGTCCACCAGCTTGCTTTCGTCGGCAATGCAGACGAACTTTCTGGATTGGGCGGCCACGATCTTTTCGCGCGTGAGGGCCGCGCCGCCGCCCTTGACCATGTGGCCCTGGGGGTCGATCTCGTCGGCGCCATCGATGTAGACCGACAGGCTATCGACCTCGTTGCAGTCAAACACCGGGATGCCCAGGGCTTGGAGGCGCAGCGTGGAAGCTTCGGAGCTGGACACCGCACCTTGGATCTGGTCCTTCATGCTGGCCAGCGCGTCGATGAATTTGTTGACGGTGGAGCCGGTACCCACACCGACGATCTCGCCGGGAACAACGTACTGGAGGGCGGCCTGGCCAACAAGGGCCTTGAGTTCATCCTGGGTCATGGTGTCTGAGACAATGGGGAAAAGACCCGCGATTATCCAAGATGTCCCTGATCCCCTACGCCCTCGTCCGCCCTTTCCTGTTCAAAATGGACCCCGAAGAGGCCCACGAACTCACGCTGGACGGCCTCTCGCGCACGCAAAACACACCGCTGGACCGTTTTTACCGTCAACCCTTCGTGTCCAACCCGGTCACGCTGGCGGGCCTCACTTTCCCCAACCGCGTGGGCCTGGCCGCTGGCCTGGACAAGAACGCCCGCTGCATCGACGGCCTGGGCGCCATGGGTTTCGGCTTTGTCGAGGTCGGCACCGTCACGCCCAAGGCGCAGCCCGGCAACCCCAAGCCGCGCATGTTCCGGCTGCCCGAGGCGCAGGCCCTGATCAACCGGCTGGGCTTCAACAACGACGGGCTGGACGCCTTCATTGCCAATGTCAGGCGCTCGCACTTTCGCCACCAGGGCAGGCTGCTGGGCCTGAACATCGGCAAGAACGCCACCACGCCCATCGAGAACGCCACCGACGACTATCTGATCGCACTGGCCGGCGTGTACCCGCATGCCGACTATGTGACGGTGAACATCTCCAGCCCCAACACCAAGAACCTGCGTGCGCTGCAAAGCGATGAGGCGCTGGACGGTTTGCTGGGCGCCCTGACGGCCCGCCGCGAGGCACTGGCTGCCGAGCATGGCCGCCGCGTGCCTCTGTTCCTGAAAATCGCCCCCGATCTGGACGAGACACAGGTGAAGGTGATTGCCGCCACCTTGCAAAAGCATGGCATGGACGGCGTGATCGCCACCAACACCACACTGGCCCGCGACGCCGTGAGCGGTCTGCCGCATGCCGAAGAAACCGGTGGCCTGTCGGGCGCCCCCGTGCGTGACGCCAGCACCCGCGTGATCCGCCTGCTGCGCGAGGCGCTGGGCCAGCACTTTCCGATCATCGGCGTGGGCGGCATCCTGAGCGGGCACGATGCGATCGAGAAGATCCGCGCCGGGGCTGACGTGGTACAGCTCTACAGCGGCCTGATCTACAAAGGCCCCGCATTGGTGACCGAGGTGGCGAGCGCGCTGCAACAGATGCGGGCAAGCTGAGGCCGGCAAGGGGCTGACCCCAGCCGGGGCTCCTCATGCTGCGGGGGTACGCAGAAATCGTCACCCCGACTGGGGTCAGCCCCTTGCCTATGTGGTGATTCGGTACAAAGACAAAGGGACCCATGGGTCCCTTTGTCTTTGGGATGAATACATCCTCAATCAATGTTCAGGCGGTGCGCGCCCGCCGCAGCCTGCTTGGGCAGTGTCAGGCTCAGCACGCCATGGTCGTATCGGGCCTTGGCATGGGCCTTGTCGATGTCCACCGGCAAGCTGAAGCTGCGCGAGACCTGGCCGTAATACCGTTCACTGCGAAGCACTTTTTCGTTTTGCGACTGGGCGTCCTGCTGCTTGACGTCGGCGCTGATGGTCACCACACCGCCGTCGATGGTCACATGGATGTCCTCGCGCGGCACGCCTGGCAATTCTGCGGCCACGGTGTAGGCCTGGGCCGATTCCTTCACGTCGATCTTGATCTGACCGGGGTTGGGCAAGGGGTCGCCGTGCAGCGGGCGCACGTAAAAGCCCGGCGCCAGGTCTTTGAAGAAATCGTCAAACAGGCTGCCACGCTGGATCAAGGGGTTCATGGTTGCGTCCTTTCACAAGAAATGGGGATGACGCTTATTTGCCCCCCGCCCTGGTGTTTTTCAAGGGCACCGTGTGCAGACCTTGCGCTGCATCAAAAGCAGCGGCCTTTTCACCCCTCAGTCCTTGAAATAAACCAGCTGGTGCGTGCTGGCCAGCATCTGGCCTTCGGGGCTCCAGATCTCGCCAGTCTGGTCAAAGTAGCCATGCCGAAAGTTCAGTGCCTTGGCCACGCCCAACACATGGCGTGTACCGACCTGTGCCAGCAGGTGGCTGTCGGCATGGAAGTAGGTGGTCAGCGACACGGTGCCGATCAGCACACGGCGGCGGCGGCGCACGTAAATGCGCGGAAAGAAGCTGTCGCACAAGGCCGCCAGCGATGCAAAGTCCATCGGTCGTTCGGGCTCGTCGCGCACCCACAGACACGAGCGCGAGTGGTCCTGCTCCTGCTCGTCAAAGGCCTCTGGGAAAGCTCCTTCGATGAAACGCATGTCGTAACTTTGCGGCCAGCGGATGGGGCCGAGAGCGGGCATGCTTGGGAGGGTTGCCGCAGCAGGCAAGCCCGAGGGCATCACGGCCTCGCCGGCCGACCAGGTTTCGCGCCGCAGGGCGAACACCGCCGTGGCGGTGGCCACCGCTTCGCCCGCCTGCCACGCCTCGATGGTCCAGTGCTGCGTGGACCGGTTGGTGCGGGCTGCGCGGGCGATGAACTGGATCTCGCCTTCGGCCACTGGCGCCGCAAAGTTCACGGTCAATGCCACCGGCTCGCCCTGGCGCTGCGGGTGCAGCATGGCGGCCTGCAAAAGCTGCGCAGCGGTGGTACCACCAAACGGCCCCACCATATTGGCGTAGGCCGGGTGGGTGGCGCCGGTCCATTCGTTGGGCGCGCCGGGATGGAGATCAATGGCTTCGTCGAGCGGGTGCATGCGATGTCCTGTCATTCGTACGGGGGACGATGATAGAAATGCCAGCCGCTGCCCGCCTGTCCCGCAGGCGATCAAGCCCTGATCAGAGGTTTTCTCAGCGCAACAATTGCGCACGCACTTCGGCCGCGATGGCCAGCGAACTCGTCAGCCCCGGCGACTCGATGCCCAACAAATTGACCAAACCCGCCACGCCGTGTTGCTGCGGACCCTGCACCATGAAATCGGCCGCCGCCTCCTGGGGCCCGCTGATTTTGGGGCGCATGCCCGCATAGCCCGCCTGCAGCGCACCATCGGGCAGTTGGGGCCAGTACTTGCGCACCTCGGCGTAAAAGGCATCACCCCGGCGCGGATCGACCACCAGGTCGGCCGGGTCATCGACCCACTGTACATCCGGGCCGAATTTGGCCTGCCCGCCCAGATCCAGCGTGAGGTGCACGCCCAGCCCCGCATGCTCGGGCACCGGGTAGATCAGGTGCGAGAACGGTGCCCGGCCCGCCAGCGTGAAGTAGTTGCCCTTGGCGTACGAGGCTTTCGGCAGGAGATCCTGGTTCAGGCCTTCCACACGGTGAGCCAGGGCCACGGCGTTCAGGCCGGCCGCGTTGACGACATGGCGCGCGGCCAGTTCGGTACCGTCTTCGGTGCACACCCGCAGCGGGTGGCTGGCCGTGCCCTGCCCCACGCCGATGCTTTGCACGGCAGAGAGCAGTGCCAGCAGGCCCCCGGCGTTTTCCAGGTCGCCTTGCAGGGCCAGCATCAGGCCATGGCTGTCCACAATGCCGGTGCTCGGCGAGATGAGCGCCGCATCGCATTGCAGTGCAGGCTCCATCTCTTGTGCCTCGGCCGCGCTGATCTGGCGCAGGTCGTGCACGCCGTTGGCGGCGGCCTTGGCTTGAATGCCCGCCAGTTGAGCCACTTGTTCTGGGCTGGTGGCCACAATCAGTTTGCCCAGGCGTTGGTGCGCCACGCCGCGTTCGGCGCAGTAGGCGTAGAGCATGTCCTTGCCTTGCACGCACAGGCGGGCCTTGAGGGAGTCTGCCGGGTAGTAAATGCCGGCATGGATGACTTCGCTGTTGCGCGAGCTGGTGCCGGTGCCAATCGCGTTTTCGGATTCCAGCACCATGACTTCGAGGCCTTGCAGGGCCAGTTCGCGCCCCACGGCCAGGCCCACCACGCCAGCGCCGATCACGACGGCATCGATTTGTTCCACGGTTTTGTTTCTCTCATTTAGATGGCGCTGATTTTTGCACGCCTTCAGTGCCACATCGTGTCCGCCTTGGGGGAGGCTGGGGCCGGGGCTCCTCATGCTGTGGGTACACAGAAATCGTCGCCCCGGCCCCAGCCTCCCCCAAGGCTCAGTGGTTCATCACCCGGATGCTCGCCTGTCCGTTGGGGGTGTGGGGCGGTGGCCATGGCCGATTTCTGGTACCCCAGCATGAGGCCATGGCCACCGCCCCACACCCCCAACGGACATGCCCAGCGACACAAAAACTGACACGCAAAGGACAGACAAGCCAAGCCACAAGCAACACACTGCAAAAAACAACGCAAGGAGCCAACCGCATGTCCCTGTTCGACCTGAAAGACAAAGTCGCCATCGTCACCGGCTCCAGCCGCGGCATTGGCCGGTCCATCGCCCACCAGCTCGCCAAGGCCGGCGCCAAAGTCGTCGTCTCCAGCCGCAAACTCGACGCCTGCGAAAAAGTCGTCGAAGAAATCCGCGCTGCGGGTGGCCAGGCCATGGCCATTGCCGCCAGCATCTCCAGCAAGGAGCAGCTGCAGGCGCTGGTGGACCAGACCCGCGCGGCATGGGGAGCAATCGACATTCTGGTGTGCAACGCCGCCACCAACCCCTACTACGGCCCCACCACCGGCATGAGCGACGAGGTGTTCGACAAGGTCATGCGCAACAACGTGCTGTCCAACACCTGGCTGTGCACCATGGTCTATCCGGACATGAAAGCCCGAAAAGACGGCGCCATCGTCATCGTCTCGTCCATCGGCGGCCTGCACGGCTCGGCCATCATCGGGGCCTACAACATCTCCAAGGCGGCCGACATGCAGCTGGCGCGCAATCTGGCGGTGGAATGGGGCCCGGACAACATCCGCATCAACTGCATTGCGCCGGGCCTGATCAAGACCGACTTTGCCAAGGCCTTGCACGAAGACCCGGTACTGAGCGCCAAGTACAACAGCGAAACGCCCCTGCGCCGCATGGGCGAACCCGACGACATTGGCGGGGTGGCGGTGTTTCTGGCCAGTCCGGCAGGGCGTTATGTGACGGGGCAGACCATCGTGGCCGATGGCGGGATGATGATCCGCTGATCTGGCTTCTTGAGCCCCGCAGAGTATGTGCTGGGGGCCAGTCGCCTCATGCTGGGGTACCAGAAATCGGCGACTGGCCCCCGGCTCACACTCTGCTCAGTGGTCGTTTGAAACGAAAAAGCCCGCGTCAGCGGGCTTTTTGTTGAGGGCCGATTCGTGATCAGCCGAAGTTCTTGGCGACGAAGTCCCAGTTCACCAGCTTGTCGAGGAAGGTCTCGACGAACTTGGGACGCAGGTTGCGGTAGTCGATGTAGTAAGCGTGTTCCCACACGTCCACCGTCAGCAGGGCTTTGTCGGCGGTGGTCAGGGGGGTGCCAGCGGCGCCCATGTTGACGATGTCGACCGAGCCGTCGGCTTTCTTGACCAGCCAGGTCCAGCCAGAACCGAAGTTGCCCACGGCGCTCTTGACGAAGGCTTCCTTGAAGGCGGCGTAGCTGCCGAATTTGGCGTTGATCGCTGCGGCCAGGGCACCAGTGGGCTCGCCACCGCCGTTGGGCTTCATGCAGTTCCAGAAGAAGGTGTGGTTCCAGATCTGGGCGGCGTTGTTGTAGATGCCACCGCTGGACTTCTTGACGATGGACTCGAGGTCCATGCTTTCGAATTCGGTGCCCTTTTGCAGGTTGTTCAGGTTGACCACGTAAGCGTTGTGGTGCTTGCCGTGGTGGAACTCCAGGGTTTCTTTGGAGTAGTGGGGTGCCAGTGCGTCGATGGCGTACGGCAGGGCGGGCAAGGTGTGTTCCATGGTGTCCTCTTGTTCAGTGGGTGTTGCAAAGGGAAAGCGGCATTTTAGGGGTGTCTTGGGATGGGCGTGTGTTTGTGGGGGCACTGTTGTGCCACATCGGGCGCCGCCCGAGGCGGGCAGAGGCCGGATCACGAAGCAGAACGAACCACCAGCGGAACTGTTCCATCCGCCAACGTCGCCTGCACGTTCTGCCCCGCAGACAGCTGCCCCACCCGGGTCAAGGCATGCCCCTCCGAGTCGCTCAGCCACGCGTAGCCCCGCTCCAGCACCCGGTGCGGGTCCAGTGCCGCCAGGCGCAGCCCCAGGCGATCGCAGCGCTGGGTGTGCTGCTGCACAGCCATCGCCAGGCCATGCTGCAGCCGGTCCGACTGCCGTTCCAGCCCATGCCGACCAGCGGTCAGGGCCGCGGTGGGGGCCGTCTGCAAACGCAGCGCCAGGCGATCCAGGGCCTGCGCCTGGCGCGCCAGCACCGCCTGCGGGCGACCCAGGCGGGTGGCCACGGTGTCCAGGCGCTGGGCCTGCCGGTCGAGCTGACGCTCGACGCCGTGCGTCAGCCGGCGCGCCCAATGTTCGACCGCCTGCAGCAATTCATCCCTTGCGGTCGCGGCCATTTCGGCGGCGGCGGTGGGCGTGGGGGCGCGCACATCGGCCACAAAGTCGGCGATGGTGAAGTCGGTTTCGTGGCCCACACCGCTGATGACGGGCACCGGGCTCATGGCGATCACGCGGGCCAGCTGCTCGTCGTTGAAGGCCCAGAGGTCTTCGATGGAGCCGCCACCACGCACCAGCAAAATCACATCCACCGGCGGCTCGCTCGGGTGGTCTTCGGCCGTCCAGGCGTACAGGCTCTGCAGGGCCTGCGTCAGCGTGGCTGCCGCGCCCTGCCCTTGCACCAGCGCCGGCGCCATGCGCACAGGGATGTGCGGCACGCGCCGCTGCAGGGCCGTCATCACGTCGTGCCAGGCGGCCGCGCCGGGCGAGGTGACCACGCCAATCGCACGAGGCTGCGTGGGCAATTCGCGTTTGCGTTCGGCATCAAACAGACCTTCGGCTTCGAGCCTGGCCTTCAGGCGCAAAAACTGCTCGAACAAAGCCCCCTGCCCGGCCCGCCGCATGGATTCGACGATCAGCTGCAGGTCCCCGCGCGCCTCGTACACGCCCAGGCGGCCTTGCACTTCGACCAATTCACCATCGCGGGGTGAAAAATCCAGCAATCCGGCCGCGCGGCGGAACATGGCGCAGCGGATCTGTCCGCCCTCGTCCTTGAGCGAAAAATAGCAATGCCCGCTGGCCGCACGCGAAAACCCCGAGATTTCGCCGCGCACGGCCACCGGATTGAAGCGCGCATCCAGCGCATCGGCCACGGCACGGCACAACTGGGACACCCCCCAGGCCCGATCGGTCGCCTCAAAACCCGTATTCATGCGGCCATCCCGTCAAATGCAACAAAAAGAAACGAAAGTATTCCACAGATGGCGCGGTGCTCGGTTGAGGCCTTTTCGCCGCGTACAGCCTGCCTGCACACCGGCATTAAGCCTTTGATTTAGTTGGTATTTTTATTGATTTCCATCTCAATAACGGCAAGACCGCAAAGCTTGCCAGCGTCAACCCCAGGACAAGGCACGGCAATTTCCCACAATGTTATCCACAGATGGCGCTGGCAACAGCCCCGTGCAGGGCTACGCCATAATCCAGACGCATTTCTTCCTGCGCCTCACCCAAGCCATGCCCTTTCTTCACCAGATTTTGCCCCGCATCTGGCAACGCCGTGGGCTGTGGGCCTGGCTGCTGTGGCCGCTGTCTGGCCTGTACGGTGCCTTGTGGCGCGCGCGCCAGTTGGCCTATCGCCGGGGCTGGCGGGCCTCGGGACACCCTGGCGTGGTGGTTCTGGTGGTGGGCAATGTGGTCGCGGGGGGCGCCGGCAAGACGCCCACTGCGGTGGCACTGGTGCAGCACCTGCGCGCCATGGGACTGCGAGTGGGCGTGGTCTCGCGCGGGCACGGCCGCAGCACAGGCGACATCCGAGCGGTGCAAGCCGACAGCACTGCCGCGCAGGTGGGTGACGAACCCCTGCTGATCTGGCGCCATGTAGCGGCTTTGCAGGTCCCGGTCTGGGTGGGGGCAGAGCGTCTGCACGCCGCCCGCCAACTGCTGCAAGAGCACCCCGACACCCAGCTCATCGTCTGCGACGATGGCCTGCAGCACTTGGCACTGCAACGCGATCTGGAAATCTGCCTGATGGACGACCGGGGCACGGGCAACGGCTGGCTGCTGCCGGCCGGCCCGTTGCGCGAGCCGTGGCCGCGCCCGGTGGACCTGCTGCTCTACACCCATGGCCAAAAGCCTGGCAAGCAGGGTTTTGTGGCCCACCGCCAACTGGCCAACCACGCCGTCAACGGTCTGGGCCAGCGCTGCAGCCTGGCCGAACTGACCCGCCAACCGGTCGATGCCGTGGCAGGTCTGGCCCGACCGCTGGCCTTTTTTGAGATGCTGCAGGCCCAGGGGCTGTCGCTGGCCGACACCTTCGCCCTGCCCGACCACGACGACTTTGCCCAGTGGCGCCCCACCACCTCGGGCCGGCCGCTGCTGTGCACTGAAAAAGACGCCGTCAAGCTCTGGGCCCATCAGCCCGAGGCCTGGGCTGTGCCCTTGCACATGGCGCCAGAACCCGGCTTCTGGCAGGCACTGGACACGCTGTTGCGCCAGCGGGGTTTGCCACTGCCTGCAGCGCAGGCCCCGGTATCATCGGTGCATGGACAACAAACTGCTTGAACTGCTGGTCTGCCCCGTGACCAAGGGTCCTCTGGATTACGACCGCGACCGCCAGGAACTGCTCTCCCGCAGTGCGCGTCTGGCCTATCCGGTGCGCAACGGCATTCCGATCCTGCTGGAAAACGAAGCCCGCCCCCTGACTGACGAAGAACTGGCCAAACTGGCTGCCCTGCGTCCCGCCGCATAAAGCGCATGGACTACACCGTCATCATCCCGGCGCGCATGGCATCCAGCCGCCTGCCCGACAAACCGCTGGCCGACATTGCCGGCCTGCCCATGGTCGTGCGTGTGGCCCAGCGCGCGGCCCAATCGGGCGCCCATCGTGTGGTGGTGGCCGCCGACGACCCCCGCGTGGTGGCGGCCTGCCAGCAGCATGGCATCGACGTCCTGCTCACCCGCCAGGACCATGTGAGCGGCAGCGACCGTCTGGCCGAAGCCTGCGAACTGCTGGGCCTGCATGACGATGCACTGGTGGTGAACGTGCAGGGCGACGAGCCTTTGCTGCCCCCTGCGCTGATCGAGGACGTGGCCCGCGTGCTGGCCGAGCGTCCCGAAGCCGACATGGGCACCGCAGCCCATGCCATCCACGAGTTGGCCGAGTTCACCAACCCCAACGTGGTCAAGGTGGTCATGGACGCCCGCCAACTGGCGCTGTACTTCAGCCGCGCGCCCATCCCCTGGTGGCGCGACGGGCAACACGAGGGCACCTTCAAGGCCCTGCCCACACCTGCACCGCTGCGCCACATCGGCATCTACAGTTACCGTGCCGGTTTTCTGCGACGCTTTCCGCAACTCCCACCCGCGCCCATCGAGTCGCTGGAGTCTCTGGAGCAGTTGCGCGCCCTTTGGCACGGTCACCGCATTGCAGTCCATGTCACCGAGGCTGCGCCCGGTCCAGGCGTGGACACCCCAGCCGATCTGGAGCGCGTGCGCGGCATTTTTGCGAGCCCGGCAGCGGCGTAAGCCAGTCGGGGGACTCGCATGCTATTCTCAAAAGATCGGGTCGGCCCTGCCTGACCCCACCGTATCCCCAAGCTACCAGGAAGAAAAACCATGAGACTGATTCTGTTGGGCGCACCCGGCGCCGGCAAAGGCACCCAGGCCAACTTCATCTGCCAGAAATACGGCATTCCCCAAATCTCCACCGGCGACATGCTGCGCGCTGCCGTCAAAGCCGGCACGCCGCTGGGCCTCGAAGCCAAGAAGGTGATGGACGCTGGCGGTCTGGTCAGCGACGACCTGATCATCAACCTGGTCAAGGACCGCATTGCGCAAAGCGATTGCGCCCAGGGTTTCCTGTTTGACGGTTTCCCCCGCACCATCCCTCAGGCCGAGGCCATGAAGGCTGCAGGCGTCAAGCTGGACTACGTGCTCGAAATCGACGTGCCCTTTGACGCCATCATCGAGCGCATGAGCGGCCGCCGCTCGCACCCGGCCTCGGGCCGCACCTACCACGTCAAGTTCAACCCGCCCAAGGTCGAAGGCCAGGACGATGTGACCGGCGAGCCCCTGGTGCAGCGCGAGGACGACAAGGAAGAGACCGTCAAGAAGCGCCTGGATGTGTACAGCAGCCAGACCCGCCCGCTGGTGGACTACTACTCCGGCTGGGCCAAGTCCGATGCGGGTGCGGCCCCGAAGTACCGTGCCATTTCGGGCACGGGCAGCGTGGAAGACATCACCAAGCGCGCCTTCGACGCACTGGCCAGCTGATCGTTTTCTGCACACCATGAACAAAGCCCCGCTTGCGGGGCTTTGTCGTTTCTGCACGGGACCGGGTCAGGCCATCAGATCCAGCATCAGGCTGATGCGGGCCTTGTAGGCATTGAGCCCTGCCGCACTGCCCTGCAGCAGGGTGGGCTGCCCGACCAGCACGCCTTCGGCGCAACGTGTGCACAGTCGCACCGCCACCCCTTGCGTTTGGGCAGTGTCCAGCGCCGCCAACAGTTCATGGTGTACCGTGCCGTTGCCCGTACCTGCGACCACCAGGCCCTGGACACCGGCCTCCACCAGGGCACGCACCTGACGGGCGTCCACACCCGCGTGGCTGTGCAACACCGCCACCCAGGGCCACGCGGTGGCGGGCAAACCCAGCGCGCGGTGTGCAGAGGCCTGCACCCGCGCTGGGCCCGTGGGCTGCGCCCAGCGCACCGTCCCTTGCTCGACCCAACCCAGCGGACCGCCCTCACCCGAGCTGAAGGCATCGAGTCGGTAGGGGTGCGTTTTTTGCACGTCGCGGGCGCTGTGGATCCGCCCGGCGCAAACCACCTGCACACCCTGCGCCTGCGGATCGCGCACCACCGCCAGCGCATCCAGCAGGTTTTGTGGCCCATCGGGTGCCAGCGCTGTGGCCGGTCGCATGGCACAAGTCAACACCACCGGCTTTTTGGCCCCCAGAACACACTGCAAAAACCAGGCAGTTTCTTCCAGCGTGTCGGTGCCGTGGGTCATGACGATGCCGCCCACACCGGGCCGGGCCAGCCAGTGCTGGCAACGCAGCGCCAGGGCCTGCCAGGGGGCATGGCCCATGTCTTTGCTGTCCAGCTGGGCCACCTGCTCGGTCAGCAGGCCATCGCCCTGCAAGACTGCTTGCAGACCTGGAACCGCATCCAGCAGCGCTTGCACACCCAGTTGCCCTGCGGTGTAGCCCGTGTGGTCACTGGCACTGGCAGCGGTGCCCGCGATCGTGCCACCGGTGCCCAAAACCACCCATTGCAAATTTTTTTCGTTCAGCACTTGCGCAAATCCAAAAACTGGTCAAAAATACAGTCACTGGATGAATAAACAGACTCATCCAGTCCTTCATACAGGAGCCCACCATGTCCGACAGCCCCAAACTCACCGCCCGTCAGCAGGAGATTCTGGACCTGATCCGCAACACCATCGCCAGCACCGGCGCGCCACCCACGCGCGCCGAAATCTCGGCCATGCTGGGCTTCAAGTCGGCCAACGCCGCCGAAGAACACCTGCGGGCCCTCGCCCGCAAAGGTGTCATTGAACTGGTCAGTGGCACCTCGCGTGGCATCCGCCTCAAGGGCAACAGCCGCCCGGCCCGCCACGAAGGCGACCCGTTCAGCCTGGCCCTGCCGGGTCTGGGCCAGCTCAGCCTGCCCCTCATCGGTCGGGTTGCTGCCGGTTCGCCCATTCTCGCCCAGGAACATGTGGACCGCACCTACCACCTTGAAAGCAGCCTGTTCAGCGAAGTGCCCGACTACCTGCTGCGCGTGCGGGGCATGTCCATGCGCGACGCCGGCATCATGGACGGCGACCTGCTGGCCGTCAAAGCCACCAAAAACGTGCGCAACGGCCAGATCGTGGTGGCCCGCCTGGGCGAAGAAGTCACCGTCAAGCGCCTGCGCAAACTCACCGACCACATCGAGCTGCTGCCTGAAAACCCCGACTACGAAACGATCGTGGTGCAGCCCGATGACGCTTTTGACATTGAAGGCCTGGCCGTTGGCCTGATCCGCAACGGCTTGCTCATGTAAACACTTGCCGTGCGCACCAGGTGGCGGGCGCCTGCCAAGCTTTGTTGCTTGAGCAAGCCCTGGTGCAAGGCGGCTTTTTTGACCAATCCTGCCTGTGTCCAACCTCCATGCACTCTTGAAAGGTTTCACATGGGAATCGCAATGCTCACCCTCTCCGGTCTTTTCCAAGGCTTCTCAGCCCTGCAGCGCTTGACGACCAGCGCCTCGACAACGGCCCCACGCCCGGCACAGCGCACAGTGCGTGCGTTGCGCATGGTGCGCCCCAGCGGCATGCGCGCACCCATCAGCGCCCGTCCGGTCAGTCCCGTGTGTGCGGTACGCCCTGCACCGCTGCGTGTGCTGCGGGTATGCGACACCCAGCAATCGCCTGGCGAGGTGGGCCGCATGGTCATTTCCGGACGCATGGCCGATGTCTGTGCCGAGCTTGACCGCCTGGCCGAACGCGAAGCCGCTGCCCTGCACCACTGAACCCTGGCCTGCGGGCCATGTCCTGAGCACCCCATCCCCGGGCTTGCCTGTTGCAGGCAAGGCACAATCGGGGGATGAATATAGTGATCCTTGACGACTACCAGGATGCGGTGCGCAAACTGGAATGCGCCTCCAAACTGGAAAATTACCCGGCCAAGGTCTACACCAACACAATCAAGGGATTGGCCCAGCTGACCGTGCGGCTCAAAGATGCGGACATCATCGTGCTGATCCGCGAGCGCACCGTCCTCAATCGCGCCCTGCTCGACAAACTGCCCAAGCTCAAGCTGATTGCCCAAACTGGCCGGGTGGGCAAACACATTGACCTGGCTGCCTGTACTGAACGAGGCATTGCGGTGGCCGAAGGGGTCGGCTCGCCCGTGGCACCGGCCGAACTCACCTGGGCACTCATCATGGCGGCCACCCGTCGCCTGCCCCAATACATCAGCAACCTCAAACACGGCGCCTGGCAACAGGCGGGGCTCAAGGCAGCCTCCATGCCGACCAATTTTGGCCTGGGCACCGTGTTGCGCGGCAAGACGCTGGGCATCTGGGGCTATGGCCGCATAGGGCAATTGGTGGCGGGTTATGGCCGCGCTTTTGGCATGCAGGTCATGGTCTGGGGCAGCGCCGAATCGCGTGCGCGAGCCATCCAGGACGGCTACATGTCAGCCGAATCGCGTGAGGCGTTTTTCAGCCAACCCGACGTGCTGTCGCTGCACCTTCGCCTGTCCGATGCGACTGAAAACATCGTCAAGGCAGAAGACCTGGCGTGCATGAAACCCACGGCGCTGCTGGTCAACACCTCGCGCGCCGAACTGATCGAGCCGAACGCCCTGATTCACGCCCTCAACAAAGGCCGCCCTGGCCTGGCCGCCGTGGACGTCTTCGAGTCCGAACCCATCTTGCAAGGCTCGGCCCTGCTGCGGCTGGAAAACTGCATCTGCACGCCCCACATCGGTTATGTCGAAAAGGAAAGCTACGAGCTTTACTTTGGCGCGGCCTTTGACAATGTGGTGAACTTCATCCGCGGTACCCCCACCAACATCGTCAATCCAGGCGCCTTGCAGGTCCGTCGCTGATGGAGCGCGCAACCCGCAGCACGCAGCTGCCTGCGGTCTTGTGGCCGCTCATGTTCGGCAATGTCGTGATTGGCATGGGCGTGATGGTGGTGGCAGGCCTGCTCAATGAGATCCGGCACGCGCACGACATCACCATCACCACCGCCGGCCAGCTGATCTCGTATTCAGCCTGGCTGGTGAGCCTGGGGGCACCACTGTTGGCCATGGTGGTGGCCCGTTGGGACCGGCGCCTGCTGTTGGTGGGCAGCATGCTCTGGTACGCCGCCTTCCACACCCTGGCCGCGCTGGCCCCAGGATTTGACAGTTTGCTGGGCGCACGCGTGCTGGCCATGGTGTCGGCTGCGGTGTTCACGCCACAGGCGGCGGCCTGCATTGGGCAGCTGGTGCCCGAGCACCTGCGCGGGCGGGGGATCACCTTTGTCTTTCTGGGCTGGTCGGTGGCCTCGGTGCTGGGCACCCCCTTGGGTGCCTGGATCGGCGGTGCTTTTGGCTGGCGCTGGACCATGGGCCTGATGGCGCTGCTGTCTCTGATCTCGGCGCTGTGGCTGCACTGGCGCATGCCGCGTGGCATCGTGCCACCGCCCTTACCGCTCAGCGCCTGGCGGGGTGCCTTGGCGTCCCCCACGCTGATGCTGACTCTGAGCATCACCGTGGCCTCTGCCGCCGGTCAGTTCATGCTGTTTGCCTACATGGCGCCTTATGTGGCCCAGCGCTTTGGCATGGGGGCGGCCGCCCTGAGCGCCCTGCTGCTGGTGTACGGTGTGTGCGGTTTTACAGGCAATGCCGTGGTATCGCGCTGGATTGACCGCATCGGCCCGCCGCGTGCCATGGCCTGGGCGCTGGGCGGCATTGCACTGGGCCTGGGGCTGACCGCCGCCAGCACCAGCTTTGCCACCCTTCTCCTGGCCATCGTCCCATGGGGGCTGGGGGTGTTTGCCTCCAATTCATCGCAACAAGCCCGCCTGGTTGCCCTGGCCCCGGTGCTGGCTCCCGCCTCCATCGCACTCAACACATCGGCCATGTACGCTGGTCAGGCCCTGGGCACCAGCGGGGGCGGCTGGCTGATCGAGCAGGTGGGCCTGAACCCGCTGCCCCTGTTCGGGTGCGCTGCTGTGTTGGCGGCGTTGGCCCTGAGCCTGTGGGCCCAGCGCTGGGCACAACACCACCCTGTCCCTTCGGTCACAAGCCTGCACACAGAAAGCCGCTGAACTGCCTCCATAATTGTCAGTTTCATACAAGTTACACCCTGAGTTTCACCCTTACCGCAGAGACAAGCCAGCATGACACTTGCGTTTTCCAAAGTCGCCATCATCGGCGCCGGGGCCATGGGCCGTGGCATCGCCCAGATCGCCGCCCAGGCCGGCAGCCAGGTCTGGCTGTTTGACACCCAAAGCGGCGCCAGCGCCAAGGCCCGTGAAGCCCTGGGTCAGACCTGGGACAAATTGGCCGACAAGGGCAAGCTCAGCCCCGAGACTGTGGCCAGCTACAAGGCACGCCTGCAGGACGCCGCCACCCTTCAGGACCTGGCTTGCTGCGATCTGGTGGTCGAAGCCATCGTCGAAAAAATCGAGATCAAGAAAGCCGTTTTCGCCGACCTGGAAAAAGTCCTTGCCCCCGATGCCGTGCTGGTGACCAACACCTCTTCCCTGTCGGTCACGGCCATTGCCGCTGGCATGCAGCACCCTGGCCGCTTTGCGGGCTACCACTTCTTCAACCCGGTGCCGCTCATGAAAGTGGTCGAGGTGATTGCCGGCCTCAAGACCGACGCCGCCGTCTGCCAGCGCCTGTCCGACTACGCCCGCCAGATGGGCCACACCCCGGTGCAGGCCCAGGACACGCCCGGCTTCATCGTCAACCACGCGGGCCGTGGCTATGGCACCGAAGCCCTGCGCATCGTCAGCGAAGGCATTGCCGATTTCGCCACCATCGACCGCATCCTGCGCGACCAGGTCGGCTTCAGGCTTGGCCCCTTCGAGCTGTTTGACCTGACGGCCCTGGACGTGTCGCACCACGTCATCGAGTCCATTTACCACCAGTACTACGAAGAGCCGCGCTACCGCCCCAACGTCATCACCGCCCAGCGCCTGGCAGGTGGGGTGCTGGGCAAGAAAGTGGGCGAAGGCTTCTACAAATACGTGGATGGCGTGCAGCAAACGCCCGCCGAACCGCCCGTGCCCGTGGTCGAGAACCTGCCGCCCGTCTGGGTGTCGCCGCGCGCGGCGCGCCGCTCCGAGCTGCTGCAACTGCTCAAGGACCTGGGCGCCAAGATCGAAACCGGCCAGTCGCCCTCGCCCGAGGCGCTGACCCTCGTCGCGCCCCTGGGCTTTGACGTGACCACCGTGGCCGTGGTGGACCGCCACGACCCGGCCCGCACCGTGGGCATCGATCTGCTGGTGCCCGATGCCGCCACCAAGCGCCGCGTGATCGCCACCAACCCGGCCACCCGCGCCGACATGCGCGACGCCGCCCACGCCCTGTTTGCGCGCGACGGCAAGCCGGTCTCGGTCATCCGCGACAGCGGTGGCTTTGTCACCCAGCGCGTGGTGGCCGCCATCGTCAACATCGCGTCCGACATGTGCCAGCAGCGCGTGTGCACGCCACAGGACCTGGAAACCGCCGTCACCCTGGGCCTGGCCTACCCCATGGGCCCGCTGGCCATGGGCAACCGCTTCGGCCCCGACAGCATCCTGGAGGTGCTGTTCAACATGCAGACCGTCTACGGCGATCCGCGTTACCGCCCCAGCCCCTGGCTGCGCCGCCGTGGGGCCATTGGCCTGTCGCTGCTGCACGAAGAAGAGTGAGCGCCACCATGACCGCCCGACTGATCAGCACCACCGAAGGCCAGACCATGGTTCTGACCTTGTCCAACCCCGAGCACCGCAACGCGCTCGGCCCCGAGATGTATGCCGCAGGGGTGGAAGCCCTCAATGCAGCCGAAAGCAATCCGGAGATCCGTTCGGTGGTCATCACCGGCGAAGGCGGCATCTTCAGCGCGGGCGGCAACCTGCAACGCCTGCACAACAACCGCCAGCAAGCGCCGGAAGTGCAGGCCCAGAGCATCGAAGGCCTGCACAGCTGGATCGAGGCCATCCGCACCTTTCCCAAACCCGTCATTGCCGCCGTCGAAGGCCCGGCCGCAGGTGCGGGTTTTTCGCTGGCCTTGGCCTGCGATCTGATCGTGTCGGCCAGCAACAGCGTGTTTGTGATGGCCTACACCAGCGTGGCCCTCTCGCCCGACGGTGGGGGCAGCTGGAGCCTGTCGCGCCTGATGCCGCGCCAGCTGGCCACCGAGCTGCTGATGTGCGGTGAACGCATTGGCGCCGAACGCCTGCAGCAGATGGGTGTGGTCGGTCGCATCACCGAGCCAGGCCATGCCCTGGCCGAAGCCCTGGCCTGGGCCGCCAGACTCAATGCCCGTGCGCCCAACGCCCTGGCCAGTGTGAAAGAGCTCCTGAACGAGGCCGATGGCAGCACCTTGAATGCCCAGCTGGCCCGCGAACGCGAGCATTTTGTGAAGAACCTGCACCACGCCAATGGCGGCATCGGCATTGGTGCCTTCCTGAACAAAGAAACACCCAAGTACATCTGATCCCAGGCTGACAAATCGCGCTGGCGGTCCCGCCCGCGACAACTTGGACAAAACCAGTCACTGACAAGACAGACCATGGACGAACCGATTCTGACAATGGAAGAACGAGAGGCGATCAACAACGGTCGCTGGTTTTCTTCCCTTTCGCCGTCACTGCGGCACGACATTCTTCGATGCGCTTACGTCAAACGCTACAAGGACGGCGACATGATCGCCGCACGCGGCGATCCACCCGAGGTGTGGATCGCTTGCGCGCGTGGCGCGGTGCGCGTGAGCTCGACCTCGGTGTCGGGCAAGCAAATCACGCTGACCTATGTGGAGCCGGGCATCTGGTTTGGCGATGTGTCGATCTTCGACGGGGAACGCCGCACACACGATTGCTACGCGCACGGCGACACGACCATCCTGAACGTGGCCCGCGCCGACTTCAAGAAAATCCTGTCGCAGCACTCCGAGTTCTACGAAGCGCTGCTGCGCCTGCAGTCGCGCCGCATCCGCCAGCTCTACGGTCTGGTGGAAGACCTCAACACCCTGCCCCTGCGCGCGCGCCTGGCCAAGCAGCTCAACCACCTGGCACGCAGTTATGGGGTGCCCAGCCTGTCCGACGCCAAGGCGGTGCGCATCAGCCTGCAACTGGCACAGGAAGAACTGGCCCAGCTGCTGGGTGCTTCGCGCCAGCGCGTCAACCAGGAACTCAAGCAAATGGAGCGCGAACAGGTCATCCGCATCGAGCCGGGTGGTCTGGTGGTGCTCGACCGCGATGCCTTGATCGGCATCGTCAACGCCGACCATTAACCCTGTCACAGGCGGGCAAGATCCCCGCCACACGAGGCCCCCATGAGTGGATTTGATCATTTCGTGGGGACTCGCCCCGTCTCTGGAACCCACGCGTTTGACGTTGCAGCCCTGCAGGCCTGGCTGAGCCAACACCTGCCCGGCTTCGCTGGCCCCTTGAGCGTCGAAATGTTCAAGGGCGGCCAGTCCAACCCCACCTACAAGCTCATCACGCCCTCACGGCAATACGTGATGCGTGCCAAACCCGGCCCGGTGGCCAAGCTGCTGCCCTCGGCCCACGCCATCGAACGCGAATTCGCCGTCATGAGCGGCCTGTACGGCACCGACGTGCCCGTGGCCCAAATGCATGTGCTGTGCGACGACGAGTCGGTGATTGGACGTGCTTTCTACGTGATGGAGTTTGTGCAGGGCCGCGTGCTGTGGGACCAATCCTTGCCCGGCATGACACCGGCGCAGCGCGGCGAGATTTACGACGAGATGAACCGCGTCATGGCGGCGCTGCACAAAGTCCAGTTCGCCGAGCGTGGCCTGGCCAGCTACGGAAAACCGGGCAACTACATCGAGCGCCAGGTCAGCCGCTGGAGCAAGCAGTACGTGGCCTCCATCACCCAGCCCATCCCCGAGATGGACCAGCTGATGGACTGGCTGCCGAAAAACATCCCGGACAGCGCAAAAGACGAGTCGCTGGTGAGCATCGTGCACGGCGACTACCGCCTGGACAACCTGATGTTCCACCCCAGCGAGCCACGCGTGCTGGCCGTGCTGGACTGGGAGCTGTCCACCCTGGGCCACCCGCTGGCCGACTTCAGCTACCACTGCATGGCCTGGCACATCAGCCCTGGCACCTTCCGGGGCATTGGTGGTCTGGACCTGGCGGCCTTGGGCATCCCGTCAGAGCAAGACTACATTCGCCGCTATTGCGAGCGCACCGGCTTCACCACACCCGAGGCGCTGGCCAAAGACTGGAACTTCTACCTGGCCTACAACATGTTCCGCATTGCCGCCATCCTGCAGGGCATTGCCAAGCGCGTCGAAGACGGCACCGCATCGAGCGAACAAGCCAAAACGTCTGGCGCAGGCGCCCGCCCCATGGCCGAACTGGCCTGGCAATTTGCCCAGAAACACTGATTACCCAAGGAGAAAACGATGGACTTTGAATACACCCCCAAGGTCAAGGACATGCAGGCACGCCTGCTGGCCTTCATGGACCAGCACATCTACCCCAACGAGGCGCGCTACATGCAAGAGATCGAGGGCTACCGCGCCAGCGGCAACGCCTGGCAGGTCTCCAAGGTCATCGAAGAGCTCAAGCCCCTGGCCCGCAAGGCGGGTCTGTGGAACCTGTTTCTGCCCCAGTCGCACCGCGCTCCGCAAGGCCTGTCCAATCTCGAATACGCGCCGCTGTGTGAAATCATGGGCCGCGTGCCATGGGCTGCCGAAGTCTTCAACTGCTCGGCCCCCGACACCGGCAACATGGAAACGCTGGAGCGTTACGCCAGCGAAGCCATCAAGGACCAGTGGATGGAGCCGCTGCTCAAGGGCGAAATCCGCTCGGCCTTTTTGATGACCGAACCCGAAGTCGCCTCATCGGACGCCACCAACATCCAGACTTCCATCGTGCGCGATGGCAACGACTACGTCATCAACGGTCGCAAATGGTGGTCGTCCGGCGCCGGCGACCCGCGCTGCGCCGTCTACATCGTCATGGGCAAAACCGACCCCGAGGCACCGCGCCACTCGCAGCAGTCCATGATCGTGGTGCCCGCCAACACGCCCGGCATCAAGGTGCTGCGCCATCTGACGGTGTTCGGCTACGACGACGCGCCGCACGGCCACATGGAAATCCTGCTGGAAAACGTGCGCGTGCCCGTGGGCAACCTGCTGCTGGGCGAAGGCCGTGGCTTCGAGATCGCCCAGGGTCGCCTCGGCCCCGGCCGCATCCACCACTGCATGCGCTCGATTGGTGCCGCCGAACGCGCACTCGAACTGATGTGCAAGCGCCTCAACACCCGTGTGGCCTTTGGCCGTGAAGTGGCCCGCCAGTCGGTCTGGCAAGAGCGCGTGGCCGAATCGCGCTGCATGATCGAGCAGGCCCGCCTGCTGACCCTCAAGGCCGCCCACATGATGGACACCGTGGGCAACAAGATCGCCAAGGCCGAAATCGCCATGATCAAGATCGTCGCCCCCAACATGGCCTGCCAGATCCTGGACTGGGCCATCCAGGCGCACGGTGGTGGTGGCATTTCGCAGGACTTCCCGCTGGCCTTTGCCTGGGCGCACCAGCGCACCCTGCGCTTTGCCGACGGCCCTGATGAAGTCCACCGCAACTCGCTGGCCAAGCTCGAATACGCCCGTCACATGGCGGTGCCCGGTGAGGTGGACATGCCGATCACACGCGGCAGCTGATCCCCATCCGCGTTCACACGACAAAGGCCTGCCCGCCAACATGGGCAGGCCTTTTTGGCGATGATGCGCAGGTTTTCAAGCACAGGAGCTCTGAATGATCGACCTCTACACCTGGCCCACCCCCAACGGCCACAAGATCCACATCATGTTGGAAGAGTGCAAGCTGCCCTACCGCGTGCACCCGGTCAACATCGGCACGGGCGACCAGTTCCAGCCCGAATTTCTGAAGATCAGCCCCAACAACAAGATTCCTGCGCTGGTGGACAGCGAGGGGCCGGACGGCAAACCCATCTCGCTCTTCGAGTCGGGCGCCATCCTGGTTTATCTGGCGGCCAAGACAGGCCAATTCATGCCCAAGGGCGACCGCGCCAAATACGAGGTGCTGCAATGGCTGATGTTCCAGATGGGCGGCCTGGGCCCCATGCTGGGCCAGGCGCACCACTTCCGCATCTACGCCCCCGAAAAGATCGACTATGCCGTCAACCGCTACACCAACGAGGCCAAGCGCCTGTACGGCGTGCTCGACAAGCGCCTGCAGGCCAGCCCCTGGATCGGCGGCAAAAGCTACTCCATCGCCGACATGGCCATCTTCCCCTGGCTGCGCAGCTGGCAAAACCAGGGCATTGACTGGGCCGACTACCCGCACGCCAAGGCCTGGTTCGACAAGATCGCCGCGCGCCCGGCCGTGCAAAAAGCGGTACAAGTGCTGGCCGATGCACGCAAACCACTGGTGGACGACAAGGCCCGCCAGGCGCTGTTTGGCGCCAGCCAGTACGAAAAACGTTGAGCCACCCCGGAGTCAGGCGCTTTCGCGGGTAGAATCGCAGACAGTCGGAGCGTAGCGCAGCCTGGTAGCGCATCTGCTTTGGGAGCAGAGGGTCGCGAGTTCGAATCCCGCCGCTCCGACCATTCACACAAGACAAAGGCCCGTTCAGGGCCTTTCTTGTCTTTGCAGTGCCATTTCTGTCCGTAGCTCAGTTGGATAGAGCATCTGCCTTCTAAGCAGACGGTCGGGGGTTCGATTCCCTCCGGACAGGCCACCCTTGGCTGTCCAGGCACTCCTACAACATCCCCCACAAGGCCAAACCACCCAAACCCAAGGCCAACAGGTTGCCTGCAGCCAAAGCCAGCCCGGCCTTTTGCCCTGCGGCGACCCAAGCGATCGCGACCTTGGAAGCCATATTGGCCAGTGTGGCAAAACCCAATGCCAGACCTGTGGCCACCGTGATCAGGCTGCCGGCGTGGTGCATTTGTGCCAAAGAAACCAAGATCGCATCCACATCGGCCAGACCCGACACCGCCGAGAGCACGTACAAACCACGGGTGCCCAGCCAGGTCTTGGCGACGGGCACCAGCACCGCAATCCCCGCCAGATAAGCGCCAAAAGCCAGCGCCGTGCCCAAATTGAAAGGCGACATGGCGGTCACCGCCTTGGCACGTTCGGCGTCGGCGGCATCGCAGCTGGCTTGGGCCCGATGCCATTGCCACACGGCCACAGCCAGCAACGCCACGCCTGCGGCCACCGAAGCCATGCCCAGTGTAGGTATGGCGGCGGGCGAAATGACCGCCAGCAGCACCGCCATGCGCAAGAACATGACGCCACATGCCGCCTGCATGGCACTGACACAGGCCCCTCGCATGGATGGCTGCTCGCGCGCGAACCGGCCCAGCGCCAGCGTGGCTGCAGTGGACGAAGCCAGGCCGCCGAGCAAACCCGTCCACAGGATGCCCCGCTGCGGTCCGCTCAGTCGCATGGCGAAGTGCCCTGTCAGGGACAAGGCGGCAATCAGAATGATGGCCCACCAGAGTTTGTAGGGATTGAGCGCTTCATAAGGCCCCATGCCCACATCGGGCAGGTAAGGCAAGACCACCACCGAAAGCACCAGCAGTTGCAAGGAGGCGCTCAACTCGCTGGACTGGATCAGCCTCAGCCAACTGTGCAAGGCCGGTTTGAGGTTGAGCAGCACCGCCGCCACCACTGCAGCAGCCAAAGCCAACGCCACATCGCCATGTGCTGCGAATGCCCCCAGCACCAGGGTCAGCAATTGGGCAACGGCCGTCGTAGCACTCAGATTGCCCGACTGTTCGGCCACGCGGTTATAGGACACCATCAACAAGAGTGCCAGACCGACTTCAGCCCCCACCAGCGGCCAAGGGCCGAACACGGGAAGCAGGTGCCCCAGCACCCCACCCAGCAACCCTGTCAAGGCAAACGTGCGTAAACCGGCCACACGCCCCCCCTCTTTCGCATCGCGCTCGTACCAGCCGCGCTCCAGTCCGATCAGGAGCCCCACCGCCAAAGCCGCCATCAGGCGCTCCACATCGGCAGGCAAATTGAAAGTGTTCATGCAGGGACTTCCTTCAGCAAAGGCCATCCAACTTCTGCAGCCCATGCACCCACATGGTAGTGGATCCTTTTGCAAAAAAACATGCGTTTTCTTGCATGGCTCACGCCAATCCTAGGGATTAACCTGAGTTCTCCAAACCCATTACAAGCAACATAATGCATGAATTCAAGCAGGTACTTCGCTATGCTGGAACCGTCCGATCACCGGATCAAGCACCACAAAACACCTCCAGGAGACCGTCATGAGCACCTCTTTTCAACGCCGCCAGATCCTGACCCAGGGCGCCGCCCTGATGGGCACTGCCGCCTCCGGCCTGCTGCTGCCCCAGCACGTTCTGGCCCAGAGCGGCAAGATCCGCGTGGGCTTCATGCTGCCCTACACCGGCACCTTTGCGCAGCTGGGCGTGGCCATTGAAAACGGTGTGCGCATGGCCATCAACGAACAAGGCGGCAAACTCGGCGGCCGCGAAGTCGAGTGGTTCAAGGTCGACGACGAGTCCGAACCGGCCAAAGCGATTGAGAACGCCAACAAGCTGGTGCAGCGCGACAAGGTGGATGTGCTGATCGGCACCGTGCACTCGGGCGTGCAGATGGGCATCCACCGCGTGGCACGCGAGAGTGGCGTGCTCAACCTGATCCCCAATGCCGGTGTGCACATCGCCACCCGCGCCCAGTGCGCCCCCAACGTCTTCCGCACCAGCTTCACCAACAGCCAGCCCACCATGGCGCTGGGCGAGGCCATGGTCAAGCGCGGCCACAAGAAAGCCGTCTGGATCACCTGGAAATACGCGGCCGGCGACGAAGCCTACGAAGGCTTCAAGGAAAGCTACACCAAGGCCGGTGGCACCATCGTCAAGGAACTGGGCCTGCCCTTCCCCAACGTCGAGTTCCAGGCCCTGCTGACCGAAATCGCGGCCCTCAAGCCCGACGCCGTGGCCTGTTTCTTTGCCGGTGGCGGCGCCGCCAAGTTCATGAAGGACTACGCGGCTGCGGGCCTCAAGGACAAGATCCCGCTCTACGGCTCGGGCTTCCTGACCGAAGGTGTGATCGACGCGGCCGGCCCCGCTGCCGAAGGCGTGCTGTCTACCCTGCACTACAGCGACAGCCTGGACACCAAGCGCAACCACGAGTTCCGCCTGGCCTATGCCAAGACCTTCAAGATGCAGCCCGATGTGTACGCCGTGCAAGGCTACGACACCGGCCTGCTGCTGGTGCAGGGCGCCAACGCCGTCAAGGGCGATCTGTCCAACAAGGCCGCGCTGTACAAGGCCATGGAAGGCGCCACCATCGACAGCCCGCGTGGCAAATGGACCATGAGCAAGGCCCACAACCCGGTGCAGGACATGTACCTGCGCCAAGTGGTCGGCAAGGAAAACAAAGTGATTGGTGTGGCTGCCAAGGCCCTGTCCGACTCCGGTGCAGGCTGCCGCCTGTAAGCGATACACCCGCCCCGTGCGGGCTTGACTTCAGAAAACGGCGGACCAGTTCCGCCGTTTTCACACCCTCCTCTCTCGCAGGTTCTGATGGACTTCATCAACTTCCTCATCCAGCTGCTCAACAGCGTCCAGTACGGGCTGCTGCTGTTCATGCTGGCCGCAGGCCTCACGCTGATCTTCGGCATCATGGGCGTGGTCAACCTGGCCCACGGCAGCTTCTACATGCTGGGCGCCTACCTGGCCTGGTCACTGGCGGGCACTTTGGGCAGCTTCACCTTGGCCATCGTGGTCGGCACCGCACTGTCGGTGGGCTTTGGCCTGCTGCTCGAAAAAGTGCTGTTCCGGCACTTCTACCACCGCGACCACCTCGACCAGGTGCTGCTGACCTTCGGCCTGATCTATGTGTTTGAAGAGCTGCGCTCCATGCTCTGGGGCGACGATGTGCATGGCCTGCAGGTGCCGCAGGCGTTGTCGGCCTCGATCGCATTGACCGACACCCTGTCCTACCCGGTCTACCGCCTGTTCATGTCCGGCATCTGCCTGCTGCTGGCGCTGGGCCTGTACCTGCTGATCTCCAAAACCCGGCTGGGCATGAAGATCCGTGCCGGTGCCTTCAACCACGAGATGACCGAAGCCCTGGGCGTGAACATCAAGCTGATCCACGCCGTGGTGTTCGCGCTGGGTGTGGGCCTGGCCTCGATTGCCGGCATGATCGCCGCGCCCGTTTCCAGCGTGTACCCGAACATGGGCGGCCAGGTGCTGATCATGTGCTTTGTCGTGGTGGTGATTGGCGGCATCGGCTCGGTGCGCGGCGCGCTCATCGCGGCCCTGCTGGTGGGCCTGGTGGACACCTTCGGCAAAGTGCTGCTGCCCGAAGTCTCGGGCATGCTGGTGTACGTGCTCATGGCCGCGGTGCTGCTGTACAAGCCCGAAGGCCTTTTCAAGCAGTGAGAACACGATGAGCGCTCCTCAAATTCACATTGAAACCCTGCCCCGCAGCATCCAGCTGGTGCTGCTGCTGGGCCTGGCCGCACTCGTTGCCTTCCCTTTCGTGGGCAGCGATTTCTACCTGGCCATGGTCAACCGCATGATGATCCTGGCCATCTTTGCCATGAGCCTGGACCTGCTGCAGGGCGTGAGCGGCCTCGTGTCGCTGGGCCATGCGGCCTACTTTGGCATTGCCGGTTATGTGCTGGCCTTTGTCACGCCGGCGGGCGAACCGATCAGCCTCTACACGAGCTTGCCCCTGGCGGTGGGAGGCGCCGCGCTGGCCGCGCTGGTCATCGGCTTTCTGGTGGTGCGCACGCACGGCATCTACTTCATCATGGTCACCATGGCGTTTGCGCAGATGGTGTTTTATGTGTTCTTCGACAACAAGGCGCTGGGCGGCTCGGACGGCATCTTCCTGAACTTCCGCCCCGATGCCGTGCTGTTCGATCTGGAAAACAAGCGCGTGTTCTATTTCTTCACGCTCGGCTGTCTGGTGGCGGTGTACCTGTTCCTGCGCCGCCTGCTGTGGAGCCCATTCGGCCGCTCGCTGGCCGGCATCCGCGTCAATGAACACCGCATGCGCGCTCTTGGCTTTGGCACCTTCAGCCACAAGCTCGCCGCCTTCACGCTGGCCGGGGCACTGGCGGGTCTGGCGGGCTTTCTGTGGGCGGCGCAGACGGGCTTTGTGAACCCCGAACTCATGGGCTTTCACATGAGCGCGCACGCCATCATGATGGTGATTCTGGGCGGCATGGGCAACTTTGCCGGGGCCATCGTCGGCGCCTTCTCGTTTGAATACCTGCTGCACCTGTTCAAGGACCTGCCGCAGATCGGCAACTTCAACACCGGCAAGCACTGGCAGATGTGGATGGGCCTGTTCATCGTGGGCCTGGTGATTTTTGCGCCCAAAGGCATCCTGGGTCTGCTGGCCCGCGCCTTCGCCCAAAAGGAGGCCAACGATGCGTGAACCCAAAGTCATGATGTCTGCGCGCGGCCTGACCAAGCGCTTTGGCGGTCTGGCCGCCGTGAGCGATGTCTCGCTCGACCTCTGGCACGGCAAGCTGCACGCCGTCATCGGCCCCAACGGCGCGGGCAAGTCCACCCTGACCAACCTGCTCTCGGGTGACCTGCCGCCCACCAGCGGCAACATCACACTCGATGGCCACGACATCACCGGCTGGACGCCCGAAAAAATCTCGCGCCACCGCCTGGGCCGCAGCTACCAGAAGACCAACATCTTCCGGACGTTTACCGTCTGGGACAACGTGCGCCTGGCCGCGCAGTCGCGCGCGCAGCCTCACCCCTTCAACCCGCTGGGCTGGCTGGGCCGGGCCGACAACATGGCTGCAGTCAACGCCCGCGCCGAACGCGCCATCGAACTGGCAGGCCTGCAAAACCGCCGCCACACCGTGGCCGGCGCCGCCAGCCACGGCGAACAGCGCCAGCTCGAAATCGCCATGACACTCGCCACCGAACCCGTGGTGCTGCTGCTGGACGAGCCACTGGCCGGCATGGGCGTGGCCGAAGCCGAGAACATGGTGCAGCTCTTGCTGCGCCTGAAAAAAGAACACGCCATGATGCTGGTCGAGCACGACATCGACGCCCTCTTCACCCTGGCCGACCACCTGACGGTGATGGTCAACGGCCAAGTGATCGCCAGCGACACGCCCACCACCGTGCGCGCTGACCGCAATGTGCAGGCCGCTTATCTGGGAGAGCATTGAAGTGAGCGACACCCTGATCCACGCCCACGGCATCCACACCTACTACGGCGCCAGCCACATCCTGCGCGGCATCGACTTCACCGTGGGCCGCGGCGAAACCATTGGCCTGATGGGCCGCAACGGCATGGGCAAGAGCACCCTGCTCAAGTCCATCATGGGCATCGTGCCGCCGCGCAAGGGCACCGTCGAGATCAAGGGCCAGCCGATGAATGGCCGTCCCACCTTTGAAGTGGCGCAGATGGGCATCGCCTATGTGCCCGAAGGCCGTGGCATCTTCGGCAACCTGAGCGTGGTCGAGAACCTGAAAATGGCGGCCCGAGCCGGTACACGCGGTCAGCGCGACTGGACGTATGAACGCGTGCTCGACACCTTCCCGCGCCTGCAAGAGCGTCTGAACCACGGCGGCCAGCAACTGTCGGGCGGCGAACAGCAGATGCTCACCATTGGCCGCGCCCTCATGACCAACCCTGATGTACTGATCCTGGACGAAGCCACCGAGGGCCTGGCACCACTGATCGCCCGCGAGATCTGGCGCATCTGCAGCGTCATCAAAGACTCCGGGATCAGCGCCATCATCGTGGACAAGAACTGGAAACACGTCACCCAGGTCACCGACCGCAACGTCATTCTGGTCAAGGGCGAAGTGGTGTTCGAGGGCACATCTGAAGCGCTGCACGCTGACCCGACGGTGCTGGAGCAGCACCTGGGGGTGTGAGGGCCGTGGTCCGCAACGCCGTCATCACCGGTGCCTGCGGGGGCCTGGGCCAGGCCCTGGCGCGCACATTGATCGAGCGCGGCGCGGCCGTCGCGCTGGTCGGCCTTGACCGCAGCGCGCTCGAAACCCTGCAGGCCCTGGCGCCCGAGCGCTGTGCCATCTACACCCCCGACGTGGCCGATGCACCGGCCATGCAGGCCATGGCCCAGCACTGGATGGCGCAGCACGGCATGCCAGACCTGGTGATTGCCAACGCCGGGGTGGCCGGGGGCTTTGACACCGCACAGGCCGACGACCTGGCCGTGATGCGCCGCATGCTGGAGATCAACCTGCTGGGCGTGGCCACCACTTTTCATCCCTTTGTACAGGCCATGCAAGCGCACCAGGCCCCCGGCGCGCTGGTGGGCGTGGCCAGCATCGCGGGCTGGCGCGGCATGCCAGGCAACGGGGCCTACTGCGCCAGCAAGGGGGGCCTGATCCGCTACCTGGAGAGCCTGCGTGCGGAACTGCGCGGCAGCGCCGTCACCGTGCACACTGTCAGCCCCGGCTACCTGCGCACGGCTCTGACGGCAGGCAACCGCTTTGCCATGCCGGGGCTGATGGCGCCTGACACAGCGGCCCGGCACATTCTGGACGGTGTGGCACGCGGGCGCGAACACCTCGTGCTGCCCCGGCGCATTGGCTGGCTGTCGCGTGCCCTGTCGCTCTTGCCCGCCCGCTGGCATGACCGCATCTTGCGGGGGCAGCCGCGCAAACCGCGTGCGGGCCAAGCCGGCGCGACCCCGATTCCCGGGCTCGTCCAACCTCAAGACAAGGTCAACGACACATGAGCATGGCCACACAGCAGCAAATCGCCCTGATCGGCGCAGGCCCCTCCGGTTTGGCCGGAGCCAGGGCGCTGGCCAAACACGGCATCGCCTTTCAGGGCCTGGAAGCCCACACCGATGTGGGTGGCTTGTGGAACATCGGCAATCCCCGCTCCACGGTGTACGCGTCGGCCCATTTGATTTCGAGCAAGCGCACCACCGAGTTCCAGGAATTCCCCATGCCAGAGGGCACGGCCGACTACCCCAGCCACCGCGAACTGCTCCAATATTTCAAGGCCTATGCCGAGCACTTTGACCTCAAGCGCCACTACCGTTTTGGCGTGCGGGTCACCCGCATCGAGCCCGTGAGCGATGCGCCCGACACGCTGTGGCTTGTGAGTCTCGATGTCGGCAACGGCCAACACGAAACCCACGAATACAAAGGTGTGGTCATTGCCAACGGCATCCTGGCCGAACCCAATAGCCCGCAGTGGCCTGGGACATTCAGCGGGCAACTCGTGCACACCTCGGCCTACAAAACGGCCCAGCAGTTCAAGGGCCAGCGCGTGCTGATCGTGGGCGCAGGCAACTCGGGCTGCGACATCGCTGTGGACGCCGTGCACCACGCGCAAAGCGTCGACATCTCGGTGCGCCGGGGCTATTACTTCGTGCCCAAATACGTGTTCGGCCTGCCCGCCGACACCGTGGGCGGCAAAACCAAGTTGCCGCGCTGGCTCAAGCAAAAAATCGACAGCACGATGCTCAAATGGTTCACAGGCGACCCGGTGCGCTTTGGCTTTCCCAAGCCCGACTACAGGATGTACGAGTCGCACCCCATCGTGAACTCGCTGATCCTGCACCACATTGGCCATGGCGACGTGAAGGTGCGGCCCGACGTGAGCCGGCTCGATGGCCACACCGTGCACTTCAAAGATGGCAGCCAGGCCGACTATGACCTCGTCATGACCGCCACCGGCTACAAACTGCATTACCCTTTCATCGACAACGCCTTGCTCAACTGGCAAGGCATGGCCCCCCAGCTGTACCTGAACATCTTTGCACCCCGCTTTGACCGCCTGGCCGTGCTGGGCATGGTCGAAGCGGCAGGCCTGGGCTGGGAAGGCCGGGCCGAACAGGCCGAGGTCATGGCGCTTTACTTCAAAGGGCTGGACCAGGCCAAACCCCAAGCGCTGGCTTTTTCCAAAGCGCGGCAAGGCCCCTCGCCCGATTTGTCGGGCGGCTACCGCTACCTCAAAGTCGAGCGCATGGCCTGCTACGTCAACAAAGACGTGTACCGCAACACCATGCGCCAAACGGCGGCCCAACTGGCCTGACCCTCTCCCCTCACGAAAGCCCTCATGCTGCCTGTTGACGAGATCCGACTGAACTTCAATCCGGCCTCGCTGGCGGTGCTCAATGCGGTGCTGGCATTTTTGATGTTCGGCATTGCACTGGACACACGGGCCCAAGACTTTCGCCGCTTGCTGCGCATGCCCATGGCCTTTGCGGTGGGCATCGTGGCGCAGTTTTTGTTGCTGCCCGCCATCACCTTTGGCTTGATCCTGATCGTGCAGCCTGCCCCCAGCATCGCGCTGGGCATGATCCTGGTGGCCTGCTGTCCGCCGGGCAATGTGAGCAACATCCTGACGCACCGCGCCGGCGGCAATGTGGCGCTGAGCGTGTCCATGACCGCCGTGTCCAATGCGATCTCGATCGTGGCCATGCCACTGAACCTGGCCTTCTGGGGCAGCCTGCACCCCAGCGCAGCTGTGCTGCTGCGCAGCATCGCCCTGGACCCGGCGCAGATGCTGCTGCACATCCTGATGATCATCGGGGTGCCCTTTGTGCTGGGCATCGCCTGTTCGCGCCAGTTTCCGGTCTGGACCGAACGCTTCAAAAAACCGCTGCGCATCCTCAGCTTTCTCACCCTGATCGGCTTCATCGTGGGGGCGATTGCGGGCAATTGGCGCTACTTTCTCGACTATGTGGGCCTGGTGCTGTTGGTGGTGGCCCTGCACGACGCGTTGGCCTTTGGCCTGGGCTGGGGCGTGGCCCGCGCTGCCCGCCTGAGCGACTACGACAGCCGCGCCATGTCGATCGAGGTCGGCATCCGCAATGCAGGGCTGGGCCTGGGCATCATCTTCAGCTTCTTTGACGGGCTGGGTGGCATGGCCGTGGTGGCCGGGGTCTGGGGCTTTTGGGACATCATCGCCGGGCTGCTGCTGGCCGCCTGGTGGGCACGCCGTCCCTTGCGAGAAAACACATGAACCCCGTGCTGCCCGCAGCGCAGCGCGTTCTGATCACGGGCGCAGCCGGTTTTCTGGGCCAGGGCCTGGTGCGCGCCCTGTGCGCCACGGGGTCATTGCAGGCCGTGGTGGCGGTGGACGTGCGTGCACTGCCTGCAGACATGACTCACCCCAGTCTGACGCAGGTGCTGCAGGATGTGCGCGATCCGGATCTGGCCCGCACCCTGGCCGCGCACCGCATCGACACCGTGGTGCATCTGGCATCGATTGTCACGCCCGGCAAGGACTCCAGCCGTGCATTGGAATATGCGGTGGACGTGGGCGGTACCCGCAATGTGCTGGACGCCTGCCTGGCCAGCGGCGTGCGGCACATCGTGGTCTCGTCCAGCGGCGCGGCCTATGGCTACCACGCCGACAACCCCGCATGGCTGACCGAAAGCCACCCGTTGCGCGGCAACGAAAGCTTTGCCTACAGCCACCACAAACGGCTGGTCGAAGAGATGCTGGCCGACAGGCGCCGCAGCCACCCGCATTTGGAGCAGACCGTGCTGCGCATCGGCACCATCCTGGGCGAGCGGGTGGACAACCAGATCACCGCCTTGTTCGAGAAAAAGCGCATCCTGGCCATCCGAGGCAGCGACAGCCCCTTTGTCTTCGTCTGGGATGAGGACGTGACCGGTGCCATCCTCCACGCCCTCAGCGGTCAGGCCCCGCCCGGTTGCTACAACCTCGCGGGCGATGGCGCCCTGACCATCGGCCAGATCGCACAGGCCCTGAACAAGCCGCTGCGGACCCTGCCCGCCCCGCTGTTGCAAACTGCCCTGTGGATCGGTTCGCGTCTGGGGCTCAGCCGCTACGGCCCCGAACAATTGGACTTTTTGCGCTACCGGCCTGTGCTGCTCAATACGGCACTCCAAACCGTCTTTGGCTATACCCCCGCCAAAACCAGCGCCCAGGCCTTTGAAGCCTTTGTTCAGGCCCGCAGCCACAGCCCACACCCTGTGCGCCAACTGCGCTGAGCTTCACAGCAAAGGCCGAAGCTCACGCGCGGCTTCAAGCAACAAAGGCCGCCACTTGCGCTGCACCGCCGCATCGCTGAACTGCTCGGCCGTGCCCACCACATTGAGCGCGGCCAGCGTGCGCCCCTGCATGTCGCGCAGCGGTACCGCCAGCGCGTGGATACCCAGCTCGTGCGCATCACGGGCCAGACAAAAATCATCGGCGCGCACCTGTTCAATCAGGGCATTGAAAGCTATGGCGTTGACCTCGGTCTGCGGGGTGATGCGGGTCAATGTCCGGTCTTGCAGCCAAGCCGTGAATTCGGCTTGGGGCAAACTGGCCAGCAAGACCCGCCCGGTGGACGTGGCATGCGCAGGCAAGCGCGCCCCCAGGTGCAGGCCATAGGCCTGAGCGCGCACAGGTTCGGCACTGCCGGCGCTGCGCGCCACGATCACGCCCTCCCCGCCATCAAGCACCACGGCGCTGAAGGCCGCCTGCGTTTGCGCCGCCAGCCGGTTGAGCGTGGGCTGCAAGGTGCGCGGCAAACGGGACGTGGCCATGTAGCTGCCCGCAAAGCGCAGCACCCTTGCCGACAACCAGTAGTGGCTGCCATCGGTCTCCAGATAGCCCAGCTCGGCGAGTGTGAGCAGGTGGCGCCGGGCGGCGGCCCGGGTGATGCCGGTGCGCTGCGCTGCCAGGGTGGCGTTCAGGCGCTGGCGTTCGGTATCAAAGGCTTCCAGCACGGCCAGGCCTTTGGCCAGGCCAGCGATGTAGTCGGCGGGGGCAATCGCCATAGGGGTTGACTCCTGTCAATTTGCGCGATGATCGCGCAATTACGCCAATGATCGCACACAAGCTGACCTCAACGAATGCTCTGGCCGCGTCCTTTGCCTAAGCTTGCGCCATTGCTTTCGAACCTTCACAGGAGACACCCCATGACCAAAGCCACCCGCACCCAGGTCGCCATCGTCGGCGCCGGCCCGTCCGGCCTGCTGCTCGGCCAGCTGCTCTACAAGGCCGGCATCGACGCCATCCTCCTGGAGCGCCAGACCGGCGACTACGTGCTCTCGCGCATCCGCGCCGGTGTGCTCGAACAGGTCTGCATCGACCTGCTCGATGAAGCCGGCGTGGGCCAGCGCATGCACAAGGAAGGCCTGGTCCACGGCGGCTTTGACCTGCTGTTCAAGGGCGAGCGCCACCGCATCGACATGAACAAGCTCACCGGCGGCAAGAACGTCATGGTCTATGGCCAGACCGAGCTGACGCGCGACCTCATGGACGCCCGCCAGCAACTGGGCCTGCCCACCGTCTACGAAGCCAACAACGTGCAGGTGCACGAGTTCGAGACCAACAAACCCCGCGTCACCTACGAAAAAGACGGCGTGACGCACACCATCGAGTGCGACTTCATCGCCGGCTGCGATGGCTTTCACGGCGTGTGCCGCGCCAGCGCCCCCAAGGACAAGATCCGCGAATACGAAAAGGTCTACCCCTTCGGCTGGCTGGGCCTGCTCTCGGACACCCCGCCGGTGCACCACGAACTGATCTACGCCAACAGCCCACGCGGCTTTGCCCTGTGCTCGCAGCGCAGCAAGACGCGCAGCCGCTACTACCTGCAGGTGCCCCTGACCGACAAGATCGAAGACTGGAGCGACGAGGCCTTCTGGGACGAACTGCGCAACCGCCTCGACCCCGAAGCCCGCGCCCATCTGGTGACCGGCCCCAGCATCGAAAAAAGCATCGCCCCGCTGCGCAGCTTCGTGACCGAGCCGATGCGCTTTGGCCGCATGTTCCTGGCCGGTGACGCCGGCCACATCGTGCCGCCCACCGGCGCCAAGGGCCTGAACCTGGCCGCCACCGATGTGAAATACCTGTCCACCGCCATCATCGAGTTCTACAAGGAAAACTCCGAGCTGGGCATCGACACCTACTCCGAGCGCTGCCTGCGCCGCATCTGGCGCGCCGAACGCTTCAGCTGGTGGTTCACCCAGCTCATGCACCGCTTCCCGGGCGAAGGCGAGATCGCACAAAAATTCCAGGAAGCCGAACTCGACTACCTGATCCACAGCGAATCGGGCTCGCGCACCATCGCCGAAAACTACGTTGGCCTGCCGCTGGACTTCGGCGACCGCTGACACCATCGCCACCCGCGCCACCCGCGTGACAAGGGCCGCAGGATTCCATCCCTGCGGCCCTCATAATTTGTGCAACGAAAAACGGATGCACCCCATGGCCACTCTCAAACCCCTGCGCGGCACGCGCGTTGTCAGCCTCGCCCTCAACCTGCCCGGCCCCGCCGCCCTGCGCCGTCTGGCCGACATGGGCGCACGCTGCACCAAGATCAACCCGCCCGCAGGCGACCCCATGGCGCACTACACGCCCGACGGCTACGCCCAGCTGCACGCGCGCGTGAAAGAGACCACGCTCGACCTGAAAGACGCCCAAGGCCAGGCCGCCCTGCACAAGCTGCTGGCCGGCACCGACATCCTGCTCACCTCTTTCCGCCCCTCGGCGCTCACCAAGCTGGGGCTTGGCTGGAAAGCCCTGCACAAACGCTACCCGGCCCTCAGCCTGGTGCAGGTGGTGGGCGCCCCCGGCCCTCTGGCCGAAATTCCGGGCCACGACCTGACTTATCAGGCCGAAGTGGGCCTGCTGCCCGGCATGGAACTGCCCGCCAGCCTGTTTGCCGACATGGGCGGCGCGCTCATGGCCAGCGAAGCCGCGCTGCAGGCCATGCTGGTGCAAAAAACCACCGGCAAAGGCAGTTTCCACGAAGTGGCCCTGAGCAGCGCCGCCGCCTGGCTGGCCCTGCCCCGCCAATGGCAAATGACCACCCCCAAAGGCCCCGTGGGCGGCGCGCACGCGGGCTACCGCATCTACCCCTGCAAGAACGGGCGCGTGGCCCTGGCCGCGTTGGAGCCGCACTTTGCCCAACGCCTGTGCGAAGCCGCAGGCGTGAAGATCGCCCATCCGGTCAAGGACCTGTTCAAACCCGCGGTGCACCAGGCCATTGCCACCTTTGTGGCGGGCAAGACGCGCCAGCAACTCGATGCCCTGGCCGAGGCCAAAGACATTCCGCTGCTCACGCTCAAGTGAGCGGGTCGCCGCCGACAGACACGAAAATCAGTCGGCGGTGGCTTCGGCTTTTTCAGCCTGGTGCACCAGCTTGCGTGCCATGCTCCAGCGGTGCACTTCGCTGGGGCCGTCGTAGATGCGAAAAGCGCGCATGTCGGTGAAGATGCGCATGACGGGCGACTCGGCCGTGACGCCCTGCCCGCCCAGAATCTGCACGCTGCGGTCCACCACGCGCCACTGCGCCTCAGAGCAGACCACCTTGGCGCGGCTCGATTCAAAGTTGCATTTCTCGCCCTGGTCCAGCATCCAGGCGGTGTGCCAGATGTGCAGGCGTGCGGTGTGCAGGTCCATGTCGTTGTCGGCCAGCATGAAACCCACGCCCTCATGTTGGGCCAGCGGCTGGCCAAAGGCGTGGCGCTTGCGCGCATAAGTGAGTGCCGTGTCGTGCGCGCGCCGCGCCTGGCCCAGCCAGCGCATGCAGTGGGTCAGCCGCGCTGGCGCCAGTCGCACCTGCGCATAACGAAAGCCCTTGCCCACCTCGCCCAGCACATCGGCGGCGGGCACGCGCAGATTCTCAAAGCGCAGGACCCCGTGTCCGCCCGTGAAGCACGCGTCCATCGCGTCCATATTGCGCTCCAGCCGGATGCCGGGGCGGTCCATGTCCGACAGGAACATGGTGGCCGAGCCATCTTCCATGCGCGCCATGACGATGGCGTAATCGGCACCGTCGGCACCGGTGATGAACCACTTGAGCCCATTGATGACATAGTCGTCACCGTCGCGCACCGCCGTGGTGGTCAGCATGGACGGGTCGGCCCCAGCGCCTGGCGAGGGTTCGGTCATGGCAAAACACGAACGCGTCTGTCCCGCCACCTGCGGGCGCAGCCAGCGCTCTTTCTGCGCTGCCGTACCCACCTCTTCCATCAGGTGAATGTTGCCTTCGTCGGGGGCATGGATGTTGAGTGCGGTAGGGCCAAGCCAGGAATAACCGGCCTCTTCAAACACCACCGCCTTGGCGATGTGGCTCAGGCCCAGACCCCCCATCTCTGTGGAGGCATGCGGCGTGAGCAGGCCGGCCGCCTTGCCGCGTGCCACCAGCTCACGGCGCAGCGCTTCGCTGGGGCCGTGGTGCGACTGGCGTTCGTCGTTTTCCAGCGGTATGACCTGCTCGGCAATGAATTGGCGCGTGCGCTCGCGCAGCGCCTGCAGCTCGGGAGAAAGTGTGAAGTCCATGTAGCGCCTCGGTTGTGCAGCCAGCAGAAGTTGATAGGCCAGAAGGTTGGGCACCATTGTGGATTCACACACCTGCCCCCACCACGCCCCACTGTCGCCTGCGTCACAGCAAGCCCCAAAGCCAGAATGCAGCCTGCTGGCGTTGAGGATGATGCCTTTGCGAGGGTTCACTGGATGCGCACCTTCGTGAGTACGCATCCCAGGGAAAGACCATCCCTAGAAGAAAAACCTCTGGTGCTTCAGTTTCGCATGGCCCCATCCGCGGCCGGACGCAATGGGCCAGCGGCACCAGCGTCAATGCACTGACCAGGCATGGTGCACCAAGGCCAGGCCGCTGATCACCAGCAGCAAGGCGATGGCCTTGCGCAAACGTCCCGACGACACACCGCGCGAACCGTGCTGGCCCGCCAGTACACCCGCAATGGCCAGCGGGACCAAGGCGAGCCAGCGCCACCCCAGCTCGGCCTGGGACAGGCGGCCAGCGCTTGCCATGGCCAGCAGCACGGTGCAGGTGCTCACGGTGATCGCTGCGGAGGTGCTGGCACGCAAGACCTGCACATCGGGCAAGCGCCGCGTGAGCCAGGCCACGATGAGTGGCCCGGCGGTTCCGAACAGCATCTCCACCAAGCCGATGGCGCCACCGGCGATCAGGGCCCAGGGGCGCGCCAAGGCCGGAGGCTGCGAAGGTGAAGTGCGCAGCGTGCGCATGCCCGCCCCTGCGACGTACACGCCCAGGGCCATCACAGGCCAGCGGCTGGGCAGTTGTTGCGCCAGCCACAGGCCCAGCAACGCCCCCAGCACCACACCTGGCAGCAGGCGTTTGAGTTCTTGCCAATGGATCAGTTGGCGGTTCATGCCCCCCAGCAACAGCGATGCGGGCAGGTCCAGGAGCAAGGTCAGTGTCACCACCTCGGTCAAAGGCCAGTGCCAGGTCAGCAAAGGCACGATGATCAAGGCTGAACCAAAGCCCGTGACGCCCAGCACCGCGTAGCCCAGGAACACGGTGGCTGCGGGAAAAAGCATCTCATGCATGAACGGCAACAGAGTGATTCTCCAGATGTGTGGGCAAGGACATGGGGGCGAGTGAATCGGTCACAGGCCATGGAGAATAGGAAAGTCCTGACGGGGCGTATAGAGCCAGATGGCATAAATCGCCTGTGCCAGCATGGCCTGTGCCTGTGCCCTGCCTATACTGCGGGGCATGTCGAGTCATCACCGAACCAAAGATGTGCAATGGGCGCACCTGTTTGCCCTGGAGGACAAGCCCGACCTGTCCTTGCAACAGCGCTTGCGTCTGGCGGTGGTGCAAGCCATTCTGGACGGACGCCTGCCGTCGGGAGCAACCCTGCCTTCGTCACGCGAACTGGCCAAAGCACTGGGCCTGAGTCGCAACACCGTCAGTTCGGCCTACCTGCGCCTGGTCGACGACGGTTTTCTGGAAGCCCATCCACGCAGCGGTGTGTTTGTCAAAACGTACCGTGATGACCACGCGCCTCGAACCGAGACCCTGAAACCGGCACCCATCACAGGGCAGGCGCAAGCGTTTTCACCGGACTGGTCGACGCGCTTGATACGCTCCGTCAGTGACCAACGCACCCTGGTCAAACCCGACCAATGGCACCAGTATCCCTACCCCTTTGTCTACGGTACTTTCGACCCCCAGCTTTTCCCCACCGAGGCCTTTCGCGAGAGCTGCGTGCACAGCCTGGCACGTGCCCATTTGCCGCAATGGACACCGGACTTTGAACTCAACGATGTGCCCGAGTTGATCGAACAGATACGCCTGCGTCTGCTGCCCAAGCGGGGCGTGTTTGCATTGCCTGAAGAAATCCTGATCACGGTCGGGGCCCAGAACGCCTACTACATGCTGGGCGAAGCCCTGTTCGATGCGCACTCGCGCGTGGGGCTGGAAGAGCCAGGGCACCCGCATGCCCGCAACAGCTTTGCTGCACGCCAGCCGCAATGGGTGCCCTTGCCCGTGGACGACCAGGGCCTGGTGGTGGAACCGCTTTCGGCGCTGGACTATGTGTATGTCACGCCCTCGCACCAGAGCCCGACCACCCGGACCTTGTCGCTGCAAAGACGCCAGCAGCTGTTGGCGCTGGCCGAGCAACGCGATTTTGTGGTGATCGAGGACGACTACGAGGCCGAGAACCTGTACGCGGGTGAGCCCATGCCGGCACTCAAAAGCCTGGACAAGGTCGGGCGTGTGGTTTACGTGGGCTCGATTTCCAAAAGCCTCTCGCCCTCCTTGCGCCTGGGCTACATCGTGGCACCACGCCCTTTGATTGCCGCGCTGCGGGTGCTGCGCCACGCCATCGTGCGCCATCCCAGCGCGTTTTTGCAGCATGCGTTTGCCCACTTTCTGTCGCTGGGCCACCACGAATCGCACGCGCGTCGCGTCAACCAGGCCCTGCAAGCGCGCATGCAGGCCGTGGGCGAAGCCTTGCGACGGGCCTTGCCCGATTTCCATTTTGAACTGCCAACCGGTGGTGCCTCGGTCTGGGTGCGCGCCCCCGCATGGGTGGACACTGCCGAACTGGCGCTGATGGCGCGTGAGCAAGGCGTGCTGATCGAGGCAGGCGAGGTGTTTTTCATGCACCCACCCTACCCTTGCCCGTATTTCCGTCTTCGCCTGTCGTCGATTGCGCTCGACCAGATTGGCCCTGGCATCCGTGCGCTCGCGCTGGCCGTTCAGGCCCTGGCACAGGCGCGCGGTGTGCCGCGTGCCCCACAGCACTTGCACTGATGCGCCGATTCACCCGCGCACATCACACATTCACTTCGCGCCCTTCAAACACCCCATCCAACCAGGATGCCAGCGCTTGCGCGGCTGGCTGCGCACGTTGCGCAATGGTCAGCACGCGTGCCTGTGTGGGCACATGGCGTGCGCGCCGCACACTCGCATGGCGACCGGCAAACTGCACCTCGGACCAACCATGTTCATGCGTGCGCACCCAGCCTTTGAGGCGCATGATCCACGCAGGCGTCTGCCGGAGCTGCGCGCGCAAGTCCTCGGTATGGAACACCGCGCCGGGGCTGCGGCAGTCGCTGATGAACAGGGCGCTGTGGTCCGTGGCGTGGTGCTGGTGTTCGCTGGCGTGGTCGTGGCTGCAGTGTGGCGTGCACGCATGTGCAGGCCCGACACCGACCGCGGGTTCGGGCATCCATTCGCTTTGCAAAAACGCCCGTGCAAGCCGCCCATGCTGGCTGTACACACAAGGCACCGGTCCGAGCATTTGCTGCAACCAGGCGGTGCAGTCCTGTTGTTCGGCGGGGCTGCACAGATCGGTTTTATTGACCACCAGCAGATCGGCTGAACGCAGCTGGCGCATCAGGCTGTCGTGCAACAGCGGGTCTGCGGCGTGCTGGCGCACCGCTTGCACATCCACGACCACCAGCACACCGTGCAGGCCCAGGCGCTTGTCAGCCAAGGCCATTTGGGCAATGGGCCAGGGGTCAGACACACCGCTGGCCTCGATCACGATGGCGTCAAACGGCGCTGGATTGTCCAGCACCCGCAACAGGGCCTGGCTCAGATCGCTGCCAATCTGGCAGCACACGCAGCCATTGCTCAAGGCAATCGTGTCACTGTTGCGCGCACTCAGCCATTCGGCGTCGATGTTGAGTTCACCAAAGTCATTGACCAGCACCGCAATGCGCTGGCCTTGTGCCTGCTGCAGCCAGTGCATCACCAGACTGGTTTTGCCAGCCCCCAGAAAACCGCCAATCACCGTGACGGGGACAGGTGCAGACGTGGCGTTGTGGGTCATGGTGAAGGCGTCAGAGGCACGCAGATGCAGGCCCGTCAGGCCTTAAGCCTTGTGCGCGGGGAATGCCTGCCCGCCCAGCACCGTGCCCCAGACCCTGGCGTCCTTGAGTTTTCCCGCACCCAAGGTCAAGGGGTGGTCGCGCAGCACGCAGAAATCGGCCCGTTTGCCAGCTTCGATGCTGCCGATTTCATGGTCCATTTTCAGCGTCCAGGCCGCGCCCAGGGTGATGGCATGCAAGGCCTGCATCACGCTCAGGCGTTCTTTTTCGCCCAGCACGCGGCCTTTCGGGGTGATGCGGTTGGCCGCACACCAGGCAGTGAAAAGCGGTCCCAGGGGCGTGACCGGCGCATCCGAATGGATGGCCAAGGACACACCGGCGGCCAAAGCGCTGCCACAGGCATCGAGGCGGTGCGCCCGGTCTGGCCCCATGGTCATCTCGTAATGCTGATCGCCCCAGTACCACAGGTGATTGGCGAACAGGTTGACACACAGGCCCAGGCTGGCCATGCGGCGGAACATGGGCGCATCGACCATTTGGGCGTGCTGCAGGGTGTGGCGGTGGTCGGGCCGTGGTGCCCGGGTGAGCACGCGTTCGATCGCATCGATGGCAGCCAGGCTGGCCTCGTCGCCATTGGTGTGGGTGTGGATGTGCAGGCCGGCGCGGTGGTAAATCTCGAAATCAGCCTCGTATTGGGCAGGCGCGGTGACCCAGATGCCGTTGGGCGCACCGTTGAAGTGACCCGGCCAGCGCATGCGTGAGGAGAAGCCCTGGATGGAGCCGTCAAGCATCATCTTGACCAGGCCGTAGCGCAATTTGTCGGTGTTGCGCTGGGTCATGGCCTTGACGTGTTCGGCACCTTGCGTGGCACCGTGGGTGCCATGAAAAGCCTTGAAGGCCGGCAGGATGCGCACACAGCATTCGTCTTTGGCCAGCGCCGACTCCAGCACGGCGCAATCGGCCTCGCTCAGGGTGTTGACCAGATCGGTGGCGGTGGTCACCCCCTGCATATTGGCCAGGCGGGCAAAGTTCAGCATGCCGGTTTCGTCCATCGGCGAGAGCAGCCCGGCATCGCCCACATGGCGCAGGACCAGGAACATGGCTGCAGGCTCCTGCAACTCGCCGGTGGGTTGCCCTTTGCGCGGACCTTCTTTGAATTTGACAACGCCTTCGACCTCGGTGTCCTCGTCAATTTCGGCGGTGCGCAGCATGGGGCTGTTGACGTTCATCAGGTGCCCATTGGCATGCGCGATGACGATGGGGCGTGTGGTGCTGGCACGGTCCAGGTGCTCCACCGTCATGCGCTCGCTGCCGAAATAAATCGGATCGAAGCCCCAGGCCAGCAAGGGCTTGTCGGGTGCAGCGCCGCTTTGCTGCATCTTCTGATCGATCTCGGTCAGGCGTTGCACCACGGCTTCCATCGAATGCAGGCCCTGGACGGTCTGGCCCCAGGGGTTGAGACGGTCGAACCAGCCCAGGTACTCCATGTCCCACATGCCGCCTTCCTTGAGGTGGCAATGGCCTTCGATCAGGCCGGGCAGCAGCACACAGTCGGCAAAGCGGGTGTCCAGCGTGTACTCACCCCACTGCGCCAGCTCGGCCAGATCGCCCACACCCAGAATGCGGCCATCGCGCACGGCCACATGGGTGGCCGAGGCTTGCATGGGGTTCATCGTGAGGATGTCGCGGGCGACATAAATGGTGATGGGGGCAGAAGTGGGGCGCATGGCAAGTCTTTCGACAAAGGGTGCGATGGGGTGGAGCGGTGTTCAGCTGACTGTGGGCAATGGGTAGAGCGCCTCGCCCGTGTCGGACACCCGGTGGCAAGCCACATGGTGCCCGGGGCGCACCTCGCGCAACGCCGGTGGTGCGGCACGGCAGGCGTCTTCGGCGAAGGGGCAACGCCCGGCAAAGCGGCAACCGCTGGGCACCTGCAATGGGCTGGGTGGGTCGCCTTGCAGACGGATGCGCAGCTTGCGTTGCTGGTTGCGGGACGCCATGGACGGGGCCGCAGACCACAGCGCCAGCGTGTAGGGGTGCAGCGGCTGCGCAAACAAATCCTCTCGCGCAGCGCGCTCCACAAACTGCCCCAGGTACATGACGGCAATGTCGTCGCACATGTGGCGGACCACGCCCAGATCGTGCGAAATGAACAGGTAGGTCAGCCCCAGCTCTTTTTGCAGCCGCTGCATCAGGTTCAGGATTTGCGCCTGAATGGCCACATCCAGCGCAGAAACCGGTTCGTCGCAAACCAGCAATTCGGGCCGCCCAGCCAGTGCACGGGCCAGCGCAATGCGCTGGCGTTGACCGCCTGAGAACTGGTGGGGGAACAGCTGCATTTGTTCCGGGCGCAGACCGGTTTGCAGGAACAGCGTGCGGGCCAGGGCATCGCGCTGGCCTGGTTCGCCCACCGCCATCAGATCAAGGGCATCGCGGATCGCCTGTCCCGCGCGCACACGGGGGTTGAGCGAGGCAAAAGGGTCCTGAAAAACCATCTGGAAACGTTTGCGCTGTGCACGCAGGGCCTCGCCTTGCAGACGGCTGATGGGGGCGTCCCCCAAGCGAACTTCACCGGCGCTCACCGGTGCGAGCCGCATCACGGCCAGGGCGGTGGTGCTTTTGCCGGAGCCGCTTTCGCCAACGATGCCAAATGTGCGGCCGCGTTCGATGTCAAAGCTCACACCATCGACCGCCTTGAGTGTGGTCTTGGGCTGAAACAGCTTGCCCTGGATGGGGTAATGTACGCACAGGTCGCGCACCTGCAGCAAGCTCTCACGCATGAGACGCTCCTTCGGGGTAAAGCCAGCACATGACCCGGTGGCCCGGCTGCACCCAGGTGCTCGGCGGCACGCTGGTGCGGCAGCGTGTCTGCACGTGGCTGCAGCGCTCGGCAAAGGTGCAGCCACCGTGACGCTCCAGCAGCGAGGGAACGGTGCCTGGAATTTCCTGCAAGGGCTGGCCATGGCTGGGGGTCTCATGGCCAGGGGCGCAGGCGATCAGCCCCTGGGTGTAGGGATGACAGGGGCGCGAGAGGATCAGATCGGTGGGACCTTCTTCGACCATACGGCCCGCGTACATGACGGCGACGCGATCGGTCATTTCGGCCACCGCACCCATGTCGTGGGTGATCAGCAGCACCGCCGTGCCCGTGCGTTCGCGCAGGTCACTGATGAGGTCAAAGATCTGTGCCTGCACCGTCACATCCAGCGCAGTGGTGGGCTCGTCGGCGATCAGCACATCGGGTTGGCAGGCCAGGGCCATGGCGATCATGACGCGTTGGCGCATGCCCCCCGAGAACTGGTGCGGGTACTGGTGCACACGGCGCTCGGCATCAGGAATGCCCACCGCCTTGAGCATCTCGATGGCCCGCGCCAGTGCGGCACGGGCGTCAAGCCCCTGGTGCAGCCGCACCGATTCCATGATCTGCTCGCCCACGGTGTACGCGGGGTTCAGCGAGGTCATGGGCTCCTGAAAAATCATCGAGATGCGGTTGCCGCGCACATGCCGCATCTGCGCCTCGGGCAGTTGCAGCAGGTCCTGGCCGTCAAACAGCACCTGGCCGGCGGTGATGCGTCCCGGCGGCTGGGGAATCAGCCGCATCAGCGCCAGCGCCGTGATGCTTTTGCCACAGCCCGACTCGCCCACCAGCCCCAGGGTTTCGCCGCGCTGGAGCTGCAGGTGGATGTCCTCCAGCACATGGGCGGTGCCGCCCCGGGTTTGAAACGCCACGCTCAAGGCGCGGACTTCGAGCAAGGGCAGCGCTGGCGAGTCAACACTGGGGCGCATGGTGTCAGAGTGAGAGGGCATGCAGGGAACTCAGCGCAAGTGCATTTTGGGATTGAGTGCGTCATTGAGGCCGTCGCCCACCAGGCTGACCGACAACACCGTGAGGAAAATCGCTGCGCCAGGCAGCGTGACGGCCCACCAGCATTCCAGGATGTGCCTGCGGTTGGCACCGATCATCATGCCCCAGCTCATCACATTGGGGTCGGACAAACCCAGAAAGCTCAGGCCCGCTTCAAAAAGAATCGCCACCCCGACCACCAGCGTGGCCGAGACCACCAGCGGTGCCATGGCGTTGGGCAATATCTCGTGCCAGATCAGGTGCCAGTCGCCGGCGCCCATGGTGCGTGCGGCGTGCACATATTCCAGCCCACGCAGGCGAATGAATTCGGCACGCGTGAGCCGCGCAGTGCTGGTCCAGCTGACCATGCCTATGGCGCCAATCACCACGCCAAGGCTGGGCTGAAACAGCGTGACCAGAACCATTGCAAACAGCAAGGCAGGCAAGACCTGAAACAGCTCCGTCAAGCGCGACAGCCAGGCATCGACCCAGCCGCCGAAATAGCCCGCCATCGCCCCCACCGTGATGCCGATGACCACCGTGATGGCCGCTGCGCTCACACCGACCAGCAAGGTTGCACGCCCACCGATCAACAGGCCCGCCAGGATGTCGCGGCCCAGGTAATCGCTGCCCAGCCACTGTTGCGGGTTTTGGAAAGGTTCAGAAAAAGGCGGCGCCACGATGGCAAAAGGGTCCACACCATACAGGCGCGGTCCCAACAGCATGGTGAGCATGATGAGCAGCAACACCACCAGGCCCAGCATGGCCGCCTTGTTGCCGCGAAACACGCGCCAGGCCTCGCGCGCAGGCGACAGGACGGGCACGGAGGGCACCTGAGGGACAAAGGTTTGATCGCTCATCGTGTGGCACGCAAACGGGGATCGATCCAGCGGTAGCTCGCATCGGTGAGCAAGTTCGCAGCGATCACAAACAGGGAAGAAAACGTCAGCACACCCAGCAAGGTGGGGTAGTCGCGTCCAAGGATGGCGTCCAGCGCCAAGGTCCCAAGCCCTGGCCAGGAGAACACGGTTTCCACCAACACCGCCCCGGAGATCAGGTTGCCAAATTGCAGGCCTGCCACGGTCACCAGCGGCATCAGAGCATTGCGCAAGGCATGCTTGAACACCACGACGCGCTCACGCAGGCCCTTGGCACGGGCCGTGCGCACATAGTCAGAGCCCAGCACTTCCAGCATGCTGGCGCGGGCCAGTCGGCTGTACTGGGCCAGATACACCAGCGTCAGGGTCAACGCGGGCAGCACCAGGTGATGCAGCGCATCGATCGCGGCCGCCCAGCCACTGGCACCGTAGTTGCGCACGTCGTACATGCCTGCAATCGGCAACACTGGCCAGAGCTTGCCAAACACGATCACCAGCAAGACGCCCGTCCAGAAAACCGGCATGGCCAGGCCCGCCAGTGAAAACACCGTGACCACCGCGCTGCCCAAACTCTTGGGTTTGAGCGACGCGAACACCCCCAACAGCGTGCCGATGACAATGGCCATGAAAAGGGCGGTCATCACCAGCAAGACCGTGGGACCGATGCGCTCGGCGATCAGGTTGCTCACCGGCCTGTTGTAGGTGTAGGACATGCCCAGGTCACCGCGAGCGCTTTTGCCCAGATAGGCAATGAACTGCTCGGGCAAAGGCTTGTCCAGGCCATAGGCTTTCTTGATGCTGTCGATCACCGCCTGGTCACCACCGCCCATCTCCCCTGCAATGACGCTGGCAGGGTCGCCGGGCGCGGCATGGATCAGCGTGAAATTGATGGCCAGCACGGCCACCATCAGTCCAAGGGCCACCAGCAGACGGCGAAGGGTCGTCACGAAGGTATTCAAGCTGCTGCTTTCGTGGGCGAAGGCATCAGGCTTTCACGCTGGCGTCGTTGATGCCATCGATCAAGCCCCAGATGCCCGCAGGCCGGTTCTGCACTTTGGCATTGAAGGCCATGTTGAAATTGAATTCCAGCAAAAACGCCACCGGGCACTCGTCGACCACGATTTTTTGCACCTGCGAGTACATGGCTTTGCGCTTGGCCACCACAGGCTCTTTGCCGGCCGCCAGCAACAACTCGTCGACCTTGGGGTTGCTGTAGCTTTGCGTGTTGGACCAGATGACGCCCGGCTTGATGTTGCTGCTCAGCCAGGTGCGGTGCACGCCAATCACCGGATCGCCCCAGTTCCAGACCGAATCCACGGTCATGTCGAATTGCAGCGAAGAGACACGGCGCGCCCAGCTCGGAAAGTCGGGCGAATTGCGCACATTGACCTCGATGCCGATTTTGGCCAGTGCCGCCTTGGCGTACTCCTGGATCACGATGCCCTCGCTCAGTGCGGGCAGGTAATCCAGATCGAGCGTCAGGCGAGTGCCATTGGCCCCAGGCTTGAAGCCGGCATCGTCGAGCAGCTTGGCGGCTTTTTGCAGATTGAAGTCGTATTTCTCGACCTGTGGCTCATAGAAAGGGCTGCCCGATGCGATCGGCCCCGTGGCGCGACCATGCACCTTGCCCAGCAGCGTCTCGCTGATGTATTTCTTGTCCAGCGCGTAATTGATGGCCTGGCGCACCCGTTTGTCGCTGAGCTTGGGGCTCTTGGTGTTGAACGCCAGCCAGATGATGGGCCCCACCGCAGGCGCCATGCTGGCCACGGTCACGCCCGGGTTTTTCTTGGCGCGGTTGATCAGGTTGATGTCGGTCAGTTCGGCGTGGACATCGATGTCGCCGCGCTCGAAGGCCAGCATCATGCTCGATGAATCCTTGAACTCACGCACGATGATGCGTTCGAGCTTGGGCGCATCCTTGATGAAAAACTTGTCAAAGCGCTCCAGGATCAGGAACTCGCCAGGTTTGAAATCGACCAGCTTGAACGGCCCGCTGCCCACAGGGTTGGTGTTGCGGGGGTGGATTTTCACGTCGGTGCCATCGCCAAAAATGTGTTTGGGGATGATCGGCGTCAACGAGGTGGACATGGCCAGCAACAGCGCCGGGTGCGGCTCCGACAAACGCACCACGGCGGTATGGGGGTCTTGCACCGTGACTGCATTGACCGGGCCATACATGGTTTTGAACGGGTGGTTGTCGCGGATGGTCTCGATCGAGAACTTGACGTCCTCGGCCGTCACAGGCTTGCCGTCGTGGAACACGGCGTCCTTGCGCAGATGCAGCGTGACGCTGCGGTTGTCAGAAGACAGATCCCAACGCTCGGCCAAATAAGGCTGAGGCTTCCAGTTGGCGTCCATGCGGATGGGCGAGGCAAACAACTGGGCCGCAGGCATCATGGTGGCAATGCCGCTTTGCACCGCCGAGTTCAGATGCCGGGGCTTTTGCGTGGAGCCAATGACCAGCACGCCACCCTTGGCCGTCTGTGCAGCCACATGCAGCGGGATGCCCATGATGCTGGTTGCCGAACCCATGGCGGCCAGTTCGAGGAACCTGCGTTTGTTCATTTTTTCCATTTGGTGCTCCTGAAAATGGGGGGGATTCATGTCAGAACTGCGGCGATGCTGAAACATAACAAAATGCACCGCCTTGCGAGAGGTCCACAATGGGTAAAAACATGGGGCCAGCCCTATCGTTTCCACCTAGTCAAGCGAGGCCTGCATTGACCCGCGGGCGCAGTGTGCATGACCCGGACACTGCAAAGAAAAGCCGCCGCTTTACCAATTTGTCGCTGACCTGGACCCGAAAAATGGACAGGCGTAACGTGCGTATGACGCATCAATGGGTACGGCGTCTCAGAGGACCCCAGTAGAAATTGGGGGGATGGGGGTACGGCGGGGTTAGACCAGGCAGAACATTTCATCCACTGGCGCACTGACACTCGAATGGCTCACCAAACTCATCAACCCCGCATTGTTTTAATGGTGGGCTGATCGGTGGGTAGAAAACAAAAACGCGCCCGAAGGCGCGTTGTTGCTTGGTCATTGGCGGAAACGGAGGGATTCGAACCCTCGATGAGGCTCTACACCCCATACTCCCTTAGCAGGGGAGCACCTTCGGCCACTCGGTCACGTTTCCAACAGCAGTGATTATAGCTTACTGATCGAGGTCAAAGGCTTTGTGCAGGGCGCGCACAGCCAGTTCCATGTACTTTTCGTCGATCACGACCGAGGTCTTGATCTCAGAGGTGGAGATCATCTGGATGTTGATGCCTTCTTCGCTCAGGCTGCGGAACATTTTGCTGGCGACACCCACATGGCTGCGCATGCCGATGCCGACAATCGACACCTTGCAGATCTTGGTGTCACCGACCACTTCGCTGGCGCCCAGTGCGGGCAGCACTTTTTCCTTGAGCAGGTCGGTGGTGCGGGCGTAGTCGTTGCGGTGCACGGTGAAGCTGAAGTCGGTTTTGCCGTCCTTGCTGACGTTCTGGATGATCACGTCCACTTCGATGTTGGCATCGGCCACGGCGCCCAGGATCTGATAGGCGATGCCTGGCTTGTCGGGCACGCCCAGCACAGAGATTTTGGCTTCGTCGCGGTTGAATGCGATGCCGGAAACGATGGCTTGTTCCATTTGTTCGTCTTCCTCAAAAGTGATCAGGGTGCCGGATGCGGCTTCTTCGTGGATGTCGATGTCCCAGGGCGTGAAGCTCGAGAGCACGCGCATGGGCACTTTGTATTTGCCAGCAAATTCCACCGAACGGATCTGCAGGACTTTGGAGCCCAGAGAGGCCATTTCCAGCATCTCTTCAAAGCTCACCTTGGCCAGGCGGCGCGCCTCGGGCACCACGCGCGGGTCGGTGGTGTAGACGCCGTCCACGTCGGTGTAGATCAGGCATTCGTCGGCCTTCATGGCAGCGGCCACGGCCACGGCCGAGGTGTCAGAGCCGCCACGGCCCAGCGTGGTGATGTTGCCGCTGTCGTCCACACCCTGGAAACCGGTGATGATGACCACTTTGCCAGCGGCCAGGTCGCCGCGGACACGCGCGTCGTCGATCGACTCGATGCGGGCCTTGGTGTAGGCGTCGTTGGTTTTGATGGCCACTTGCCAGCCGGCGTAGCTGACGGACGGCATGCCTTCGGCCTGCAGGGCAATGGCCAGCAACGCAGACGATGCCTGCTCGCCAGTGGAGGCCAGCATGTCAAGTTCGCGGTTGTAGGCGCTGTCGGCCTTGGCGGGCGCCAGCTCTTTGGCCAGGCCCAGCAGGCGGTTGGTTTCGCCGCTCATGGCGCTGGGCACGACCACCATCTGGTGGCCGGCGCGCGCCCATTTGGCCACGCGCTTGGCCACGTTGCGGATGCGCTCGGTCGAGCCCATCGAGGTGCCGCCGTATTTGTGAACAATCAAAGCCATTTGGATTCGTTTTCGAGAGAAATCAGTCCCCGCCGTGGTTTGGCAGGCGGTGCTGTCTGGCCAAGGGCAGTTGCGCCCGGCAAAACCTGTCGATTGTACCAACGCGCCCAGCGTCGGCCTTACACCAGAGGGGCAAAGCGCAGTACAGCACCCTCGCGCGAGACCCGCCCCGAACCCACCCGCAGGCTCAGCCGGTGGCCGCGCGTGGTGCAGTCGGCCAGCTGGGCTTGCAATTCGTGCAGCTGGGCCGTGCTGGGCGTGGTGGCGTGCTCGCGGCGCAACCACAGGCGCAGCGCCTGGGCCTGACGCGCCTGCGGCAAGGCTTGCAAAGCGGCAATGGCGGGGGGCACGCCCACGGCCATCAGGTCTTGCTCGGCCAGCGCGTCCAGCAGGGTCTGCGCCTGTGCGGTGTGTTGCATGCTGCGGGCGAAGGTGTCCCTGAACCCCGGCAAGGCGGCATCCAGGGCGGGCAAGACGCGCGCACGGATGCGGTTGCGGGTGAACTGCTCGTCCTGGTTGCTGGGGTCTTCCACCCAGTCCTGCCCGCAGGCGCGCAGCCAGTCGCGCAGGTTGGCACCCGCCACCTGCAGCCAAGGCCGGTGCCAGCGCAGGCCCAAGCGTTCCCACTGTGCGGGCATGCCCGCCAGCCCCGGCAAGCCACTGCCGCGCGAGAGGGCGATCAGCAAGGTTTCAATCTGGTCGTCGGCATGCTGGGCCAGCGCCACATCGCGCACCTCGGGCCACCGGCTGTGCACTGCATCGGCCAGGGCGGCGTAGCGGGCCTGGCGGGCGGCGTCTTCGGGGCTTTGTCCGGCCGCTGCGCGGGCGTCCACGCGCCACACGGCCAAGGGCACCGACAGGCGCTGGCACAGGTCCACGCAAAAAGACTCAAAACCGTCGGCCGCCTGCTGCAAGCCGTGGTGCACATGCACTGCCCTCACCTGCCCAGGCCAGCGCTGGGTGCAGGCCAGCAGCAAGGCCGTCGAGTCGGCGCCGCCCGACAGCGCCACCGCAAAAGGAAGGCCCGGGCAGAAGTCTGCCAGGGCCTCGTCGGGGGAGCGTGACATGCCGCTTGGGCTTATTTGCCCGCCTTGGTGTCGGTGTAGCGACCGTAACTGTTGAGACGCTCGTAGCGGCGCTCCAACAGTTCCTTGGGCTTGAGGTCGCTGACCTGGCGTACCGCATCGGCCAGGGCACGTTTGAGGAAGGCCATCATCTGCTCGTGGTCGCGGTGGGCACCGCCCACCGGCTCATTGACGATCTTGTCCACCAGGTTCAGTGCCTTGAGGCGGTGGGCCGTGATGCCCAGGGCTTCGGCGGCCAGCTCGGCCTTTTCGCCGGTTTTCCAGAGGATGGAGGCGCAGCCCTCGGGACTGATGACCGAGTACACCGAGTACTGCAGCATCAGCACCTGGTCGGCCACGCTGATGGCCAGCGCGCCGCCGGAGCCGCCTTCGCCAATGATGGTGGTGATGATCGGCACTTCGAGCTGTGCCATCTCGAAGATGTTGCGGCCAATGGCCTCGGACTGGCCACGCTCTTCGGCGTCGATGCCGGGGTAGGCACCGGGCGTGTCCACAAAGGTGAACACCGGCAGCTTGAACTTCTCGGCCGTCTTCATCAGGCGCAGCGCCTTGCGGTAGCCCTCGGGCTTGCTCATGCCGAAGTTGCGCAGCGCGCGCTCCTTGGTGTCGCGGCCCTTTTGGTGGCCCAGCACCACGCAGGCCTGACCATTGAAGCGGGCCAGACCGCCCACGATCGACAGGTCATCGGCAAAGTGGCGGTCGCCGTGCAGTTCGACAAAGTCGGTGAACAGGGCGTTCACATAGTCCAGCGTGTAGGGGCGCTCGGGGTGGCGGGCGATCTTGGTGATCTGCCAAGGCGTCAGGTCGCTGTAGATGTCTTTGGTCAGCTGCTGGCTCTTTTTGCTCAGCTGGTCGATCTCGTCGGTGATGTCCACCGCCGATTCGCTTTGCACATAGCGCAGCTCTTCGATCTTGGCATCGAGTTCGGCAATGGGTTGCTCGAAGTCGAGAAACGTGCGTTTGGCCAAGTTTTACTCCTCAATTCATGTGCGGACAGGCCGCGAAACCCCAGGCTCAGTAGGCCACGGGCAGCGGGTCCAGCGAGCGCCAAATATACCAAGTCGCCACGGTGCAGTACGGGCCCCAGGCCTGGGCCACCTCGCGCGCATCGCTGCGGCTGACGGGTTCACCCGAAAAATAGTTGCGGCTGATGCCGTTGATCAGCCCCACATCGTCCAGCGGCAGCACATTGGGCCGCATCAGATGGAAGATCAGGAACATCTCGGCCGTCCAGCGACCAATGCCGCGGATGGCCACCAGTTCGGCAATGATGGCCTCGTCGTCCATGCCATGCCAGTCCTTGACGTGCACCGCCCCCGAGTCAAAGTGCAGCGCCAGGTCCACCAGGTATTCGACCTTGCGGGCCGACAGGCCAGCAGCCCGCATGTCGTCCACCTTGAGCTTGAGCACCCCGGCCGGCGTGAGCTTGCGCGAGAGCTTGGCAAAGCGGTCCCAGACGGACTGCGCAGCCTTGACCGAAATCTGCTGGCCCACGATGGAGCGGGCCAGCGTGACGAAAGCATCACCACGCGACTCCAGGATCACATCGCCAAACTGGGGGATGAGTTTCTTCATCACCCGGTCTTTGCGTGACAGGTGGGCGCAGGCCTCCAGCCAGTACTCAGGCGTGGCAGTGACCGTGGTTTTGCTCACGCCTTGGCCTCCCAGGTGGTGCCCGCTGGCGAATCCTTGAGCACAATGCCGGCGGCCAGCAACTCGTTGCGGATACGGTCGGCTTCTGCAAAATTTTTGGCCGCCTTGGCATCGGCACGGGCCTGAATCTGCGCCTGGATGGCGGCTTCATCAAGCCCTGCACCGGACTGCAGGAAAGCGGTCGGGTCGGATTGCAACAGACCCAGCACCGCACCCAGGGCCTGGAGCAAGCCGGCCAGTTCGGCCGAGCGGCTGCGGTTGACTTCGCTGGCCAGGTCAAACAGCACGGCCACCGCTTCGGGGGTGCCAAAGTCTTCGTCCATGGCCGCCTTGAAGCGGGCGGCGTAGGGGTTGGCCCAGTCGATGGTCACCTGCGCCGGCTCAACAGCTTGCAGTGCGGTGTAGAGGCGGCGCAGGGCACCCTTGGCGTCCTGCAGGTGCACATCGCTGTAGTTCAGCGGGCTGCGGTAGTGGCTGCGCACCACAAAAAAGCGCACCGTCTCGGCGTCAAATGCCTTGAGCACATCGCGGATGGTGAAGAAGTTGCCCAGGCTCTTGGACATCTTTTCGTTGTCCACATTGATGAAGCCGTTGTGCATCCAGGTGCGGGCAAACGTGCCCTCGCCCAGGGCGCCCTGGCTTTGGGCGATTTCGTTTTCGTGGTGCGGGAACTGCAGGTCGGCGCCACCGCCGTGGATGTCAAAGGTCTCACCCAGCAGCTCGCAGCCCATGGCCGAGCATTCGATGTGCCAACCTGGGCGGCCGCTGCCGTAGACGCTGTCCCACTTGCAGTCCTCGGGTTCCGTCGGCTTGGCCGACTTCCAGAGCACGAAATCCAGTGGGTCGTTCTTGCCCGATTCAACGGCCACGCGCTCGCCGGCGTTCAATTCGTCCAGCGACTTGCCCGACAGCTTGCCGTAGCCGGGAAACTTGCGCACCGCGTAGTTCACGTCGCCGTTGGGGGCGCGGTAGGCCAGGCCTTTTTGCTCCAGCGTGCCGATCATGCCCAGCATTTGCGGCACATAGTCGGTGGCGCGCGGCTCGTGCTGTGGGCGCTCGATGCCCAGCGCATCGGCGTCCTGGTGAAGCGCATCGATCATGCGGTCGGTCAGGTGGCGGATGGTTTCGCCGTTTTGCAAGGCGCGCTGGATGATCTTGTCGTCGATGTCGGTGATGTTGCGCACATAGGTGACCTTCAAACCGCTGGCCTTGAGCCAGCGCTGCACCACGTCAAAAGCGATCATCGAACGGGCATGGCCCAGGTGGCACAGGTCGTACACCGTCATGCCGCACACATACATGCGCACATGGCCAGGCTCCAGCGGCTGGAAGTCGGCAACGGAACGCGTGAGCGTGTTGAAAATGCGCAGGCTCATGGCAAAAAAAATCAATCAGCAGCCGACCCAGAAAGGGCCTGCTCAGGCAATGGGGAAAAGGGCGGCGAAACGGTGGCCGCATTCGCGCAAGCCGCCTCGTCCAGCAGGCGCTCCGCTACAATGGCCTGCAGTATAGCCGTCCCCCTTGACGGGCCCCCATGCGCACTTTCCCCCCCTTGCACTTTCGCTCCATTTGCACCAACGCGGTGCGGCTGCTGCTCTCCAGCGTGCTGGCTTTCGGCGCTTTGGCCCATGCCGACGTGTACGACGATGTGGAGCGCCTGATCCGCAACGGCCAGTATGAACGCGCCAGCGAACAAAGCGACGCTCGCCTCAAAACCGCCCCCAACGACCCCCAAATGCGCCTGCTGAGCAGCCGCATCCTGGACGCGCAGGGTAAAACCGACGAAGCGCAGGGCGTGCTCGAATCGCTGACACTGGCGTTTCCGGAGCTGCCCGAGCCACACAACAACCTGGCCGTGCTCTATGCGCGCCAGGGCCGCACCACCGAAGCCATGGCCAGCCTGAACAAAGCCCTGCTGGCGCGTCCGGACTACACCGTGGCACTGGAAAACCTGGGCGACCTGCACCTGGGCCTGGCCCTGCAGGCCTACCAGCGTGCCGCCGCCGTGCCCGAGGCCCCAGCCCAGATCCAACGCAAGGCCACGGCCATTGCCCCTTTGCTGCAACGCTGACCCCATGTCCTCCAAACGCCATCTCTTGCGCACGCTGGTGCGCGCCACCGCCACACTGGGTCTGCTGGCCTGTACCACCTGGCCCACTCTGAACGCGCATGCCGCCGCCCCTCAGAAAATCCAGATCACCACATCGCTGGGTGTGATCGAGGCCGAGCTCTACGCCGACAAGGCGCCCAAGACCGTGGCCAACTTCGTGCAGTACGTCAAAGACAAGCACTACGACGGCACCGTCTTTCACCGCGTGATCGCCAACTTCATGGTGCAAGGCGGTGGCTACGATGCCAAATACAAGGAAAAGACCACCCGGGCCCCGGTGCAGCACGAAGGCCGCACTGCACTGGCCGCAGGCCTGAAGAACACCACCGGCACCCTGGCCATGGCGCGCACCAATGACCCGCACTCGGCCACCGCCCAGTTCTTCATCAACGTGGTGGACAACGGTTTTCTGGACCCCATTGCCATCCCCGACGGCGACCCGGTCAAACGCTTTGAATACCAGGGCCGGGTTTACGAAAACCTGCCCCGCAGCCAGTTGCTCGCTGCCACACAGCTCTACGGCTACACCGTTTTTGGCAAAGTGACGTCCGGCATGGACGTCGTCCAGAAAATCCGCCAGACCCCGACCGGCTCGGGCGGCCCCTTCCCGACCGATGTCCCCCAGACCCCGGTCGTCATCCAATCCATCACTCTGCTTCCCTGAGAAACACCATGAGCAATCCGCAAGTCGAACTCCACATCGCCGGCATGGGCGTCATCACCATCGAACTCGATGCCGAAAAAGCCCCCAAGTCCGCCGAGAACTTCCTGGCCTACGTCAACAAGGGCCACTACGACCGAACCATCTTTCACCGCGTGATCGACGGCTTCATGATCCAGGGCGGCGGCTTCGAGCCGGGCATGACGCAAAAGCCCACCGACGCCCCCATCGACAACGAAGCCAACAACGGCCTCAAGAACGACAAATACACCCTGGCCATGGCCCGCACCCAGGCGCCCCACTCCGCCACGGCCCAGTTCTTCATCAACGTGGCCGACAACGGTTTCCTCAACCACACCGCCCCCTCGCTGCAGGGCTGGGGCTATGCCGTGTTCGGCAAAGTGGTCAAGGGCACTGAAATCGTGGACCAGATCCGTGGCGTGAAAACCGGTCGCAATGGCTTCCATGACGATGTGCCCAAAGAGGACGTGGTCATCGAAAAGGCCGTGGCCCTCTGATTCCGATGGCGTCCACGGCCACCGCCTGCGCATTCGGCACCTTGCAGGCGCCGGACCACTGGCAGGCCGTGGACCTGGTCTCTGACCTGCACCTGCAGGCCAGCGAGCCGGGTACCTTCGAAGCCTGGCGCGCCCACATGCGAAGCACCCACGCTGACGCGGTGCTGCTGCTGGGCGATGTGTTTGAAGTCTGGGTAGGCGACGACGCCGTGGCCCAGGACCCGTTTTTGCAAGCCTGCGCCGAGGTGCTGCGCGAGACCAGTGCGCAACGTTTTGTGGGCTTCATGCCTGGCAACCGCGACTTTCTGGTGGGCAGCGCCTTTTTGCACAGCTGCGGTGTGCAGGCCTTGTCAGACCCTGCGGTGCTGGTCTGGGGCCAGCAGCGCACCGTGCTCAGCCACGGCGACGCGCTGTGCCTGGGCGACGAGGCTTACCAGCGTTTTCGCGCCGTGGCCCGCACCCCGGCATGGCAGGCCGAATTTCTGGCCAAACCCCTGCATGAGCGCCTGGCCATGGCGCAGGCCATGCGCGCCCAAAGCGAGGCGCACAACCAGAGCATGCAAAATTTTGCCGACGCCGACGCGGCCATGACGCGTGGCTGGCTGCAAGCGGCCAACAGCTTGCACCTGGTGCACGGCCACACCCACCGCCCCGCAGACCACGCGGTGACCGACTTGCCCGGTGCCCAGCGGCAGGTGCTCAGCGACTGGCACGTCACGCCTGCACAGCGCCGCGCGCAGGTCTTGCGCCTGCACGCCGACGGCCGCAGCAAGCGATTGCCCGCCTGAGCCCTTCAGCAGGCGCCTGAATCAGCGGCGCAGCAACTGCTTGAGCGCGTTTTGCAGACGGCGGGCCGTCGCTTCGTCGTGTGCGCTTGCCAGCACCTTGGCCACGTCCTGGCCCCAGGTTTCGGCAGGACCGGCTTCGTTGCGGCGCGTGAGCAACTGCAGCTGCAGGGCGCGGCGTTCGGCCAGGTGCTCGGCCGGCGTGGGCACTTCGGCGGCCATTTCCAGGCGCAGCAGCGCCGGCGTGGCGCTCGCCTGAGCCGGTTGACCCAAAGCCTGCACCCAGGCCTGACGGGTGCTGGGGTTCACGCCCTTGCCCAACTCCTGAGCAGAGGGCAAGGCCTCGCCTGAGCGGTCTTTCCAGGCCGACAGCACGTGCGTGAGCGTTTCGCCATGGGCCTGCGCGGCCAGCTTGCGCAAGGCCATTTCGGCACGTTCGCGCGCTTCGCGCTGGGCACGGAAAGCGGCATCGCCCAGGCGCGGACCGCGGTCTTCGCGGCGGTCATCACGACGATCATCGCGCCCACCAAAACGGTCGCCACCCGAACGGGGACCACGGTCGTTGCGATCGCCAGAACGGCCACCATCGCGGCCACCTTCGCGGCGGCCCGGCTTGCCGGTTTGCGGTTCGGTTTTCTTCTGGCCCGGACGGTCGTCACCACGCACGGCCACCAGCGGGCGAGCGGGCTTGGATGCGGGGGCCGGTGCGGGGGCGGCCTGCGCCTCTGGTGCGTCGGCAGCTTCAGCTTGGCCCTCAACGGCATCCTCGGCGGGCGCAGCAGCCTGGGCACCTTCGGTGCTTTCTGTCGCTGCGGTCTCAACCGGTGCCATCGTTTCGACAGCCGCTGCAGGCGCAGCGGATACGGGCGCCGGAGCCTCGCTGGGCGTGGCCTGCGCCTTGAGGGCTGCATCCAGCGCGGCCATGGCAGCGCGGATCTGGGCCACGTCGCCCGACGCATTGGCGGCGTCCAGCGCCTTGGAGGCATCCAGCACGGCTTTGTCGCGTGCGCTGAGCTGGCCCTGGGCCTGCGTGCGGGCGCTGCCCTTGCGTTCAAACGCCTCGTCGATCGGTTTGCGGAACACTTCCCACAGCTTTTGTTCGGTCTTGCGGTCCAGCGGCACGGCCTGCGCTTCTTGCTGCCAGCGCTGCTGCAGCGCCTTGACGGCGTCGATGCGCAGCTGCGGCGCAGCGCCCAGGGCTTTGGCTTCTTCGATCAGGGCATGGCGGCGCTGGGTGCTTTCTTTTTGCGCAGCCTCCAGGCGGCCTGCGGCGGCGTGGATGGTGGCCTTCCATTGCGGTTGCATCTCGGCGTAAGCCTTTTCGCTGAGGTGACCCGCGCCACGCCAGCGCTCGGAGAACCGGTGGATGTCGCGCACCTGGGCACGCCAGTCGCTGCTGCTTTCGTGGGCTTGCGTCCAGGCCTTGACCTCTTCGATGAGCTGCAGGCGTGTGGCCTTTTGCGAGGCGGACTCTTCCTTGCGCTGGCTCAGCCAGCTCTGCACGGTTTGGTAGGCTTCGGTGCAGGCGGCGTCAAACTTCTTCCACAGCGCGTGGTTGGGCAAGCCGCCCTGGTCGGTCTGTTTCCAGGCTTCGCGCAACTGACGCAGGGTTTCCTGCATCTTGCGCCCGCCCATGGCGGGTTGCTTGTCGGCACCCAGCAAAGCTTCTGCCTTGCCCAGCAGCTCCTGGCGCAGCTGGTCGGCGCGCCAGCGCTGCCAACCCTCCATCTCACCGGCCGCCGTCAGTGCCTCGTGCACGCGGGCGTCCAGCGCCGGATCGAAGTGGCGACCATGGGTTTTGAGGGCGGCGCGCAGGGCGTTGGCCGCGCCCGAGCTGGCCTTGCCGTGGCCTTCGGTCACTTCTTTTTCCAGGGCTTCAAGTTCTTGCAGCACCGCCTGCGTGGCCTGTTCGCGCAGGGCCTGGCGCTCGGCCGGGTCCATTTTGGGCTTGGCGGCACGGGCGGGAGCGGGCGTGCCGCCTGCCGCCACCTGGGCTGCCGCATGTGCAGCAACTTGAGCGGGGGCTTCGCCACGCAGAACACGGATTTCGTCGGCCCACACCGGCACGCTGGGCAACGGTGCGTCGGCCTGTTGGGTGGCCAATTCGGCCACTTGCAGGGCAGCGTCAAAGCCTTCCCAGACCGCCTGCAACTGGCTGCGCGAGGCGTCCAGCTGCGGCGGGAAGCGCAGGTCCACGCTGGCCCAGGCGCTGTCCTGCGTGAGCTGTTCGGCCTGAGCCGCCCAGGCCTGCACATCGGCCTGCAGGGCCTGGCGGCTGGCGCTGGCCTCTTGCAGCGGCTTGGTGGACTGCACTTCGACGCGCTGCGCCAGCAGCACAGCCGCTTCGCGCTGCACCATCACCTGGTGCTGCAGGTCTTCGACGCGGCGCACCACGTCGGCCAGACGGACCTTGAGCCCCGCCAGCGGCTCGCGCGAGAGCGGCGCACCGGCCTTGGCGGCGTCGCGCTGCCAGGCCATGGCATCGGCGATGTTGAGGTGGCTCAGCGCCAGCAATTGCTCGGCCTTGGCCGACCATTGGGCCACCAGGGCGTCTTGATCGCGACCCCGCTTGAGTTCGTCGATGCGGTCCTTGAGCACTTTGGCGGCACCCTTGTCGCGGGTGGACATTTCGCGGTAAACCTCTTGCAAAGGCTCCAGGGCAGGTGTGCTGGCCAGCCAGTCGCGCAGGCGGTTGGCCCGGTCACCCGAGGTGGCGGCCGTGAAGGCCCCGCCGGTGAGCTGGTCCAAAGAGGAAATGTCGGAAGAATGGCTGGAAGTCACTTGTTGTCACCCTGTCGGCCCCAGGCAGGTACGGGACCATAGCAAAAGCGGGGATTATCCCCCGGATGCCGCTGGCCGCCTGACGATGCGGCATGCCCACATTCGGGCCACAAATACAAATCAAAAGTTATGTAAATCCTGATTTTTATTCTTGACTAGATATGATGCGCCTTCCTAAAATCCGCCCAACTTGAAATTCAAAGGTCCATCCTGACCTGTTGCCATCCACTGCTCCCGCCCACCGTCAGACCGACACCGGGCTTTTGACCGGGACAGCCCACCACGCTCCTGCGCCCCTTTGGGCCATTGGGCGTGGCCTCACGCAGAGGAAAGACATGACTGCGCTCACCAACACAAACAGGCACTGGCAATCGCCTGCCAGCCTGCTCCTGGACATCCGGGAAGGTTTTTTTGCCATCACCCGCCATGGCCTGGCCATGCTGGGCATGTTGCTGCTGGCCGTGGTGCTGGTGTTCACCACCCGCCCAGCGCTCCAGGCCTCGGCCAGTGAATGGCTGATGGGCTGGCTGACCAGCCGCCAGGACGAACCGCTGGCCCAGACCGTGCAGGAGATGCTGCCCGAGCAGGCCAAAGTCACGCACTGGCTTAGCCGCAAGTACAAGGTGGCGCCCCAGCCCCTGAGCACCCTGGTGGCCGAAGCCTGGCAACTGGGGCAGCTCAGCCAACTGCCGCCCACGCTGATATTGGCGGTGATGGCGGTGGAGTCGGGCTTCAACCCCTTTGCCCGAGGCACACAGGGCGCCATGGGCCTGATGCAGATCGAACCTGAGGCGCACATGGAAACACTCAACCAGTTCGGCGGTCGCCTGGCCGCGTTTGACCCGATCACCAACCTGCGCATCGGCGCGCGCCAGTTGCAAGCCAGCGTGCAACAAGCCGGCTCCATCGAAGAGGGCTTGCGCCAGTACAGCCACGCCTCGGGCCAGGCCAATGACACGCTCTATATAGAGAAGGTGCTGGCCGAGCGCAAACAGCTTGACCGCATTGTGGGCACCCGCGCCACCACGGCGCAGGCCGAACCCAACGCACGCCGCTTGTAATCGCCTGATGTCAGCCTGGAGGCCGCTGGCCTCGGCTACACTTGGGCCTGTGCGCAACTGGCGATAGGAAGCCCCTGTTTCAGACGGCTTCTGACGTGGAAAGCGGCGGCCCTGCCCGCCCGAGACCACTGGGGAGCGCGCAGCGGAACACCCGCTTTCAGCCGTTCGCCTGGGCAGCCCTTGTCAACGCTTGTTCCCAAGTCACGCCAAGGTTTCTTCTTTTTTCAAAAGACTGCCATGTACAACCGCAACATCCTGATTGAACAGACCGATCCCGAACTGTTTGCCGCCATCCAGGCCGAGAACGCCCGCCAGGAACACCACATCGAGCTGATCGCCAGCGAAAACTACGCTTCGCCCGCCGTCATGGCCGCCCAGGGCAGCCAGCTCACCAACAAATACGCCGAGGGCTACCCCGGCAAGCGCTACTACGGTGGCTGCGAATACGTGGACGTGGCCGAGCAGCTGGCGATCGACCGCATCAAGCAGATTTTTGGAGCCGAAGCCGCCAACGTGCAGCCGCACTGCGGCGCATCCGCCAACGAGGCCGTGTTTCTGGCCTTCCTCAAGCCCGGCGACACCATCATGGGCATGAGCCTGGCCGAAGGCGGTCACCTCACCCACGGCATGCCGCTGAACATGTCGGGCAAGTGGTTCAACGTCGTGTCCTACGGCCTGGACAAGAACGAAGCCATCGACTACGACGCGATGGAAGCCAAGGCCCGCGAACACAAGCCCAAGCTGATCGTGGCCGGTGCCTCGGCCTACTCGCTGCACATCGACTGGGCCCGCTTCGCCAAGGTCGCCAAGGAAGTTGGCGCCATCTTCATGGTGGACATGGCTCACTACGCCGGCCTGATCGCCGCAGGCGTCTACCCCAACCCGGTGCCGCACGCCGATGTGGTGACCTCCACCACCCACAAGAGCCTGCGCGGCCCGCGCGGCGGCATCATCCTCATGAAGGCCGAGCACGAGAAAGCCATCAACAGCGCCATCTTCCCTGGCCTGCAAGGCGGCCCGCTGATGCACGTCATCGCGGCCAAGGCCGTGGCCTTCAAGGAAGCACTGCAGCCCGAGTTCAAGCAGTATCAGCAGCAAGTGGTGAAGAACGCCCAGATCGTGGCCGAAGTGCTGACCCAGCGCGGCCTGCGCATCGTGAGCGGCGGCACCCAGAGCCACGTCATGCTGGTGGACCTGCGCGCCAAGGGCATCACCGGCAAGGAAGCCGAAGCCGCCCTGGGCGCGGCCCACATGACGATCAACAAGAACGCCATCCCGAACGACCCCGAAAAACCGTTCGTGACCAGCGGCATCCGTGTGGGCACGCCGGCCATGACCACCCGGGGCTTCAAGGACGAGGAAGCGCGCATCACGGCCAACCTGATCGCCGACGTGCTGGACAACCCCAAGGACGAAGCCAACATCGCCGCCGTGCGCGCCAAGGTCAATGCACTTACCGCCCGCTTCCCTGTCTATCAATAAGCAGGGAACCCCGAGATGAAATGCCCCTTCTGCGGTCACCTCGAAACCCAAGTGGTGGAGACCCGGTTGGCCGAGGACGGGGGCTTCATTCGGCGCAGGCGCCAGTGCGGCGCCTGTGAAAAGCGCTTCACCACTTACGAAAAACCCGAAGTCACCTTCCCGGCCATCGTCAAAAAGGACGGCCGGCGCATCGAATACCAGCGCGACAAGTTGCGCGCCAGCCTGAATCTGGCCCTGCGCAAGCGCCCGGTGAGCACCGAGCAGGTGGATGCCGCCATCGAGCGCATCGAAGAAAAACTCCTGGCACTGCCCGCCCGCGAAGTCGCCTCCAACCGCATCGGCGAGCTGGTCATGCGCGAACTCAAGAAACTCGACAAAGTGGCCTACGTGCGCTTTGCCAGCGTGTACCGCAGCTTCGAAGACATCGACGACTTCAAGACCCTGGTGGACGAGGTGCGCTGAAAAGCGCGACGCCACTCAAGGACAATCTGCGGCATCGAGCTTGTCCATGCGCGGCCGCCCCAGGCTGTTGATGACCACGGTCCATTGCCCGGGCACACCCGGCTTGCACACCGTCAGGGTGCCACTCAAGCCCTGCCCCAGACCCTCGGGGCCATAACGCACACCGCCCTGGACGGTGCTGTTGCCCTGCAAAAGCACCCCCACGGGCAAGGCGCCCCGACTTTGCAGCACCGGCTCGTCGGCATCGCGGCTGTCGTTGTGGTTGCGGTCCACAAACACCAGCCAGCCCTGGTCCCACCGCTTTTGCGCGTCGCAGGCCGTGGCCGACGCCGCCGGGCACAGCACCACCCGCTCTTGCTGCACCATGGCCTGGCTGCGCGCCAGCATCAGGCTGTTCCAGATGTCCTCGGCCACCGACTGCAGTTGCTGGCGCACGCGCAGCGCCCCCATGCCGGGCACGGCCAGCCCCAGCAAAATGCCCACCAAGGCCAGGACCACCAGGGTCTCGGTCAGGCTAAAACCGGCCATCGGGCTTGGCAGGCCATGTGCGCGTGTGGGGTTCATGTGCGCCTCCCTGGGCTCAGCCTAAGCCAAGCCTGCCCGCTTGCCAAGGGCTGTACATCGGCGCGCGGGCGCTTCAGAATGGCCGAACAACAACACCGTTCAGGGAGACACCATGCCGCCAAGCCTTTGGCGCCGCCGCGCGCGCCTGCCAAGCCCCCTCGCCCAAGCCCCCCACGGCTGGACACTGACCGAACTGCTGGTGGTGCTGGCCATCGTGGGCACACTGACCGGTCTGGCCCTTCCCCAGTACCTGCAGCAACAAAGGCAAACCCGCCGTGGCGATGCCCGCGCCGCTTTGCAGCAGTTGCTGCTCGAACAATCGCGCTACCGCAGCACCCACGACAGCTTTGCCACGCAACTGACTGACCTGGGCTGGACGCAAGACCACTCGGCCCAAGGCCACTACCACCTGCGCATTGCACAGGCCGATGCCGAAAGCCATGTGCTCGAAGCCACCGCCACCGGTGCGCAAGCGGCCGACACCGCCTGCACCCCCATGCGCCTGCAGTGGCGCCAGGTGGCCACCCTGGTGCACAGCAGCGGCCCCAGCCCGGACAGCGACCAGGGCCGCTGCTGGGCGCCATGAAGCCCCACCCGCACCTGCAACGCGGCGAGACCCTGGTGGGTCTGCTGGTCGGTGTGGCGCTGGGCATGCTGGTGCTGGCCGGTGGCACCCAGATGCTGGCCCAACTGATGCGCGGCCACCGCCAGGCACTGCAGGACAGCCATCTGCAGCAAGACCTGCACTTTGCGCTTGACCTGATGGCGCGCGAACTGGCCAATGCCCAATACGCAGCCCACGCCTGGCGCACACGCCAACCCGGGGGCTGCGACGACACCTTTTGCGATGCGGCAGCGGACTTCCAGCTCGGGATCAACCGCATCGACTTCAGCACCGACCGTGACCACAGTGGCCAGCAAGACAACAACGAATGCCAGGGCTTCAGGGTGAGCGACGGCGTGCTCTCCAAGCGCACCCACTGCGGTGCCGGCGGCTGGCAACCCCTGACCGACAAAAGCACCGCAGTCGTCACAGCCCTGCAAGCGCAACTGCACTGCAGCCCCGTGCAGGGCTGGCTGCAAAGGCAACTCAGCCTGCAACTGGACGCGCAATGGCCCGGCGACCCCTCGCGCCAGCTGGTGCTGCAGCGCACCGTGGCGCTGCACAACCGTGTGCCTGCAGCCCTGCAAGCCCGTTTTTGCCCATGACCCCCGCCCTACAAGCCCGCCAAAGCGGCGCCGCCACCTTGCTGCTGGTGCTGGGCCTGGTGCTGCTGGCCACGCTGGGCAGCGCCTACAGCAGCCGCGCCGTGCTGGCCGACCTGCTGGCCAGCCAGGGCATGGTGCGCGCAGCACAAGCCCGCCTGGCCGCGCAAGCGGCACTGGCCACCGCCGAAGCCGCCTTGCTCCAACCCGGCGTTGGCGGCACCGGTCAAAACCCTTTTGAGGCTGCGCAGGCGCCCTGCCCGCCCCCCTTGCAAGGCGCCCAGTGGCAATGCGCCCCGCTGCCCCTGCCCCAGCCACCCGACAGCGAATGGCGCTGGAGCGCCACCCTCGTGCGCGACCTGATCGAATCGCCCCATGTGTGGCAAATCCACGCCAACGCCAGCGGCAAAGGCAGCCAAGCCTGGGTGCGGCGCAGTGTGTTCATGCCGGTGCTCGCACCAGCCCCGGCCGATGCGCCCCAGGCGGCCCTGGTGCTCAACGGCTGCGCCAGCCCGGCGCCAGGCAGCCACTGGCAAATCTGTCCCTCCACCGCAGGCACGCCTTGCAGCGGCGCAGCCACCGGCCCGGCCGTCTACAGCCACTTTGTGCCCGACACCGACCACAATGGCCGCATCGACCCCAGCGAGCGCGCCGCCTGCCTGGCCTTGGCGCCCAGTCTGCTGCCAGCGGGCGGCCGCCTGGACAGCCCCAGCAGCCCCACCCCTCGCAGCCCCTGCAACCGGGCCGCCTGGCGCAGCGTGCTGGGCGACAACACCCCCGAGCAGGTGCGCGCCTGGTCCCAGGCACAAGAGCGCCAGGGCCTGCACAGCCTGAGCCAGCCTGCACGCAACATCTATTGGGTGGACAGCCCGGCCGACTGGACGCAAAGCCTGGGCAGCGCCAACCAACCCGTGCTGCTGGTGTTCTCCAGCCAGGCCTGCGCGCTGCGCTGCCCACGCCTGGCCGCAGGCACCACGGTGCAAGGGACGGTGGTCCTGGACGCGGGCTGTGACGATGAAAAAATGCGCGACTGGCAAGCAGGCCAGGTGCAAGGCCAACTGGTGGTCGAAGCCGGACTGCCACAGTTCACCGGCAGCGCGCGCCTGCTGGCCAGCCCGCAAGCCCACCAGGCCTACGCCCTGCATTGGCCAACCGGTATGGCCACCGACCAGGTGCAAGGCGTCAACGGCAGCCGCCTGGAGGGCAGCCCATGAAAGCACGTGGCATGGCCATGGTCGAAGCCCTGGTGGCCAGCGCGCTGCTGGCCATCGGTCTGCTGGGTGCCACGCGCCTGAGCACCTACGCCCTGCACGCCGCCCTGCAAACACGCCAGGACATGCAGGCCCACCAGCTGGCCATGGAGGCATTGGACTGCGCGGTGGCACGCCTGCCCACCTGTCCGGCCAACACCGAGCGCATGCTGCAAGGCAGCCGCTACCGGCTGGCGCTGAGCCGCAGCCCGCTGGACGCGGCACTCGACAACGTCCAGGTCCAGGTGCAATGGACCGGCGCCGACGGGCGAGCGCAGAGCCTGCAGCGGCAAACACGCGTCTCGGTCCTGCCCGACTGGCTTGGCTTATCCTCACCCTGATGGCCAACAACACATTGAACGTGAACACGCAGCACCCCGCCCCCCACGCCGCCCCCATGCACCACGCCCTGGCGCTGGCCCACCAGGCGCTGTGGCTGACCTCACCCAACCCGCGTGTGGGTTGCGTCATCACGGCCCCCGACGGCACGGTGCTGGGCGAAGGCCACACCCAGCGCGCCGGTGGCCCGCACGCCGAGATCATGGCCCTGCGCCTGGCTGCCGAGCGTGGGCAAGACGTGCGCGGCGCCACCGCCTGGGTGACGCTGGAGCCCTGCGCCCACCAGGGCCGCACCGGCCCGTGCTGCGACGCACTGGCCGCCGCAGGCATCGGCCGCGTGGTGGCCGCCCTGACCGACCCCAACCCGCGTGTGGCAGGGCAAGGCCTGGCGCGCCTGCAAGCGGCAGGGGTACCCGTCGAGACGCTGCCCGCCAGCGATCCGCTGGCACTGCAGGCACGCGAACTCAACATCGGCTTTTTCAGCCGCATGGAACGCGGCCTGCCCTGGGTGCGCATGAAGATCGCCGCCTCGATCGACGGGCAAACCGCATTGCAAAACGGGCACAGCCAATGGATCACCGGCGCCCCAGCGCGACTGGACGGCCACGCCTGGCGCGCCCGCGCCTGCGCGGTGCTGACCGGCATTGGCACCGTGCTCGAAGACGATCCGCAACTCAATGTGCGCGGCCTCGATGTGCCGCGCCAGCCACACCTGGCGGTGGTGGACAGCCGCCTGGACCTGCCCCTGAACGCCAAATTGCTGGACACCCTGGGCAGCGGCGAACAGGCCCGCCAGATCTGGGTCTACACCGCCACCACCGAACAGCAGGACAAACGCGCGGCCCTGGCCGCCCGTGGCGTGCAGGTGATCGACTGTGCAGGCCCTGGCGGCAAAGTGGACCTGGCCGCCATGCTGCGCGACCTGGCCCGGCGCGAAGTCAACGAACTGCATGTAGAGGCCGGCTTCAAGCTCAATGGCAGCTTCATGCGCGAGGGCCTGGTCGATGAATGGCTGATCTACATGGCCCCGCAGTGGCTGGGCCCCGGCCAGGGCATGGCCAACCTGCCCGCGCTCACCCAACTGGGCGACGCGCTGCGCCTGCGCTTTCATGACACCGCGCCCGTGGGCGAAGACCTGCGCCTGTTGCTGCGCCGCCGCAGCGACTGAGCCTGTGCCACGCCCACGGCTTGGAAGAAAACAACACAGGGAGGCCAGCCATGAAACACCCCATCGCCCAAGCACTGCTGTGCGGCCTGCTGGCGGCCAGCAGTGCCTTCGGGCAAACACTGGACATCGCACAGGCGCGTGAACTCGACCTGGACGGCCTGCGCGGTCTTGGGCCGGCCACCACCCGGCTCATCCTGCAAGAACGCGAGCGCCAGCCCTTCAGAGACTGGAAAGACCTGATGCAGCGCACCCCCGGCATCGGCCCCCAAAAAGCGGCGCAGCTGTCCGGGCAAGGCCTGCGCGTGCAGGGCCAGCCTTACCCGGCCAGCCCACCACGTTGATCAGTCTTTGCCGTAGCCGCCGCCGCCAGGGGTGTGGACCTCGAACACATCGCCCTCGGCCATCTCGGTCTGGCCGATGTGGCCCAGCACCTCGGTCTGGCCCGAGGCCCTCACCACGCGGTTGATGCCGGGCTGCCCCGGCTGCCCACCGGCAGCGCCAAAAGCCGGATGCACCCGCCCGTTGGACAGGATGCCCGCCGTCATCGGCTCCAGAAAGCGGATGCGGCGCCCCCCCCCGTTGCCGCCCGTCCAGCGCCCGGCGCCCCCCGAGCCCTGGCGGATCGCATAGCTTTCCAGCCGCACCGGAAAACGGAATTCCAGCACCTCCGGATCGGTCAGGCGCGAGTTGGTCATGTGGGTTTGCACCACCGAGGTGCCGTCAAAACCGCCCACCAAAGCACCCGTCTCGTCAAAACGCCCGCCTGCGCCGCTGCCCCCCGAGATCGTCTCGTAGTACTGGTAACGTGCATTGCCGAAGGTGAAGTTGTTCATGGTCGGCTGGCTGCCTGCCATCACACCCAAAGCGCCAAACAGTGCATTGGTGATGCAGGTGGACGTCTCCACATTGCCGGCCACCACCGAGGCCGGTGGCAGCGGGTTGAGCATGGAGCCCTCGGGGATGGTGACCTGGAGCGGCTTGAGGCAGCCCGCATTGAGCGGGATGTCGTCATCCACCAGGGTGCGGAAGACGTAGAGCACGGCGGCCATGCACACCGCGCGCGGCGCGTTGAAGTTGTTGGCCAGTTGCGCGCTGGTGCCGGTGAAGTCGATTTCGGCGCTGCGCTCCTGGCTGTTGACCCGCACCGCCACCTGGATCTGCGCACCGTTGTCCAGCGGCAGGGTGAAGCGGCCGTCTTTCAGGCGGGTGATCACGCGGCGCACCGATTCTTCGGCGTTGTCCTGCACATGGCGCATGTAGGCCTGCACCACACCCAGCCCGAATTGGTCCACCATGCGGCGCAGCTCCTGCACGCCTTTTTCGTTGGCGGCAATCTGGGCTTTCAGGTCGGCCAGGTTCTGCTGCGGGTTGCGGCTGGGGTACTGGCCACTTTGCAGCAAGGCCACCATCTCGGCCTCGCGCAGGTGCCCGGCTTCGACCAGCTTGAAGTTCTGGATCTGCACGCCCTCTTCTTCGATGCGGGTGGAAAACGGTGGCATCGAACCGGGCGTGAGCCCGCCCACGTCGGCATGGTGGCCGCGTGAGCCCACATAAAACACCGGTTGCACGGCCCCGTCCAGGAAGACCGGCGTGATCACTGTCACGTCGGGCAGGTGGGTGCCGCCGTGGTAGGGGTCGTTGAGCACATACACATCGCCACGCTGCATGCGGCCCGCGTTGTCGCGGATCACGGTCTGGATGCTTTCGCCCATGGAGCCCAGGTGCACCGGCATGTGCGGTGCGTTGGCGATCAAGTGGCCCTCGGCGCTGAACAGTGCGCACGAAAAATCCAGCCGCTCCTTGATGTTGACCGAGTAGGCCGTGTTCTGCAGCTGCAGGCCCATCTGCTCGGCGATGTTCATGAACAGGTTGTTGAAAACCTCCAGCAACACCGGATCGACCGTGGTGCCCACCGCAAAGGTCTGGGCGCGCGGCACCCGGCGTTCCAGCACGATGTGGTCCAGCTCGGTCAGGCGCGCCGTCCACTCGGGCTCCACCACGGTGGTGGCGTTTTTCTCGGCCACGATGGCCGGGCCGGGCACCTCGTCACCCGGGCGCAGGTCCTCGCGCAGCACCAGCGCGGCGTCGTGCCAGGCACCGCCGCTGTACAGGCGCACCGTCTCGCGGCTCGGCACGGTGCGTGCAGGCTGCAAGGCATGGCGCGGCTCGGCAGGGGCATCACCAGCCACCACCGCCTCCACCGACACCGCCTCCACCATCAGGCGCTTGCCTTGCATCAAAAAGGCAAAGCGCTGGCGGTAGGCCGCCTCGAAACCGGCCTGGATCGCGGCCAGATCACCAAAGGGCACCACCAGCGCCGAATCGGTGCCTTCGTAGCGCACATGCACCCGGCGGCGCACCTGCACCGCGGACTGGCTCAGCTGCTGGGCTTGCAAGGCCGCGCTGGCCAGTGAGGCCAGTGCGTCGAGCTGCGCCGCCATCCGGGGCAAAGCGCCCGCATCCAGCGGCAACTCCACCGCCTGCTCGCGGATCAGGTTCTGGTCGGCCAGGCCCATGCCGTAAGCCGACAACACCCCCGCCAGCGGGTGCACCAGCACGCGGGTCATGCCCAGGGCATCGGCCACCAGGCAGGCGTGCTGACCACCGGCACCGCCAAAGCACTGCAGGGTGTAGCGCGTCACGTCGTAGCCACGCGCCACGCTGATCTTCTTGATCGCATTGGCCATCTGCTGCACCGCGATGCGGATGAAGCCCTCGGCCACATCCTCGGCGCTGCGGCCCGTCTGCTTTGCCAGCGCGTCAAACTTGTCGCGCACCGGTTCGGCACTCAACGCCTCGTTGGCCTGAGGTCCGAACACCTTGGGAAAGTACGCAGGCTGGATCTTGCCCAGCATCACGTTGGCGTCGGTCACGGCCAGTGGGCCGCCACGCCGGTAGCTGGCCGGCCCGGGGTTGGCGCCCGCGCTCTCGGGGCCCACGCGAAAACGTGCACCGTCAAACGCCAGGATGGAGCCACCGCCCGCCGCCACGGTGTGGATGCTCATCATGGGCGCACGCATGCGCACCCCCGCCACCTGGGTCTCGAACTCGCGCTCGAATTCACCCGCAAAGTGCGACACATCGGTCGAGGTGCCGCCCATGTCAAAACCGATCACGCGATCGCAACCGGCCAGTTCGGCCGTGCGCGCCATGCCCACAATGCCGCCCGCCGGGCCGGACAGGATCGCGTCCTTGCCCTGGAAAGCGTGGGCATCGGTCAGCCCGCCCGAAGACTGCATGAAAAACAGCCTGACCCCCGGCATCTCGCTGGCCACCTGGTCCACATAGCGGCGCAGGATGGGCGAGAGGTAGGCATCGACCACGGTGGTGTCGCCGCGGCTGACGAACTTCATCATCGGGCTGGTTTCGTGGCTGGTGCTGACCTGGGTGAAGCCCACTTCGCGCGCGATGCGGGCCGCCGCCTTTTCATGGTCGGTGTAGCGGTAGCCGTGCATGAACACCACGGCCACACTGCGCAGGCCGGCATCGTAGGCGGCCCACAGGCGTTCACGCAGGTGCGCTTCGTCCAGCGGCTCCACCACATCACCATGGGCGCCCATGCGCTCGCAGGCCTCGATCACGCGGGTGTAGAGGAGTTCGGGCAGCACGATCTGGCGGTCAAACAGGCGCGGGCGGTTCTGGTAGGCGATGCGCAACGCGTCCTTGAAACCCCGCGTGGTCACCAGCAGCGTGGGCTCGCCCTTGCGCTCCAGCAGTGCATTGGTGGCCACGGTGGTGCCCATCTTCACGCACTCGACAAGTTCGGGCGTAACCGCCTCGCCTGCTTTCAGGCCCAGCAGATGGCGGATGCCGGCGACGGCCGCATCGCGGTATTGCTCGGGGTTTTCGCTCAAAAGCTTGTGCGTGACCAAGGTGCCATCGGGGCGCTTGCCCACAACGTCGGTGAAGGTGCCGCCACGGTCGATCCAGAATTGCCAGCGGGGAGTTGTCTGAGGTGCGTTCATGGTCTGGGCATGTTAGCGGCACCGCGCGCCGGCCCACAACGGGGTGTCCCGCAGGGGGCAGCCTCAGGGGAATCACCCATCAGGGCCGCCTGTCAATTGGCCTAAAGTGGCGGCAGCCCGATGCACTGTTCTGGCGCACTGCGCTGGCACGGTGCTTGCTCGGATTGATCACCTTTTCCAGGAGTCTCCATGAAACGCCGCACACTGAACCTGAGCCTTGTGGCCAGCCTGATGGCCCTGAGCGCCACCGCCCAGGCCCAGACCAAGTGGGACCTGCCCGCCGCCTACCCCGCCGGCAACTTCCACACCCAGAACCTGAGCCAGTTTGCGGCCGATGTGGACAAGGCCAGCGGCGGCAAGCTCAAGATCACGGTGCACGCCAACGCCTCGCTGTTCAAGGCCCCCGAAATCAAGCGTGCCGTGCAAGGCGGCCAGGCCCAGGCGGGCGAGATTTTGCTGGCCAACTTCAGCAACGAATGGCCCATCTACGCCGCTGACGGCCTGCCCTTCCTGGCCGACAGCTACGACGAGTCGATCAAGCTCTACAAGGCCCAGAAGCCTTTGATGGAGAAAAAGCTGGCCGAGCAAGGCATGGTGCTGCTGTATTCGGTGGCCTGGCCGCCGCAGGGCATCTACAGCAAAAAACCGATCAACAGCGCCGCCGACCTCAAAGGCATCAAGTGGCGCTCCTACAGCCCGTCCACCGCCCGCATTGCCGAACTGGTGGGTGCGCAGCCGGTGACGGTGCAGGCGGCCGAATTCACCCAGGCCCTGGCCACCGGCGTGGTCGAATCGACCATGACGTCTGGCGCCACCGGCGTGGACAGCAAGCTCTACGAGCACCTGAAGTACTACTACGACGTGCAGGCCTGGCTGCCGAAGAACGCCGTGCTGGCCAACAAAAAGGCCTTTGACGCGCTGGACAAGGCCACCCAGGACGCCGTGACCAAAGCCGCTGCCGACGCCGAGGCCCGCGGCTGGACCGAGTCCCGCAAGGTCAACGATGTGACCCTGTCGCAGCTCAAGGCCAACGGCATGACCGTGACCGCACCGTCGGCCCAGCTCAAGGCCGACATGAAGAAGGTGGGCGACACCATGCTCAAGGAATGGCTGGACAAGTCCGGCGCCGAGGGCAAGGCCCTGGTGGACGCCTATAACCACAAGTGAACGCCACCAGTGACCCTGACATGACAACAGCACCTTCCAGCCGCCTGCGGCGCGGCCTGGATGGTCTGTACGCGCTGGGCGGCCAACTGGCCGCCTTGTGCGTACTGGCCATCCTGTTTCTCATGGTCTATGCCTCGGTCGGTCGATCGCTCGACTGGCGCGTGTCCTGGGTGAATGACGTGGTGGCCTGGCTGTGCGCCGCCGCCGCCTTTCTGGGCATGGCCTACAGCTTTCGCAACGGCGACTTCGTGCGCGTGACGCTGGTGCTCGAATCGGTCTCACCCGGCGTGCGCCGCTGGCTCGAAGTCATCTCGCTGGCGATTGCGGCCCTGGCCGTTGGCTACCTGGGCTACTGGGCGGCGCGCTTCACCTACGAGAGCTGGGAGTTCAACGACATCGCTGGCAACATGGTGGCGATCCCGATCTGGATTCCGCAGATGAGCTTTGTGGTGGGCGCCCTGCTGCTGGTGATTGCGGTGCTGGACGAATGCCTGTGTGTGTTGCGCGGGGGCAAGCCCAGCTATGTGGCGCGTGTGGAAGAGCGCCATGCCCGTGGCGATTTTTCGGAGGAACTGTGATGGGACTGCTTGAAATCGGTGGCCTGCTCCTGTTCCTGATGCTGCTCATGCTGGGCGGCGGCGTGTGGATCGCCATGACGCTGGCCATCGTCGGCTGGGTGGGCCAGGCCTTTTTCACCAACACCCTGCCCGGCAAAAACCTGTTCTCCTCGTTCTGGGAAACCTCGGCCAGCTGGGAACTCGCGGCCCTGCCCATGTTCATCTGGATGGGTGAGATCCTCTACCGCACCAAGCTGTCCGAGCAGATGTTCGACGGCCTGGCGCCCTGGCTGTCCAAAGTGCCCGGGCGGCTGATGCACACCACCATTTTGGGCTGCGGCATTTTCGGCTCGGTCTCGGGCTCGTCGGCCGCCACCTGCGCCACGATTGCCAAAGTGGCCCTGCCCGAACTGGAGCGGCGCGGTTATGACCGCAACATTGCGCTGGGCTCGCTGGCCGCAGCAGGCGGCCTCGGCATCCTGATTCCCCCTTCGATCACGATGGTGGTCTATGCGGTGGCGGCCGACGCCAGCGTGATCCGCCTGTTCCTGGCGGGTTTCCTGCCCGGCTTTTTGCTCATGGGCCTGTTCTCGGCCTACATCGGCTGGTGGAGCCTGAAGAACCCGGACAAGGTGCCTCCACCCGAAGCGCCCACCCCATTCTGGGACAAGATCCGCCGCTCGGGCAGCCTGATCCCCTGCACGCTGCTGATCGTCTTCATCGTCTGGGTGCTGGTGGCGGGCATCGCCACCGCCACCGAATGCGCGGCCTGGGGCGTGGTCGGTTCGCTGGCCATTGCCGCTGCCGGCCGCAGCCTGACCTGGCAAAACTTCTGGCAGGGCCTGGTGGGCGCCACCCGCGTGAGCTGCATGATCATGTTCATCCTGGCCGGGGCGGCTTTCCTGACCAAGACCATGGCGTTCACCGGCATCCCGCGTGAGCTGGCCGAGTTCGTGCACAGCCTCAACCTCTCGCCCTACGGCCTGATCGCGGTGCTGGTGGTGGTCTATTTGATTTTGGGCACGGCGCTGGACGGCATCTCGATGATCGTGCTGACCAGTGCGGTGGTGCTGCCCATGGTGCAAAAGGCGGGCTTCGATCTGGTCTGGTTCGGCATTTTCATCATCATGCTGGTCGAGATCGCCGAGATCACGCCACCCGTGGGCTTCAACCTCTTTGTGCTGCAGAACATGACCGGCATCGACAGCAACCGGATTGCCCGCGTCACGTTGCCGTTTTTCGCCTGCATGATTTTGGGCATCGTGCTGATCACGGTCTTCCCGGGCATCGTGACCAGCGTGCCCGACTGGCTGATGGGCGCCTCGCGCTGAAACCCTCTCCGGCCTGCCTGAACAGGCCGGGACAAGTCTCGTCACACGATCTTGACACTCAGATTGGGCAGCCCGTCGATGTGCATCTCGATCACATCGCCACGCACCACCGGCCCCACGTTCTCGGGTGTGCCTGAATAGATGATGTCGCCCGGGAACAGCTCAAACGCCTGAGACAGCTTCGCGATCTGCTCGGCCACCGACCAGATCATCTGCCTGAGATCGGCACTTTGTTTGGTCGCGCCGTTGACCTTGAGCCAGATGGCCCCCTGGGTGAAGTGCCCGGTCTGCGCCACCTTGTGGATCGGGCCGATGGGGGCCGACATGTCAAAACTCTTGCCAATTTCCCAGGGCTTTTTCTCGTCGCCCATGGCGCGCTGCAGGTCGCGGCGCGTCATGTCCAGTCCGACGGCGTAGCCGTACACGTGCTCCAGCGCTTTTTCTACCGGGATGTTGCGCCCACCCTTGTTCAGCGCGGCCACCAGCTCGGCTTCGTAGTGGTAGTTCTTGGTCAGCGGTGGATAGGGGTGATCGGCCACGGTGGCGGGCGCCACCACCTGGATGGCATCGGTCGGCTTCTGGAAAAAGAACGGCGGCTCGCGCGTCGGGTCCGAGCCCATTTCGCGGGCGTGGGCGGCGTAGTTGCGGCCAATGCAGTAAATGCGGCGCACCGGAAACACCTCGTCGCTGCCCACGATGGGCACCGTCACTGCAGGCACCTTGAACGGTGTGCGTGCCTGCTGTTGCGCCGTCACCGGCAGCGCGCAACCGGTCACTGCACCGGCCGTGGCCACAGCCCCGGTCTGAAAGAAATGCCTTCTGTCCATGTGGGTCTCCTGGTTTGAAATGGGCCGCAGCATGCGCCCAAAGCAAAGACCTTGCTGCCGCACCGGAGACAGCGCACGCCATCACGTAAGATCGCCGATCAAGAAGGAATGGCATGTTCAAGAATGTGATGGTTTACCGCATCGGCGAGGGCTGGAGCCCCAGCCTGACGGATGTGGAAAGTGCGCTGCAGGGCGAGCGTTTTGTGGAGTGCGGCGCCACGCAGGACAAATCGGTCGGCTGGGCCGAGCCACGCGGGCAGGAACACGGCCCACTGGTCGAGTCCGTGGGCGGGCAGTGGATCGCCAAACTGGTGATTGAATCGAAGGCCGTGCCCGGCAACGTGGTGCGCAAGAAGCTTGACGAACAGGTGGCCGAAATCGAAGCGGCCACGGGCCGCAAACCCGGCAAAAAGGAAAAGCGCAACCTGCAGGACGAGATCCTGCTGTCGCTGCTGCCCCAGGCCTTTGCCCGGCAGTCCAGCGTGCTGGTCTGGCTGGACATGCAGGCCCGCCGCCTGGTGCTGAACGCGGGCAGCCAGGGCAAGGCCGACGAAGCGGTGTCTGCATTGCTCAAGGCCATGCCCGGCCTGAACATTGCGCTGCTGCAGACCACCACCGCACCGCAAGCGGCCATGACCGAATGGCTGCTCGCCCCCGAGCCCGAAGACTGGCCCGCCGACCTGTGCGTGGAACGCGAATGCACACTCAAGGCCACGGGCGAAGACGCGGCCAGCATCCGCTATGTGCGCCACCACCTGGCCACCGACGACGTGCGCAAGCATGTGACCGAAGGCAAACTGCCCACCCAGCTCGCCCTGAGCTGGGACGGCCGCGTGGCCTTTGTGCTGACCGAAACCCTGCAGCTCAAGAAAGTGCAGTTTCTGGACGGCGTGATGGACGCCAGCGGCACCGACAAGGACGAAGACCGCTTCGATGCCGATGTGGCCCTGTCCACCGGCCTGCTCTCGCCCCTGCTGGACAGCCTGATCGCTGCCCTGGGCGGCGAGATGGCGTGGGGTGCAGCCCCCGCAAACACCGAAGCCGCACCCGCCGCAGCCGACGATCCACCGTTCTGAGCCTCTCTAGAATCGCGCCATGCAAGCCGTCTTCGCCATCTGTATCGGCGCCTGCCTGGGCGCCCTCGCCCGCTGGCAACTGGGCCTGTGGCTGAGCCACAGCGGCGCCCTGATCCCCTGGGGCACGCTGGCGGCCAACCTGATTGGCGGCTACCTGGTGGGTGTGTGCGTGGGCGTGTTCCAGCAGATGCCGGAACTCGATCCGGTCTGGCGGCTGACCTTGGTCACCGGCTTCCTGGGCGCACTCACCACCTTCTCCAGCTTCTCGGCCGAAGTGGTGGCGCTGCTGCAGCAAGAGCGCTATGCCCTGGCCCTGGGCACCACCAGCGTGCACCTGTTCGGGTCGCTGGCGCTGACCGTGCTGGGGCTCAAGACGGTGGCTGTGTTCTGGGTGCGCTGAGCACCTTGTGGAGCTTCAGCTTTGCAGCGGTTGCTGTCGTTGGTGGTCGCGCCGTCACGGCGCGGTGTCTGACAGACAGCGGTCATCCGGGAGCCCGCACCTAAGCTGACCGGTCTGCGAGTATCAGTTCGATTGAAGTATCCGCAGGATAGTTACCGTCCGCCAGGGAGCATTTCGCGTTCCTTTGGATGACTTGTCTGAGCACCGGCCAAAGTTCGTGGGATATGGTCAGTGAAACGAAGCATCGAGAGTCAAGTCTCACCGTGCTGGAGACCGCGGGGGGGCCAGAAAAAGATTCTCTACATCGTGTGGCCCTACGTCGACGGCCATCTTCACGTGCAAGGTGCGCTTCAGAATATAAAGACCGTCGATGAACTGAGGCGTCTGACCAGGCGTGATCAGTGCCGGCATCAAGAGGTAGGCGCCGGCTTTCTTGTATAAATCCAAGAAAGTCCTCAGATTGACATCATTGGAGGGTTCCATCGTGAGCGACCGCGAAGCCATCATGGCAACCCGCGAATCGCGCGAATCTTTCGGAGGTTCCGAAGTGATGACCATGCCATAGTGGGCTGGATGCTCGGTGGAGAAATGACGAACGATGCCAATGTGAATCTCCTCCTCTACGTCGGCCGATCCGAATCGCCCCCGCCAGCGTTCGAATATCTTAGCGGCCGCGTCCCGGTTCTTGAACATCAACGCCATGAAGGGCGGCGCCGTTGGATCCGCCACTCCGTAAGCGGCGCCCATCCACTCGGCACGATTCCATAGGTGCACGTCAATGACCGAGTAAACCTTCACGGTGCGGTGGTCAGCCATTTTCGATAAGTGGAAGTCTTCAGTGGTCGCTTCCCCCTTCCTCGCTTCCTCAAGCGCAGGACGTTCGCGCACGACGGACGGCCGGTTGGGCCGGACTTCGAACTTCGATGGCGAATGCTTGTCCCATTCCAGGAGCCGTGCCACGCCTTTGAAGATGCGTTGACGGCTGAAGCAAAGAGAACCGATCATCGCCGCACGATCCATCGCCCCGTCAGCCTGAAACAGTTGATGCACAGCCTTCGTCAAGTCCTTCGCGTGGCACGTCGCAGAGAAGGCCGTTCCAGCCACTTCTAGCAGCATGTTAAGGAAGTCGCCGTACGCCGAAGGCGTGCCGGGGAAAACACCTTTAGGCCACTTGACGGTGATCTTCATCTGATCGAGATCTGTCTTGACTTCGAAGCGCGTCACATCCGCTTCGACAACAGAGACGTCCAACCGTTCGACGTGGGCAAAAGCATCCAGTTCAAAAGCTGTCGCAAAAAATGCTTCGACCGCACCGACGATGGCTTCGGCGACGGTGATGGCCGTATCGCTTGGTTGGTGCGTAACATGGACCTGTACGCCAAGCACCGAAGTGACGAACACCTGTTGATCCTCACCATTGAAGATGGCGGGCCGCCACACCGCATCGCCGGCGGGCTGGCCAGCCAGTTGGTTGAAAAAAGTCACGACCTCTTGGGCGGACTGGGTATCGGGAATCCAGTCTTCTTTTCTCAGCACGTCCTCGTAGCCGAGTATGTAAAGCAAGGTTGCGCGGCTTTGAATCAGGCCAAGCCCGGCCAGAATGTCCGGGAGCTTGTCCAGCTGTGGCACTTCCGCCGCTGGGAGGTTGGCCAACTGGCACGCGAGAATGAGGTCGAAGTCCTGCAACTGCGCGCCAGCCCGTTTCAAGGAGTCCTCGTCGTAGGGTAAGGAGTTCAGGCAACCGCGCGCAATCTGAATAAACTGAAGTACTTCAGGCAGGTGCTTCAGCTCGACCGCCTGCCAAGCTGCATTCATCAGCAAAGGGAAAACCATCGGGGAGAGCTCTCCCTCCTCGTCGCCTTCGATAAACAAGGTAGCAGCGGCCGATGTGCAACTGGCTCTGGCTGCCCATAGCAGGCCGGCACTGCGATACCCAAGCGAGAGCTGGACTTGCGCATCAACAAAGTCTTCGGCATGCTCTTTCTTCGTGAGCAAGCGGGCGGCCTTGCCGAGAAGTCGGATCATTTCCATGTTCTCGTCGAAGTCAAGCTGACGCGCACGCTTGACCAAAACCAACGCACCCTGACTTTCACCGGTCCGTTTGGTAACGAACTCGGCTACTTGATCGACGAGGTCCCGGTATCCGCGATCTTTCCCCGCCACCTGACCGAGCACCTCGACCAGCCTGGTCAGGCGGCTGATGTCGAACTCGCCCATACCCTCGGCTTTTGCCAGGACATCCGTGAACTGAGGCCAAAGTGACGCGAGTCGCTTTGGATCGCCAGCTCGCATGGCTTCATTGACCTCAATGGTCAAAAGCGAGGTCTGCGCCTCCAAAGCATTGTTCGGACGACTGACGTCGCTTGCCAACTCCGACAACCTCGTGGAAAGACGCGCGATCCGCGCCTTGAGCCCAGATTGCTCCTCTGTCAGATGCCCATGAACAACGATGTTGAAGAGTAGCTGCGCAAGGTTGCACAGCATTTCCAGGTTCTTAGAGTGATCGTTGCCGATGACCCGCGCTTCAAAAGCCTCGTAACCGTCAACCACGGCCTTGACATCGTCGAACCACCAGAACGCGGTCCACAGCGCCTCGTAACGGGAGGTGAGCTGCTGGCGCTGCGTTCCGCCATCATCCGCTAGGCGGATCGCCCTGCTGAACTTGCCCTCGACGTCAGTTTTCGGCAGTTCCAGTTCGCGCGCGAGCTTGGCAGCCACCAAGGCCTCCGCCGCGCGCTGCATCTCCATACCGGCGAAGGCCTCGGGGTCGGTCAGCTCCCGCTCGATGTCCTCCAGTTGCTGGGTGCGCGAGTAGTCGGACGGACCCAATTCACGCTCGCTAGTCTTATCGCCGATGCCTAGGTAGTTGTACGCCAGATCGCGCCGGTTCTTGTCGATGACTTCGTCGACAATCCAGCTGCGGTCATGGATCGTCACTATGACACCGTACTTTTCGCTCAGTTCCTGCTCGACGCGTGCCCGGTCCTTTGCCCGTGCCGCTCTGGATGTGACAAAGAAGACCTTCTTGTAGCCGCGGTTGGTGGCGATAATGCCTGCTACATCCGATCGCGCCTTTTCTGGCCAGGTTTTCTTAGCACTGAACGCAAACGCCCAACGCTCGCTGCCGCTGTTTGCCATCCCGAAATAGAGTTTGCTGATCTCGTCGGCAACCGGAGTCGTTTCGGTGTCCGCCTTGCTGTCGCCACCGCCCTCCGGCCCTGTGGCGGGCCGCAAGTTTGGGCAAATTGTGCGTTCGCAAAGCTTGCGGCAGAACAGCTCGAAGTCGTGGGTCTCATTGCGTTCGGTGATCGTGTCCAAGTGATGCGACAGGATCTCAGCTTTCAGCTGGTGCCGATCACGATTGGTCGAGTCCGAATATAGTCCTGGCCGCAATTGACGCATGAACTCTGACGGTGAAACGCGCTTTTCCTGAGCCTTCTTCTCCATCTGATTGTCCCTATCGAAGGATGTGATCAGCCCCAGCCAACTGCTGGCAGGGTCAGCGCTGGCGGAGCGGTCAGTTGAAACGCTACCAGGCCCTCATTCCGGACTTTTCGCTGCTGGACAAGAATACAGTAAGTTAGAGCGATAGAGCTGCCCATCGCGCGACCCAGCAAGGACTTGAAAGTCCAGTTTGACTATCGGTACTCAACGAGGTCTAACAGTGGCAAGTACACCAAGCATCGAGCGTTCGGCTTGGCGCTTCTCGACCTGCTCGCCTACCTTTTCCTTGCCGAAGCCCAATGCACCACCGCCAATGGCTGCTGCTGCTGCTGCCGCTGTGGGCAGTGCCACTCCGAGAAGCGGAGAGAGGCTCGGAAGGAATGCAGCCGCCGCAGCCACCGTAAGACCAGCACCGCCACCGAAATACGCAGCCATCTTCTTCGGGGCGTATTTACGCTCTATGTCATTCATGGCCTTCAGTTGTCGCTGGACTAGCGAGGCAAGGCCGTGGTTAACCTCGCGGACCATGTCATTCAGCTCAATGGCACCTCCGCCCGCAAGCTGCCCCGTGAATTTATTCAGTTCTTCCCGGAGCCAGCGATGCTCATTGTTTTTGATTAACTCCGCAAGCGTCTGGACCGGAATGGTCGCCAACCAGGACAGGCTGTCATCCTGTACCGCCCGCAACGTCAGGAACGCCTGTTCGGATAGCACGTTCTTGCGGCGCAGTTCTTCGGCGTTCACCTGCGCACATTTCTCGAAATAGTGCCAATGGACATGCTGTGACAGCAGAGGTTGAGCGTCAAGTTCTCTGGCGTTTTCGAGGAGATGGTAATGGGGGCGCAACCTTTCCAGAACGCCGTTAAGCAACAGAACGCTAGTTGGGAGGGCTTTCATCTGGGTGAGCATTTTTTCCGAGCGGATACCTTCGAGTCCACTGATATATGCCTTTACCGCCTCATCTAGACCGAGTTGCTGATTCGGTTGACCGCCCGGCGGAATGAAGAGGCCGCTCGCCAGAAGTGCCTGCGCGAAAGGCTTGTCGGTTTTACGCGCGTACTCGAACAGTTCCTCTATTGAGGTGACCGTGCCATTACAAAGAGGTTCGATCATACGAACGGCCAGTTGCTCCATGCCAAACTTTGTATGGGCATCGCGCTCTTCCAGAATCTCCTCGAAACTTGGGAAGACAAACACCGGCGGAACTGGCAGGTCGGCATCTACCAATGGACGTAGCTGGAGTACGTAAAACAGCGCATGGGCGAGCTGAAGATGTTTGGCATTCAAGTTCAGGTCGGCGAAGAGAAATGGATGGATCGGATCTGGCACTAGCTGCGTATCCGCATACAGGCCGGTGATGCGGACTGCATTGAGCGCTGAGGGACCGAATCTGCGCTGACCGCCAGTCACCAGACGCATGCCGCCGAGCGTCTTGGCATGCTGGAACAGCTGGACAGCATTGGCGTTGTAGTACGCGACAAGTTCTTCAAATACGGCGTTTGCCGCCTTGGCTATTGCATCCGGCTCATGAGTGAGACGCCAGATCATGCGATCCTTGATCTCCTGTTCCGTCGCAATCAGTTCGACCGCCCTTCCGGTCAGCGCGGCAAAGAGTTGCGCAAACAGACGGAAAAGTTCGGACTGTGAGTCTGCTATTGGAAGTGATTGTGAAGACGGGCGCTGGTCTGGCTGGCGCTGTGCGACGAAGCCCAACGCAAGGCCCGCTGTACGACCGAAAGACAGTGCCTTCTCAGATAGGCCGCGGGTGTCTACTAGGCCGACTATGGTCAACGGTGCCGCCATGAACTCCTCGGCCAATTCACGGTACTCCGGAGCAACCTTTAATTGGCCTTCACGCAGCGCAGTCCAGGTTGCCAGGAGCCGCTGCGCCATACGGGCATCTAAATCATTCTTGTCGGTCACCTTCATCTCCCTTGGCCTGACCAAAGCGGTCGGCGTCTATGACTGGATTGGCGTCGCAGCGAAATCAGCGTCCACTGCATTTCGGCTATATATCGTGTCCGCAGAATACATCAGCCGCGATGTCGCCGATTTGGAGCTATGAATCGAAAGAAGTCGAGTTCCGCTTCGGTTCGGGAGTGCCAACTTATGTCCGACACAAGCGGTCATTCTTGCGGCCACCTGAGAGCAAGTCACCCCACATGACTGGCATTTAGGGAGTTACGATCAGTTGAGTTCTTGACCAGAGAAAGACCGGTTTCAACGAATGCGGCCGTTCGGTCGGAAAAGTTACCCGTCTGCAACCAGCCTTTTACAGCCATTCATCGCATCCTCGCCCTCACCCCCCACCCCGCTGCATCGTCAGGTCAAAGCGCTTCATGAAACGCTGACGCGCATCCTCCTCCACCCCCTCAAAGACGAACTGCACCGCCAGCCGCTGCAGGCGCAGCAAGGCGATCACGCGGGGCGGCAGGGCGTGCCATTGCAGCTGCAGATGGCCTTGGCCGATCTGCACCCGAGCCTGGCCCGCCCCCAGCTCATAGGCGTGGTCGCCCAGGGCGCGCGGCAAGGCCGCCAGCCATTCGGTTTCGGTGGTGCCCATGTCGCGCTCAAAGCGCTCGGGGTAATAGGACTGCACGGGAGCGGTGCCAGTGGGCCAGCCTCAGCCACCCGCAATCGGCGGCCAGATGGCCAGCACGTCGCCGTCCTGCAGGGCGTGCGTGGCACGCTGCTCGGGCGCGATGTACTTGCCGTTGACCAGCACCAGGTGCACCAGCCTGGGCGGCAGGGCAAAGGGCTCGATCACCTGCACGATGGTCGCGCCCTCACTCACAGTAAGCGGCATTTCATTGCCCGGCCGCACCGAGGCCGGCAAATGGTCGCCCAGCGAGGCGAACAACTTGAAGGTGATGTTCATGCAGGCGATGTTATCGGCGGCGCGCGTCCTGTGCGCCGCTCCAGTGGCCTTGCCCTTGCGCACAGGCCAGGTAAGCCTCCATCAGCTTCGTCGGGTCCTGCAAGAGCTTGTCTTTCCACTCGCCCAGCCGGACCTGGCCTTCCACCAGCCCGCGCATCACGCCCACATGCTCGGTCCAGCCGACCGAGTTGCAGCCCACCATGAGATCGTCCTTGAACTGCAGGCTCAGGTGCTTGCCTGCGGCCTGGTCGGTCAGTTCGGCGTGTTCACCGCCGTCCACACCTTGCCAGTTGCCAAAGCTGGTGGAGATCAGGCCCAGCGTGTCGAGCACGTTGATCTGGGTGACGCCCTTGAGCGTGGTGCCCTGACCCGCCATATTGAGTGCGGCCACACGGGCCTGCTCGGCCGCATTGGGCTGGATGGCGCTCACGATGGTCTTGCCGCTCACTTTGTCAAAAGCCTCGGCGCAGTCGCCTGCGGCGTAGATGCCGGGCACATTGGTCTGCATGCGCTCGTCGGTCAGCACGCCCTGCAGGCAGGTGATGCCGCTGCCCTCCAAAAAACCAATCGCCGGGCGCACGCCCGTGGCGCTGATGACCAGATCGGCTTCGACCGTGCGGCCACCCGACAGGCGCACGCGCAAACCACCGCCCGAACCGCTGCCCCCCATGCCCAGGGCACCGGCAATCTTGCCGAACAACCCTGCAGGGGCATCGGCTTTTTCAATCGCCTCCACCTTGGTGCCGGTGAAGACCTTGACGCCTTTGGCCTCGCACCAGTCGCGGATCATGCCGCCGGCCATCGGGCCCATCATGCGCGGCACCATGCGGTCGCCCATCTCGACCACCGACAGTTCAACCCCGCGCAGCTGCAGCGCTTCCATGATGATGCAGCCAATGAAGCCCGCGCCCATCTGCAGCACGCGTGCCCCCGGCTTGGCCAGTGCGGCAATGGCGCGGGCGTCTTCCAGCGTCCAGCAGGTGTGCACACCGGGCAGGTCCAGGCCGGGAATGGGCGGGCGCACCGGGTGCGAACCGGTAGCGATCAGAAGGTTGTCAAACGACAGGGTTTCGCCGTTGTCCAGATGCACCAGTCGCTTGGCGGCTTCGATCTTGCTGGCGCGCGCCTGCACGATGTCGATGCGCAGGTCGGTAAAGTGGGTATCGCCCTTGCGCAGCCAGGTGCCCTGCTCGCCCACCTTGCCAATCAGCAGGTAGGGAATGGCCATGCGCGAATACGGGGCCTCGCGCTCGTCGCCGACCACGGTGATGCGGTCTTGCGGGCATTGCTTGCGCAGGGTTTCGGCGGCGATGACGCCGGCCGGGCCGGCGCCAAGGATGAGGTGGTGACGCATGGATGTACTCCGACAAACAGGCAGCGGCCCGAGGGCCGCTGCAGATCAAGGTCGATGAGGCTTGTGCCCCGGCAGGATCACAAACCCAAGCGCTGCTTGGTCTGGGCGGTGGGACGGCCTTCGCTGTCCCAGCCACGCACATCGTAGTACTTGGGCAGCATCTCGGGCAGCTTGCTGACCACGCCCTTGCCCGGGCCGGTCTTGGCGGCTTCGGTCAGCAGGCGTTTGGGCAAGGTGTCGTCGGCCTTGGTGAAGCCGGCTGCGTTGTTGAACTCGCGCTCCATGTTCCAGATGCGCTCGCCAATGTGGGCCAGGTGCTCCATGGTGTACTCGTCACCGCAGGCAGCCTGCAGTTGCGGGGCCACGTCGGCCAGGGTCCAGGCAAAGCTGGTGAAGATGCACACACCCGCCGAGTCAAAGGCGGCGGTGGCGTCCTGGAAGGCCTTGACCAATTCGGGTTTGCCTTCGCTCTCCACCGGTTCAGTCTTGACCGGAATGCCCAGCACTTCAGAGGCGATGGTGTAGCCGCGCAGGTGGCAGGCGCCCCGGTTGGAGGTGGCATAGGCCAGGCCAATGCCCTGGATCACACGGCCGTCATACGCCGGGAATTCCTGGCCCTTGACGCTCATGGACAGGTCGGGGTGGCCGTACTTGGCGGTCAGGCGCTTGGAGCCCAGGCCGATTTCCTTGCCAAAGCCGATGCCCTTGGCCGTCATGTCGGCCAGTTCGCACAGGGCCTTGGCCGAGCCGAACGGCGCTTCGATGCCGATCTGCTCCTGGGTCAGGACGCCCATTTCATAGAGTTCCATCACCGCACCGATGGTGGCGCCGAAACTGATCGGGTCAAAGCCTTCTTCGTTGCAAATCAGGTTGGCGTATTGCAGGGCTTCGAGGTCACTGACGCCGTTGGCGGCGCCCAGCGCCCAGGCGGCTTCGTACTCCAGGCCACCCGAGGCGCCCCAGTACTCGGGCTTGTTCTGCACCGAAAAGTGGGACTGGTCCATCTTGCTGATGCGGCCGCAGGCAATGGTGCAGCCAAAGCAGGCCTGGTTGGTCACCAGCTGGGCTTTGCCATCGGTCTTGCGCGGCGTGGCCATGGCTTCGGCCGAGATGTCCTTGGCACCTTCGAACTGCACATCACGGTGGTTGCGCGTGGGCAGGCCACCGATCTCGTTGATCACGTTCATCAGCACCTGGGTGCCGTAGGTCGGCAGGCCCTGGCCGGTGACGGCGTTGTCGGCCAGCACCTTCTTGGCGGCCTTGGCCGCAGCCATGAAGGCTTTCGGGTCGCGCACATTGCCCACGCCCTTGGTGCCCCGCACGGCAATGGCCTTGAGGTTCTTGCTGCCCATGACCGCGCCCACGCCCGAGCGGCCGGCCGCGCGGTGCAGGTCGTTGACCACGGCGGCGTAGAGCACGCCGTTTTCGCCGGACTTGCCGATGCTGGAGATGCGCAGCAGCGGGTCCTGGTGCGACTTCTTGAGCAGGTCTTCGGTCTGCCACACGCTCTTGCCCCACAGGTGGTCGGCGTCGCGCAGCTCGGCCACGTCGTCACAGATGTAGAGATAGACCGGCTTGGCGCTCTTGCCTTCAAAGATGACCATGTCCCAGCCGGCCATCTTGAGTTCGGCGCCCCAGTAACCGCCCGAGTTGGAGCAGGCAATGGCGCCTGTCAGCGGGCCTTTGGTGATGACGGTGTAGCGGCCACCGGTGGAGGCCATGGTGCCGGTCAGCGGGCCGGTGGCCCAGATGATCTTGTTGTCGGGCGACAGCGGATCGACCTTGGGGTCGATCTCGTCGATGAGGTATTTGCTGCCCAAGCCGCGCGAACCGATGTAGGCGCGGGCCCACTCCATGTTCAGCGGTTCGGAGGTGACGGTGCCAGCCGTGAGGTTGACGCGGAGGATTTTTCCAGCCCAAGACATGTTGATGCTCCTTGTGGGTGGTGGATTTAAGCGGCAGAGGGCTGATTGCCCAGTTTGTCGGCCCACTGCTTCATCTTGTCCAGACCGGTCCAGTTGGCGTCGATGAAGGTGATGGCGCCGGTCGGGCAGGCGTCGGCACAGGCCGGGTCGCCACCGCACAGGTCGCACTTCTGGACCTTGCCGGTTTCCTGCACGTAGTTGATGGTGCCAAACGGGCAGGCGATGGTGCAGACCTTGCAGCCCACGCAGGTGGATTCGTTGACGACCTTGGCGCCCGTGGCCTTGTCGACCGTGATGGCCTCGACCGGGCAGGCGTGCAGGCACCAGGCTTCGTCGCACTGGGTGCAGGTGTAGGGCACTTTTTTGCCGGTGTGGTGGAAGTCAAACACCTTGATGCGCGACTTGGCCGTGGCGTAGGTGCCGTAGTTCTCGAAAGAACAGGCCATTTCGCACTGCTGGCAGCCGGTGCACTTGTCCGGGTTGATGTGCAACACCTTTTGCATGTGGGTCTCCTGAGGGGCGGACCAGGCTATGCAAACCTGTTCCTATGAATAACAATGCATAGCCATTGTGCTTTCAGGGTCATGGCCGTTTCGTGCGGGATTACCCTCAAAGCCACCCTCCTCTGATCAGAAATTCTCAGCTTGATACACATGGCCACCGCCGACCGTCTGCCCGCCATCGCCCAGGCTCGCCAACACCTGCTGCACGAAGGCCACACCCAAGCCCAGCCTGGCTTGGCCCCTTGGCTGCAACGCGGCTGGCAGCGCTGCATGGCCTGGGACCTGACGCCCGGCCAGCGCGTGGGCTTTGACGCCGTCAGCGCTGCCCGCATGCGCCAGGTGCAAGAGGCCAGCCAGCCCCTGGTGCAGGCTGCCCGCCCGGTGCTGGCCGAGTTGGTGCGGGCCATGGGCAACATTGGCTACTTCGCCATCCTGACCAACGCCGAGGGGGTAGTGGTCGACGTGCACGGCCCGGTGGACCGCAGCGACCGCCGCGCCGACGTGATCGCGCGGGTGGGTGTCGATCTGTCAGAGCGCGCCGTGGGCACCACCGCCATCAGCGCGGCCCTGACCGAGTTGCAACCGGTCTGGCTGCACCGTGGCGAACACTTTTTTGACGACACCGGCGCCTACAGCTGTGCGGGCGCCCCCGTGTTCGGGCCACACGGCCAATGCGCCGGCATGCTCGACCTGACCGGGGTGGAGGTGGTGGAGCGCCCTGCCCTCAAGCACCTGGTGCGCCGCGCCGCACGCAGCATCGAAAACGGCTGGCTGCTGGCGTCACCGCATGCGCTCACCCTGCGCCTGAACTGGCCTGGCAACCAGCCCGGCGACGACAGCGATGGTTTGCTCACGCTCGACGCTGATGGCCGCATCGTGGGTGCCAACCCCACGGCCAGGCAGATGTTGTCGCTGGGCGTTCACACCACCCATTCGCACGCCAGCGATGTGTTTGCCATGCCCTGGGAAAGCCTGTTTGATGCCGCCAGACGGGATATGGGGCAGTGCGAGGTGCCGCTGTGGTCAGGCCTGCGCCTGCAGACCCAGGCGCACAGCGCGGGTGCGGTTCAGCCTGCGGCCAGTGCCCCGCGCAGCAGCGGCAAGGCCCTGCGCGACGTGGAAACCGAACTGATTCGCCAGGCGGTGCTCAAGGCCCGTGGCAATGTGGCAGAAGCTGCCCGCAGCCTGGGCATCAGCCGCGCCACGGTGTACCGCAAGCTCGGCGCACCCCAAAACTGATCACCGGGCGGCGTTCGGAAAGAACAGCTGCTCGCCACCGATCTTGTAATCGGCCACAGCCGTCTGCCCGGCAGGCGATACCACCCAGTCCACAAATTTTTGCGCTTCGGCTTGCTTGACGTGCGGATGCTTGGCCGGGCTCACGACCATCACGCCATATTGGTTGAACAGGCGCTGGTCGCCTTCCACCAGCACCGTCAGATCGGCACGGTTTTTGAAGTTGAGCCAGGTGCCGCGGTCGGCCAGCACATAGGCGCCTTGAGAGGCCGCGATGTTGAGTGCCGGGCCCATGCCGCAGCCGCATTCACGGTAGCCAGCGCCCTTGGCGGCGTCCAGCTTGGCCATTTTCCAGAAGCGCAATTCGGCGGCGTGCGTGCCGCTCTTGTCGCCCCGTGAGACGAAGGGGGCATTGGCACCCGCGAGCTTGCCCAGCGCGGCCACGATGTCTTTGCCACGCGTGCCTGCCGGATCGGCTTTGGGACCGATCAGCACAAAGTCGTTGTACATGACCTCCAGGCGCTTGAGGCCAAAGCCTTCGGCCACAAATTTTTCTTCGGCCACCTGGTCGTGCACGAACACCACATCGGCATCGCCCCGACGCGCCATGTCCAGCGCCTGGCCGGTGCCCAGCGCCACCACCTTCACGTCGATGCCGCTGGCTTTTTTGAAGGCGGGCAAGAGGTGGGCAAACAAACCCGACTGCTCGGTGGACGTGGTGGACGACACCACGATGGACGGGCTTTGCGCCCAGGCCAACGGAGCCGTCAGCAACGAGGCCAGCAACAGACGACGCACGGCGTTCTTCATACGGTTTCTCCTTGAACAAATGCATGGGCCTCGGGGCTGACATGGGCCAGCACCTCGGCATTGAAAAAATCCTCGACCGGCAAATCGGCCAGCACCCGCCCCGACTCCAGGCAAAGCACGCGCGTGGCAATGCGCTTGACCTGCCCCAGGTTGTGGCTGGCCCAGACCAGGGTCAGCGGCTGCGAGCTGCCTTGGGCGAATTCGGCAATCAGCGCTTCAACCTCGCGCTTGGCGTGCGGGTCCAGGCTCGCGGTGGGTTCGTCCAGCAGCAATACGTCGGGCTGGCGCGCCCAGGCACGGGCCAGCGCCAGGCGCTGCTGCTGCCCGCCTGAGAGTTGGCGCCCGCCCTGCGCTGAAATGCCCTGCAGGCCCACGCGGGCCAGTGCCTGCAGCGCCTGCGCCTTGGCTGTCGCCCACGACAAACCCAGTGAGCGGTCAAGCCACAGACCCAGCGCCACGTTGTTGAGCGCCGAGGTGCGCAGCAGGTGCGGCCGCTGGAACAGCATGGCCTGGCGCAGCGCGCCGTCGCGGCGGGCGATGCCAAAAGCGGGAGACAACAGACCATGCAAAGTGCGCAGCAATGTGCTCTTGCCTGAGCCATTGGGGCCAACCAAGGCCACCCTTTCGCCTGCGGTGATGCTCAGGCTGACCCCCTGCAAGGCACGCACGCGGCCCAGCTGCACCGTCACCCCATCGAGTTGCATGATGGGGCGCATCACAGCCCCCCCACCAGTGCGGGGCTGGTGCCCAGGCGGGCTTCAGAGCGTCGGCGCAACAGAGCCACCAACACATTGAGCAGACCCACCACGGCCAGCAACACCAAGCCCAGGGCCAGCGCCAAGGGCAAATCGCCTTTGCTGGTTTCCAGCGCAATCGCGGTGGTCATCACGCGGGTAAAGCCGTCGATGTTGCCGCCCACGATCATCACCGCCCCCACTTCGGAGATGGCACGACCAAAAGCGGTCACCAAAATCGTCATCAGCGCCAGGCGTTCATCCCAGGCCAGCAGCAGGCTGCGCACCAGCGCACCCGCCCCCAGCGAGGCCCATTGCTCACCATGCTGGCGCTCCACGTCTTCGACCACCTGGCGTGTGAGTGCGGTGACCACCGGCAGCACCAGCACCACCTGGGCCAGCACCATGGCCTTGAAGCTGAACAGCCAACCCAGAACACCCAGCGGGCCGGTGCGCGACAGCAGCAGATACACCACCAGACCCACCACCACCGAGGGCAAGGCCAGCAAGGTGTTGAGCCCGAGCAACACCACCTCACGCCCCCGAAAACGGCTCACAGCCAGGCCCGCGCCCAGCAAGACGCCCAGGCCATAGCCAATCAGGCACGCCGTGGCACTGACCGCCAGCGAGCGGCCCACAATGACCCAGAGGGAGGGATCGAAAGCGATCAGCAAGTGCAGCGCCGTGGTGACGCTGTCGGAGAAAGTGTTCATACAGCGTGGGCGATGGTAGTGCAGCGCCGACGCGCTGGACGTACGGGTTCTCCGCTATGAACAAAAGTGCATAGGTGCATTGAGGCACACTCGGGCTGTGCCCAAGATCCACCTGTCCTACCAATGGCTGCCCGACGGCGATGCCGCCGCAGCACCGACCTCCCCCCTGCACCACCCCCTGATGGCGTTGCTGCAGGCGGTGCGCAGCGAAGGCTCGATCTCGAATGCCGCCAAGGTGTTGGGCCTGTCGTATCGCCATGTGTGGGGCGAGCTCAAACGCTGGGAGCAGACCCTGAGCCAGACCCTGATCGTCTGGGAGAAGGGCCAGCCCGCCCGCCTGACCGAGTTTGCCGACAAGCTGCTGTGGGCCGAACGCCAGGCCCAGGCCCGGCTGGCCCCGCAAATCAGTGCCTTGCAGGCCGAGCTGGAAAAAACCTTTGCCCAGGCCTTTGACCCCGACAGCCATGTGCTGACGGTGTATGCCAGCCACGACGACGCGCTGGTGCGTCTGCGCGAACACGCGGCCAGCCAGACGCTGCACCTGGACATGCGCTTTTGTGGCAGCGTGGACGCGATCCGCGCCTTGAACGAGGGCCGCTGCACGGTGGCCGGCTTTCATGCGCCGGCGCACCCCGCCGCCGATTCGCTCCTGGCGCGCACCTGCCGCCCCTTGCTGCAAACCGGTCAGCACAAGCTGATCGGCTTTGCCGTGCGGCAACAGGGTCTGATGGTGCCCCCCGGCAACCCGCTGGGTTTGCAAGGCTGGACCGACCTGCTGCGCGCCGACGTGCGTTTTGTCAACCGCACCCTGGGCACCGGCACCCGCTTGCTGCTGGACGACTGGCTGGCCACGCACCAGCACACGGGCGCCGCCATCCAGGGCTACGCGCACGAAGAACCGTCACATGCGGCCGTGGCGGCCTGCGTGGCCTCGGGCCAGGCCGACTGCGCTCTGGGCATCGAGTCGGCCGCACGCGCCCGCGGCCTGGACTTTGTGCCTTTGCAGCCCGAGCATTACTGGCTGGTCTGCCTGAAAAGTGCGTTGGACACCCCTGCCGTGCAGCAGTTGCTGGCGGTGCTGCGCGCCGCCCCCTGGGGCCAGCAACTGGGGCAATTGCCGGGCTACACAGCCCGGGAACAGGCCGGACAGGTGCAGTCGCTCAAGCGCACCCTGCCCTGGTGGTGAGGCTGGCGGACAACGGCTGGGGCTCTTTTTGAGCGCTTTGGTGCGCTCAGCCTCAAAAATTTCAAAAGTCAGCCCTGCCAGGCCGCAGGCAGTGCTCCACTAAAATCACGCATCCTTTTTTCGGGACTCCCCATGTCTGCAATTGTCAAATTCGCCAACGCGATGGACTGGACCAGCGACCGGTTCGGCAAACTCGCCTCCTGGACCGTGCTGCTGGCAGCCATGATCAGCGCCGGCAACGCCTTCATCCGCTATGGCCTGGACTGGAGTTCCAACGGCCTGCTCGAAATCCAGTGGTACCTGTTCGCCTGGATGGTGATGGTGGGTGCACCCTACGTGCTCAAGGTCAATGAACATGTGCGCGTGGACCTGGTCTACGGCAAGCTCAAGGGCAACGGTCCGGTCTATGTGGACATTTTTGGCCTGCTGGTCTTCCTGATGCCGGTCATGGGTTTCCTGGCCTGGATTTCCTTCCCGTATTTCTGGAACACCCTGGTCACGGGGGAATACAGCAGCAACGCTGGCGGCCTGATCCGTTGGCCCGCCACCCTGGCCATGCCCGTGGGCTTTGGCCTGGTGTGGCTGCAAGGGCTGGCCGAGCTGTGCAAGCGCATCGCCTACCTGCGCGGCGACTACGCCATGGACACCCACTACGAAAAACCGCTGCAGTGATGCCGCACCCCTGAAGCACACTGCAAGGAACAACAACATGGAAATGCAAAACTTTGCCCCGGTGATGTTCGCCGGTCTGGTGGTCGTGATGCTGATCGGTTTCCCGGTCGCCTTCTCGCTGGCCGCACTCGGCCTGGGCTGCGGCTTCTACGCCATCGAGATGGGTTGGTTCCCGGCTGCCTTCATGGGCAACCTCCCGATCTCCATCTTCTCCATCCTCAACAATGACCTGTTGCTGGCCATCCCCTTCTTCACTTTCATGGGCACCATCCTGGAGAAGTGCGGTCTGGCCGAAGACATGCTCGACTCCATGGGCCAACTCTTTGGCCCCATCAAGGGCGGTCTGGGCTATTCGGTCATCATCGTGGGCTTCATCCTGGGCGCCATCACCGGCACCGTGGCCGGTCAGGTGATCGCCATGGCCCTGATCTCGCTGCCCGTGATGATCCGCTACGGCTACAACATGCGCTACGCCACCGGCGTGCTGGCCGCCTCGGGCACCATCACGCAGCTGGTGCCGCCCTCGCTGGTGCTGGTGGTGCTGGCCGACCAGCTGGGTCGCTCGGTGGGCGACATGTACAAGGGCGCCTGGGGCCCCTCGCTGCTGCAGATTGCCATGTTTGCCGCCTACACCTTCGCGCTGTCGGTCATCAAGCCGCATTACGTGCCGGGCGTGCCAGTGGAGGCCCGCACCCTGAACGGCTGGCCCCTGTGGCGCAAGTGCCTCAAGGGCATCATCCCCTCGGCCGTGCTGATCTTCACCGTGCTGGGCTCCATGGGCGGCCTGCCGCTGCAAGACCACGCCGTGGCCACCCCGACCGAAGCCGGTGCCATGGGCGTGGTGGGCGCACTCATTTTGGCCGCCATGCACAAGCGCCTGAGCTGGGCACTGCTGTGGGAAGCCATGCAGGGCACCATGCGCCTCACGGCCATGGTGGTCTTCATCCTGATCGGCTCGCGTGTGTTCAGCCTGGTGTTCCAGGGTGTGGATGGCGCGGTCTGGGTCGAGCACCTGCTCTCGGGCCTGCCCGGTGGCCAGGTCGGCTTCCTGGTGGTGGTGAACATCTTCGTGTTCTTCCTGGCCTTCTTCCTGGACTTCTTCGAGATCGCCTTCATCATCGTGCCCATGCTCGCCCCCGTGGCCGACAAGATGGGCATCGACCTGATCTGGTTTGGCGTGCTGCTGTGCGTGAACCTGCAGACCAGCTTCATGCACCCGCCCTTCGGTTTTGCCCTGTTCTACCTGCGCGGCATTGCCGACACGCTCTACAAGGAAAAGCGCATCGCCGTGCCGGTCAAGTCCAACGACATCTACCTGGGCTCCATCCCCTGGGTGATCATGCAGCTGCTGCTGGTGCTGGTCGTGATCTTTGTGCCGCAATCGGTCACATCGTTCCTGGACAAGCCCGAAGTGGTGGATGTGAACTCGGTGGTGCTCGAAGCGGCACCCGCTCCCGACGACGCGCCGCCCCCCGACGCGCAAGGGCCTTCGGACGATCCGATGAAGGACCTGCCCTCGGCCGACAAGAAGTAAACCCTTCACTTGACCAGACACCTCGCCGGTTCGCCTGCGAGGTGTTTTTATTTCAAGACACCCCCATGCAAGCAAAATCATCCGATGTGGCCAGCCCTGCGCTGCCCTACCCTTACACCCCACCCAGCCAAGCCCTGAGCGGGCCGGCCTTTGGTCCGGTGTTCAAAGCCATGGCCTGGGCCATCTTGCTGGGCCTGGGGGCCTGGATCTGGCGCCTGCAACCCGACTGGCGCACCAGCCAGGGCGCCTGGGTGGCTGTGGCCTGGGCCATGCTGGCCTTCATCGCCTGGCACATCCAGCGCAGCCGCATCGTGCTGGACGCAGACAAGATCGAGCAAACCTGGATGTGGCGCAGACGCCTGAGCCTGAGCGAACTGGCCCTGGTCAAGGTCATGCGCGTGCGGGGCCTCGAATTCCTGATCGCCCCCCGCATCTATGCCCGCAACCTGGGCAGCACCTTCACCTTCTTTTATTGCGCCGACAAAGCCATGCTGGACGAATTTGCGCGCCTGGCCGAGGCACTGCGCCTGCACGAACACCGGCCTTGAACCCGAGAGGATTCAACAAAAAACCCGCCGGGCTTGCGCGCGGCGGGTTCGAAAAGCAAATCCGACCGGAATCAGAGCTTTTGTGACTGCATGAAGCTGTCGAAGCGGGCTTCACCGAAACGGAACCACCAGTTGGCGTCGGCGCGGAACTTGGAATAGTCCTCGAACACTTTCTTCCAGTTGGCGTTC
>Ga0228700_1000023_pt1 | contig 193074 bp, 167 predicted proteins | sample McNCre317_Aug_MG_FD_178019 | JGI IMG/M metagenome (GOLD analysis project Ga0228700, IMG submission 178019) | Freshwater microbial communities from McNutts Creek, Athens, Georgia, United States - 3-17_Aug_MG | ecosystem: Environmental > Aquatic > Freshwater > Creek | place: USA: Georgia...
ATGCTTCATTCCCCGCGACGATGGACATGACGGCCATGCGCACTGCAATACCAAACGTCACCTGCGACAAGATGACACTTTGCGGCCCATCGACCACGGCAGAGTCAATCTCCACCCCTCGGTTGATCGGACCTGGGTGCATCACGATGGCGTCGGGCTTGGCCAGTTGCAACTTCTCTTGCGTGAGGCCAAACGATTTGAAATATTCTTGACTCGATGGCAACAACGCACCGCTCATGCGTTCGTTTTGCAAGCGCAGCATGATGACCACGTCGCAATCTTTGATGCCTTCTTCGAGGTTGTTGAACACCTTCACACCCATGGCCGACAAGTCGCTGGGCACCAAGGTCTTGGGGCCGACCACGCGCACTTCGGCGCAGCCGAGGGTGGTGAGCGCATGAATGTCCGAGCGCGCCACACGCGAGTGCAACACGTCGCCCACGATGGCCACGGTGAGGTTGGTGAAATCTTTTTTGTAATGACGGATGGTGTACATGTCCAACAAACCCTGCGTGGGGTGTGCGTGACGGCCGTCACCGGCGTTGACCACATGCACATGCGGCGCGACGTGTTCGGCAATGAGGTAAGGCGCACCCGACTCGCTGTGGCGCACCACAAAAATGTCAGCCGCCATCGCGCTCAGGTTGGCAATGGTGTCGAGCAACGACTCGCCTTTGGCTGCCGATGAACGCGCGATGTCGAGGTTGAACACATCCGCCGACAAACGCGTGGCCGCGATTTCAAACGTGGTGCGTGTGCGTGTGCTGTTCTCGAAGAACAGGTTGAACACGCTCTTGCCACGCAAGAGCGGCACCTTCTTCACTTCGCGGTCGTTGACCGACACGAAGTTGGCTGCCGTGTCCAAGATATGGGTGAGGATGTCGCGTGACAAACCTTCGGTGGAGAGCAGGTGAATCAGCTCGCCGTTTTTGTTGAGTTGGGGGTTGCGTTTGTAGAGCATAGGAGTTCTTGTGGTCAGCCCTTCACTGAGAAATTAAATTGGCCGTTGTCGTCTTTGGTGAGCGCCAGCGATTGGGTGGCAGGCAATGCCACACGCGCTGCGGCGTAGTCGGCCTGAATGGGCAGCTCGCGGCCACCGCGGTCCACCAATACGGCCAACTGCACATGTGCAGGACGGCCATAGTCAAACAACTCATTGAGCACCGCGCGAATGGTTCGGCCGGTGTAGAGCACATCGTCGAGCACGATGAGGTGTGCGCCGTTCACTTCAAACGGCAGTTTGGTTTGGCCACCGTCGGCCAAGCCGCGCTGCGCAAAGTCGTCGCGGTGCATGGCCGACGAGATGCTGCCAGCCTCGCCTTCGAGTTTCAAATCTTTTTGCAAACGCGCAGCGAGCCAAGCACCACCCGAGGTGATGCCCACCAAACGTGTATTCGCTGTGAGCATGCTGCGCACACCTTTGAGCAGCTCGGTGTACAAGCTCTCTGCATCCAACATGAGGTTGCCGTGGGTACTCATAAGTTCTCTCGAAAAAATTGGTTGAGGATGATGCAAGCCGATGCCGCGTCGGCATCTTTGGCGCCATTGCTGTGCGCTTCGGTGGTGCTGTAACGCTCGTCCACCTCAAACACCTGCAAGTTGAAACGTCCGTTCAACTGGCGTGCAAATTTTTTGGCTTTGGCCGTGTTCTCGTGGGCCGCACCATCGGGGTGGTAGGGCACGCCCACCACCAGCGCGTCGGGCTGCCATTCGGCAATGCGTTTAGCAATGAGCACCCAGCGTGCATCGCCTTCAGCGTTGACCGTGGCTTGCGGTTGGGCATCGCGCAACATGCGGCTACCGTAGGCCACGCCGGTGCGTTTGACACCGAAGTCAAACGCTAAGAAGGATTGAAAGTTCGCGGGCACGGCGCTCATGAATGCCCCACATCGTTGGACAGCATCCACGGCTCTAAGCCCAACAGCTTCATGGCACGCTCGTAGCGCTGCTCCACGGGCGTGTCAAAAATCACGGCAGTGTCTGCGCCCACGGTGAGCCAACTGTTTTCGGCCAATTCAGACTCCAACTGGCCTTCACCCCACGCGGAGTAGCCCAGCGAAATCAACACACGTTTGGGGCCTGCGCCAATCGACAAGGCTTCGAGCACGTCTTTGGAGGTGGTCATCTCCAAGCCACCGGGGATGGTCATGGTGGAGGCGTAGACCGATTCTTGCGCCGCGTCTTTGCTGCTGACAGCGCTCAGTGCTTCGGCTTCTTGTTCAGGCGCATCCACCACCATCGCGTCGTGCAACACAAAACCACGCTCGGTATGCACGGGGCCGCCTTGCAGCACGGGGGCGTTCATCAGGTCTTGGCGGTGCAGGGGCAGCTCGACTTTTTCAAACAAGCCCGTCATCGACAAATCACTGGGTTTGTTGATGACCAGGCCCAATGCGCCGCGTTCGCTGTGCTCGCACACATAAACCACGCTCTTGGCAAAAGCCTCGTCCTCCAAACTGGGCATTGCAATCAAAAAATGATGCGTCAGGTTGATGGAGGCAGAATCAGCGGTCATATACCGATTTTAAAGGGTGAACATGCCGAACTCCTCACATCATTCGCCCCACGTGGCCAAAGGCTTGATGTGGTTTCGCCGCGATCTGCGCGCGTTTGACAACGCCGCGCTCTACCACGCGCTCAAGAGCTGCAAACAAGTGCATTGCGTGTTCGTGTTTGACAAAGCCATTTTGGACACCCTGCCCCGCGCCGACCGCCGTGTGGAGTTCATCCGCGAATCGCTGGTGGCGCTCGACGCCGAGCTGCACGCTGTGGCAGGCCAAGCCGGTGCAGGCCTGATCGTGCGCCACGCTGTGGCGGCAGATGAAGTGCCACGTCTCGCCCACGAGCTGGGCGTGCAAGAGGTGTTTGCCAACCACGACGATGAGCCCGACGCGCTGGCCCGCGACGCCCATGTGCGCGGCGCCTTGGCCAACTTTGGCATTGGCCTGCAAACCTTCAAAGACCACGTCATTTTTGAGCGCAGCGAAGTGCTGACGCAAATGGGCAAACCCTACGGCGTGTTCACGCCCTACAAAAATGCGTGGCTGCAAAAGGTGAACGACTTCTATTTGAAGTCCTACCCCGTGGGTAAATACATCAAGGCCTTGGCCGCGCGCCCTGCCGCCCACCAAAAGCCCGTGCCCACCTTGGCCGACATTGGCTTTGAAGCCACCAACCTCAGCAGCCTGCACGTGCCCACCGGTAGCCCCGGTGGCTTGGCCTTGTTTGAAGACTTCTTTGACCGCATGGACAAGTACGACGAAGCGCGTAACTTCCCCGCCATCAAAGGCCCCAGCTACTTGGGCGTGCACTTGCGCTTTGGCACGGTGTCGATTCGCCAGCTGGCTTCCACCGCGTACCAGCGCATGTTGGCGGGTTCCAAAGGTGCTGAAACATGGCTGTCTGAGCTGGTGTGGCGCGATTTCTATCACCAAATCTTGCACCACCACCCACGCGTGGTGACGGGTGCGTTCAAGCCCGAATACGACGACATCAAATGGGACCATGACAAACACGCCAAAGCCCTGTTTGCTGCGTGGTGCGAAGGCCGCACGGGCTACCCGCTGGTGGATGCTGCCATGGCGCAAATCAACCAAACCGGCTACATGCACAACCGCCTGCGCATGGTGGTGGCCAGCTTCTTGACCAAAGACCTTGGCATTGATTGGCGTTGGGGCGAGCGCTACTTTGCCGAGCACTTGAACGACTTTGACCTCGCCGCCAACAACGGCGGCTGGCAGTGGGCCAGCTCCAGCGGCTGCGATGCGCAGCCTTACTTTCGCATCTTCAACCCCACCAACCAAAGCGAAAAGTTTGACCCCGAAGGCAAGTTCATTCGCCGCTACGTGCCCGCACTGGCCAAGCTCAACAACAAGGCCATCCACGCGCCGTGGTTGGCCAAACCGTTGGAATTAGAAGAAGCAGGACTGGTGCTAGGGCGCGATTACCCAAGACCCATCGTCGACCACGCCGAGGCGCGTGCACTCACGCTGGAGCGCTATGGGGTGGTGAAGAAGGTGAAGTAAAAAGGACGGAGGCTATTCGCCACGACGGCGCGTAGCGCCGTCATTCGCCTCTGAGTGCCGCCAACACATTCGCCTGCGGCTCTCGCACGCTGCCCACCGCGAAGTGCTGCAACAAACGGCTCACTTCTTGGGCGCCACTGAGGCTGATTTTGATGTCATCCACCACGCGCTTGGCGCGCAAGCGAGCCAGTTGAACACCCAAGGAATCCGCAACTTCTTGGACGGCTGTCAGCTGCACATCTTGCGCGAGCTGGGCCATGCTTTGCACATCGAGTTGAACCTCAGTCGGCAGGTCGGACTCAGGCGACTCAGACCAATCGTTGAGGATGCTCACCAAGCGCTGCGAAATCACATCGGCCTGCTCTAAAAATAACAGGTGGTTGATGACTTGCAAGGTGTCTTCCACAGGGTTGTGATCGCCGCTGTACTGGGCGCGTAACTGCAAGCCACTGAGCACCTGAGACGCCGCGCTGGCCTCTCGCTCTTCAAAGCTACGGTTGGGGGCCAAACGCAAGCCCTCAAAAAAATGAGTCCCCAAGGACCAAAATGTGCGCCAGTTGGGCAGCGTTTCGGCATCGAGTTGCTGTTGGCACAGCATTTCCAACGCACGCGCGGCCTGCACGTCCACCGCAGGGCGGTGGCGCAGCAAGGCCAATACCTGGCTTTCAAACTGCGCGCGCACTTGCATGGTGTTTAGATTTGCACCATTTCAAAGTCTTCTTTGCGTGCACCGCACTCGGGGCAAGTCCAGTTCATGGGCACATCCGCCCATGCGGTGCCAGCGGCGATGCCGTGTTCGGGAGCACCGGCCTCTTCGTCATAAATCCAGCCGCAAATCAGACACATCCAGGTATTAGCCACAGTATTTCTTTCGTCAACGCATAGAATGAAACGCATTGTATCGACCCACCCATGGCGCCTGAAAACACCCCCACATCCCCAGAAACCGCCCCATCCGACGAGACCAGCGGCGCGCCCCCGTGCGTGTTGGTGTTCAACGCCAACGACCCCAGTGGTGCGGGTGGTTTGTCCGCCGATGTGCTGGCGGCTGCCTCTGTAGGCGCCCACGCACTGCCTGTGGTCACAGGCACCTACATGCGCGACACCGCCGAAATTTTTGACCACATCGCCTTTGACGATGATGCGGTGGCCGAGCAAGCTCGCAGCGTCCTCGAAGACATGAGCGTGCAAATCATCAAGGTGGGTTTTTGCGGCACGCCTGACAACTTGAGCGCCATCGCCGAGATCAGCGCCGACTATGCCGAGGTACCCGTCATCGCCTACATGCCCAACCTGTCGTGGTGGGAAGACGAAAAAATTGACGACTATCTGGATGCGTTCCGCGAACTCATCCTGCCCCAAACCACCGTGTTGGTGGGCAACCTCAACAGCTTGTGGCGTTGGCTGCTGCCTGACTGGAACAACGAGAAAAGCCCCAGTCCCCGCGACATCGCACGTGCCGCTGCCGAAGTAGGCGTGCCTTATGTGCTGGTGACCGGCATCAACCACCCCGACCAACATGTCGAAAACGCCCTCGCCACAGCGCACACCGTGATGGTGAGCGAGCGTTTTGAACGCTTTGACGCGTTGTTCTCAGGCGCGGGTGACACCCTCAGCATCACCTTGGCCGCGGTGTTGGCCGCAGGCACCGACCTTGAATTGGCCACCCGCGAAGCCTTGAACTACCTCGACCAAAGTCTCAACAGCGGCTATCGCCCTGGCATGGGTCACATCCTGCCTGACCGCTTGTTTTGGGCCGAGGCCGACGAAGAAGGCGCAGAGGGCGAAGAGACCGACGGCTTGCCTGCCACTGCTGAAGACTTCTCGCTGCCCCGCCACGAAACCAAACATTGAACCTGAAAACCATGACCGACTTGAACCAAACCCTGTTTGACCGCGCTGCCCAAGTCATCCCCGGCGGCGTGAACTCGCCCGTGCGTGCGTTTCGCGCCGTGGGCGGCACACCCCGCTTTGTGCAACGTGCCCAAGGCGCTTACTTTTGGGATGCCAATGGCCAGAAGTACATCGACTACATCGGCTCGTGGGGCCCCATGATCTTGGGCCACGGCAACCCCGTGGTGCTGGAAGCCGTGCAAAAAGCCGCGTTAGATGGCTTCTCGTTTGGTGCCCCCACCGAACGAGAGATTGAACTGGCCGAAGAAATTTTGAAGCACGTGCCTTCGATGGAAATGGTGCGCTTGGTCAGCTCCGGCACCGAAGCCGGCATGAGCGCACTGCGCTTGGCGCGCGGTGCCACAGGGCGCAGCAAGATCATCAAGTTTGAAGGCTGCTACCACGGCCATGCCGATGCGCTGCTGGTCAAAGCAGGCTCGGGCCTCGCCACCTTTGGCAACCCCACCAGCGCCGGTGTGCCGCCCGAAGTGGTGCAACATACACTCGTGCTGGAGTACAACAACGTCGAGCAACTCGAAGAGGCGTTCAAGCTGCACGGCAAAGAACTCGCCTGCGTGATGATTGAACCCATCGCAGGCAATATGAATTTCGTGCGCGCGTCTGTGCCGTTTATGAAGCGCTGCCGCGAGCTGTGCACCGAATACGGCGCGCTGTTTGTGTTTGACGAAGTGATGACGGGCTTTCGCGTCGCACTCGGCTCTGCACAAAGCGTGTACGCCAAGCTCATCCCTGGCTTCAAGCCCGACATCACCGTGCTCGGCAAAGTCATTGGCGGCGGCATGCCGCTCGCCGCATTTGGTGGCCCTCGCGCCATCATGCAGCAACTGGCCCCCACCGGCCCTGTGTACCAAGCGGGCACCCTCAGCGGCAACCCCGTGGCCACCGCCTGCGGTTTGGCCACGCTGCGCGAAATTGCCAAGCCCGGTTTTTGGGATGCACTCAGCACCCGCACCCAAAGCTTGGTCAATGGCCTGAGCGATGCAGCTGCCAAAGCAGGCGTGCCCTTCAGCGCCGACTGCCAAGGCGGCATGTTTGGCTTCTTCTTGCTGCCCGAGCTACCCCAAAACTACGCCAAGGTCATGACCAGCGACAGCCCCAAGTTCAACAAGCTCTTCCACGGTTTGTTGGATCGCGGTGTGTACATCGCCCCCGCCTTGTACGAAGCGGGTTTTGTGAGTGCGGCGCATACCGACGCTGACATTGCACAAACCGTGGCTGCGGCTGCCGAGGTGTTTGCACAGCTGTAACCATCCAATTGCTTTTTAAATTTCTCGTCCTTCTCGGGCGCATTTCCCCACAAGGACTTTCATGAAAAAAACATTTCAACTCCAAGTCGAAGGCAAACACCCAGACCGTTTGCTTGACAGCATCAAGCACGACATTCGCAAATACCTCAAACGCGAACGCCGCCGCGACCTACCCGAAGGCGTCGACTTTTGGGATTTCGATTGCAAATTTGGGTTAACCGAAGAGACCGCCGAAGCGGTGCACTTGGCCAACGTCATCACCTGCATCGACAACGCTGTGGCCAACCAAGCCAAGCAGTTTTACGTCGAAATCTTGGCCAAACACGGCGTGCGCACCAAGCGCCCCGCAGGCGAAGCGCACGAATACCAAGAGCGCCACGCCTTTGACGGGTTTGACGACAACAACGACTGAGTCTTTGCGACTCCACAAAAAAGCCACCTTGCGAGGTGGCTTTTTTTACAACTTGGTTTGCGCAGCCGCTTCAGCAGCTGCGGCTCTCAACTTGTCTTTCTTGCTCGGGCGCTTGCCTTTGATACCCCCTGTGCCGTCGTTCAGTGGTGACACGGGTGGCGGTACTTCGGTGGGTTCAAAACCTTCGAGCACTTCCAGTGATAGCTGCACTTGGGCACGTTTTTGAATGAGCTGCCAATGCGCCAGCGTGGCGGCTGTGACAAAACTCACGGCCTCACCCGATGCACCCGCGCGGCCTGTGCGGCCAATGCGGTGGGTGTAGTCGGTGGCAGAGCGCGGCAGGTCGTAGTTGACGACCACCGGCAGTTGCGCGATGTCGATGCCTCGCGCCGCGAGGTCGGTGGTGACCACCACTTCCCAACGGTCGTCTTTGAATTCGGCCAGCACATCTTGGCGTGCGCCTTGGCTCATCTCGCCGTGCAACGCGGTGGCAAACACGCCGGCTTTGTAGAGCTTGTTGGCCACATGCTCACAGGCGTAGCGGGTGGCGACAAACACCAGCACGCGCTTCCAGCCGTTTTCGGCAATGAGGTGGCGCAGCAAGGCGGTGCGTTTTTTCTCGTCCACTGAAATAGCGCGTTGCGCGATGTCGGGCGCGTGCGTTTCGGTCTGCGCGATGGTGATGCGTGCGGGGTTGTGCAGCAAGGCCTCGACCAAGGCTTTGACCTTGGGCTCGAAGGTGGCGCTGAAGAGCAAGTTTTGACGCGGCTTGGGCAACAGCGCCAACACGCGTTGCAGCTCTTCGGCAAAGCCGAGGTCGAGCAAGCGGTCAGCCTCGTCGAGCACCAAGTTCTGCACTTGGCCGAGATGCAAAGCGTTGTGATCCACCAAATCGAGCAAGCGGCCGGGCGTGGCCACCACGATGTCTGCGCCGCTGCGCAGGCTCATCATTTGCGGGTTGATGGACACGCCACCAAACACCGTGCCCACTTTGATGGACCGCGTGAGGGGCCGCGCCAAATCGCGCAGCACGTCGCTCACTTGCGTGGCGAGCTCGCGTGTGGGCACCAGCACCAAGACCCGTGTGGTGCGTTTGGTTTTGCTTGTGGCCTCCTCGCGCGATGCGGCCACCGCCATGAGGCGTTGCAACACGGGTAAGGCATAAGCCACGGTTTTGCCAGAGCCGGTTTGGGCTTGGGCCAACACATCGGTGCCTTGCAGCACGGGGCCGATGGCCTCGGCTTGCACCGGCGTGGGAGTGGTCAAACCCGCTTGGGCGGCTGAGCTTTGCAGCTCAGCACCAATGCCCAAGTCGGCAAAGCTCAAGGGCGTAGGCGCCGCATCACGCGGCGTATGGTCGTGTGGGTCAGTGGTCAATGGGTTCGATCAACAACGAATCAATGACGGAAGTGACGCACGCCGGTGAACACCATCGCTACGCCGCGCTCGTTGGCTGCGTCGATGACTTCCTGGTCGCGCATGGAGCCACCGGGCTGGGCCACGCAGGTGGCACCTGCATCCACCACCACATCCAGACCATCGCGGAAGGGGAAGAAGGCGTCGCTGGCGACCACAGTGTTTTGCAGGCTGAGCTTGGCGGCTTCGGCCTTGATGCTGGCGATGCGGGCCGAGTCGAGGCGGCTCATTTGGCCTGCGCCCACGCCCATGGTCATGCCGTTTTTGCAGAAGACGATGGCGTTGGATTTGACGAACTTGGCCACTTTCCAGGCGAACAACAAGTCGTTCAACTCTTCAGGCGTGGGTTGTTTGACCGTGACGATCTTCAAGTCAGCCAAAGCCAACTCGTGGTTGTCGGCGCTTTGCAGCAAGAGGCCTGAACCCACGCGCTTGGTTTCCAAAGCGTTGCGCACGTTGCCGTAGTCGGCGGGCAAGGCAATCTTCATCAAGCGCACATTCACTTTGCTCTTGAACACTTCGAGCGCTTCGGTGCTGAAGTCAGGGGCCATGAGCACTTCAACGAATTGCTTGCTCACCGCTTCGGCAGCGGCTTTGTCCACGGGGCGGTTGAAAGCGATGATGCCGCCGAAGGCGCTGGTGGGGTCGGTCTGGAAGGCTTTGCTGTAGGCCTCGAACGGGTTCGCACCCACGGCCACACCGCAGGGGTTGGCGTGTTTGACGATCACGCATGCGGAGGACTCGAAGCTCTTCACACATTCCCAAGCCGCATCGGCGTCGGCGATGTTGTTGTAGCTGAGTTCTTTGCCTTGCAGCTGCACGCCGGTGGCGAGCGAGCCAGCGGCGGGTGCGAGGTCGCGGTACCAAGCGGCTTGCTGGTGGCTGTTTTCGCCGTAGCGCAGGTCTTGCACTTTGACGTATTGCTCGTTGAACTGGCCGCTGAATTGGGCGCGCTCGGGCACGTACTCTTCGCTCAGCTTCTGAGCTTCAAAGTTGACGCTGGACAAATAGTTGCTGATTGCGCCGTCGTATTGGCCGATGCGGTTGAACGCAGCCACGGACAGGGCAAAGCGCAGCTTGTCGCTCAATTTGCCGTTAGCCTTCAACTCAGCGATCACATCTGCGTATTGGCTAGCGTCGGTGACGATGCCCACGTCTTTCCAGTTTTTGGCAGCAGAGCGCACCATGGCGGGGCCGCCAATGTCGATGTTTTCGATCGCGTCAGCCAGCGTGCAGCCAGGCTTCGCCACGGTGGCTTCAAACGGGTACAAATTCACGATCAACAAATCAATCGTGTCGATGTTGTGGGCCTTCAGAGCCGCCATGTGCTCGGGCGTGTCGCGACGGGCCAGCAAGCCGCCGTGCACTTTGGGGTGCAAGGTTTTCACACGGCCATCGAGCATTTCGGGGAAGCCAGTGACTTCGGCCACTTCGGTGACGGGCAGGCCCTTGTCAGCCAAGAGCTTGGCGGTGCCACCAGTGGAGATAAGGCCCACGCCCAAGGCGTGCAGTTGTTGGGCCAGCTCGACGATGCCGGTTTTGTCAGAGACGGAGATGAGTGCTTTCATGGGGTGCAGTCTTATTTGATGAGTTTGTGATCGAGAAGTTTTTTGCGCAGCGTGTTGCGGTTGAGGCCCAACCATTCAGCAGCACGTGACTGGTTGTGGTCGGCGTGGTGCATCACCACTTCGAGCAGCGGTTTTTCAACGACGCGCACCATCATGTCGTGCATGTTGTCGGGCTCTGTGCCTTTGAGGTCGCGGAAATAGGTTTCGAGGCTGGCACGTACCACCTCTTCAATGTGTTTTTTACTCATGCAAAGCGAAGGGTTCTACTAATAAAACGGGTTCGGGCAAGCGCTCGTGACGCTCAGCCAAGTCGGCAAAAAAGGCAGCCACCGCGCGGTGTTGCGATGCGCTGTCTTCTAAGGTGTTCATGTGTTGGCGAAACGCCTCGCCACCGGGCAAGCTGCGGATGTACCAAGCAATGTGTTTGCGGGCGCTGCGCACGCCCGTGCTTTCGCCATACAGGGCGTAGTGCTCGTCGAGGTGCGCCAGCAACAAGCGGCTCACCTCTTGCACCAAAGGCTGAGCCAAGTACTCACCCGTGGTCAAGTAGTGCGCTATTTCTCTAAAGATCCAAGGGCGGCCTTGCGCGGCTCGGCCAATCATCAGCGCGTCTGCGCCGGTGCGCTGTAAAACTTCTTTGGCCTTCTCGGGCGAATCAATGTCGCCATTGGCCACCACGGGTACGCGCACGGCTTGCTTGACTGCGGTGATGGTGTCGTACTCGGCGAAGCCTTTGTAGCCTTGCTCGCGGGTGCGGCCGTGCACGGTGATCATTTGCACGCCAGCGGCTTCGGCGGCCCGAGCCAAGGCCACAGCGTTTTTGTGGGCATCGCACCAGCCGGTGCGCATCTTCAAGGTCACGGGCACGTTGTGGGGCTGCGCGGCATCGACCACCGCTTGCACGATGGACATGGCCAGCGGCTCGTCTTGCATCAAGGCCGAGCCCGCCCATTTGTTGCACACCTTCTTGGCGGGGCAACCCATGTTGATGTCGATGATTTGCGCACCGCGCTCAATGTTGTACACCGCCGCCTCGGCCATCATGGCCGCGTCGGTGCCGGCAATTTGCACAGCGATGGGGCCACTCTCGCCGGTGTGGTCGGCGCGACGCGAGGTTTTGAGGCTGGTCCACAAGTCTTTGCGCGAGGTGACCATCTCGCTCACCGCATAGCCCGCGCCCAACTGTTTGCACAACATGCGAAACGGCCGGTCGGTCACGCCAGCCATCGGCGCGACAAACAGGTTGTTTGCCAGTGTGTATTGACCGATGTGCATGGGGTGAGAGAAGTGCGGAGTGCTTAAAAAGGAGGCGACATTGTACCTGCTCAAAATTTCAGCATGCGGTCTGAAAATGACGATTTTGTAAGGCTTCGCGAAGAATGGGGCTGATTGAGTAGCGAGCAATCACTACACTGGCGGGCATGGAAATTTGGATGCAATCTGTGCTCGCCGCCTTGGCCCTGCCCGAATACGGCCTGAGCACCGTGTTTGTGGTGTCACTCGTGTCAGCCACCTTGCTGCCATTGGGCTCGGAGCCCGTGGTGTTTGGCTTGGTCAAACTCAACCCCGAACTCTTTTGGCCCGCTGTGCTCGTGGCCACCGTGGGCAACACCATGGGCGGCGCCATCAGCTGGTGGATGGGCCATGGCGCGCACCAAGTGAGCGACAAACTACGCCACCAAGAAACCTCCGCCCAAGACGCCCGCGCCCTGCGCTGGCTGCACGCCCTTGGCCCCAAAGCGTGCTTGCTCAGTTGGCTGCCCGGCGTGGGCGACCCGCTGTGCGCCGTAGCCGGCTGGCTACGCCTGCCCTTTTGGCCGTGCGTGGCCTACATGGCCGTGGGTAAATTTGCGCGGTATGTGGTGATGACGGCGGGGTTGCTTTGGGTGTTTCCGCAGCATTGGGGTATTGGTTAATTCGCCACAAACCCATCGTGCCTCTTGTACTTTACGCAAGCTCATCACAACAACAAACCAACTGGGCAGACTTAGCATCCATCCGAAACTCACAACACTTCGATTTTGTAACTAAAATTAAGTTACAAAATCACCTTTTCGGACTAAGATGCATGTCACGGCACGAAAAACTGATTCTCAAGCTCAAAGCTAAGCCCACCCCATCGGATGTGAAGTGGGACGAACTCAAAGCGGTTCTGAAACACCTCGGCTACGAGATGTTGACCAACAAAGGCTCTAGGCGAAAGTTTGTTCACTTAGAGACAAAAGAGATCATCAGCTTGCACGAGCCGCACCCGCAACCCGAGGTGAAAACCTACGTGATCAAACAAGTGGTGGAGCAACTGCAAATGAGCGGAAGGATTTAAGGAGTCATCATGGAAATGCTTGCCCACAAGGGATACAACGGTTCAATCGAAACCTCCGTGGAAGACAACCTGCTGCACGGCAAGGTTCTGTGCATCAACGATTTGGTCACTTACGAGGCCACCACACTGGCCAAACTGAAAAAAGAGTTCATCGCCGCTGTGGATGATTATTTAGAGACATGCCAGCTTGCAGGCAAAGAACCAGACAAGCCTTTCAGCGGCTTGTTCAATGTACGCACAGGTAGCGAGCTACACAGAAAAGCGTATTTGCGCGCCATGAGAGACGACGCCACCATCAACCGCGTGGTGGTGGCTGCACTCGACAAATACCTAGCAACTTAAACAAGTCAAGCGCCAACAAAAAAGCCGCTCACTGAGCGGCTTTCTATTTGCAGCAAAGCAGTTGCTTAGGACGAGAACAAGAAGTTCATCACGTCGCCATCCTTGACGACATATTCCTTGCCTTCGGCGCGCATCTTGCCAGCGTCTTTGGCGCCTTGCTCGCCCTTGAAGGCGATGAAGTCGTCAAACGAAATGGTTTGGGCGCGGATGTAGCCTTTTTCAAAGTCGGTGTGAATCACGCCAGCGGCTTGTGGGCCGGTGTCGCCTTTGTGGATGGTCCAAGCACGCACTTCTTTCACGCCAGCGGTGAAGTAGGTCTGCAAGCCCAGCAAGTTGTAGGCGGCGCGAATCAAGCGGTTCAAGCCTGGCTCGTCTTGGCCGAGTTCTTTCAAGAACTCCAAACGGTCAGCGTCTTCCATCTCGGACAACTCGGCTTCGATCTTGGCGCAGATGGCGACCACTGGCGCGTTTTGCGCTTGGGCAAAGGCTTTGAGGCGATCCAAGAAAGGGTTGTTCTCAAAGCCGTCTTCCGACACGTTGGCCACAAACATGGCGGGCTTGGCGGTGATGAGGAAGAACTGCTTGAGCTCGGCCTGCTCTTCTTTGCTGAAGTCGATGGTGCGCACGGGCTTGGTGTCGTTCAGCGCGGCTTGGCACTTCTCCAAAATCGCCATTTGCTTGACGGCTTCTTTGTCGCCCGAGCGGGCAATTTTGCTCACGCGGTGAATGGCTTTTTCAACAGCCGCCAAATCAGCCAAGCACAGCTCGGTTTGAATCACTTCGATGTCAGCAATCGGGTCAACCTTGTTGGCCACGTGAATGACGTTGGGGTCTTCAAAGCAGCGCACCACGTTGACGATGGCATCGGTCTCGCGGATGTGGGCCAAGAACTTGTTGCCCAAGCCTTCGCCGGTGCTGGCACCGGCCACCAAGCCAGCGATGTCCACAAATTCCACAATGGCGGGCACGATGCGCTCGGGCGTGATGATTTGGGCCAACTGGTCCAAACGAGGGTCAGGCACTTCGACCACACCGGTGTTGGGCTCGATCGTGCAGAACGGGTAATTCTCAGCCGCGATGCCCGCTTTGGTCAGGGCGTTGAACAGGGTGGATTTGCCAACGTTGGGCAAACCCACGATGCCGCATTTCAAACTCATAAAAATATCCTTGTAAATCAATACCCAACTGCACGATCGAGCCGAACACCGGCGTGATCGAAGTACCTGACCCGCACTTGTACAACTGGGCCGACACTGCAATTGGAAAGAGCAAAACCGATGCTGTTTGTTGCGGTTTTGTCCTCGTTTTGTCCTGAAAGTAACTGTCGATGATTGTACTTATCAGCGAATCGTTACTTCAGCGCTCAACCGCTACCGATGGTCGAATCCTGCGAGATCGCTTTCTTCAAGGTTTTTGCGTTCGTCTAAACAAGCGCAAACGCACGTTTTTAGTTGCCACCAGCGTAAGGGGCAAGCAATTTCGCATGATGTTGGGCTACTGGCCTTTGATGAGTGTTGACCAAGCTCGATGTAAAGCAATGGAGGTTCTTCGTCAGTGCCGTAGCGGTGAAAGGCCAAGCCGACAAGTGCCCCAAGACCTCCCGACACTGAGAGAGGTCTATCTTGACTACTGCAAAGCAAAAGGCATCAAACCTTCAAGCCAGCGACGGTATGAATCTTTCTTTAGAACCCACTTCAGGGATTGGTTAGATCAGTCCGTAGACCACATGGGACATGGCGCATTCGCCGAACATTGCCACTGGTTCGCTCAAAACACAGGCAAATCGCTTGTAGAGCTTGGTCGGGGTGTTCTTGGTGCCGTTATCAAGTTTGTGAACGCGGTTCACGGTCTCGACATTAAGTCACCGTTTGTCCGACTTGCTGCCGCTGGTTTGCTTCCCGAGCGCACCAAGCCCCGAGCGCGGGTTTTGCAGGAATCAGAGTTGCCCCAATGGTGCGAAGCAGTCAACAAGCTCAAAGAGCGCCAGCGCGATTACCTCTATTTCGTGCTTTTTACAGGTCTGCGACGCAATGAAGCTAGGGAGATACGTTTGAAGCAAATTGACCTCTCTGGGGGCGTTTTGAGCATTCCTGAGACCAAAACGGGGCGTCCGCACAGTCTGCCCATAACTCCGATGATGAGAGAGATTCTTGCGCGTCGGTCATTGGGGTTAGAGGCCGAGGACCAAATATTTAAAGGCGTGAGTGCCGAACATCTTTGGGCGATGGCAATGCGCGTTGGCGCGCCTCGGTTCATGCTTCACGACTTGCGCAAGATGTTTGCGACCGTCGGCAATAAGCTGGGGGTGGGTGACGCTGTTTTGCGTCGAATCTTGAACCATACGGCGCCCAAAACCGATGTGCTACATAGGCACTACGTTGGGTTAGATGGGAACGACGTTTACGAAGCGTTAATTCGAATCCAATCAGAGCTTGTTTTATGCAGCACTGTCACCGACATAAAAAACCATTGAACCGTCACCTTAAAGAATAACTAAGCAGCTCCATTACATGCAGCGCATGTTGTGTCCATTGGGAACAACCGCTTTCATCTGATCTCCCTTGAGCGTCGTGACAGTGTTGTCCATATAGACCAATTCAACTTCCTCAAGAACAACGCATTTAATGGAGCTGTTGTACCAAAGGGGGCCGAAACGCTCATATTCCCCTGCCCCGCCGTTAGTCGCACCAAAGGGGAAGGGGCCAATCGACTGAGTACGACCGAATGTTTGGTTTCGAATCTCAGACCTTGCCACATCGCCAACCTTATTTCTAGCGCTAAAGGTTAGGTTGACATATTTGTAGGTATTTTGACTTGGATTAACGAACTCCACATACACCCCAACACCACCGGCAGAGTCAGCCCCTGTGCTGTAAAAGTTATAGATGGATATTGGTGCGTTCTTGTCATGCGCCAGCTTGGCAACCCGCTCTGCTGGCGACGATGTAGCACAACCGGTGAGAAAACCACACACGAATAACGATAGGCAACCAATCAATGACGTCTTGAGAATTTTTTGCATGAGTCAGCCTCGATGATGTACTAATTAGTGCGTCCACTATTAGTGAGTGGCCTTTTAATATACACCCAGCCACAGTTTGCCCTGTGGAAAATCTCAACATTCGTAAAAAGCTAGGCTTGCGCGTCAAAGAATTGCGCGCCGTTACTGGCCTGTCTCAAGAAGCGTTTGCCGATAAATGCGGCTTTGCTCGCAGCTATATGAGCCGCGTTGAACGAGGTGGAGCCAATCCCTCAGTGGATGCGTTAGAGGTCCTAGCTGTAGCCCTTGGCGTACAGGTCAAAGACTTGTTCAACGACACAAAGCCGAAAGCTACCAAGAAAGCGCCAGCACAGCTTTCGTGGGTGCCGTTTGCTGCTGATGGCAGTCACTTTGGCCCACATCTCAAACAAGCCAAAGGATTCACAGTCGGTGACAAAGAAGATGAAACCAGCTTTGCCGACTATGAAGAGGCTTTGCTTTACTTACGGGGCATGGGGACTGCAAAGTGGCGCAGACCGAACACGAACGGCAACTGGGGAGTCGTTTCAGCTGTCCGATGGGGTGTTGTTCCAACATCAAATTCGCGCTAAGAAATTGCTAAAAATGCGTGGATCAAAAATTTCCATGTCTGTCAATATAAGGTTTCAAAAACACGTGTTTTTTGACAACTAGATGGAAACAAACGTAAAGTTAGACCCCAAAAAAACGCGACAAAAATCGCCCAGCGAGCCAGTAAATACGCCATTTTTTAAATTAATTTAATTATTTTTTGTTTACCTATAAGGTTTGGGCCAATACTTTACATTTAAAGCACACACTAGATAGCAAAAACAAGCAAAACCTAACGGCATCTCCCCCGCGCCAGCCCCTTCGACAACGTAAGAAAACTGTCAGAAACTTTAGGCGACTTTGTGTGCGGCATGCAAGTCTCCCACGTTTGCTATTGAAACGCCTACGTTCACTTGATACGTTCAGGGATTCACTTTTTAAAGGAGTCCCCATGACACTCAACCAAAAAAATTTGACCAAATCCGATTCCATGTCGGTCGGTAGCAGAAGCATCACAGCCGCCCATTACGTGCCCTATACGCAGGACGATTACGACTTCATTAGCGAAATCACAGAGGCAACAAAACCCGTCTCCTACAAACCGTCGAAGTGGCTACTGACTTTGATTGGATCCCTCAAAGGGTTAGCTTCAATTAAGCACGGGTATTTTTTCCCTTGGAGTGAATTAATTAAATCTACTTCCCAAGTCGAACTGACAGAAAGCCTTGAAGAGGTAATACAAAAAATGAGAGAGGAGGTTTTTGGCTACTTCCGACATCGGGAAACTTATTGCATGCTGTCACTAGCTATGAATCGCCTCGGCTTACAAGCACCAGCATTCCGACAGCAACCTGCTTTCCCCCAAAGAAAAGGTGGGGAATGGCCTCCTGAATACCTACTTATCCAACGTGATCGTGTCGTTATAGATTGCCATTGGCTCTTCTGCACAAAGTCAAAAGTCTACGCACAAGAGTCGAAGTGGAGAGGAATCGTCAACCCAAAACTAAAGCTGCAAACACAGCGAATCGAAGAATTTGCTTGCACTATGCTCACAAATGAATATCGTGCTGACTCCATTTTTAACTTAACCGAATTTCAGCAAGCGCAAATGGCGGCGCTCAAAGGCCAAGAAATGAATCAGAGATTTAGAGGCCTTGGCGAAATGGTGACAAACTCTGCGGGAAAGAGAACCGTTGCACGTTTTAAGAAAATAGACCGTGCAATCCGTGAGTGGTCAATTAGTCAACCAAGATTTGAAAAGCACTATCCCAAATATCGTGCGTTGGCATTAGCGTCAGAACTTTTGGAGGAACCTACACAAACACGACTTGCGATGCTAGTCGGATTGATTTTGGGTGAAGCGCCGCTAAGCAATAGCACCATACAACAATCAAGAGCTGTCTTAGATCGTTTAATCACGAAAATTTGACCAACGCAGACTTCAGCAGTCACGTACACGGTGTTCTCGATAGCGAATCGCGTGCATATCTCAACGTGGAACTTTTTTCGCTGCATGCTTGCGAAGCCGCATCAAGCCTCAGTTCCGAGCATTGCTGAATCGATGATTTGACGCGTATATATAAAAAAATAGATGATAGAAAGAAGAAAGAATTGAAAACTTTGAGCGACAGGGCGCTCCCAGTTTTCTTTTCTTTCTGATGCTCGGAATGGAAAAGTCTGGGCCTCAAAAAAATTCTTCTGTTTACGCTGACAACCTTGTCATCAAAACTTTTCGAGTGTTACGCCTGCTCTATAAGGATACGCGGCGCCAGCGGGAAATGATGAATGGTCTAGATTGCCCCAAAGTCGGTTTTTCTAGGACTTCTCTGTTGCACGTTCTAGCTTCACCGCTCGGTTTAAGTTCACTACCCAAGACCCAACTCGGCAGCAAGTGTTTTTCCAACATCCTCGCCGATACAACACTTTAAGCATTCACCCTTGGCGGGACGAAGGCCATTTCCTAAAGTCTGTACACACACTGGACGCTCGTCCTGTCATGAGGACAAACTAAGGAAACACCATGAAAACCATCTCTCAACAGTTCGTCACCTACTACCGCGTCAGCACACAACGACAGGGGGCTTCAGGTCTCGGTTTAGAAGCCCAGCGTCACACCGTAGAGCAATACCTCACCAGAAGCTCAGGAACCGCCGTAGAGAGCTTTACAGAGGTTGAGACTGGCAAGGGTAGCAATGCGCTTGAAAAGCGCCCACAGCTTCGTTTGGCGCTTGAGACGTGCAAGAAGACAGGGGCAACCTTGTTGATTGCAAAGCTAGACCGTTTGGCCCGAAATGTTCACTTTGTGTCGGGGTTGCTTGAGTCGGGGGTGGACTTCGTTGCAGCCGACATGCCGAATGCCAACAAGGTCATGATTCAGATGTACGCAGTCATGAGCGAGTGGGAACGCGACCAAATCAGCGAACGAACCCAAGCGGCTTTGGCAGCGGCAAAAGCTCGGGGCGTGGTGTTGGGAGCTACTGGCCCCGCAAATCTCAAGCCTTGCAACGAACAGCGCAAGCTAAAGGCGCGAGAGTTTCGTGACCGTTTGCGCCCCGTGCTTGATGGCATGGTTGCTCAAGGTTTGAGCCGTCGAGACATGGTTGAGCGACTGAATGACCTCGGAATCAAAGCTCCTATGGGTGGGGCGTGGTCACTTGCACAAGTTCAACGCACGATCAAAATTTCTCTCCACATAAACAACTAAGAATTACATAGCAAATGCCACCTATGATCTATTCATGGATGATCTGAAATCGGTTGAAAGATTTATTGAGCGTTGGAAAGACGTCACCGCCAGCGAACTCGCGACAGCGCAAAGCTTCGTGATTGATTTGTGTGAATTGTTAGGGGTAGAAAAACCTCACGCCACATCAGACCAAGACTATATGTTTGAGCGTCCGCTCAAAGAAGCACACGGCGACGGGAGCCAAAGTGACCGCCGAGTGGACTGCTACAAACGCGGCCACTTCATTCTGGAAGCCAAAAAAATCAAAGCAGGCAGCCATACCAAAGGCTATGACAATGCCCTGCTGCTGGCCCACGCGCAAGCACAAAACTATGCTCGCGCTTTACCTCCGGAAGAAGGCCGACCACCATTCATCATGGTGGTCGATGTTGGCAGCGTCATTCAATTGTTTTCTGAGTTCAGTCGCTCAGGCGGCAACTACACCCCATTCCCTGACCCGCGCAGCCACCAAATCAAGCTGTACGACTTGCGCGATAACAAAATTCGCGACCGCCTGCGCCAGCTGTGGATCGACCCGATGGCACTCGACCCCAGCCGAGCCAACGCCAAAGTCACACGCGAAGTTGCCACTCGACTGGCCGAAGTCGCCAAAAGCCTAGAAGCCAGCGGCCACCCACCGCACCAAGTAGGCGCGTTTTTAACGCGCTGCTTGTTCAGCATGTTTGCCGAAGACGTGGGTTTGCTGCCCGCTGCAGCTGATGGCAAAGGTGCTTTTAGCGAACTCCTGCAACGCCACTGTGAAGACCCCGCCACCCTGCAACGCATGATGCAAGCCCTATGGGCCGACATGGACCGTGGGGGCTTTAGCGTAGCGCTAACTAAAGAAGTGCTCAAGTTCAACGGTAAATTATTCAAAGCATCGCAAGCCGATGGCTATGCACTGCCACTCAAGCGCGAGCAAATAGACAGCCTACTAGCTGCTGCTCGCGCCAGCTGGACAGAAGTGGAACCTGCCATTTTTGGCACCTTGTTAGAACGTGCGCTAGACCCCACGGAGCGCCACGCCCTAGGCGCGCACTACACACCTCGTGCGTATGTTGATCGACTGGTGATGCCCACTGTCATTGCCCCGCTGCGTGCTGAATGGGCCGACGCCCAAGCTGCCGCTGTGCTGCTTGCCAACGAAGCCAGTGAGTTGGACGGCAAAAAACGTGAAGACAAACTAACCGAGGCCCGCACGGAAGTGCGCAAGTTTCACCACCGCCTGTGTACCGTCCGCGTCCTTGATCCCGCCTGCGGCAGCGGCAATTTTTTGTACGTAACGCTAGAACACCTCAAACGCCTTGAGGGTGAAGTGCTGAACTTGCTAGACACCTTGGGCGACACCCAAGAAAAGCTAGGGCTAGAGGGCGAGACGGTCACCTTGCAACAACTGCGCGGCATTGAGCTAAACACCCGCGCCGCAGCATTGGCAGAGCTGGTACTTTGGATTGGCTATTTGCAATGGCAAGCCCGTACAGTGGGTGTAGCTAACATTGTTGAACCTGTGGTGCATGATTACGGCAATATTGAAAACCGCGATGCGGTGTTGGCCTATGACAGCACCGAACCTCAAAAAGATGAAGCAGGCAACATCATCACCCGTTGGGATGGCAAGACCTTCAAACCGCATCCAGTGACAGGCTTGAACGTGCCGGATGAAAGCGCACAAACCGTGCAAGAGCACTACATCAACCCGCGCAAGGCTGAGTGGCCGCAAGCTGATTTCATTGTGGGTAACCCGCCCTACATCGGCGCACGAACCATTCGCCAAGCTCTAGGTGATGGCTACCTAAATGCTCTACGCTCAGTTCATCCTCATATTCCAGAAAATGCCGATTTAGTAATGTACTGGTGGGATAAAGCTGCAGAACTCTTGAGTAATCAGAAAACCAAACAATTTGGTTTGATTACGACCAACAGCTTGCGCCAAACATTCAATCGAGCAACTCTTGATAAATGGATAAGCAACGGAATATCCATCACCTACGCAATTCCCGATCACCCATGGGTAGATGGGGCAAACGGTGCCGCAGTTCGTGTTGCACTAACAGTTGCAAGTGCAGGAAAAACAACAGGTCGATTACAAGCAGTTAAAACCGAAAAAACCTTAGATGACGGTGAAGTTGCCATCGAAGTCAACGAAACACGAGGAGTGATTACGCCAGGCCTAACGATCGGCATTGATATTGCAGCCTCTCCAGCACTCAAGGCCAACAAAGGCATGAGCTGCGTGGGGTACCAACTAACTGGCAAGGGATTTAGAGTCGATTTAGAGCAAGCAAAAAAGTTAGACCCTGAATTTGGAAAGCCTACCGCTCGAATCAGACCCCTGCTAACAGGGTCTGACATAACAAAAACAAGATCTCAATCCTTTGCAATTGATTTGTTTGGTCTTAACGATGCAGAAGTTCGTGGAAACTACCCTGCAATTTATCAATGGCTGGTTGATAACGTTAAACCAGAACGTGACCAAAACAACCGTGCATCGTTGCGTGATCGTTGGTGGATTTTCGGCGAAGCACGAAGCACGTTTAGACCGTCTCTTGTCAACACACAAAGAGCCATTGCAACATCGCTAACTGCTAAACATAGAACGTTTATTTTTGTTAATTCCGATGATGTCTGCGACAGCACTACCGTCATATTTGCATTGCCTGACGCATTTCACTTTGGCATTCTTTCTAGCCAAATTCACAGTATTTGGTGCCTAGCTTCCGGCGGAACACTAGAAGATCGACCGCGGTACATAAAATCAACTTGCTTTGAAACTTTCCCGTTCCCCGCTGCAGACTCCGGCCTCACACCCGAGCTAACCGAGCGCATCCGCCAGCTGGCCGAACAAATCGACGCACACCGCAAAGCTCAACAAGCCGAGCACCGCGACATCACGCTCACCGGCATGTACAACGTGTTGGAAAAATTGCGTAATGGCGAAGCCCTCACCGACAAAGACAAAATAATCCACGAACAAGGCTTGGTCTCGGTGCTGCGCACCCTACACGACGAGCTAGACGCAGCCGCGCTCGAAGCCTATGGCTGGAGCGATCTAGGCCCCGAGCCTTGGACAAACGAAGCAGCTCGCTCCGCGTGGACAGATGCACTGCTGCAACGGTTGGTAGATCTCAACACGCACCGTGCCGCCGAAGAAGCAAGCGGCACAGTCCGTTGGTTGCGTCCCGAGTTTCAAAACTTATCAGCAGCCAATTCGCAAGCAGGAATTGGCATGGCTGAGCATTCAGAGACAGAAGACAACGAAACCACTACTCTAATACCAGCCATCAGCGAAGTGCGACAGGCTTGGCCCGCCACTCTTCCTGAGCAAATTAAAGCAGTGGCAGAAATTCTGAATAATGCTACAACTCCGTTGGATCTAGATGCCATCGCAGCCCACTTCAAAGCACGCGGCCGATGGCGTGAACGCTTGCCAACGATTCTTGAGACATTGGCGGCAATCGGACGTGTACAAAATCGCGGTAGCAACCTATGGGTTCGTTTAGGCTAGCTTCGTGGCTTGCGATCTTCCTTAAGAAAATCAACTCACGACTCACATCATGGCCGCGTTTGCAGAGCATGAAGCCGGACGTATCAGTGAACGTACACGGGACGCTTTGGCTGTAGCTAAAGCTCGTGTGTGGTGTTGGGAACTACTGGCCCTATGAATTTAAAAGCCTCTAATTACAAGCGCCAACAGATGCAAAGGAATTCCGCGATCAACCTCGACCCAGACTTAATGCAATGCTTGCAGAGAGATTAACTCGACGCACGATGGTCTGCCAATTAAACGACCTAGGCATCAAACACCAACGAAGAACGCTTGATCTCTCGGACTAGTGAACGGTATATAAATTCGCGTTGAAGACTTGATGGTGTTGGGAGTTATTTATTTAAAGCACTATCCATAACAGGAAGACTATGACAGCCATGACGAATGGACGACCAATCCACGGATGACTCAACATCAAAATGGACTTAGTGGTTTTTGGTTTTCTTGTGTTCCACCCCGATTCTTTTACCTCGCCTGATTGAATAAATGGCTTCCAAAATCGTTTTATGTGGCGTCGTTTCTTATCGAAAAATGTACTGTGTCCGTACGGAAAGTAACGGTCTACAACACGACCAGTTTTAAAACCAAGACGGCCCGAACTTCCGTACCCAAAACTACCAAAAGTAGCAAGCACAGGGTAAAAATCATTTGTACCTATATCGTTCAGGATTGCCCCATGCTTCATCGTCGGTGCGTGTTTATCCCATCTAAAGTCTCTTGGAACAATTGAGCCGCAAAGAACGATTCGTTCGAATTGGATATCTGAATGATCATGAAGAATGCGACTCACGATGTAACTCCCGAAACTGTGAGCAATCACCATCAATCGGGCTTGTGGTTCTCGTTGCTTGATATCGCGAATTTCACGGAGAACCTTATTAACAGGGGCGGATCTGAAAGGGCTTATGAGCTGAAGTGGCGTTACGCAGTCGTATCCAAGCTCAATAACATTTAGCTTATCAACGTCACTAAGTGCTTCCTGCACAATTTTCTGCCAAGCCCCATCAGTCTGAATACCATGAACAAGTAGCAACACAGTCGCGGTAGGGTCGTCTTCAATGTTTGTTAGCTTGGCATCAAGCAGACAATCAAAAAGGCTGTGATGCTCGGTTGGAATGGCAATGCGCAAATTCTGAACAGCCGCATATCTACGATCAGGTTTCGCATCTTTCCATGTTTTCTCTACAAGAGCGACAACATCAGTTACTTCCATTAGCCACCACAACATAAGAGGCTTCTAAATTCTCTTCGGTAACGTCCATCTCAACGTCACGAAGTGGATCTAAAACCACGCTTGGAATAGCTTCATGAGATCGATATTCGACACCTCCACCTAGGGGAGAACGAACAATAAGGCGTCGCTCAAGAAGATTCGCGTCGAGAAGAATTTGGATCAGCCTAGCCAAACGATAAGTGCTACCCGCTTGGGAGATATCGAAAAGTCGGTTCGCATGAAGTCGCACTTTGAAAACTCGCTCGCCTTGGCGATTTTCCAAATCCTCAAAGTAGTTCGCTACCCGACGCAGTGCATCTGCATCGTTCGGAAAACTATTGATTAAGGGTAAGAATCTTTCCGCGAACATACGCGTAGTCTCCAGAGGAACACCAGATCGGCACAGCGAATTCGTTCACTTCACCTGATAGCAAAATATGAATTTCACGCTGAGGCTCAGCGTCAGGAATCTTCACATATATATTCGTTCCTGTCACGTGCCCTTCATTTGCAAGAAAACTATCCAATGCCGCCATAGACCCATCATCGGTTGACAGATTTTCCTCTTGTGACGAAGAGGAAACATTCATTACGAATCCGAAATCATTACGAGCACTTGAATGACTGTAACGAATTTCGTTCGCAAGCATTTTTCTATTGTTTAGTAATTTGTCTTTTGCCGTACTCAGAGAAACAGGAGCAAATCCGTCGCGAGGTATAAATTTCGAGATTTTGACTTGGAGTGCTTTCAGGTTGTCAAGATATCTTGATTGGTTGTCTCGTGATGCAATTCGCAACTCCAAAAGACCATTCGCATCAAGATGCGCAATATTTACCGCACGCTTTCTTGAAACTGAATAGGTCTTGGTCATTCTTCCTGCATCAAAGTCAGTTGTTTCTGCAAGTAAAACCTTCGTGATGCGTGTTTCAACCATTTTGATAACAAGTCCTGTAGGGGGTTGATTCTTGTCAGGCTGAATAATTCTGATGTCTACAAGTGTTGGGTCTTCGGGCAACTCGAGATCTAACGGAGTTGTAAGCAACGAAGTCAGTTTTTGCTCTTCTGCAATTTTTTCAATGCGAACGCGAGAGATGATTTTCTTCGCGGTTTCAGGGGGGCATCGAAATAGAAAAGTGTGTTGCCGTCCAAACTCTTCAACATCTTTGAGAAGGCTACGAAGCTCGTCTATCGTAATCTTGCTTTCATTGAGAGCCGGCTCAATTCGCTTTGCGAATAAGTCATCCCAGTTCAACGCTGATGTAGGAATGTTTTTTTCTTTAAGAAAATTCTTGACTAGCTGCTGGCTCGTTGCTTGTTTTAGCAATCGAAAAATTAACTGGGCAAGCTGAGCATCTTTATGATTTAACAATTGCTATACCTCTTTAACCAAAGCTTATCGCCGTTATGAAATTTCTAGAATGTTATCTTATAAATTTTAATTCTTTTTAATTCAATAGAACACGCGGAGTGAATGCGGTCTAGATAAGCTCCCTAGGGAAGTACGCATCAGCAATGCCTGCTATCACCAAGACAAATAGCTCGGTTGAAATATCAGTCGGAGTCGAATCCAGCATCTCCTCCACATAGGCATACTCGGATCGAACGTGATGACTGGGCTTCGCTGTGTGGCGCTTACCGCATAGGCACCCAAAGGTCTCTCACGCCGCACATAGCCAGTTTCAAAATGCTGCCCAAAACCTTCGAAGGCGGAAGAACCGCGTGAAATAATTTCTTCGCCGTGAAACGCTCCAACCTCCCATTCCATGATGATTGAAGTGAAAGTTCCATTCGCCTCAATAAATCCCCAATCAGTCAATCGAACAGGATGATCTGAACGACTAACGACTGACAGCATCGTCTCCTCTTCTATCGTTGGTGAGAGGGAACCGATGCGGACAAAGAGCTGGTCTCTCTTGCCTCGCATTTGTATAACCAAATTCCAAACACCCGCACCCGCTGCAATTACAGCGCCAGTGAGAGTCACGTAATCAGTGAATTCTTTGATGCTCATGCTGGCATCGTAACAACGTAAAACACGCCCGACAAAAACAAAAGGCCATCCTAAGATGGCCCTGTCCGTTGGAGCTTCTGTCAGCGGATTTTGTCCTGTATCAGTCGCCGAATTTTTATGAAATGCTTGAAACCGTTACGGCCTCTAGGTCCGTTAAATCGTCCACCCTTGGGGGTAATTCTCAGCCGCGATGCCCGCTTTGGTCAGGGCGTTGAACAGGGTGGATTTGCCAACGTTGGGCAAACCCACGATGCCGCATTTCAAACTCATAAAAATATCCTTGTAATTGGTGTAGATTGTAATGAGGCGGCTCAATCGCCTAGGACACCACGATGAACCACGCACACCGTTACGCTTTTTTAGCAGCTCAGACCCTGCTTTGCGCCAGTTTTAGCTTGGGGCTGCATGCCCAAACCGCTGCCGAGCCTCACGACGAACTTCAGGCGCGTTACCAACAAGACTTGGCTGAATGCGAAGCCCAGCAAGCCACGCAAGATTTAGCCGCTTGCCGCCTAGAGGCTCGCAACGCCTTGGCTGAAGCCAAGCGCAATTTGCTGAGCGACACGACCGCGAACTTGTTTGAGAAAAATCAGTTCAAACGCTGCCGCGTGTTCAAGGGCGACGACCGCGAGGCCTGCGAAGCCCGCGTGCGCAACGAAGGCACCAGCACGGGCAGCGTGCAAAGTGGTGGCATCTTGCGTGAGGTGGTGCGTCCCGTCGCGCCTAGCCCTGCGCACTGATTCAGAACACCCAGTCCGCACTCACGCGCTGCCCCACGCGCAGCACGTGGCCCACACCTGCTGTAGGCATGCAGTTCATGCCAAAAGTCAATGCACCGTTGACGCGTGGGTTTTGTCGATAGGCCTGCAGCACATCGCTCACCGCTGGGTGCATTTGCGCTGAATCGGGGTCGATGTTGGGAATGGGGCAACGCGGGCAGGGCTTCACTGGCTTGAGCTGCGTAGATTCACGCTGGGCATCAGCTTGCGTGTGAATCGTGAGTGTGCCAATGCGGTCTTCGTCGTGCGGCATCACCGCCTGCGCGTGTGGTGCATCGCTGTCGCCCAACACCACATTGGCGCGAAAGCGGCGCATGTCGACCGCCGCTTCGCCTTTGGCTTGCAAGCGGGTGTTGAGTTCATCCAGCGACGCAGTGCTGGCCACCAGCACCGGAAAACCATCACTGAACTGGTTGAACGCCGATTCGCCCTGCGTCCACTGCGGACTGCTGAGGCGTTGGTGCTTGGCGTCAAAACGCACCAAGCGCAAGGGCCCCAAGCTGTTGCCTAAAAAATCGGTCAGCCATTGCGCCACGGCGGGCCCCATGTCGAATGCGGGAACTTCGTCGTTCCAAACGCGCACCTGGCATGGCGAAGCAGTCGGCACGGCGGCAACCGCCAAATGAAACGCGGCCATGCCCTGGGCGTGGAGCACCAGTTCACTCACATGTCCGTTTGCTTCCACCAGCTCTGGCTGAATCAGCGCCATGCGTGGCAGTTCGCGTTGGGTCACCATCTCGCCCTCGCTGTCCACCACCATCCACGCGCGGTCATGGGCCAAGCCCGTGGAGGTCAGCACGGCTTGCTGCACGGAGATGCCCGCACACGACTTGATGGGAAACACCCACAAGGCGGCAATGCGGGCTTGAAATTCGGCTGGCGATGCAGGGGGTTGAAAGCTGGATGTCATGCGGCATTGTGCCGCCCTCCTACAATCGACTTCATGGCTCAAAAACTGGATGTTTGTATTCGCGGCGATGGCATGGTGGGACGCACCTTGGCCCTGCTGCTGGCCCGCCAAAAACTGCGGGTGAGTTTGGTCACTTCGCCGCCCAAAACCAACCAAGACGTTAGGGCTTACTCACTCAACAGCGCCTCTCGTGACTTGTTGTCTGATTTACGCTGCTGGCCCGATGCCTTGCACGCCACGCCCGTGCAACACATGCGCGTGTGGGGCGACCACGGCGGTTTTACCCACTTTGAAAGCCCCACGCCCGAAGGCCTGACTTGGATCGTGGACGTGCCCGTGCTCGAAGCCCAATTGGCTGAAGCGGTGCGTTACCAAGCCGAAATCACCCTCCTCACCGCTCCCGAACCCGCCGCTTTGACGGTGGTGTGCGAAGGCCGCGCCAGCGCCACTCGCGCCGAGCTGGGGGTGAACTTTGAGGTGCTGCCTTACCAACAACACGCTGTGGCCGCCCGCGTGCGTTGCAGCACGCCGCACCGCCAGCAAGCCTTGCAGTGGTTCACGCAAGGCGCGCAAGGTTTAGAAATTTTGGCGCTGCTGCCTTTGGGCGGCGCGCAAGGCGACACCGCCAGTTTGGTGTGGTCACTCCCCCCCGAACGTGCCAAAGACATGTTGGCTTTGAGCCCAGAGGCTTTTGGCTTGGCCTTAGAAAACGCCAGCAACGGCGTGCTCGGCCAGATTGAGCTGACCAGCGAACGCGCCATGTGGCCGTTGCAACTGGCCCATGCAGACCGCTGGACCGGCAACTTCGCCGACGGCAGTGCTTGGGCCCTAGCTGGCGATGCGGCCCACAACATTCACCCCCTCGCAGGCCTTGGCCTCAACCTCGGCTTGGCCGATGTGGCCGAACTCGCCAAGGTGCTGCAAACACGCCAAGCCAAAGACTACTGGCGCAGCGTGGGCGACCGTTATTTCATGCGCTGCTACGAACGCGCCCGCAAAGCCGACATGGTGCCCACATGGCTCGCCTGCGATGGTTTGCAACGCCTGTTCGCCCACCCCAACCCCGGCGTGCAAGCGCTGCGCAACTGGGGCATGAATGGGTTCAACAGCTTGGCACCCGTCAAGGCTTGGGCCATGCAGCAAGCGATGGGTTAAACATTTAAAAAGAAGCGCCACATGCAACACACTTTCCGCTCACTCGCCGCTGCTGCCTTGATGGCAGTCAGTCTTTCCAGCGTCATGGCCCAAGGCCACGAAGCCACCATTCGCAAAAACTTGAGCGAGCGCATTCCGCAAATTCCGAAAATTGAAGAAATCACACCCACACCACTGGCCGGCATTTACGAACTACGCCTGAGCACCAACGAGATTTATTACAGCGACGCCGCAGGCAACTTCCTCATTCAAGGCAACTTGATTGACACCAAAGCCAAGCGCAACCTCACCGAGGAACGCGAAGCCAAACTAAGCGCGATTGATTTCAGTGCCCTGCCTTTGAAAGACGCCATCACCCTCGTACACGGCAACGGCAAGCGCAAACTCGCTGTGTTTGAAGACCCCAACTGCGGCTACTGCAAACGCTTCGAGCGCGACTTGGCCAAGGTCGACAACGTGACGGTGTATTTGTTTTTGATGCCTGTGCTCGGCCCCAACTCGGTCGAGAAATCACGCAACGTGTGGTGCGCCAAAGACCCGGGCGCGGCATGGGTCAACCTCATGCAAAAAGACACGCAACCTGCCGCCGCACAGTGCAACACTGCGGCGATTGAGCGCAACTTAGAGTTTGGTCGCAAATACAAAATTACCGGCACACCCACACTGGTGGCACAAGACGGCACACGCGTGCCCGGCGCCATTGACAGCGCCAGGATTGAAAAACTGCTGGCCGAAACAAGCAAGTAATCAAGCCAAATCAAAAGAGAGTTCCCCATGGTTCACACCCCCATCTCCCCCGACAGCAACGCTGGCCAATTGATTGAACGCTTGGGCTACGCAGGCCTTATCCCCTTCGTGGTGTTGGCGTTTTTCTTGTGGATCGTCACCCCTGAGGCGCACCCGTACGTTGCCATCGCGCTGAGTGCTTACGGCGCCACCATCGCTTCGTTTCTGGGCGGCATTCATTGGGGCATTGGTTTGCGCCACAACGCACCACAACGCAAACTGCACATGGTGTGGGGCGTGGTGCCCTCGCTCGTGTCGTGGATCGCGGTCATCATGCCTGCGTATGCGGGCTTGCCTTTGCTGGCCTTGCTCTTGGTGGCTTGCTATTTGGTGGACCGCAAAACATGGCCCGAAGCAGGCCTGCGCGATTGGATGACCATGCGCTTTCGCTTAACGGTGGTGTCCACCTTGGCTTGCTTACTCGGCGCTGCAGCGACCTGATATGCATTACCGCATCGAAGCTGTCGACCTGCACGCCCACCTGTATGGCGTGACCCTCACCATCGCCCAGCCCGCAGCCAACCAGCGCGTGTCGTTGCCCGTATGGATTGCCGGCAGCTACATGGTGCGCGAGTTTGCCAAGCAAATCACAGGCATCAGCGCGCGCCAAGGTAAACGCACCTTGGCGGTGCAACAGCTCGACAAAGCCACGTGGGCTGTGGACTGCGAAGCAGGTCAACCACTCACACTGCACTACCAAGTGCACGCACACGACGACTCGGTGCGCACGGCATGGCTCACCTCCGAGCGCGGATTTTTCAACGGCACAAGCTTGTGTTTGCAAGCAGAGGGATTGGCCGATGTGCCGCACCAACTGGAGTTGGTGGCTAAGTCGTTCAACGCACACACAGCTCCAAAGTGGCAAGTGGCCACTGGCCTCACGCCCGTCAAGGTTGACCGTCAAGGTTTTGGCACCTACGTGGCCGCCGACTACGACGAGTTGGTGGACTGCCCCGTGGAGATGGGCGCATTTTGGAGCGGCAGCTTCAAAGCCTGCGGCATCGAACACCGCTTTGTGGTGGCCGGTGCCACGCCTGCGTTTGACGGCGAACGCTTGCTGCGCGACAGCCAACAGATTTGTGAAACCGCCATCCGTTTCTGGCATGGCAAAAAACATTCGGCCACGCCACACACGAACTATGTCTTCATGCTCAACGCCGTGGCCGATGGCTACGGGGGCTTAGAGCACCGCAACTCCACCGCGCTCATTTGCAACCGCGCTGACTTGCCACGCTTGGATGAGGCCAAACCAAGCGAGGGTTACACCACGCTCTTGGGCCTCATCAGCCACGAGTATTTCCACACGTGGAACGTCAAGCGCTTGCGTCCCGCTGAGTTTGCGCGTTACGACTACCGCCAAGAGAACTACACCGAGTTGCTGTGGTTCTTCGAAGGCTTCACCAGTTACTACGACGACTTGCTGCTGCGCCGTGCAGGCTTGATTGACGATGCGCAGTACCTCAAGCTGTTGAATAAAACCATCAACCAAGTTCTGCAAACGCCGGGCCGCGAGGTGCACAGCGTGGCGCAGTCGAGCTTTGAGGCATGGACCAAGTACTACCGCCAAGACGCCAACAGCCCTAACCTGACCGTGAGCTACTACACCAAGGGCGCACTGGTGGCTTTGTGCCTTGACCTCAGCCTGCGCCAGCACGGCGTGAAAAACCACAGCGTGTCGTTGGACGATGTGATGCGCGCTTTGTGGGCGCGATGCTGTGTCAGCAAAGGCGCGCAAGGTGCCAGCAAACACGATGGCCCCATGACTGAAGCCGATGTGCTGGCCGTGCTCAAAGAACTCACAGGCCGCTCATGGGCCACCGAGTTCAAAGCGTGGGTGCACGGCACGCGCGACTTGCCCTTAGAAAAACTACTCGCCGCGCATGGCGTGCAAGTGACGCACGAGCCTGCGCAACTGGCGCAACGCTTGGGCTTGCGCGTGGCAGAAGATCACAGCGTACAGATCAAAACCGTGCTCAATGGCAGTGCGGCGCACAAGGCCGGCTTTGCACCGGGCGATGAATGGCTCGGCGTTGATGGATGGCGCATGAAGAAACTAGACGACTTGCTACTGTACGCAGGCACCGCCAAAAAAATCACCGCGCTCGTCAGCCGTGATCGCCAATTGCTGCGCTTGCCCCTCACCGTACCCGATGCCAAAACCAACAGCACCTGGCGTCTCATGCAGGACAACCCCAAACTCGTGGGACGTTGGCTAGGCCTATAGTTGGGATAAAAATTTTCAAAACACGTTTCACACTTTTGGGAGCCACCACATGAGCTACGAATTCATCACCGTCCACACCGAAGCCGACAAAGTGGGCGTCATCACCCTCAACCGCCCCAAGCAGCTCAACGCGCTCAACGCCGGTTTGATGATTGAACTGGGCCAAGCCCTCAAAGTCTTCGATGCTGACGAAGCCATTGGCTGCATGGTCATCACCGGCAGCGAAAAAGCGTTTGCCGCAGGCGCCGACATTGGTGCCATGGCCACCTACAGCTTTGCCGATGTGTACAAGAACGACTACATCACCCGCGATTGGGAAACCATCCGCACCATCCGCAAGCCCGTCATCGCTGCGGTGAGCGGCTTCGCTTTGGGCGGGGGCTGCGAGCTGGCCATGATGTGCGACTTCATCATCGCCGCCGACAACGCCAAGTTTGGCCAACCCGAAATCAAACTCGGCGTCATCCCAGGTGCAGGTGGCACGCAGCGTTTGCCGCGCGCGGTGGGTAAATCCAAAGCGATGGACATGGCGCTCACGGGCCGCATGATGGACGCGGTGGAGGCCGAGCGTTCAGGTTTGGTCAGCCGCGTGGTGCCATTGGACAAGTTGATGGAAGAAACCTTGGGCGCCGCCTTGGCCATTTGCAGCTTCTCGCAAATTGCTTCGATGGCCGCCAAGGAATCGGTCAACCGTGCCTTCGAAGGCACGCTGGCCGATGGCGTGATGTTTGAGCGCCGTTTGTTCCACGCCTTGTTCGCCACCACCGACCAAAAAGAAGGCATGGACGCGTTTGTCAACAAGCGTCCCGCCGCATTCAAGAACCAATAAGCACCCCTCTGCGCTAAATGCCCACAAGTTGTGGACTTTTAGCCCCTCGTTACCATGCGGACTATCTGATTCAGAAAGCCCCGCATGGAACTCTTGACCGACCCACAAACGTGGATTGCCTTTGCCACCCTCACCGCGCTAGAGCTGGTGCTGGGCATTGACAACATCATCTTCATCTCGATCTTGGTGGACAAGCTGCCCCCCGAAAAACGCGAATGGGCACGCCGCGTGGGCTTGTTCATGGCGATGTTCATGCGGATTGGCTTGTTGCTGTTGCTCTCGGTCATTGTGGGTTTGGTGGAACCTTTGTTCACCGCCTTTGACAAAGCCATTTCAGGCCGCGACCTGATTTTGATTTTGGGTGGCTTGTTCCTGATTTGGAAAAGCACAGGTGAAATCCACCAATCGCTTGAAGGTGAAGAAGAGCATGGCAGCAGCGCCGCCAAAGCCACCATGGCTTCGGTCATCTTGCAAATCATGGTGATCGACTTGGTGTTCTCGCTCGACTCCATCATCACCGCCGTGGGCATGGTCGATGAAGTGGCCATCATGATTGCGGCAGTCATTGCCTCCGTTGGTTTGATGATGGCGTTTGCTGCGGGCATTGGCCGCTTTGTGTCGAACCACCCCTCTATCAAAATGCTCGCCCTCACCTTTTTGGTAGTAGTAGGCGTGGTGTTGATGGCTGAAGGCATGGGACACCACGTTCCCAAAGGCTACATCTACTTCGCCATGGCGTTCTCGGTCGTTGTGGAGATGCTCAATATCCGCTTTCGCAAGCGCGCCAAACAGGTGGTTCAGCTGCATCAACACACGCCTTAAGAGTAACCCACCTGTATGCAAACCGCCTGCTGAGGCTCGATAAAATTCGTCTTGAAATTGAACACTTTTCAAATCAAGAATGAACGAGACGGCAACAGAAAAAGTTAGCTTACGCATGCAAGCATGGCTGGTGCTTGCATGTGGCATCGCTTACTTTTACGCGTTTGAACTCAATGCCTATTGGTTCAACCATTGGTTGGAGTTCTCACGCGGGGCCAATTGGATTTTCATTCCCAGTGGCTTGCGTTTGCTGTTTGTGTTGGTACTGGCCAGCACCGGCGCAACCGGCATTGCGTTAGGCTCAATCGCCATCAATTACAGCTTTGATGACCCCAACGCCCACGTTTTCAACATCGTCACGGGTGTCATCTCAGGCGCAGCGCCCTATTTGGCGCGTTATCTGTCCACCACATGGCTCAAGCTCGACACACAACTGACCAACCTCACCAGCCGTACTTTTTTCAAAGTGTCGATTTTGTTTGCGGTGGTCAATGCCCTGATGCACCAAGTGTGGTTTTACTGGGTGGGACACACAGAAAACTTCATCGGTAGCATCACCGCCATGACTGTGGGTGACTGGCTAGGCTCGGCGCTTGTCTTGGCCACAGCCAGTCTGTGCATCAAGCTCTGCAAAATCAAACCTGAGTAATGGGGCTGTGACAAGGCGACTACCCGTAATACTGGTGCACCAATTTTTTCAATAACGCGTTGGCGTACCGTGTGAGTTGCGTCGCTGGCCGCGCCTTGGGCACGGCGATGGTGAATCTATTTTTGATCAACGGTGCATAAATTTTGGACACATGCAGCGGCGTTGAAGTTGGCCAAGATTTCAACGCGCTCACGGGCAATACGGTATTGGCGACACCACGAGCCACCAAGGGCAACACCGCTTGAATTGAATCAACTTCAGCGACCACCCGGAGCACAAGCCCCCGCGGTCGAGCCTCTTGCTCCAACAACTGACGTAACGCATGCTGGCCACTGGGCATGATCAACTCATATTGAATGATGTCTGCCAATTTAATTTTCTTCGGCAACGCATACGAGGAAATCAAGACCAACTCTTCCCGCAGCAGGGTTTCAACCATCAGTTGTGGTGAATGTGGCGGATCGAACAACACGGCCACATCCAAACGCCCTGCAATCAACCACTCGCGAAGCGATGCACTCAACCCCTCGGCCACACTGATGGCGGCATCAGGAAATTGATGCCGAAAACTTTGCACCAAATCGGTGGTGATGGTGTGCGCCACACGTGGCGGCAAGCCAATCGTCAATCGTCCACGTGGACTGACATGGCGTTCGCGCATATCGGCACGGGCGCGAGCCACCCCATCAAACAAACCACGTGCATGGGCCAACAGCGCCTGCCCTGTTTCAGTAGGCTCCACGCCACGTCCATGACGGGTCAATAAGCGATGCCCGACCTCTTCTTCCAGCAATGAAATTTGTCGACTCAACGCCGGTTGCGAGATATCCAGAATGACAGAAGCACGGCTTACGCTGCCAGCGTCCACCACGGCGACGAAATACGCCAAGCGTTGCAAATTCATTTCATGCCCCCAAGGATACTTTCTTCAGATATCTGATATCGAACTAAAGCATACCAAAAGATCCAATAAATCCACACAATCAGCAGCACGATGCAGACCTCTTCTGACTTGAACACACCCGTACAAACTTATCTGGCCGCACCATCCATTGCGCAGATACGCCTGCCCGCGAACGCCTGCGATGCCCATGTGCATGTGTTTGGACCTGTTGCGCGCTTCCCTTACGCCAGCACGCGCAGCTTCACCCCGGTGGAAGCACCTAAAGAAAAGCTGTTTGCGTTGCACAAGCAAATGGGGATTGACCGATGCGTGATCGTGCAATCCATGATTCACGGCCTCGACAACGCCGTGGTGGCCGATGCCATCGCAGCAGGGCAAGGACGCTACCTGGGGGTGGCACTGGTGCCCGTCGACATCAGTTCGGACGAACTGGGACGCTTGGCTCAGCAGGGGTTGCGTGCGGTACGTTTCAACTTCATGAAACACTTGGGCGTTGGGGCTAACCCACAGGCCTTGGTGGATCTGACCCATCGTTTAGCCGACCACCAGATGCACTTACAAGTGCACTTTGACCCCAGCTTGATCGACGAGTTGACGCCGTGGCTCACACGCTCTGCCGTCCCCGTGGTGATTGATCACATGGCGCGCGTAGACGCCACGCAAGGCTTGCAAGGTCACGCGTTTCAAGCGCTATGTCACTTATTGGATGACGTGCGTTTCCATGTCAAGGTCAGCGGCATTGACCGTGTGAACGAAAAATTGCCACTCGATACCCCTCCCTATCCACGTGGCATCGAACTGGCCGCTTATTTGGTTCGTACATTTCCATCGCAATGCCTGTGGGGCACCGATTGGCCACATCCCAACCACACCCATATTCCAGACGACGGGGTCTTGGTGCAAGCACTGACACAGATTGCGCCAACACCAGCGCTGTTGCAACAACTGCTGGTAGACAACCCCCAAGCTCTTTACCGCTTCAACACATCCAACACATGACACACAACACCGGAAGAATGCAAGACAAAGTGGTCTTGGTCACGGGCGCAGGCTCTGTCGGCTCGGGCTGGGGCAATGGGCGCGCCATCGCGGTGCGCATGGTGCAAGAAGGCGCTCGCGTGATGGCGCTTGATATGCAAAGCGATCGCCTCGAAGAAACGCTACGTTTAGGCGAACAAGCGCAAGCACTGCATCAAGGCGAAATTGCATCGATGACTTGCAATGTCACACACGCAGCCTCGATTCAAACAGCCGTCGAAGCCACCTTGAAACGTTTTGGTCGTATCGATGTACTGATCAATAACGTCGGAGGCTCTGCCGCAGGCGGCCCTGTCGAAATGAGTGAGGAAGTGTGGGATGCACAAATCGACCACAACCTCAAGAGCGTCTTCATGATGTGCAAGCACGTGTTGCCGCACATGCTCAACCAAGGCTCAGGCAGTGTGGTCAACATAGCCTCCACATCAGGGATCCGATGGACAGGTTCGGCACAAGTTGCCTACGCCGCAACCAAAGCCGCTGTCATTCAAATGGGCCGCGTGATGGCCATTCAGTACGCCAAGCAGGGCCTGCGTGTGAACACCGTGGTGCCGGGCCAGTTACACACCCCGATGGTAGAAACGCGCTTGGCTAAACAGCGTGCAGGTGGGGATGTACAAGCCCTCCTCACGCAGCGCCAAGCACGTATCCCGCTCCCCTTCATGGGAGACGGTCAAGACACAGCGAATGCTGTGCTGTTCTTAGCCAGTGATGAAGCACGTTTCATCACTGGGACTGAGATCATCGTGGATGGTGGTATGACGGTTCGTTGCGATTAAGGAGAAGCTTCATGTATTTTTCATTCAAAAAACATCTCACTCAATTCATCGTCCTATGCTTGCTTGGCGTCATGACCACTGCGGCATCGGCACAAACCAAGGTCACCAAAATTTTGGTGGCTTTCCCTCCCGGCGGCCCTGTTGATTTTGTGGCACGCACACTCAGCGAGCAACTGGGCAAAGAGCTGGGACAAACGGTGGTGATTGAAAACAAACCTGGTGCGAACGGTGCACTGGCCGCAGATGCGCTCATGAAAGCAGCAGCCGATGGCCAAACCCTGTGGCTCACCAGTGTGGGCGCTGTGGCCATCAATCCATCGCTTTATCCGAATTTGCCTTACGACCCCATGCGTGACCTCGCTCCCGTGTCACTGGTGGTCAACAACGTTGAGCTGTTGGTGGTTCATCCCAACGCCCCCGTGAGCTCTCCGCAAGAGTTCATTCAATGGGGCAAGCAAAAACGTGTGACCATGGCCTCATCTGGCACAGGCAGCGTGCCGCATTTGGCCATGGAGTTATTGGCAGACGCGACCAAAACCGATTTGGTTCATGTGCCATACAAAGGCGCCGCCCCAGCCATCACCGATGTCATGGCTGGACACGTGGATGGTTTTTTTGGTGATATTCCCGGCTTGATGAGCCACATTCGCAGCGGCAAATTGAAACCCGTTGCCTTGGCTTCGACGCGCCGCCACCCTCTTTTTCCTGACGTCAAAACGTTCCAAGAAATGGGGGTGAATGGTGTGGACTCAGACAACTGGTATGCCTTGTTCACCCACAAGGGAACCTCAGCTGCTGACTTGGAACGAATCAACCAAGCGGTGCGCCGCACGCTGGCCAACGAAGCCGTGCGTAGCAAACTGATCAATTCAGGTGCTGAGCCCGCTGGCTCTAGCGCAGCAGAGTTGGCCACCGTTTTGAAAAATGACATGGCGAAATGGGGGCGCGTGATTCGTGACAAAAAAGTCAAACCTGACTGATGAACCCAAAGCAACACATGACATCAATCACACGCCTTGCGCCCATCGAACCGGGCACACGTCCAGAGTTGGCTGAACTAGAAGCAACGATCCTTCGTAAGCGCGGCAAGATCACCCCGCTCTACCAACACCTGCTCAACAGCCCTGAGATGGCACAAGGTTGGGAAGAGTTGTTGAGCGTGGTTCGGCAACGCAACAGTTTGCCCGCTGATTTGCGCGAACTGATCATCTTGCGCGTCGCCATCTTGAACCATGCCCCTTATGAATTTGAGGCACACATCACACACGCTCGCCAAGCAGGCTTGAGTGATGCAAAGATCCAAGCAGTCAAAGAGACACCCATTGCTTCGCTGTTTACACCGGATGAGCAGCTTGTTTTGGAATTGACGGACACCATGACACAACAAATTCATGTGCCCGATGCGTTGTTTGAAAAAATTGCGCAGCACTATGCTGGCAAAGAATTGCTGGACTTGTGCATCACCATCGGCGCGTACAACATGGTCTCGCGTGTCCTCGTGGCGCTGCACATCGGGCATTGACATGTCACATACAACGACGCACAGCCTATTGCTCAAGTCATCCGCGACGTTCATGCCGGCTATCGACGCACATTGGCACAAAGCGCTGCAAACCCATTTTTCCTGCACTTTCAATTTGCAATCGGTCGGCACAGCTCAGGCTGAAAACATGCAGCCCATGCACCATGTGTATCTGCATCTTGAAAAGCCTCAACCACTCAACGCCGCCGATGCGATGACCGCCGAAAAAATCTGGCGCATTCTCACAGGTCATGAAGCGCAAGTTTCTCGATTGCAGTGTGTGATGCAGCGACCAGGCATGAGTCGTCACTCAGCCCCCACGGTGCACTATGTGGTCGAAACTGATCCAGAGGACGGTTGGCAAGATGAAATCTTCCGGTGGTACGACCAAGAGCATCTGCCCGGCTTATCTGAAGTGCCAGGGACTGTGCTGGCTCAGAGATTTTTAAATCTGGACCACTCGCCCATGTCATTTGCTTGCTATGACCTCACCTCCGCAGAGGTTTTGACATCGCCCGCATGGTTGGCCGTTCGCGCCAGCGCGTGGAGTGATATTTGCCGCCCGCACTTCACCAACACGTTGCGAACCCTGTTCGAAACCATCCACACCCCACTGGAAAGGAAATTGTCATGACACACACTTGGCGAAGCACGCTTTCATGCTTGCTATCTGGATTGGTTTTCCTCGCAGGGTGCTCTGCTTCGTACGCAGCCGAAAGTGACTACCCCAACAAACCTGTGTCGATCGTGGTGGCCTATGCCCCTGGCGGCCAAGGTGACACCTTTGCACGGTTGGTCAGCGACAAGCTCAGTGCGCTTTACAAGCAACCCGTCGTCGTCGACAACAAGCCTGGCGTTTCGGGCACCGTGGGTACACGCATCGCCGCCAAAGCCAAAAATGACGGTTACACCTTGTTGTTGGGACAAACCGGCGAAATCACCGTCAACCGTCTGTTGATCAAAGACATGGGCTACGACCCCATGAAAGAGCTGGTTCCGGTCGTGCTAATTGGCAATGCCCCCTTGGTCATGTTGGCACCAGCGGATGCACCTTACAACACCGTCGCTGAATTCATTCAACAAGCGCGCGCCAAACAAGGCGAGTTCAGTTATGGCTCGGTGGGCGCAGGCACACCCGGCCACCTGTCAGCCGTGGCACTCACGCTCGGCGCCAAACTCAATATGGTGCACGTCCCTTACAAAGGGGTCGGGCCATTGCTGTCGGATTTGATGGCAGGCCGTTTGCATGTGTTCTTCAGCAGCGCCTCAGCGGCTGTGCCACAAATCAAAGGCGGCAAGCTCAAGGCGTTGGCCGTCACCACACCGCAACGAATGACGTCAATGCCTCAGATTCCCACCATCGCGGAGTCGGGCCTGCCTGGATTCAGCTACACCTTGTGGGGCGGCTTATTCGCCCCTGCTGGTACACCTTCTGCCGTGATCGACAGCTTGAACAAAGAGGTCAATGGCATCTTGGCCGCTCCTGACATCAAGTCAAGACTGGATGCTGACAATGTGTCCGTTCCCAAGAATACCCCCAGTGAGTTTGCCGACTATGTCAAAGCAGAAGCCGCAAAATTTGAAAAATTAGTCAAAGACGCCAACTTGAAAGCTGAGCAGTAAGCCATGAAGATTGTTGTACTTCCCGGAGATGGCATTGGGCCCGAAACCATGACGGCCACGGTGGCCGTTTTGCAAGCTGCATCAGAAAAATTCAACCTTCAACTTGAGTTGCAGCACGACATCGCTGGCCATGACAGCCTCAAGCAACATGGCGCCACCGTGACGCAAGCCTTGCTTGAGAAAGTGAAAAAAGCCGATGGTTTAATGCTGGGGCCGATGGCCACGTATGACTTCAAGGACGAAGCCAAGGGCGAAATTAACCCCTCGATGTTTTTTAGAAAACACCTCGATTTGTTTGCCAACATTCGACCTGCACGAACCTATGCTGGGGTCAAAACAATCACTTCAAATTTCGATTTGATTGTGGTTCGTGAAAACACCGAAGGGTTTTACGCCGATCGCAACATGGCTGCCGGCAATGGTGAAGTCTTGGTCACACCCGATGTCGGCATTGCACTTCGACGAATCACCCGAGAATGCTGTGAGCGAATCGCACGCAGTGCTTTTGAGTTAGCCATGCAACGCCATAAACACGTCACGCTCGTACACAAACACAACGTGCTCAAAATCACCGATGGTATTTTTTTAGATGCGTGCCATCGCGTGGCAAAGGATTTTCCAGACGTCCAAGTCGACGATTTCATCGTTGATGCCATGATGGCGCATGTGGTTCGCGCTCCCGCACGATTTGATGTGATCGTGACTACCAATATGTTTGGCGACATTTTGTCTGACCTCACTGCCGAATTGTCGGGCAGCCTAGGAATGGGCGGCTCACTGAACGCAGGCGTCCATCATGCGATGGGACAAGCCGCACATGGTTCAGCACCTGATATCGCAGGACAAGACATTGCCAACCCGTTTTCATTGATACTGTCGGCCGCCATGCTGCTGCGCTGGCATGCACAACGAAGCGGCCAAGGTGCTTTCGCACATGCCGCGACGAGCATTGAAAATGCCATCGCACATTGCGTGGCTCATAGACAGTCCACGCGCGATGTTGGCGGCAAACTCGGCACACGTGCCACGGGTGATGCTGTCATCGCTCAGTTGATGGTCGCATGAAGCAGATCCTCCATCACACCGACGCTGTCGCTTGGGGTTGCGACACACACGTGCATGTGATTGGAGACACAACGCAATACCCCATGGTGTCAGATCGGCGCTACACCCCAGGACCGGCGAGCACAGACGCTTTGAAGGATCATTTAAAAGCACAAGCACTCGGTCGCGTCGTCATTGTGCAACCCAGCGTGTACGGCACCGACAACCAATGTTTGCTCGATGCACTGTCGGCACTCGGTCCTCATGCCAAAGGCATTGCGGTGCTAGAGGAAAGCATCACCAATCCAGCCTTGCAACAATTGGACGCGTGCGGCATACGAGGCATTCGACTCAATTTTGAAAGTTCGGCCAACCACAACACGCACCATCTGCAATCCGCATTGATCTATTGGTCTTCACGCATTGCGGCCTTGGGTTGGCACATTCAGGTGTATGCACCATTTGCAATGGTTGCGGCATGTGCACCCACAATTAGAGCTTTACCAACACCAGTTGTACTCGATCACTTTGCACTATGGCCTCGCACGGAAGAAGCACAGGCTTCTGATGAATCTCACGTGCTTGAACTCCTCAACGACAAGCGTATCTATATCAAACTATCCGCCAGTTATCGTCAACCCAACGTTGCCCCACAGCGCGTTCAACAACTCGCACATCGTTTGCTGCAAATTCAACCCGAGTGTCTGCTTTGGGGCAGTGATTGGCCTCACACGCAGCGAGAGCCGAGCGTCCTCCCTCAGGATGTGAGCAGATACCGCGCGATTGCATCACACCAGCTTTGCGACGAACGTTTGCAATGGTTGAGAACACCCGAACTGCAACACCAAGTGCTGGTGGCCAACCCTGCCAAGCTCTATCGCTTTTAAACCCAACACACTGAACACAAATGATTGACAAAATTGCACCCAACATCGCGCATGCGCTTGCCCATGTACAAGACGGTGCGACTGTGCTCATTGGCGGCTTTGGCACCGCTGGCATTCCCAACGAACTGATTGATGGACTGATCCACCAAGGCGCACGCGACCTCACCGTGGTCAACAACAACGCAGGCAATGGCGATTCTGGGCTGGCCGCTTTACTCAAGACGGGGCGCGTCAAGAAAATCATTTGCTCTTTTCCACGCCAAGCGGACTCGTTTGTTTTTGACGAGCTGTACAGAAGTGGTCAGATTGAGTTGGAGCTGGTACCACAAGGGAATTTGACCGAACGTTTACGTGCAGCAGGCGCCGGCATTGGTGCGTTTTTCACACCCACAGGATTTGGTACCGAACTAGCCAAAAACGCCGACGGCAGCCCTAAAGAAACACGTCGTATTGATGGCAAAGACTATGTTTTGGAATACCCCATCTACGGTGATTTGGCACTGATCAAAGCAGAGGTGGGCGATCGTTGGGGCAATCTAACTTTCCGCAAGGCGGCACGCAACTTCGGTCCGGTGATGGCCGCCGCGGCCAAATTCACTGTCGCCACGGTGCATCGCATTGCTGAATTAGGCGAGCTAGACCCTGAAACCATCGTCACGCCAGGCATTTATGTCTCCAAGGTTGTGAAAATCAACCACGTCGCCACGCAAGCAGGCGGCCTCAAATCTGCCTAAGCTGGGAAGAAACACGATGTACACCAAACGCAGCAAAACTGAGTTAGCACAACGCGTCGCGCAAGACATTTTTGAGGGAGCCTATGTCAACCTAGGCATTGGCCAACCCACCCTCGTCGCGAACCATATTCCAACGCATATCGAAGTCGTCCTGCACAGCGAGAACGGCATCTTGGGCATGGGCCCAGCACCCGAAAGCGGCGCCGAAGACTACGACTTGATTAACGCAGGCAAACAACCCGTCACACTGCGTGCAGGCGGTTCTTTTTTTCACCACGCCGATAGTTTCGCCATGATGCGAGGTGGCCACTTGGATATTTGTGTACTCGGAGCATTCCAAGTTTCAGCCACGGGCGATCTGGCGAACTGGAGCACGGGTGAGCTCGGCTCTATACCTGCGGTAGGAGGTGCAATGGACCTCGCCATAGGCGCCAAACAAACCTGGGTCATGATGGATTTACTCACCAAAAAGGGCGAAAGCAAAATCGTTGAGCACTGCACCTACCCCCTCACAGGCATTGGTTGCGTGAAACGTATTTACTCAGACCTTGCAACGCTTGAATGCACCCCGCATGGCTTGAAACTGATCGACACTGTCGATGGCCTCACACAGGGTGAACTGGAGAAGTTGTTGGGGATGCCGGTAATGACTTAACCACAAAAGAATAAGGGCCCGGAAAATTCCGAGCCCTTATAGATGGTGGTGGTAGCGGGATTTGAACCTGCGACATCAGCATTATGAATGCTGCGCTCTAACCAACTGAGCTATACCACCGAATCAGGGCAGTATTGTAAACCATTTTCAGATCGAGGCCGCGGCCTTGGTCATCACATCGCTCAGCTCAGCAAAGTACGCATCAGCGGCCGCAGTAGGGGTCAGGTATTTGGTCCGGCGATTTTTCCCTTCGAACACCTGGATCACCAAACCTGCATCTAACAATGCATTCAGTTTGCGATGAATGGTCGCAGGGCTTGCCACGGTAGACATGGCCATGGCCTCTGTCACTGTGAGTGCTTGGCCTTGCGTGTGTCGCAACACGATGAGCTGCAACAAATGCTTCGCTGTTTCATCTAAGCCCGACACAGGTGCGCCCTCTAGCGCATGTGCCAGTGCTAGAAAACGAAGGTAGGTTTTTCGCATAGCTATATTTTATAGCGCGTCAGTCTTCTTCCAGCGGGGTGAGCACGCCAAAGCTGCGCTGCGCATACGCCAAGCCATGGCCGGCATGCACACCAAAATCAAGCACTTCGCCGATCAAGATGTCATGGTCCCCTGCCGACACCACTTGCGCAATGCGGCAATCGAACCAAGCGATCACACCGTCTAAGCGCGGGTGTTGATTGACACCGCGCACGAGTGACTGACCTGTGAAGCGCTCTTGCTGCGAGCCTTGTGCGAACTTAAGCGCCACATCTTTTTGCTGGGCGCCCAATACGTTGACCATGTAGCCGCCTGCATTCACAAACGCTTCGTGACTGAGCGAGCTTTTGCGCACGCTCCACAACACCATGGCTGGATCGAGCGACACGGTGTTGAAGGAGTTGCAAGTCATGCCCCAGTCTTGACCTTGGGTGTGAGCGGTCACCACGGTCACGCCGGTGGTGAAGCAGCTCATCGCGTCTTTGATGTTCACGCCGTGCTTTCAGATGTTTTATAAAAACGCAAGTGCGTCTTGTGCGGCCACACGGCCTTCGTCGGTGGGGACAACCCACACCTCAATGGCGCTATTGTCGGCGTGAATCGAAACCACGCGGTCGCCTGTGGCCTTTGCGTTGCGCGTGGCATCCACCTGCACACCGAGGTAGGCCAAGGCGTCACCCACTTGTTGGCGCAGCACCGCATCGTGCTCGCCAATGCCGCCGGTGAAAGCCAGCACATCGAGGCCACCAATGCAGGCGCTGAGTGCGCCCACTTCACGCACCACACGATGCGCAAACAAATCGGTGGCAAAGCGAGCCGCTTGCGAATGAGAAGCGCGCAAGGTGCGCATGTCCGCGCTCTCACCCGACACACCGAGCAAGCCGCTTTGTTTGTAGAGCAGCTTTTGAATAGGGTCGTGGCCCCAGCCTTGCTCCATCAAGTACAGCAACACGCCGGGGTCCAGTGCACCGCTGCGCGTGCCCATCATCAAACCATCGAGAGCCGAGAAGCCCATGGTGGTGGCGCGGCTTTGGTGCTCCGTCGTGGCGCACACGCTGGCCCCGTTGCCCAAGTGCGCCATGACCACACGACCAGCAGAGCGCGGCACTACGCGTTGCAACACTTGGCTCACGTATTGGTACGAGAGGCCATGAAAACCGTAGCGGCGTACGCCTTGCTTGGTGAGCTTTTGGTCAATCGCAAAGGTGGTTTCTAGGGGCGACAGCGTGCGATGAAACGCCGTGTCAAAACATGCCACCTGCGGCACATCGGGGAACGATTCGGCAAATGCGTTGATGCCTGCCAAATTGTGCGGTTGGTGCAACGGCGCGAGTGCGTTGAGCGTGGCGAGCTGCGCCATCACCTCGGGCGTGACGCGCACACTGCGGCTGTAGTATGCACCGCCGTGCACCACGCGGTGCGCGATGGCTTGCACACGCAAATGCGCAAAGCGTGAGGCCAGTAAATTTTTGAGCGTGTTGAGCGCGGCATCAAACACATCTTGCGCGGGCTGCACTGCAACATCCGCAGATTTTTTCGCTTGGCCTGCTGCACAAAAGCTGATGCGCGGTTGCCCCGAAGGCTCTAAGCCTTCGATGTTGCCCGTGACTTCGGCTTCGCCAATACCGTCACCCGCAATCGGGTACAGCGCAAACTTGAGGCTCGATGACCCCGCGTTGACAGACAGAATGCTCATGCGGGATGTGTGCGGTAGTGGTGCGCAATGAGCTTGGCCAACAAGGCCGATGCACTGCGCGTGGTGGCCGTATCTGCACGGCTAGTAAGTGCAATCGGCACGCGCGCGCCAAGCACCACGCCCGAGCCTGAAGCGCCAGCCAAGTACTCCAACTGCTTGGCCATCATGTTGCCCGACTCCAAATCAGGGGCCATCAAAATATCGGCATCCCCGGCCACCGCCGAGGCGATGTGCTTGATCTCAGCCGCGTGGCTAGACACCGCGTTGTCAAACGCGAGTGGGCCATCGAGCAAGCCGCCTTTGATTTGCCCACGATCGGCCATCTTGCACAAGGCCGCTGCATCGAGCGTGGAGGGAATGCTGGGGTTCACTGTTTCAACCGCCGAGAGAATGGCGACCTTCGGTGTCGCCACGCCCATGATTTGCGCAAACAAAATGGCGTTTTGCACGATGTCGGCCTTCTCGGCCAAGGTGGGCGCGATGTTGAGCGCAGCATCGGTGATGTACAGCGGCTTGGGGTACATCGGTGCTTCGAAGCGAAACACGTGCGACATGCGTCGACCTGTGCGCAAACCTTTTTGCGACACCACCGCATGAATCAACTCATCGGTGTGCAAGCTGCCTTTCATCAAGGCTTCGAGTTTTTTGTCGGCGGCCATTTGCGCCGCCAACTCAGCGGCTTCGTGGCTGTGTGCCACGTCGATCACTTCAATGCCGGTCAAATCAATGCCAGCCTCTGCGGCCACAGCGCGCAGCTTTTTCTCTGGGGCAATCAACACCGCATGGATGAGGCCTGCGTGGTGCGCATCCAAAGCCCCTTGCAACGAATCAGCATCGCACGGGTGCACCACACCGCAACGCACGGGCTCAAGTGCGGCGCCAAGCGCCAGCAAATTGGCGTGGCGTTGCTCAGGGTCAAACAAGCTGATGTGTGGTGCGTGGATGCGCGGCATGCGCAGCTTCTCGGTCGGGGCCATCACTTTGGCCACGCCATAGAGCACGCGCTCGCCTTTTTGGTTCACCAACGAACAATCCAGCTCCACGGTTTTCTTGTCGTCGTGCTTGGCGGTGCAAGTGACGGTCACGTTCAAGGTGTCGCCCACACGCACGGGGCGGCTGAAGTGCAGGTTTTGCTCTAAGTAAATCGTGCCCGGCCCCGGAAACACCGTGCCCAACACCGTACTGATGAGCGAGCCGCCCCACATCCCGTGGCCAATCACACCATGAAACAAAGTGGCATTGGCGTATTCGGCGTCGAGGTGTGCGGGGTTGGTATCGCCCGACACCGCCGCAAAGGCTTGAATGTCGGCCACCGTGAGTGTGCGCACCATGCGCGCCACTTGACCCACCACGATGTCGTGATAGGGGTAGTTCTCTAGCCACTCGTTGTTGGGGTCGTTGGTGGTTTCTGTGATGTCGTTCATGGCGATCTTCAATTCACGGCGTGGCTGCCGGCGTCTACATAAATGGTTTGGCCTGTCATGCCGCTGGCGGCATCGGTACACAAGAAAGTGCTGAGGTTGGCAATTTCTTCAAGCGTGACCAAACGACCCAAGGGCGCTTTGGCGATGTTGTTTTGCATCAGCGTGTCAAACGCTTCAATGCCAGAGGCCGCACGCGTGAGGATGGGCCCTGGTGACACTGCGTGCACACGCACGCCTTGTGGCCCTAGCTCCAACGCCATGTAACGCACCAACGATTCAAGTGCCGCTTTGACGGGGCCCATCAGTCCGTAGTGCGGCACGGCTTCGTCTGCACCGAGGTAAGACATGGTGACCATGCTGCCGCCTTGCGTCATGTGCGGCGCACACAGCTTGGCCAGCGTCGCAAACGAGTGGCACGACACTTCCATCGCACGCGCAAAGCCGGTGCTGGAGCTGTCAATCACACGGCCATGCAAATCGGCCAACGGTGCCCACGCGATGGAGTGAATCACAAAGTCCAAGCGGCCCAGCTTGGCGGCGGCATAGGTCACCAACTGCTCTAACTCTTCGGGGGTTTCGATGTTGCAGGTTTGCAAGTCCATGCCCAAAGGCTGCGTGAGTGGCTCGACATACGCACGCGCTTTGTCATTCAAGCACGAGACCACCACCTCTGCGCCCATCGCTTGCGCTTGACGCGCGCAGCCCCAAGCAATACTGTGCTCATTGGCTAGGCCAAGCACCAAACCTTTTTTGCCTTGCAAATCGAAGGCAGACAACGGGTTCATAAATATTCCTCAAAACCCCCGATGGGTTCAAAACGTCCTGCGACAAAACGCAAACGCGTCGGACCAGGCATGGCACGTTGCGTCACCGAGTGGCGTGGGTCACCGGGGTAGCACAAGTTGCGCAAACCATCTTCATCAAAGGCTTCAGGCAACACCACGGGTGGGGTTTGTGCCTTGGCCGCAGCCAACACCTCGCTCGTGTGCGCATACGGCAACAGAGACACCAAGGTCATGATTTGCGGCGGCGCCAGCGGTACCTCACCCGCCCAGTAGCGGTGAAGCGCATCCATCGGCGTGAGCCACACACTGTCAATGGCCTCGACGTTGTCGTGAATGGGGTGCTGCCCTTGCGGCAACACGGCCATGAAAAAACGGGTGTCAAAACGTTTGTTGGTCACCGAAGGTTGAATCGGCGTGATCCATCGTGACCAAGGTGCCAAGTGCTGCGTGTCGACACACAAACCTGCGCTTTGCAACACGTCAGCAAAAGAAGCTCCACCATGCAAGGCATGCTGCCAATGCTGGCGTTGTGCCGCACCGTCCACGTCTTGGTCCGAAGCGTTGGCGGCTGAGCGGGCATACAACACACCACACTCTTCGAGCACTTCACGCACCGCTGCCACATACAAACCCGCAGCGGTGTGCACCGACAAATCGGGCTCGCCCAATACGCTGTGTAGCGCCTGTGGAGAGGTGTCTAAATAGGTGTGCAAATCGGGTGCGCAATCCGCGTCGTCCAATTTACCCCCCGGAAAAACAAACACGCCGCCCAACACAGCCGAGGCGGTGTGGCGGCGCAGCAAAAAGACCTGCAGGCCTTTTTGGGGCTCATCACGTAACAACACCACCGTGGCCGAAGCCCGCGGTGGTGTTGTGACGATTTCGCTGTTGAGTTGCATCAACCGCAGCGATGAATCCGTAGATTACTTGGCAGAGTAAGACACATCCGCACGGCGGTTTTGCGCCCAAGCGGCTTCGTCATGACCCGTCGCGACGGGTTTCTCGCTACCAAAGCTCACTGGCTCTGCTTGACCGTCTTTCACGCCATATGCCTTCAAACCACGCACCACAGCTTCGGCACGCTTTTGGCCCAAAGCCAAGTTGTATTCACGACCACCGCGCTCGTCGGCGTTACCTTCGACGCGCACTTTCAATGCACCATTGGCAGCCAAATACTTACCTTGACGCTCAACCACAGCCGCTTGATTAGCCTTGATGTCAAACTTGTCGAAATCGAAGTACACGCTGCGCTCTTTAGAAATTGCGCTGTTGGGGTTCAAGTGGTCAGCCACCACAGACGCCACAGAAGACGATGCCTTGGCATCAGACACATTGTCGAGTTTGGTTGAACTGCAAGCAGACAACAAGGCAACAGACACGACAGACAAGAGAGCGAAGAGACGTTTGGACATGATTTCCCAGTTGATAAAAATTAACCGCGAAATTCTAGCGGATGCATGTATCTGGACTGCAAATGGCAAAAGTGTTGTTTTTTTTGACACTTTATTAAATTCTTTTGAAAATCAACAACTTAAGAGATTTTGTTAATTTCGTTTCTTTTTGGCGTCACAAATCCTCAAAAAGTATTCAGAAGTAACAATTTAATGGCGTTTTCACCGCTGATCTTCGCCAAGTGGCGGATTGCCTAAGTTCCGACAGGGGGGTAAATTTCATTCCCCGTTAGCAATTTCGGCAATTTGAAAACAAAAACATGCGGCGTTCACTCAGCTGCTGGAAGGATAAGAAGATGTCAACATTCAAAATTTTGGTCACCAGCCAAAAAGGTGGCGTAGGTAAAAGCACGGTATCTGCCAATTTGGCGGCGTATTTGCGTCGCCAAGGCCAGACCGTGACCTTGATTGACTTTGACACCCACGGTTCTTCTAGCACTTGGCTAACCCGCGCCCCCAATATTGGCGTGGTCGTTCAACACCACGTCTTGCCTTTGGACCAAGGCGGCAATCGCCCCATCTTGGATGCACGCCTGCACTTGCGCCGCGCAGCCAGCAGTTCTGAAGTGGTGATTTGTGACCTCACATGGACTGACTCCATCGCTGGCGAGTTGATGTTTGAATATGACTTGATCATCGTGCCGACATCGGTGTCTGAAATTGAAATGGCTGCCACAGCTGGCTTTCTGAGCCGTCACCGCTGGGTGTTTGACTCCGCCATTCACACACCACCAACCCTGTTGGTGTGCCCCACACGTGTGCAGCCTGAACAATTGCAAAGCGATGTGTTTTCAAAACAGCGTTTCCCCGTCAGCTTCATGCTTGCCCCTCCTGTGTTGGAGGCGCAATCGGCCCGTGAAATGTTTGAGCGTGGCTATTTGATGGATTTGCAAGACAGCTGCGGCGCGTCTTTCAACGAATTCGGCAAGGCGGTGTGTGCCGCCCGTGAAATGCGTGAATCGGCCCAAGGCATGCGTCAAACCACGCAGTCTCGCTTCAATGTGGCGCCGACACGCCCAGCCGGTGTGCCCAACGCGGCCGCTGCTGGCGTGAAACGCAACGCTGTCCTGGGAACTTCGGCTACCCTATCAAGTCAATACTCCATCTTGGGTCGCCACCGCATGCAAAAAGCTCGTCCAGAAGACGTCGCCAACAAAGCCACACCCAATGGTGGCATTGGACAAAGCACACAAATTGCGTCCATGGGCATCCCCCAATTTCTCAAACGCATGTCTATGGGTGTCATGAGTAAATGAGTGCAGAACCACAATTCTTGTCTTTCAAAGGACTCAAGCAGTACACGCCTGAAGATGGGTGGGGACAAGTCAATGCGATCTTGCAATCCCACACCCAACAAACGGCTGCTGCTCACGCACAGCCCACGCAACCTGCTGCTGCCCCAGCAGCCGCACCGCGTGCGGCTTATCAGCCACAGCAAGCGGCTGTGCCCGATAACGTCCCCACATTGACCGAAACATTCGACCAAGCGCAAGACAGCGCAGCGGTGTTTGACCCACTCATCAACGAGCTGTTCGAACAACTGCGTGTGCCGCCCAGCGATGACTTGACACAAACTTGGCGCACCATTGCAGCCGAGGTGAACTTGTTGACAGAGCGCATGGCCTTGCAACGCGAACTGAAAGAGCGTTTGCAAAAGCTGGATCAAGAATTGGTCAATTTGCGTGGCACGATCTTGTCGCACTTGGCCGATGTGCAGCAGGCGGCAGACCAGCAACTCACCTCAGCGCGCTTGCGCGCGGAAGTGTCGGCCTTGGCGCAAACCAAACTATCAGCCAAACTGAGAACGAAGCCGTAAACACACCACAAGGAGCGCCGCGCATGCTGGACAAACTCAATCAGATTTATCCGGTGCGCTACACAGCGTTCATTGCATCGGTGTTTTTGTTAGTCGTCTCACTCTTAGGTGCTGGCGTGATGGGCCTGAGCGGTTGGTGGCCTTTGATCTTCACGGCTCTGTGTCTAGTTGGCATCTACGACCTACAGCAATCGCATCACGCCATTTTGCGCAACTACCCCATCATTGGGCACTTGCGCTTCATGCTGGAAACCATCCGTCCAGAAATTCGCCAGTACTTTTTGGAGTCTGAGACAGAAGCCTCGCCCTTCTCTCGCGCGCAACGCACCTTGGTGTACACGCGGGCCAAAGGTCAATCCGACAAGCGCCCGTTCGGCACACAGCTGGACGTGTGCGCGATTGGCTACGAATGGATCAACCATTCGATTGCACCTACACATTTGGCGGGGCACGACTTTCGCGTCAAGGTCGGTGGCAAAGACTGCACACAACCCTACGACATCAGCCTTTTCAACGTATCGGCCATGAGCTTTGGAGCCTTGAGTGCCAATGCCATTCAAGCCTTGAACTTGGGCGCCAAGCTCGGCGGTTTTGCGCATGACACCGGCGAAGGTTCTATCTCGCGTCACCACCGCACCCATGGCGGCGACTTGATTTGGGAAATCGGCTCCGGCTACTTTGGCTGCCGTGATGAACAAGGCCACTTCAGCCCTGATCGTTTTGTTGAAAACGTGCGTTCGCCCCAAGTGAAGATGGTGGAAATCAAACTCAGCCAAGGTGCCAAGCCTGGCCACGGTGGCGTTTTGCCAGGCCCCAAAGTGACCGAAGAAATTGCCGAAGCGCGCGGCGTGATGGTGGGCCAGGACTGCGTGTCACCGGCCACCCACAGCAGTTTCAACACGCCACTCGAGCTGATGAGCTTCATCGAACAACTGCGCACCTTGAGTGAAGGCAAACCGGTCGGGTTCAAGCTGTGCATTGGTCATCCTTGGGAATGGTTCGCCATTGTCAAAGCCATGCTCGAAACGGGCACACGCCCTGACTTCATCGTGGTCGACGGTGCCGAGGGCGGCACAGGCGCGGCTCCGCTCGAATTCTCAGACCACATGGGCATGCCGCTGCAAGAAGCTTTGCGTTTGGTGCACAACACCTTGGTGGGCGCGGGCCTGCGTGACAGCATTCGCCTCGGCGCAAGCGGCAAGATTGTGAGCGCGTTTGACATGGCGCGCGCCTTGGCCTTGGGCGCCGATTGGTGCAACAGCGCACGCGGTTTCATGTTTGCGTTGGGATGCATTCAGGCGCAAACCTGCCACAGCGGCAATTGCCCCACAGGCGTCACCACCCAAGATCCCACACGCCAAATGGCGCTGGTGGTCCCGAGCAAAGCGGAACGCGTACACAACTTCCACGCACACACGCTCGAAGCTTTGCAGGAGTTGATGGAAGCGTCTGGCCTACAAACCCCACACGATTTCACGCCACGTCACATCATGCGTCGCGTGAGCGAAACACAAACCCTGCACTTGTCTGATTTGGTTGACACCCTCGAAGACGGCGCTTTGCTCAAAGACGATCTGAGCGCCTTACCCTCTGTGTTCAGCGATTGGCCATTGAGTTCAGCCAACAGCTTTGCACTGGCTACAGCTTAAGCGAACGAGTCCGTACCGAGCTCAAAAAAAGGCGCCTCAGAGGCGCCTTTTTTAATCCGGTACGCGTGGGTACTGAATCGGCTTTTCACGCACAGGTGCTGCTGCTGCAGCGGCGGCCTTGGCTTTTTCCGCTGCTGCACGCTCAGCGGCGGCAGCGGCACGGTCAGCAGCCGCCTTTTCTGAAGCGGCCTTGGCCGCACGCGCAGCCGCAGCGCGTTCGGCCGCCGCTTTTTCTTCTGCAATCTGCTCTGCAGACTTCACCGGTTTTTCAGGTTGCATGCGCATGGCCACAGCACGCTCAGCCGCAGCACGTTGCTGCGCCATACGTTCTGCAGCAGCCGCTTTTTCAGAAGCCGCGGCAGAGCGTTGTGCATCCAAAGCAGCGCGCTGGGCATCGTTGGCGGCTTTCTCAGAGGCCGCGGAAGCTTTGGCGGCTTGTGCGGCTTTATCCGCGGCTTTTTGCGCTTCGCCAGCCACGATGGCTGCTTTCTCTAAATTCTTGTCAATCGTTTTCAAGGCATTCGCTTCGGCAGCAGACTGGCTGCGCTCACGGTTTTGCATGGCGGCGTTCAGGTCCGACTTCAGCTTTTGAATTTCAACCAACAACACCTGCGTGCTTGGGCCTTGAGCCACCGCAGGCGCAGGTGGTGGTGGTGCGGGCTGAAAACGTGCAGAGGCTTTTTCAGCCACGGTCTGCAACTTGCCGTCGAACGATTGCAACTTGCCCTCCAAAGTGGTGAGCTGCTTTTGCATGTCTTTGAATTTGAGATCGCTTGACTTGTTGGCTTCTGTCGCCACGACGGTTGGCATGTTGGCCATGCTCTTGCTCAACTCTTCCAAACGTTTGGCCACTTGCGTTTGGGTGGTGATGACTTCTTCTTGTTTATCCGTGATCTCTGAAAAATCAGAGTTGGTTTTACCAATCGCCGTCAAGCTGGCATCCACCTCAATCACGCGCTTGGCCATGGCGTACACCATGGTGTCGAGCTCTTTGATGGACTTGGTCATCTTCATGGTGATGGCAAAGAAGATGCCCATCGCAATCAACAAACACGCGCAAAACGCGCCCAACATGATGCGTGAATGCATCACGTTACGGCGGTTGTTTTCTTGGATCTTAGAAACCACAGCGCGCATGGTTGCGCTGACATCGGCAGCAATCGATGCGGAACGTGTGGAGACCTCAGCTGAGTCGAGCACCACCGAGGTGAGCTCTTCGATTTGGCGAGCCACCTCATTGGTGTCCAACGATTGGGATGCGATTTCAGTCAAACGCTCAGCTGTCGCATCGACATCCACAATGGCTTCTGCAGGCGCTTTTTGCGCCTCAGCCGTCGTTTGTTGTTCATCAGCCATGTTTAAACCTTTGTGTTATTTCTTTCCTCAAGGCGGTCGAGTCGCGCATTGAGTGTGTGGATGTCGTCAGTGAGCCTGCCCATACGGACGTGAAGTTGTTCACCCCATGTATCGGCTTGAACTGGCTCCTCTTGAATGACGGACGCCGCGTCCATCACCTCATCTGTCTCAGGTACAGCTTCTGAGGCCTCAGCAGGCGCTGACTCTGCCGCCTCTGCGAGAGCCGCTTGCTCAGGCTCATCACCCACCAGCTCGGTCAGCGTCGGCACTTGCGCCAAGGCTTCAGCACTCAAGCCTTGGGCATCTTCAGGCAAGTCTGGAATGTGGATTTTTGGCAAGGTCTCAGGCTGGTAGCCGGACTCAAAAGGGGCGGCCTCTGTATGAATTTCGTGTTCTTGACTCATGCGTCTTTCCTACGGTGGACCTCAAGGCTTCGTAAACTGGGTTTTCATTGACTTGGTGCTTCGCAACCAACCTTTGGAGAGCAAAGGGCTAGATTGCATGAAAGCATCGGCTTGGGCCTTATTTTCAAAAGGTCCAGCGACCAAGATGTAATAGCGCTTGCCTGTATCTTTTTGACGGGCGCGCATGATGCGGGCCTTGGCATAGACCGCATTGCTACGCTGAAAGCTGCGCATTTCATCTTGTGTATCCATGGCAACAAGTTGCACCACATAGCCGTTGGTCGGCAATTGATTCACCCAAGCCTCATCCGAACTGACCTCAGCTGTATCCAACTTCTCAGTCTTGTCCGCTTTACGCTCTTTCTCAGTCTTCTTCGCGAGTGAGCCATCGACCACCTCGCTAGCCGCTGTACCAGGTGCGGCCACTGGCGCCACCGCAACGGATGCCGAAGCACTGGCAGCAGAAGCCATCTCTTGCGCTTGGCTCGCCACACGGGCGGCTTCGAAAGCCATAGAGGCAGCAAGCTCAGCCGCGGCCAAAGCCTCGGCACTGGCGGCTGATGCTGCCGCCTCTGCCGCAGCGGCACTTGCGGCCTCGGCAGGTGCGGCAACAGCTGGGGTACCGCGCAGCACGTATTTCTTGAGTGCTTCTGTTTCTTGCAAAACCAAATCTTTGTACATGACACCCAACGCTGCCATGGACATCAGCAACACCAACAACACCCAACCTGCCCGCGATTTGCGCGGTGCGGGCTTGAACAAATCAGCATCACCCGTATGGGCTGCAGGTTGAGGCGCAGTGAAAGTAGGCTCACGTGAAACCTCGGGCAACACAGGCGCTGGGACAAGCGGTGGCACGGGCACAGGGGCAATCGCTTGAGGGGGTGGAACAGGCTCAGCTGGCGGCGGCACAAAAGCAGGCAAAGGGTCGGCATCAAGCTTGGGTTCTTGCTTCTTGCCAAAACCGGGAACACGCCACGCTGTCTTGGTGGGCAAGTTCAGTAATTTAGAAACAGGCGTCACCTCTTCATTCAGAGTGGGTGGCTCTGGCAAGAACGCAGGTTCAATCAGCAGCGGTTCAGGATCTGGCTCGTTGGCCACCCAATCGGTGAGTTTTTGTTTGGCCTCACCCGCCTCGGTTTCGACTTCCCATTTGAGTAAGTTTTTGCCAAATGCATCCACCTTGCCTTGGTAGTTGCCTGCGCTGTTGATGAGCAAAATGATGCTGATATTGCCCGCGGGGAAGCCGTTGACCAAACGCGCCAACAACTGCAACTCGAAGTCCTGCATCAGGACCGAATCACGGAACAATAAAAAGCGGCGTGGTGCGTGCTTCTTGTCTTTTTCTAAGGCCTGATCCAGCGTGATCTCAGACAAGATCTCGTTGAACTTGTTGACCAACAACTCTGAGTTGGTCGAACTACACCACTCAATGTGTGTTTCACCTTTCGAGCGCAGACGTTCCTCAAACAAATTACCGTAGTAATCCAGCACCTTGTCATGCTGACTCATGACGGCAAGATTGATACTGCCTTCGGTCAATGACTTCAGGAGTATTTCAAATCGCAACCGGTCACCGGGGCTTTGGTAGATGTCTGTCATGCGGGCTCAAACTTCGGGTCTTAAGAGTTCATCAAAGCACCATTCGAGTCGAACTTCATTTCGTCTGGAATGGTGGGCGATGGTTTGACCACTTCCTGGCCACGACCATAAGACTGGTTCAGGCTGAACACATAGGCAATGACCTGCGCAACAGCGTGGTACAGCGCCTCTGGAATCGGATGATCCAGCTTGGTCGTGAAGTATAAAGCGCGAGCCAACAAAGGCGCCTCAAAAATATAAACGTTGTGTTCTTTGGCTTCTTCACGAATCCGTGCGGCCAACCCGTCTTCACCCTTGGCTACCAACAGCGGCGCACCGTCGCCCATAGGGTCATACGACAAGGCCACGGCAAAGTGCGTCGGGTTGGTGATGACCACGTCGGCGTCTTTCACCTTGGTCATCATCTTGTTGTTCAAGATCTCATGCTGACGACGGCGAATTTGGCCTTTGACCTCGGGGTTACCTTCCGAGTTCTTCATCTCGTCTTTGACTTCTTGCTTGGTCATCTTCAAGCGTTCATTGAGTTGATGACGCTGCAAAGGCACGTCCACCAAAGCGACCAACACAAGTCCAAAACTCAGCCACAAACAAGAATCCACAATGATTCGGCCTGCCACTTTAATGGCCACGTTCAAATCCATCTGTGAAATGTGCGTCAAGTCGTTCAAATTGTTCATGACCGAGACCAACAAAATGGCACCGACCAATAAGAATTTCACCAGCGCCTTACCCAAATTAATCACAGCGTCTTTGCCAAACATGCGAGCCAACCCCGACATAGGGTTGAGCTTGCTGAATTTGGGCATGATCAAACTGGGCGAGAAGATGAAGCCACCGGCCAACGTGGTCGACAAAATCGCAATCACGTAAAGCACGGCCATCAAAGGCAACACAATCAAAAAACCATCCACCATTGAGCTACCAAAAATTGCAGGCAGCAATTCGGCTTTGTCGGTGATGCGTCGATCAAACTGCAGTTGCTGTTTGAACAAGCCCGTCATGCTGGTGAAGATGTGCTGCCCCATCATGGTGAAAAACAACGTGGCAATGACCATCATGGCCGCAGGGGCCAGTTCTTGCGAGCGTGCAATTTGCCCGTCTTCACGAGCTTTGGCAAGCCGCTGCGCCGTCGGTTCTTCGGTTTTATCCTGACCGCTTTCTTCCGACATGTCAGCCTCCCAAGTAAGAACGCAGCATCATGAAAGCTTGCGTCCATACCCAATCAACACGGGCAACGTTACTACCCATTGAAAAAATCATGACCACGAAGCCGGTCAAGATCAGCGCAGGAAAACCCACGGTAAAAATGTTCAGGCTCGGCGCGGCTCGTGCGACAAAACCCAGACCGATGTTGATGAACAGCAAGGTCATCATCACGGGCAAGGCAATCAACAAGGCACCCAAAAACATCATGGAGCTCCAATTGATCATCTTGGCCAACATGTCTTGGCTAAAAAACGGTTGGCCAATCGGGATGAGTTTGAACGACTCGATCACCAAGCCAAACACAATCAAATGACCGCCCATGCCTAAAAAGACCAGCGTCCCCATGATGTTGAACATCTGAGACAACACAGGCACGCTGCCCATGTTGGGATCGACCATGTTCGCCATGGACAAGCCCATCGAACCCGACATGGCTTGCCCAGCGACCACCAAAGCGGCCGACGCAACCTGGAAAACTAAACCCATGGTCAAGCCAATCAGGATTTGGCGTGAGATTTCCATCAAGCCGTCCGCGGTGACGGGGTCAATCTTGGGAATGTCGATTTGTTGCGTCACAAAAAAAGCCATCGCAAATGCCAACGAAATGCGAATGCGCATGTTGACAGCACGGATCGAAAAAATAGATGTGAACGCCAAAAACGCAGACAAGCGCAGCATTGGCCAGATGACGACCAAAAACTTGTCTAGGATTTCAATGAGCGAGGCGTTCATGGCAAGGTGTTGTTACATGAACAAGCTAGGAATACGAATAAAGATGCCCTTGGTGTAGTCCACCATGGTGTTGATCATCCAACCACCGGCCACAGACATGGTTAGACCCACGGCCAAAACTTTAGGAATGAAGCTCAAAGTCTGTTCGTTGATGGAGGTGGCGGCTTGAAAAATACCCACCACCAAACCCACGATCAAACCTACCGCCAACAAGGGACCTGAGATGATCATGGTCATCCACAAAGCTTGACGAGCCAAATCTACAACTGCTGCGCTATCCATGGTGCAACTCCTTAAAACACAAAGCTGTTGGCGAGCGAGGCCATCAACAGCGTCCAACCGTCAATCAGCACGAACAGCATGAGCTTGATCGGCATCGAAATAATCATGGGCGACAACATCATCATGCCCATCGACATCAACACGCTGGCCACGATCAAGTCGATCACCACAAATGGGATGTAGATCAAGAAGCCAATCGTGAACGCACTTTTGATTTCAGAGGTGATGAACGCAGGCATGAGCGTGGTGAAAGGCACTTGCGTGGCGTCATCCAACTCGCGGCGATTGGCGATTTGCATGAACATGGCAATGTCGTCTTCACGGGTTTGCTTGGTCATGAAATCGCGCACCGGCACTTCGGCTTTCACCAAGGCTTTGTCAAAGTCGAGGTTGCCGTTCATGTAGGGGCCGAGGGCGTCTTTGTAGACCGTCTCAAACACGGGTGACATGATGAAGAAGGTGAGGAACAAAGCCAAACCGACCAACACGGTGTTGGGCGGTGTTTGCGCGGTACCAATCGCTTGGCGCAAGATGGAGAGCACGATGATGATTCGGACAAACGAGGTCATCATCAGCAGCATGGATGGCAACAGCGTGAGCGTGGTCATCAAGCCCAGCAATTGCAGGCTCATGCTGTATTGCTGGCCGCCTTTGCCACCGCTCACGTTGACCAACGGAATGCCTTGCGCGTGCGCCATCATGGGCAACGTGGCCAAAGCCAACAAGAGCAGACCCAAAATGACATACAGAATTTTTTTAGTAATGGGCTTACGCAGCATGGCTCGCCTCCTGCACCCACGCATGTAGTGTTTTCACCTCGGCGGGGCTGACGCTGGTCAACACCATTTGGTTGTCGACTTGAATGAGCACCATCTTGTGCTTCAAGCTCAAAGGCAAGGCCTCTAGCACCTTGATGCGTTTTTCTTCGCCGCCATTAGGAGCAAAGCCACGGCTGCGCTTGACCCACCACAACGCGCCCACGAGCAACAACAACACACTGAAGGTGCTGGCGATGAATTGACCCCAATCGAAACTTTGCATGATGTTTTTCCTGTGCGCGATGACGGTTTTTTGACACTGGACGTGCCTATCTGAAGAGGTATTGCAAGGCACGTGCCAGCTTCTGGGGCGGTATAGTCAATTCATGCGACACCTCAAAGCTCTTTGCCTTGCCAGCCTGATACTCACCAGCAACCTCACGTTTGCCGCCCAGTGGACGGCCATAGGTCTGTTTGAGGTAGGAACGTTTTATGTCGACATCGACAACATCACCACGGCGGGCGACCACCGCAAAGCATGGACCATGCTGGACTACCGCGAGCCCAAGGTGCATGCCCCCACTGGCAAGCCCTTCAAGTCCACCCGCATGCAAATGGAGTTCGACTGCAAAGACCAAACCGTGCGCACTTTGTCGCTGTCGTATCACACAGGCGTGCGTCTGAGTGGTGACACGCTCTCCACCGAAGGTGTGATCAGCCCTTTTGAGCCCGTGCCACCCGAGACCCCGATTTTCAAAATCATGCGTTGGGTTTGCTAAGCCCATGGCTTTGTCAAACGCGTTGGGGTTCATGCGTGACTTGCTTCATGCCGGCGGCACAGGCGGCCTCAACTGGCACGTGCACGCCCACTATTCACACAAACGCTGGCACCCCACGGTGCAATTGATCGCCCAGTTTTTTGCACAAATCGACCCCAAATCTGAGCATCTGCTTTTGATCGGGGGCAGTGCAGGCTGGATGATGCCGCCGAGTTGGCTGACGCGCTTCAAACGGATCGACGCTTACGACATTGACCCTTTGGCCGCATGGCTGTTCAACTGGCGTCATGGCACGGCCCTTGCGGCGCAGGGCATCGCCGTGCAACACCACCGCGAAGACGCCTTGCTTCGTTTACCCGAGATCTTGCAAGAGCACCCTGACGCCTGCTTGTGGTTTGACAACGTGCTAGGTCAACACCGCTACCGCGTGCGGGATGAAGCCCGCGTTGAACGTGAATTGGGGGAACTCAAGACAACGCTCACAGGTCGCCACTGGGGCAGCTTGCATGATGTGTGGTCAGGCCCCACCGATGGTCGTTTGCTGCCTGCGGGTTTGAATGTCTGGAGCCATCATGTCACCGCCAAGCAAAGCTTGGTGCCAGCGTTTTCACAAAAGCTACTGGCCACAGTGGGGGCCAAAGATGTGTGGCAAGACCACCTCACCGGGCATGTGTTTGCACCCGACACCCCAACGACTTGGATGCCGTGGGCCTTCAAATCCAACTACTGGCATTGGCTGCAAGCAGGTTGGGTCCACGCCTAAATTTAGTGTTTCAGGTTGTAGAGCGTGACGCCTGCGGCATCCATCTCTTTTTGTTCGCGCTTGCGGTGGTATTCGCGCACCGCTTTCAGGTCTTGCTCCACCAAGGTGTCCATCTGAATGCGTTTTTGCTCGGCGGCCTTGAGCGCTAGGCGCTTGACTTCAACCGCGTGCTGCGCTTCATTCATATCGAGGTTCACGCGTGCGATCAGGGCTTGTAGTTGCTGCATGAAACCACGAAAGTTCAAGGTCTCAGACATGCTGTGGGGGCGACTCTCTGCTTCTTTGCTGCGCGTCACATAGTCGGCATACAACAACGCCATGCGTTCCCGGCTTTGCTCCAAGTGAGCCACACGGTCGCGTGCTTTTTTGAGCTCTGCGAATGCTTCATCGCATTTCTCTTTGGCTTTCTTGGCCAACACGGGCCATGCGGCACGGGGCTTCATGACAGCATTTGGCTCAGGCGGCTACGCGTCATGGCGTAGTCTTCGCCCTTGTCCATGTCTTGGCGCAAGAAATCGACCATTTGCTCACGAATGCGAATGGCCTCGTCTAATTCAGGATTAGAGCCCGCTTCGTACGCGCCCACTTGCACCAAGTCCGCATTTTGTTGGTAGACCGACCACAGACGACGCAACTTGTTCGATTGCTTCAACTCGTCTGAGTTGACCAAGGTTTGCATCACGCGCGAAATCGAACCGTTCAAATCAATCGCGGGGTAATGCGCTTGGTCGGCCAAACGGCGCGACAACATCACCTGCCCATCGAGCGACGCGCGTGCAATGTCCACGATGGGGTCATTGCCGTCATCGCCTTCGGCGAGCACGGTGTAAATCGACGTGATGGAGCCGTGGCCATGACGACCCACACCACCACGCTCAATCAAGTTGGGCAACAAGGCGAACACCGAAGGGGGATAGCCTTTGGCTGTCGGTGGTTCACCGATGGCCAAGCCAATTTCACGCTGCGCGTGGGCCACACGGGTCAAGCTGTCGCACAGCATCAAGACGTTTTTACCTTGATCGCGGAAGTACTCCGCAATCACGTGGGTCATGTGCGTGGCTTTGAGGCGCAACACGGGTGACACGTTGGCAGGGGCGGCAATCACCACTGACTTGGCCAAGCCTTCTTCCCCTAAAGACTCGTGAATGAAGGCCTGCACTTCGCGGCCACGTTCACCAATCAACCCAATCACCACAATGTCAGCTTTGGTAAAGCGCGTCAGCATGCCTAAGAGCACACTCTTGCCCACACCCGAACCTGCGACCAAACCAATGCGTTGGCCACGGCCAATCGTCAAAGCACCATTGATGGCCTTGACACCCACATCCAAAATTTCTTCAATCGGGCCGCGCTCCATCGGGTTGAGCGGGCACCCAAGCAAGCTCAACTGATCCGGCAAATGAGGCATGGGTTTGCCATCAATCGGCACACCACGGCCATCCAACACACGTCCGAGTAGCTCGTTGCCTAAGTTAACTTGGCCTGAGTTGCTCATCACACGCACGGTGTCACCGGGGCCCACACCAACAGGGTCGGTAAAGGGCATGAGGTACAAAGTCTTGTCGTTGAAGCCCACCACTTCTGCCTCGACGCGGTGACCTTGCTGACCAATCACTTCGCAGCACGCGCCCAAGGGGGCCATGATGCCGCGTGTCTCTAGCGTCAAACCCACCAAGCGCACCAAGGTGCCGCTGCGTTGCGGCTCGGGGGTGCGCAGCTTGGGCAGCGCGGTTTGAACTTCTTGCGCGAAATCGAGCATGAATTACTTGCCCACTTGAATCATGCTGCGAATGACCGCAGCCACACGGGTCTGATCGGCCTGCACCACCATGCGCACCACACCCACTTTGTCTTCGTAGCTGTTGGCCGTGTTGAGCAATTCCGGCGGAATCGCGGGTTTCTTTGCCTTTTGCTGTTCTTTGCGAATGCGCTCTTTGATTTCAGCCAAGGTCTCGCCTTCGCGAATTTCAATTTCACCGTCACCCAAAGGCTCACCTTCCTCGGCTGGCGCATCGGCGGCGGCTTCGGCCACCACTTCGGCGGGTGCTTCTTCCACAGCTTCTGGTACGGGCTCTTCTTCGGGTGCAGCTTCTGGTTCGGACGGTACTTCTTCGACCACCGGCGTTTCTTCCACCACGGGTTCTGGCACCACCTCTTCGATCGGAGCGGGCACCTCGGCCACGGGTTCGGGCACCTCTTCGGGTTCGATGACAGGTTTTGGTTTGGGCTTCTCGGGTTTGTCGAGCAGCATCATTTGGTATTTGATTTTTTCAGCACGCTGCGCTTCAAACAACTCGGCCTTGCGAATCATTTCGCGCTCGACCGCTTCAATCGCAGCTCTCTGCATCTCGCTGTTCGAGGCCGCATGCCCCACCAAATTCAGAATGAACGGACGAATGATGGTGACGATCACCACCATAAAAATCAGCCCCATCAACAATGTATTGATCACGTCAGGAATGAACATCGCCGCCCCCTACTTCCTCTTGAACTTCTAACACGGGTTGCATGAGAGAAGATTGCTCCCGCCATGCATCCACATCCATCAACAAGGCCTTGGCCAGCCCCTCTAAGCGATGCTCGACCAGGTCTTCAATCACTGTGTCGTTCGCAAACACACGCACACTGCCTCGCGGCATGTCGTGGATCGCCTCCAAGCGCATGCCTTTGATGAAATCAGCAGCTTGCTCTTGCAACATCGCTTTGTCTTGGGGGTTGAGCTCCAAGACCACTGCACCTTGCACAGGATGATCCATTTCATCCAAACAACGTTGCACCAAACGCTCAATGCCTTTGCTGGAGGTTTGCAATTCACCGACCACAATTTGCTCAGCAATGTGCATGGCCAAACGTTTGACGGGTTCGAAAAATTGCTTGGAATCTGCCAGCACGTCATGCAGGGCTTTGGCGGCGTTTTCAAACACGTCGCGTTGTGCGGCCATCTCATCGGCCAATTCGGCACGCACTTGGGTTTCACCCTCGGCCAAGCCTTGTTCTTTGCCTTCGGCGAGACCTTGGGCATGACCTTCGTCTCGCCCTTGCACTAAACCTTCGGCCAAGCCTTCTTCTTTACCCTGCGCCAAAGCTTGCTCACGCGCATCTTCAGTGGCTTGACGCAAAACTTCAGCATGTTCTGCCGCCATCTCTTCGCGGGCTTGAGCCATCCCTTGGGCCAACGCTTCTTCTTTGGCTCGTTGCACAGCATCTGCCAACGCAATCGCAGCGTCTGCACGCGCTTGGGCGAGGCCTTTTTCAAAGTGTTCGGCTTCACGTTGAGCCACCTCTTCTGGCGAGATGCCGCCAGCCACCATCGGCAACTCAGGCACTTGAGGCACGTCTGATGCAGCTTCAGCTTCTGGCAAAGGCGCTTGCTCGGCGAGCACATCCTTCGCTTGCACGTCCATGACCTCGTCTTCGACATCTGGCACATCGGGGTGAATGACGATCGGCTCTGCCACGTGTTCATCCGATGTGATGGGGCTGACCACCAAGGACTCGGCCAACTCTGCTTGTGCCAACGCACGTTGCAAAACATTGGCATCGACCTGTACACGCAATTTCGACTTGCGAGTAGCCGCATACGCATCAAACACAAAGGGCAGATGCGCGTTCGGATCTTCCTCAGTTGAAGCCGATGTCGAGGTATCGACACCCAAAGCGTCGTTACGAAACTCCCCTTCCAACAACGCCAAAGAGGCTTGCGCCTGTTTGCTCAATGACTGTTTGGTTGGTTGGTAATGTGCCGCAGAAAAACCGCTGGATTTTGGAGGGAATCCAAGATCAGCGAAATCTGCAGGCGCTTCGTCCGTCCAACTGGTCGTGGCATAGCCACGGCTACTCAGCTTTTGAGCGATGCCGGCATGAGGCTGCCATGGCACGGCAGCCCGAGCGGAGTGCGGTTGATTAAACAAAGTCTGCGCCACCCAAGATCAATTCGCCCGAATCGGACAACTTGCGCGCCTTGCGCATGATTTGTTTTTGGGCATCTTCCACATCGGCCATGCGTTGTGGACCTTTGGCTTCCATGTCGTCGCGGAACATGCCACGGGCACGTTCGGACATGTTGTCGAAAAATCGGTTGGCCGTTTCTTCGCTGCAGTTCTTCAAAGCCATCATCAACAAATCTGGCTCCACCGCACGCATGAGCACCTGAATACCTTTGTTGTCCACGCTGACCAAATTTTCGAAGGTGAACATATTGTCTTGAATCTTGAGCATCAACTCAGGGTCAATCTCATTCAGACCACCCATGATGCTGTTTTCCAGCGCTGTCTTGGTCAAGTTCATAATCTTGGCAGCCGCTTGCACACCACCAAAACTCGACGATTGCGCCGACGCGTTCTTCGAAAACTGCTGCTTCATGATGGCTTCCAACTCAGCCATGGCCGAGGGTTGCACGGTGTCCAAGCTGGCCACACGTTGAATCACTTCGGGACGTGTATCAGGTGGCAAATAGTTCAACACATCGGCAGCCACTTCGCTTTCCAGCAATGACAAGATGATGGCCACCACTTGCGGGTGCTCGCCACGAATCATGTCAGCAATGCCACGGGCATCCATCCACGTGAGGATGTCCAAGCCCTTGGTGCCTTGACCGGGCATGATGCGCCCCAACACAGAAGCAGCTTTGTCGTCGCCCAAGGCCAAGCGCATGACGCGCTCCACGTAGTCAGCACCACCAATGCTCACGTTGTTTTGTTTCTTCAAATGATCGACAAACTCGTCGAGCACATAGTTCACCGCCTCTTGCGAGAAGTTGGCCACTTGCACCATGGCAGCGCCGAGCGCTTGAACTTCTTTGGGGCTCAGGTATTTGATGATTTCTGCTGCTTGCTCTTCGCCCAGCAACAGCATCAACACAGCCGCACGTTGGGTGCTGGTAATGCCTGCGAGCTCGGCTCGCAGCTTGTCGGTCATCACAATGGTGTCATCAGCCATGATTCAATTCCTCACTCTGTATTACTTCTCGATCAGGTTCTTCAACACACCCGCCACACGGGTGGAGTCTTCTGCCATGATCATGCGAATCAATGCCACTTTATCGTCATACGAATTTGCTGTGTTGAGCAAGTCTGCAGAAATTGACTGTTTCTTAGGCTTCATGCTCGCCATGCGGGCCTTGACCTCTTCCAGCGTCTCGCCTTCTTCAATTTCGATGGCTTCGCCTTCAGCACCTTCGGCAGCAGCCACAGCGTGTTCATGTGCCACGCGGGCAGCCTCTTCAGCAGCCAAGCGTTCGGCAGCTTCACGTTCGGCTTGTGCCACACGCTCAGCCAAATCAGCAGCACGGGCTTGCTCATCGGCCAACAGGGCAGCTTGGCGTTGACGCTCTTCTTCCAGAGCCAACGCTTCTGCGGCGGCTTTGGCTTCGGCAGCCAAACGGGCTTGCTCTGCAGCGTAGTTCGCTTCTTGTGACAGACGGACAGACTCTTCGGCAGCACGCATGGCTTCATCAGAAATACGCAACATTTCGTCGTCGTGTGCTTTCTTGGCGTAGGCCGCAGCAGCTTGCGCAGCGGCATTCTCTGCGGTGGCCACATCAATCGCCATTTGGGCTTGGTTGGTGGCCGCATCAGCAGCCGCAGCAGCCAAGGCTTTGGGATCGATCTCAGGGGCCAACAAGCGACGGACCATTGGGCGAACCACTGTCAAGAGGATGAGCAAGAAGATACCGCCCACCACACCGGCATTCACCATCACTTGGTAGTTTTCATCGCGCCACCATGGGATCACAGTCGGGTCGTATTGGGGTTCAAACTTGGTGCCCACCACAGTCACAGCATCCCCTCGGCTTTCGTTGAAGCCCACAGCACCTTTGACCAATTGGTTCAAACGTTCGATTTCTTCAGGGGTATAGGGAATCGACGTTGGGGTTGAACCATCGGCGTTCTTTTCGACTTTTGCACCTGGGGGAATTGGGCGTTCGTTGATCAACACACCCACACCGATTTTGCTGATGGTGCCCATCGCCGCTTTGGTGTGACGCACGGCACGATCGAGTTCGTAGTTTTTGGTACTACGGGCTGTCACTTGCACGCCTTTTTCGCTCACACCCTTCAAAGGATCAGCGTTGGTTTGTGTCGTGGCTTGTGGGTTGGTCGGTGCTGGGGGCGTGTTAGACAACGCACCAGGAATACCAATCGCATCACGGAAGGTGTTGCGGTCTTCCACAAACAATTCAGAACGTGTCTTGGGACCTTTGTCTTGCGCGTCAAACTCTTCGTTGGTCACTTCGGTTTGCGTGAAATCCAAGCTCATGCTCACCTGAGCGGTCACGTTCGACTCGCCCACGATGGGGGCCAGCAACTGAATCAAGCGCGTGCGATAGAGGTCTTCCATCTGCTGCTTTTGTGTCAGCTGTTGCGCCGTCAATCCCAAAGGTTGCTCGGTCAACATGTCGTTCATCAAGCTACCGAAGTTGTCGACCACCGACACGTTTTCAGGCGCGAGGTAAGGCACGCTCGACGCCACCAACTGAATGATGGCCTGCACGTTGGCCGACGAAATGGTGCGACCAGGCAAACGGGTGATGACCACCGAAGCCTTGGTCGGTGCGCGGTCACGCACAAACACGCTTTGCTTGGGCGCGGCCAAATGCACGCGGGCTGATTTGATACCGCCGATTTGCACAATGCTGCGCGCCAGCTCTTGTTCCATCGCGTTGTTGTAGCGCACTTGCTCCATGAACTGGCTGGTCGTCATGGCGGGCATGTCTTTGAGGTTGTCCATGCCAGAGGCTTCTGTCCGTGGCAAACCTTTCGAAGCCAACAACATGCGCGCTTCTTGGAAGCGTGATGTGGGCACAGAGATTTGGCCTGTGTTGGCATCCACCTCAGGCTTGTATTCGCCGGCTTTCAATGCCTCGATGGCCAACTGTTTGTCGGCATCGCTGAGCATCAACACCAAAGGACGGTAAGGCGTGGGCTTCAACGAAGTGAAGAACACTGCCACCGACACCAAGAGCATGAAGATCACCACAAAAGGCAAGGCTTTGCGCACGGTGGGTTGACGCAGCACGTCCATCACCGCAGCACCTGGGCCTTCTTTGGCGTTGATCCATGCCGGCATATTGCCAGTACTGGACGCAGAACCATTCGCATTGGATGCGCCGGTGGTCTCTACACCGTTGGCTACGGGCATGCCCACAGCGTTCATGTTTAAGGTATCGGTTGCCATATCAGTCTCTTACTCCAGCATCAAACTGGCATGTTCATGATTTCTTCGTACGCTTTCATCACTTTGTTGCGTACTTGCAAGGTGGCTTCAAAAGCCAACGACGATTTCTGCATGCTCAGCACGACTTCGGTGAGGGGGACTTCTTCACCGCGGTCATAAGCTTCCGTCATGGCATCCGCCTTCACATCGGCTTCATTAACTTTGTCCAAAGCGTTCTTGACCGAATCAAAGAACGTGGGTTGGCCCACCTTGGTGGTCGACGGTTCGTTGACCGTCGAGGTGGTGCCTGTCGATTGGGTTTGGTAAGCGCGCAGTGTTTCAATCATGGATTGAACATTGGCTTGTGAGATGCGATCAATCATGCTGATGCTCCTTCAGTCATACCTCGTGTGCGCATTTGCGCCAGCTTGTAACGTAAGGTGCGTGGGCTGATGCCCAACTTGGCAGCCGCTTCCATGCGGCTGTCGGTGCTTTGAATCGCAGCCATGATGACTTGCAATTCACTGGCTTTCACCGCGCTGTCAAGGTTGACGGCTTGGAAAGCTTCCATCGGCACAATCGGTGTGACAGAGGTGGTCACATACGCTGGCACTGGGTTGGCAAACATCGGTGCAGGTGCTACCGCAGACATCTCAGGTTCAGCCGCCATCGGAGCATCCATGGAGGCTTGGGGTAAGGCGGCCTGCATGGTCGGCAGAGCTTGCTCATCCATCTGCGCATCGTCAAACATCAGATGTGCGGGGCTGATGGTGCGGCCACCGCTCAAGACCACAGCGCGTTGCACCACGTTTTCGAGTTCGCGCACATTGCCTGGCCAAGGGTAGTTCTGCAACATCACTTGCGCTTCAGGCGTCACCGTGAAGGGCACACCACCTTTGACATGACGCGCCAAAGACTGAGCCACCAAAGGCACGATGTCGCCTGGACGGTCTTTGAGCGGTTGAATGCGCAAGCGGAAGGTGCTGATGCGGAAATACAAGTCTTCGCGGAATTCGCGTTGCTCGATGGCGAGCTTCAAATCTTTGTTGGTCGCAGCGATCACACGCACATCGAGGTCAATGGTGGCTTCGCCGCCCAAGCGGTTGAGTTTTTTCTCTTGCAAGACGCGCAACAACTTGGCTTGCAAGTTCATGGGCATCTCGCCAATTTCGTCCAAGAAGATGGTGCCGCCGTGGGCTTGTTCAAACAAACCTTTGTGCTCTTTCAACGCGCCGGTGAAAGCGCCCTTCTCGTGACCGAACAACATGTCTTCGATCAAGTGCTCAGGCATGGCCGCACAGTTGAGGGCCACAAATGGAGCCTTGGCGCGAGGTGACGACTCGTGCAACACACGGGCCAACACTTCTTTACCTGCACCCGTGGGGCCGACCAACAAGGCCGTCACATCGGTTTGTGCCACGCGTTGGGCCAAGGCCAACAAATGTTGGCTGGTGGGGTCCACAAACACGTAGCTCTTGGTTTTGAGTTCGGGGGCGTTCAAACCTTTCACAGCACCTTGCCAAGCTTCGGCAGACCACTCGTCTGACGACAACACATGCAAAGCACCCAAGCGCATCGCGTCCACAGCCACTTCCATGCGGCGGCGGTCGACGCGGCACAGCACGGGCACGGTATGACCAAGTTGGGCAATGAGGGTTTGAACTTCTTGGAGCAACTCGGCGCTATCGCCCAAGCGAATGACCAGCACATGCGCACGGCGCAAAGCCAGCGTGAGGTCGCCCAAGGTTGAAACGGTTTCCAGACTGATACCTGCGGCATCCAGCTGGGCGCGATCTGCGGCGTCGATTGGACTGAAGGGGTCCAACCACACGGCATGAATTACGTTGACAGAAGAAGCATTCACTTTGAGTACAGTCCGAAATAAAGGTAAGACTGTTATGCAAAGGTCGTGCCAGGTCGTTTTGTAACCTATGTGATTAAATTTATGTGCGTAATGAGCCTGCGACGGTCAGTTTCTCGACGTTGCGACGAGTTACCGACAGGCTTTTTGGAGGCTTTTTGGGTGTCAGGCCTGGCGGGTTTGGGCGAAAACCCCCCGCAAAAACGCCCGTCCGTGCGCAGCACCTCCAACGAAGGTACAACTTTCGAACGAAACCCCATGAGCTTGCAGCCGTACGGCATGCGCACATCCCACGTGACCGCCATGTAGCGGCACTCCCAACAATTGGGGCCTTTAGGAAGGTTAGAGGATGACGGCACAGCGCCCTGCTCAGCTTTCATGCGTTAATTCAAAGGGGTAATTAACCGCCTAAGAGTTTAAGCACTGTTTGCTGGCTCGTATTGGCCTGAGCCAACACCGCAGTGGCCGCCTGCTGCATGATCTGCGTCTTGGCCAACTCGGTCGATGCGGATGCGTAGTCAGAGTCCTCAATGTGGCTGCGAGATTCAGACAAATTCATCGACACATTGGTCAAGTTGTTGATGACGTGGTCCAGACGGTTCATCACCGCACCCATGGTGGCGCGTGTGGCGTTCACACGATCCATGACCAAGTCCAGTTTATTGAGCACCGCAGAGGCGCCCTCACCCGTGTTGATGCGCGCAGTGCGAGACTCCACGTTCAGGTCCACGTCCCCAGTGATTTCGCTGGTGATTGAGCCGTTCTTACCGAAGTCAGCCAAGTCGATGGTGACCACTTGGTTGGCGCTCGCCCCCACTTGGAAAGAGAGTCGACCCACGCGTGGAGGATCCATTGCTTCGCTGGATTGGCCGCCGTAGCTGCCCACTTGGAAACCCAACGCGGAGAAGTTGCTCTTGCTACCCAAACCATCAATGCCAGTGGTGACCGTGAATGGCTTGCCTGTGGCTTTGAGTTTTTGCAGTTGATCTGAGGGCGGTGCACCTTCGGGTGCAGGCACCCCCATGGGCAACAACGCGGGGTCAGACACCAAGCGCACAGTACCGTACAGAGTTTTGGCTGTTGACGATTTCTCTGTCGCACCCGAAATCGCTGAGACATCGTTTTGGCCTGCACTATTTGCAGGTGAGGTAGAGATATCGACAGAGGTTGTAGTTGCACCTGAACCAGACACAGAAGCACCCGAGATCGTGAAACCAGAACCCGCCACTTGTGAGCTCAAAGTCACCACGCCTGTAGTGGCGTCCACTTTTACTTGCAAATTCTTCGTAATCTTGTTGTCATCAATCGCTTTTTGAATCGCCTCTTGAACAGCTTCAGCGGCGGTATTGCCCCCTACGCCATCGGTCTCGATGTCCTGGCCATTGATATTGACTTTGATCACTTCGCCCGCTGCGACTGTGGTATTCGACAAGGTAATGGTAGAGACCTGTTTAGTCGCGCCGCCTTTGTCCAAACCGAAGCTGGCAGCCGACAAACCTTCTTTGTCAGAGTCGAACCAGACGGACATGTTGCGGCCATCGGAAGACAAGGTCAAAGCACCTTGGTCGTTCACTGATGCCGTCACGCCGTGTTGACCTGTGCGTTGGTTGATCGCACGCATCACATTGGTCAAACGTGTTTCTTTTGTGTCATTGGGGTCGAGGAACATCGACACCTTGGTGCCGTTGACGTACAAGTCATACTGACCTGCCACCTTGGGTGACTTGAGATCGGTATAAGCGCCACCCGAAATGACCGAGTTGGCATATGCACGCACGCCTGTATCGGCCGATTGAGAGTTGATGGCGTTGGCCACCGCAATCGCACTGGCCGTAGGGTCACTGCTGGTCGACACTTGGCTCGACAATTTATCGTCAGCCGGTGTGGTTGCGCGAATCTTCACGCCATTGATGACCAAGTCGTTGTTGGTCAACGGCTTAACAGCCGCTGGCGTATTGGCCACCACTTCCGTGAAGGTCATAGAAGCACCCTCAGGCTTATCCGCTGAAATGTCAAACGGAATGCCCGGCACATTGGCAGTGACCACCAACGTATCCAAGTTATCGCCTGCACTGGCCGTTACGCCCAGTGTGCTCTTTTTCGTATTGATTGCATTGGCCAACTCATCGCGAATGTCTTGCTGCGTCCAGTTGGCGTGCAATGAGCCATCCACCTTGAACTGGGTACCCGCCACCGTCACGGTGTAGGTTTCGGCCTCTGCCGCTGTCACCGTGGTTGATCCGGAAGGGAAACCGACCTTGATGGTGTCTGTTTGCGCAAGGCTTGCCTGCACAGGTGCTCGAGCAGCGGTATTAAACACTGACTCATTTTTGGTGAAATCGCCGTTGATGAAACCTGTGTGATCGATCTGACCGCGTGAAGTAATCACAACGGGGGATTGAATTTTCGATTCCAACGAAATGGTAGAGGCTTGCACACCTTCACGCAAACCAACGCGTGCACCAAATTCCGCATCTTTGGATTCAAAACGAACTTCCACGTTGCGGCCATCTGCAGCGACCAAGGTCACGCCTTGCGCATCAGAGCCAGTGTCCACTGCTTTGACACCTGTTTTGTCGGAAATCATGTTGATCGCACGCACCACGTTCGCACGCGTATCACGCGGGTTATTGAACACAGAGGCGATGTCTGCACTGGCATAACCGTTGATGAACACCACGCCTTTGACCACGCTCGTCCCCGTTTGGGCTTGGCCTGTCACAACGTTTTCGTTCACTTTGGCATACACGCCTGTACCTGGCACGCTGGTATAGGCCTCGGTTGTCGTGCGGACTTGACCTGACAAGCCGGACTGGCGTGGGTCAAATGCCATGGTCGCTACATCACCCTCTTTAGAGGCAAAGCTCACCTGAAGCACAGCGCTACCGGGTTGATAAGTCACCGTACGGCCTGTGCTTTGGTCATACAAAGGGCTGGCCTTGAGCGCCGCCGCAATCGTGGCCGCAGCCAAGACAGGTGTTTTATCTGCAGAGCTGAGCGTGACGCTAACGCCACCCACCGTGATATTGGTTGGCAAGCTATTGGCATCAGGCATGCTCGTCAAAGTCAAGGTTTGCACCTCACCTGTGGTGATGCCTGAATCAGCCGCCTTGCGGTTAATCGCCGCAGCCTTGGCAATCGCACTGCCTGATGCATTGTCGGGAGGCGACAACGTGTCGTCCAACGCATATGAAGCACCGATTGGCACGCCATTGATGACCATGTCACCTTCGTTCATGGCTGGGACACCGCCCTGTACGGAAACAGCCAACGATGCTTCACGGCTCGATAAGTCAATGCTGGCGCCTTTCGCATCACGCGCAACATACGTCAATTTGGCCGACATGACTTCGCCGTTGCGATCAATGTTCGGGTCAAAGCTCACAGAGTTATCCGTCGAATCCCATGTACCAGTCAAAGGAATGGTTTCATTTTTGTTGTTCACAAAATTGGCAACCACTACGCCAGACGAAGAAACACTCACCACATTCAACGCACCGCTTTGCAAAAACTTGCCATCGCTTGGCGCCCAAGTTTCATCCGTGCTACGAATTGAATTCACGGTGACGTCATCCGCCACGATGTCGTTGGTGGTTCCTGTCTCGCTCACATCATGAATAGAGATCTTTTGTGGATCACCTTGTTGCGCCGTGAAGCTCACCGACAACTTGCCTGAAACGTTGGAGGCATCTTCGGTCATGTTGTTAAACGTTGCGTAACCTTTCAAGGCTGTGGCAAATTTATCCACCACGCCAGAGGCTGTGCGTGCTTCATTGGCGCCAAAGCTCACCGAGAACTTAGAACCGTTGACGTTGACCTCGTAAGTGGCCGCCCCCGACATGGCTGCAATATTGCTCAAATCCAGTGTCTGAGTTTGACCCACACCCTTACCTGTGGTGTTGCGCTCCGTGGTTGGGTCAATGAAAACTTGGCCAAACTGTGCAATTGATGTCGTTTTATAGACAGGCATCTCACCCACGCGTTCGCCGGCCTTGCCATTGAGCACAGAGAAACCGTTCCATTCGGTTTGATCGGCGATTTGCACAATTTGCTGCTTAAGCTGTTGGAATTCCAAATCCAAGTAGCTGCGTTGCGCGTTGTCGTTGGTGTCGTTGACTGCCTGCACGGCCAATTCACGCATGCGTTGCAGCATGTCGGTGATTTCATTGGTCGCACCTTCAGCGGTTTGAATCAAGTTGATGGCATCACCCGCATTACGAACCGCTTGGTTCAAGCTGCGGATTTGATGGGTCATACGCGTCGCGATGGCCATGCCTGCAGCGTCATCGCGGGACGAATTGATTCGCTTGCCTGTCGACAACTGTTGCATCGCCACGGTTTGAGCACGCCCAGACTGGCTTAGAGCCATCTGAGAGAACAGTGCCTTGACGTTGGTATTGATAACTGCCATTTTTTTCTCCTGCCCGATCTCGGGTCAATCAAATTTCCAATGGGTTAAGCAGATACCGTGCCAACTTGTTTTCCGACATCTTTAGCCCTTTTAGAGAAATATTTAGCAGAAATCACAAAGTAAAAAGCGGCAAAGCGGCAATGGAATGGCGGCAAAACGGCAATGGGTTGCCGTTTTTTAGCCGCAAATAAGGTTTTTTGAAATTTTGACGGCAATTCCTATTAGAAGGCTCGATTTTTGCTTGAGTCCATCGAGTACTCAAAACAATCCTTCTCTATAGATCTTCCAACCATGTCTAACGGTATCAACTCATCTCTGAGCAACACGCTGAATAGCTATGCCTATGCCAGTGTGCAAATGAGCGCCCCCGCCGCCTCGTTTGGCACGACCACCGACATATCGGGATACACCTCCACCCAAATTGCCGGTTTAACCGTCAATCAAGTGGCTGCGCTCACCACAGCTCAGAGTATTTCTATTAGTAGCAATGCGATTGCGGGTTTGAGTGCTCGGCAAATGCAGGCTTTGCAATCCGCCAATATTGCGACGCTCAGCACCGACCAAGTGGCCGCCTTGAGCACCGAACAGCTCAACGCCATGCGCGCCAGCCAAATTGGCGTGATGACCACAAGTCAAATCAACGCACTGACCAACGCTCAACTGGCTGGCATGCGAGACAGCCAGGTGGCTGCGTTCAATAGCCAGCGCATGGGCAGCGTCAGCAACAGCGTCTTGCAACACATGACGGTCGGACAAATCCAGTCGCTGACGACCTCACAAATCATCAGCTTGATCGACACCCAGCTCGCTGCGCTAGGCACGTCGCAAATCGCCAGCATGAAGGCGACGCAAATCAAGGCCATTGAAACACGCGACTTGGCGGCCATGACCACCAGCCAAATGGAGGCACTCACCTCCACACAAGTGGCTGCTTTCTCTAGCAGCCAACTGGCCGCACTGAGCACCGAACAACTCGCAGCCATCGAAACACAAGATTTGGTCGCGTTGTCGGCCAAGCAAATTGCGTCTCTCAGCGCCACACAAGTGGCGGGTTTGAGCACCACCCAAGTCGGCAATTTACGTCCATCCCAAGTGGCATCGTTGACCACAGATGCAGTGGCCGCACTCACCGATGCACAGCTGCAGGCCATGACGAGCCAACAAGTTGCAGCATTCAAAACCGGACAAATTCAAGCCCTGACCAGCGGTCAAATTTCGGCATTGGGCACAGACCAACTGGCTGGCTTGACCAGCCAACAAATTGCCGCTGTTGAAACACGCGATTTACAAGGCTTTAGCACCAGCCAAGTGGCTGCCCTAGGTGTGCGCCAAGTGTCTGGCTTGACGTCAGCGCAAATCACCAACTTGTCGACAGCTCAAGTCGCCGCCTTGGAAACACAAGACTTGGCAGCCCTCAACGCCTCACAGTTTGGCGCGTTGCGTAGCGGTCAAATACAGGCCCTGAGCACGGCGCAAGTCAGCAGTCTGAAAAACACCCAGATTTTGAATTTGGCAGCCACCAGCGTGGCCGCCATGAACACCAGCCAAGTAGCGGCCATCACCACAGGACAATTGCAGGCCTTCAACACGGCGCAAATCGCGGCCTTGGGCAGCAGTCAGCTCGGGGGTATGTCAGCCGAGCAACTGGGCAGCCTCAAAGCGAATTTGGTGGCTGCTTTGCGTACCGATGCCATTGCAGGCCTCAGCACCTCGCAAATGCAGGCCATCACGCCTGCGCAAGTGGCGCAAATGGGGTCACAACAAATTCGCGCGTTGAGCACCACACAACTCGTGGCCATGACCACAGATGATGTGGCAGCGTTAGCGCCGCGCCATCTTGCGGCCATGACCACATCGCAAATGGCGGCGTTGACCACCGAACAAATTCAAGCGTTCAAAGCATCGCAAGTCGTGGCACTGCCCACGCAAAGCGTTGCAGCACTGACACCTCAGCAAATTGGCGCGTTGACACAAGTACAAGCCGTGTATCTGACCAATACACAAATGGGAGCACTGACCAGCACCCAAACGGCCGCGTTGACCACCGAACAAATCAGCGTCATCAAAGCAGCGCAACTCGCGTCCTTAACCACAGATGCATTGGCAGGTCTGGACAGCACGCAAATTGATGCGCTGTCAGCCGTGCAAATCGGCGGTTTGCGCACCGAACAAATTGCCGCATTCAGCACCAGCCAAATTGCGGCCATTGCCACAGATGACATTCGCGGACTCACGCGTCAACAAATGGTCGCCTTGCAATCGGATCAAGTCGCAAACTTGACGAGCGACCAAATCACAGCATTCAACAACGCCCAGTTGGCCGCTTTAGAAACTGCTGATTTGATTGCCCTGAGCACAGACAACGTGGTTGCCCTGAGCACGGCTCAAATGGCTGCGTTCAGCAATGCACAAATCAGCAGCATGACCACAGATCAGATCAAGGCACTGGAAACCCAAGATTTGGCAGCCCTTAAAGGCCAACAAATCGTGGCATTGCAAAGCGATCAGTTCTTGGCCATGACCACGGACCAAATTCAAAGCCTCACAGCCAGCCAAATTGCGTCCATTGAAACGCAAGACTTGGATGCGTTGAGTTCAGACCAACTCCAAGCCCTCAGCAGCACACAACTGCCCGCACTGACAACCTATCAATTCAAAAACCTCAGTACAGCAGCACTGGCCGTTTTGACAACTGACCAAATTCAGGCGCTGAGCACCAAAGAAATCAGCGTCATGACAGACGCGCAACTCGGTGGCCTGACCACCGATCAAATTAAGGCATTGCACACCAGCCAAATTCAAGCCATTCCAAGTCGTGGACTGGCGGCTATGAACACGGACCAAATTCAGGCGTTAAAAACCGATCAAATCGCCGCATTCACGGGCAACCACATACGCGTATTGACCACCGATCAAGTGGCGGCATTCACCACCGATCAAATGCCTGGCTTTGAAACACGTGACTTGGTGGTTTTGACGGCCACGCAACTCAACGCCACCAGCACCGATCAAATTGATGCACTGACCACCTCGCAAATTGCGTCGTTGACCAACAACCAAATTGCATCGCTGGGACAAGACCAAATCGGGGCACTCAACACCGATCAAATCGTGGCATTGGGCCAGCGACAAGTTCAAAGCTTGACCTCTGCACAGATTTCCGTGATGTCGACCGCGCAAGTGGCTGCCATTGAAACCATCGACTTGGCAGCGATGAGCACCAACCAAATCGTGGCGTTTGGTCCATCGCAGATCAGCGCCATGAGCACCGATCAAATTGCTGGGTTACGTCGCGCACAAGTGTCGATCTTGACCAACGAGCAACTTGGCGCTCTGGACACAACGCAAATTGAGGCCATCGAGGCTTTCGACATTGTTGGGATGACTTCACGCCAATTCAACGCACTGAGCACACAACAAATTCAGTCACTGACATCTGGCCAAATCACCGCGATGTTGCCCATCCATTTTGGCAACCTCAGCGTCGAAAACTTGGCGGCACTCACGACCGATCAAGTCAAGGTCATTCCAACATCAGGCATTGGTGCTTTGACCAGTGGACAAACATCCGCCCTGTCCACCGGACAACTCGATGCCATGACCAGCGCACAAGTGCAAAGCCTACGCGCCGATGTGCTCACAGCCATGAGCTCGGAGCAAATCAGCAACCTCAGCACAGACCACATCGTGTCGCTGACGCAAACTCAATTTGAGGCATTCACGCCAGACCAAATCACCTGGTTCACGACCGAACAGTTCGCCGCGATTGAAACCCGTGACATTGCAGCGTTGAGTGCGCAGCAAGTCGCCAACATCACCACCGATCAAATCGGCGCGATGACCACCGACCAAGTGCAAGCCATTGAAACCCGCGATTTGATCTCTATGACGACTGAGCAAATCGTTGCGTTTGACACCGCGCAGATTGCTGATTTGACCGGCAACCAAGTTGCTGCACTGTTCGCCACACAAGTCTCAGCCATGACCACAGACCAAGTCGCGGCCATTGAAACCAATGACTTGGCCGGCATGAGCAGCACACAGTTGCAAGCCTTGCACACCGATCAAATCGGCGCACTTGGCACCGACCAACTCAAAGCACTCACCAATCCACAAATGGGTAGCCTGATGTCATCGCAATTGCGTGCCCTGAGCACCGAGCAGTTGGATGCATTCACCTCGACCCAGTTCAATGCATTAGGCAGCGCACAAATTGCATCGTTCACCACTGACCAAGTGGCTAGCTTGTCGACCAGCTTGGTCCCCAACTTGAGCAACGCGGTGGTGTCGGCACTCACCAATGAGCAAGTGGGCAGCCTCACCACCGATCAACTCGCAGTTCTGACTGCAGCGCACATTGTCGCGATGAGCAGCAGCCAATTGGCCGCACTAGATACAGCCCAGTTGGTCACGTTCAGCACAGACCAAATCGTGGCCATCGAAACACAAGATGTGCCAGGACTGCGCGAAGAGCAGTTGGCCAACCTGACCACCGCACAAACCGCGGCGTTGACCAACTCACAACTCGCAGCGTTGAGCAGCGATCAGTTTGGCACTCTGCCAACGGATCAAGTCAGTGCACTCACCGTGAATCAGCTCTCCAGCTTGAGCACTGGCAAAGTGCAACAACTGAACGAAGCCCAGCTCACCACGCTGAGCAGCACACAACTCAATGGTTTCACCACCAGCCAAGTGGCGGCTTTGCTTTCCGATCAAATTCAAAGTTTGACCACCAGCCAAGTCCACGCCCTGAGCACAGCCAAAGTGGCTGCGTTGACAGGGTCTCAGCTCGACGCCTTGCTCACCGATCAACTCCAGGCCTTGAGCAGCGCACAAATCTCTGCCATCAGCACCAACGCTTTGTCGAGTTTGAGCGCCAACGATTTGGCAACCCTCAACACCGACCAAGTCAAGGCGCTCAGCAGCACTCAGCTCCCAAGCATGAGTACAGCGCAACTGAGTCAGCTCACCACATCGCAAGTGGCTGCACTGTCTACGGGACAGTTGGCGTCTTTCACCAGCACGCAGCTCAATGCCATGACAGCCGAACAGCTGCAAGCATTGACCAATACCCAAGTGTCCACCTTGAGCACCACTGCGCTGACCAGCTTGAGCAACAGCAACCTGACGCAGCTCACGTCCAGCCAAGTGTCGGCATTGACCACGGCACAAATTCCAAGTCTGCTCACGGGGCAAGTGGCTGCTTTGACCACCGAACAAATCGGCGGTTTGGGAAGTGCACAACTGCATGTGTTGACCACGGCTCAACTGGCAGCCCTCACCACCGAGCAGCTGCCAAGCATGAGCGCGACTCAGATCCAAGCGCTGAGCGTGGGACAAGTTGGCTTGCTCGCAACCGATCAGCTCACCAGCTTGACGGCAAGCGAAATCACGGCGATGAGCAGCGCGCAAATTGTGGGCCTAAGTACCACCCAACTCGGCGCGTTGGAAAGCCAGCAAATTCAAGCGTTGGAAACAGCCGATATTGCGGGCATGAATACGTCGCAAATCAGCGCCTTGAGCACAGACCAACTCAGCGTCATGCCCAACACCTTGGTGGCATCGATTCGTCCGGCGTCTATTGCAGTACTCACGCCAACGCAGCTCAACAACTTGACCACAGGACAAATCGAGAGTTTGGTCTCCGACCAAGTGGTGGCTTTGTCAACTTCGCAGTTGAGCAACATGAATGGCAGTTTGCTGTCGGCTTTGACGACAGACAACATCGTGGCGCTCTCCAGCACACAAATTGGTGCCATCACCGCCGCGCAATTCCCAGCCTTGGGTACCTTGCAGATCACCGCCATCGAACACACCGATATACCGGCCATCACCACCGGCGCATTGGCAGCGTTCACGTCCGATCAAATCGTGGCACTCACCCCCACACAAGTGAGTAACCTGACCACTGATCAACTCCAGGCCATCACGACAAATCAGATTTCTGCCTTTGGCACCGATGACATCAATGTGTTGACCAGCCGTCAAATCGGGGCCTTGAGCACCGATCAGATTGACACCATGTCCGTGGCGCAAATGCAGGCGATTGCAAGCGGTTCGTTGAAGACTTTGTCCTCCGATCAGATCCAGGCCATCTCCACCGAGCAGCTCTCTGGCATGGGAACAGCGCAAATTCGAGGCTTCCAGTACTCGCAAATTCCGTCGTTCACTACCGACCAAATCTCGACGCTCACCACAGCCGAAGTGGGTGCATTCACCACCCGTCAGGCACAGGCATTTACCAGCACACAGATTCGAGCCTTCACCGCTTGGCAGGTGCCCGCCATTCCAGTGGAAAACATCTCGAATATGGGCACCGATCAAGTGGCTGCCTTCAGCACCTCGCAATTGTCAGCGTTCACATCGCAGCAAATTGCCAACCTCACTGCAGGTCAAATTGCCGCACTGAGCACCGATCAACGTACCGTACTTGGGGTGTAAAGCCCCAAGTTTTTTCAATGCCTAGGCAAGCAGGTCAACGCGTGAGTGCGTTGTGCTGTAAGTATCGGCGTTGTAGTACTTCACGTTAGCCACATTGGTCAGCTTGACCGTGCGGGCCAATTTGGCATTGGTGTAGCTGCCATTTTGGTCATTGACCCAATCCCCCGCTGCGCCTGCGAGGTAAACCGTATCTGTGCCGCCACCACCATTGATACTCACATCTGCGTCAGTGGCGGTGTAGAACACATCGTCGCCCGTGCCGCCCAATGCTGCGGTCACATCGCTACCATAGGCTAGACCGACATTGTTCAAACCCATGTAAGTCGCCGATGTGCGCAGTGCAGGTGGCAAACTGTCGGTGATGGTTTGGGGCACGATGTTGATGGAGCTAAACGCACCCTCACGCAAATCAATGATGTTGGCGTTACTCACCCCCGAGGCATCAATCGTTCCATTGCTAGGCATCCACAATGTCTCTAAGCCAGACCAATCGGCGGTGAAGCTATTGGTTTGGTAAGTCCCCAACCCAGCACCGCTGCCTTTGCCATACAAAAATTGCAGTGCCGCAATGTCGTACATCATGTACGTGCTTTGATTCAAGAACGTGGTTTTGTACCGGGTGGTCCCATTGCCAAGGTTTGTGGCCGTGCTAACGGCCGTACCTGCTGGATTGTTGTACGACATCAGACTGTACTGACGCGTATCCAATGCCGTGGGTAAATACGGCCCGGGTGAGCCACCGCCACCTGCGTTGTAGTTACCTGGATGCTTGAGGCCTAAGGTATGGCCAATTTCATGGATCAAAGTCTCCCAACCATAGGTTCCCTGTGACAAATCGCTGTTGACGCTTCCCAAAGAGTTGTCCAAGAACAGATAGACCGGATGGCTCCCGCTGCCATTTGGCACGTTGGCATAACCCGAACTCGCCTTGCTGGTTTGGTTGTTGGTTCCGAGGTTGATATCAGCCTGGCCAGCTTGGTCAGATTCGATGAACGAAACCCCAATCAACGACGACAAATAGTCAAACGCACCACGCACCGCCTCTTGTTGCGATGCCGTCATGACCTTGAACCCTGTTTGATCTGATGCAGAACCTCCTGCATTGGTCAAAAAGCTATACGTCAACGTTTGTTTGGCACTGCCCGCACCGAGGGCGTACACCCCAGTTTTGATCAGCGAATCTGAAGCCGTCACGGTACTGGTCGTATCTCGCCACCAATAATTCGTCGCCCCCAGCAACATGGCATTGAGGTTGGCATCACCTGTGTCCGCAAACGTGGTGAAATCTTTGAATGCAAAGAAGTTCACGCCTTTGTATTGGCTATTCCCCACCGCATACGACCCATTGGCATTGGCTTTGATGCTGTAATCGTTGAAGTTTTTGCTGAACTGCACCGTCACGGCTGCACCCGAAATTTTGGCCAACAAAGCCGTGCCTTTTTTGTACTGAGCCTCAGTCACTTGCAGGCTGGGGCGAGCGGTGTCTTCCAGTTGAATGCCTTTGACCTTGCGCACAAGCAGCAATGCATCAAAGTTGCTTTGAATGTTTTCCGCCGTGTCTTGGATGACCACACCCACGCCCGAAACATTGCCCAACTGGGTGGCTTGCACAGCCGTCATGTTCAGCGTGGCATTGGCTGCATCGGTGATTTTGAGGGTTTGTAACTTACCTGCCTGCGCCAACTGTCCTAAGGCATCCAAACTGTCTTGCACATGCGCGGCAGTGTCGGTCACGCTCACACGTAAGCTCAACAAATCGTTGATGTTGTCCCTGACATTGGTGGCTGTGTCTTTGATGGTGAAGTTGACGCTTGGCAACTTGGCGCGCAATGCTTCACTGCCCACATACTGCGCCGCCGTCAGCTCCATGGAAGCGCCCTTATTGGTCACCAAAAAACTGAGGTTGGGGGCATTCGCAGCCAAGTCACGCAGTGCATTGAAATTTTTCAAGATGCTTGACGAAGCGTCTTTCACCACAATGGCCGATGCATCAGACACCGCATAACGCGCCACATTGGCAGCTGTATCGTTGACCACCAGACTCGCGTCAGCCAACTTATCGCGCAACGTGCCCATGGTGGCGTATTGCGAAGCTTTGAAGGTCACCGTGGGTGTACCGCTGTCGGTGAAGTGCACCGTATCGAGCTTGCCTGCAGCCGCTAGGCCAGACAACCCCGTCAAGTTGGCTTGTACGTTGGCTGCGGTGTCTTCCACAGTCACGTTGTAGTCCACAGACAGTTTGCTGGCCATCTTCGACAAATTGGCCGCACGGTCTTGAACGGTGATGCTCACACCCGCATCACTGAGCTTGGTCAGCAGTGCCGCACTGCCACTGAGTTGCTGGGTGTTGAACTGCAAGGCTGCATCGCCTTCGCTGAAACTCACCGAACTCAGCTTGCCTGCGGTGGCAATTTTTTGCAACGCCCCCAAATTGGCTTGCATATTGGCTTGCGTGTCTTCAATCACCACGGCTTGCGTCAAACGCTTGGCCAACAGGGCGGCGTTCGCCTCCACCACAGTCATCGCAGCCGGCGTAGACGCAACTGAGCCCAAGGCGGTGCTCATGTAGGTCGGACGAATGGAAATAGACATGCAGGTGCGATAGAAATAGCAATTCAGCTATGTCTATCGACTGCACACCTTCAAACTTGAAGGCGAAAGCGAGATTTATTGTGTGAGCTGCGCCACCATCGCAGCGAGTTGGGCTTCAAGGCTACGCACCAGCTTGGCCGGTGCAGCTTGGCGCAAGGCATCCCCTTGAATGAGCTGGTGACGGTACGACGCCAATCGGGCTCGGTCGAGTGCCAAATCCACCATCAGATTTTCGTAATCGGTGTGGTTGTATGTAATCAAATCATCTAACCCAATGGAGTGCAGCAAGCTGCCCGCCATGCGCGACACACAGGTGCGCCCACTCAGTGTGACCATGGGTAAACCACAATCCAACACATCACGAGCGGTCGAGCCCGAGTTGTAGGGCGTGGTATCTAAAAATACATCGGCCAGCTGCATACGTGCACGGTACTGCTCATGCGAGGCACGTTTGGCAAACACCACGCGGTCTAATGCAACGCCGTGGTACGCCACTTGTTTTCGCAGCTCACGGGTGGCGCTGTCGTTGTCATCGAGCAACCACAGCACAGCACCGTCCACACGCTTCAAGATATTCATCCACGTGGTGAACATGGGCGCATTGAACTTGTATACGTTGTTGAAACATGCCATCACAAACGCCTCTTCGGGCAAACCGAGCTCTGTGCGTGTTTGTGAACATGCAGGTGTGGGGGTGTGGTTGAGCGGCAAAAAGCTCCCATCCACGTACACCGGCTTCTCTGAAAAATAGGGAGTCAAGGCTTCAGGCAAAGCAAACTTGTCAGCCACCACAAACTGCACCCAAGGCAAAGCCGTCGTACCGATGAAGCCCAAATACGTACCCTGCAAAGGGGCCGGTTGCATCGACAAAATGCCGGGACGTGCGCCTGAGCTCAAGCCATGCAAATCCAGCAACACATCAATCTCGGCGTTGGCAATGGCTTGGGCTGCGGCATGGTCATCCATGGCACGAATGTCCACCACATGGTCAAACGCTTGTTTCAAACGTTGACGGTAAGCGCTGCCATCTTCAATGCTGTAGTCGAAAGCGTAAATTTCAAAACGCGTGCGATCGTGTGCTTCCAACACGTCAGCCATCAACAGGCCCACGGCATGCGTACACAAATCGCCCGACAAATAACCAATCCGAATGCGCTCATGCCGATAAGGTGCAGCGCCACACAAACGGTACGTCGGCAAATTGAATTTCCGTTGCACAAACGACTGTGCCGCCATCAGCTGCAAAGCTGGATCGTCGTGCAAGGCCAACATGGCCAAAGGTGATGTGCCCCGCAGCATGGCATTGACCGATACACCAGGCAACGCTTGCATGGCAGGCCATTTGCATTGTTTGCTGCGCAAATGCACCCAGTGCTGGATGGCATCGGCTTGTTGAGGTTTGAGCGTCAAGCTCTGCGTCAAAGCGTGCTCGGCCAAGTCGTAACGCTTGAGCTGCTCTTGCAAACGCCCAATGTGATTCAACGCTAGGGTTTGCATGTCCACATGTGTGGCACCTTGCAAATAACCGGCAGAAGCCACCTGACTCCATTCGAGCATGGCTTCGTCATACAAGCCTTTCCGCTCGAGCAATAAACCCAAATTGATGCGCGCTTGCGCGAACCCCGGGTAGTGCACCAAGCTTTCGCGATAGGCGTGCTCAGCACCCGCCACATCCCCAGCGTTGAGTTGCATCACACCCTGGTTAAACAAGGCGATGTGCCGATCTGACGAGGGGCTGTGTTGCACCCACAAGCCGTACAGCGCCACCGCATCTGCGGTACGCCCAGCTTGTTGCATTTGTTCAGCCAGCCCAATGACTTGGTCTAAACCAAGCTGGCTGATATCTTCGATTTGCATGGCAATATGACCAGAGACTCCGCATCAGAGGCAAACCTTTGCCGCATGGGCGGCAATGTTGCCGCTTTTAATGTGTGTGTGCGGAAGGTGTGATGGCGTCCACGTATTCTTCCAAAGCCAAACGCTCGGCCATGAGTTCCAACTGGCTGGGGTAGTAGTGCAAGCCTTGGTTGCACATCTTCAAAGCACCGGCAGGATCCAAGTTGCAACGCAGTGCGCGCACCAACATGACATAAGTGAAAGGCTGAATATTCGCGCCTTGGAGCTCAACCAGCTCTTGCAACATTTCAACAGCGGTTGGCCAGTCTTGGCGCATCACGGCGAGCAAGCCACAAATGGCCAACATGTCTTCGCTTTGAGGGTAGATAGCCAAGCCCGCTTCACCTAGCGCATAGGCCATGTCGATTTGTTCTGTCGCCACCAGCGTTTGGATGGTTTCGCGAATTTCCAAAGGGCTGAATCGCTTGATCAAACCGTCTTGCAACATGTTGAATGTTGCGTTTTGGTTCATTAATTCTTGGATAAGGGTCATTTCAAACTCCTGGTTGTGCAAATAGGTTGCCGTGAGCCAAGCGATTTCTATGCCAGCTATTCATTGCCGCTTTGCTTGACACCTAATTGCCACCGCACGGTTGTGGCTTGAAATTTGCATAAGGTGACCATTCATTTATCAAAGTGTCAGAAAAGCATCAATGGCCACCCCTTACTTCAGCATCATCGTCACCACGCATCAGCGCCCGCAGTTGCTCGCACGTGCGCTGACGTCTGTACGTGCCAATTCGCTGCACGACCATGAAATCATTGTGGTGGCAGACACCTTGGATGCAGCCACCATGCAAGTTGCCGCCGAGCACTTGCAAGACCAAGACACCTTCATCAAACGTACGGGCAAACCTGGTCCAGCGCTGAGTCGCAACATGGGCCTGCAAACCGCACGTGGTCGTTATGTCATTTTTCTAGACGATGACGATGCCTTCTTGCCTGACTACTTGGCCAACGCCAAGCGCATGACCGAACAACACCCGGGCCAAGTGATTTACACCAACTACCGTGTGATTCAAGAAGACCGTCAAGTCACACAAGCGCAGCCCATCAAAGTCAGCGAGTACAGCGTGGCACAAATGGATGTCAATGCGCTCTATGTGAAAAACTTTATTCAAAACCACAGCGCGGTGTTTCCGCGTGAGGCGGTACTGGGACGTTTGCAAGACCCTCACCTCAGCAGCTTGGACGACTGGGACTTTTTGCTCAACGTCGCCAGTGACACCCCTTTCACCCACGCCAACATCTTGGGGGCGGTGGTCTACAAAGACTATGTCAACCCCAACCAGCGACGCGGTTCGTCACAGGCCGCCCATGGTTTGCACACCGTGTCTGACTACCTGTCGATTTACAAGAAATGGCCAGCCCCCACACCGCAGGTCCGCGAACAACGTCAACAACTTTTAGCTTCAGCCGGCCAATCGGTGCCGCTGGAATGGCTTTGAACACAAGGAATGCTGAAAGATGAACAGCAAAACCAAAGGCAAACACCTGCAAGCCCTGCTTGACCAGGGCATTGCCCTGCAACACGCAGGCGATCATGCGGCGGCACAAGCTTTGTTTGAACAAGCCTTGACGGCTGACGCCAACAACGCCGTGGCCAACTATTCGCTCAGCGCCTTGGCTTCGGCACATGGCCAGTACGCCCAGGCTCTGCCCTACATTCAAAAAGTCATCAAGACATCACCGAAGTTTGCACAAGCGCATCTAGCACATTCGGTCATCTTGTTTCACTTAGGGCGCATAGACGATGCGATGGCGGCCGTTCAAAAAGCGATTCAGCTTGAACCCACGCTCACTGGGGCACAAGCACATTTGGACACCGTGCGTGTGTCGCAAGCCAGCCAAGGTGATAGCGCAAGCCCTAGCCACCCACAGGTGGTTGCACTCAGCACACAAGCCATTGGGTTGCAATCGGAAGGACACCATGCGCAAGCCGAAGCCCTGCTGCAACAAGCCTTGCAACTGGAGCCACACAACTTTTTAACCTTGTATTCGTTAGGCGTTTCACGCTCGGCACAAATGGACCCGCAAAGCGCATTGGCCTACTTTGAACAAGCCTGCCAAGCTTCGCCTCAATTGCCTCTGGGCCACTTTGCCAAAGCCAAAACCCTGCACGACCTCGGCTTGGCCGAAGCCGCACTGGATGTGTATGACCAAGCCATTGCAGCAGACCCCAACTTCATGGAGGCTTATACCAACAAGGCCGCTTTGCTACAAGCCATCAACCGCCACCACGACGCCCTGTTGTGTTTGACCGCGGCCACCGACATCAACCCCAACCACGTACGCGCCTTGGAAGGTCAAGGCCAACTGCTGGGGCAATACAAGCAATACACGTTGGCCACCCGCGCTTTCGCACATGCGCTAGAGGTGGACCCCGCGTACGCCTATGGCGAAGGCCACCTGATGGGCGCCCGCCTGAGCAACTGCGACTGGACGGACTTTGACGCCGCCAAAGCCCGCATCATTGCAGGCATTGAAGCGGGCAAACTCACCTGCGGACCACTCACCATCATGGCGCTCACCGATGATGCAGCCATCATTCGCCAATGCGCCGAGCTGTATGCCGCTGACAAATACAAAGCTTCGCCCATCTCGCTGTGGACAGGTGAAAAATACGCTCATCGGAAAAAACGCGTGGGCTTTATGTCTGCCGACTTTCGTGTGCACCCCGTGGGCTATTTGCTCATTGGCTTGCTAGAGAACTTTGACAAATCGCAGTTTGAACTGACCGGATTTTTCACCGGCGTAAGCGACGACAGCGACTTGTGGAAACGCTACCGCTGCGCGTTTGACCACTACATCGACTGCCACAGCATGACCAGCCTAGAAGTGGCCAAACTCATGCGAGCCATGGAGATGGACGTGGTCATTGACCTCTCAGGCCATACCGAAGGCACGCGCCTTGACATCTTGGCATATCGTCCGGCGCCTGCCCAAGTCACTTATCTTGGTTTTCCAGGCACATTGGGCTTAACGTACATCGACTATCTGATCTCAGACCCGCGCATCATTCCCGAAGCACTGGAACAGCACTACGGTGAAAAGATTTTGAAATTACCGCACTGTTACCTGCCACGTGACAACTCGGTAGTTCCCGCCGCCGAAACCCCTCAACGCGCCGACTTTGGTTTACCCGAACAGGGCGTGGTGTTTTGCAGCTTTAACCACGACTACAAAATCAACCCGCCTTTGTTTAAGGTGTGGATGGATCTGCTCAAAGAGGTCCCGGGCAGCGTGCTGTGGCTGATGAAACTCAACGAAGGTGCCCACAAAAACTTGGCGGAGAGCGCCCGTGCGCATGGCGTAGACCCCGAACGCATCATCTTTGCGGAACGCGTGCCACGCGTGGAAGACCATTTGGCGCGCTACCGTTTGGCCGATGTGTTCATCGACACGTTCCCTTACAACGGCCACACCACGGCGGGCGATGCGCTACGTGCAGGACTGCCCGTCGTGAGCTTGTGCGGTGGCAGCTTTGCCTCCCGCGTGGCAGCGAGTTTGTTGCATGACGTAGGTTTGCCTGAGTTGGCTTGTTACAGCCATCAGGAATATCACGACAAGGCGCTGCAGATGGCAACGGATTTACCAATTCAGCAGCATTACAAGCGCGTACTCTCGCAACGGATAGAAGATGGCATTTGGCCACCTTCTGTAGAGATACAAGCCAAAGCCTTCGAAAAAATCATTCAACAAATTGAGGAAATGAAATGACTGAAATCATGACGCCACATATGTCTGCCGCAAAAATTCAGTTGCTCAACGATTCTTTTGATCGAGCCACGCATTACCTCGAATATGGCATTGGTGGTAGCACGGTACTTGCCGCACAAAAATCATTGCAATCCATCGTTGCCATTGATAGCAGTGAAGAGTGGATTCACAAAGTCAAAACAGATATTGAAAAATGCGTCTACACAGGCAACATTAATTTGTTACATGCCAACCTAGGGACCACAGCACACTGGGGCTATCCCACAGACGAGTTGATGGTGAAAAACTGGCCTCAGTACTACGCATCGCCTTGGATTTCATACAGAAGTCTGAACTTATCCCCTGACTTGATCTTGATCGATGGTCGATTCCGGACACCGTGCTTTTTATACAGCCTGCTGCATTGCAAAAATGGCACACGCATTCTCTGGGACGACTACCTCAATCGCCCCGAATATCACTTTGTTGAGCAAGTGCTAGCACCCCAAGGTTTGATTGACGACATGGCCGTCTTCACGGTCGTTGACGACATTGACAAAGAGTTAGTGGCAATTTTGCTTTTCGCAAATCTATTTAATTTGGATTAAAGCCATGAAGAAATTAAAGATCATTCAGCTCGAAAGTTTTTACACGCACTTTCTTAATCAACTGTATGAGAGCAATGAACAACTGAAAGATTTACCCTTTCAGACTCAAATAAACCAACTTCTCAACACAGGTTTTAGCGCTGGACAAAACTTTGTGCCATTTCTGAATCCCCAACAGTGGGAAGCGCATTACATCGTGCTAAATAACGCTTGGGCACAAGTGCGTTGGGCTAACGAGAATGGCAAAACCGACGTCAAATCGTTGTCTGAAATTTTGCTTCATCAAATCAATGAGATTGAGCCTGATGTTTTATTCATCAGTGATGTACCAGGTTTTGACTTTGATTTGATCTCTCAATTCAAACGTCGTCCCTTGATCGTTGCATGGCTTGCAACCGTGGTGAATCACCAATTGCCATGGCACGAAATTGATGTGATTTTGTCTGGCATTTCAGAAGTCAGAAACAAAATCCATGCACTTGGCGCAAAGTCAGCGGAAAAATTCATGTCCGCGGCCCCCTATTATTTCCAAGCAAATCGACATCACACACGCTCAAACAGCATTGCTTTTGCTGGCTCTTTTATTCCTGGTATTCATGATGATCGTGCACGCCAAGTAGACCGACTGTCACACCATATTGCAGAGGGCAGCATTGATGTCTACACCGCGAATCCGTTTGCGCTATCAGAAGGCAGTCATGTCAAGTTCTTCGCGCCAGTCTATGGCAATGACTTAGTGAACACTTACGCCAACTACAGCATGGTCTTGGATGCAAGAGGAAATTTTGACCTATCCAAAGAGAAGGTCCTGGCTGAAACAGCCAATATGCGGATATTTGAAGCGACCAAAGCAGGCGCTTTACTCATCACTGAGAACAGTCCAAATCTTTCGGAGTACTTTGAAATTGGCCGAGAAATTGTCACGTACAACGATTTCGACGAGTTAAAAGAAAAGATCAATTACTACAGCCGTCCAGAAAATTACGAGGAGCGCGAAGCCATCGCACGACGGGGTCGAATCAGAACCATCAAAGATCACAGCATTGAGTCACGCGCCAATTGGTTAGAAGAAATTTTATTCAGACACTTGGGCATTCGTAAGACGTCAGCACCCAGCATTTCTGTTTCACAAGCCAAACACCAGTACTGCACTTACTTTGACTCGAATTACTTACCTCGTGGCATTGCCATGATTCGGTCACTGCAACGTCAAGACCCAGACGCACACGTTCACGTACTCTGTCTTGATGATGCAACTTACGACGTGATGCTAACTTCAAATGAAAACGTATCACTGATTCACATCCGCGAATTACTAGCAGCAGATCCGGCATTTGCAAATGCCCGTGAGAATCGCACCCAAATCGAATGGTATTTCACTGCCACATCATGTCTGGTCAACTACATCGTTCAGAAAAACCCGGCCATAAGCAAGCTGTACTACCTTGACTCCGATCTTTATTTTTTCAGCAGTATTCAACCTCTTCTGGATGAAAGCAAAAAAGCATCGGCACAGATCATTGAACATCGTTTCTCCGAGCAAATGCAACATTTGTTGGTGTACGGACGATTCAATGTGGGATGGATTGGTTTTTCAACAAACCCCGAGGGGCTTCGCCTAATTGATGACTACCGAAGTTCGTGCATTGATTGGTGCTACGACAAATTGGAAGAGGATCGATACGGCGATCAAAAATATCTGGACAAATGGCCAGAGAAATTTCCAAACTGTGTCATCAGTCAGCAAAGAGGAGCAAACGTTGCGACCTGGAATATTTCTGGGCGCACACTCTCAGTCCAAAACAACAGCTTTCACATTGACCAGGATCCATTGATTTTCTACCACTTCCAAGGTGTCGCGCGGATGAAATCTGGCAATTACGTGGTCAAAGGCGACCCCTTAAATCTAGGTAATTATTTTGATTTGTTGTACGTACCTTACTTGAAAGAGCTCAAAGATATTGAACAAGAGTTCGACTTCGTTTCTAAAAAAATTCAGGCAAAAGACATTCGCTACCAATCATGGTGAACGCAAACCAAGAATTGCATCTCGCGATCCAACAGCACTTGGCCAACAATTTTTCTGGAGCCATGACACGCTACCAGGAGATTTTGAGCAAAAACCCAAATCATCACCATGCGTGGCATTTGCTTGGGGTGCTACTGATTCAGAATGGCCTATTCGACGAAGGCGTTGTTCGCATCCAAAAAGCTCTGGCGCTAGAACCGGATTGCCAGCACGCTTTGTCTAACCTTCGCATGGTAGATAACTCCATCTCGTGCAAAACGGAATTGGAACTGGCCAACATTCCTCAAACTGAAACGCCTCACCCTTTTGACACTGGCACAGTCAATCGTTGGCGACATGAACGCATGATGTCGTTCGCTCAATGTTTCACGCAAAGCAGTTCAAACTGGCTAACCATAGGAGATGCATACGGTCATGATGCCATGATGCTCATGCGCGCAGGCATCCCTCATGTCACGGCATCAAATTTGGACGCATCCAATCTACGTATCAGCAAGCGAGAAGGAATGATCCAAGATTGCCTAGAAGTCAACGCAGAGCACATTCCGTTGCCAGATGCATCATTCGACTACGTGCTGTGCAAAGAGGCACTTCATCACATGCCTCGCCCCATGCTTGCGATTTATGAAATGTATCGCGTATGTCGACATGGCGTGATCTTCATTGAGCCACAGGACCCAACGATAGACTGGCCGATGAAGAAGCCAGACCAGTTTTACCGCGAAGCTATCCCTTCAGACAATATCGGTGAAAAGATTGCCTTCAAGCGGATGGATAACGATCAAACTTTCTCCAGTCAGTACATTGACTGGTGGGAGGATGGCGTCAACAACTACGTCTACACACTTTCTAAGCGTGAATTGCGAAAAATGGTGTTAGGGATGGGCGCCATGGCATACGGCACGCAAAGTTTTAACGACTTCTATCAACCCGACTGGGGATCACAACCAGCAACGGAGGATAGCGAAGGCTTTGTCAAGACCAAAGAACAAATACGGCTGCATGACTATGCTTGCGAAAAAATCGGGAAGCCTTATGCCTATTTGACAGGCATGATCTTCAAACGCGCCCCCAATATCGAAACAAGTCAACAACTTCATCATCTAGGTTTTGAGATCACTCAAACACCAACACGTTATGTGCCAATCAGTTGGCCGCAAGGAACGTCATGAATACTGAAAATTCGAAATCTGTCGTCAATCAAATTTACCCCAACTATGGCGAAGCACTTTCCGTTTGCAACGGTGTGGGCTATTCCATGAAAGCATTGACAGACGTTGTGGTGCAGAAAAACATTGCCGTCAAAAACTCTCTGACCAAAGATCAGTTTTTAGGCAGCGATGCAACGCGCACGCTTATGAGCATCGGCTTTGCGTTAAATGCAAGATCCGTCCGAGTTCTTGATTTTGGAGGAGGTGGAGGCTATCACTACACGTTGGCCAGACATGCTTTAGGAAATGAATGCAAGATCAAGTGGCATGTTGTCGAAACCGAATCTATGTGCCAATCTGGACAAGCCATGACAGATGAAAGCTTGAAGTTTTTCAACAGCATTTCATCGGCTCAAAAGGATTTGGGAAACATCGATCTACTTTTAACAAGCAGTGCGTTGCAATACTGCCCTGATCCCATCGCATATCTGAAAGAGCTTTTAGCGGTTTCAGCCAAGTACATCTACATCACGCGTACACCTTTTTTCCCAGGTCACCAAACTCTGGTGAGCGTACAAAGTTCAATGCTTTCACAAAACGGCCCAGGCCCGCTACCTCAAGGCTATATAGATCAGGAAATTTTGTACCCCATCAGCTTTGTGCCAATCGAAAAAGTCGAAGCATTGATTCAGGAAAAATACACCATACGATTCAAGGTTCTCGAAGAACCTGCCAACTTGTTTGTTGAGAATCAACCAGTGAATGCCTATTACGGATTTTTCTGTGAACTGAAATAGTCAATACAAACTCGGTAAGTTCCAATAAATCATTGGAACTCCTGCAATACCCATTAACCACACGAGGTGGTCAATGGGTATTTTTTCGAAGGAGTGATCAGCCGCCTGTGATCGCTCCAACAATTTGTGCAGCCGTCAATGCAGCAAATTGCGTGGTCGTCATCGCATTCAATTGCGTGGAGCTCAGCACTTTCAAATCCTCTGCTTGGATGGCAGGAATTTGCGTCGTGGTCAAGGCACGGACTTGTGCCGTACTCAAAGCTTTGAAGTCCTCAACCTGCAAAGCCACGACTTGAGCAGTGGTCAACGCCGCCACCTGCGAGGTTTTCAAGCTCGCCACTTGCGTCGATGTCAATGCTTGGATAACGCCAGTCGTTAAACCTTGAACAGTCGACGTCGCCAATGCCGCAACTTGGTTCGTCGTCAGCGCATTCAACAAATCAGATGTCGCCGCATTCAACTGCGTCGTCGTCAGAGCCGCGACTTGGGCAGTCGTCAAAGCGGAAATACCAGACCCAAACAAGCTGTTGACTTGAGCCGTACTCAGAGCAGTCACCATCGCAGTCGTCAAGCCAGCCAACGCACCGGTACTCAAAGATTGCAATTGTTTAACAGTCAACACGGACACTTGCGTGGTAGTCAAGGCACCCACTTGCGCAGAAGACAAGACACCCACATCAACCGCATCCATCGCTTTCACTTGACTTGTGGTCAAAGCATTGATCTGGCTTGTGGTCAAAGCTTTCACTTGATCATTGCTCAAGGCTGAGACATTGTTTACTGAAACCGCTTGCAAGGACGTGGTGGACAAGCCTGCAACTTGAGCTGTGGTCAAAGCTCCCACTTGATCCTTGCTCAATATCACGACTTCTGATGTGCCCAGTGCATTGACTTGGGTGCTACTGAAAGCCGCAATGGATTTAATGCTCAGTTCTTTCACTTGAGAAGTTGTCAGCGCATTAACTTGACTGGTTGTCAGCGCGAGCAATTGATCTGAGTTAAAAGCTGACAACACACTTCCAGACAAAGTTTGAACAGCCCCCGTGCTCAATGCTTGGACTTGCCCCGTGGACAATAAGACCAACTGTTTAGGCGCCAAACCAGACACTTGCGTTGTGGTCAATACTGAGACTTGCGCTGTGGTCAACGCTTTCAAACCAGCGTCCCCCAAACCTGTGAGTTGCGCCTTCGTCAAACCTTTCACTTGAGAAGTGGTCAATGCTGCCACGGAGGCAGTAGTCAACGCATTCAATTGCGTGGCAGTCAATTCTCCCAATTGCGATGTAGTGAGCGCTCCCAATTGGGTAGAACCCAAGTTTGTCAAATCAGCAACCGACAACGAGGTAACTTGGCTGGTCGTCAAAGCGGCGACTTGTGCGGTGGTCATCGCATTGATTTGAGAAGACGTCATCACCGCCAGATCGGCTTTCTCGATCGATTGCACGGTGCTGGTGGTCATGGCTGCAACCTGAGCTGTCGTCAAGGCCGTCACTTGCTTCGCGCTCAAAGCTTGCAAGCCTGTAGACGACAAAGCGTTCACTTGCGCTGTAGTCAATGCACTCACTTGCGCCGTAGTCAACGCACTGACTTGCTTGGCATCCAACACATTCATTTGCGAAGTGCCCAGAGCTTTGACTTGACTCGTACTCAAAGCGACCAGAGAAGTCACCGACAGACCTTTGGCTTGTGCAGTAGTCAACGCGCCTACTTGCGCCGTGCTCATGGCGCCAATTTGGCTATTGCCCAATGCGGCCAGCTGAGCCGTTGTGAGTGCTGCAGCCTGTGCGGTACTCAATGCAGCTACAGCTGCGGTAGTAAGACCTTTCACTTGGTCAGCGCTCAAAACTTGAATACGGTCAGTCCCTAAGCCTGCCAAAGCAGAGGTTGTCAGTGCACTCAGTTGTCCTGCATTCAAAGCTTTCACTTGCGCCGTGCTCAACGCAGCAGCTTCAGCAGTGCTCAATGCCCCCATTTGATCAACCGTCAAGGCAGCCACTTGGGTACTGCTCAACGCTGTCACACCAGAGGTACCCAGTGCCAACACTTGAGCTGTCGTCAGGCCTTTGACCTGCACAGCAGTCACTGCACCCAATTGTGTAGTGCTCAAGGCTGCCAATTGCGAGGTACTAAAGCCAGCAACACCCGCAGCGTCCAAGGCTTTGATTTGGTCTGTGCTGAGTTGCTTAATTTGTGCTGTGGTTAACGCAGCTACTTTTGCCGAACTCATGGCCATTACCTGCACGGTTGTCACACCAGCAATCGCCGATGTTGACAAGGCTTTGATTTGATCTGAGCTCATCGCTTGGATGGCTTCTTTGGCAATTTGCTGAACTTGGCTAGAAGTCAAAGCCGCTACAGCCGATGTATTAAGTGCAGCAGCAGCAACAGCGCTCAATGCTTTGACTTGTGACGTCGTCAACACCCCAACTTGTGACGTCGTCATCGCTGCAATCGCAGCGGTGCTGATTGATTTCACTTGGTTATCGCTCAACGCCTTCACCTGCTCGGTACCCATAGCCTGAACCACTGCAGTGCTCAAAACATTAATTTGAGAGCCGTTCAAAGCCTTCACTTGATCCGTACTCAAAGCGGCAACATCTGTGGTGGTCATAGCTTTGACTTGATCTGCCGACAAAGCAGCAACTTGTGCGGTAGTCAATGCCTTCACTTGAGCGGTACCCAAGCCAGCCACAGTCACCGTGGAAACGGATTTCAGCTGTGTCACGCTCAAAGCCTGAACTTGGTCCGTGGTCAAAGCGTTGGCTTGCGTGGAAGTTAACGCAGCCACATCAGCAAGCTCCATCACCGCAATTTGCGCAGTCGTCATTTTGGAGACCTGGCTGGTCGACAAGCCTGCAACCTGGGCCGTGTTCAAGGCCTTCACTTGCGCATCATTCAAGGCTTGAATTTGGCTAGTACTCAACGCATTCACTTGAGCCGTGCTCAAAGAGTTCACTTGAGCAGCCGACAACGCTTGTGTTTGTGTGGTGGTGAGTTTGCTGACCTGCGCAGTATCCAGCCCCGTCAGTTGGCTGCTAGACAATGCAGCCACTGCTGCTGTTGTGAGCGCTTGCAATTGGGCACTCGACAACACATTCACTTGTGCCGTTGACAGACCTTGCACTTGTGTTTTAGTCAAAGCAGCCACTTGGCTGGTCGTCATATTCTTGACTTCACCCGTTGTCAATGCCGAAATTTGACCCGAAGTCAAGCCGGCCAAATCACTGGCTGTGATTGCGGAAAACTTATCTGTCGTCAAATTTTGCAACTGAGCAGTGGTCAAAGACTTCACTTGGGTTGCTGTCAAGGCCTCCATTTGCGTGGTGGTCAAAGAACCTAAGTCTGCAGTTTCAATCGCAGCGACCTGAAAACCTGTTAAGCCAGAAATCTTGTCGCCCATGGCTTTCAACTGATCGCCAATCAAACCCACAATTTGGTCTGTGGTGAGCGAAGCAATTTGAGATGTACTCAAACCTGCCACGGTGGATGTCGCCAAAGTCGACACCTGTTGCGTCGTCAACAAGGCAAGTTGTGCACCCTTCACCGAATTTAAAGCGGCCGTGGAGATGGCATTCACTTGCGCAGTACTCAAGGAACGCACCTGAGAAATATTCAACGCATTCACCTGAGTCGCACCCAGAACTGCCACATTCGACGTGCTCAAACTTCCCACTTGCGTGACCGTCAGCGCTTGAACTTGAGGAACCGTTAAGTTAGCCAAAACTGACGTACTTAACGCATTCACTTGTGCCGTGCTCATCTTGGCAAGCGTCATTGGTTTGAGCGAGACCAAATCAGATGTCGTGATGGCAGCGACCTCGGTCGTGGTCCAAGTCGTCACATCCTTTGTGGCCGCAGGAATGGTGGCGTAGGTTTGAGCCGAATAACTGTTCGATACGCTGCTGATAGAGGTAGTCATGATGATCTCTTTCTTAAATTTTTATCAAGGTTTCAAACAGTCACTGTTTAAGGTTTAGCTGCTGTCACCAAGCCCAGCAACTGGGTATTGGTCAAGGCACCAATTTGCGTTGTTGTCAAAGCATTCACTTGCGCATCTGACATCGCCACCAATTGGCTGACTTGCAAGGACTGAACTTGATCTGTATTCAAAGCCACGACTTGTGAAGTGGTCAAAGAAGCGACCTCAGATGTCGTCAACTTAGGCACTTGCGATGTGGTCAAGGCAGCAACTTGGTCTGTGGTCAACGCAGCAACGGCCACATTACTCAAGGATTGCAACTGAGATGAACTCAAGGCGGCGATCGCACTTGTGGTCAACGCTTGAACATCGTCTGTTGCAATCGCATGCACTTGTGCTGTTGTCAAGGCAGACACTTGATCTGTACTCAATGCTGCCACCTGAGCTGTGCTCAGAGCCACAATATTCGCTGTCGTCAACACTTTCACCTGGCTGGTGGTCAACGCACCGATTTGGTCAGTTGACAAGGCACCCACCGCGGCAGCCGTCAAGGCAGTCACTTGGCTCGTGGTCAAAACACCCACTTGATCTGTACCCAAAGCGGCCACAGAAGCGGTTGTCAGTGCTTTCACTTGAACATCGGTCAAAGCAGTCACGTTGGTTGTACCCAATGCTGTCACTTGATCGGTGCTCAAGTTAGCCACCATGCCCACGGTCAAAGCCGCCACTTGCGAGGTGTTCAACGCACCAACTTGGTCGGTCGTCATCGCCACCATATCGGCATTTTCCAGCGATGCAATTTGCGAGGTCGTCAAGCCACCAATCTGTGTTGTGGTCAAGGCATTCACCTCGGTGGTGTTCAAAGCGCGGATTTGCGATGCCGTCAATGCGGCCACTTGAGAGGTATCCAGCGACGTCAACTGCGTAGTACTCAAGCCTGTGATCACCGAATCAGCCAATACTTTGACCTGTGCAGTCGTCAACGCCTGAACTTGGTCTGTGGTGAACGAGGCCACAGTGCTGCTAATCAGGCCACTCACTTGTGTCGTCGTCAAGGCTTGCACTTGACCTGTGGTCAAAGCAGCCACCGAGGAGGTAGTCAGCGCACGAATCTGGTCAGCGCCCAAGACTTTCACTTGCGTGACAGTCAAAGAGCTAGCTTCCGTCGTCGTCAGAGCACCCATTTGGTCTGCTGACAACGCCTTGACCTGTGTCGTCGTCAAGGCTTGCACCTTGTCCGTGCTCAAACTAGCCACAACTGCTGCGGTCAATGCCTGCACTTGTGACGTATTGAGCGATGTCAATTGAGCTGTGCTCAAAGCATCCACTTGAGCCGTACTCAAAGCCGCCACATTGCTATTGGCCAGAACAGCCAACTGGGTGGTCGTGAGTTTGGTCACTTGGTCCGTCGTTAGGGCGCTGACTTGATCCGCCTTGAGCACACCGACTTGCGTGGTGGTGATCGAAGACACTTGTGAGGTCGTGAACGCCGCCACTTGGTCAGATGACAAGGCCACCACGCTGCCGGTGGTCAAAGCAGCCACTTGGGTGTTACCCAAGGCTTGCACTTGGCTGGTCGTCAAGGCGCCCACTTCAGCGTCCGTCAAGGCTTGCAACTGTGTGGTTGTCACCGCAGCCACTTGGCCTGTGGTCAAGGAAACCACTTGGTCAGACGTCAAGGCGGCAATACCTGCTGTGCTGATGGCTTGCAACTTCGTATTGGCCAAACCAGCCACTTGCGTAGTCGTCAAACCGGCAACTTGAGAGGTGGTCAAGGCATTCACTTGCGAGGTGCTGAGCGCGTTGACTTGGGTGGTACTCAAAGCAGCCATGTCAGCGACATCTACGGCTTGCACTTGACTTGCGCTCAAAGCGCCCAGCTGCGTGGTGGTCAAAGCCACCACCTGATCAGAGCTGAGAGTGGTGACAGAACCAGCGGTCAACGCACGCACTTGATTCGTGTTCAGCGACTGGACCTGATCCGTGCTCAGCGCCCCCACTTGAGTGTTACTCAGACCAGCCACCACTTTGGTGTTGAGCGACTGGACTTGCGATGTACCCAAGGCTTGAACCTGTGCTGTGCTCAAGGCGGCAGCTTGGTCCGAGCTGAGGACTGCAATGTCCGCGACTTCCACCGCTTGAATTTGGGTGGTCGTCAAAGCAGCCACTTGGTCAAAGCTCAACTTGCTGACTTCGCTGGTGGTCAAAGCCGCCACTTGGGCAGTGGTCATCGCTGCCACTTGCGTACCAGTCAAGGCAGCCAGTTGTGCGGTGTTCAAGCCAGCCACATCAGTGGTTTCAAGGGCTTGCACTTGGGCCGTGGTCAACGCTTTGATTTGGTCGGCATTCAGCACTTGTACGTCAGCATTTTCCAACGCCACGACCTGGGCCGTGCTGAGTGATTTGACTTGTGCAGCGCTCAAGCCAGCCACTTGGGTGGTGGTCATTGCCACCACTTGGCCAGTCGTCAGCGCATTCACTTGCGCAGTACTCATACCGGCCACTTGGGCGGTGCTGAGTGCGGTCACGTCTGCATTGGTCAGGGCTTGTACTTGTGCAGTGCTCAACGCACCCACTTGCGAAGCGCTCAAGGCGGCCACATCTTCCGTCGCCAAGGTGTTCACTTGCGAGGTGGTCAACGCAGCCAGTTGAGCAGTGCTCATGGCGCCGAAGTCTGCGCTTTCCAAGGCCACCACTTGCGCAGTAGTCAGGGCACTCACCTGCTCAGTTCCCATGGCCGCCACTTGCGTGCTGCTCAAAACGGTCACATTGGCAGCGGTGATGGCCTGTACCTGGGTGGTATTCAACGCCTTCACCTGTGAGGAAGTCAAGGCCGACACAGCAGCCGTGCTCAAACCATCCACTTGCGTGGTGGTCAGTGCTGCGACTTGTGACGTTTTGAGCGCAGCCACATTGTCATTACTGAGGGCATTGACTTGTGCGACACCCAAAGCTTGCACTTGCGAGGTGTTTAAGGTTTGCACCTCAGCCACAGTGAGTGCACTCATTTGCGTCGTGGTCAAGGCATTCACTTGAGCGGTGCTCATGGCACTCACTTGTGAGGTAGTCATCGCAACCAAGGCTGTGGTCGTGATGGCTTTCACTTGCGAAGTCGTCAAGGCACTCACTTGGTCCGTGGTCAAAGCAGCCACTTGATCCGAGTTCAATGCGCCCACATTAGAGGATGTCAAGGACTGAACTTGAGCCGTGCTGAATTTAGACACTTGATCATTGGTCAGTGCAGTGATAGCCGTGGTGGTCAATGCCTTCACCTGATCGGTGGTGAGTGCGCTAATTTGGGCATCACTCAATGCGGCAACGTCTTCAGTTTCCAGGGCATTCACTTGCGAAGTGCTCAACGCCGTGATTTGCGCAGCAGTCATGGCTTTGACGCTGTTCAAAGTCAAGGCTTTGACATCCGCCGTGTTAAGTGAACCCAGCTGTGTAGTTGTCAGCGCTTTCACCTGAGCTGCGCTCATCGCAGCAGCCTCAGAGGTGGTGAGCGCAGCAACTTGGCTAGTGGTCATACCAGCGACTTGATCCGTACTCAAAGCCCCCACTTGCGTGCTGTTGAACACAGCAACGCCTGCGGTGGTCACAGCGGCAATTTGTTCGGTGCTCATCGCACGAATTTGATTCGCGCTGAGTACGCTCACACTACCTGTCGTCAGTGCATTGACTTGGGTTGTTTGCAAACCAGCCACTTGCGAGGTGGTCAGCGCACCAATTTGAGAGGCACTCAAGGCACCGACTTGGCCAGCGGTCAATGCTGCCACTTGTGCCGTGGTCATGTTCGCCACTTGTGCCGTGGTCAAAGCTCCCACTTGGGTGGTCGTCAACGCTGCGACTTGCGCGGTACTCATGGCAGCCAAGTCACCGGTTTCCAGCGCTTTGACTTGCGTGCTACTCAGGGCTTGCACTTGGGTGGTGGTCAACGCTGCAGCTTCAGTGCTGGTCAGCGCTGTGACTTGACCGTTGGTGAGTGCCCCCACCTGTGTGGTGGTCATGGCGGCCAAGGCTGAGGTGGTGAGCGCTTGAACTTGGTTATTGCTCAAACCCTTCACCGCATCGGTGCTTAATCCAGGGGCTGCCGCTGCAGACAAGGCTTGGATTTGCCCCGTGCTCAACGCCGCCACCTGGGCAGACGACATGGCTTGCACTTGAGTGCTGCTGAGGACTGCGACATCCGCGGTTTCAAGCGCTTGCACTTGTGTGTTGGTCAGCGCAGACACTTGGCCTGTGGTCAGCGCAGACACTTGGGCCGTGCTCATACCTGCCAAGGCTGCTGTAGCAACCGCTTTGACTTGGGTGTCTGTCAAAGCTCGCACTTGTGCGGTGGTCATACCTGACAACTCAGTGGTGCTCAAGGCACGCACTTGTGTGGTCGTCATGGCAGCCACATCGGCGGTATCAATCGCTTGCACTTGACCTGTACTCAACGATTGCAACTGACCTGTGGTCAAAGCTGCAATTTGGTCAGACGTCATGGCTTTGACCTGTGCGGTACTCATCGCTGCCACACCTGCAGTGGAGAGGACGCGCACTTGGTCACTGGTCAATGCAGCGACCCGATCTGTGCTCAGGGTTGATGCTTGCGTCGTTGTCAATGCAGCGACACCAGCAGCGCTGATCGCGCTGACTTGTGAGGTTGACATGGCGCCCAGCTGTGCGGTGCTCATGGCCGCGACGCTGGTGCTACTGAAGGCATTGATTTGATCCGTGCTGAGAGCGCCCACTTGGGTGGTGCTCAAACCGTTCACACCCGTGGTGCTGAAGGCTGCAATTTGATCAGTAGTCAAGGCCCGGACTTGGTTGGTATCCAGCTTGCTCACTTGCGCAGTGCTCAACGCAGCGATGGCTGCGCTAGACAAGGCTTTCACTTGCCCCGTAGTCAACGCCGACACTTGGCCGGTGCTCAAGGCTTGAACTTGACCGGTGCTCAGTGCAGTCACGGCACCATTGCTCAAGGATTTAACCTGTGTGGTGGTTAAAGCGCCCACTTGAGCCGTACTCATCGCATTGACCAAGGAAGCCGACAAAGTGCCCACCTGGCCTGTAGTCAACGCCGCCACTTGTGCGGTGGACAAGGCCGCCACATCCTCGGTGGCAAACGTCTTGAATTGGTTGACCGACAAGGCCTGCAACTGACTGGTGCTCAAAGCCGTCACATCAGACGATGTGAGGGTTCGCACTTGCGCTTGACTCAGCGATTGCAACTGTGCAGTGGTCAAAGCACCCACTTGCGCTGTCGTCAATGCCAACACATCGTCAGTTGACATCGCGCCTAACTGGGTGCTGGTGAGTGCTTGAACTTGGCTGGTGCCCAAAGAGGCCACCTCAGAGGTGGTCAAGGCTTTGATTTGATTGGCCGTCAATGCCGCCACTTGTGCAGTGGATAGACTGGTCAACGTGCTGGTGGAGAGACCCGCGATTTGCGTATCTTTCAATGCAGACACTTGGGTGGTGGTCAAAGCGACCACTTGTGAGGTGTTGAGTGCGTTCAAGTCACCCACCGTGAGGCTTTGCACTTGCGCGGTGGTCAAAGCTTTGACTTGACCTGTGCTCAAAGCAGCCACAGCCGTGGTGGTCATGGCACCTACTTGTTTGGCTGTCAGCGCGGCCACTTGACTAGTGCTCATGGCTTGAACATCTGCAGCATCCAACACCGCGACTTGCGTAGTAGTAAGCCCCGCCAAATTAGTGGTGGACAAGCCAGACAAAGTGGAAGTAGACAACGCATTGACTTGCTCAGTGCTCAGCGACGCCACTTGGCTGGTGCTCAAAGCATTGACTTGTGTACTCGACATCCCTGCCACAGCAGAGGTGGTGAGCGCGCGCACTTGGGTAGAAGAAAGCGCACTGAGTTGCGTTGTCGACAACTTGGCGACTGAAGCCGTGGTGAGCGCGGTGACTTGAGCTGCGCTCAGTGCTTTGACTTGACCTGTGGTCAAGGCACCCACTTGCGTGGTGGTCAAGGCAGCCATCGCGGCGGTGGTCATGGCTTTAACTTGGGTATCCGTCAAAGCTTGAACTTGGGCAGTGCCCATGGCGGCGACATCAGACGCATCCAACGCCTGCAATTGCGCGGTGCTCAAGGACTTGAGTTGGCTTGTTTGCAATGCAGACACTTGCGTCGATGTCAACGCTGTCACTTGGTCAGCAGACAAGGACTTGATTTGTAAGTCTGTCAACGATTGAACTTGTGTGGTGGTCATGGCCGCCACTTGGGTATTGCTCAACGCGGCCAAGCTGGCCACAGACAAGCCAGCCACTTGCGCCGTGCTCAGAGCTGCCACTTGGGTGGTGTTCAAACTGGCAACGGTGGAACCACTCAAAGATTTCAACTGATTGGCCGTGAGCGACTGCACTTGCGTGGTGGTCATGGCGTTGAGTTGGTTGGCACTCAATGCAGCCACTGACAACACGGTCAACGATTTGACTTGGTCAGATGTCATGGCAGCCACTTGTGCGGTGCTCAGAGCCGCGACTTGGCTGGCTTTGAGTTTGGCCACACTGCTGGAGCTCAAACCATTGACTTGTGCGGTGGAGAGCGATTGCAACTGGGAATCGCTCAAGGCATTCAACTCAATGGCCGTGAGAGCATTGAGCTGGCCGGTGCTCAGGGCACGAATTTGATTGCTACTGAATGCTGACACTTGCGAGGCCGTCATGGCGGCCAAGTCAGCAGTTTCAATCGCTTTGATTTGATCCGAGCTCAAAGCCTGAAGTTGTTCTGTCTTGAGCGCCTTGACTTGTGCTGCCGTCATGGCGGCCACTTGCGATGTAGAAAAACCGGACATGTCCCGAGTTTCAAAAGCCGCAACTTGGGAAACTTTGAGGCTTGCAACTTGATCCGTGCTGAACGCACTGAGCTGCGAAGCAATGAGGTTGACGATCTGATCGGTCGTCAACGCCTGAATTTGTTTAGAGGTCAGCGCACCGAGATGTGAACTGTCGATGTCTTTGACACGTGAAGCATTGAGTGCGCCAACTTGCGTCACGCTCAATGCGGCCATTTGCGCCGTGCTGAGCGCATTGATTTGCGAAGAGGTGAGCGCCCCCACTTGCCCAACCTTGAGTGCGCCCAACTGCGTGTTGTCTAGGGCCCCCACCTGCTGGTCCGTCAACGCAGCCACACTGGCTGTGGTCAACACACCGACCTGACCTGCGGTCAAACCCGACATCGCGGCTGTACTGATGGATGACACCTGATCAGTGGTCAACGCAGCAACTTCAGCCACAGACATGGCCTTGATACGCGTGGCATCAAAGCCAGAAATATCGGTGGTGGCCGTGACCTTGGCATTGGCAGATGCGGCGGGCGCGCCGTAAGTCACCAATGAGTTGGACTGAAAACCAGTACTTAAGTTGTTGATCGTGGCCATGTGTTGCTCTTTTCACTCATACTTTGAGGGCTCACAAAGGTGTCTGCGCAAAGCACAAAAACACCCCTATGGGGATTCGTCTCTTGGTTATCGGCTCCAGTTTTGATAACTTGAGCGGAAATCAAAAAAAAACTAAAAAAACCAAAACGCAAAAAGCGAGCCATGGCTCGCTTTTTGACGTCTCGGTTTCAGGTCCCGAGCTGAAGTAACAGATTAGGTTTACTTCAACAAAGACAACACGCTTTGTGCTGACTGGTTCGCTTGCGCCAACATGGCTGTGGCAGCTTGCGAAATGATTTGCGACTTAGCCAAGTTGCTGGTTTCTGTCGCGTAGTCGGTATCCAAGATACGGCTGCGAGAGGCAGACATGTTTTGGTTCGACTCAGTCAAGTTAGACACCACGGCATCCAAACGGTTCTGGAAGGCACCGGCACGGGCTTGGTCCGCAGACACAGTCGTGATCGCAGCATCCAAAGCCTTGATGGCGTCGGTTGCACCAGCTTGTGTGGTGACGTCGATGTCAGACACTTTCAACGCGTTGTCAGTGCCACCGAACGTACCGCGGCGGAAGCCCAACACATCGAAGTTTTCGTTGCCAGCAGCACCGCTTTCCACGTTGAAGGCCTTGTCAGAGCTCAACTTCACAGTTGAGTAGTGCGTCACGGCGTCGGTGTTGTCACCAGCTGTACCGATCGTCACACCAGTCAAACCGAGGGCGGCTGCATCTGTCGCATCAGAGCTGATGGAGATGTTGCGGCCGTCTTGGGCAGTCAAAGTTATGCCATCGCCCCAAGCAGAAGCAACCACACCCGTTTGGCCTTGTGCAGCGTTGATGGCATTGAGCACATCGTCACGCTTAGAGCTAGCGTCCAAGCTGATTTGCACGTCGACGCCATTCAAGTACAACTTGCTCACGGTACCGGCTGTGAAGCCAGAACCTTTGAGTTGGTTAGGTTCAGCGGTAGCCGTCACGCCAGTGACGTCTGTTTTCTTGTTGATCGCAGCAGCAATTGCAATGGCGCTGGCTGCTTTGGTCGAAGACGCAGCATCAGTGCTAGAAGATTGGTCATCCAAAGCGTTGGCCGCATCAATGCTCACACCGTTCAATACCAAGGTGTCACCGTTGAACACGCCGGTTTCTGTACCAGCGGTTGTACCGGCCACAGGTGCAGCAGCAGTGGCTTGGGGCTTACGAGCCAAAGTCACAGCTTGAGCTGTATCTGCAGCAAATGTGCCGAAGTTCAAACCAGAGTTAGTGATGTCACCAGACACATTGCTCGACACGTCAATTGAACGGCCATCCAATGTATTGAGTTCGAACGTACCCGCATACACATTGCTGGCACCCAAACCTGTGGTGGCAGTTGTCATGGTGGTGTCGATTTCGATGTTGCGACCATCGGCAGCTTGCAACACCACACCTTGTTTGTCATTGTGTGTGTTCAGGGCTTTCACACCTGTTTGCTCAGAGATGTTGTTGATCGCTGTGACCACTGCTTGACGAGACAATTCAGCATCGTCGCTGGTGTACACAGTGGCTGTAGACACACCGTTGATAGAGATCGTGCCGTTAGAAACAGCAGCTGTCATCACTGAGCCTTCGGCCACAGTCTTGTTGACAGTAGCGTAAACGCCGCTTTGTGCAGACACGCGGTTGATGGCGGCGGCTTTGGCGATCGCGCTGGCTTCGTTGCCCACATTCGACTTGCTGTCATCTGTTGCCAAAGAAGCACCCACGGCCACGCCGTTCAAAATCAAGTCACCGTCTTTCATGGCAGGCGTTGCAGACGATGCAAAGCTGGTAGCCACAGAAGACAAAGAGGCACGAGAACCCAGACCGATGTCTTTGGTTTTCACAGAGCCGAAGGCGATATTCATGGTGTCGCCAGCGTTGACGCCTGTTTGCAAAGTGATCTTGCCTGCAGAGCCGTCCAACAACTTGATGTTGTTGTGGTTGGTTTTAGTGGCGATGTTGTCAATCTCTTGCTTCAATTGATTCACTTCTTGTTGGATCGACTGACGATCAGAAGTATTCAAAGAACCGTTCGAAGATTGAACAGACAACTCACGCATGCGTTGCAGCATGCTAGTGACTTGACCCATCGCGCCTTCAGCTGTTTGAGCCATCGAGATGCCGTCGTTGCTGTTGCGGATGGCAACTGCATAACCACGGATTTGTGATGTCATGCGGTTGGTGATGGCGAGGCCAGCAGCGTCATCTTTGGCGCTGTTGATGCGCAGACCTGTGGAGAGACGCTCCATGGTCGTAGCAGTCAGTTTCTCAACATTGCTCAAAGAAGCTTGAGATGTGAGAGCTTTCACGTTGGTGTTGATTACGGTCATGGTGTTTCTCCTAAAGATCCGTCACAGGGGTTTAAACAAAACAGAAAATTCATTTCTGATGCCCTGTGATTCGGTGTGGTGGGAAGTTACTTGAGTGATTTTGAAAAAATATTTGTAAAGTCAGCTTGTGGCGTTGTGCAACATGCCCTTGAAATCTTCAATGCCATGGGCAATGCGAACCACAACTTCACTTGGAATCTGACGGATGACTTCGCCATTGGCCATGTTCTTGACAAACACAATGGGGCGGCCCAATTGAACATCCATGCTGAAGCTCAGAGTACGCCCGCTGTCTTTAAGCATCTCATTCAGTTTTTGAATGGCTTCATCCAAATTTTTCTGCGCTTTTTCGGCATCAAATTGAATGTCTGCTTTGGGAACCTGCAAAGCCAAATCTTTTTTCACAGGCTCAACCGCAGGCGAGGCTTGCCCGTTCACCGTCGCAGCAACTTGCTTAACGGACGACACAACATCCACCCTGGGTGCAACCTGGGGCGGCAACTTAGATTGAATATCGGAAACCATAGAACCTGCCTTTCGACCTTACAGACATACGCCAAAGGGAGTACGGCCACAAAGGATTTAGTCCCTTGATCGGAAACAGGCAGCAAAACTTGAATAGAAATTTCAAGTTTTTCAAAAAATAAACAAAAAGAAAACGAAAAGTATTCGTTAAGTACTCAGCAATGTATCAACCTGATTTACCAGTCAGTGACGACATCATGCCGTCAAAAGTGGACTTGAGGCTGGTCTTCTGGCTGTTGATGCTGCCAACCAAACTGTTCATCGACGTGAACTGTTTTTGGTAACGTGCCAACAAAGCATCCATGCGCGTGCCCAGCTTGGTCAAGTCGTCTTTGTACTTGGTGTTTTGGGTTTCGGCGTTGGTGCTTTGCGTCTGCAAAATACCCGTGCTGCTGAGCATTTTGGTCAAGCTCTTAATCGCATCTCCGGCCACACCCGCAGGTGCCACGGTATAGGCACTCACGTTGTTTTGGTTGCCCGTGAAAGTTTTGACCACATCAGAGAAGTTGCTGCTCAATGCCGAATCCAGCTTGGTGCTGTCTAGCGACATGACGCCAGTTTCATTGATGCTAAAACCCATTTGCCACAACGCCCCCACAGACGTACCGGGCGTGCTGGAGACGTTGCTGAACATCGAACGCAGCTGCTGCTTGACCATGCGCACCGTCGAGTCACCCACCAATGTGGCGCCGTAAGTGTCTACCGTGGACTTGGGGTCGGAGACCACATTCAACATGCTCATGGCATCGTTGAAGGACTGCACCAAGGTGTTGAGCTTGTCTTTGATGGCGGTGGTGTCGCGCGTTAAATCAATTGACGCTGCGGTCGATGTGGTCGCCTTTAGGTTAAAGGTGACGCCAGCCACCACATCGTTCACGGTATTGCTCGTGCGGGTGTAGGTCACGCCATCGACTTTGATCTTGGCATCCGACGCTGATTGATTGTTGGGGTTGTTCGATGCAAAGCTCACACCTGGTGAGCCAGTGCCTGAGCCGTAGTCCATCGACAACGAAAACACCCCAGCTGAGCCTGTGGGGCCAGACAACACAATTTGATAGGGTGTGCTTGAACCGTCACCGGTGTTGACCAACTTGGCCGTGACACCTGTTTTGGCATTGTTGATGGCGTCCACCATGTCTTGCGGCGTGTCTTTGCCCGCAGCCAGCGAGATGGGGGTTGCTGCAGTGCCACCCACAGTGAATTGAAAACTCATGGCGTTGCCGCCATTCAAGGAGGTCGTTGGCGATGCCACACCGTTGCTTGCACTGCGTTGATATTTGGCGACTTGCAACACCTCCACATCATGCGAACCTTCTGCCGCATAAGCACCTGTGGTCACAGAAAAAGCGGTGGTATTGGAGTTGCTGGCCGTCAACGAACTGAAGCTGGTTTGGTCTTTCAAGGCCGTGAATGACGTTTGAACCTGCGACATGACATACGAAATCGCGGAGTAACCCGAGATGCGTGATTCGTTTTTGGTGATCTTGCCGTTGATCGCATTTTCTTGCGGCATGCGTTCAGCATCCACCAAGTTTTGCGCCAAAGAAGCCGTATCCACCCCAGAACCTGCGCCGAGTGACGTCAGCAGTTTTTGTGCTGCCGATTTGTTAGCTGCAGCAACTTGCGCAGCAGTGCTTTTGGCTGCTGCAGTTGTAGCGCTTGAAGTTGTAGAACTAACGGAAGTGGTGGCCATAAAAATCTTTGGTTAATGCTTCATCGGCAGATGAACCCAATACTTGAATGTTTAATTCAAATAAGTAAACAAGCTGAGCTGCGAAATCTTGGCAAAGCTGCTTTGTGCGGCTTGCAAGGCCAATTGGTCTTTGTTCATTTTGGTGATCGCCGCGGTGTAGTCGAGATCTTCCACGTCTGAGCGCGTGGACTTGAGATTCAACACCACTTGATCCAACACATTGGTTTGCAAATCGACCACTGACAAATCGGCCCCCACCTTGCCCAACCCTTCGCTGATGCCGTTTTGCAAGGTGTCAACTTCCGACAAACCACGTTGAATGCCCACCTGGTCGACAGAATCAACGGCATTGACCAAGTCGTCCAACGATTGAAAAAAGTCCACCCCAGTTTTGTTGCCTTTGCCATCGTCGCGCACGACGCGGTTGTACACATCAGAACCTGGCATGTTCAGATTCACACGACGGCTGTCACCGATGTTGACCTGCATGCGCGCTTGATCACCTTGGTAACTCACATGACCTTTGGCATCTTGACTGAATGCAGGTTGAGAGGCTTTGCTACCAGAGAATAAATAGTTGCCATTGCTGTCACGGCTGTTGGCCAAGCTCAGCACTTGATCACGCAAAGTTTTGAGTTCAATTGAGACGCTTTTGCGATCTTGGTCACTCAAGGTGTCGTTGGCCGCTTGGGTCGCCAGTTCTTTGATGCGGTACATCACATCGCTCGTGTTTTTGAGCGCAGTTTCTTCTGCGGTCAGTCGCACGTTGACCGATTTGAGCGTGTCTTGGTAGCTGGTTTGACGGCTGAGCTCGGACTCCAAGCGTGTGACCAAGGCCGCTTTGTTTGGCGCATCGCTGGGTTTCACAATTTGCTTGCCCGTCGACAACTGCTCCTGCGTTTGAGACAGGCTGGATTGCACATTGGTCAATTGCTGCGTAGAACGATCAAAAAACAAGGAGGTTGAGATTTTCATGATTCAAACCTTTGATTAATTCATTTGATTAATGGTGTCGAACAACTCGCCTGAAATTTTCAAAGCTTTGGCGCACGCTTGATACGCCTGCTGATAGCGGATGAGTGCAGCCGCTTCGTTGTCTAAATTAACGCCTGACACTTTGTCGCGCGAAGCAATCGCCTGGTCATTCACCACAGTCAAGGCCTGCTGTGTGATATTTGCTTGCTCGGCCAAGTTACCCACCGTGTTAATTTGATCAATGTAGGTATTCGAAATGGTTTTTCCGTTGTTGACAGGCGTCTTGCTCAAGCTCGCCATATCCAAGATGTTGACGTTGTTGCCTAGGCCGTCGTAATTACCATCGATGGTGTAGCTGTCGCCCACACTGGGCGCATGGCTGAGTTTGATTTGAAGTCCTTCGAAATCAATCACAGGCTCCAAAACCGTCGGGTCGTAATGGCGATCGGCCAATTCGGTACCCGTAGTGGCATCGAGAATCGTGTAACGGTCAGCGGCGGTGAACTTCACCTGCAAAGACTGGCTGCGCAAGCTATCGCGCATGTTGTCGGGTTGACCGCTATACCCCACAGAGACATTGGCGGAGCCTTTGCCTGTGACGAAGACCAACAAATCATCAGGGCTCCCACCCTCGACATAAGCACCAGTGCGAAAGCCGATCTTGGCCAACAAAGCCGGATCCCCCGACTTTTGCATGTTGCCGTCGGCGTAAGAGCCAAACGTTAAGCGAATGTCAGACTTGTAGGGCTCGGCAGCCAGCAAACTTTTCAAGCGGCTGCTGACGTCGTAATCTAAGGGCTCCACACCCAATGCATTTTGAGCATATTGTCCTGTGGCATCTTTGCCTGGACCAATTGAAATATTGTGGGTGCCGCGCGGATCGGTGGTCGAGAGTTTGAGATCGCCGTTGTCGTCAAGTGTTGCCACCACACCTGAGCCCTTGTTGATCACATCCCCCCCTTGCACATCGTCTAACGTGCGTGAGTTGATGCGCGCAATTAAATCGTTGATGCTGTGCATCGACGTTTGCGGTGTCAAAGTGGTCGGCACCGCAGTACTGAGATCTTTGACGACAAACATATCTGCAATATCCGCATCAGAGGCGCTGGAATCAATCGCAGTGATGCGCAAACGTCCTTGCGAATCAAGATCAGCTTTGTACCCAGCTGAAATATTTGGATTGCCATTGATGGCATCCGCTAAACCTTGAGCATTTGAACCCGATACCGATTGAACGGGATAACCAAAATCAACTTGGAAAGACGAAGAAGAATTAGGAATGTCGTAAACCGACTCACTCAGGTTCACGCCATTGATCTGGAGTGATTTTTTGTAATCAACCCCGCTGGCTGGCACACGCATGTCACGTACCACTTGGGTCATGCGGATTTGCGCATTGTATGTACCAGGCGTCACGTTCAATGCATTGCCATCGGCTGTGGCGTTGATGTGAATGGCACCACCTTGTGGATTTTCAATCACCAGTTCACCGCCATAGACCACACTGGCCCGCAAACCTGCGGGTGATTGGTTGATCGCGTTGACTAAGTCTTGAACGTTCTTATAGCCAGTGATGACTTGGCCATTAATGATGAGATTTTTACTGAGTTGCAACTGCGACGCTGGCACGCGAATTTCAGAGAAAACCTCTGCACGCACATCAGTTTTCGACAAAATACTGTTGTCAATTTTGACTGTGCCTGACGTTGCATCCGATCCATCTTGAGGGATCAATTGCACATCTGTAATTTTTCGCCCTGCTGCATCTGTGACTTTAAAGTTGTCGGCCTCTGAGGACACTGTGATGTCTGACGATTGATCCAACTCACGCAACTTACTTTGCAATGCAACGGCGATGTCTTTGGTGTTATTGATTGTCGTTTGATCTAACTTCACGACATATGACACGCCATTCAATGAGATATTGAACTGTTTGAAATTACCACTCGAGCTCACGCTGCCAAACGTCGGCGCGATCACTTCGGCGGTGGATACACCATTGATCCACTTTGCCATTTGCTCAGCTGGGGATGTGACGGTGACATGACCGCTGGCAGTCAATGTCGCATCATCCGTATATGCCCCACCAAAAGCCGTGCTGGTAGAGTCTTTTGGTATCAATTGCACATTGCCTAAGCTACGGCCTAGCGCATCTGAAATTTGAACGTTTGATCCGTTCAATGACACCGAAACTGCACTGGCAGATTGTTTGTCATCGGCTCGCAAGGATTTTTGAACAAGATCGACAACATCCGTCACCGACGTGGCCGTACTGAGATCAACTCTGAAGTCTTGATCACCAATCTTTGCTGTGAAGGCGCTAAAACCTGGGGCTACACCGCTACCGAAGCTCACACCTGCCAGCGTGCCTTGAGTCGTTGGCGTAAGAGAGACACCACCGATATCTCGCCCACGAGCATCTGTGATTTGAAGATCTTGATCGTTGTTGACCAAAGACACCAACAACCCTTCCGGCTGCAATTGTGTATTCAGGTCAGCAGCGAGCGCAGCCAGACTTTGTGTCGCAGTTGACTCAATATGAATCCTTCTGTCACCCAACATGGCATTGAAGTTGAATGTAGGAACGGAGCTAGAGACTTTCAAGTCTGTGATGGTGATGTTTGTTTTGGAATCAGGAACAAAACCAGCCATCGACACGTTATTGAGGATAAAGGCGCCTGCAGCGACTTCAAAATCAGCCGAACTGATGCGCCCACTTTCCAAGACAGCGGAGTTAGGCAATTTATCGCCTACGACACCGTTCTGATCAAAGTTCTGAGGGTATTGAACTGTGGCCTTCGCACCATAGAACAAATTCAAATCTCGATAGGCATCCACACCTGTCTTATTCAGATACGCATCGCTGTAATTGGCGTTCGCAACAAAACCATTGCTGGGTTTGAGCAACTGATATTTTTCAGTCTCAGTCAGCGCCTGTCCCAACAATTGACGGCCATCACGTGTGAGCACTTGCAACTGTTGACCGGGTTCTGCCTCATCCAAATAAAACGTTGCTTTGACGCCCGCACTCAGCGTGGTGACGGGTGAAAAAGTCGCGGCACCATCGACCTTGAAGGTGACGCCTGCAGTTTTGTTGGGGTTGTTGAGCAGTTTCGAATTACTCAAGGCAGTCGCAGGTGTTTGCCCCGCGTATTTCACAGAAGCCTTGGTCGTGGTGACGTTGGTCGTCCCTTCACTGACACGAAATTGTGCAGCAGTCGACACACGCATGCCATCACTCAAGGCCACACGAATGGCGGCAGCCTCTGGCGTGACACCAGGAGCAAATGCAAACAGATCTTGACCGACTTGGCCATAGCCATCGATACCATTTTTCTGGATGTGATTGGCTTCCGTGACAAAAGTTTTTGCCAAGGCACTGAGATTCTTCTGCGAAGGCTCTAGTACTTGGCTGATAAACCCTTGATACCCACCAATCTGTCCGCCACTGATACTGGCAAGCGACTCCGTTTTACCGTAAGGATCAAGCACCAGCTCTACCTTATCTTTCACAGCACTGTTCACACCAATGGGACGTGACTTGACGCCAGAGACCACCAAACCTTCTGTCATGGTGGTCCCTAAACTCACAGTCACTGAACCATTGGTGGAGAAATTGACTTTGGTGCGCACCAACTCAGAAAGCTGACGCAATGTCAAATCACGACGATCTAACAACTCCGCAGGTTGGCCTTCCAGCGTAGGCGATTTGGTCATGCTTTGATTGATCAATGCCAACTGCGCAGTGAGTGTGTTGACCTTGTCTGCAGCGCTGGCCAAGCCTTGACGTGTCTCCGTTGAAATCAAATCTAACTGAGAAGACAACTCGCTGAAACGAGAGGCCACACCGTCCGAGGCTTGCAAAAAACTAGTTCGCTGAACCGTGGAGGCTGGATCGGCTGATAACGATTCAGCAGCGGCAAAGAAGTTGTCAAATGCCGAGCTCAAACCAATGCTCTTGTCGCCCATGATATCCATGACACGTTTGGCGTAGTCGACCATGGGTTTTTGTGAGGCCAGGTCACTGGTGCTGCTGCGCAAGTTGGATTCAGCGAACGCATCGTATTGGCGTTTGATGGTGTCAAGCATGACACCCGTGCCCATATACATGCTGGCCATTTTCTTTGGCGCAGAATCTTGCAGCACCACATCTTGGCGTGAGTACCCCTCGGTATTGACGTTTGCAATGTTGTTACTCACCGTGCTCAACGCACGTTGGTATACGCCAATACCACTACTGGCAATGCCGAGCATGTCACTCATTTAACACCTCCAGAGAAAGGCATCTTGAACTCTTGTAAGCTCTTGAGCGGCAATTCTTTTTCTAATGCAAACCCTTTGTTCAAGTCTGCAGCCGTTGGCAGTCGCATAGGCTCTTGCTTTGGCGTCAACGGAATCGACGGCTGACGCGCGCCCAACATGGCCGCAGTCGTCGGTGGCGGCGAGCTTTGTTGCTTCACCGCACGCTCCATAAATGCCCCCACGCCAATAGCACCGCGCTTGGACATTTGCAAAGACACCTCTTTGTCAAACATGCCTTCAAAGGTTTCCATCGCGTGCGACTGGTTGTCTTCGTCCTTCATGGGCGCGTTGGCCTCACGCATGGACTTCATCATCATTTGGAGGAACAGACCTTCAAACTGTTGCGCTGACTCTTTCAACGCTTTGTCTTGGTTTTGCTGAGCTTTGCCACGCAATTCGCCCAGCGCCGAGAAGTCCATATAGGACTTTGCGGTAGAGGTATCGACAGGGCTACTCATGACCGTGCTCGCTTAGATGATGACCAACTCGGCACGCAAGCTGCCGGAGCTCTTCAAGGCTTCAAGAATGGCAATCAAAGCAGAAGGCGTGGCCCCCACTTGGTTGACCGCATCCACAATTTGACGCAGCTCGACACCAGGCTGGAACAAGAACATAGGCTTGTTGGGCTCGGCCACTTTGATGTCGGCGTTTTGCACTTCGGTGGTCTGACCACCGGCGAGCATGTTGGGTTGTGACACTTCGTTGGTGGCCGTGATCGCTACAGAGATCGTGCCATGGGACACAGCCGCTGCGGTGACACGCACAGAGCGGTTGATCACCACCGTGCCCGTGCGAGAGTTGATGACCACGCGTGCAGGCGGTTCACCAGGCGTCACTTCCAAGCCCTCCACCATGCTCATAAAAGCCACCCGTTGATTCAAGTTTTGGGGTGCTCGTACCGATACCGAAGTACCGTCAATGGCTTGTGCCACGTCACCGCCAAATTTTTTATTGATCGCGTTGACGATAGCCGTCGTAGTGGAGAAATCGTTTTCACGGATGTTGTAAATCACGTGCTCTGAATTTTCAAAAGGCGTATCCACAATACGTTCCACAATCGCACCACCGGGAATACGGGCTGAGGTTGGGACACCGATTTGCACTTTCGAGCCCGCAGCGCTGGCATCAATGCCAGTCGCAGTCAAGGCACCTTGTGCCAAGGCGTAGATTTCACCGTCGACACCACGCATGGCCGTCATGATCAGGCTACCGCCGCGCAAATTCGTCGCTTTACCAATAGCAGACACGTTGATATCGATGCGCTGGCCTGGTTTTGCGAAACCGGGCAAATCAGCGGTGACCAAAACAGCCGCCGTATTTTTAATATCCACACGTGCCGCACTCGCCGCTTGCTCAAAGTCGGTCAAGGGGCCATCAATTCGCACACCCATTTGTGCCAACATGGCCTTCATGCTTTGCGTGGTGAACGGCACAGAGGCGTCATCGCCCGTGCCTTGCAAGCCGACAACCAAGCCATAACCAATCAATTGGTTGGGGCGTTGTGCTGCGAGCGTGGCCAAATCTTTGACACGATCAGCCTGTGCTGCCCCCGCTGCCAACAGGCAAAGCGCAGCCAAGCTCACTCGAAGAATGGATGAAAAATTTTTCATGATTAGAACGGCCAGTATTTGTGCATCAAGCTGGTACCCCAGCCGGCTTTCGTGGCGTTAGCCAAATCACCTGAACCACGATAAGCAATTTGGGCATTGGCCAAACGGCGTGATTGAACGGTGCTGTTGGGACCCACGTCTTCGGGACGAATCACACCAGAAACCTGAATGACTTCAGTGCCCTCAGACAGACCGAGTTTTTTCTCGCCACGGATCATCAAATTTCCGTTGGCCAGAATCTCAATCACAGTCACAGCCACAGAGCCAGACAAGGAGGCTTGTTGGTCAGCCTTGCCTGCGCCTTTGCTACTGTTGTTGTTGTTCGTGACATCAATGCCATTCAAGAACGGCGACATGTTGCCAATCTTGGTGTTCATGCCAGATGGCAATGAATTTTTCGACTCACGGCTCACATCCGTGTTTTGGGTGCGTGCGGCTTGTGTGGATTCGTTCAACAAGACGGTGATGATGTCACCCACTTGGTAATTGCGACCACGACCAAACCATGCATCGCTTTGACGGTTGCTGTAAATACCGCCAGTGGCAACTTTTTGCCGGTCAGCGGCAAGCGGATACACGGGCTGGAATTCGGGCGAAGGACGCAAGACCATGTCGACAGGCTCGGTTGCGCAACCTTGAAGCAGATAAACAATGGCAAACAGGGCAAGAATACGAAGAGCAATCATGACAAATCCTCCTCAGACGTTTTGGTTCAAGAACTTCAACATGCCGTCCACGGCAGAGATTGCCTTGGAGTTGATTTCGTAAGCGCGCTGGGTTTCGATCATGTTGACCATCTCTTCCACCACGTTCACGTTGGAGGCTTCGAGAGAGCCTTGCTTCAAGGCGCCCGCGCCGTTCAGTCCGGGTGTCAAGATTTGCGCCACACCGCTGGCCTGTGACGCTTCAAACAAGTTGCTACCAATAGGTTTCAAGCCACTTGGATTGACGAAACGTGCAATTTGAATTTGGCCAATGTTTTGCGAGCCTGCGCCCGCGTCTAGCTCGGCAGATACCGTGCCGTCTTGACCAAAGGTCACAGCGGCTGTGTTGGCGGGGATGGTGATCGCAGGGATCAACGGGAAGCCAGATGCGGTGACGACTTGCCCTGTGCTGCTGATTTTGAAGTTGCCGTCACGGGTGTAGGACGTGGTGCCATCAGGCATTTGAATCTGAAACATGCCATTGCCCATGATCGCCAAATCAAGCGGCGATTGGGTGTTGACCAAATTGCCCTGCAAGTGCAGCTTTTCAGTGGCATTGATCTTCACACCCGTACCGAGCATCAAGCCGGTGGGGGACAAGGTGTTGTTGGTCGTTTGACCGCCGGGCTGCTTGACGTTTTGATAGAGCAAGTCCTCAAACACCGCACGGTCGCGCTTGAAGCCAGTCGTATTCACGTTGGCCAAGTTGTTCGAGATCACGTTCATACGCGTTTGCTGCGCGTCTAGACCCGTTTTGGCTACCCACAATGATGCGTCCATGGCTTTAAGCCCCTTTTAAGCTGTCAAATTAGGACACCTTCATCATGGAGGCGCCCGACTCATCGTTGGATTTGCTTTCTTTGATCATTCGAATCTGATGCTCAAACGAGCGACTCTGTTCAATCAGCTTCACCATCGATGCCATTGGATTGACACTGCTGCCCTCAAGGGCCTTCGGTGTCAAAGAAACTGGCTCTGGACCTGATGCAAAGTCCGTGCCAAGTGGTTTTTCGTCAACCCGAAATAAACCATCCTCACGCTTGATGAGGTTAGTAGTACTGGCGTCGCGCAGCATCAGGGTGTCAATTTGCTGCTCTTGCGGTACACCTTGCTGAGTAGGGTCGGTGGCAAAAATTTGCCCTGTGTTTGTGATGTTGATGGTTGACCCTAAAGGAATCGTGATGGGCCCACCGTTTTGACCTTGCACAATGTGGCCAGAACCTGTCTCCAGCACACCGTTGGGATTGACACGCAAATCACCTCGGCGCGTAAATGCCAGTTTTCCGTCATTGCCCATCACGCCCATCACTGTTTTGTGATTAAGCGAGATGTCCAAATCACGGCCAGTGACCATCAAGGGCCCTGCATCTAAACGCACGCGGTCTGTGGTGTACAGACGAGGCTGCAAACGAGAGTCAAAGCCCTCACCCACCGCTTGATGCGGCTGGATGGTGGCTTCAAACGTACGCTTGAAACCGACGGTGGTGACGTTGGCCAAGTCGTTCGACAGTTGTTGTCGAATCAAGCGATCCTCGTTGATCGCAGCCATCGCGTTAAAAGATAAGCGGTCCATATCAGGCTCTTAATGCAACCAATTAGTTACGAATCTGAATGATGGTGTTGGTCATCGAGGTGCTGGTTTCCATGGCCTTGGCGTTGGCCTGGAAGTTACGCTGCTCAGTGATCAAGTCCACCAATTCTTGTGTCAAGTCCACGTTGGCACGTTCAGTAGCACCGGAGCGCACCGTACCGAAACCCGCAGAACCGGCTTCGCCGTACTTTGGTGTACCTGAATCAGAAGTCTTGTAGTAGTTGGTGTCACCGATCTGGCGCAACCCAGAAGGATTGGAGAAGTTCACCAGCACCACTTTGCCAAGTGACTTTTGCGCCCCGTTGGAGAAGCTGGCACGAACCAAACCATCGTCAGCAACGGCCAAACCGACCAAATCACCTTCAGGAGCACCGTCTTGAGACTGAGACAAGACAGAGAACGGTGAGGCAAACTGGGTTGATTTTGAATAGTCAATATTCATCGTCAACGCGCCTTTACCGTTTGGCAAATACACCGTGTCTAATTGGGCACCTTGTTTTGGTGAAATCAGGTTACCAGCCGTGTCGAATGTCAGCTCACCCTTGTCAAAGTACACCGGCGACCAAGAAGGCAAGGTGTCAAAACCAGAAGCGGTGCTTGACTCTTTTCCGAAACCGTCAATGTAAACAGTGGTCCCTTTTTCATCTTTGAATGGTGTAGGTTTCACCCAGGTTGTGGTCGCGCCGAATTGAGCATCCAAACCATCTAAACCCCAGCGTGCGTCACCCGTGATCTTGACGTAGGAATCGGTGGAAGCCGTTCCGGTGGTGAAGACCAATGAGTTCTTCGTTGCGTCATAAGTGACCTTGACACCATCGATCGTTTTGGGCGTCAATCCATCCTTGCTCTCGCCTTGCAAACTGTTGATACCGCTTTGCAACGCTTCCATGAAAGTACCCAAGGTATACGTGTCTTTAGGCGGCACAACGACCGTACCTGTGACGCCGTTCACAGACACCACAAATTTATTATTGGTCGTATCGACAGAGAAATTATTGTCAACGTTGATACCCAAAGCATTGCCCGTCAACACAGCAGGCGTAGAAGCAATACCACGCAAAGCATCTACCTTTGACTGCTCAACTGTGTAGTTTGCAACGTCGCCTGTCATGCCCAAACCTTTAGAAGTCTGGGTCGCCAAGCTGTTAGGGCGAATATTGGCAATGGAAATACTTGAGGCGTCACCCGTCGTTCCGGATTTGAAAACGAAGCCTCCCTTCACTGCGTCATACTCAACCTTCACGCCGTAACGCTGATCGTTGGTCGCACGGTAAGGTGTTGCAGAAATGGATGGCGCCAGCGTCAAGCCCACCGAGTCATCGTTCACACCTTGCACCAATGGGTCCGACAATCCAATGACGGTTTGGGTGCTGGTCACAGTGACCTTATCACTACCCTTAGGTGTAAAAATCAATTTCTGAAGCTTCGTGTCGTAGCTCGCTGTGATCTTGCCCTTGTAGTCGGCATTGGCATCAATCTGCGCCTGCACACTTGCCACCAAATCTTCTGGACGCATGTTGTTGTCTGCATCGCCAGACTGAGACAAATCAATGTCCAATGGATCTGGCGATTGGACACCACCTGCCCGCGCAAGTTTGAGTGTGAAGGTGGGGCCAGTCAATGTGGAGAAATTAAACGGTTTCTCATCGCCATATGCACGATTGATGGCATTGGTCAACTCATCCGCAATCTGGGCGCCAGACAGTTTCAAATTACGACCTGCCAAGCGATCTAAACCAATAGTCACAGGGTCAATGGAACCATCCACGTTGACGGAAAACAATTCTTTCAAATCATCGGCGCTGTTCAAATTGGCAAACGTTTGATCAATCGGCACACCTGCACCCACCACACTGGCGGTGGTGACTGAGGCGGTCAACCCTTGTGTGAATTGAATGGACGCTTTTAATGCATCGCCGGTCACCGTCAAATCTTTGGCTGAAATTTTCAGATTGCCATTCACCAAACTGGCATCGTATTTATCAGTAATCAGAGGTGAATTACGAATCAAGCCCAAGAATTCATCCGAATTCAAATCAATGCCATCGACTGTCAAGTTCGGGCTGGCATCGACTGCATCGGTGGTGCTACTGAACTTAACGGTCGCCCCGACAGCATCAGCACTCTTGTAACCAACCAAAGAGCCTGTGAACGCCCCGTTTGCAGGATTGACAACGGGTGCTGTGGGTGACAGTTTGGCAAATGCTTGCGCCACCTCAGCGGCCTTCATTGCGGCGGTGGCCGTCAATGTCAAAGAACCCACGGTCACAGATTGATTCACAGCCAAATCTTTGAAAGTGACTGTTGTGTTCTCGGTGGTTGCGGCAGAGCCTTGCGCGGTAGCAACAGCGGGAATAAAGTCGAAATCGCCCGTGGCCACCAAGTCGGTCACATCCCCTGTCGTGGTCACACTGGTGAAGTTCACCACCGATGAGCCGCTGGTCCATTGTGCGCTGCTAAACCCTGTCAGAGAACCTGTGAAACTGCCCAATGTGGTTGCAATTGAATCTGTGGCACCGGCAGCCAAACCAGAGAAGAGTTCTGCCAACTCTGTACGCGTGGTGGTCCCTTTGGACGTGAAGGTCAAGCCACCGACCGTCACACTTTGACCTGATTCAAGAGAGCCAGGGAATGTGAGTTGCGTCGTTTCACGTGCACCTGCAGTGCCTTGGGTGATCGTGACCATGCCAGCAGTTGCACCTGTACCTGTGACCGTTAAATCAGAAACGTTCGCAAAGGTCGAAGTACTGGTGAACGTTAAATTACCAGCCGTGTTGGTGCCTGCGGTATAGCCTTGAAGTGAACCCGACAAAGTACCAATGGTGGGACTGACTGTGCCAGTCGAGAAAGCCGTTGCTATTTCGGTTGCTGAGGCCGCGCGGCCTGCGGCGGCCGTGAACGTCAACCCTGCAATTTGCAAAGTTTTGCCAGCTGCGATGCCTGCAAAGGCGACGGCAGCAGATTCTGTCGTTTTCCCTGTGCCACCTTGGGTCGTGACTAGCTGTGTAGACAAAGCCAAGCCTCCAGTCACAGCCAAATCGGTCACATCAGCACCTGCGACTTGGCTAATGAATTTCACTTGATTGGTAGGCAAACCGGTTGTGGTCGTCGTAAATCCTGTGAGAGCCCCTGTAAATGTGCCATCAGCACCTGAAACAGAGGTCGGTGTCGCAAACAAAGCCGCTACTTCTGCTGCAGTTTTGGAAGTCGCTGCTTTAAAAGTCAAGCCACCAATGCTCAGCGTCTGGTCTTTCACCATGTCTTGAAAAGTCACCACAGACTCTTCGGTACTCGCAGGTGCGCCGTTTTGGGTCACGGTACCGTTCGATTTAACCTCAATACCACCAACGCTCAATGCATATGGACCGTCTGCGACTTGGTATTGGGCTGCAGTACGCTCAATCCCTGTCACGGATTCCGAGATGCCACCGACTGTTTGCGTCATCGTCAATGCAGTGTTGATCGAAGAGGCTGAATCAGTGGGAGAAATGGCAGTCACGCTCAACACACCACCCGTCACTTTTGCTTGATAAGAAGCTGCGAAGGTCGCATCTTTATTCAAGGCATCAGCAAATGCGGTCACCGTTTTTTCAGTCACGGTGATGGGGTCAGCCTTCGTGCCAAATTTGGCATTGAACAAACTAGCCGCTGGATTGAAAGAGAAATTTGCAGTGCTACGAGGAAAATCCGTATGCAATCCTGCACCTGTCAAATCAGTCGGCACACCGCCAACCGTTTTAGAAATGCTCACATCAGACAAAATTGCTTCGTCTGGAACGTTTGGATCAATGGAGGTTACTCGCAAGACACCTTGTGTGATGACCGCATCTTTACCGATGGAGGCACCGGAGGTCGCAGACAAAGCGCTATTCAACTTCAAAGCGGCGCTGGTGATGTTTCGACCTTCTGAATCTGTGATTTTCAAATCATTGCCATTAGGTGCAATAGACACACTGATGCTCGATTTACCACCATCTAAACTACGCAGACGATCTTGCAACTCTTTCGCCAAGCCTGACAGGTCGCTGGTGGCCGGGCGTAAGTCACTCAGAACATGAGCCTTGCCGTTGATGTTGATTTCAAAACTGGAGAAATCAGAAGTACTCTTATTCGTTGCGAATTTCGGGCTACCAATTGTGACTGTGGTTGTATTTTGTGCCACATAGTTTTGCGCGAATGCCGCGTTTGCATTCAAAGCCTTCACAACATCTGCGACTGTAGGCGCACTTGTGCCGACAGTGGCCACATTGACTTTTCCAATTTCAGCACCGTGTTGAAGGTTTTTATTGAACTGGACCAAATACGAATCAGCAGCCACTTTTGCGGTCATGTCATAGTCTGCACTGCTGCTGCCTTGCTTGACCAGCAAGTCCGACTTGCTCAACGTGCTGTACATCGACATATCTACGCCATCGTTGGTCCCCGTACCCAGATTAATGGCGCTACCACCCACCACGGTTGCAGGTTGTGACGTACGTACATCTGTCAATTGATCAAGTGAGAACTTGATTGTTTTCTTGGCGAAACTGTTATTTAACTGTTCAATTTCATCAGGTGTTTTGAAATCGCTCTTTGCCTTCAATGCGCCGTATTTATTGACATACATAGGCTCACCCAAGTTGTTGGTGGCTTGCTGCAGCGAAGCACTCACCAACTTGTCACCAACGTACACATAGGTTTGCCATTTGTTGTTCGGCGTGGCTTGGCTCGCATTTTGTGTTTTGACGTAGTAAACAGACGCCAAATACGAATTACCACCCGCGTCATACACAGTTAAGGCCGTACTTTTGTTGTAGGTATCTGGGTCGTTGCGATTAAAGGTTTTGGTGATCACTGGCGCATCGGCTGGAAAGTTCAGTCCCAACGACACCTTGCTTGTTTGCATGGCCATACCCGTTGTTTTTTGCGGGATGGTCAGCACATTCATATCGTTCAAGTTCGCTTTGCCGGACGAGTCAACTGACGCTGCCATCAATTTTTGTCCTGCCGAGTTCACCACGTTGTTTTGGTCGTTCATCATGAACACACCATTACGCGTGAAGATGTCTTGGAAGCCGTCTTGAGATTTCAGAGGAAAGAAACCGTCACCGCTAATAGCCAAATCGAGTGTGTTCGACGAGAACACCAAGTTACCTTGACCAAATTCTTGTGTCACCTTCTTCAAAGCCACACCTTGACCAATCGTGGCTGAGGCTTTTTGCAAAGGGGATGTCGCAAAAATATCGCCGAAGTCTGTACGACTGCGCTTGAAGCCGGTTGTCGAAACGTTGGCAATGTTGTTGGATGTGACACCCATCTGGGCAGTGGCAGCGTTCAAACCTGTAAGTGCGGTATAGAAAGACATGGTGTTTTAACTCCTGAGAGAAATTCTTTGAATCTGAAATTAGTTAACGATGCGCTTCACATCAGACAAATTGACAGTTTTTCCACCTGCCACTTCGAGCAACATGGCTCCGTCGGCCGTGCCAGCACTGCTGACGCCAGTCACCGTGGCATAGGTATTCACCGTTGGTTTGCTCACGGTGCCCTTGCTATTCACAGTGGCCACATAGCGATAAGTACCGTTGGCTGCAGCTTGACCACCATCGGTCATGCCATCCCACGACAACGTGACATCGCCAGCCGCTTGAGCGCCCATGATTTGGGTGCGTACCAAGATACCTTTGTCGTTGAACACTTGAAGTTGGATACCGTCTGCACCCGTTGGAACGTTGATCGTGCCCTGCGAAACCGTGGTGCTTGTGACCTCCACAGGACCATCTGGCACAGCCACTTGCTTACCCATGAGTGAAGCAGCGCCAAGCATGCGGTCGTTGGACATGCTGCTGACCAAGCCTTCCATGCTCGTCTTCATGGCCGTAGTCGCTTCGAGTTGCGAGAACTGAGCCAACTGCGCCACGAAGGCTTCGTTCTTGACTGGGTCCGTTGGATCTTGGTTTTTCAATTGGGTCGTGAACAACGTCAAGAACTCTGATTGACCCATGCTTGTTTTTTGCGGGGTCGCGGCTTTTTGCGCGTTGTATTGCGCCGTTGTCATGATGCCGCTAATAGAAGACGAGGTATCGATGGCCATGTGAGACTCCTAATTAGCTCTTGGTAATTTCAAGGGTGCGCATCATCAGTTGACGTGCGGTGTTCACCACTTCGACGTTGTTTTGGTACGAGCGCGAGGCGGCCATCATGTCGACCATCTCGGACATTTCATTCACGTTGGAATGAAAGACATAGCCCTCTTTGTCGGCCAAGGGATTACCTGGCTCCCAGGTTTTACGAATGGGGGCTGGGTCGTTGACGATGCGGTCCACCTTGACACCACCGACGAACTGCGCGCCCGCGTGGGTCATTTCTTCTTGCATCAACGCTTTGAACAAGGGGCGACGACCACGGTAGGCCTCTTCTTCAGAGCCTGCCACTGAGTTGGCGTTGGCCAAGTTAGAGGCAGTGGTGTTCATGCGAATGGCTTGCGCGTTGAGCGCCGTGCCTGCAATACCAAAGACGTTATCAAGTTGCATGGTTTATTACTCCCCGCGCATGGCTTTACGCAAGCCGCCAATGCGGTTTTGCAAGAACTGCAAGGTGGCTTGGTAGTCACCCGCCGCCTTACCGTATTGGGCTTGTTCGACGTTCATCTCAACGGTGTTGCCGTCGAATGAACTGTTAAAAGGTGTGCGATAGCGCATACCGTTGTCTGGCGCTTCGGTCAGACCGGCGTAGTGCTTCTCATTGGTCGCTGTCAAATATTCGGTCTTGGCTTCTTTGAGCATGGCCTTGAAGTCAACGTCTTGCGCTTTGTAGTTAGGCGTGTCAGCGTTGGCGATGTTGCGCGCCAACACTTCCATGCGTTGGCTTCTGACGCCAAGCGCACGCTCATGTATTCCGAAAGCAGAGTTGAAAACGTCCATTACTAGACTCCTGTTTATTGACACATGGCCTCAAGTTGTGAGACCTCGTGTCGATTTATGCAAGAGCCGTGCCACGGCTGTTTTGACGGTCCAAGCGGCAAGACTTTGCCGCTGACGTGAAATTAGCGTGATTCCGTCACAGCCGCCTGTGCGGCATAGGCGCTCAAGCGAGCGGCCTGCAAAGAGGGGCGTTGCGCCACTTCCGTACCCAAACGTTCGTTGGCGTTTTGATGCAAGCCCGCCAAGATGGAGTTGCGCGTGATGGGCGCACGCATGTCACGGTTCACATGCAAGTACGCCGCTTGCTGACCTGGAATGTTCAAAGCCGCGTTAGGACGCGTTTCGTTGCGAGCGGCCGGTGTGAGCACCGTTAAATACAAATCATCCAAACCCACAGGACCAAAGTTCTTCAGGCCGGTGTCGTCGAAATACTTGCCCACCATGTCGAGTTGCTGCAACACGCTGTGACCCAAGATTGCTTTCGGGTTCGCCCCAAAACCAGCGCTGGCAGCGCCTCGGTCAGGGCCATCACAAAACTGGATGATGCCGTGACAGCGGTTGTTGGTGGCCTTAGGGTTCATGCCATCGCTCTCCATCAAGGTGAGACGAGCGAAGTCATCGGGGGCGAAGCGGTGCTCTTGCGAGAGCTGAACAATTTTGTTCATCACGGCTTGTTTGTCTTGCGCAGGAATGAAGCCTTTTTCAATCGCGCGATCAATGGTTTTTTCCAACACCACATTGCCACTGCGGTCTGAACGCGCGAGCAACTGCACTTGAGCTGTGCCCGCCAATGCCGTTGCGCCCATAGACGTGTTGGTGCTAAGGGTATTTACATTTGCGGCGGGTGTCACCGCTGGCGCAACTGCAGCAGCTACTGCAGCTTTGTTCGCCGCAATGGCTTGGTTCACCGCCTGAGCTTGTTGAAGCGAGAAATTCAAGCTTTCCAGGTTCAGCTGTTGACCTGGATGGATCATGTTGGGATTGGCAATATTGTTTGAACGCGCCAAAGTTTGCGCCAAGCGCATGGCTTCGTTGTTCGAAATATTCACGCCACGCGCAGCCATTTGTTCGCGCACGATACCCGTCAGCGTTTGCCCTGAACGAACCGATGTACTCCAAGGTGCCGTACTGCCCTCTGGCGCCAAAGCGCCCGATTGATTGGCACTTGCTAGCGCACGCGCGAAGGCAGGTGCCGTACGGGCGTACGCCAACTGACTCCGTGGCAGCTTGAGCATGCCGGAGGCGTCGGTGGTGTTCACCTGTGGGCTATAGGACGGTTCGAGTTGCATGGCCTGCTCCGTTTTATCGGTCCTTGAAAAGTTGGCTTCGTTCTTGCATGAAGGGTTGGGTCTCAACAAATGTCAAAACATCAACACTGACCCGAATGACTATGCAAATGCTGTGCCTAAAAAATGTCGACACCCAACGCTTGAAGCGCTGGAGTTTGGCGCTGGCCGCATGCGTGCTAAGCCACGCCCAGCTTGGGTTTGCAGCCGATTCACCGTCAAGCGAGAGTGGTTTTGACGCCTTGCAAAAACAGGCCCAACAATGGGCCAGCACACACCCAGCCTTTCGCGGGAAACAAGTACAAGTGGTGCCCGTGGATCCACGCATCACGGTTCAAAACTGTCAACAAAACCTGCAGTTTGAGCACCCCTTCCCCAACCAACCTGCCGTTCGCGTGCGCTGTGCACAACCTGTATGGCAGCTTTTCGTCAACCTGACGGTGGGTCCCACCGTCGCACGCGACAACACGTCAGGCCAAGTGCTCTACAAAGTGCTGGTGTCGAAAGAGCTGCTCAAGCGAGGCACGGTGATTTCCCCTTCCATGTTCAGCTACGCGGAAATGCCTGCTGCAGGCATGGAAAACCAAATCATTTCTGACGCTAATTTATTAAAAAACATGGAGTTGGTGCGTGACCTCACGCCCAACACCCCTTTGCGTTCGTATGACGTGAAGACCGCTGTGTTGGTCAAACGCGGACAAGAGGTTTTGGTCACAGCGGGCGAAGGACGAGGCTTTTCCATCACAATGCGCGCGGAAGCGTTGCAAGATGGTGGTTTTGGTGAGCAAATTCGCTTGAAAAATTCTGAGTCGGGTCGATCACTCTATGGCGTGATTACTGGACCGAATGCTGCAAAAGTGAAGTGAAAAGTGGTATTTAAAAAATATTTCAAAAAAACGCTCAAGTTCTAGAATTTGAGGTCGATTGAAGTGTTGTGAAAAAGTTTGGCCCACTCAATGGGCTAAGAAAGTGAAAACATCATGAATGACGCTATTTCAAACTACGGTCGTATGACGCAATCGAACGCTGCCCTTCGCAGTGCCATCGATAAAGTCGAGAAACGAAGCCCTTCTGCCGCGCAAGCCAAAGAAGACTTGGCTCCGTCTATGGAGAAAGCATCTTCCGCAGGAGCAGACAAAGTGAGCTTGAGCAACGTTGCCCAAAAAGTCATGGCACAACCAGACTTTGACCGCTCCAAAGTCGAAGCGATTAAGCAGGCCATCAAGGACGGTAACTATCCTGTGAACCCTCGCCGCATTGCTGAAAACTTTGTGGCTTTGGAAAAAATGATCGGTAACTGATCGTTCTTTGCCTCGCATGACCACATTTGCCATCGATGCACAAGCCTCCTCGCTGGAGCAGGCTTTGGCTTTGGCTCAAACGCTGGATGACTTGCTCGAACAAGAGTTCGAGCACCTGAAAGTGCAAAATCTTGACGCATTCGAAGCGTCGCAATCCTCTAAAAACGAGTTGTTGCAACAACTCGCGCAGCTGACGGGGATTCACGGTCCTGCGTCTGCTGATGCCTTAGGGCCCGAGTGGGATGGTTTCAAAGAACACATGGCGCATTGCCGCGACATGCATCGCCGCAATGAAGTGCTGATTGTTCGAAAAATTGACGCCATCCGCGGCGCCTTGCAAAGCTTGCAAATTCAAGACCCCGCCAGCTCCGTTGAAATTTATGACCGCCTAGGCAAAGTGTCTCGTGGCGGTCGCCGAAATGGTGGGCGAGGATACGCCGAAGCGTAATCAAGGCCTAGTCGGTTTCTCATCCCCAGGCTGCATCCCCTTGAGCCAATACACCCACGCCAAAATCACGGCGACCGCGGTAAACATATCTTCTGGAATTTCTTGACCGACGTCGAGTCGGCTCAACATCGCCAATAGGCGGGGGTCTTCAGCCACATACACGCCTTGCTTTTTAGCCTCCGCCACGATGCGACGCGCCAACTCATCATCGCCTTTGGCGATGAGCACAGGGGCTTTGTTGCGACCATACTCCAGTGCCACCGCTTGCGTGTAGTGTTTGTCGTTCATACGCGGGTGTCTACCAAACTGCCATGTTCTGGCGGTGGATGATCTTGCGTCGCATCTGGACGGGGTGCGTTGTAGACCTGAAAACTGCCCATGCGCAAGCCCGCGCTTTCGAGCTCATCGGTCAGCTCGGTCGCATTGAACTTGGCCAAATCAGCCACATCTTTACGCAACGCCCACATGGTCAAATCGACTTGCGCATTTTGGGTGATCGTGGTCTTGAGCCACACCTCACCCAACACGCGGCTTTGCGTATGCATATTGACCACCAAAGGCGGCTTGGGTTGCCCAGATTGGTTACCTTTTTGCTCAAAATGCAGCTCGACAGGGTCAGCATCTCGAAAGGGGATCACAAAAGCGAAGCTCAAGTCTTTGTTGACAGCCGGGCTGGCTTGCAACTGTGCAGCTTCTAACTCATCCAAAGCGTGCTTGAGCGTGTCCTGGGTGTCCACGCTGTCTTGCTCTTCAACAAGCTCACGCTCAGCCATCAGCAAACGCAGCAACACTTTGGTGTTGTCTGACACGGGCTCCCCATCTGCCAAACTTGCTTCACTGGATCTGGCATGACCCAAGATGAAACGCTTGAGGGCTTGTGGTTGCAAGCTGCTCATGCTCAAACGTTGCGCGCTGATGCGTTTTTTGAGCTCGGCCGCGTCTTGGACGGGAGGAATCAAGGCCTCCAACACCCCAGGACGCAACAAAGCCATCAGGTTTGCAAAACCCGGGGGTTGAAACAGCAAGGTATTCAAACGGGTGGGCAGCCCCGCCGGCAGAGGCTCCGTACCCGCAAAGCTACCGGTATGCAGCAGCTGCAAAGCCCACTTACCAGTGGGCAACAAATGCGCGCGTAGCTGCACCACATCACCATCTTTGATATAGGGGAACAACGGCACATTGAACGTGTGTTCGTTGAGCACCAACTGGAGATGCTCATTGCGCATGGCCGCCACCGCCTGCACGACCTGCCCATCGTGCAACCCCAGTTGACGCGCAACCGGCGCCTCGACATAGGCAGTGCGCATCTCTAAATGAATAGGCGCCACACGCGGAACCGCGTGGACACCTTCAGGTCCCAAGATTGACACAGCGGCCCCTTAGGGGAATCGCACCCAGTTCTTGCGCTCGTTCATGTTCATGTCGGCCGTCGAATAGCCGCCACCGCGTTGCATCCCGCTGTTGCCAGGCGCATGACCAGGCACCATGTAACTGCGCAGCAAGTCGTCGTGACTCGGCACAGTCAACACGGCGCCCGCCATCAGCGCACGCGGCGGTGACTTGGTGAAGGCTTGCGGATTTTGTTGAATGAACGCATTGCGCAAAATTTCAATCCGTAAAGGACTATCAGGCATGGTTTTGCGAATGACCTTGTCAAGCGTATCCCCCGAGATGACTTGGTACGTTCCGCGAGAAACGGTCGTGGTGGATTGAGCGAAAAGTGGCACGCTCATCACCAACCAGCATAGTGCTGCGCGAACACAAATCATCGGCGTTTTCATGATGGGCTCTCCCGTTCCTTGTTTAGTACGTGTAAGGCCAAGCAACCCAGGCCCCTTTGAATTTTTGTTTGCGACCCGCCACTTGCTTGATCTCGGCTTGGTAAGGCGTGACCGATTTGACTTCGGCCAACACCGCAGCGTCAAGTGCGCTGGGTTCTAGGGTGTGACGCGGCAAGACCGATGGATCGGCAATCATGAGTTTGTCACCGACACGCAAGCCTGCGTTGCTGCCTGCATTGAGTGCCAAACGTCCGTTGGTTTGTTCAACCGCAAACGTTTGAGGCTCACACGCCAATTGTTTCTCGAGCTGTGCCGTCATGGCAGACACCGCACGCGAGATAGCCGCATTGCTATCGCTGTCCATCTTCGGTGTTCCGTAGGCTTGTGTAGGCAGGCTGGGAACCACAACCTCTTCGGCCATGAACCATCCTTGACGTTGACCAGGTCCACTGACTTGCAGGGTCAAACCAAAAGCAGCGTAGTCATCAGACACGCCGCTGAGTGGCACAGGCGTCACGGTCAGCTGAGCGTGCCACTGGATGTGTTCTTCCCCATGACCGTGAATCAAGCGGTCATACGTGCGTGCTTGCGCTTGTGTGCTGACCAGACGCCAGCGCTCCGAACGCGCCGCAGATTGAATCAGTCGGGTACGCGCGGCAAATCCGAGTTGTTGAGCTGAATACCGTTGGGCGGGTGCGAGCCCTGGGGACAAATCCATACCCACCGTCATGACTTGACGCAAAGGCGCTTTTGCCTGAGGCGCTTCACACCGGCCGGGTTGCACTGATTCCACATTGTTAGTCACGACCAACTCCGCTTGCGGCTGTTGGCCTGCATCGCGCACGTATTGAGCGACTTGCAAATCACGCAATTTGATTTCAGATGAAAACCGATTCAGTTCGCGCAGTTTGCCGTCCCCCTCCATCCAGCTGGTGGCACTGACACGGGTGTTGGACTTCATGGCCACCTCGACCATGGCGCTGCGAATCGCTTTTAGGCGCTCTTCAGCACTCAAGTCCGCCGCAGCGACTGAAAAATTGACACCTGCCAAACCCAAAAGAGCGGTCAAGCACAGGCGTTGGCGCAGCAAAGTCCACATGATCACAATCTCGTTACATTCGCTCAGTTGCGTTTAGCGCTCAAGCTAGCGAGATACAAAGCGCGTAAATCGTTCACAACGTTGCGATCCAAAGACATGGTGGTTTCGTAGGTGTCATCCCCCACAGGCGTAATGCTGACCAGCACAGCACCATAAATCACGCCTTCGACGCGGGCGCGGAAGGTGTCACTCATCACGGTCATGTCGGCCACCGTTGTGCTGGCATCCAGTTGTTGTCCGTAGACCTGTTCGGTCAAAGCACGGTAAGCGTCCAGTTTCGACGCGCGAATCGCGAGCAAGCGCTGTTGCGCGGGATTACGGTGATTCTGAATACTAATAACTGCATAACCTGTCGCCACCAAGGTCTCACGCTTTTGAGTCATCGGTGTGATCATGTTGGCGCTGTCATCCACACGCACTTGCACAGGCGGTGGGGGAGGAGCGCTGGCACACGCAGTCAACAATACAACGGCGGCTGTCATAGCCCAAAAGGTAATGCGATTCATAGTTTTGTCCTTGAGAGGTCTCCCCCATGATTCGACACCTAATCCCGCATCTTTAACAAATCTCAAGACGAATACTTTTTCTGTCTTGTGAAATATTGGTTGTCACCGACAATCAGGTGTAGGAATTTTTGACATGAAACCCACGACAAACTTCATCGGCTCTAGTGAGTCTGCTGCCACACTGCGCCAATTGGTCGCCACCATGGCCAACTCCAACGCCACCGTGATGATCACGGGCGAGAGCGGTACCGGTAAAGAGCTATTGGCTCGGCTACTGCATGAGCAATCTGAGCGCTGTGGTGCCAACTTTGTGCCCATCAATTGCGCAGCAATTCCAAAAGATTTATTGGAAAGCGAACTGTTTGGCCATCGCAAAGGGGCATTTACAGGTGCTGTCGCCGATCGTATTGGTCGATTTGAATTGGCCCATGGCGGCACGATCTTCCTAGATGAAATTGGCGACATGTCACTGGACATGCAAGTCAAATTGCTACGCGTGTTGCAAGAACGTACGGTCGACCCCATTGGCAGCACCCGCCAAGTACAGGTCGATGTGCGCGTTGTGGCCGCCACACACCGTGATTTAGAGAACGAAATCGCTGCAGGCCGGTTCCGCGAAGACTTGTATTACCGACTCAATGTGCTGCCGATGGTCACCCCTTCGTTGCGTGATCGCAACACTGATGTACCTGAATTGTTGGATTTTTTCGCTAAGAAATGTGCCAACTTTGGCCAAAAACCCATCCGATTCAAAGCTGACTTTTTGACAGCCTTGCAAAACTATCCGTGGCCGGGCAACGTCCGCGAGTTGTCCAATTTGGTCGATCGGTTCAGCACGCTGTACGCCGGCCAAGAGCTGGACTTGCGTGCCATTCCCCCCACTCTCCTGCCTAAAGGCCTCGTATCCGCACAGGCCGACTTGCAGGCGCAGGCGCCATTGCTGGCCAAGCTCGAAATGACGCCGCCACCGGAAGTCTTGGCCGAAATAGGCGACCAGCCCGAAGAGGAAGAAAACGACATCGAAGGCATCATCATGCTGGCCCAAGGCATGCCGCAGCTCCCACCGGAAGGCCTGTCGCTGAAAGAACGCATGGCCCAAATTGAGCGCAGCATCATCGAGCAAGCGCTAAGCCGCAACTCGGGCAATGTGTCACGCACCGCCAAGCTGCTGAACTTGCAACGCACCACCTTGATTGAAAAGATCAACAAGTACGACTTGCGTTCGGCGGCGTAACCCGACAGCTCCCTGCGAAAGGCTTTACCCCCAAAAGAAAAGGCAACTCATACGAGTTGCCTTTTTTACGTTCTAAGCCCTCTCGCGCTTAATCTTGCTCGTTGTAGAGCACGGTGATACTCATACGACGGTTGCGCGGATCACGCGGGTCTTTGGGGTTAAACGGATCGGTGTCGGCTACCCCCTCAATGCGTGCAAACCTGCTTTCTTTAATGCCACTCTTTTCAAGCAAGGCACGCGTGGCCTCTGCACGCTCCGCAGACAAGGACCAGTTGTTACGACCTTCTTTGTTGTTGAAGGGCACGCTGTCGGTATGACCTCGAATCGCCACTTTGTTGGGCATTTCGGCCAAAGAAGCGGCAATCTCTGAAATCAAGCTGGCGGCCTTACCCTGCATGCCAATACCGCCACTGGGGAACATGGCGAAGTCAGCCTTGTCAATGATTTCAATGCGCAAACCTTGTTTGTCGCGTGTGACAGAGACTTGGTCTTTCAAGCCACCGAGTTTTTTGTTTTCAGACAGCTTTTGCTCAATCTCTTTTTCGAGCTTGTCAAAGTCAGCCTTTTCTTGAGCTTGGGCAATTTCCTTCTTCTGCTCAGGCGTCAACTTGTCTGGGTCAGAGTAAGGGTTGTTATTTTCTTGACCGGGGTCAGTGCTGGGGTTGGGGCCACCTTCGGAGCGAGGCGTCAAACGTTCGAGCAACGCGGTCTGCTTGGCTGCAAACGGAAAACCATCAGGGTCGATGATGGAACGACCACCTAATACACCGTTGGAACCCGCCAACTGACCAATCGCCACCAAACTTTGTGAGGTGGGCTTGAAATAGTCAGCGATGCTTTTACGCTGATCTTCGTTCGATGCGCCCAACAGCCACATCAACAAGAAGAAGGCCATCATCGCCGTCATCATGTCGGCCAACGCGATCTTCCAAGCACCACCGTGTGCACCACCGTGGCCATCATCAATGATTTTTTTGATGATGATGACCGGCGCAGGCGCTTCTTCTTTTTCTTCTTCCGTTTTCTCTGGCTCAGCCGCCGCTGCTGCGGCTTCTGCTGCTGCCTTTTCGGCGTCTTCCGGCGCTGCGGCCGCGTCTTTTTCGTCAGCCATTATTTCCTCAACGCATCAAAGAGTTCACCGAAGGTGGGCTGGGCATGGTGGTTGATACACACGCGAGCCGCTTCGATGATCAGAGGAACAGGGTAACCGTGCATGTTGCCAATAATCACTTGTTGAGCCACTTTGAGCGCTTCGCTGTCTTCATCAATGATTTGGACCAAGCGCTTGCCAAAGGGTTCAAAAATACCGTAGGCCAAGAACACCCCCAAGAACGTACCCACCAGCGCGCCACCAATCAAGGCACCCAGCACAGGAGGGGGTTGGTCAATCGCGCCCATGGTCTTCACCACACCCAACACACAAGCCACAATACCCAGCGCAGGTAAGGCGCCCGCCAGTGTGGACAACGCGTCCGCGTTTTGCATTTCACTGTGGTGGTGGTGTTTGATAGAAGCCGTCATCACGTCTTCCACCGCGTAAGGACTCAATGTGCCAGAAGACACCACCATCAAACGGATGGTGTCACACACCAAACCGACCAAGCCATGGTCGTGCAGCATCTTGGGGCATTCGCCAAAAATGGCACTGGCCTCTGGGTTCTCCACGTGGGATTCCATCGCCACCGCACCCTCAGCCTTCAAGGTTTTCATCAGCTTAGAGATGACCGCGATGATGCCGATGTAGTCTTCCTTGTGGTAACGAGGCCCTTTGAGCACACGCCCCATGCCACCCCAAGCGCCTTTGAAAATAGCACCCGAGTTACCCGTGATCATGCCGCCAACGCCGGCACCACCAATAATGAACATCTCGAAGGGAGTGGCTTTGATAATGGGCGCCAAACTACCGCCGGCGATCACGAAACCGCCGAACACGCAAATGAACAGAACGACCAAACCAATAATTGCTGACATCTAACACTCTCCCCAAGCAGGTTGGCGCACCCAAGTCAAAAACTTGGATGCGCCTAAAAATTGTCCCCGATAACCTGCAAGATTAACTGATAAATAAGCTAATTTCGCTAAAAAGCAGAAAAGCTTAATCAGTTCATCATGCCGGCTGGTCGGTTGCTCGCTGGCATCAAGGAAGGCATACCCTCCCAAGCGTCGCGAATCTCGCGCATCAAACCGTAAATCTCATCCAATACCGCCAAATCATTGTGCGCATTGGCATGGAACAAACGACGGGTCACATAGCTGTACAACTCGTTCAAGTTGTTGGCCAGATCGCCACCTTTTTCAAAATCCAAGGCACCTTGCAAACCAATCACGATGCGGCTGGCACGGGCAATGGCTTTGGACTTTTCGTTGATATTGTTGTGTTGGATGTGTCCGCGTGCGGTCGACAAGCTCTCCAACAAGCCATCAAACAACATTTGAATCAATTGCACATTGTTCGCCGTGGCAACGCCGCTGCTGACTTTGACATCACCGTAACTTTGAATGGCTCGTGAATTGGCTCGCATTTGATAACTCCTGTGTATTTCTTAGCGTACACAGGCAGTATCGGAAGCGATTGCGCAAACTTGAGCCACAAACATCATCAGACAGGCTTAACTTCTGTGGCATCTTCTGGCACAGGCACGTCTTCGGCCAAGGCCTCCGATGCCACATGTGACTCAGACACTTCAACAGGCTCTTCAGGCGTTGGGTACATCACGGCCTCGACGGTTTCAGCGGCAATTTCTTGCCGCTGCTCATCTTCATAAGCCTGTACGTTGGCCAAGCCTTGGGCTAGCTCTTGCGGCGAGACTTCGTGCTCGGCACTGGCTTCGATCAACCCATCACCCAAGACATTGCGCTGGGCCGATTCATCCGTCAGAGCCAACAAGGCGTCTTCATGTTCCGAGGGCTCCTCAATCGGCACTTCTTCAAACAAGAACTCCGAGAAAGGCACTTCATTGATGATGCCCACACGTTGGTACAGCATGTCCACCACGCTGTCCACCGTTTGCTTCAAACGCACCAACACATCTGGATTGGGGTCGTTGGCGTAAGTGCCTGCAAACTCCAAAGCAGAACGGTAAATGCTGCCCAAATGCTGCGGTGGCAACCATGACTGGATGTGACCGCGCACGGTTGAAATTTTTCGCATCGAGCTCGGCACTTTGCTCTCATCTCCCCCCACCTCTTCCAAACCATCTTTGAAAGTAGCGGTGATGTGTTCACGCAAAATGGGTTCGTAATGGGGTCGTAGCGCTTCAATCATGGATGCATCAAAGCCTTCGACTTGCTTGCCATTCATGGCATCCCAAAGCTTTTTACCTTCCAAGCCGGAAAACAACAAATCACCAGGGATTTCGGTGTCGAACTCTGGCAATGTAGGCACATCGGGCTTGGGCGCCTCGTACATCTTGGCGAGGTTGTTGATCTTGTCAATCAGATACAGCGTCAAGATGACCAAGAGCAACAAGATCCAAGAGATCATGTTCATCATGAAGTTACTCATGCGCGTCTCCTGGTCTCAACCTTGTCGGCCTCGGCACTGTTGTCCACCTTCAAGGTGCCACGCAGTTTTTTGACCACCGACGACAAGATTTGGCTCACGCGCGATTCGCTCACACCCAAGGTTTCGCCAATTTCTTTGAGGTTGAACTCTTCCACGTAGTAGAGCTGCATGACCAACTGCTCGCGCTCTGGCAACTGGGCGATGGCATCGGTCACGGCGTCCATGAACTGTGCTTCTTCGACAATCACTTCGGGTTGTTGCGAACTGTCATCTGCAATCGTCATCACTTCTTCGGTGACAACTTCCATCGAGTACGTTTCAAAGCGTTTGGCTTTGCCACGCTCTTTGTGGAACTCTTCCAAGTCTTTGCCCATGTACTCGGCAATTTCAGCTTGTGTGGGAGTGCGCCCCAGCTCAGCGGCCAACGCGTGCACCGTGGTGTTGTGTTCTTTGTTAAAGGCCACTGCAGAACGAGGCAAGAACGACAAGCGTCGCACTTCGTCAAGCATGGCACCACGCACACGGCTGTGCGCGAAATTTTCAAACTCAATGCCCTTGGTGGGGTCAAAAGCACGCGAGGCTTCGAGCAGGCCAATCATGCCCACTTGAACCAGCTCATCGAGCTCCATGAATGCGGGTATACGGGCTTTCAAGTGCAAAGCAACGCGCTTGACCAGACCCAAATGGGCCATGACCAGCTCTTCGCCTTTGGGCTTGCAAGAACCGTACATTTCGACGGGGGATAGTGTTCTCATGTGTCAGACGAACTGTTTTGCATCAGTCGCTCCATGAAAAATTGAAGACCACCGGAGGGGTGATCAATCGGACGCAAGTGCGTACATGCCTCGGCTAAGCGCATGTAGTCACGAGCGGCGGCCGTACCGGGGGCGAGTTCCATCACCGACTGGTATTTTTTGAGTGCGCGCAACACCATCTCATCGCTTTCGATGGACGTGAGGTAATGCACAGACTCGCCCAAGAAACGCACACACACGTCATTGAGCTTTTTATAAAGTTTCCAACCCTCAGATTGGCTACCCACCATATTGGGCAACAAATAGATTTCATCCAAGCCCATCTCTTTGCTCAAGATTTTGATGGTCCCGTAAGCATCGGCAATCGACGACGGATCGTCTTTGACCACGATGAAGCGACGCTGACAAGCCGCCAAGAAGGACAACACCGAGGGCGAAATACCTGCAGCCACGTCCACGATCAAGTAGTCAACATCGTCAGCCAACACGCCAAACGACTGCACGATGCTCGCCGCTTGCACATCGCTCAAACCTGCCAGTTCTTGCATACCTGAAGCACCAGGAATCAACTTCACGCCCTGACGGGTGGTGATGAGAATTTCTTGCAAAGACTTTTGACCTGCCAAAAAGTGGCCCAAGTTGTATTCGGCACGTGCCCCCAAGGCGATTTGGGCGTTGGCCAAACCGAGGTCGGCATCAAACAGCATGACGCTATGCCCGAGTTGGGTCAGTGCCACCGCCAAGTTGATCGACGTGGTCGTTTTACCAACGCCGCCCTTGCCGCTGGCGATGCCGATGACTTCTGTTCTACGTGTTTTACTCATGGGTCAAGCCTGTGGTTTCGGTTTTAAATTTGGCGGCAATTTGTGCCAACTTGGAAGAGGCGATGTCGTTCACGGCGGCATCGCGTGCATTTTGTTGTGCTTGTTCTTCAGTCTCAGGCAGTGGCAAGTTGTCCAGCGCGCATTGCACCAAACCGGCCAATGACACGTCTTGCACCAAGTCCATCGTGCGGTCGCCGTGGCTGGCCACCGACACGCTCAAGGCTTTGTCGGTCAAGAACTGCAACAAGGCCCAAGGTTGGGTGGACTCGTCGAGCTTGCTGAGCATCAAAGAGGCCCACACGTTGTCGGTGTTGTCAAACACGCGGCGGATGTTGGCTGCCGATGCGTCTGCAGGAATCACCGCATGGCATTGCACGTTCAGATCCATGGCACGAATTTCGGCCAAGCGCTCGTTCATTTGCACACCCGCGGTGTCAATCAAAATGAGTTTGCGGTCTGTGTGCTCGTCGAGCAACAGCTTCAAGGTCGAAGCGTTGGTGGCACGGAACGAATCCACACCCGACTGCGCGCACAGCAATTGGGTTTGGTTCCAAGCGCCAGCACGCTGGTCTTGGAAGCTGATGACCATGACTTTTTCGCTGCCGTGCAATTGCGCCGCATGTTGGGCCAAGCGGGCCACCATCATGGACTTGCCGGCACCCGATGGGCCAGCCAAGGCATGAATACCTGCCACAGGGGTTTGCGCTTGTTCTTGTTCAACCGAGTGGGCCAATTGACGGCTCAAAGCGCCCATGGCATCGGCCATGTTGTCGTGGTCTTTGATGTTGTCGATCAACAAAGCACGCAAAGCGACTGGAATCGGAGCATCGTTCAAGGCATCTCGCAAAGGCACCACAGCAGCTGGCAAAGGCATACCACCTTGTTGCCAAGCGGCCATTTGTTGGCCCAGTTTGAATTCACGGCGCAGTGAGTTGAGTTCTTCACGCACCAGCGCCACGATTTCGCGGCCACGCAGGGTGTCATGCTCTTCAGCCGCACGTTTGGCGGCTTCGTCGACAGGCTGCTGCGCCACCACTTTGGCGGCGGGCTTTGCTTTAGGGGCTGCAGCTTTCGGTGCAACTTCCACAATCGGCTTAGCCACTTTGGTAGCTTGGCGCTCGCGGGCATCGCGTTTGTTTTGGTCGATGGTTTGACCCAGCAAGACATCAAACTTGCCACTGGGTTTGCCTGGCTTGGTGAACTCAGCTTTCACAAACGGATCGGCTTCCTCGGGTGTCAAAGGTGCCAAATCCACCGCCACGATCAATTCGGTCAGGCCATTGACTTGGCCGCTCGAAATGACGAGCACGTCGGGGCCGTATTGGGCCACGGCCTTTTCGTTGGCAGCGCGGATGTCGCGGGCTAGGATGCGTTTGAGTTCCATAGGGTCAGCTCACTCTGTCTTTGTTATAGGTTTACGGCTTATCGGGCTTTGGCGTCCACGGTGTGGATCACTTTGACGGCCTGATCGTCCGGAATTTCGCTGTAAGACAGCACAGTCAAATCGTTCACGCGGAATCGGGCGGCTTTGGAGAGCCAACCACGAATCACAGGAGACACCACCAACACAGCGGGGTGGCCCATGTCTTCTACGGCTCGCGCACCTTCGCGCAAACCGGCAAATAAGTTCTCAGACAAACCAGGCTCAAGCACCACGGCTTGTCCGGGTTGGCTTTGTTGCAGGACGTTGTGCAGCAATTGCTCCAACGAAGGCTCCAATGTCATGACTTGCAAGCCGTTGTCGCTGTCGATCAGGCTTTGCATGATCATGCGGCCCAACTTGGGGCGAACCATGGCGGTGAGTTGTTCAGGGTCTTGGGTACGCGTGCTGGCTTCGGTGAGGGCTTCGGCAATCGTGCGCATGTCACGAATAGACACCGACTCAGACAGCAAGTTTTGCAAGGTGCGGGTCAGGATGCCCAATGACAACTTGCCGGGCACGAGGTCTTCCACAATCTTGGGCGACTTGGCAGCGAGCTTGTCGAGCAACTGTTGGGTTTCGTCGTGGCTCAACATTTCAGAAGCGTTTTCGCGCAACACTTTGTTGAGGTGGGTCGAAATGGCCGTGGCAGCATCGACCACGGTGTAACCGAGGGTGCGCGCTTGGTCGCGTTGCGAAGGTTCAATCCACACGGCTTCCAAACCAAAGGCAGGCTCACGCGTTGGGATGCCTTCCAAATGGCCATACACATGGCCAGGGTTGATGGCCAATTCACGGCCGACTTTGACTTCACCTTTGCCACGCACCACGCCTTTGAGCACGATGTTGTAAGCGTCAGGATCAATATTCAAGTCATCACGGATACGCACGGGTTGAACCAAAAAGCCCAACTCGGCAGACAGTTTCTTGCGCACGCCTTTGACGCGTGTCATCAGCTCACCGCCAGTTTCGGCGTTGACCAACGGAATCAAGCCATAGCCAATTTCCAAACCAATGAGGTCGACTTGGTCCACATCGTCCCAGTCAAGTTCTTTGGGGGCGTCGGTCGGTGTGGCATCTTTCTCGGCTTGTTCGGCTTGCTCTTCTTGGACTTCGCGGGTGATGATCATCAAACCCAAACCAGCCGAAGCCAAGGCCAAGGTGATGAACATCAAATGAGGCATGCCGGGCACCATGCCCAAGATCAACAAAATGACGGAAGAAATAAAGAGTGCGCTGGGGTTAGCCAACTGCACAGACGCTTGTTCAGAAATGGATTCAGCCGTGGTCACGCGGGTCACGATGATGGCGGTGGCCAGTGACAAGAGCAAGGAAGGAATTTGCGCCACCAAGCCGTCACCAATGGTGAGCAAGGTGTAAATGCGACCGGCTTCAGCCACCGGCAAATCGTGTTGGGCCACGCCGATGATCAAACCGCCGACCATGTTGATCAACAGAATCAACAAACCGGCCATGGCGTCACCGCTCACGAATTTAGACGCACCGTCCATCGAACCGAAGAAGTCAGACTCTTGGGCCAACTCGGCGCGGCGTTGTTTGGCCGTGTCTTGGTCAATCACGCCGGCGTTCAAGTCAGCGTCGATCGACATTTGTTTACCGGGCATCGCATCCAAGGTGAAACGGGCGTTCACTTCTGAGACGCGGCCTGCACCTTTGGTCACCACCACGAAGTTAATAATCATCAAGATGGCGAAGATGATGAAACCGACCACATAGTTACCGGCAATCACGAACTCACCGAAGGCCTGCACCACCTTACCGGCGGCGTGTGAGCCTTCATGACCGTTGACCAACACCACACGGGTCGATGCCACGTTCAACGCCAAGCGCAACATGGTGGCAAACAACAAGACCGTGGGGAAGGATGAAAACTCGAGCGGTTTACGGGTGCCGATGGCGATCATGATCACCACCAAGCTGCAAAGAATGTTGAAAGTAAACAAAAAGTCCAACAAAACTGGGGGCAATGGCAAGACCAGCATTGCCATGATGACGAGCACCACCACCGGAATACTGAGTCCGGAGAGGTCAAATTTCGACAAGTTGTGTCGAATCGTTGACAGAGTGAGTGTGCTCATTTGAAAAATCCAGTTTGAAGTGGAACGTTTAGGTTTCTTTTTGCCTTGAAAACGCTTTCGAGGCATGTTGGTTAAGCAATCGATGTGCCAACTCAAACTGACACTGATGCGCCTGCTGGGCGAAAGCGGCAAGAACTAACCTGTCACGGTTCTTGCTTAACTCCTTGGCAAACTCGTTTAAAGACCACCATGAACCTGTCCAGCTACCTCCAAATGCCACCGGCTCCGTCGGTGCCAAATCACACCAGCAATGCGGTGCCGCAAGGCCCGAGCGCGGGTGTGGGCCCGTCTGCGGGCAACAGTTTGGGGTTCGACTTTGCAGATGTCATGGCACGCCAGCTCCAACGCTTGGTCCCCCAGCAGCGGCAAACTATTGCCGCTGACGCACCCAAGCCTGTTGCGCCAACCAACGATCAGCAAGAAACACGCCCCGTCGACGCACGTCACAGTGAACGTCCAGACACAGAACCACGCGATGCACGTGCCGACAACAACACCGATGAAGGCAACGGCGATGGTCATGCAGCCGCTACACGTGCGCGGGCCAAAGCCAAAGATCAAAAAGCCGATCGACCAGATGTTGATGCGCTTTTAGAAGGTTTGATGCAGGGCACACCGTTGACTCAAACAGCCAACGTAGCGACAACTCAAGCTACCGGCGAAACGCCCGTCGTTGCCGCGCCTGTAGCAACACCGATCACGACCGATGTCGCCTCTCCTGCGGCACTGCAAACCGTTCAGCTTGGCCCACAGATGCGCATCATCACCGACCCCAAAGCGGCCCCTAGTCCTGAAAGCTTGACTGCGTTTGCTAAAGCCATGGGGCTTGATGAGTCCGCCATTCAAGACTTGTTGGCGCAACAACCCGCCACGCCCGCAACATCACTGACCAATGCAGCGGCTGCGCCACAAGTCATGCCCAATGCCTTACAAGCTGCCATGAGCACTGTACTGAACAGTCAGACGCCAAACCTCAGCAGCACAGACAGCGCTGTCGCAACCCAGTTGGCCGCCATGGCGGCCACGGCCGAACAACCAGCCGTTGTTTCTGGCGCAGGCTTGGCAGCAGCGGCCACCACGTTAACGACTGCGCCAACCCCCACTGTGGCTTTGCCTGGTTTGACGCCCACAGACATGGCAGCCATCCAGCAACTGCAAATCACAGTCTTGCCAGCAGCGGTGCTACCCGCAAACACCACCAGTACCGCCCCCACGACCAGCACACTTGACATGCTGTCCCTCTTGGATAGCGGCGTGAATGAGCAAGATGTTGGTGCGCTCCTGTCGAGCTTCTCCAACGAAGCGGGCAGTGATACCAACTCAGACGCTTCGTCATCTCAAGGCGAAAGCAATCACTTCAGCAGCTTTGCCCAAGCGCTGAACACCACGAACAAAGCCAACAACGCCACACCAGCCAATGCGGCACAAGCCAGCGCCGCGCACATGGGCGAGGTCTATGACCAACTGAGCGACAAAATGGCCACCGAAATGGCCGCTCGCATGCACAAGCAGCTCAGCGATGGCGAGTGGAAGATGAAATTTGCGCTACGCCCCTCCAACTTGGGCGGCGTTGAAATTCAGCTCGAAATGAAAGACGGCAAGCTCGATGCCGTCTTCCGAGCCGACAACCCGCTCACACGCGACTTGTTGCAAAACAGCAGCCAGCGTCTGCGCGAAGCACTTGGTAACTTTGGCATTAATGCTGGCCAAGTCAACATTGGGCAAGGCGGTAGCAATACCTCGCAAAACAGCTCTGGCCATGCGGGCAAGCAGCCCCAAGTTAGAGACAATTCATCCACGCAAGTCAACGGCACAGGCAGCGCTGCTAGCGCGACCTCCACCCGCAACAAGGCCAATGCGTCCTTGCTTGACCTCTATGCATAAATTACGCATGACAATCTGAACATTAGGAGAACGATATGGCAGAAGCAGAAGCAGCACCGGCAGAAGAAGTTGTCGAAGGCGAACCGAAGAAAAAGAAACCGATTCTTTTGATCTTGGTGATCGTGTTGTCCGTGATCGTTTTGATCATGTCCGTCATGTTCGGTACTTTGTACTTCTCAGGCTTCTTTGAGCACAAGAGCGAAGCCGCCGCCCACGAAAAAGTGGACGAGCTGGAAAAAGAAGCCGAGAACGCACACAACGCCACACCCGAAGGCCCTTCCAAAGTGAAGAAAGAGGCCGAAGCCACGCGTTTTGAGAACACGTATTTGGAAATCGACAAAGAGTTCATGACCAACATCACGAACTCGAAAAAAATCATGGTGGTCAAAGTCGCCGTGATGACCCACTACGACTCACGCGTCTTCGACAACGTGAAAAAGCATGAGTTCGCGATTCGCTCAGCCGTGTTAGACGTCATGCGTCAAAGCACCGAGGCCGATGTGGCCAAGTCAGACTTCCGCGTTGAATTGGCCGCCAAGATCAAGGTCGTGATGAACGACATGCTGATGAAGTACGAAGACTTCGGCGGCATTGAAGACGTGTTCTTCACCTCTTTTGTGATGCAGTAAGCACTTAAACCATGAAATCAAACCTGCTCTCGGACGAAGAACTGGCCGCGCTGTCGGAAGGCGTGCGCGACGGTTCGATCGAGACCGACACTGGCTTCAACGAAAGCGTGCGGGTGCGCAAGCACGACCTTGCGAGCGAAGACAGCAGCTTGGGCGTGAACGTTTCGTCGATCGACATGATCAACGAACGCTTCATCCGACTGTTCCGCCTTGGCTTGCTGGAAGTGCTGCGTACCAGCCCACGTGTGAACCCCACGCGTGTGCAAATTTTGAAATTTGGTGACTACCTCAAAGGGTTGCGTGCACCGTTGTCCGTGAACATGGTTCGCATGAGTCCGCTACGCGGCAACTCAGTGATCATCATTGACCCCAATGTGGTGTTCAGCTCACTCGACAGCTTCTTTGGCGGCTTTGGCAAAGGAGTGGGAGAACTCCCACCCGGACGCTTGTTCACGCCGACCGAGTCACGCATCATCAAAATCATTTTGGAAGTGTTCTTTCGCTCGTTGACCGAAGCGTGGGGACCTTTGATGCCCATCGAATGCGAACATGTCAGTTCTGAAATCAACCCTCAGTTCGCACAAATCGCTGACGAAAATGATTTAGTGGTCTTGAGCCGCTTTGAAGCCGATGCGACCGCCAGTGGCGGCAAAGGCTTCATCGACTTGGTTTACCCCTACGCCACCCTCAAACCCGTGCGCGAACTGCTCAGCAGCCGCGTGCAAAGCGGTGAAGGCAACGAAGAGTCTGACCGCAAGTGGCGCAAAGATTTGGCCGCCGCGGTGGGCGATTCGAAACTGGAACTGCAAGTCACCATGGGCGAGATCAAAACCACCTTGCACCATTTGAACCATTTGCAAGAAGGCGATTTGTTGTTCTTCAAGAAAGACGATACCGCCCTCATGAGCGCTAATGGCGTCCCCGCTTTCCACGTCAATGTAGGCACACGCGGCTCACAAGTCGCTGTACAAATTGACCACGAACACGTTCACGGCAAACCCTGAGACAGGAACTCATCATGACCGACGAAAAAGAAAACCCAACCCCAGAACACGACGAAGCCGAAGCTGCAACAACTGAAGCGGCCGAGCAAGAGACGCACGACGTCGTGGCAGCAGCGCCTGCACACGAAGAAGACGCCGAACCCAGTTTGGAAGACTTCAAACCCACCATGCCCGGCAACATCAACCCCGAGGTGTTGCAAAACATCGTGGTGAATTTGTCAATCGAGGTCGGCCGCGCACAAATCAAGATCAAAGATCTGATGCGCCTGACCCAAGGCAGCGTGGTCGAACTCGACCGCATTGCGGGTGAGCCACTGGACCTGTTGGTGAACAACTCCGTGGTAGCCCAAGGCGAAATCGTGTTGGTCAACGACCGCTACGGCGTTCGCCTGACACGCGTGGTGCCTTCGTCAGAGCGCCTCAAGCTGATTTAAGCGCGCAGATTTAGCGCTGGATATGTCGCCATCCGTCACAGCGCCGCGCACGCGGCCTGTGACCACTCCTGAAGTGCCCATCAGAACATCAAACGCATCATGCACGCCGAATTGATCGACCCACAAGCCATGCTTCGCCTGCGTGTTCTTTGCAAACTCGACCATGCACGCGTGGCCCGTTTGTGTGGCTTAACCCTTGCACAAGTCCGAGAACTGGAAGAGGGCGGCTATAGCCAATTCGGCTCCCGAGAAGTGAAAGTACAAGCCGCGATGAAGGTCGCGGCCACCTTGAGTGGTGTCTTACCCAACGGCATGCCCACCATCAATGTGTTTCGCTCACACGCCACCGCCGATGGCATGGGCAGCCATTTGCCAGCGTTCAAAATGGAAGCTCCCGTAACGCCCAAGCCTAAATTCCCTGACTCCCCCGAGTTTTTCAAGCTGCTCTTGATCTTTGTGGTGATGGTGTTTTTGTTGGTCGCTGTGGCCATGCCGTTGCTGTACACCCTCCCCTCGCCACCGCCCAAACTCAGCTAAGAACGAAAGCCCAATAAAAAAAGCCTGCTCTAGCTATCAGAGCAGGCTTTTTTGTGAGCCGCTTTCGCGACTCACAGGCGATCAATTCGCGTTGATCTTGCGACCGTTCAAAGGCTGCACAGGGCGTGCATTGCGCTTGAAGGGGAACTCAACCACTTGCTTCTTGCCGATGTCCACAGGTGTCTTCAAGATGTAGAAGTTCACGCCTTCGGTACAAGGAGGTGTCGTCAACGAACCTTCGTAGCTGTAGTGCGTCAATGCGGCGGGCACCAAGCTGCTGGGGTCAAACTTGATTTTGTCAAACACCACTTCTGGACCTTCGGCTTTGGGCGCGTTGTCCCACAAAGTTTGGATCGCTGCATTGTCTTTGCCATCGTTGAGCAACACGCCCAACACGGCCAACTTACCTTCGGCGTTTTTGTGCACGAAGTGCGCCACCATGGCCATGGGCTTGCCGTCGATTTGCTCTTCGCTAGGACGGTGGAAGTGGAATTGCAACAAGTTGTACACATCCTTGTTGATCTTCAAGGTGCTGCCAGGCTCCACATTCACTTGGATGGTGTGGCCGTTGTTCAACAACTTCAGCGGACCTTCTTTGTAGTTGACCACCAACACGTCTTTCGATTTTTCGAACGGACCGGTGATGTTCAAAGGCGATTGCTTTTGACCTTTGCCGCAGGTTGGGAACTCGTCGCCCCAGTTTTCTGGGCCCATGTCACCGGCGTAATCCCAATGAACGGCATGGCCTTTTTTGTGGGCTTTGTCTTCTTTTTCAACCACGCAATCAGCCAAAACTTTGACTTTCTGACCGGCTGCAGCCAACGCGTTTTGCGCCGCGCAAATGGACTTCACACGTGAAGACCACTCCGCCATTTCCAATGCTTTTTGGAAGGCACTCACAGTCTCTGGGTCTTCAGCACCTTTGGTGAGCAGACGCAAAGCGCCCAAGCCCAATTGGCGTTCGCTAGTGGTTGGGCCTTTTTGAGCTTTGATGAAGGCTTCGTAGTCTTGCAAAACCACGCCATTGGCAAAAGATTCTTTGACCGCTGCCAACTGCTTGGCGGCTGGCTCGTATTCTTCGAGATGCTCTTTCGCTTCTTCCAATTCTTTGGTCAGCTTTTCAAGTTCTTCTTGCGCCTCGGTGGCGCCTTCGCTGGCCTCTGTCAGCTCGCTCATGATGTGGTTCTTACCAGAGTAGCTCCAGTAACCAAACGCCAAAGCGCCTGCGAGCAGCAGACCCATGACGATTTCAATGATCAGTCTTAAATGTTTTTTCATGGCCATTCACTTTTGAGTGGGTGCATTGGATAAAGCCCAACAGCAACGGGCAGCGCACGCTCCTGCTTGGGCAAGTCAGTGGGTATCGGCTTGATTTGACCCAAGCTTTAGCCCACAGCATAAAGGCAGATTATTGCCGCAACTGATAAAAGCAATAAACGTGCTCGAAAAACCCGACACTACAATTGGTAGCTTCTTCAACAGCCTCTGGATGAACACCATGAAACGCTGCACTTGCCCCCACGGGGAGGCTCTCGCATGAGCCGCAAAGTCTTTATCAAAACCTTCGGCTGCCAAATGAACGAGTACGACTCGGACAAGATGGCTGACGTCTTGGGCGAAGCACAAGGCTACGAAAAAACCAACGATGTCGAAGAAGCCGATTTGATCGTCTTCAACACCTGCTCGGTGCGCGAAAAGGCCCAAGAAAAGGTGTTTTCCGACCTCGGCCGCATCCAACATTTGAAAGCCAAAGGCGTCAAGATTGCCGTCGGCGGCTGCGTGGCCAGCCAAGAAGGCGACACCATCATTGCCCGCGCGCCCTATGTGGACGTGGTGTTTGGCCCGCAAACCCTGCACCGCTTGCCCGACTTGCTGAACCAACGCGAGAGCTTGGCCAAGCCACAGGTGGACATCAGCTTTCCTGAAATCGAAAAATTCGACAACCTGCCGCCTGCCCGCGTAGAAGGCGGCAGCGCCTTTGTGAGCATCATGGAAGGTTGCAGCAAATATTGCAGCTACTGCGTGGTGCCCTACACCCGCGGCGAAGAGGTGAGCCGCCCGTTTGACGACGTGTTGGTGGAAGTGGCAGGCTTGGCCGCGCAAGGCGTGAAAGAAGTCACGCTCTTGGGCCAAAACGTCAACGCCTACCGTGGTGCCATGGGCGGCACGTCAGAGATTGCCGACTTCGCACTGCTGATCGAATACGTGGCTGAAATTCCTGGCATCGAGCGCATCCGCTACACCACCAGCCACCCCAACGAGTTCACCCAACGCCTGATCGATGCCTACGCCAAGGTGCCGCAACTGGTGAGCCACCTGCACCTGCCCGTGCAGCACGGCAGCGACCGCATTTTGATGGCCATGAAACGCGGCTACACCGCCATGGAATACAAGAGCACGGTGAAGAAGTTGCGCGCCATTCGCCCCGACATGGCGATGAGCTCGGACTTCATCGTGGGCTTTCCGGGCGAGACCGAAGAGGACCACCAAAAACTCATCAAGCTCATGCACGATGTGTACTTTGACAACTCGTTCAGCTTCATCTTCAGCCCCCGCCCCGGCACGCCTGCGGCCAACTTGCACGACGACACGCCACACGAGGTGAAACTGCGCCGCTTGCAAGAGGTGCAAAAAATCATCGAAGACAACATGCGCGACATCAACGTGCAGCGCGTGGGCACGGTGCAACGCGTGTTGGTGGACGGATACTCCAAGAAAGACGCCACCGAACTGCGCGCCCGCACCGAGTGCAACCGCATCGTCAACTTCAAAGGCGGGCCCAACCCTGAACGCCTGATGAACCAACTGATTGATGTGAAGATCACAGAAGCCAATCCGCATTCACTGCGCGGTGAGGTGTTTGTGAAAGAGTCGGCTTAAAGCTCACTTTCGTCAGTCAAACAAAAAGCCCTGAAGCTGTAAGGCTTCAGGGCTTTTTGCTTTGCGTCACAACAGGCTCAGCGCATGCCGGGAAAGCCACCGCCGCCCAATCCGCCCATGCCTTTCATACCACCCATGCGCTTCATCATTTTCATGAGGCCGCCGCCGCTCATCTTCTTCATCATGGTTTGCATTTGCTCAAACTCTTTGAGCAAGCGGTTCACGTCTTGCACTTGCACGCCCGCACCGGCGGCAATGCGGCGCTTGCGTGTGGCTTTGATGAGTTCAGGCTTGGCACGCTCTTTGGGCGTCATGCTGTGGATGATGCCTTGCTTGCGGCCAATATCCTTCTCCGCCTTGTCCATGTCCACCTGACCAGCCTTGGCTGCCATTTGCGTGGGCAACTTGTCCATGATGTTCGATAGGCCGCCCATGGAGCGCATTTGTTGAATCTGCGCCAAGAAGTCGTTGAGGTCAAAGCTGTCGCCGCGCTTGACCTTCTCGGCCAGCTTTTGCGCAGCCGCCATGTCCACACCGGCGGTGACTTGCTCGACCAAGGCCACGATGTCGCCCATGCCCAGCACACGGCCGGCATGGCGGTTGGCATCGAACAACTCCAAACCATCGAGCTTCTCGCTGGTACCCGCAAACTTGATGGGCGCACCGGTGATTTGCTTGACCGACAAAGCCGCGCCACCGCGCGAATCGCCATCGAGTTTGGTCAACACAATGCCCGTCAACGGCAACGCATCGCTGAAGGCCTTGGCCGTGTTGATGGCGTCTTGACCTTGCATGGCATCGACCACAAACAAGGTCTCCACAGGGTTCAACACACTGTGTAAGTCTTTGATCTCAGCCATCAAGGCTTCGTCAATCGCCAAACGACCGGCGGTATCGACCAACAACACATCAAAGTAGTGCTTGCGCGCATAGTCGAGCGCGGCACGGGCAATGTCAGCAGGCTTTTGGTCGGGCGAACTGGGGAACCATTCAGCACCCGCTTGCGCGGTGACGGTTTTGAGCTGCTCAATCGCCGCGGGGCGATACACGTCGCCAGACACCGTCAGCACTTTTTTCTTGCGTTGGTTGATGAGCCAACGCGCCAGCTTGGCGGTGGTGGTGGTTTTACCCGCACCTTGCAAACCCGCCATCAGCACCACAGCGGGCGGTTGGGCAGCGAGGTTCAAGTCGCTCACGCCTTCGCCCATGGTGGCGGCCAACTCTTTGTTGACGATAGCGACCAAAGCTTGGCCAGGCTGCAGTGAGCCAATCACCTCTTGGCCGAGGGCTTTGTCTTTGACGCGGGCAATGAAGTCGCGCACCACGGGCAAGGCCACGTCGGCTTCGAGCAGGGCCATGCGCACTTCGCGCAACATGTCGGCCACGTTGCTTTCGGTGATGCGGGCCTGTCCGCTGATGTGTTTGACGAGGCGCGAGAGTTTGTCGGTAAGGGCTGAGGCCATATAAACCCCTTAGAAGGGCTGGTTTTCCGTGTGTAGCGAAACGCTAAACTGTTGGACATGATTTTAGCCAGCGACATCCCGCTCAACCTTTGGCTCGCACTGCCTACGGCGGCTGCGTACGCCTTGACAGCGCTCATTGGTCCACGCGTGGCACCCGACATGGGGCATCGCCTCTTGAGCGTGCCTTGGGCCTTGCATGGCTTGGGGCTGGTATTTGCGTTGTTTGGCCCGCAAGAAGGTGGTTTGCGTTTTGGGTTTGCCCCCGCGCTGTCCGTCACCACTTGGTTGATGCTCACGTTTTATGTGTTGGAGCACCACTGGTTCCCTCAGCTGCGCACGCGCTGGACGTTGGCCATTGTGGGGGCCGCGGTTGTGCTGTTGGCTGCAGCGTTTCCGGGCACACCGCTGCACACCCAAACATCGCCGATGCTGCCACTGCACTTGGCCTTGGGCGTGGCGTCTTATGGGTTGTTTGCGGCAGCGGTGGTGCACGCATGGCTGATGGGCCGCGCAGAAAAAAATATGCGCATGGGCGCAGACACGCATGTGGGCTTGCCCTTACTCACGCTCGAACGCTTGACCTTTCGCTTTGTCACCGCAGGTTTTGTGCTGCTGACCGCCACCTTGTTAGCCGGTTGGGTGTTTGGTGATTTGCTTTACGGCGCACAAGCCGCTTGGCGCTGGGACCACAAAACCGTGTTCTCGCTGCTGTCATGGCTCACCTTTGCCGTGCTGCTGGTAGGGCGCAGTCGCTTTGGCTGGCGTGGCCGCAAGGCGGTGCGTGTGCTCTACATCGGCACAGGCTTGCTGCTGTTGGGCTACGCAGGTTCGCGCTTTGTGCTGGAAGTAATTTTGGGGCGCGTGGCATGAAGTACTTGGTGCTGCTGCTCGTCGTTGTCGGCGGCATTTGGTGGATTCGCCAACAGCGCCGTCCACACGCAAACTCACGCCAACCTTCAGGCCCACAAGTGATGGTGCCGTGCGTGCATTGCGGCACGCATGTCCCCGAGAACGATGCCGTTCGCGGCGCGCACGGCACGTATTGCAGCGCTGCACATCGCGATGCACACGAAGGCTGACCCCATGACGACCCTGTGGCGCGATGGCTGGTACCGCTTTGCCAAGCACACGCCCTCGCCTAACTTTGGGCCACGCCCAGTGGGTATCAACATCGACTTGGTGGTGCTGCACTCCATCAGCTTGCCCCCCGGCGAATACGGCGGCCCAGAAATTGAAGCGCTGTTCACCAACACGCTCGATTGGGATGCTCACCCTTACTTCCAACAGATTCGTGGCGCCGAGGTGTCTGCCCACTTTGTGATTCGCCGCGACGGCGCGCTGATTCAATTCGTGAGCTGTGACGACCGCGCATGGCACGCAGGCCGCTCTAGCTACCAAGGGCGCGACAACTGCAACGATTTCTCGATTGGCATTGAACTCGAAGGCTTAGAAGGACACACCTTTGAAGCACCACAGTACGAAACCTTAAGCAGCTTGTGTGCAGCCATCGCACAACATTACACGCTGCATCTCATCACAGGGCATGAGCACATCGCCCCTGACCGCAAACAAGATCCGGGCGCAGGCTTCGATTGGAAACTTTTGCAGCACTCTTTGGGTTGGTGCGACATACAGTTTCCGCAGAAAAATTAATTTTTCATCATTTACGAAAAAAATTTTGTTTTGCACAGAGTTTGTGCATCTCAATTTCACTTTCAGACGCCATGCGCATCAGCGCCCCAAACAACTCAAAATATGGCGTCAACACTTAATCTTCTATTCAAATTCGCACCGCACCTGCCCTCCAAGCGCTGTCGAAAACCACATCCATCTAGCAGTTCATTAGGTGAAATTTCAAATGTAAGCAATTCCTACCAAAACACTACCTATAGCGTCTTGTCACTCTGCCGAACACCAGATATAGTGTCGACCTGAATTTCAAAAAAGCGGTCCTTGCACCGCTTTTTGTTCGCACTATTGACCTGCTCACTCGAAAGAAAAAAGACATGCAAACAGCTGAGACCTCTGTGCACGCCACCAGCCCCCTGGCCAATCCAACGCTCGCGCACGACCGCGCCGCGCAAGAAAACCCAACCATGCTGACCCACTATCAAATCATTCGCCGCAACGGTGCTGTGGTGCCATTTGAGCCGGCCAAAATTGCAGTGGCCATGATGAAGGCTTTCTTGGCTGTGCACGGCACACAAGGCGCCGCATCAGCCAGCGTTCGCGAAATGGTGGAAGCCCTCACCCAAGGCGTGGTACGCGCCTTGATGCGCTCACGCCCAGGCGGCGGCACATTCCATATCGAAGACGTGCAAGACCAAGTGGAATTGGGTTTGATGCGCGGTGGCCACCACGAGATTGCGCGCGCTTACGTGCTGTACCGCGAGCGCCGCAACCAAGAACGCGCCCACATCAAAGAAGAGCAAACACCTGCCGCACCTGCTTTGCACGTGATTGACAACGGCCAACGCGTGGCTTTGGACTTGAACCACCTGCAACGCCTGATCCAAGACTCATGCGCTGGCTTGGGTGCCGATGTCAAACCCGATCCCATCTTGGCTGAAACGATGCGCAACCTGTACGACGGTGTGCCCATGGACGAGGTGTACAAAGCCGCCATCTTGGCCACGCGTACCCTGATCGAAAAAGACCCAGACTACACCTACGCCACCGCACGTTTGTTGATGCACACCATCGTGAAAGAAGTGTTGGGCAAAGAAGTGGTGCATGCCGATATGGGCCAACACTACGCAGAGTACTTCCCTCAATTCATCAAAAAAGGCGTCGAGAACGAACTGCTCGACCACGCCATGTTGCAGTTCGACCTGAACCGCTTGGGCGCAGCCCTCAAGGCCGACCGTGATTTGAAGTTTGATTACCTCGGTCTGCAAACCTTGTATGACCGTTACTTCTTGCACGTGCGCAAGACCCGTATCGAATTGCCACAGGCGTTCTTTATGCGCGTCGCCATGGGCTTGGCTTTGAACGAAGTGGACCGCGAAGCACGCGCCATTGAGTTCTACGAAGTGTTGTCGTCGTTCGACTTCATGTCGAGCACCCCCACCCTGTTCAACAGCGGCACCTTGCGTTCACAGCTCTCCAGCTGCTACTTGTCCACCGTGCCTGACCACCTAGACGGCATCTACGAGTTGATCAAAGAAAACGCGCTGTTGTCTAAGTTCGCTGGCGGTTTGGGCAACGACTGGACCCGCGTGCGCGCTTTGGGCAGCCACATCAAGGGCACCAACGGCGAATCACAAGGCGTGGTGCCTTTCTTGAAAGTGGTCAACGACACAGCGGTGGCGGTGAACCAAGGCGGCAAGCGCAAAGGCGCGGTGTGTACCTACCTCGAATCTTGGCACTTGGACATCGAAGAGTTCTTAGAGTTGCGCAAGAACACCGGCGACGACCGCCGCCGTACCCACGACATGAACACCGCGAACTGGATTCCAGACTTATTCATGCGTCGCGTGATGGAAAAAGGCGAGTGGACCTTGTTCTCTCCCTCTGACGTGCCTGATTTGCACGATTTGTTTGGCGCCGACTTTGAAAAAGCCTACGTGGCCTATGAAGCCAAAGCCAAGCGCGGTGAAATCAAACCTTGCAAGACGGTGCAAGCCTCCGACATGTGGCGCAAGATGCTCACCATGTTGTTTGAAACTGGCCACCCATGGATCACGTTCAAAGACCCTTGCAACGTGCGTTCACCTCAACAACACGTGGGCGTGGTGCACTCGTCCAACCTGTGTACCGAGATCACGCTCAACACCAGCGACACCGAGACTGCGGTGTGTAATTTGGGCTCCGTCAACTTGTCTCAACACTTGAAAGACGGCCCTAACGGCAAAGAACTCGACCACGACAAACTCAAGCGCACCATCGCCGTGGCGATGCGCATGCTCGACAACGTGATCGACATCAACTACTACGCTGTGAAAAAAGCACGCGATTCCAACCTGCGTCACCGTCCTGTGGGCATGGGCATCATGGCCTTCCAAGACAGTTTGTACGAAATGCGCGTGCCCTACGCTTCGCAAGAAGCCGTCGAATTCGCCGACCGTTCCATGGAAGCGGTGTGCTACTACGCATACTGGGCCTCGTCTGAGTTGGCCAAAGAGCGCGGCCAATACGCCAGCTACAAAGGTTCGTTGTGGGACAAAGGCATCTTGCCGATCGACTCACTCGACCTGTTGTCACAAGCACGCGGCGGCTACCTCGAAGTGGATCGCAGCAAAACTTTGGACTGGGACGCCTTGCGCGCCAAGATTGCCAAAGACGGCATGCGTAACTCCAACTGTGTGGCCATTGCCCCCACAGCCACCATCTCCAACATCATTGGCGTGGATGCTTCGATTGAGCCTTGCTTTGGCAACTTGTCCGTCAAGTCCAACTTGTCCGGCGAGTTCACCATCATCAACAGCTACTTGGTGCGTGACTTGAAGCGCTTGGGCTTGTGGGATGACGTGATGGTCATGGACCTGAAACACTTCGACGGCTCACTGCGCCCCATCGACCGCGTGCCACAAGAGATCAAAGCCTTGTACGCCACCGCATTCGAGGTAGAGCCACAGTGGTTGGTGGAAGCTGCGTCACGTCGCCAAAAATGGATCGACCAAGCACAGTCACTCAACATCTACATGGCAGGTGCCTCGGGCAAGAAACTCGACGAGACCTACAAGCTCGCTTGGATTCGCGGCTTGAAGACCACGTACTACTTGCGCACCTCTAGCGCACAACAAGTTGAGAAATCAACTGTGCAAGCTGGCTCGCACAACGCGGTGTCTTCTGGCCCTGCTGCAGGTGGCATGAGCGCACTCGAAGCAGCTGCCGCTGCAGCGCAAGCGCAGATGAATGCCATCCCTGCGACTGACATCAAGTTCTGCGGTGTGGATGACCCCACCTGCGAATCGTGTCAGTGATACAACACAAACACGCAACGAAGTTCACGAACGCTTTGCGTTTGTCTTCGTTGCATTCATAATTCGCACATTGGATAATTTTTTATGTTGACCTGGGACGAAGAAGTCAAGCCCTCATCGCCATCACCTTTTGCAAGCGGCACCCCTAGCCGCTCGATGGAACTCCCGCCTCTTTCTGCGACACCTGCCATGCAGCCTGTCGCTGCTGCTCGCCCTCTGAACGATGGTGTAGCACCCGCACAAACCTCTTCTGCAGCCGCAACCAACGAGCGTCGTGTGAATGCTGCCGACAAGCGCATCATCAACGGCCAAACCGACGTCAACCAGCTGGTGCCGTTCAAGTACAAGTGGGCTTGGGAAAAATACCTCGCCACCTGCGCCAACCACTGGATGCCACAAGAGGTGAACATGACGCGCGACATCGCGTTGTGGAAGGACCCCAACGGTTTGAGCGAAGACGAGCGTCGCATCATCAAGCGCAACCTGGGTTTCTTCGTGACTGCCGACTCTTTGGCAGCCAACAACATCGTGTTAGGCACTTACCGCCACATCACAGCGCCTGAGTGCCGTCAGTTCTTGCTGCGTCAAGCGTTCGAAGAAGCCATTCACACCCACGCCTATCAGTACATCGTTGAATCTTTGGGCTTGGATGAGTCTGAAATTTTCAACGCGTACCACGAAGTTCAGTCCATCCGCGACAAAGACGAGTTCCTGATCCCGTTCATCGACGCCATCATGGATCCCAACTTCCACACTGGCACACTGCAAACAGACCAAACCTTGTTGAAGTCTTTGATCGTGTTTGCGTGCTTGATGGAAGGCTTGTTCTTCTATGTGGGCTTTACCCAAATCTTGGCCTTGGGTCGTCAAAACAAAATGACAGGTGCTGCCGAGCAGTACCAATACATCTTGCGTGACGAGTCCATGCATTGCAACTTTGGCATTGATTTGATCAACCAAATCAAACTCGAAAACCCACAGCTGTGGACAGCTGAGTTCAAAGAAGAGATCAAAGCCTTGTTCATGCATGCCGTCGAACTCGAATACCGCTATGCCGAAGACACCATGCCACGTGGTGTGTTGGGCTTGAATGCCTCGATGTTCAAAGGCTACTTGCGCTACATCGCCAATCGCCGCGCCACACAAATTGGTTTGGAGGCACTCTTCCCCAACGAAGAGAACCCCTTCCCATGGATGAGCGAGATGATTGACCTCAAGAAAGAACGTAACTTCTTTGAAACCCGTGTGATCGAGTACCAATCTGGTGGTGCTCTGTCTTGGGATTGATGGCGTTTATACACACACATGTCACCGAACTTGTTCACTACCCCGACAAACACCCGCTCACGAGGTGTGGTGGTGGACTTACCCTGTTCATGGCGTTGGACCCGGGTCCAGCGCCATGAATCGCTTTGCGCACACAAAAAACCGTGCAAAGTGTTTTTCACCCAATGATCTAAATTCGATCTAGGAGAACAGAAATGGCAACTGCAAAAAAACCGGCCGCTAAAAAGGTCACTGCAAAGAAAGCTGTCGCTAAAAAGCCAGCAGCAAAGAAAGTCGCGGCTAAAAAGCCAGCAGCTAAAAAAGTAGCGGCCAAGAAGCCAGCTGCGAAGAAAGTAGCGGCTAAAAAGCCAGCAGCTAAAAAAGTAGCGGCCAAGAAGCCAGCTGCGAAGAAAGTAGCGGCTAAAAAGCCAGCAGCTAAAAAAGTTGCAGCTAAGAAGCCAGCCGTTAAAAAAGCTGCTGCTAAAAAGCCTGCTGCTAAGAAAGCCGCGGCCAAGAAAGTAGCAAAAAAAGCAGTCGCTAAAAAGCCTGCTGCCAAAAAACCAGCTGCTAAAAAAGCCGCTAAAAAGCCTGCTGCAAAGAAAGCTGCGAAAGCACCCGCTGCCCGCGCACAGACCACGTTGAACCCGCAAGCTGCTTGGCCTTTCCCAACAGCAAGCAAGCCTTAATCTGTATTGATCAAGGCAACGGTTTACCGTTAGCTCAAACCCGATGCCGCAAGGCCTCGGGTTTTTTCTTGGCCCTCCACCTCCCATGACGCTACCCACCACAACCTACCTTCGCTTAGAAAAAACAGGCGCTGTGATTGTGGACATCCACGTCATCCCCAACGCTTCACGCACGCAAGCGGATGGAGAGCACGATGGCGCCTTACGTGTGCGCTTGCATGCGCCACCGGTCGATGGCAAAGCCAATTTGGCATTGGCAGCTTGGTTAGCAGATGCTTTGCGCATTGCCAAACGCGATGTGGAATTGATTCGCGGACAAACCTCCAAACGAAAACAGCTGCGGGTGAGCGCAGCTGCTTGTGAAAAAGCCGACTGGTCGGCTTTGGCAAATTAAATGCTTTGAATTACGCGATGGCCAAACCATTCACGTTGTAGTTTTGCGGTCCGCGCTGTGCAATTTTGAGTGCACCCACTTGGTTACCCAAGGCAGCGCATTTAGCCAACGACCAACCTTGCTCTAAACCAAACAACAACGCACCGCGCCATGCATCACCACACCCTGTGGGATCAACCACGGCAGCAGCTTTCACAGGCGGCACAAGCGTCTTCTCGCCGTCGATCCATACTTCGCAGCCCTCAGCTCCCAAAGTCACGATCAGGCCTTTCACACGGAGTGAAATGTCTGCATGGCTCAAGCCGGTACGGTCACTCAGCATCTTGCCTTCGTAGTCATTCACCGTCACCCAAGTGGCTTGGTCAATGAAACGCATCAAGTCAGTGCCATCAAACATGGGCAGGCCTTGACCTGGATCGAACACAAAAGGAATATCGGCTGCTTTGAGCTGTTCCGCGTGCTGCACCATGGCATCACGACCATCAGGGGAAATGATGGCCAGCTTGATGTCCGAGCGCTTTTCAACTTGGGTGATGTGCGCTTGCATCATCGCGCCCGGATGGAACGCCGTGATTTGGTTGTTGTCACGGTCGGTCATGATCATGGCTTGCGCGGTGTAGCTGCCTTCCACTTGGCGCACATACTCGGTTGAGATACCCAAAGTTCTCAGACGTTGCAGATAGTCTGCTGCGTCCGTGCCCAAAGTGGCCATCGGCAAGGGTGTGCCGCCCAACACTTTCAAGCTATAGGCGATGTTGCCAGCACAACCACCAAAGTCACGGCGCAAAGCGGGGACCAAAAATGACACATTCAAAATGTGCAATTGATCGGGCAAGATTTGCTCAGCAAATCGGCCTTCAAAGTCCATGATGGTGTCAAACGCGAGCGAGCCGCAAATCAGCGATGCCATAAAAATACCTTAGAAAAGAAAACGTTAAGGATAAAAAACAAAAGCTCGGAAACCCGTGACACGCTTGCTGACTTTGTCATCCAAATCAAAGTTCAAGGTGCTGCGTACATCGCGCAAGGCTTGCACATGGTCTTTACCAGACAGCTCTTCCGCGGTGAACACGCGACGCACCAACACCTGGTCTTGCAAATCGGTCAGGCTCAGCTCTAGGGCGGGCATAGCCACAGGGTGGTGCTGTGTATTTTTCAAACGCAACTGCACGGTGTAGCCGCCTTGCGGATTCTCGGTAAAGCTACTGCTTTCAATCAGCACAGCATCAGGCTCACGCGGCCAAGTCACTTCACACGCACACAGCGTTGACAACAAAGGGCGCAAAGCAGGCTCTTCGGCGGCCAACCAATTGCGTTGGACCCACACAAACTGAAGCATCCACATGAGCACCAGCAAAGCCGAAGTCCCCACCCATTGAATGGGCCATGCGGGCGTGGCTTCGTCAGAGGGCGGCGAGCCTGCAGCAGAAGGCGTGGCTTGGGGCTCCTTGCTTGTCACAGCCGATGCCATGACCGAGCGGAACAAGGAAGGGGCATCCGCACTGGGTACAGGAGGTGTCGGAATGTCTGGCGGGGTCTCAAAGTGCAAAGCCGCCTCAAACACATGCGCACAACGACCACACCGCACCCACCCTTTGGCAGCTTCAAGCTGCTGGGGCGACACCTTGAAGGCGGTCTCGCATTGGGGGCAGTGGGTGATGTGCATCAGCAATGGGCGGTCATCAAAATCCAACCGTCTTCAGAGTCGCTGACTTGCAAGGTGCAATAGGGCGCATACGCATCTTGAAGCTCTTGGGCTTGTCGCTCAAGGATACCTGCTAATACCAAGTTGCCACCTGCAGCCACATGGCTGCGCAGCAACGGTGCCAGCACTTTGAGCGGCGTGGCCAAAATATTGGCCAACACGGTTTGGTAGTGGCCTGTGGCTTTGTCGGGCAAGCCTGCATTCAAGCGCACGTTGTTGGCATCGGCATTGAGCACGGTGGCCGTCACAGCCGCCTCGTCAATGTCAACCGCATCAATCGTGTTCGCGCCATGCAGGGCGGCACCAATGGCCAAAATGCCAGAGCCGCACCCGTAGTCGAGCACGCGTTGGTTGGCCACATCGTGCGTGGCAATCCAACGCAAACACATGCGCGTGGTCGGGTGCGTGCCTGTGCCAAACGCCAGACCGGGATCTAAGCGAATCACTTTTTGAGCTTGCGCAGGTGGCTCGTGCCATGTGGGAACAATCCAAAACTCAGGCGTGATGTCCACAGGCGCGAATTGCGACTGCGTCAAACGCACCCAGTCTTGATCAGCCACAGGCTGGATACCCAGCACCTGGCTGTCTGCAAAAAAATCTTGCACAGCCAACAAACGCGATGCGTCTTGTGCTTCCGTTTCTTGTGCAAACAAGGCCACGATGCGCGAACGCTTCCAGCCTTCTTTGGGTGGCGGCATCCCGGGCTCGCCAAACAAGGCTTGTTCGGCATCAGTTTGGGCATCGGCGTCTTCCACAGACACACTCAGGGCATCAAGTGCATCCAGCGCCTCGCAGACAGCTTCGACGCTGTCTTCGGGGCACATCAGTCGCAGCTCAAACATCAGCGCTTGTGAGCAGCGAGCCACTCTTCCAAGTAATGAATATTGGTGCCACCCGCCATGAACTTGGCATCCACCATCAACTCACGGTGCAGCGGGATATTGGTGTTGATGCCTTCGACCAAGGTTTCGTTCAAAGCCGTACGCATGCGCGCCAAAGCTTCGTCACGGGTGTCGCCGTGCACGATGATCTTGCCAATCATCGAGTCGTAGTTTGGTGGCACGTAGTAGTTGGTGTAGATGTGAGAGTCCACACGCACGCCGGGGCCGCCGGGCGCGTGCCACATGGTGATGCGGCCAGGTGACGGGATAAACTTGAACGGATCTTCCGCGTTGATACGGCACTCGATCGAGTGACCGCGCACCGCAATGTCACGTTGGGCGAAAGGCAATTTCATGCCAGCGGCCACCATGATTTGGGTTTTCACAATGTCCACGCCGGTGATGTATTCGGTCACTGGGTGTTCCACCTGCACGCGGGTGTTCATTTCAATGAAATAGAACTCGCCGTTTTCGTACAAGAACTCGAACGTCCCTGCACCGCGGTAGCCAATCTTTTTACAAGCGTTGGCGCAACGCTCACCAATCTTCTCGATCAGTTTGCGTGGGATGCCAGGTGCCGGCGCTTCCTCAATCACCTTTTGGTGACGACGCTGCATCGAACAATCGCGCTCGCCCAAGTACACCGCGTTCTTGTGCTTGTCAGCCAAGATTTGAATTTCGATGTGACGTGGGTTTTGGAGGAACTTCTCCATGTACACCGCAGGATTGCCAAACGCTGTGCCAGCTTCTGCTTTGGTCATTTGCACGGCGTTGATCAAGGCTGCTTCGGTATGCACCACACGCATGCCACGACCACCACCGCCACCAGCGGCTTTGATGATCACGGGGTAACCCACACTCTTGGCCACGCGCTTGATAACAGCTGGATCGTCAGGCAATTCACCTTCAGAACCAGGCACGCAAGGCACGCCCGCTTTGATCATGGCCTGCTTGGCCGACACTTTGTCGCCCATGATGCGGATGGATTCGGCGGTTGGGCCAATGAATTGGAACCCGCTTTTCTCGACGCGTTCCGCAAAGTCAGCGTTTTCGCTCAAGAAACCGTAGCCAGGGTGAATGGCTTCCGCATCGGTCACTTCGGCAGCCGCAATGATGGCGGGCATGTTGAGGTAGCTCAGCGTCGAGGCCGCTGGGCCAATACAAACGGCTTCATCGGCCAACTTGACGTACTTGGCATCGCGGTCGGCTTCGGAATACACCATCACCGCTTTGACACCCAACTCGCGGCATGCGCGTTGAATGCGCAGCGCGATTTCGCCACGGTTGGCGATCAGGATTTTTTTAAACATGGAGGACCCGCCTGTTATTCAATGATGAACAGGGGTGCGCCGTATTCCACAGCTTGGCCGTTCTCAGCCAAGATTTTGGTGATGGTGCCGGACTTGTCTGCTTCGATCTCGTTCAAGATCTTCATCGCTTCGATGATGCAGATGGTGTCGCCTTCTTTGACTTGCTGACCCACTTCGGCAAATGCCTTGGCGCCAGGGCTAGAAGCGCGGTAGAAGGTACCAACCATCGGCGACTTGACCGTGTGTCCGGCAGGTGCAGCTTCCACAGCAGGGGCAGGAGCGGCAGCGGGTGCTGGGGCAGCAGCCACGGGAGCGGCCACAGCGACAGGTGCGGGAGCAGCCATTTGCGTCACCATCGCCACAGGGGCGGGCGCACTCTTAACGATACGGACCGTGCCTTCTGCCTCGGTGATTTCGAGTTCAGACACATTGGAGTCGGAGACCAGGTCAATCAACGTCTTGAGTTTTCGCAAATCCATAACTACATCCTATTTGTTGTAAATAAGTCGCTAATTTACACCAATTTCAAAAACTTTGCCTACGTAATCGCATCAAACGACCCATTTCTTGATGTCACTGGGGCTTAATTTTCCCAAATGGCGTTGAATCAAGCTACCTTTTGCATCTAAAACCACCGTAAAAGGCAGACCTCCGACGTCATTTCCAAGTATCTTGCCTAATTCAGTTCCATTCAAGCCTGCTAAACCGATCGCGTAATCCACGGGAAATTGGTTTAAAAATTGACGCACACGACTCGGTTGGTCAATCGCAAGCCCAACGACTTGCCAACCTTTCGACTCATTTTGACGAAAGAATGCATCAATTAAAGGCATTTCTTCAATACAAGGCGTGCACCAAGTGGCCCAAAAGTTGATGACCAAAGGACGCCCCTGAAGCGTTTTCATCGACAAAGTCTCGCCAGACGGCGTTTCAAACTCAGCGGCCCACAACTGCGCCAAAGCGTCAGCAGACAAGTGACCTCCCATCTGACGCTGCCAAGCCACACCAGCCCCGACGGCAGTCGCCGCCGCGGCGACACCTGCATACAGGATGGATCGTCTATTTGTATCGAACATCACTCAACTTCCTTCATCAATCGGGTCAAGGCAGACAAATCGCCACGGTAGGTTCGACCTTGTCCGTCGGGCTTCAAAGCACCCCGCAAATCATCCAAGTCATAAATCATCAAATGCACCAGTACTTTTTGCGGCAACCCTGGACAACTGCTCAAGATGCTCAGCGCATCCACGGCCTCACCTTGGAAGCCTTGAACCGTGCTGACCTCGTAGCGGACATTGTGGTCAATGAGGCTAATTTCTGCTGATTTGGGGTCATCACAAAACAATTGCAGGTAAATATCTGACAAACCGGTGGCCGTGCCTCGCCAAACAGCTCCGCCTAAATGCGGTCTGAAAAGCGCCATGCGATCCATCCACACCGCCGCCAGCTCACGCAAGGCTTTGAGCTCGGCCGGTTGAGTGTCCGCACAGAACACGTACAAATACTCACGCACCGCGTCTTCCACTTGGTCGTTGTTGGGCAATGCGATGCGTGCGTTCAAACCAAGCTGCTTGACGGCGCGACGTTTCGCAGGCCCGTATTCGAGCCCCTCTTCCACCACCATGCGCGCAGCCGTGGCTGCAATTTCTTCTTGAACCGTCGTCATATCGACAGCGATTGTCGGGCACCCAAGCGCCGGATGCCCAAGCCTCTGTGAACACCCTCCTAAAATGCATGGATGCATATACATATTTTGGGAATTTGCGGCACGTTCATGGGTGGACTGGCTGCGTTGGCGCGCGAAGCGGGCCACAAAGTCACCGGTTGCGATGCGGGCGTCTACCCGCCCATGAGCGACCAACTCCGCGCCTTGGGCATTGAGTTGATCGAAGGCTTTGGCGCCGACCAGATGGCCCTCAACCCCGACATGTATGTGATTGGCAACGTCGTCTCGCGCGCACGCTTGCCCGACGGCAGCCCTAAATTCCCATTGATGGAAGCCATTTTGGAAAGCGGCGCCACCTACATCAGCGGCCCACAGTGGCTGGCCGAGCATGTGTTGCATCACCCCAGCCAACCTCGCCATGTGCTGGCCGTGGCCGGCACACACGGCAAAACCACCACCACGTCGATGCTGACTTGGATTTTGCAAGCCGCCGGTTTGGATCCCGGTTTTTTGGTGGGTGGCGTGCCCATGAACTTTGGCGTGTCTGCACGCCTAGGCCGTTTGAGCAGCCCTGCTGATGTGGCCGCACACAAGCGCACGCCCTTTGTGATTGAGGCCGACGAGTACGACACGGCCTTCTTCGACAAGCGCAGCAAGTTTGTGCATTACCACCCCCGCACAGCCATCTTGAACAACCTTGAGTTTGACCACGCCGACATCTTTGACAACCTCGCTGCGATTGAACGCCAGTTCCATCACCTCGTGCGCACCGTGCCCGGCAGTGGCCGCGTGGTCGTCAACGCCGATGAAGACAGCTTGCAACGCGTGCTAGACCAAGGCTGCTGGAGCGACCTGGCCAAGTTTGGCGTGAGCGCCAACGCCCAAGCGAATGGTTGGTCAGTACAAGGCGAACCCGACAACTTTGCGGTACTGCGCCACGGCCAAGAAGTGGGCCGCGTGCAGTGGGACATCACGGGCGTGCACAACCAACTCAACGCCTTAGCCGCCATTGCCGCCGCCGAACACGTGGGTGTCTCGCCCGCACAAGCGGCGGCTTCGCTCAGCGAATTTCAAAACGTGCGCCGTCGCATGGAAGTGCGCGGCACGGTTTCGCGTGCGGGCGGCGGCATCACGGTGTACGACGATTTTGCGCATCACCCCACTGCCATTCGCACCACGGTGGATGGCTTGCGCCGCAAAGTGGGGCCGAACGCCCGCATCTTGGCGGTGTTTGAGCCACGCAGCAATACGATGAAGCTAGGCACGATGAAGTCGCAACTGCCGTGGAGTTTGGAAGATGCGGATCTCGCGTTCTGCCACTCAGGCGGTTTGGATTGGGATGCAACCGAAGCCTTGTCGGCCATGGGCTCACGTGCGTGCGTGGGCGCGAACGTGGATGAAGTGATTGCGCAAGTGGTGGCTGCTGCACAGGCGGGTGACCATGTGCTATGCATGAGTAACGGTGGGTTTGGCGGGATTCACGCTAAGTTGCTCTCAGCTTTGGCTGGCTAATCCCACTCTGTTCGTTACGCTTGTGTTGTTTCTCTCGCACGCACACAGAGCGGCCAGCACCTGACACGGCTTAACGTCCCTGCGGGCCGTGATGGCGCCGTATCAGGCGCTGACCACTCTGCGTGCTGAGAGAGAAGTATCGAAACGATTGGATGCTGCTCCTGCTTCGCAGTTCGGCGATGCCAACGCCCATCTGTTCGCATGGCATCTTCCGAACAACCAAACGCGGAGAGCGCGGTGTCTGATTTGGCGCCATCACGGCCCGCAGGGACGTTAAGCCAAGTCAGACACCGCGCTCTCCGCGCATCAACCAACGAAACCGAAGCCAGGCACCAACAGCCCAAGCTCCGATTCAAGCCAACATCAAGAACGTTGGCGACGCGCCGCCACAGCCGCAGACAACACGTCCAACGAAGCAACGGAGTCATTCCAGTCCAAGCACGCATCGGTGATGCTTTTGCCGTATTCGAGCTGCGACACATCGTCCTTGCCTGGCGTGAACTTTTGTGCGCCACCGTGGATGTGGCTCTCGATCATCACGCCAAACACTTGGTTTGAACCACCGCTGATTTGCTCGGCAATGTCTTTGGCCACCACCAGCTGACGCTCGTGTTGTTTGCTGCTGTTGGCGTGACTGCAATCCACCATCAACGTGGCAGGCAACTTGGCTTTGGCCAACTCTTCGCAGGCGGCGGTCACGCTGGCTGCGTCGTAGTTGGGTGTTTTACCGCCGCGCAAGATGACGTGGCAATCTTTGTTGCCCTTGGTTTGCACAATCGCCACTTGGCCGTTTTTGTGAACCGACAAGAAATGGTGCGCCCCCGCTGCCGCTTGAATCGCGTCGGTGGCGATTTTGATGTTGCCATCGGTGCCGTTTTTGAAACCAATCGGCGCAGAAATACCCGAAGCCAACTCGCGGTGCACTTGGCTCTCAGTCGTGCGCGCACCAATTGCGCCCCAAGAAATCAAGTCACCAATGTATTGCGGGCTGATGGCGTCCAAGAACTCGCTGCCCGCAGGCAAACCGAGGCGGTTGATTTCAATCAATAACTGGCGTGCAATGCGCAAGCCTTCGTCAATGCGGTAGCTCTCGTCCAAGTACGGGTCGTTGATCAAGCCTTTCCAGCCCACGGTGGTGCGTGGTTTTTCGAAGTACACACGCATCACGATTTCCAGCGTGTCCGCGTATTTTTCGCGCAGCGGCTGCAAGCGACGTGCGTAGTCAATCGCGGCAGCGGGGTCGTGAATGGAGCATGGGCCAATCACCACGAGCAGGCGGTCATCACTGCCGTGCATGATGTTGTGAATGGTTTTTCGGGTCTTGGTGATCAGCTTCTCAACCGGTGAGCCCTGAATGGGGAAGAAGCGAATCAGATGCTCGGGAGGCGGTAGCACGGTGATGTCCTTGATGCGTTGATCGTCGGTTTGACTGGTGTTCTCAACGTGGCTTGGATAACTGCTGCTGTGTTTCATGGTCTCGTCCTCGGGTTTCAAATTCAAATTCGGCAAAAAAAAACCGCCGGTGGTTCCGGCGGTTGGTTTGGGAGTTCAGATCGTTGGGCTACGTTCAGATCTCTCGACCGCCGTGGGGGCGTGAGATAAAAAAGTAAGCAAAATAAAAACGAACTGAAGTCATGGATCGGAATGTAGCACAGAGATTCTGGCAGTTTGCTGACGAATCGCTAGGGTTTACGCCAGCGGTCTTTAGGCTGTTCCACCCACCGTGAGTCCATCAATGCGCAACGTTGGCTGGCCCACACCCACGGGCACGCTTTGGCCTTCTTTGCCGCAGGTGCCCACACCGGGGTCGAGTTGCATGTCGTTGCCAATCAAGCTCACGCGGGTCAAAGCGTCAGGCCCGTTGCCCACCAAGGTCGCCCCTTTGACGGGGTATTGAATCTTGCCGTTCTCGACCCAAAACGCTTGAGACGCAGAGAACACAAACTTGCCCGAGGTGATGTCCACTTGACCACCACCAAAGTTCACGGCGTACAAACCTTTTTTCAGGCTAGCCACAATTTCCTCGGGTGACTTGTCACCACCCAACATGTAGGTGTTGGTCATGCGCGGCATGGGCACATGCGCGTAGCTCTCGCGACGGCCGTTGCCCGTGGGCTTCACGCCGGTCAAACGTGCATTCATGCTGTCTTGGATGTAGCCCTTCAAGATGCCGTCTTCAATCAACACATTGCGTTGGCTGGGGTTGCCTTCGTCGTCCACATTGAGCGAACCACGGCGATCAGGAATCGTGCCGTCATCCAGCACGGTCACGCCTTTGGCGGCGACGCGCTGGCCAATGCGGCCACTGAAAGCGCTGGAGCCTTTGCGGTTGAAGTCGCCTTCCAAGCCGTGGCCAATCGCTTCATGCAACAAGATGCCGGGCCAACCTGGGCCCAACACCACACTCATCTCACCCGCGGGGGCTGGACGTGCGTCGAGGTTGGTGAGCGCGCATTGCACAGCTTCGTCGACATAGGTTTGCACCAAGGCATCGTCGAAGTGATCTAGGCCAAAGCGGCCACCGCCGCCAGCAGAGCCAATTTCACGACGGCCGTTTTGTTCGGCAATCACAGTCACGCTCAAGCGCACCAACGGGCGCACATCGGCAGCCAAGGTGCCGTCGGCACGCACCACCATGACCACGTCGTACTCGCTGGCCAAACCCGCCATGACTTGAATGATGCGCGGGTCTTTGGCGCGAGCCATGCGTTCCACACGCCCAAGCAGCTCTACTTTTTGAGTGCTGTTGAGCGAGCCAATTGGGTCTAAATCGCCATACAAAGAACGGCTGGAAGCCACTTTGCGCGCAGGCACTTTGACGCGCCCGCCTTTGGCTGCCGCACCAATCGAACGCACGGTGCGTGCGGCGTCGAGCAGGGAGGCTTTGGAAATATCGTCGGAATACGCGAAGGCGGTTTTCTCGCCACTCACAGCACGCACGCCCACGCCTTGGTCGATGCTGAACGAGCCGGTTTTGACGATGCCCTCTTCCAAGCTCCAGCCTTCGGCACGGGTGTATTGAAAATACAAATCGGCTTCGTCGACCTTGTGCGCTTTGATTTCGGCCAATGTTTTGGCCAAGTCGGTTTCGTCTAAACCAAAAGGCTCTAACAACAGTTGACGGGCAACAGCCAATCGCTCAAGGGTGGGTTCGCGTGAAATCATGCGCGAATTATGACTGCACCAACTGTTTGGCTTTGGCCACCGACATCAATATCCCTAAGCCTAAACCCAGTGTCACCATGGCCGTGCCGCCGTAGCTGATGAAGGGCAACGGCACGCCCACCACAGGCAACATGCCACTGACCATGCCCATGTTCACAAAGGCATAAATGAAGAAACTCAAGGTCACGCTGCCTGCGAGCAAGCGTGCAAACAAGGTGGGCCCCTCCACGGCAATCGCCAAGCCACGCAAAATCAAAAAGATAAAGCCTGCAATCAGCATCAAATTGCCCACCAGGCCAAACTCTTCGCCAAAGGCGGCAAACACAAAGTCGGTGGTGCGCTCGGGGATGAAGTCCAAATGGGTTTGGGTGCCTTGCATGAAGCCCTTACCCCAAAAGCCGCCCGAGCCAATGGCGATCATGCCTTGGATGATGTGAAAGCCTTTGCCCAACGGGTCTCGCGTCGGATCAAGCAAGGTGCAAATGCGTTGTTGCTGGTAGTCATGCAGAACAGGCCAACGGAAACCATCGGCACACAACGTGGGTTCAAACAACACAACCAAAGCCACACCCACCACGCCCATCAAAATGGGTGGCACGATCAGCCACCAGCTCAAGCCCGCAAAGAAAATCACGGCCATGCCCGCTGACAACACCAAGATGGCGGTGCCCAAATCCGGCTGACGCACGATCAAGCCCACGGGCACCATCAACAACACACCCGCCACCAAAAAGTCCAAGGGGCGCAACTGGCCTTCGCGTTTTTGGAACCACCAAGCCAACATGAGCGGCATGGCAATTTTCATGATCTCGCTGGGCTGAATCACCACACCCACATTGAGCCAGCGGCGTGCGCCTTTTTTGGTCAAACCAAACAAGGCCACACCCACCAGCAAAGCCACGCCCACGGTGTACAGGGGCACAGCAAAGGCCATCAAGCGTTGCGGCGGAATTTGGGCCACCACAAACATGATGAAACCCGCAATCAACATGTTGCGGCCATGGTCAAAGAAGCGCGCCCCATTGGCAAAGCCAGATGAATACATGGTCATCAAGCCCGCACACGCCAACAAAAAAATACCAAAGGCTAATGGCCCGTCGAAACCTTTGAGCAAAGGCATCAAACGCTGAAAGGGGCTGGGTTTGTGAATGACGGTGGGCATGGGGCCAGATTATCCCCTGTCGCACGACCTCACCCACGGCGCGCTGCTAGCATGCGCCATGACCTTATCGACACCTTCGTTACCCACCACCCATGTGCTGTATTTGCATGGGTTTCGCTCGTCCCCGCAGTCGACCAAAGCCCAACACGTGGCGGCTGTCATGGCCAAGCAATTTGCGCACATCACTTGGTGGTGCCCGCAACTGCCGCCCTCGCCCAAAGCTGCGGCAGCCTTGATTGCACAAGGCACAGCCAACTGGCCCGCGCAAAGCATGGCCGTCATCGGCTCATCGTTGGGCGGGTTTTACGCCACATGGCTGGCGGCCCACAAAGGGTGCAAAGCGGTGTTGCTCAACCCAGCCATCAACCCCGCGCGCGATTTGGCCAAATACATTGGCGAGCACACTGCATGGCATGCTCCCGCCGAGCGCTTTTACTTCGCCCCTGAGTTTGTCGATGAATTACGCACTTTAGAAGTCGGCCCATTGCCCCACCCCGAACGCGTATGGGCCCTCATCGCCAAGGGCGACGAAGTGCTCGATTGGCGCGAAATGACGGCGCGTTACCCCGGCTCTCAGCAAGTGGTTTTAGAAGGGGGCGACCACGCCATCAGTGACTTCGCGCAGCACCTGCCGCAACTGCTGGAATTTCTAGATTTGCAGCCTGCGCCTTAGTGGAGCGTGGGACAATGCGCGTCATGTACGCATTGTTTGAAGAAGCTGGAAAATTCCAGACGGGCCGCATCCTTTCTGAAGCAGAAAGCTCAGCCCAAATCGAGCTGGAATCCGGCAAACGGGTCAAGGTCAAGGCCGCCAATTTACTGCTCAAGTTTGAGAAGCCCTCACCCGCCGACCTCATGCGCGAGGCGCAAGCCTTGAGCCCCTCCATCGAGCTCGATCTCGCTTGGGAATTTGCCCCCGAAGACGAGTTTGGTTTCGCTGACCTCGCCCGCGAATACTTCAGCGCCCAAGCCACGCTCACCGAACAAACCGCTGCGCTGTTTCGTTTGTACGACGCCCCGCATTACTTTCGACGCGCGGGCAAAGGCCGCTTCAAGAAAGCCTCTGCCGAAGTGATTGCCCAAGCACTCGCTGGCATTGAAAAGAAAAAACAAATCCAAGCGCAAATTGAAAGCTGGGCGGCTGAGTTGGGTCAAGGCACATGCCCCGAGCCCATTCGCACACAGCTTTACAAAATCTTGTTCAAACCCGACAAGAACGCGCCCGAATACAAAGCGGTGGTCGAGGCCGCACGCGCCACACAAACCGCGCCGCTCGCACTGTTGCAACAAGCAGGGGCCATCACCTCGGCGTATCAGTTCCATTGGCAACGCTTTTTGTTTGACAACTTTCCCAAGGGCACAGGCTTCCCCGCTTTGCAAGCTCCCGCCATTGCGGACGAGTTGCCCGTCGCCAACGTAAAGGCCTATTCGATTGACGACTCGCAAACCACGGAGATTGACGATGCCTTGTCGGTGCAAGGCTTGGGCAGTGGCACGGTCACCTTGGGCATTCACATCGCCGCGCCTGCGCTAGCCTTGAAGCCGGGTGACGCGATTGACCAACTGGGCCGCCAGCGCTTGTCCACCGTCTACATGCCGGGCTACAAAATCACCATGTTGCCTGATGACGTGGTGCAAACCTACACCTTGCAAGAGGGGCGCGACTGCCCTGCGGTGTCGCTGTACGCCACGTTTGACGAAGCCACGCTCGCTTTGCAACACACCGAAACACGCGTGGAGCGCGTGCCCATCGCGGCCAACTTGCGCCACGACCAACTCGATGCCATCGTCACCGAAGCGTGGCTGCAAGACGCGACCTTCACACACGCCGCAAGCACGGCAGAGCCTGCCATGCCGCGCGCACAACTGGCGTTCTTGTTCCGCTTGGCCAAGCACCTCAAAGCGCAACGCGAGGTGGTGCGCGGCAAGCCCGAAACCTTCAACCGCCCCGACTACAACTTCCGCTTGGTCGGCAACGACGGGCGCGAACCTGCCGGTGACGAGCAAGTGCAGATCAGCATCCGCCAACGCGGTGCCCCACTCGACTTGATGGTGGCCGAAGCCATGATCTTGGCCAACAGCACGTGGGGCCAATGGATGGCAGAGCTCGGCGTGCCCGGCATCTATCGCAGCCAAGCCAGCTTGTTGCCGGGCGTCAAAGTGCGCATGGGCACCAAGGCATTGCCCCACGCAGGCATTGGCGTGCCGAGCTATGCATGGAGCACATCGCCGCTGCGCCGCTACACCGACCTCGTCAACCAATGGCAAATCATGGCGTGTGCCAAACACGGCAGCACCGCCGCATTGGCCGCGCCCTTCAAACCCAAAGATGCCGAACTGTTTGCCATCATCTCGGCCTTCGATGGTGCGTATGGCGCGTACAACGCCTACCAAAACGGCATGGAGCGTTTCTGGACGTTGCAGTATTTGAAGCAACACAACATCACCGAACTCAGCGCCACTGTGTTCAAAGCTTTCCCAGGCCAGCCCCCCATGGCGCGTGCCGATGATTTACCTTTGGTCTTGCCCGTGTTCGGCGGTGGCGATTTGCCACGCGGTGCGCGCGTGCAACTGCGCTTGAGTGAGATAGACGACATCAGCCTCGACATCAGCGGCCAACTGCTGCACGTGTTGGCGGCCGATGCCCCCACCAGCGCCGAAGAAAACGACATGACCGACGACGAAGACGACAGCGCCGCAGGCCCGATTGCTTTGGCCATGGATGTGAACGAAGCCCCCGCAGCCGAAGGAAACGCGGCGTGATGTTGGCACGTTGGTCATGGCGAAATTGGTCAAGGCTGCAAAAGGCCTTGTTCATTTCGTTTGCCATTCACGGGGCGTTGCTCACACTGCGCATTGCAGACCCCGAACGCTTTGACCGTTTGTTCAGCGACGCACCACTGGACGTCATTTTGGTCAACACCCGCGCCAAAGCCGATGCCCCTGACAAAGCGCAAGCCTTGGCACAAACGCAATTGGCGGGCGGCGGCGAACTCAAGAGTGGTCGCGCGGCATCACCCTTGCCCACCGCAGCCACCACCTCGGTCGGTGACATGGCCGAGTCGATGCACCGCCAAGTCGCGGCCATGCGCAAAGAACAGTCGTTGCTGTTGGCGCAAGTGAAAAACCTGCTCGCCCAATTGCCGTCCCCTCAACCGCAAAAATCGCAAGCCGAGCAAGAAGCGGTCGAGCAAAAGCGTCGTCAACTGCTCAAGCTCTTGGCCGAGATTGAACAACGCATCAACCAAGACAACGCGCGCCCACGCAAACACTACGTCAGCCCCGCCACCAAACAAGTGGCGTATGCGCTGTACTACGACAGCTTGCGACGCAAGATCGAAGACCGTGGCACACGTTACTTCCCTGCCACCAACAGTGGGCAAAAACTCTACGGCGAGCTGACCATGATCATCACCGTCAACACCGATGGCCGCGTACTCGCCACCGAAGTGGTGCAAAGCTCTGGGCAAGCCGACCTTGACCGTCGCGCTCAAGCCATCGCCACGGCGGCGGGGCCTTTTGGTGAGTTCACCGAAGAGATGCGTCGCCAGGCTGACCAACTCGCGGTCGTCTCGCGCTTCATCTTCAGCCGAGACAATGTGTTGCAAACCAAAGGCGGCGAAGCCGCCAACTGACGCACAGACCCATGACGACAACACGCTTTCGCCCATGGCTACGTTGGTTGCTGCTGGTGGCCGTGGCATGGCTGGGTTTGCAAGTGTTCTTCTTTGCGCGCATTGCCGTCATGGCACGCGTGGCCCCTGAATCCACCGCCTTTGAACGCTCGGAAGCTTGGCGCATCGTCCACACCAAAGACCGCTTGCGGTGGCGACAAGACTGGGTGCCTTACAACCAAATCTCCAACAACCTCAAGCGTGCCGTGATTGCGTCTGAAGACGACATCTTTGCGCAGCACGATGGTGTGCAGTGGGATGCGATTGAAAAAGCGTGGGCTAAAAACGCAAAGGCTGAGTTGCAAGCCAGCCGCAAAGCACAAGGCAAAGTGACACCCAAAGTGGTGGGCGGTTCCACCATCACCCAGCAGCTCGCCAAGAATTTATTCCTCTCCGGCGAGCGCACCTTCATTCGCAAGGGGCAAGAGTTTGTGCTCACCTTGATGCTCGAAGGTTTGCTCAGCAAGCAACGCATCTTGGAGATTTACCTCAACCATGTGGAATGGGGCGAAGGGATTTTTGGCGCCGAGGCTGCGGCACAGCATTACTTTCAAAAATCGGCTTCGCAGCTCACGCCTTGGGAGGCAGGCCGCTTAGCCGTGATGCTGCCACGACCCAAGCATTACCAAAAATTCCCGCAGTCTGAATACCTCTCAGGCCGTACCGAAATTATTTTGATGCGCATGGGCGGCGCACAACTCCCCTGATGCGCATTCTTGGCATCGACCCCGGCTTGCGCACCACTGGCTTTGGCGTGGTGGAAAAACACGGCAGCCAATTGATGTACGTGGCTAGCGGCACCATCAAAACCAACAAACAAGAGCAAGGCAATTTGGCCGAGCGTTTGAAGGTGCTGTTCGACGGCATTCACGAAGTGGCCGAGCGTTACCAACCCGACACCTCCGCGGTAGAGATTGTGTTTGTCAACGTCAACCCACAAGCCACCTTGCTGCTGGGCCAAGCACGCGGCGCGTGCATCACAGCCTTGGCCACTTGCAATTTGCCAGTCGCGGAATACACCGCCTTGCAAATGAAGCAAGCCGTGGCTGGCCACGGTTTGGCCAAAAAAGAACAAGTGCAAGAAATGGTCAAACGTTTGTTGAACCTGCCAGGCCTGCCTGGGCCTGACGCTGCCGATGCGCTAGGCATTGCCATCACCCACGCACATGCGGGTCATTCGATGGCCAAGCTCGCAGCGGCCACCGACTTACAGCGCAGCACCAACGGCATGTACAAGGCAGGACGTAGTCGGTAAAATGACTCGTTCAGACCGGCGAACGCTCAAATCTTTTCAAAGGCTGGCAGATTGAGCTCCACCAAGGCGCCACCGCCCACGGCGTTGGCAATACTGAAACTACCACCATGCATTTCAGCAATGGTGTTGGAGATAGACAAACCCACGCCCAAACCATCCACTTTGGTGGTGACAAATGGATGGCCGACTTGGTCTTTCACGACCTCATCCAAACCTGGTCCACTGTCTCTGACACGCAGGATCACATGGTGTGCATCTCGCTCAAGCGTCACATAGATGATGCGTATGCTTTGCCCTAACATGGCTTGCAACGCATTGCGATACACATTCAATACGATTTGTGACAACTGAACCCTGTCCCCGTGCACGCCGCAGTCGACATCGTCGAAATGCCATTCGAAATGCACATGGTGTTTACGTATGTCGTGCGCAAGCAACTGTTCTACATCACGCACCAGCACTTTCATATCGACATAAGCATAGTTGCCGCTTGTCGGACGAATGAAATTGCGAATCCGATCAATCAACTCCACCGTACGAGTGGCGCTTCTCTCCACATCATCCACAGAGTTTGCAATGTCTTGAAAGTTTTTTTCGGGCGATTGCAAGCTACTTTTGATGGCTTGCGTATCCATCAAAATCGCGGTCAAAGGTTGACTCAACTCATGCGCAAACGAATACGACATGGCACCCAATGTGTGTTGACGCTCAAGGTGTGCCACTTGCTCACCCAATCGGACAGTTTCTTCTTGTCGAATTCGGGCAACTGCGTCCTGCAACTCTCGCTTGGTGGCACGCTCCAGAAACATAGAGACAAAGGTAAAACTACCCACCACAGAAATCAACAAACCCACAAACACCGTCAATATGCTATCGATACCTTGTGCCACAGCATCGGGCTCGGCCAAACCCAGCAGCACACGCACAATTCGAACAACCAGTGCGGTGGCAGCGAGCAGATAGACAACACTCATCGATCGACCGCTGTTGATTCCAAAAGTTTTCGAAATACCCCAAGCGGCATAGGCAATCTGTAAAAACATGGCCACATAAAACAAACTTGCCCACACAAACCTCAAATCGGGGGTTTGCGTGACAACTCTGAAATACTCAAACACACCAATCCAAACGCCAACCAACAACGCAACCCACTTAAGGGGGTAACTTTGTTTAAGTGCATCGCGAAGTCCAGCGACTTGCAAGGACAATCCGACCCATGCCAAACCATTGGCAACCGTGTAAGTGAGCCACAAAGGCACATGTGCGCGGGCAGCAACCAATATCATGCCCACGGCAAAAACGCCCCCGCCCAAACTCCACAGAGAGGCCGTTTTTGAGTCTTGATGTCTGAGAACAAGCCAAACCACCGCTGGCAAGAACATGTAAAGCAAGCCAATGATGAGATAGGCCGTTGGGGTGTGATACATCGTTATCTCATTTCAATGGTTCACCCCATTGGGCGCAAGAACTTACCAAGCAGGTGCGAGCTGAGCTAAGCCTGGTGGCGCTTTACGCGCGTCATCAAAAGTCACCAACTCATAGGCATCGGGTTGGCTCAGTAACTCACGCAACAACAAATTATTCATCGCATGGCCCGAGCGGAAAGCCACATAAGACGCCAGCAAGGGCTTGCCGATCAAATACAAATCGCCCATGGCATCGAGAATTTTGTGCTTCACAAACTCATCGTCATAACGCAAGCCATCGCTGTTCAAGACCTTGTAATCGTCCATCACGATGGCGTTGTCCAAGCCACCGCCCAACGCGAGGCCGTTGGCACGCAGCATTTCCACATCGCGCGTGAAACCAAAGGTGCGCGCGCGTGCAATGTCGCGGGTGTACACATCGGTGTCCATGTCGAACACCACACTTTGCCCTGTGGAATCGACGGCTGGGTGACGGAAATCAATTTCAAAGCTCAGCTTGTAGCCGTGGTGGGGATCCAGACGCGCCCACTTGACGTTGGCACCTTCGCCCTCGCGCACTTCCACGCTTTTCAACACACGGATGAAACGCTTGGGTGCGTTTTGCTCCACGATGCCCGCGCTTTGCAACAAAAACACAAACGACGAAGCCGAACCATCCAGAATCGGCACCTCTTCGGCGGTGATGTCGATGTACAGGTTGTCAATGCCAAGGCCTGCACAGGCCGACATCAAATGCTCCACCGTGAACACCTTCGCCCCACCATTGGAAATCGTCGACGCCAAACGCGTATCCGTCACCGCCGTGGCGGTGATCGGAATGTCCACGGGCTGCGGCAAATCCACCCGACGGAACACGATGCCCGTGTCGGGTTGCGCCGGACGCAGCGTCAGCTCCACGCGTTGACCGCTGTGAAGACCAACGCCCACGGCCTTGGTGAGGGATTGAAGGGTTCTTTGTTTAAGCACGGATAGATTTTAGTGAATCGCCCACGTTGGGGCGATTCATTGCTTCAATGACCTTGATAGCGCCTCAGTCAGCTTGCTTGCGCAAGAAGGCTGGGATTTCGTAGTCATCCATGCCGCCCGATGACAAGGCATCAACCTTGGCGGCTGCCGAGGTACGGTTGCCACGCCACACAGCGGGAGAGTTCATGGAGTCGTAGTTGGGTTGTGCAGCCACTGAGCCAACGCCCAAGCCTGCGGCCAAACCGGCCAAGCCTGACGAAGCCGCAGCCAACACACCGGCAGGCGATGCGTTGTTGGCTTGTGTCGTGGGGAAGCCCACGCCGTCTGTACCCGTGCGCAACACTTGCAACTGAGGGGCAGCGCGGCGGCTACCCGCCAAACCTGTGGCCACCACGGTGACGCGAATTTGGTCGCCCAAGCTCTCGTCGTAAGCCGTACCGTAAATCACGTGTGCGTCTTGCGATGCGAACTTGCGGATGGTGTTCATGGCTTCGCGCGACTCAGACAACTTCAAGCCACCCTTGGCTGCGGTGATCAACACCAACACGCCCTTGGCACCCGACATGTCCACGCCTTCGAGCAATGGGCAAGCCACGGCTTGTTCAGCGGCGATGCGTGCACGGTCTGGGCCGCTGGCCGCAGCGGTGCCCATCATGGCTTTGCCGGTTTCGCTCATCACGGTACGCACGTCTTCAAAGTCGACGTTCACCAAAGCTTCGACGTTGATGATCTCGGCAATACCACCGACGGAGTTTTTCAACACGTCATTGGCAAAGGCGAAGGCTTCGTCTTGGCTGGCATCTTCGCCCAACACATCCATCAGTTTTTCGTTCAACACGACGATGAGTGAATCCACGTTGGCTTCGAGTTCAGCCAAACCGGTTTCAGCGTTGCCCATGCGACGGCTGCCTTCGAATTCGAAAGGCTTGGTCACCACGCCCACAGTCAAGATGCCCATCTCGCGGGCGACGCGGGCCACCACAGGTGCGGCACCTGTGCCGGTGCCGCCGCCCATACCGGCGGTGACGAACAACATGTTGGTACCTTCCAGCGCCAAACGGATGTCGTCAATCGCAGCTTCCGCAGCTTCACGGCCGCGCTCTGGCTTGCTACCAGCGCCCAGACCTGTCGAGCCGAGTTGAATCACTTTGTGCGCATTGCTCACGCGCAGGGCTTGTGCGTCGGTGTTCGCGCAAACGAACTCCACGCCTTGAACGCCAGAGCTGATCATGTGTTCCACAGCGTTACCGCCGCCGCCACCCACGCCAATGACTTTAATTTGGGTGCCTGAGTTGAATGCTTCCACTTCGATCATTTCGATGCTCATGATGTTTCTCCTAATCTAAAAATTTGCAGTTGCCTAGTGTTTGTTTTTTGCTTTTGGTTCATGGCGCTCCTTCTATGAGGGTGGCGCGTTGGGTGCACAGGATCGACATCGTCGATGCCTGTGCAGTCGTTGCGGCGGACTACCGCGTGCGAGGTAAAGCAAGGTGTGAGGAATCATGTTTAGAAATTCCCCACAAACCAATCTTTGAGGCGATCCATCAACGAATTGACAGACCCACTCTTTTGGGACACTTTGAAGCCACGTTGACGGTCGACACCGGCCTCGGCCAGTAAACCCATCACCGTGGCGGCGCGTGGCTGCGACACCATGTCTGCCAAAGCGCTGTTGTATTGCGGCACACCGCGGCGTACAGGCTTCAAGAAGATGTCTTCGCCCAACTCCACCATGCCCGGCATGACGGCGCTGCCGCCCGTGAGCACGATGCCGGATGACAACACTTCTTCATAGCCCGAGTCACGGATGACTTGTTGCACCAGCGAGAAGATTTCTTCGACGCGCGGTTCAATCACGCCTGCCAACGCTTGACGGCTCAACATGCGTGGCGTGCGATCGCCGAGGCCCGGCACTTCCACTTGCACATCGGGGTCGGCCAACAGTTGCTTGGCGTAGCCCGATTCAATCTTGATTTCTTCCGCGTCTTTGGTCGGCGTGCGCAAAGCCATCGCGATGTCGCTGGTGATCAAGTCGCCGGCAATTGGAATCACTGCGGTGTGGCGAATCGCACCATTGGTGAAGATGGCCACATCGGTGGTGCCGGCGCCAATGTCCACCAAGGCAACGCCCAACTCACGCTCATCGTCGGTCAACACCGACATGCTGGAGGCCAAAGGGTTGAGCATCAAGCGGTCCACTTCTAAGCCGCAACGACGCACGCATTTGATGATGTTTTCAGCCGCGCTTTGCGCACCCGTGACGATGTGCACTTTGGATTCCAAACGAATACCGCTCATGCCAATCGGTTCGCGCACGTCTTGGCCGTCGATCACAAACTCTTGTGGCTGCACCAACAACAAGCGTTGATCGGTCGAGATGTTGATGGCTTTGGCGGTTTCCACCACACGCGCCACATCGGCTGCCGTCACTTCTTTGTCTTTCACCGCCACCATGCCGGTGGAGTTGATGCCGCGAATATGGCTGCCGGTGATGCCGGTGTAGACGTTGGTGATTTTGCAATCGGCCATGAACTCGGCTTCTTTCAAAGCCTGCTGAATGCTTTGCACGGTGGCGTCAATGTTGACCACCACACCGCGCTTCAAACCGCTGCTAGGCGCCACGCCCAAGCCTGCGAGTTTGAGCTCACCATCGGGCAGCACCTCGGCCACGACCACCATGACCTTGGCTGTGCCAATGTCTAAGCCGACCACCAGTTCTTTGTAATCTTTTGCCATAACAGCCTCGTTCTTTCTCTTCTTCTCTCTGTGTCCGTTAGCGTTTGGCAGGCACGTCTTGCGTGCTCACCCCGCGCAAACGAAGCGCATATCCGTTGTCGTGTCGCAAATCGGCCGATTCAATCGCCGACACCTTGCGACCCAACTTGTTCGTCACTTGCGCAAGGGTTTCGGTGATGCGTTTCACACGCACCATCACATCCTCAACACCACCGCGCCCCAACTCAATCACAGCGCCATGTGTCAACTTGGCGCGCCAACTGCCGCGATCCGTCAACGCCAAGCTGTCCACCGTCAAGCTCATGGACTTGAATGCAGGCGCCAACGCCAAATACATCGCCAGCACTTGCTGGGATTGGCTATCAGGCCCACTCAAGCGCGGCATCTTGTCGTCATCCAAGTCGCTCACGTTGGCTTCAAACACTTCGCCGTAGCTATTGACCATGCGCTGCTCGCCGTCGTCGCCCCAATAGGCCACAGGCTTGTGCTCTTGCAAGGTCACGCGCAAACGGTTGGGGAACTCGCGTTGCACCGACGCCAAACGCACCCACGGCACGCTCTCGAACGCGCTGCGCACGCGCCCCAAATCGGCGGTGAAGAAATTGCCTGTGAACTTGGTCACCACATTGGCGCGCAAGGTCACTTCGTTGTTGTGCTCCACATCGCCCTTGACCGTGATGCCCTTCAACGCGAACGCAGGCAACTGCACCAAGGCCCACACACCGCCCACCAACGCGCCCGCAACCAAACCCACGAACATGAGCGAAGCCGCCATGTGCATGAGCTTGACGTCGAGCGGCACCGCCACCGAGGCATTCACCTCGGGACGGGGTCGCAAGTGGGTGTAACGCGTGGTCATACGGCTTGCGGACCTCCGGGGTGATCGAGCGTGGCGCTCTCGAGCAACATCAAGCACAAGTCTTCATAGCTGATGCCTGCGGCACGAGCCGACATGGGCACCAAGGAATGGCTGGTCATGCCGGGTGAGGTATTCATTTCCAGCAAAAACGGCTTGCGGTCCGACGCGCGCAACATGATGTCGGCACGACCCCAGCCACGGCAACCCAAAGCACGATACGCAGCCACCACCAAGCGCTGAATCTCTTGCTCTTCTGCCTCTGGCAAACCGCTTGGGCAGTGGTACTTCACGTCATCGGTGAAGTACTTGTGGTTGTAGTCATACGCGCCATCGGGGGCGGCAATGCGCACGACGGGCAAGGCGCGGGCATTCGGGCCGTTACCTAAGATGGGGCACGTCAGCTCTTCGCCGGTGATGAACTCTTCGCACAGCAAATCAGGGTCGTACTTGGTGGCCAGTTCAGCCGCCGCTTGAATCTCACCCGCTTGCGTGACTTTGCTCATGCCAATGGATGAACCTTCACGTGGTGGCTTGACGATGAGCGGCAAACCCAGCTTGGTGGGAATCGCTTGGATGTTGTCTGCGGTTTGGTCCTCGGGGGACAGCCACACATAGCCGGGTGTCGACAACCCGACGGCGCTCCACACGCGCTTGGTCATCACTTTGTCCATCGCCATGGCAGAAGCCATCACGCCTGAACCTGTGTAGGGGATGCCCAACAATTCCAGTGCACCTTGCACCGCACCGTCTTCACCGTAGCGGCCATGCAGCGCGATGAAGGCGTGCGTGTAGCCCTCGCGTTTGAGTTCATCCAAGCTGCGCTTGGCGGGGTCAAACGTGGTGGCGTTGACGCCTTTACTTTGCAAAGCTTTGAGCACGCCGCCGCCCGACATGATGGACACATCACGCTCGGCAGACAGGCCGCCGGTAAGGACAGCAACTTTGGCAGTGTTGATATTGAACGTCATCTCTTTAACTCTTACGTTGTTGCACCAACGCCAGCACCTTGGCTGGCACTTGGCCAATCGACCCTGCGCCCATGCACATCACCACATCGCCCGCTTGGGCGTTGTCGGCAATGACTTGGGCCATGTTTTGAATGTCATCTACGAACACCAAGGCTTCGTGGCCCGCCACACGCATGGCGCGCGACAGTGCGCGACCATCAGCTGCAGCAATGGGCGCTTCGCCTGCGGCGTAAATCTCAGAGAGCCACAACACATCAGCGCGGCCCATGACTTGCACAAAGTCTTCAAAGCAATCGCGCGTGCGGGTATAGCGGTGCGGCTGAAACGCCAACACCAAGCGACGCCCGGGGAATGCACCACGCGCCGCAGCCAGGGTGGCCGCCACTTCAACCGGGTGATGGCCATAGTCTTCAATCAACGTGAACTCGCCACCATGTTTCGCAGCCACTTCACCGTGGCGCTGGAAGCGACGACCCACGCCTTTGAATTCGGCCAAGGCTTTTTGCAACGCGGCATCGGGCACATTCAACTCCACCGCAATCGCAATCGCAGCCAAGGCATTCAGCACGTTGTGGTCACCCGCCAAGTTGAGGGTGATGTCGAGATCAGGCAAGGTGATGCCATTGCGGCGCTGCACCGTGAAGCACATGCGGCCGTTGTCGGCTCGCACATTCACCGCACGCACTTGCGCGTCTTCGTTGAAACCGTAGCTGGTGATGGGGCGCGACACCTCGGGCAAGATGCTGCGCACCGCGGCATCGTCGGTGCACAAAATCGCTGCGCCATAGAACGGCATGCGGTGCAAGAACTCGATGAACGCGCCCTTCAACTTGTTGAAGTCGTGGCCATAGGTGTCCATGTGGTCGGCGTCGATATTGGTCACCACCGCCATGATGGGCAAGAGGTTCAAGAACGAGGCGTCTGATTCATCGGCCTCGACCACGATGTAGTCGCCCGAACCCAGCTTGGCATTCGCGCCTGCGCTGTTGAGCTTGCCGCCAATCACAAACGTGGGGTCCATGCCTGCTTCGGCCAACACGCTGGCCACCAAACTGGTGGTGGTGGTTTTGCCGTGTGTCCCCGCAATGGCCACACCGGTTTTGAGGCGCATCAACTCTGCGAGCATGACGGCGCGTGGCACCACAGGGATGAGCTTGGCGTGTGCCGCCACCACTTCGGGGTTGTCGGCTTGCACAGCGGTCGACGTGACCACGGCATCGGCACCCATGATGTTTTTGGCATCGTGGCCCACATGGGTTTGAATGCCCAAGCTTTGCAAGCGCTTCAACGCGACGCTGTCGGACAGATCGGAACCCGAGACCACATAGCCCAAGTTCAACAGCACTTCGGCAATGCCGCTCATGCCGGCGCCGCCGATGCCAACAAAGTGAATGTGACGAATGGCGTGTTTCATGATTTCTTTCCTTTCGCTGCGAGCTGCTCGCAGGCGGCCACCACTTGGTTCACCGCATCAACTTGACGCACGGCATACGCTTTTTCGGCACAGGCCAACAAGGTGCGGCGCGTCATGAATTGCAAACGGTCCGCCAAGTCTTGGGCTTTCAATTCGTGTTGTGGCAACAACCAACCGCCACCGGCCTCCACCACAAAGCGGGCGTTGGTGGTTTGGTGGTCGTCCACCGCATGGGGGAACGGCACGTAAATCGCGGCAGCCCCGACAGCCGCGAGTTCGGTCACGGTGCTGGCACCGGCGCGAGCAATCACCACATCGGCGTTGGCAAAGGCTTGCGCGGTGTCGTCGATGAACGGGGTCAGCTCGGCTTGCACGCGCGCTTCTTCGTAGGCAGCACGCAAAGCGTCAATTTGTTTGGCGCCGCTTTGATGAGTCACCACAGGGCGTTGGTCGTGCGGGATTTTGGCCAAGGCCTGCGGCACCACGGTGTTGAGCGCTTGCGCACCCAAGCTACCGCCCACCACCAACACGCGCAGCGGGCCGGTGCGATCGGCAAAGCGTTGCGCGGGTTCGGGTTGGTTCACAAAACCATCACGCATCGGGTTGCCCACCCACTCGGCTCCTGCCAACACGTTGGGGAAGGCGCTGAACACGCGGTCGGCCACGCCACTCAACACTTTGTTGGCCATGCCTGCCACTGAGTTTTGTTCGTGCAAGACCAAAGGCTTGCCGCACAGCACCGCCATCATCCCAGCGGGGAATGTGATGTAGCCACCGAGGCCAACCACCACATCGGGCTTCACGCGGCGCACCACGCACAGGCTTTGCCAGAAGGCACGCAACAACTTGAAAGGCAACAGCGCCAAAGTTTTGACACCTTTGCCACGCACACCACCAAAGGCGACGGTCTCGTACGCGAAGCCGCGTGGCGGCACCAGTTGGCTTTCCATGCTGGGCTCGGGTGCTCCGAGCCAATGCACCTTCCAGCCGTGAATGCGCAATTGCTCGGCCACGGCCAAGCCTGGGAAGATGTGGCCACCTGTCCCGCCAGCCATGATGAGTGCAGTGCGCGAAGCGGTGCTCATAAACGGCCTCCGTGCATGATGACTTTGTTCTCAAAGTCCACACGCAACACCACAGCAATCGCAATCAGATTCAGCAAGATCGCTGAACCGCCGTAACTCATGAGCGGCAAGGTCAAGCCTTTGGTTGGCAATGCACCCAAATTCACACCCATGTTGATGAAAGACTGGAAGCCCATCCAAATCCCCACACCTTGCGCAACCAACCCGGCAAACACGCGGTCCATCGCAATCGCTTGACGACCGATGTACATGATGCGACGTGTGAGCCACATGAACAAAGCGATGATGGCCACCACACCCACAAAACCAAACTCTTCACCAATCACCGCCATCAAAAAGTCGGTATGCGCTTCGGGCAACCAGTGCAGTTTCTCAACACTACCCCCCAGACCGACACCAAAAATTTCGCCACGGCCAATCGCAATGAGCGAGTGCGACAACTGATAGCCTTTGCCCAATGCGTGTTCCATGCTCCAAGGATCGAGGTACGCAAAGATGCGTTCGCGACGCCACTCAGACGTGGCGATGATCAAACCAAACACGCCAACCAACGCAGCGGCGATCAAGAAGAACATGCGAGCGTTCACGCCGCCCAAGAACAAGATGCCCATGGCAATCACGGCGATCACCATGAAGGCGCCCATGTCTGGTTCAGACAACAGCAACAAACCGACCGCGGCCACGGCTGCGCCCATGGGCAAGACCGCTGCGAAGAAGTTTTCTTTCACGTCCATCTTGCGCACCATGTAGTTGGCGGCGTACAACAACACGCCCCACTTGGCCAGCTCAGACGGTTGGAAATTCATAAAACCCAAACCAATCCAACGGCGCGCGCCATTGACCGATTTGCCAATAAACGGAATCAACACCGCAATCAGCAACGCAATGGATGCAATGAACACCCAGGGCGCAATGCGTTCCCAGGTATTGAGCGGCACTTGAAAAGCCAACAACGCCGCCACAAACGCCACAAAAAGCGACATGCCATGACGCAACAAGAAATGCGTTTGGGTGTAACCCGCACCCATACGTGGGTTATCTGGAATGGCGATGGAAGCGGAATACACCATGACCAAACCGAACATGAGCAACGCAAATGTGACCCACACCAAAGGTTGGTCGAAGCCTTTCACATGCACAGGCGAAGCCGCCGTGCGCGCAAACTCGGTCCCGTGCACACGCACGGGCAAGGCATCCATGCCCGCCTCTGGCGTTGCAGTCAACAGATTGCCAAAACGCTGCTTGAGGCGCTGCACCCAGGTGGTTTTGGCTGTGGCTGTCACGTCACTCACACCAGGCCTCCTGCTTCTTCCACCAAATGATTCACCGCACTCACGAAGACTTCGGCACGGTGTGCGTAATTGCGGAACATGTCCATGCTCGCGCATGCGGGTGACAACAACACAGCATCACCCGACTGGGCTTGCGCACTGCACAGCTTGACCGCGTCTTCCAACGTGACAGCATCCAACAACGTGACACCGCTGTGCTGCAACACATCGCGCAGCGCAGGCGCATCACGACCGATCAACACCACAGCACGGGCGTAGCGCGACACGGGCTCGCTCAAAGGCGTGAAGTCTTGGCCTTTGCCATCGCCACCCAAGATCACCACCAAGCGACGATCGACACCAAGGCCATGCAAGGCAGCCACAGTGGCTCCCACATTGGTGCCTTTGCTGTCGTCGAAATACTCGACACCGTTGAACACAGTCACAGGCTCGACACGGTGTGGCTCACCTGGGTACTCACGCAAGCCAAACAACATCGGGGCCAAGTCACCTCCGGCATTGCCGGCCAATGCCAATGCAGCCAAGGCATTGAGCGCGTTGTGACGACCACGGATGCGCAGTGCATCGGCAGGCATCAAACGTTGGATGTGAATTTCTTCTTCGTCGTCTTTTTTGCGCTTGCGGGTTTCATCTGCTTCGAGTGCGCGCACCAACCATGTCATGCCGTTGACGGTTTCAATGCCATAGTCGCCGGGACGTTGTGGCAAATCGCCTCCAAAGGTGAGGTGCGCACGCACTTGAACCTTGGGCGTCTTGGCGCGCGTTGGCTTGACCACGACGTCCATCACGTCAACAGGCGCGCTGTCCAACATGGCCATCACACCTGCGTCTTCGCGGTTAAGCACCATCACACCACGCTTACCAAAAATGCGCGCTTTGGCCGCGGCGTAGCCGTCCATGCTGCCATGCCAATCAAGGTGGTCTTGTGTGAGGTTGAGCACGGTGGCTGCTGTCGGCTCGAAGTTGTCCACGCCTTCTAACTGGAAGCTCGATAGCTCGAGCACCCACACTTGCGGCAAGAACGGATGATCTGCGGGAGGTGGAGGCGGCGGAACCAAAGGTGGCAAGTCAACTTCAAACGGCTCGTCGTCGTCAGCTGCAACGGTTTCGACTTCTGCTTTTTCAGCATCGCTCTGAACGGCGACTTCGTGCGTCGATGCTTCTTCGGCATCCAAAGCCAGTTGTGCGGCCTGTGCCTCTGCTTCTTGCGCCGCCATCGCATCAGCAGCAGCTTGTTCTTCAGCTGCTTTGTCCAACGCGTGCGCCAAGGTATCCAGCAAGGTGGGGCCAATGTTGCCGGCCACGGCCACGCGTTTGCCAGCGCGCTCAAGCAACTGGCCAGTCAACGACGTGACGGTGGTTTTGCCGTTGGTGCCGGTGATGGCCAACACCTTGGGGTGGTAGGCCATGCTGGTTTGCAAATCGCTCAAGGCTTGTGCAAACAAAGTCAGCTCAGTGCCGACCCACAAGCCAGCCGCCACGGCGGCGTTCCACACGGGGGCGACAGACTCGGGGCTCAGGCCTGGGCTCTTGAACACCGCACGCACGTCTTGGCCTTCGACCAAGGCCGCGTCAAACGCGCCGTGCACAAACTTGACTTGCGGCAACTCAGCATGCAACGCTGCCAAGTGTGGCGGTTGTTCACGCGTGTCCACGACTTGCACTTGCGCACCATTGCGCGCGCACCAACGCGCCATCGCCAGGCCGGAATCACCCAAGCCCAGAATCAGCACCGATTGGTTGTGGAGTTGCTGCATCGTCTTATCTCAACTTCAAAGTAGACAGACCCACCAAGCACAGCAGCATGGTGATGATCCAAAAACGCACGACGACTTGGGTTTCTTTCCAGCCGCTTTTCTCGAAGTGGTGATGCAAAGGCGCCATCTTCAAAATGCGGCGACCTTCGCCATATTTCTTTTTGGTGTATTTGAAGTACGTCACTTGCAACATGACCGACAAGGCTTCGACCACAAAGATGCCGCCCATGATGGCCAACACAATTTCTTGGCGCACGATGACCGCAATCGTGCCGAGCGCGCCACCCAAGGCGAGCGCGCCCACATCGCCCATGAACACTTGCGCAGGGTGTGTGTTGAACCACAAAAAGGCCAAGCCCGAACCGGCCATGGCCGCACAAAAAATCATCAACTCACCCGAGCCTGGGATGTGCGGGAAAAACAAATATTTGGAATACACCGCGCTGCCCGTGACGTAGGCAAAAACGCCCAAAGCCGAGCCCACCATGACCACGGGCATGATGGCCAAGCCATCCAAACCGTCGGTCAAGTTCACCGCATTGCTAGAGCCGACGATGACCAAGTAGGTCATGATGACAAAACCAAACACGCCCAAGGGGTAGGTGATTTCTTTGAAGAACGGCACCATCAAACCGGCTTTGGGCGGCAAGTTGACATCAAAGCCAGACTTGACCCACGAGATGAACAGCTCAGCCACTTTGAAGTTATTGCTCTCGGAAATGCTGAACACCATGTACAGTGCCGCCACCAAGCCGATGATGGATTGCCACATGTATTTTTCACGTGAGCGCATGCCCTCTGGGTCTTTGTTGACCACTTTGCGCCAGTCATCCACCCAACCAATGGCACCAAAGCCAAAGGTGACGATCATCACGATCCACACAAAGCGGTTCGACAAATCAGCCCACAACAAGGTGGAGATGGCGATGCCAATCAAGATCAGCACACCGCCCATGGTCGGTGTACCGCTCTTCGACAGATGCGTTTCCATCGCGTACTCGCGAATGGGCTGACCGATTTTCAAAGCGGCCAAGCCGCGAATCACAGCGGGGCCAGCGATCAAGCCAATCAACAACGCGGTCAGCGCAGCCATCACCGCACGGAAGGTGATGTACTGAAACACGCGGAAAAAACCGAATTCTGGCGAGAGGCTTTGCAGCCATTGGGCGAGGGTCAGCAGCATGGCGTGGTGTCCTTGGTGTTGTGGTCGTGACAGGCGTTGATGGCTTCAATCACGCGCTCCATCTTCATGAAGCGTGAGCCTTTGACCAACACACTGCCCAGCGTTGGCAGGTGTTGCATCACGCGTTGGTTCAAGCTGTCGATGTCATTCATGTGTTGTGCATGGGCGCCGCACGCTTTTGCGGTGTGAGCGGCCAAGTCACCCAAACACAGCACGTGGTCAATGCCTTGTTGCGCGGCATGCAAACCCACCTCTTGGTGAAACTCAGGACCTTGTGTACCCACCTCACCCATGTCGCCCAACACGAGCAAACGTGGCGCGGGCAATTCGGCCAGCACGTCAATCGCGGCACGCACGGAATCGGGGTTGGCGTTGTAGGTGTCGTCCACCACGGTGATGTCACGGCCTTGGCATTGAATGCCAAATGCGCGTGAGCGCCCTTTGACAGGCTCGAAACTGCTGAGACCTTGGGCGATCACCTCAAGCGGTACGCCAGCAGCCAAGGCGCAAGCCGTAGCGGCCAACGCATTGCCCACGTTGTGACGGCCTGCAATGTGTAGTTGCGTGCGCAACACGCCTGCGGGTGTTTGCGCTTCAACCGCCCAGTGGTCGCTCAACCAATTGGCTTTGAACAACTGAACTTCAGCCTCTCCCGTCATGGAAAAACGTAGACAGGCACGGTTGCCTGCCAAGGTTTTCCAGAGCGGACTGTAGGTGTCATGCGCTGGGAACACCGCCACGCCATGTGCTGGCAAGGCCTTGATGGCTTCACCGTTTTCTTGCGCCACAGCGTCAACCGTGGCCATGTACTCTTGGTGCTCGCGCTGGGCGTTGTTCACCAAGGCCACGGTGGCTTGGGTCATGTCGGCCAGTCCAGCAATTTCACCGGGGTGATTCATGCCCAACTCCACCACCGCGCTGCGGTGATGGGGGCGCAAACGCAGCAGCGTTTGTGGCACACCAATGTCGTTGTTGAGGTTGCCTTGCGTGGCCAAAGCGTCATCGCCAAAACCTGCACGCAAGATGCTGGCAATCATTTGCGTGACGGTGGTTTTGCCGTTGCTCCCCGTCACCGCAATGACGGGCAAGTTGAATTGACTGCGCCAGCCTTTGGCCAATTGGCCCAACGCAATGCGCGTGTCTGGCACTTGCACACCGGCGAGTTGAGCCGCATCTAAACCGTGATGCGCCAATGCCGCTGTTGCGCCGCTGGCGGCCACTTGCGGCAAAAAGTCGTTGGCATCAAAGCGCTCGCCTTTCAAGGCCACAAACAAGTCACCTGCTTGGCAAGTGCGGCTGTCTGTGTTGACGCGTTGAATCGTCAACGCTGCATCACCGTGCAACTGCGCACCGCTGAGCCATTGGCTGATTTGTTTCAAGCTGAGGTTCATGTCAGACATGGGCCGCCTCCTGCTTGGCACGTTGAAGCAGCGCATCGCGTGCATGCTGCACATCGCTGAACGGGTGCTTGATGCCCGCGATTTCTTGGTAGTCCTCGTGGCCTTTGCCAGCGATCAGCACCACATCTTGCACACGTGCGTGTTGCACGGTCTGCGCAATGGCCTCGGCGCGGTCTGCGATGACGATGGCACGGGCTGTGTTTTGCAAGCCTGCCAACATGTGATTCAAAATGGTCTGAGGGTCTTCGCTGCGAGGGTTATCGCTGGTCAGCACCACCTGCTGCGCATAGTGCTCGGCCGCTGCCGCCATCAAGGGGCGCTTGGCGGCGTCGCGGTCGCCACCGCAACCCAACACACAGGTCAACACACCGCCGCGTGACTGAGCCAAGGGCAACAAAGCCTGCACAGCCTGCGCCACCGCATCAGGCGTGTGTGCGTAATCAATCACCACCAAAGGCTCGCCCGCCTCGCCCACTGTTTGCATGCGACCCGGTACAGCGGGCAGCACGCGACAGGCTTGCACGGCATCGGCCAAGCTGTAACCCAAGGCACGCAAACAGGCGATGACACCCAACACATTGCTCACGTTGTAGTGGCCGACCAAATGCGTTTGAAGCGCGTGCACGTCATCGCCCTGCACCACATCGAAACACAAACCTGTTGTGCCGTGTTGAATGTGGCGTGCCGCGATGTGTTGCGCAGTTGCGCGTTCGGCACACGCAGAACTTGAATCTGTGGCACACGACACTGTCCAAATACTTGGTACTTCAGCGCGGGCTTGCAGTTGTGCAGCCAAAGCCGCACCTTGCGCGTCATCCACATTGATGACCGCCGCTTGCAAGCCAACCCAACTGAACAAAGCCAGCTTGGCTTGCCAGTAGCTGTCCATGCTGCCGTGGTAATCCAAATGGTCTTGCGTGAAGTTGGTAAACATCGCCACACGCACCTGCGTGCCGTCTAAGCGATGTTCAGCCAAACCAATAGATGAGGCCTCAATGGCACAGGCGTTCACGCCTGCATCCGCCATGTCACGCAAGCGCGCTTGCAGCAGCACGGGGTCGGGGGTGGTCATGCCGGTCACTTCAAGCTGCCCGACTTCGCCGACACCCAAAGTACCCACGAGGGCGCAACGTTTGCCAGCGTTGTGCAGCGCATGCGCCAGCCACCACGCGGTGGATGTTTTGCCGTTGGTGCCCGTGATGGCCACCACGTCCAAGGCTTGGCTAGGTTGTTCGTAATACACGGCCGCAATCAAACCGCTGGCGGCTTTCAAGCCGTCGTAGGTGGCGATGGCATCGCTGTCAGGCCACGGAAAAGCTTCAGCACCTGCATGCTCGACCACGCAAGCGGTGGCGCCCTGCTTCAAGGCAGAAGCCACAAATTGGCGGCCATCTGTCACGCCACCGGGCCAAGCAATGAACCCATCGCCCGCACCGACGCGACGGCTGTCGGTGTGCAACGTGCCACACACTTGGGCGTGGAGCCACTGTGCGGCGTCTTGAGGGCTATGCAGTCGTTTCATCAAAACGACTCCTTCTCGACCTTGGTCATCACTTGAGGCTTGACCGCCATGTCGGGCTGTACACCCATCATGCGCAAGGTTTGCTGCACGGTCTGGCTAAACACAGGCGCCGCCACATCACCACCGAAGTAAGCGCCGTTGGTGGGCTCATCCACCATCACCGCCACCACGATGCGCGGGTTATCGATGGGCGCGATGCCGACAAAGAAGCCACGGTATTTTTTGCTGGCGTAGCCCTTGCCTTCGACCTTGTGCGCGGTGCCGGTTTTGCCACCCACCGAGTACCCCATGGTTTGCGCCTTAGGTGCGGTGCCACCTTGAATGGTCACCATGTGCAACATGTTGCGAATAGCAGTGGCGTTTTGAACAGACAACACGCGCGCACCGCTGGCCACGGCTTGGTTGGTTTTCACCAAGCTCATCGGTACCATTTCGCCATCGTGTGCAAACACGGTATAGGCCTGCGCCAGCTGAAACAAACTGGCCGACAAACCGTAGCCGTAGCTCATGGTGGCTTGCTCAATCGGTCGCCATGTTTTGTAGGCGCGTACTTTGCCCGCCACAGCGCCAGGGAACGGCACTTGGGGCTTTTGCCCCAAGCCCACTTGCGTGAACATTTCCCACATGTCGTGGGGCTGCATTTGCAAAGCAATCTTGACCGTGCCGACGTTGCTGGATTTTTGAATGACCTCATTCACACTCAGCACGCCATGTGGGTGCGCATCGGTGATGGTGGCTGTGCCCATTTGCAATTTACCGGGCGCGGTTTGAATCAACGTCTCGGGCTTGACAATGCCCTTCTCCAAAGCCAAACCCACCACGAGTGGTTTCATGGTGGAGCCAGGTTCAAACGTATCGGTGAGCGCTCGGTTGCGCAGCTGCGCACCACTCAAGTTGCCACGTTTCCCCGGCGAATAGCTGGGGTAGTTGACCAAGGCGAGCACTTCACCCGTCTTGACATCCAGCACCACCACGCTGCCAGCCACAGCTTTATTAGTGACGACCGACTCTTTGATTTTTTCGTAGGCGAAGTACTGCACCTTGCTGTCAATGCTCAGCTGCAAATCTTCGCCATCCACAGGCGGCACCATCTCGCCAATGTCTTCCACCACGCGACCCAAGCGGTCTTTGATGACGCGACGCGAACCTGCTTTGCCGCCCAAGGCTTTGTTAAAGGTCAACTCCACGCCTTCTTGGCCCAAGTTTTCGACGTTGGTAAAGCCCACCACGTGTGCCACCGATTCACCCTCGGGGTAAATGCGTTTGTACTCTTTGCGGTCGTAGACGCCTTTGATTTTGAGCGCAGCAATGTCTTTGGCCACCGACTCATCCACTTGACGTTTGAGCCAGACAAAGGTTTTATCTTCGTCTTGCAGCTTCTTATCCAAGTCAGCCGAGCTCATGGCCAATAACTTCGCCAAGGCTTTGAGCTTGGCGGGGTCGCGCTCGATGTCTTCCGGGTTAGCCCAAATACTCGGCACAGGCACGCTAGAGGCCAAGATGTTGCCGTGGCGATCCAAGATGCGACCGCGATTGGCGGGCAAGTCCAAGGTGCGGACAAATCGCACCGTGCCTTGACGCTTGAAGAACGCGTTGTCAATCACCTGCACGTACGCAGCGCGCGCCACCAACCCCAAAAAGCCCGCGGCAATGACAGCCACGATGAACTGACTCCGCCAGATGGGCGTCTTGCTGGCAAGCAAGGGGCTAGAGGTGTATTGCACGCTGCGGCTGCTCATGGGCGAATCTCCGCAGGCGCCGATGCAGCAGCACCCGACACAGTGGCGTATTGCGTGATGGCAGGGGTGATGGTGCGCATGTGCAGTTGCTCGCGCGCGAGCTTTTCAACACGCAGCGGTGTGGCTTGCGCGCGGCGCTCCACATCTAAACGGTCATTCTCTGTTTCTAAATTGCGCGCCAAACTGGTCGCACGGTCAATCTCCGTGGTGAGTGAGCGCGATTCATATTGCGTGCGCACCAAATACAGCGCGCTCGCCATCACGGCAATCATCAACAAGAAGCTCAAGCGACTCATGCGCCAGCTCCTAAGCGTTCAGCCACGCGCATGATGGCGCTTCGTGAGCGAGGATTCCCCTCCACCTCCGCAGCGCTGGGCTTGATACGGTCGATCGCTTTGAAGTCCATCACCTTGGGTGCCGCAAAAGGCGCGCGGCGGTCATACACCTCACGCGAGTGTTGCGTGATGAACTGTTTGACGATGCGGTCTTCCAACGAGTGGAAACTGATCACAGCCAATCGACCTTCAGGGCGCAAGACATGCAACGAAGCGCTTAACGCTTGTTGCAACTCCTCAAGCTCGGCATTGATGAAAATCCGAAAAGCCTGAAATGTGCGCGTTGCAG